>BNJU01004679.1_pt1 | contig 607053 bp, 770 predicted proteins | sample 8539281 | NCBI WGS metagenome assembly BNJU01 (sample SAMD00202456, study PRJDB9452) | human saliva metagenome | isolation source: human saliva | place: Japan | reverse complement strand
AAATCTAGTTCTCACTTTTTTTCATGAAAATGTAGAAAAAAATATTGACATTTTAAATTTTTTTAGGAGTAAAATGTTTACTAGTTAATTAAATGGTTAAATACTAGTTAAGGAGTTGTTATGAAAAAAAGAAGTATCCTATGGCTCATACTTGCCTTCTTTGCTCTTACCATAGGAGCATGTGGACAAAAGACCAGTCAAGACAAGAGTGATGAAACTAAAGGGATGAAAATTGTGACCAGTTTTTATCCTATCTATGCTATGGTCAAAGAAGTTTCAGGTGATCTAAATGATGTTCGGATGATTCAGTCTAGTTCTGGTATCCATTCCTTTGAACCTTCTGCAAATGATATTGCAGCCATCTATGATGCCGATGTTTTTGTCTATCATTCTCATACACTAGAGTCATGGGCAGGAAGTTTAGATCCAAGCCTGCAAAAATCCAAGGTAAAGGTCTTAGAAGCATCAGAAGGTATGACCTTGGAGCGCGTGCCTGGCTTAGAAGATATGCAGGCAGGAGATGGGATTGATGAGAAAACCTTGTATGATCCTCATACTTGGTTAGATCCTGAAAAAGTTGCTGAAGAAGCACAGATAATTGCTGATAAGTTATCAGAATTAGACAGTGCTAACAAGGATACCTATCAGAAAAATGCACAAAGTTTTAGTGCTAAAGCTCATGATTTGACAAAGAAATACCAACCAATCTTTGAAAAGGCTAATCAAAAGACATTTGTAACCCAACACACAGCTTTTTCATATTTGGCAAAACGATTTGGACTAAATCAGCTTGGGATTGCAGGAATATCTCCTGATCAAGAACCAAGTCCAAGACAATTGACTGAAATCCAGGAATTTGTAAAGACTTATAAGGTCAAAACCATCTTTACAGAGAGCAATACATCATCTAAGGTAGCGGACACACTTGTCAAATCAACAGGTGTGGGTCTTAAAACCCTCAATCCTTTAGAGGCAGACCCACAAAATGACAAGTCCTACTTAGAAAATCTAGAAGAAAATATGGCTATCTTAGCTGAAGAATTGAAATGAGGAGATTATGAAGATTAATAAAAAATATCTAGCGGGATCTGCAGTGGTCCTTGCCTTAAGTGTCTGTGCTTATGCTTTAAATCAACATCAAGCACCTGAGAAAAAAGATGACAACCGTGTATCCTACGTTGATGGTAAAGAGTCTGAAGCTAAAAAGAATGAAACTCTGACACCAGACCAAGTTAGCAAGAAGGAAGGCATAGAAGCTGAACAGATTGTTACCAAAATCACTGATCAAGGTTATGTGACTTCCCACGGTGACCATTTCCATTACTATAATGGCAAGGTTCCTTATGATGCTATCTTTAGTGAAGAACTGGTCATGAAAGATCCGAACTACCAGTTGCGTGATCAAGATATTGTCAATGAGATTAAAGGTGGCTATATCATCAAAGTGGATGGCAAATACTATGTCTATCTAAAAGATGCAAGTCATGCTGATAATGTCCGTACCAAAGAACAAATCGAACAACAAAAACAAGAACATACATCAGATAGTGGTAGTGCAAGTGAGGAAGTTCTTGCTGCCAGAGCACAAGGTCGATATACAACGGATGATGGTTATGTCTTTAATGCTGCAGATATTATTGAAGATACAGGTGATGCCTATATTGTTCCTCATGGTGGGCATTATCACTACGTTCCAAAGAGTGCTCTATCTTCAAGTGAATTAGCAGCAGCTCAAGCCTATCTAGCTGGAAGAGGAAGTCAACCAAGCCTGACGGATTATAAACCAAATCCAAGTGTTACACCAAGTTCTCAAGCCGATAGTCCAGCAACAAGCATCCCAGTAGATCAAGAGGATAGCCTCCAAAGTCTTCTTGCTCAGTTATATGCTTTACCAGTTAGTCAACGCTATCAAGAATCTGATGGTTTGGTATTTGACCCAGCTAAAATTACCAGTCGAACACCATCAGGAGTTGCGATTCCACACGGCAATCACTACCATTTCATTCCTTATAGTAGTATGTCTGCTTTGGAGCAAAAAATTGCTCGTTTGATACCACTTGGCAGTGCCCTAACACTAACAAAACCGTTAGAAAATCAAAATAAACCAACAGTTCAGCGTGACCATGAAAATGTAACAAATAAGAACCATCATGAGGATGAACATGATCATGGCTTTGCCGCTGGGCGTGTGATTAGAGAAGATGAGCAAGGTTTTGTAGTTTCACATGGGGATCATGCCCACTATTTCTTCAAAAAAGATTTGTCAGCAGAGCAGATAAAGGCAGCGCAAGAGTATTTGCATGGTCATGGCCGAACAGAAGTTCCAAAAGATAATCCTAACACTCATAAAGAGAATGAAGCGAAACACGAGCATCATGAAGATGAACATGATCATGGCTTTGCAGCTGAGCGAGTGATTAGTGAGGATGAGCAAGGTTTTGTGGTTTCACATGGAGATCATGCCCACTATTTCTTTAAGAAAGATTTGTCAGCAGAGCAGATAAAGGCAGCACAAGAGCATTTGCATGGGCACCATCAGGCAGAACCTGTTAAACCTCTTGCCAAGACTGTAGAAAGTTTCTCTCGAGATGCCAGCGATAAAGAAAAGATAGCTTATATCTCTAAACCTATGGTGTTCCGCTTGAAGCTATCCGAATTTCAAATGGATTCTTTGTATTTGGAAATCCAGACCAGGCTTATGACCCAACTCACATTCACCCTTATGCAGTTCGAAAAGAACACGTTCGTATTCCGCTTCAAACTGGAGATGCAGAACTTGATTTCCTAAACGAACTCTATACAACTGCTTTACGTGATGGTGTTTCTCCTTATAGCTTACAGGTTGAAAATGGTAGCTTTGTCATTCCTCACGGAGACCATAATCACTACATCAAAGTACAAACTAAAGGTTATGAAGTGGCTTTGAAACATAAGATTCCTGCCTTGCAATCCAACTACCAACCAGGTGCCTTTGATGAAGCTACTGTTCAAAATAAGGTTGATCAACTTTTAGCAGAAAGTCGCGAAGTTTACAAGGATAAACCAATTCAACAAAGACAAATTGAGCTTGCCTTGGGACAATTCTCTGAAAATATGAAGAAGCTCTCAACAAACTCTACAGCTGGTTATCTGGCTGCTTTAGATCTCTTTGACAAGCAGTATATCCACGTTGACTCTAGTGTAAAACCAACAGAAATCAGTCCTTTAGACAAGAAATATCAAGCTTTAGTAGATAAGATTAATACCTTGGATACGGATGCTTATGGACTTCCTAAAAAGGATCTCTTGGCTCAACTCCAAGAAAATAAATTGGCTCAAGATGAAGCTGGTTTAGATGCTGTTGAAGCTAAACTAGAAGCTCTGCAAGACTTTTAATGATCGTACTGGAGTTACAACAGTCGAGTACATTAAGTATTTCTATCAACATCTGTCAGATGGTCGTTTAAATGACACTCTTAGAAATAAAGTTGCTAACTTAACTTGGACCCTTTATCAGTCACAATCCTTCCTTAAGGCGACTGACTTGAACAAACTCTTCCCTGAAATCTATCAAACAAAATTAGAGGTAGAAGAAGCAGTGAAGAATGAATCTGTTGCTCATAAACCTTCTGAAACGATCCTAGACACTGAAAAAGTGGATGGTCATAGTGCTAAAACGGCAGTCTATGAATTTTTGAAAGGTTTGTATGATGATATTAAGCCTGAGGAACAAAGCAATCATGTTCGAAAAGGTCAAGTAGAAGAACTCTTAACAAAAGCTGAAGAATTAGTAGCTCAAGTCAAAGAAGAAGGAGTTAAAGCTTCACTTGCTGACGAAGTTAAAAATCTGAAAGCTGCTCTAGATAAAGACGACGCAGACCTTGATGAATTAAACACGCAAGTCCAAGATCTTCTGAAGCGTATTTCACAAACCATTCAGAATGAACGTGAGAATGTCAACCAAGACCCAGAGGTTTTAGTTCTCTACCAAAAACTTTATAATGGTGTCATTGCCCTTCATACTTATTTAGAAAAGAATAATGGTTCTGATGCTGACTTTGAAAAAGTGGACGCCTTATTTGATAAGCTAAGTGCAGCAAGCAAAGACAAGCAAGCTCTTCTAGCTCTTGCTCAAGAAATCGTTTTGTTAAACCAAGAATTACAATCCAAAGTCAAGCCAGCTGAAGCTAGCACAGAAACAGCCAATACAGAAACAAACGATAAACAAGCTGAGTCAAACTTAACTCCTGCAACTAGCTCTCCAGAAACAAGAGAAAAAGTAGCAGAATAATAAAAAATTCAGACAGCTACCGTGTCAAAAGTAGGCTGCTGATAAAAAAGAGGTCGGGAATTTTTTCCCGATCTCTTTAGTCTTTATAAGCTACAATCCCAATAATGGTGTCGACTGCACGTTCCATTGTTTGTAGACTAACGTATTCAAAACGACCATGCATATTTTCACCACCAGCGAAGATATTTGGCGTTGGAATTCCCATAAAGGAAATTTTAGAACCGTCTGTTCCTCCACGAATCGGTTCGATAATTGGTGTGATACCAAGGTCTTCCATAACTGCTTTGGCAATGGTTACTGGTGTCATATCCTTTTCAATGACTTCTTTCATGTTGTAGTACTGGTCTGTCAAAGTTAAAGTAACACGATCACTACCAAGTTCTTGGTTCATCTTATCAGCAATAGCTTGCATAGCAGCTTTACGCGCTTCAAAGGTTTCTTTTTCGAAGTCACGAATGATGTAGCTAGCACGCGCTTCCTCAACACTACCCGTTACATCCATGAGATGGTAGAATCCTTGGTACCCCACAGTCAACTCAGGTCGGTCACCTGCTGGGAGTTGATTGTGGAAGTCAATCGCTAATTGGAGAGCATTAACCATTTGCCCTTTAGCTGTTCCTGGGTGAACATTACGACCTTGGAAGTGAAGTTCTGCACCTGCAGCAGAGAAAGTTTCGTATTGCAATTCCCCAAGAGGTCCACCGTCAACTGTATAAGCGAAGTCAACATTGAAGTCCTCTGCATCAAATTTATTGGCACCAACCCCGATTTCTTCATCCGGACCAAAGCCGGCACGGATTTCACAGTGTTTAATCTCAGGATGAGCAGTCAAGTATTCGATAGCTGTCATGATTTCAGCGATACCAGATTTATCATCAGCCCCGAGAAGGGTAGTTCCATCAGTAGTAATTAAGGTTTGGCCAGGATATTTCTCTAAGCTCTTGAAATCCGCTGGATCTAGTTTGAAACCAGAGTTCCCAAGCTCGATAACGCCACCATCATAATTTTCAATAACTTGCGGGTTAACACCTTCAGCATTAAAATCAGCTGTATCCATGTGTGAGATAAAACCAATCTTACGAGTCAAACTAGGATCGTTAGCTGGAAGAGTACCGATAGCAAAACCGTTTGGTAGATAGTAGACATTTTGCAAACCAACACGTTTCATCTCAGGGATGAGGACATTGGTTGCGAAGTCTACTTGACTTTGGGTACTTGGTGTAGTGGTTGAATGTTCGTCAGAACGAGTATTGACTTTGACATAAGTCAAAAAACGCTCCAACAATGTTTGATATTTCATCGTAACTCCTTTTTTCCTTCTTTTAAAACCATTGTATCATAGAAAGAAGAGAAAAACAAAAGTCAGAAGGGAGATAAAATCCTTATGTTAGCGTTTACTTATGGCTGCTTTAGTGATACAATAAAAAAGATAAAAATATCACAAGGATGCAGAGATGAAAAAAAGCGATTTTAATGATGACATTTGGTTCACCCAGAAGAGATTACCTTTGAAGGAGTAGCCGACTTTTTTACCAACATTCGTCGTGGAGTTCGACCTCAAGATCACGAGATTCAAACACTCTATGATAATTATGTTCGAATTGGAGGAACTCCACTTCAAAAAATTACCCGTGAAGAAGTTGCCTTAGTAGAAGCTAGGTTAGGGAAATGAATATAGTGTCTATTTTGCCAATAAATTTTTCAACCCCTTTTTATTCCAGATGTAATTCGGCAAATGGAAGCAGATGGAATTGAAAAGTGTATTTGCTTGATTTTGGAGCCACACTATTCCTTTTACTCTGTCATGGGGTACGAAAAGTTTCTGGAAAGCAAACAAATTCAGTTTTTAGTTATTAAGGACTGGTATCAAGAAGAAGCACTATTAAACTATTGGGACAGATGAAATTGCTAAGATTTTTAAAAAGAAAAAGGTGAAACAGGATAGCTTTAAAGTCATCTTTTTCTGCCCACAGTGTGCCCATTTTTGCCTTGGATTTTGGTGATCCCTATATCGACCAGATTTTCGAAAATAGCAAGTTAATTGCTGAGAAATTAGGCTTGAAACCAGAGCAATATACCAACACTTGGCAGAGCGAAAGTGATATTGGTATTCCTTGGATTAAACCAGATGTCTGGAATATCTTAGAGAACAGGAAGAACATCCAGAGCATTATATTTTTGTGCCTATTAGTTTTATCAGTGAGCATATTGAAGTATTGTTTGACAACGATGTGGAATGTCAAGACTTGTGTCAGGAATTGGAGGTGAACTACCATCGTCCACCAATGCCAAATACAGATTCTCGTTTGATTGATGCCTTGGTCAATATTATCCGAGCTAACGAACATAAAGAATTTAGAGAATTCCTCCCAGAAGAAGAAACCTTTGATGAATTAGTCCTTCGGATGAAACTAAGAATATTTTTAGATGAATCACAAGACTTACAAATGCCAGAATTTGTTAAAAAAATTAATTGAGAAAAAAGGTCGTGAAAATGTCAAGATGCCTTATTTAATCAAAAAAATGCTTGAAAAAGCTGGCAAATTACCTAAAGACTAAGTGAAAATAGAAAAGAACTGGTAAATTTTGTTTCAAATATCTGCTAAGGCAGGATATAACTTAGAAGGTGAAAGAAAAGGCGGTGGGACAGAAATCGATAGACAAAGTCTTGATTTCGTAGTCCCAACCCCGCGAGGATGATTAGGAGCTTTTTGGAGTCTAAAAGACGAACAAAAAGTTCAATCAGCTACCGCGTCAAATTATGATTGATAATAAAAAGTGAGGTCGGGATCTTTTTGTCCCAACCTCTTTTTAGGTGACTAGTATTTTTTTGACCTAGTTTTTATGTTATTTACCCAAACAAAACTGGCTAAACAACTGTGTAATGAGTTCATCTGGAGCAGCATCACCAGTGATTTCTCCGAGGATTTCCCAAGTACGTGTCAAATCAACTTGAAGTAAATCAACTGGCATTCCTAGTTTGAGGCCTTCGTTTACAGCTTGTAAGCTTTCAACTGCTTTCTCAATCAAAGAAATGTGACGGGCATTAGACAAGTAAGTAGCATCTTGTTCGACCAAGCCAGCATTTTCAAAGAAGAGATTGTTAATCCGTTCTTCAATCTTATCAATGTTTTGATTTTTAAGGACTGAAATACGGATAACATCATCTGGAAGTTCCTGAGTTTCAATAGCCTCAGGTAGGTCAGTTTTGTTAAGTAGGATGATACGGTTGGTATCTTGGCTGATTTCAAGAAGTTGTCGGTCTTGGGTAGTTAGAGGTTCACTGGCGTTTAAGACAAGTAGTACCAAGTCAGCTTCCTTGAGAGCTTTTTTTGGAGCGCTCGACACCGATTTGTTCGACGATGTCATCTGTTTCACGGATACCCGCAGTATCAATCAACTTAAGTGGAACACCGTTGATATTGACGTATTCTTCAATGACGTCACGAGTTGTACCTGCAATATCCGTTACAATGGCCTTATCTTCACGCAGGAGGTTATTAAGAAGGCTAGACTTCCCAACGTTTGGACGACCAATGATAGCCGTGGAAATCCCTTCACGGAGAATCTTCCCACGACGTGCCGTTTTTAAGAGATTGGTTAAGAGTTGTTCAAACTCCAAGGTCTTTTCACGGACAACAGCAGTAGTGGCTTCTTCAACATCGTCGTATTCAGGATAGTCGATATTAACCTCTACTTGTGCTAGTGTATTGAGGATTTCCTGACGAGTATTATTAATCAAGTCAGATAGAGAACCGTCTAATTGTTTGACCGCTATATTCATGGCCTTGTCTGTCTTGGCACGAATGATATCCATAACAGCTTCGGCCTGTGTCAAGTCGACACGACCGTTCAGGAAGGCACGCTTGGTAAATTCACCAGGCTCTGCCATACGAGCCCCTTCACGGATAGCCAGTTGGAGAATTTCATTGGTTACAGCGATTCCACCGTGGGTGTTAATCTCGATGATATCCTCACGAGTAAAGGTCTTTGGAGATTTCATGGCCCCAACCATAACCTCGTCCATGACCTTGCCTGACTGAGGATCAACAATGTGGCCGTAGTTAAGAGTGTGACTTGTAACCTTACTCAAGTCCTTGCCTTTAAAAATTTTCTGGGCGATAGCAAAGCTATCCGTTCCGCTTAAACGAACAATCCCAATAGCCCCTTCACCTAGTGGAGTGGAGATTGCTGCAATGGTATCAAATTCACGTGTAATCATTTTCATTTCCTTTATAGTTTATTTGTTTGTATACATAATATCACTTAAAATTGTAACAAAATATAGCGTTTTATTCAACGAATGCCACTTATAAAGAAAAGCCTAAGCAGATTGCTTAAGCTTTATTTAGTGCGCATTTCACCTTGTGGGAAATAGGTTCCTTCAGGCATATCGTTGATAATGACATGAACAGCAGACTGAGGTGCTCCAGTGTTACGAACAACGGCCTCCGTTACTTCCTTGGCTAGGGCTTTCTTTTGCTCTAACGTGCGTCCTTCAAATAAATCGATGCGTACAAATGGCATAATTGCGTCCTCCACTAGTTATTTGATTTCTTCTATTTTACCACAATTTGTCGTTTAAAGCTTTGAGAAAATATGGTATACTAGAATGTAGCAAAAATTTAGAAATGGACGTGAAATAGAAGCATGGCACAGTTGTATTATCGTTATGGGACCATGAACTCAGGCAAGACGATTGAGATTCTCAAGGTAGCCTATAACTATGAGGAGCAAGGAAAGGGAGTTGTGATTATGACTTCGGCTCTGGATACGCGTGACGGTGTTGGCTATGTTTCAAGTCGAATTGGGATGAAAAGACCAGCAGTTGCTATTGAGGAAACGACGGATATCTTTGGGTTCATCCGAGATTTACCTGAAAAGCCCTATTGTGTACTTGTCGATGAAGCCCAGTTTTTAAAGCGTCACCATGTTTACGACCTAGCTCGTGTTGTGGACGAGTTAGATATACCTGTCATGGCATTTGGTTTAAAAAATGACTTTCGTAATGAACTATTCGAAGGTTCAAAATATCTTCTGCTCTTAGCAGATAAGATTGACGAAATCAAGACCATTTGTCAGTATTGCAAGAAAAAAGCAACCATGGTGTTGCGTACGCAGAATGGTCTGCCAGTCTATGATGGTGAGCAGATCCAGATAGGTGGCAATGAAACCTATATCTCGGTTTGCCGTAAACATTATTTTGCCCCACTGATAACATCTAAAAAGGAACAAGACTGTGACAATTGAACTGAGAGATGTTACAATGGAAAATTATTTTGATGTTTTGAATTTGGATGTCAAGGAATATCAAAAGCAATTCATTGCAACCAACGCAATTAGTTTAGCTGAAGCATATGTCTACACTAAAAATGGAGATTTTGTAGCTCCATTGGCAGTTTATGATAATAATGCAATTATAGGTTTTGTGATGATGGCTTATGATAAAAAGATCGAAATTAGTAGTGGAAATTATTTACTATTTCGTTTTATGATTGATAAGAATTTTCAAAATCAAGGATATTTTAAACCAATTATGGATAAAGTGCTAGACTATGTTCGGACAGCGCCAGCAGGTTTAGGCAATAAACTTTGGTTGTCTTATGAACCAGAAAATGAACATGCAAGATCTTGTTACCTCAGTTATGGATTTAAAGAAACTGGGGAAATATTTGAGAACGAAGTAGTAGCAATCTATGATTTAACAATTGAGAACTAAGGAGAAAAAATGAACATCTATGATCAACTACAAGCTGTAGAAGACCGTTATGAAGAATTAGGAGAATTGCTCAGTGACCCTGATATCGTTTCAGACACCAAGCGTTTCATGGAGCTTTCGAAAGAAGAGGCTTCTACTCGTGACACGGTAACTGCCTACCGTGAGTACAAACAAGTCCTTCAAAACATCGTTGACGCCGAAGAGATGATTAAAGAATCAGGCGGAGATGCGGACTTGGAAGAAATGGCCAAGCAAGAATTGAAAGATGCCAAGGCCGAAAAAGAAGAGTACGAAGAAAAACTCAAAATCTTGCTCCTTCCAAAGGATCCAAGCGATGATAAGAACATCATCCTTGAAATTCGTGGAGCCGCTGGTGGAGACGAAGCAGCACTTTTCGCTGGAGATTTGCTAACCATGTATCAAAAGTATGCGGAAGCTCAAGGCTGGCGCTTTGAAGTCATGGAAGCATCCATGAATGGTGTCGGTGGTTTCAAAGAAGTAGTTGCCATGGTTTCGGGTCAATCTGTATATTCTAAGCTTAAGTACGAATCAGGTGCTCACCGTGTGCAACGTGTCCCTGTGACAGAAAGCCAAGGCCGTGTTCATACCTCGACAGCGACAGTTCTTGTCATGCCTGAAGTGGAAGAAGTAGAATACGATATTGATCCAAAAGACCTTCGTGTTGATATTTACCACGCATCTGGTGCTGGTGGACAGAACGTCAACAAGGTTGCAACTGCCGTTCGTATCGTTCACTTGCCAACCAATATCAAGGTTGAGATGCAGGAAGAACGTACCCAGCAGAAAAACCGTGAGAAGGCCATGAAAATCATCCGTGCGCGTGTTGCTGACCACTTTGCACAAATTGCACAAGATGAACAAGACGCTGAGCGTAAGTCAACAATCGGTACTGGTGACCGTTCAGAACGGATCCGTACTTACAATTTCCCACAAAACCGTGTCACAGACCACCGTATCGGCTTGACCCTTCAAAAACTAGATACGATTTTGTCTGGAAAATTGGACGAAGTTGTAGATGCCTTGGTGCTCTATGACCAAACACAAAAATTAGAAGAATTAAACAAATAATGAAATTAGCTCAATTATTCTCAGATTTTGAAGAAGAGTTGATAAGACAAGGAGAGGAAGCAGAAAGCCTCTCCTTTGTCTATCGTAGCCTGAAAAATCTATCTTTTACAGATTTTGTCTTTGCTCTTCAGCAAGAAGTAACAGAGGAAGAAAGACAGTTTGTAGAGGATAATTATATAAAATTAGCAAAGCATATACCCGCCCAGTATATTATTGGTCATGCTGAATTCTTTGGTATGCAGTTAAAAGTAGATGAGCGCGTCTTGATTCCCCGTCCAGAGACAGAAGAGTTGGTGGAGCTCATCCTAGCTGAGAATCCAGAGGAAAATCTTAAAGTTCTGGATATTGGAACTGGGAGTGGTGCTATCGCTCTTGCTTTAGCTAAAAATAGACCAGATTGGACAATCACAGCTGCCGATATTTCTCAGGATGCTTTGGATTTGGCGATGGAAAACGCTAATAATCAAGGTTTAACATTATTCTTTATTAAATCTAACTGTTTCTCCGAAATTTCTTCAAAATATGATATAATTGTATCCAATCCACCTTATATATCTCGAGTAGATGAGGCAGAAGTTGGTTTGAATGTTCTCCATTCAGAGCCACATTTAGCCCTCTTTGCAGATGAGGATGGTCTAGCGATCTATCGCAGAATCGCGGAGGAAGCTAAAGACTATCTAAAAGATGGTGGTAAGATTTATCTTGAAATTGGCTACAAACAAGGACAAAGCGTTCCAGCTCTTTTCAAGGAAAATTTTCCTGAGAAGCGAGTTCGAACTCTGAAAGACCAATTTGGCCAAGATAGGATGGTTGTCATTGATGATGGAGAAAATTAAGCACGAGCTTGAAAATGGTGGAGCTGTTGTTTTGCCAACGGAGACAGTTTATGGACTTTTTGCAAAAGCATTGGATAAAAAGGCTGTTGACCATGTTTATCAGCTTAAATGTCGTCCAAGAGATAAGGCACTCAATCTCAATGTTGCTAGTCTAGACGATATCTTGAACTTTTCTAGGAATCAGCCAACTTATTTACAACAATTGGTTGAAAGTTTTTGCCAGGCCCTTTGACCATTATCTTAGAAGCTAATGACAAGGTTCCTTACTGGGTCAATTCAAATTTGACGACAGTTGGATTTCGCATGCCGAGTCATCCTGTAACTTTGGAGTTGATTCGTGAGTTTGGCCCCTTAATCGGACCTTCTGCCAATATTTCAGGTCAATCAAGTGGAGTAAATTTTCACAAGATTCTTCAAAACTTTGACCAAGTGGTCTTGGGACTAGAAGACGATGCTTTTTTAACGGGTCAGGATTCGACTATTTTAGACTTATCTGGCGACAAGGTGAAGATTCTACGCCAAGGAGCGATTACTCGAGAAGGTATCCTTGCCAAGATACCATCCATTCCTTTTGAGGAGGTATGATATGCTACGTGATTTGAAAACAACAGATGTTGCAGCTATTTGTGAGATTAACAAAGAAGCTTTAGGCTATTCGTTTAGTTTAGAGGAAACGTCTAGTCAACTAGATAAGTTAACTCAAGACTCACATCACTACTTACTGGGGTTTGAGGAACCGACCAGCCATGACTTACTTGGTTATGTTCATGCCGAGGTTTATGAATCCCTTTATTCAAAACCAGGTTTTAATATCCTAGCTTTAGCTGTTTTGCCTCAAACACAGGGTCAGGGTATCGGAAAAACTTTACTCCAAGGCTTGGAACATGAAGCAAAAAAACGAGGCTATAACTTTATTCGCTTAAATTCTGCAGACCATCGTTTAGGTGCGCATGCTTTCTATGAAAAAGTTGGTTATACCTGCGATAAGATGCAGAAACGGTTTATTCGCATTTTTTAGTTTGGATTTTATATTCTTGTTGTAAAAACAAACTAAAGACCTGTCACACTATAAAGGAGAAGACCTATGATTTTTGACAAAGATGATTTTAAAGCATATGATGCAGATCTTTGGAATGCCATTGCCAAAGAAGAGGAACGCCAGCAAAACAATATTGAACTAATCGCCTCTGAAAATGTTGTTTCTAAGGCTGTTATGGCTGCTCAAGGGTCTATCTTGACCAATAAATACGCCGAAGGATATCCAGGACGTCGTTATTACGGTGGGACTGATGTAGTAGATGTTGTTGAAAGTCTAGCTATTGAACGTGCAAAAGAAATCTTCGGGGCAAAGTTTGCCAATGTTCAACCTCACTCAGGAAGTCAAGCCAACTGTGCAGCTTACATGGCTTTGATTGAGCCAGGTGATACGGTCATGGGGATGGATTTGGCAGCAGGTGGTCACTTGACTCACGGAGCTCCAGTAAGTTTCTCAGGCCAAACCTACAATTTTGTTTCTTATAGCGTTGATCCTGATACCGAACTATTGGACTTTGATGCTATCTTAAAACAAGCACAAGAAGTAAAACCAAAATTAATCGTAGCAGGAGCTTCAGCCTACTCTCAAATTATTGATTTTTCAAAATTCCGTGAAATTGCAGATGCTGTTGGTGCTAAACTCATGGTAGATATGGCTCATATTGCTGGCTTGGTTGCTGCTGGTCTTCATCCAAGTCCAGTGCCTTATGCACATATTACAACAACAACGACCCACAAAACCCTTCGTGGTCCACGTGGTGGTTTGATTTTGACCAACGACGAAGATCTTGCTAAGAAAATTAACTCAGCTATCTTCCCAGGTATCCAAGGTGGGCCATTAGAGCACGTTGTTGCTGCTAAGGCTGTTGCCTTTAAAGAAGTTTTGGATCCAGCCTTCAAGGAATACGCTGCCAATGTAATCAAAAACAGCAAGGCTATGGTAGAAGTCTTCTTGCAAGATCCTGATTTCCGTATCATTTCTGGTGGAACTGAAAACCACCTCTTCCTAGTTGATGTAACCAAGATTGTAGAGAACGGAAAAGTTGCTCAAAACCTGCTTGATGAGGTTAACATTACCCTAAATAAAAACTCAATCCCTTACGAAACTTTGTCACCATTTAAGACAAGTGGTATTCGTATCGGATCTGCAGCCATTACTGCACGTGGTTTTGGTGAAGCAGAGAGCCGTAAAGTGGCTGAACTTATCATTAAAACCCTTAAGAATGCAGAAAATGAGGCTGTTTTAGAAGAAGTGAGAAGCGAAGTCAAAGCCTTGACAGATGCCTTCCCATTATACGAGGACTAAAATTTTTATGGACATTTATATTAAGAAAGCTATTATCCATCAGTTCAGTCCAGATGACACGGACTTGTTTCTAGCGGATAAATTTCTCAATATCACTCCAAAAATCGAAGAATACCTGCGCAAGAAAATTGAACGTGTGTATTCAGATGAAGCCAAGACTGGGATTTTCGAAGAAGAAAATCCCTTCTTCAATCACATTACAGACGATTTGTTGGAGACATCGGTGACGCTAGCAAATCTCTGGAAAGAGGAGTTTAGCATTTCTGAAAATCTCAAGACCAATGACTTGATTTTTGTGCAATTTTCCAAAGAAGGAGTAGAGCATTTCGCTTTCTTGCGAATTGCCCTGCGTGAGACCTTGACTCACCTTGGAGGAGAGGTTGATAATCCAATCAAGCTGACTCAAAAACAATCTTCCAGGATTTGGTACAGGCGCAGATGAGGCCTTGGTGGTCAATCTTCAAAGCCGAAAAATATCACCTGATTGAGAAAACGAATCAAATATAATGGAACTTTTTTTGAACTATTTTTTTCTGAGAATCTTATTCAAGAACAACCAAAGATTTCACCTAAGAAATCTATTAAGGAACTAGAAAAAACGGCTCAAAAGATTGCCGAAACCTTTAATGCGGATGATTTTCAATTTCAATCCAAGGTAAAATCAGCAATTTTCAATAATCTTGAAGAGAATAATGAGCTTTCTCCAGAAAAAAATTAGCCAATGATCTTTTTGACAATAATCTTACTGCTCGACTTAGCTTCATTGACCAGGTCAAAGAAGCAGTACCAGAGCCAGTACAGTTTGATGAGATTGATGCCAGTCGTCAGTTAAAGAGATTTGAGAATCAGAAACTTTCCTTGTCAAACGGAATTGAACTCATCGTACCAAACAATGTCTATCAAGATGCGGAATCAGTTGAGTTCATTCAAAACGATAATGGAACCTATTCTATCTTAATCAAAAACATCGAGGATATACAAAATAAATAATGTTTAAATTTATACGAAGAATGCTGGTACTAGCAGTCTTCCTTTTTCGCTGGATATAAAAGCTTATCTGATTCGTCAGGATGTCAAACAAGTCATGACCTACCAACCCATGGTTCGCGAAATCTTGAATGAAAGAGATACCCCAGCAAACGAAGAGCTTGTGCTCGCCATGATTTATACAGAAACTAAGGGTAAAGAAGGGGACGTGATGCAGTCAAGTGAATCTGCTAGTGGCTCTACTGACACCATAAACGATAATGCAAGTAGTATTCGGCAAGGGGTTCAAACCTTGACAGAAAATCTCTATCTAGCTCAAGAAAAAGGAGTGGATGTCTGGACAGCCATTCAAGCTTATAACTTTGGGCCTGCTTATATCGATTTTATCGCCCAGAATGGGAAAAAGAATACTCTTGTACTAGCTAAGCAATACTCCAGAGATACAGTTGCGCCTATATTAGGAAATACAACAGGGAAAACCTATCGCTACATTAATCCTATTTCTATTTTTCAAGGTGGAGAACTTTATGTGGATGGTGGAAACTATTATTACTCTAGACAGGTTCAGCTAAATCTCTATATTATGAAAATTTTTAATCTATTTTTAAGCATCTAGAGTTTCTAGGTGCTTTTATAAGTTTTCTTTAAGGATACTTTAATATGCTAGAGTAGAAAAGGAGGAACGTCTCATGCGAAAGAAATTCTTTCTGACTAGCGCTGCAGTACTTTTAGCAGTTGCAACACTGCAAAGCGCCCAGGCAGCTACTGATGTTCAAAAAGTAATTGATGAAACCTATGTTCAACCTGAGTACGTCTTAGGTTCTTCATTAACGGAAGATCAAAAAAATCAAACACTTAAAAAACTTGGCTATGATGCCTCAAAAGATACTAAAGATTTGAAGACTATGACACCAGATGTCTACTCAAAAATTATGAATGTCGCAAACGATTCAAGTCTTCAACTTTATTCATCAGCAAAAATTCAAAAATTAGGAGAAAAATCTCCCCTTGAGGTCAAGATTGAGACACCTGAAATATCACTAAAGTAACGCAAGATATGTACCGTAATGCGGCTGTTACCTTGGGTGTGGAGCACGCGCGTATCACCGTTGCGGCACCAATCCCAGTTACTGGGGAAAGTGCCCTAGCAGGTATTTACTATTCCCTTGAGTCAAATGGTGTAAAATTACCTCAAGAAAATAAAGACTTGGCTCAGGAAGAGCTTAAGGCCTTGTCAGATATTAACGATGAAAACAAGGACAAATCAGGCTTTGATGCCAATAAACTGAACGTAGCCCTTGCCGATATCAAAGCTGCAGTCGCTAAGGCTAAAGAGTCTAAAGGAGAGCTTACTGAGGATGATGTTCGTAAGATTGTCGAAGATACTTTGAAGAACTACAAACTGGATCAAGTTGTTACAGGCAACCAAGTCAATGTCATCATCAACTTTGCCTTCAATCTTTCAAAGAGCGATATTCTTAATAACGAAGATTTCACAAAGACTCTAAAGGATCTGAAACAAAGTATCGTAGCGCAAGCAGGAGATAGTTTTAGCAATATCGACCTTAACTTTGATGCTAATAAAGCTATTCAAGACGGTGGCAATATCCTCAGTGCTATTTGGCAAGCAATTGTAAACTTTTTCAAGAGTTTTGGTGCTTAGGGTAATTCATGGTATAATAGATGGTAACAGAACAGTTGCCGTCTTTTTTTGTCGGCTGATAGAAAGTGAAAATTATGTTAAAGAAAAATGATATTGTAGAAGTAGAGATTGTCGATTTGACACATGAAGGAGCAGGTGTTGCCAAGGTAGATGGCTTGGTCTTTTTTGTAGAGAATGCTCTTCCGACTGAAAGAATCCTTATGCGTGTCCTTAAAGTCAACAAGAAGATTGGCTTTGCTAAAGTCGAGGAATACCTGACGCAATCTCCACATCGTAACCAAGACTTAGATTTGGCTTACCTGCGTTCAGGCATTGCTGACTTGGGACATCTTGCTTATCCAGAGCAACTCAAGTTTAAAACCAAGCAAGTAAAAGACAGCCTTTATAAGATTGCTGGAATCACGGATATAGAGGTCGCAGATACTCTTGGTATGGAAGATCCTATCAAGTATCGTAACAAAGCTCAGGTCCCTGTACGTAGAGTAAATGGTGTTCTAGAAACTGGTTTCTTCCGTAAGAATTCTCATGACCTTATGCCTCTAGAAGATTTTTATATTCAGGATCCAGTTATTGACCAAGTTATTGTAGCCCTACGTGATTTACTCCGTCGCTATGACTTAAAGCCTTATGATGAGAAGGAACAGTCAGGATTGATTCGTAGCCTTGTTGTACGTCGTGGACATCATTCAGGTCAAATCATGGTTATTTTGGTGACTACTCGTCCTAAAATTTTCCGAGTTGAACAGTTGATTGAACAAGTCATCAAGCAGTTCCCAGAGATTGTGTCTGTCATGCAAAATATCAATGACCAGAATACCAATGCCATTTTTGGGAAAGAATGGCGGGTTCTCTATGGTCAAGATTACATTACGGACCAAATGTTGGGGAATAGCTTCCAAATCTCTGGACCAGCCTTTTACCAGGTCAATACAGAAATGGCAGAGAAGCTTTATCAGACAGCCATTGATTTTACGGAGTTAAGTGAAGACGATGTGGTGATCGATGCCTATTCAGGAATCGGGACCATTGGCTTATCAGTCGCTAAACATGTAAAGGAAGTTTATGGAGTCGAAGTCATCCCAGAAGCGGTAGAAAATAGCCAGAAGAATGCTAGCTTAAATGGCATTACCAATGCCCACTATGTCTGTGACACAGCTGAAAATGCCATGAAGAATTGGCTCAAGGAAGGTATCCAACCAACTGCCATCCTGGTCGACCCACCACGCAAGGGCTTGACCGAAAGCTTTATCAAAGCAAGCGCTCAAACAGGAGCTGACCGCATCGCCTATATCTCCTGTAATGTCGCAACCATGGCGCGTGATATCAAACTCTACCAAGAGTTGGGCTATGAGTTGAAGAAAGTCCAGCCAGTGGATCTGTTTCCTCAAACGCATCACGTCGAGTGTGTAGGATTGCTTGTAAAAGCGTAAAAACCTTGGAACAAAAGGTTTCTTGAGACCACTGGTAACAGTGGTTTTTTATTTAAGGGGCTAAGTATAAAAGTAAACACTAGGATTGAGTGTGTTAGGATGATAGTTTTATGAAATGAAATCTAATCCCACGTACCCCCTTTATGGATTTAGAATTGTTACAGTCTTTTAATTTCCTTATCATTTGAAGTTGGTATAATAAAGAGGTGGGGTGCTGGAAAGGAGGTAAATAATTGAAAGATAGAATTCTAGAAAGATAACTTGTCAACAAGAACGTATTTGTCAGGATTTTGGAAAAATGAACGCACAGTTGAAAAAAAGTGACGAAGTAAAGAAGTAACTCCGTATGGCAGCTTATTATAGAGGGAGCATCTTTTATGAATCCTAATCAGTTTGTTTTTGAACTTATACTTAAAAATCAAGAATAATCCTGACTGGGGGTTAGCAGTTATTTATGTAGACGAGTAAAATCTCAAATTGATACAACCCTTATTATCCATCCTCAGTAAAACACAAATAAATAATGGCTTCCCACAGATTTGCTATTCTGTAGAAAGCCATTTTTATTTTATTGAGTTAACAATTTACTGTGGGATGATACTCAGATCAACCTCCTTAGATAGGGAAAATTAAAATGTATATCTTACACTTCAGTAAACACCTTTGAGAATATCATTTTGGTAAAGACATCGTCTATCTGCTTGGCTATATTATTGGATTCAATAAGTGTGCCGAGTTCAATGTTTCCTCGCTGTCCATGATATGACAGATTGGCAGAGGTTATCAAAGTTTTTTTCTGATCAACAGAAATGACCTTTGCATGTAAAGCTGCCATTTTATCGTCTAATGGAATATAGTTATATATTTTCAGAAATTGTCCTTTATATCTAAGAATCTTATCAAACTCTGGTTGCTTATCTATATCATTTACAAAGAATTTAACAAAAACTCCTCTCTGGCTCTTATCGATAATAATATCAACGAGTTCTGAAAAATATGATGATAATGAGTAACCTGTAATAAGAATATTTCGTTCAGCACCATTTATCATGGCCTGCACTGTATTCATTGTTGTTTTGGCGTTGATTGTAAAGGATGGAGGTGCAGTGACTACTAGAGATACCTTGTCGGATTCTGTCGTAGTCATTGCTTCTATAATCGTGTCTATAATATTTTTACATTGATGTTCGTTTAACTCAGGACAACTTCTTTTAAGCATTGGAGCAGAGTTCTGAGTACCGTTTAGCATGTCGCTTTTTATTGTGTTCAAGAATAACTGTTTATTTAAATCTCTACCTGACATAAATCACCTACCAACTCCTTGAAATATGATGATTCTTCACGACCTGGAATAGGAACTACAAGACCTCGATCAATCATTCGGTTTCCATTTTCACACGCTGTTTCCGAAATCATGCAACATGAGTGACAAGCAGCACCATTGGAATTCTTACCGGCAGGAAGATTGTTCATGCATTCGGGATCGTTAGTGCATACAAGAGCTTCTTGGAATGCACCACGCATAAGGTTTGTTATTTGATCTACACTACCAAGTTCAACTAGTCCACCCAATGAACCTTCTTTATCAGAACTTCCTGTATAAAGCAGAATTCCAGCCATATTTTCTCCAAAGTAAATTCTCTCTCTAATAGCAGATGAAGAATAGCCTGATGACATGGACATCTGTTTTATCATCAAGTGAGCAAATGTATGCATAAGAACATAAGTGGCATCACGAGTAACTGTTATTGTCCATCCTTTGATTCGCAGAACTCTTTATATGATTCAGCGTACTTCTTAGATAAATCTTTTACATCGCTAGAGTTAATCCAATGTGAGATTGTATCTCTGTTGAACTCGATAAATATTCCTTCACCGTTTACTTCGGCAGCTGGAAGCCAACGTTCTTTTTTTCTTTTTGTAAGAGAAACAACATTCGGCTGCTCATCAGCATCAGGGTCTGGTGCATCTACTCTTGTAAAACCAAGTAGGACTCGAACTTCTCTAAGACGAGTGATTCGGACTATTCTGCTGAAGTACTCACTGAGATAGTCTGGAAGAGAATCTTCTTCAGCCTTAAAGTGCTTTTTATTAGACTCATATAATGGGTCGTTATGATGGGTAATAGCGTTGTATTCCATCTGCTTTATTTCAGTGAATTCTTTGATGTTGTTCATTCGGCGTGTGAGAGCTTCGTCAAATTCAGTACGTGTATAAGCAGAGAAGTACATCTCGAATATTTTTGTGATGCCATCATCACCCATTAGTTGTTTAGCTAATTCTATGTCACGTAGATGTTCATCTATCAAATTATGAAGGGGATTAATCCACGGTGGAATAGAAATAGCACTTCTAGTTACCGCAAAGTAAACATTTGATGCACCTCGCTGCGATGGGATGATAGGATTGCTACATTTTTGGTTCTTCACGCTTGGTCGGAATGGGTGATGTCCAGTACATCTTAAATCTTCAAAGTTATCTCTCTGAGTAGCACCATTCATGCTGCGTTTAGCTTCACAACTACATTCAACCCACATATCTGCAAGAGTAGAAGTATTACCAGTTGAATAAATTCTTAAAGGACCATTGCAATCGGAATAACCTCTATGTACCCACCACTTCCAAGGGAAGTCTGACATATGCCCTTCTTCACATATTGTTATAAAACGAGATGGATAAGCAGGTCGATGACATTTTGGACAGGTTATTCCAAAACGCAGATACTTATCTAAATCAAAATTCTTTCTTGCATCAAATAGATGACCACAATATAGATTTGAGCAAACATGCCAGTAAGGGAAGGTAACTACAGGCACATCTCCAACAAAACTAGTACGAGGCATATAAAAGCAATCTACACCTAAGTAGGAAGCAAGTCTGCCATCTATAATCTTTTGTCCTTTTTCTTCCCAATATTGGATATCAAGAATCGTTACTGAATCCTTTACTGCATCCACGACCGCTCCAGGACCAAAGGTCGTTATAATTTGATTGGGACGTAATTCTCCCAGTTTATTATTATTATCAAAAGCCATGTTAGTCCTCCGTGTAATAGTACATATTTGCAGAGCTTTCAACTTCACGCATTGAGCGAAGAGTTGCTTTTTCATCTTCAGAGTGAGGCTGATCATAAGGGTTCATAAGTCTGTTGTATTTCTCTGTACCAACAACATAATATCGAAGTTGCTTTGACTGCACAGCTTGTAGCTTCCACCATTCAATGAACTGCTCTATTTCTGTTTCAGCATCAGCTTTAGCAGAAGGCTTAATAATATTAAGACGATCTATGATAAGATTTTTTACAGACTCAAGTTGTTCATTAGTTAATGAATTTATTTGTGCAGCATCAGGGTTATTTGCCATATTAGGATAATTCAGTCTCAGTGCTGAAATGATAAGGGCATGCATAACGCGGTCTCTAGCTCTTGCAGAGAATGGAGTTGCAGTTGTTCCTTCGACAAAGCGATATAACTGAGAATGGTATCCGGTAAAGTTTCGTAATGAGATAAATCCCGTGGTCTATATGCATTATAAAGCGTTACAACTAATCCAGGGAATGCTCGACCAATACGGCTAGTTGCTTGAATATATTCAGAGTTTTGTTTTGGCTGACCAGTTACGACCATCAAGCCTAGTCTGTCAACATCCATACCAACAGCAATCATATTTGTTGCAATAGCAGTGTCTAAAGCAGTCTTTTTTTCTGTATAAGGTTTTTCTAATTGATTTAACTTCTCTGGTATCTTATATGAGGACATACGAGAAGTAATTTCAACATTTCTATTTAAGTAACGGATTTTTTCTAATCCGTACTTATTTTTAATGCGATAAATACGCTTTGGAATATCGTCTTGCAATAGTCTTACACAACCACCAAGTTCTCGAATACTGTTAAAGTATCCGACTAACGAGTAGTAAGGGTCGATGACATCTTTATATTCATCTTGTAAAGACAGAATATATGCTGACTGTAGAATAATTGCATAAACACGAAGCAAGGCAGTTTTTACAGACTGTCCTGGAGCACAAATGCCCACATACTTTCTAAATGGATCGTTTTCAATAGGAATCTCCTTAATAAAGAAGCTATCACCAATTTCAAAACCGCTCGGTGGAAATTGTGTTGTGTTATTTCTTGCATAAAGACATTTTGTTTGTGCCTCTGCATTTTTTATTGTTGCTGTAGAAACGACATATTTGGGCCTAATGCCATCGTAGCTGCACAACTCTTCTATAATCGTTTCATATGCACCATAAACTGTTCCAAGAGGTCCTGTAATCAGATGCAACTCGTCTTGGATAATAAGTTCGGGTGGAAGGAACGGTTTTATATTCGTAATTGTAGCTGCAGGTAAAGAAGCAGTCTTTTTGTGTGGGCTATGTTCCGCACCAATTGCTATGTAACCATCACGTCTGCAAAGTCTATCGACACGTCCAAATAATGAGTTTGTATTAACGTCCCATGGAAGACGAGCAAATTTATCCACAGTTGAAAGAATGATTGTTGGGCATTTAGCATAAATCTCTTCGTCGACAAGATACACAGGTATAGGAGTTCTATCTTTCTTATATCGGTAGAAGTTACAATCAGAATCAGAACAATAAATCTCAATAGACTTTTTATCAGGGTCAATGTTAAAGTTTTCATCCTTTAATGGCTTACCGCAGAATGGGCATGTTAGTAGTTGTTTGTAAATGTGATTTCGAGCACTTTTAGCTGCTTGCGGTACATCTGCTCTTTCAACAAACTCATCGAATTTGTTAGCAGTTACTCCACCGCCAACCCAGAAGCCAATACTGATTGGTTCTTTTCCGAAGAGTGGATATGCTTTTTGCCTGCTCATCTCTGCTGCAATAACCATCTTAGTGATACGGTCTCTTTGCTGAGTTGTAAGCAAGCGAAGAGTGTATCGGAGCATAACTGTAACACCGCCGTCACGATTGTAGTCTTCATTATCATCTGCTCTTAATCTTCTGTTGGCAATAACAAAAGCCATGAGACCAAGATAAGCCTCAGTTTTTCCTCCTCCAGTAGGGAAATACAATAGATCTACAATTTCACGATCCTTATGTCTTGGATATACAATGCCTGCTAGGTTCATTAAAATGAAAGCAATCTGGAATGGTCTCCATCCAAAGTTGTTATCTTCAATACTAGGATTTACGAAGTCTTGGAAACTACACTCAATTCCTTGGCCATGTTTCTTTGAGTAGCTTTTTATACTGTTCTGTAAGAAGATAACACGATTCATAAAACAGAAAGCTTCAAAGGAATTATCATCCGTTTCAATGATATGAATTCCTTCACGAATTCGACCAAGTGCTTCTTGGCATCGTTCAATAACTTTATTTCCAATTTTACCTTTGAAGTCTGGATTGCGCATTCTAGCATTCACAAGTAGTACTTTATTAATCCAATTTTCATATGCATTAGCTAATGTATTAAGTTTTCCAAGAGTGTCTTTTTTTCTTGTTTTTACAGACATACTGGCAGTAGAGAAGAAGTACCTATCAAATCCATCTAAAGCAGCACTTACACCGGGAAATTCATATTCAGGAATAAAGGCTGAACGAACACAAGTTGTGCGTCCATTAACTGGTGTATCCCATACTGCGGAACAACCCCGCCCACGACCTAAGATTGGACGCTGTTCAAAATAGAACTCGTCTGGAGAAAGAATCTCTCTACAGATGTGCTCAGCTAAAAAGGCAGCAGAACCATCTATAGCTTTAGCACTGATTTCTACTTGGAACATAATTGCTTCCGTGTTATTCTCAGGATTTTTTCTTTTGTTCAGAACGTAAGCAGTTACAAGAGAGTATCCGTCTTTTAAGATTATTCTTGAAACATGCACATGAACGTTAGAATCACAAACGAGGGCATAGTCCTTTGTTCTGTTAAATTCACTGAATTTAACACAGATGGTTTCTTTCATAGGTTGACGAGTATAAATTGTACGGTTATATTCTTTCTCATCTTTTCCTGTGTATTTTTCAAAGGTCTTTACATAGTCTCCCCACGATACATCTAGATTGATGTTTTTGGTTGTATTTTGAATATAGAAACTGATACCAATAGAAGATGGCAACTGAAAGTGAGTGCTGGAGATTGGCTCATTATCCTCATCTTCGCCAGCTGTAAAATCTTCACCATCTTCAAATGCCATATCAAAATCAACTTCTTGTTCGCCTGCACCAGAGTAATTTTTATCATCGCTCTGAACGTCAAGCATACCAACAAGGTACGCATATCTTGGATTCTCTTCTAGAACTTCGTTTTCATCTTGAGGACCAATAAGGTCAGTTCTAATGGAATCTATGATTTTTTGTCTGACCTCGGAATATTTAAATCTATCAGCCATTATGATTCTTCCTCCTTTATAGGATGGGCAGTACCTAACGTATATTTGCAGGTATTACCGATATAAATATTATCATCAGAGATGAGTTTATATTCCCATTTCTTTTTATCAGGATCAGCTGTGGAAGCGAACTCACACCATTTGATTCCTTCACGAGCTTTAGATACAACTTCATCTGCGGTAACTTCGTTATTAGCTTTGACCTCAATCATATATTTCCCTGTAGTGGTTTCAATCAAGAAATCAGGGTTATATTGCTGTCCGGCTTTCCAGAACAGTCCTAACTGGTTAAGAGGGGGCTTTATCCATCGAATAACGTCCGGATCTTCCTCTAAAATAATTGAGAAAAGTCGTTCAGTATCACTATCAAAAGTATTAGCAGGATAGTAGGATTTTTTATATCCTGTGAATAGATACTTTTTAATGTTACTCTTGTCAGAGAACGGCTTATTGAACTTAACCATTCCATCTTCTTTGACATTTTTTTACGAATTTGCGGAAGAGAATAAGATTCTTCTGTATGATATGGATATCTTGTGTGTTACGATCCATATGTTCATAAATTTGTTTACGAATATCTGCAACAATAAGAGTGGCATAGCGGCGAACAATCTTTCTTTTATCTTCTTCATCGCTAGGAATATGCTGAAGATATTGTTGTACAACATCAATTACAAAATCAGCATCATCATAAGAAAGCTCACTTACGGAGTCGAGAAGCATACAAGCAAGAGTGTTCATAGCATCATCTACTTCAAGTACTTGTGCATCCACGACAGAAAGTAACTGTTGATTTATAACATCAAAACGCTCGATTTTTGCCATAGCGACCTCAAAATCTGCAATAGTCCTCTTAACCTTAAAATAATTAAACTTCACCTCAGAAGTGGTCTGTACAAGAATTTTAGGAACAGAGATAGCCTTTGAGGAATACTCAGCAACAACTTTTACAAACTCTTCTTGTTTAAGAGGTTGACTATTTGGTTTCTTTGCTGTTTGAGGCTGCTCAGGGGTAGCGGTAGAAGCAGTAGGGTTTACAGGTGCTAAGTCAGGCTGGAAATCAAACAAAGTCATCTGATTTTTATCTTCCTTTTTTTCCTTACGCTTTGACGCAACAAAATTTTTAACATATTCTTGATAGATTTCTACCTGTGTTTTAGGGTTGCTTACTTCTGCAAAGGACTTCACTCCAGATGAAGTAATAGCAAAATCCAACAGAGAGAGTTGTCCATCGTCAACAGAAGAAGATACACCTATAGATTCTGAGGGTTCTACAACAGTTTTATCAAGGTCTCTATAACGGAAGATATCACTACTTTTAATTTCATCAACGAGTTCTCTGTAATGGTCATGAGCTACAATATCAAGGGAGTCTAAGTCTTCATTTCCGGTTTGTTCTCCAAATGGAAGTCTCAAACCACGACCAATAGTCTGCATAGCAAGAATATCACTCTTTGCAGCATTAAGAGGGATGATGGTGAATAGGTTGTTGACATCCCATCCTTCCTTTAGTTTGTATACATGAAGAACAATTTCGATTGGGTTTGATGCACTTTCTATAGAAAGAAGAAGACGAATGTTTTCTTCTGATTCTTCACCAGACTGCTTTGAATGAATCTCGATTACTTTCCTTTGTATTTTCCGTTTTGGAATTTATCGCTATCGATTAAAACACGAATTTTCTTTGCGTGATCAGTGTCTTTGCAAGCAATCAGTAGGATAGGTTTAAGATAGTCTAAATCGTTTGCATTGCAGTATTCCTGAAGAATAGACTTGCGATGTTCATGCAGAGTAAGTCCATCTCTAATCTTCATTTCGTCAATATCATCTTGATTATATCCAGCCATGTTAGAGCGTCCCATAACTACAGGAGTTTTCAAATATCCTTCAACAGCTCCACGAGCCAAATCATAAGAATAGATAATGTTAGATGTAGTTTTTGGTGTAGCTGTAAATTCTATTCCTAGAATAGGCTTCAAATAGTTAATTGCTTTCATAGAAGCAGGAGCGTAGTAGCGGTGTGCTTCATCCATACAAATAACGAGGTCATCAAACTGAGCTAATACATCTGCAAAGGATGCACCAAGTGTCTCTTTGAATTTATGGAAGTTAAACTGTGTATCAGTCTTGCTGTTAAAAATCTTACCAATATTAAAAATAAACAGCTGTATCTCTGATGTCTTTTCAACAATCAATGACATCTGCTCGGATTTTATAGGGTAGGTGTCATAATTCTCGCCATCATAAACTTTAGGTCTCCCCATTTCTGCTTCCAGACCTTTAAAGATGTACTTAGGATGGTTTGGGTTAGACTCCTTGCGGAGTTTGTCATATATAGTGTTTCCGGGTGCAAGAATGAAAAAGTGTTTGTAACCTTTTGTCTTATATAAATAATAGATACTTGCGCCCATTAAGCGAGTCTTTCCGATACCTGTAGCCATGTTATAGCAGAAGGATGGAAAGTCAAATTTAGAAGTTACTTTTCTTGGCTTTTCACAATATTCAGAAGCGACATCCTCTACACTTTCCTTATTATCTTTTTTATAATCACAATGAGAACTAATAGCATCGAGGTAAGAAAGAGCTTCTTCCTGTGGAGTTCTTAAGCTCATTGCATATTTGATGTTATTTACTATTTCAGCCATTTATCTTAACTCACTTTCAAAATCGCACTTATCAAGTAAGTCCTTTGGTATTTTCTTCACTTCGATATTGTCTGGTAAAATCATGTCAGACTGAATCTTATTACCGTAGACTAGGAGAGATTGAGCTTCTTCAAGTCTTGCAGATAGCGATTTTATGTATTCTGCATTTATGAATTCATTCGTAATGTGAATGAATCTTTTCTCTGAAGAATTTCCGTGGAAGACATCCTGTGGTTTGTATCTAAATCCTTCAATTTTACAGATTGCTTCACACAGCATTTCAAATGTATATTCGGGATTAATCTGATAGATCGGAAGTTTCTTATTCTTTACAAGAAGGCTAGGAGCTAATTCATAGAAGTGATATCCACCGCCACCTTGCCAGTTGACTTCTTTAGAAATTCCTGTTTTATCCCCATTTATAACATTATCCATTCTAGTTTTACAAAGTGAGTAAGCATGATCTCCAAGTTCAACTCCAACCCAATTTCTTCTCATTTTATGAGCAGTGGCAATCGTAGATGCACTTCCTAAAAACGAGTCAAGAATCCAGTCTCCCTCGTTTGAAAAGTAACGAATAATCATTTCAATTAATGCTTCTGGTTTTTTTCCACTTCGAAATTCAACTCCCCCCTCATGTCGACAATTTCCAAAACTTCCTGCTAAATCATAAAATCCTCCAATCGGCTTTTTTCTGTGAACTGTATCACTGTTCAGTTGGGAAGTAGGGACACCCTGGTAATATTTTCCTTTGTTGCACCAGCACGTTTGGGTCCTGTGAAATATCGATAATCATATCTATCATCTCCAATTCCGTAAACTTTGTATAGTACTCCATAGCCATCAGATTCATAGCGACCAGTTAAATAATCTCTAAAAAATCGACCAGATGAGTTACCATCAAGAATAGTACCAGAAGCCCATATTTCTTTTAAACCATACTCATCTCCAACATCTTTTTTAACTATTTTGTAGTCATTACTTTCAAATATAACGACACGTTTACCGCCAATTGTAGTTTCTTTTCCTTCTTTTATCTCTTGAACTTCATAAATGAACTTTTCGAATCCCACATCATCATGGTCAAAATTTGGTGATGCATTATGGCTTTTCCTATATACTAGGACCTGTTCAATTTCCTTATGAAAATCCATGTCTGATTTTAAAGTTTTATCAGGATATCTAACACGTACATATAATGTGGTTAGATAATTTGATCTACCAAATATTTCATCTAATAGAACCTTAATATAGTGACTTTCGGAATCGTCAATGTGACAACAGCAAAAACCATCGTCTCTCAAAAGTTCTTTCAGAAGTATAAGACGTTGTTTCATTAACGAAAGCCAAATACTATGCTCTAGGTTATCATCATAATACTCAAAAGCACTACCAGTATTATAAGGCGGATCTATGTAGATACATTTAATTCTATTTGAAAAATCTTGCTGTAATGCCTGCAGTGCAATAAGGTTATCTCCATGAATCAACATGTTTTCGCTGCTAGGGTCTCCGTATGATTTTTCTTTATCTTCTAAAAGTATTCTTGGCTCCACAGAGGGTTCATCGTATTTTCCAACCCATGTTAGCTCTAATCTTCCTGATTTTTGCATATCTGTATCACTCCTAAAATTTCAGAACGATGTTAACTAGTAGAAGAGGGTTAATATCGAACTTCTTATTAAATTCTGCGATTTCTCGCTGTCCTTCAGCTTTAAAGCATCAACTTTTTCGTGAAATGATGCTTGGAACTTTTCTAATTCCATAGTCTTTTCAGCAATCTTCTTGCGAATATCAATTTTCTCGTAGAAATTGTCTGAAGTACGTTCTTGTTCCTTTAATTCTTCGATTTCAGCATTCATTTCTTGGCAGGTCGCAACAAGCTGCTCCATCTGAATACGCTCCCAGTTTTCAAGCTTACGTTTATTATACGCTTTAAGAGGTTCAGTTTGCTTTTGATATCGTTTTAGCATCTCCTCAATTAACTGGGCGTAAATCTTTTGGTATTGTCCGTCTTCTAATTCTGTTGGTTTAAAATAGCGAATGTCACCATCATTGACTTGTTCAAGTGCAGGTATTAATTCAGATTCATTAAAATCCACATATGTACCATTTTCATCACAAAGCAACAGTACAGGAAAGAGTAACTGCATACTATTACAGAAAGCGCCAATAAATAGAGTTCCGTGTGAACCGATAACTTTTTCTCCCCAGTTATCTATTTTCCAGTAATATAGGTTTGAATCCATTTCGGGTTCATCAAAGTTACTCCAATATTCAACTTCATCTAAATATTTGGTTATGTCAGCTTTAGTATCTTCAAGAGCAAGCTCCTTAGCTGCATTGCTTTCAGTGAGTAAGAGAGAACGTAGTTCTCTAGCCTTTTTGTCTTTCTTGGCATTTAACTTTTTATCAAGCTTATCAAATGCCTTTTTGAATTCTGCGGTTGTATCGCAGGTTTGGTAAATGCTCAAAACCATCTTTTCAAAACTTGAGCCGGATTCTAATGCTCCAAGAGCAATATCTGAGGCACCAAATACACCTTCGAAAAGCTCAAATTTTTTTGAAAGAATATCGTAGACTCTTTGATCTGCAGAATTTTGGGTATTTAATAGGTTAATGGATACAACATCATGTTCTTGGCCATAACGATGGCATCTACCTATACGCTGTTCAATCTTCATTGGATTCCACGGTAAATCGTAGTTGATCACTGTATTACAAAACTGTAAGTTCAAACCTTCAGAACCTGCATCGGTACAAATAAGTATTTTTGCGTTGTTTCTATAATAGTCAACGATAGCATGCTTGTATTCTACACTACGTCCATAGTTTGGATTACCATAGTTTTTTACTTGCCATGCCTTATATATTTCTTTGGTCATAGAATCATCAAAATCACCATTGAATAGGACAATATCTTCTTCAGCAAACCCATTCTTTCTAAGTTCAGAGGCAATGTATTTTTGAGTGCGTTTTGACTCTGTGAAAATAACAACTTTTTGTGAAATACCTTGTTCTTGCTGAAATTTAAATGCTATATTTATTGCTGTTTTTAGTGCAGTTACTTTTGCATTTATACTGATTCGATTTGCAATATCGATAATTACATTAACCTCATTAAGTTCTGATTGTATAAATTGTTTCTGTATTATTGTGTCTTCATCCTCAGATTCTTCAAATTCAGACTCATCTATTTCATCTTCAACAAATCTCCAAAAAAGGTCAAAACCATCTTGAGCATTTCCTGATTTATTTCCTTCATAAAGCTTTTCTAATCTGTTTTTTAAAACTTCGAAGGTATCAATCAATGCAAAGCTTGATGAAGCAAGCAGTTTTCTGATAACCAGTATAATTAGTCCACGATTAGATGTAGGGATAGAGTAAAGAATATCCTTTTTTTAGAAAGTCGTTTACTCTCTGATATAATTCGATTTCGTCTGGCGAAAGAGTGAAATCTACTGTTTTGCAAATTCTCTTCTTGAAGTTCATATATTTACTTACATCTTTACGAAGTGTTCTGTAAAGCACGGGTGAGAGTTCTTGCTTTAATTCCGAATAGTCCTCACCCTCTATATAGCGTTTGTTAAAAAACTTTTCACTACCAAAGATTCTATAATCGATAAATGAAACCAGTCCGTGAAGGTCTGTTAATGAATTCTGAAGAGGAGTAGCAGTCAGTAATATTTTTGGTATTCCTCTTGACTGCTCGTATAAGTTTTTAGCACGTTTAGTTCCGTGAAATACATTTCGGAGATTATGAGCTTCATCAATGATTATCAAATCCCATTTAACGTTTGGAAAACGTCTCATCAGTTTGGAAGAATAATCATATGATGTAATTATTATTTTTACTTTGTTAGGATCTGACAAGATTCTTTGCCAGTCCCTTGAATTTTTTTCGACCGTTAATCGGTCTAAGATAATAGCTTCCAATTGAAACTTGTCTTCAAGTTCCAATTCCCATTGTTTTCTAAGTGAAGCAGGAAGGGCAATCAACACATTTTTTGCACCTGTTTCAACAACATACTTCAACACAAGACCCGCTTCAATCGTTTTTCCAAGACCTACCTCATCAGCCAATATAATGCCACCTGTACTCAATGCTTGTATAGCGGCACAGAAAGCGTTAATTTGATGAGGATTTAATTCTATATTTGCATCCAAAAGGAAGTGAAACGGTGAAGTTTCAAGTTCATATTTCTTGTATCTACTGTATTGTTCAAGTAGCAGGTTACCTTCCATTTGAGTCTCCTTTATGAAATTGCTCAAATATTCCAAAAGCAATTCCTTTAGCCATTAACGGAGGTACAGCGTTTCCAATTTGTACAAATTGAGATGTACGAGGACCTTCAAAAAAATAGCTGTCTGGGAAAGATTGGATTCTTGCAGCTTCTCTTACTGTAATGGAGCGATGTTGATCTATATCTGGATGAATAAAATAATGTCCATCCTTTGATAAGTGAGCTAGGATAGTGTGACAATATGGTTTATCACCCTCAACAACTTTATATCTATCAACAAAGGAATGTCTGTTCTTATGAGTCTTCAATTCGTCTGGCAGGTCATTATAATTTAACCTTTTATGTCCATCATTCCACAGTTCAATTGCTCTCTGATAGATTTTTATATCACGATCAATGTTTGGCCTGCAGTTGTGGTGCGTTAAAACATCGTCTTTCGTTCTAATGCCAGTTTCAACAACATAGTTGCTAGCCTTTTTCTTTGTGTAGGTATTGCAGCTTTCTCCTGGGTGTAATATCGGAAGATCAGTAAATAGGTCATTTACTAATGCGTTTGTTTTTACCTCTAAAAAGTCAGGATAATTGAGACCGGTTTCTTTTAGCCAACCGACAATAATCATCCTTCGTCTATTTTGGAGAACTCCAAAGGTTTTTGAATTCTGTTCTCTGCATTCTATTTCATATCCTACGCGTTTAAGATATTTCTGTATATTTTTCCATGTGATACCATTATTTGCAGATAAGATCCCTGTAACATTTTCAAATACAAACATACGCGGTTGATATCTTTTAAGAAATCTAGCATAGAGTTTATACAAGTAATTGCGTGGGTCTTCTTCCATAGGGATTTCCATACGACTGCTTTGAGCTCTCCCTACAAGTGAATATGCTTGGCAAGGAGGACCGCCCACAATGACATCAATTTTGGAAATTCCTTTAATTTTCATGATTCCATCTATGGTTTTAAATATTGATGGAAGACTATCGTCTGACATAGTTTCGTTAATAATAGTTTTTATAATCGAAGTAGGTATTTGCTTTCATGAAGTCCTCTCTTGTAATTTTTTTCCAGAGAGGTATTTTTTTATATATCGCTAAATTATTAGTGCTTTTTAAATAATAGTAAGCACTTCTGGTTTCAAGTGTTTTTGCTGCAAATTTGTTCATTTCCACGTGAGCTACAGGGGTAAATCCGGCTAGTGAAGCCTTCTGATAAAGCCCCTGCGCCAGCAAATAAGTCAATGAAATTGTAGCTTTGTGTTACATCTGTTAATGACATAAGAATTCCTTTAATTTAGTTATATTTATTGTGAGGTGATATAGAGGTTATCACTATGAGATACTTTTTGGTTCAGGGGCAGGAATAAACTCCATGATGTCGCTGACATTACATTTTAATTCCTAACAAATTTTACCGATTTTACCGAGAACATCGGTTGTTACATTTTCATCTTTGGTGAGCTTTGCGAGTGAAGAAGAACTAATCTTTGCATTCTTTCTTAAGTCTGATTTCTTCATTTGTTTATCAATCAGTAGTTTCCATAACTTGTTATAACTCATCTTCATTTTTACTATTCCTTTGTGAACTAGGAGATTTCACATAGTTCACAGTTATTGGTAGACAAACTTAAGATATAATTCTTTTCTAAAAATTTCTTGTGTTTCAAGTATACAATCTCCCTACTTGTCATAAGTAATAAAAAAATTTGCTTATTAGTGCTTTTTATAAATCCGTATAAAGCCAAAGCCATTTTCTATATCTTTACCTGAGTTTTTTTGAACAGGCAAGAATCATGTGCGATAGCAGATAGTGCGGTAGTAAAAAGCACTGCCAAATCATATACAATCATGCCTTTGAAATTTACCCCGTTACAAGTATTGTCAGCCGTTTCAAATCTATACTGTTATGTACATGCGGTTTTTCTTTTGTTTCAGATAGAGAGTTATTAAATTCTTTCATACGATCATTTAATGTATTCTCTATTTAATAAATGGGCCATATCAAAACCAATTCTGTATTAAGATTTCTAACTCCTAAAAATATATTATACCAATTTATTGAGATAAAGACTAGTAAACTTATGTTACTATTTCAAGCTGTGCCACATATTTTTTTAATTGTTAGAGAAAAACAACTAGCTAGCATACTATCAAGATATTTTTTTACATAGATGATATTGCATTTTTGAATTATAACAAAGGAGTACTAACATGCCGAAATATACCGACGAAGATATTAGAAAATTAAATAAAATCACATTAAAAAATTGCTGGTGATTATTTAGGTATAAGTTCACAAGCAGTTGCGATAGGTCTTAGAAATAATCTTCTTCCAATTGGTTTTGCTATTCATAACGAAGAAAGAGACAGACGTTTCACTGAGAGTTGGTCATATCATATTATCGCTGAAAGAATGATATCTTACAACCACGGAAAAACTATCAGAGATCCGTGTTGAGAATATTGAAACTAGTTTAGATAAAAATTATAGAGAATTTAACGGTTTAAAAACAAGATTTACTTTTTTTATATTAAGCGAAAATGCAGAAGTGAAGAATTAGAAGTCTTTGAATTTGCATTTTCGCTTGGTAAATATAAAAACGGTGATGTAAAAAATATAAGGGTAAAGGTGTTTCAAATGAAGATGATAAAGACCTTTTCTAGAGAAGAACTCTATGAAGAAATCTGGGAGATAAGTGCAAAAACAAGTTGCATTGAAATATGATTTAAGCTATTCAGACTTACTCAAGAAATGCAAAAGAATTTGAAATTCCAATTCCAAATGGTAGTTATTGGTATCGTAAGAATACTGGACAAGATTTAAGTGAACTTATTATTTCATTACCACAAAAATGACGTAAATGAAGTTAATATTGATAGAAAAAGTCTAAAGAACAATAGAATAAAAACCTAGTAAACATAAAGAAGAGAGTTCGGAAGATAAAAAAATAAAGATATTTTTTTAAAGCTTGATACAACTAGTATAAGAAGTTCATTATCATTTTTAGAGGACGATAAAAATAGAGCTTATTATCGAAGCCGTTTCAAACCTAAACCAGTCTCCAAATAAGAGATTACATAAATCTGTAGCTAATCTAAGAGATAAAAATCGCAGAGTGGAATAAGAGGGAAAAAAGCTGCTTCCTATCCTTACTTTGATTCTAGACACAGATATAATGATTTAAAAGAACCTAAATTTGTAAAAAAATATTTCACTAAATTCTCTTCCACGCTTATATCGCTTTTTTTAGATACACTAGTTACTGTTATTGAAAAGAATCGGTGATAATGTAACTCCAAATTGGGATATTCAAATTGATAAGGATATTGTTCGTTTTGAAGTTATAGAATCAACAGACAAAGTAAGTCATGAATTAACAAAAGAAGAAGCTAAAGAAGTAGCAAAAGTACAATGATAGCGTTAAGTTTAATGGATATGCTTATAAGCCAAGAATAAAGAAGTATGACTATATACCAAATGGAAAAATTTCGATTTAAGATAATAGATGGTAAATACATTAAAGATACTAAAGAAATCACACTTGAACAATCAATACCAGAAATAATTGTTTTAATTAATCAAGAGTATTATAAAGTTAAGAATTTACGACTTGAACGTGAAGAGAGAGAAAGACTATACGAAGAAGAACAAGAGCGAAAAAAAGAAAATTACAAAATAGAATCGAAGAAGAGAAGAAGCGAACAATGTCTCTTCTGAATATACTAGAAGATTTTCAAACAGCAAATGATTTAAGACTGATGGCTGATAAACTGGAGATAGCAGGAAACTTAGTAAAGAAGAAATTGATTGGATTAGATCCAAAGCTGACTGGATAGACCCAATAGTTTCTTCAACAGACGAATTATTAGGAAACAGAAATCATGAAAATTCTAGAGAACAAAAAAAGAACAATATCTAAGTGAGAAAAAAAGTACTACTGGTAAATTTTTCGTTAAAACATTTTAGCGAAGCGATAATGAAAAAGCCTTGATTGTAAGGCTTTTTTTGCATATTCAATAAAGAACTTGACATTAATAGTTACTTCCACTACAATAGAATTACATACCATTGGTATGATAGAAAGGGACTAAAATGGCAAGGAATAGAAACTCACATGAAACTAGAAAAAAATACTAGAGGTCTCTAAAAAAATCTATTTTTTTAGAAAAAAAGGATTTGATAATACTTCAATACAAGATATCATAGATGGCTTAGGTGGATTAACAAAAGGTGTTATCTATCATCATTTTGAGTCTAAATATGATATACTGCAAACAATCATTAGCGAAAAATAATCAAGAAATTTTTAAAATATAATTGGAGAGGAAATACTGGATTAGAAAAAGATACAAAAATTCTTTGATGGACTCTTTCTCTAATTTTGAACACCAAAAAGCTCGTTTACTCTGCCTCAATCATGCTGAGAAGTCCACGTTTGTTAGGAGAGCAGTATTTAGGTCTATTTTCTGATTTTTACCCGAAATTAGAGAGAAGGTTTACGAAGGAGTAGAAGATGGGTCTATTAAAACAGAATATCCAGAAGAGCTAGCAGATTTAATTGTTTTAACTCTAAATATTTGGATTGGTTTTCAAATTTCCGTTTTTCATTAGTAGAATTAAAGCGTAAAATGAATTTCATTAAACTTACTTTTTGAAGGTCTAGGGGTACAGTTAATTTCTGATGAAATGATGGAGGTGATTTTCAACTTATTTGATCACTTAAAAAAATAGTAAATAAGTAGTCGCATGACATTCATGTTAATACTAATTTCTATTTATGTGTTATCAATTCAATAAATTATCTTACATAATTTATAGTTAAAAAAATAACATACTTTAAGTGTGTTATTAAAAATCTATTATACATACCGAAGGTATGTTTTGTTTTTAGTATATACATACCGATAGTATGTATAGTGACATTTTCTGAAGAATAAACTTATTTTTTTAAATATTTGTCGAGATTAGTCTGAATAGTTTATTCTTTATTTACGCTTTGGAGGAAAAGAATCTATGTTGTCGCTTATTAAAAATTGAATTAAATAAAGTTTCTAAATCTAAATTATTTTTTTAGCTTGGTTGTGTACTATATTTATAGTGTTAGGTATTACAGCAATTATTATTATGGGATTAGGTACTGACAATAAACTAGGAGAATTCACTGGACAGGATTCTAATGTTATTAGAATTACTGGTAAATGGGAAGGTTGGGCAATTGTAGCTTCATTGTTTTCATCTTTATTTACAAAAGCAGCATTTTTGATTTTCGAATCTTATTTATTATCTGCGATTATTATTGATGAATTTAAACGAAGAACAATTTTTCAGTTGTTTTCTTACCCTATTTCTAAAAATAAAGTTACTTTGGGGAAAAAAATCCTTTCAGTCATTCTAATAGCATTTATTGCCCATTTTTCTGCACATTTAGTGATTCAATTATTCATTAGATTCATGGCTGTTGTAACTGAATCTAGTTATATCCCTCTAGCTAATCAATTAATTAACTTAGCTGGAATAACGTTTGCAACAGTACTAATAGGGTTACTACCATTTGTTTTAGGTATGATTAAGCATTCAACAGCTATAACAATGCTTACAGGACTTGGTTTAGCAGCATTACTTTCAAATGTAAGTCCAGGAAGTTTATCTAATTATATTGCTGATAACTTATTCTTTTTGATATTTGCAAGTTTCATAAGTTTAATGATTACTTCATTTTCAATTTTTTTAATATTTCAAGACAAGATATTAGTACCAAGTAGTATACCTGAATTTAATTGAAGGAAAGTGAGAATTCTTAATGATTTCTATAAAAAAAGAGACTGTATAATTTAGTATTTATGCTCTGGGAGAAAAAAATTCTTGCGTTTAAAGCTAGATATAGAAAGAGATAGAAATGAGAAATATTGTTGAAATAAAAGAAGTTTTTTTAAAAACAATTGATAAAGAAGAAATTTTAAGTGGTATCAACCTTCAAATTGCTGAAGGAGAAATCTATGGTTTTTTAGGACCGAATGGTGCTGGAAAAACAACGTTAATGAAATGTATGTTATCCTTATCAACAATTACATCAGGTAGTATTGAAATTTTTGGGAAAAAAATCTACAAGAACATAGAGAAGAAATATTAAGTCAGATTGGAAGTATTATTGAATCACCAATTTTTTTATGATAATTACACTGCAAAAAGAAATTTTGAAATTCACGCTCAGTATATGGGGAAAAATATTATTGAATCAGATATAATAAGAGCCTTAAGAATGGTCGGATTAAAGAATACGACTAAAAAAGTAAAAGATTTTTCGTTAGGAATGAGGCAAAGGCTTGGTTTAGCTCGTGCTTTTCTAACAAAACCTAAATTGTTGATTTTAGATGAGCCAATCAATGGTTTAGATCCAATAGAATTCAAGAAATTCGAAATCTTTTGTTGTCGCTTTCTAAGGAGCATGGAATTACAATTCTAATATCGAGTCATATATTATCGGAAATTTCACAGATAGCAGATAAAATTGGTTTTATCAAAAATGGAGAAATTGTAGAACAGGACTCTATGAAAGAGATTAGAGAGAGAATATTAACTTAGAAGAATATTTTTATGTCTCATTTTCTAAATGAAATTAAGAATTATGAGGTAGATTAAGGATGAAACAATTGATTAAGAATCATCAGAAGGCTTTTTATGCTTTCATGATATTTAATATACTGGTCCCTTTAACTAATATTGCTTTTTGCTTATGCTATTAAAGGTATTATTGATAGTGGTATGTCCCAAAATGAAGTTGCCTTAACTCAAGCGGTACTAGTAGGAGCTAGTGTTATTTTCATCTATGCAGGACTGAACTTTATATCTCTTCGATTGAGAAATAAACTTGTTAGGCAAATCATGTCAAGATACAAAAAAACAAGGTGTTCCAATCTATTTTTAGATAGCGATTATAGAGACTTTTCTAAAGAAAAAAATCAGGGAAGTTTATTTCTGTATTAACCGAAAAATATGAAGAAAATCGAGCAAGATTATCTACACCAGTATTTTAATATTTCAAAAAACCTTTCCTTAATGATTTTTTCACTCCTAGCTATGTTTATAGGTAATTGGTTTTTGACCTTATTAGTAATCATTGCTAGCATTATTCCAATGATGATATCAGGATTTATTGGGCAAAAATCAGCTTCACTTCAAAAAAGAGCTATGATTGCCGATCAGAAGTATTTAGCTAAGGTTAAAGATGTTTTTAGCAGGATTTCTTGTTATCAAAAGTTTTAATGTGAAAGAGTCTATCTGTGAGGATTATAGTCATGAAAGTGAAAAAATTGATGAGATAAATTTTATAAAAGGGAAATTTGATGTTTTAGCTAATGTTATTTCGCAGCTTTCAGGGATGATTGTTTTTTTGGTAGCCTTTGGTGGAGGAATGTATCTTGTTTTTAATGGCCATACCACAATTGGAAGTGTAACAGCTATTGTTCAACTGGTCAATTTTGTAGTAATGCCACTAAATGAAGTTGGTATGGGAATAAGTAAATTCCGTGAAGGTCGGGTAACACTAGATGCATTTGAGGTAAAAAGATTTAACAGAACTTCAGACTGGTGAAACGAAAGAATATTTCGATGATGTTATTTCTTTTTCAAATATAGATTTTTCATATCATAATACTGAAGAAAAAAATTTTTAACCATTTATCATTGAAGATTCAAAAAGGAGAAAAAAATTGCAATAGTAGGTATGTCAGGTAGTGGAAAAATCAACTTTACTCAATCTATTGCTGCGTTTTTTTATGATGTAACAAGTGGACATATTTCAATTGATAATCAAGATATACAAGTTATTTCAGCAGAGAGTCTTTATAACTTAATGACGATTGTTCAGCAAGACGTTTATATTTTTGATGCTACTTTAAGAGAGAATATTACTCTTAATCAATCCTTTACTGATGGGGAAATAAAGAAAGCTGTACAGCAGTCAGGTTTAGAAAGTTATGTTTTAGAAAATGAATCTGGTCTACAAACTTTATGTGGAGAGAATGGCTCAAATCTATCTGGCGGACAAAAACAAAGACTTAGTATTGCGCGTGCCTTAATTCGAAAAACACCGATCTTATTATTGGATGAGGCAACCTCATCTTTGGATAATCAAGTAACTACTGAAATTGAAAATTCAATCTTGGATATTCAAGATTTAACTGCACTTGTAGTAACCCACAAGTTGAATGAGAACATTTTGAAAAAATACGATAGAATTCTCTTTATGAAAGCAGGCGTCATTGTTGAAGATGGTTCTTTTTGTGATTTGATGGATAGGAGAGGTGAGTTTTATAAGTTGTTTGAGTTGAGTGTGTAATTCTCTTTCATTTTATAGTATAATTTTATAAAACACTCTATCACTTTCGTTCTATAATATAGAAGTATACTAGCACCACATGTCGAGTGTGTAAGTTTGTTAGTGAAACGTGGATAATCGTTCAAAAATCAGAAGGACTAGAGATGTATATGTTGGAATTATATCAAAAATCCTTCTTATAAAGATCTAGTCGTATTTGGGTCCTTTAGAAAGAAGGAAAAAGAATTTGTATCTAAAAATAACTGGATATACTCTAGAAAATGAAGATGATTTTGTTCAAGGTAATAAAGTAGAAATAACGAACATTTAGATGAAAGGTTTAGAGTAAACATGAGTCTCTTATTTGAAGAATTTAAAACCATTTGTTTCCATTTAAATCGAGTCGGAATTACACCGACACTGATGGGTTCTTTGGGATTGGAGTTTTAGAACGAAAAGAAAATTGGGGGCCGTCTGACATTGACATTCATGTGCCTGGTGACCCTAGAGGTTGGGAAGCACCTGATCATCTCAGAATTTATGACTGGGACAAGATAATGAAAGTGTTGAAAGACTTAGGCTACGTCTTAATAGATATTCATGAGCATGAATTCCAAAAAAAGGATAGAGTGAGTGTTGAATTTGGAAGTATCGATTCCTTACTCTGATTTTTGCAGGAGTTTCGGAATCGGATATAGAGCTTATTCACATTGAAGGCATCACTTTTCGTCTTCCAAGTCTGGAGCAGTATCTAAGTATTTACAAAGCTTCTTCTCAAGACTCCTATCGAAATGATCACAATAACAATAAGGATTTTAAAAAAAGATCGAGTGGCTGGAAAGACATTTGTAAATTATCATATGAAAAAGTAGTAAAGTTGTAAGACTGGCTGCTATGTTATTTTTTTATTATCATTTTTTTATTGGTTATTTAATTTATACAATATTGGCTAGTAATAGAATTAGTAAAGGAAACAACATTTTAAAAATTTAGATCAGGATATCCATTATTGAAAGTAACGATTTGCTAATTAGATGATCTATGTTAGAGAATTATCTATTATAATTTAAAGTGGAGTGATGAATGTCGTTTCTTTTGGAACTGGTGAAAATCTTTCCGTTCCACAGTATCATTTTAAAAATGATTTTTCATTGCCTTTTTGTTTATTAGTATAAAAAGCAGAATATTACCACATGTTGAGGCGGTATCACTGCTTGTACGAGTTGTGGCATCAACGAAGTAGAAGTAGATGCTCCGCCCATGGGATAGGACTCGTAGAATGAGGAGGAAAACCGACGAAACGATACGGTAAGTCCGAACCGCTGAGTGTGTGACTCTGCTCTTCCAATCTGAGACAGCGAAAAGTAGAAGGGGATGGTATTGGTATCAATCAATGAGTAACAAAGTAACAGGATAATTCGAAAACATTTGCTTGTAATTTGCGGAGGAACATCAATATGGATGGAATAACAAAAGATTCTATAAAAAAACGGCTAAACTAATAAAACAATTATGGCCCTCAATTGACCGATAAAGAAGCTATTGATGAAGTAAAAAAATATACGAATGGCAAAAAAATACTGCAATCTTTACTGAAGTTGAAGGTGACACAATTGTAGGTCTAGCACTATGTTCACTCAGATTTGATTATGTTGAAGGTTGTAAATATAGTCCTGTTGGATTCTTAGAAGGGATTATTGTCGACGAGGAATATCGTTTAAAGGATATTGCTAAAAAAATCTCTGTACAAAATGTGAGGAATGGGCGAAAAAAATAAAGGATGTAAGGAATTTGCAAGTGACTGTACTTTTAACGAATACGGATTCTATAAGATTTCATCTCAATATTGGATTTCAGGAGGCAAATAGAATTATTCATTTTAAGAAAAAAATTATAATTTAGAAAACGTGAATAAACTTGTTTAAACTTTATGTATCTTTAGAAAGCGTGAAAGATTGGACGAACAAATTTTTTTGATGGGTGGAAATCCGCCGATAAAGAACCATACGATTGTTAATAAAATTGTGTCATCAAGGAAGATCGAAAGAATTGTCATTTTTACAGTTTATCGAGAAAATTGGGAAACCGTACATGAAAAAAAGTACACGGAAGTTTTTCAAAGTCATTTTCCTAACCTAAACACTGATTACTTACTCTTGGACACTGAGCAGATTGATTTTTGATAGCTATCTAGATGCTGATGTCATCATCATCGGTGGTGGAAAATACGGAAAAAGTATCTAGCTACTTATGTCAATCAGGAGTTCAAAAAAATTATATCGAACGTATGCTGAATAAAGGGGCTGAAAAGTTATAGGATTTTTCTGCAGGAGCCCTATTATTAGGAGAAAAAGGTCTATATCTCACCTAATGATAATTCAGATCATCAGATAAAGATTAAAAAAATGGATTGGGACTTTTTAGTCAGTTTTTTTAATTAGTGTCCATTATGATTCATGGAATGATAAAGCTAATAAGGATAGAGCTGAAGAACTCGTTGATGTTCCCATAATTCCACTAAATGATCATTCATGTCTTGTATTGGATAAACTTGGAAATATCATAGAGAAAAATTGACTAGTTTTCATTATCTAAATCTTGATCTAGGTAAACTAAAGTGTAGACGAACTGGATAGGTTACTAGTGAAAACTGCAAAAAGTGTTGTGAAATGAATCGGAGAGTGCTTGATGGATTTTTAGTAGTAAGATAGCCATAAATAAAAGGCTGGTCAGATGATAAAAAAATATTGTGTGACAGATCAAAAATCAGCAAAAAAATATTTCTTGCGTGTTTCTGATAAGGAGAAGTTAGATTCTAAAAAAATTTGAATTTGATATGATGGAGAAAGTAGCTTCTCTGGAGTTCCTATGTGTAAACCGATTAGCATAGAACTCTGTGATGACGAAGTGCATTCTTTACACGAATGGATAGACGGGAAAGATGCAAGAGAAACCATTTTAACTGTTTCAAAAGAACAACAATACACTTACGGAGTAGAAGCAGGAAGCATCCTTCAAAAAATTCATTCACTCCCTGTTACAGAAGTTCGTGAAGATTGGGAATCCTTTTTAATCAAAAAAATTGATGACAAAAATCTCCAAAATACAAAAGAATGTCCCGTTCAATATGAAAATGGTCAGATCTTTTATTGATTTTTTTAAATGCAAATCGAGAAATTGTTAAAAAGATAGACCTCAGGTTTTCCAACATGGAGATTATCATATCGGAAATTTCATGATTGGTGAAGATCGTAAAATTTATGTCATTGACTTTGATCGATTTGATCTTGGAGATCCTTGGGAGGAATTCAATCGTATTGTATGGTCTGCTCAAGTTTCACCTTCTTTTGCCTCTGGTATGATAGATGGATATTTTAATGGTAAGGTTCCAGATTTATTTTGGAAACTTCTTGCTATCTATATTGTAAATAACATAGTTGGTGCTCTTCCATGGTCTGTTCCTTACGGAATCGAAGAAATATCAGTAATGCAAAATCAAGCTAAGGAAATTTTAGAATGGTATGATGATATGAAGCAAATCATTCCTAGTTGGTATTTGATTGAGAAAAAGGCTGAATAATAAAAGGGTTTAAATATCAATTTGAAAAAAATGTCAAGATTATTTGCTCATATTATAACGAATTCAATTCTTTATTAATACCTATCGAGAAATATCTTGAAAACTTGGGAATGTTGTTTCGGGGTTCAAGTTACATGAAAGAATATATTTTAAATTTAGAAAAAGAATTCTCTTTAATAGAAAAATGGATTTAAAGAAGAAGAGAAAAGAGCTCTTGCTGACTATCAATCAAACGATAATGCGTATACCAAAAGAATTAGCATTTTTAGCCTTTAAATCCAATGTATATCAAGTTAGAATGTACAGTGTATTTCTCTTTGGTCATTTGTCATCGTATGAAGAAAGTTTTTGATCTTCATGAGGGATGAGGTTTCAAAAGGATGACAATTGGAGAGTTCAAGAAAGTATTAGCAAAAAGCATTTGATGAATTTTGTAAGCAAAACAGGTTATGAAAAAAATCTCTTCCGGTTATTGACGAATGGTTACAAAAACAGTAATCCAAATGTTAGAAGAGCTGTTACAGAAGGTTTGAGAATATGGACGAGTAGACCATATTTCAAGGATAATCCAGATGAAGCTATTAAACGAATCGCAACATTAAAAAGAAGATTCTAGTGAATATGTTAGAAAAATCAGTTGGTAATGCTTTGAGGGATATTAGCAAAAAAATTTCCAGAGTTGATTAAAGAAGAACTTGATAGTTGGGATGTTAAGAGTAAAGAGACTCAAAACAAGTTTACAAGTTAGCAAGTAAATTTATTAAAGTGACAATTATTAGCTATAAAGTTGAGAAAATGGTAACTATAAAATATTTTCATTCTAAAGTTTAATTTTAAACAACAACTCTATCACTTTCGTTCTATAATATAGAAGTTTGCTAGCGCTACATTGTGAGACAATTGTGTTGATGTCAAGGGTTGTACCTATTGCTTAATTAATGTATTGAAATGAAAGGATTTGTGGGAAGATGTAGAGTTCATATAAGGTCTTCCCAAGAGAATGAGCGAAAGTGAAGTTAGATTGGTAGTGGGCTACTGCGGATGACGAAGTTCTACTGTTAAAAAAGAGTTTAAAACATTATAAAAATATTGAAATGAAAGGATTTCTAGCAAGTAAATTGAAGTTACTAGGAGGGCAAAATGTGTTATGTTGATTTGGAAAAACACCTTGATAGAATTGGGATAGCTTATGAAACGAGTGCCTTCACAGACAGTATTCGACCGGAGTCAGAGGAGGATATAAAAAAGTTTGAAGCAAATTATGCCTCCATACCAGCAGAGTACCGCTGGCTGCTACTTAACCTAGGTGGTTGCTATTTGGTAGAACCATGGATTTTTGACTTGAAGGAGTTGGAGGAGAATTATACATACTTTGAAGAGGCATACGAGGAGTATATGAGTGAATGTGAACACGGACCGGTGTTTCCTATCGGAGGTTTAGGTGATGGAAGCATCGTATTTATAGACCTGAAAAGCGGTAAGGTTCGTGGATATAACAATGACTATACTGACCTTGAGGAAATTGCGGAGAACTTTTCGGAACTTGTTTTAGATTTAGTAGAACAGGTAGAAAGCTTTTCTTGATACAATATATTCTATAGGGAGTATGTATTAAATGTTGCATCTACAATACGCTTAAGATATGGAATATATTAAAAAAAGGTAATTGATCAAAAAGAGAAATATGAATGTAGGAATTAGTGACATTTATCATAAGTGTGATAAAACCAATATTTGGACTGAAGAAGCAAATGATAGAGTGAAAAACAGTATGGTGGCAGGACAGACTTAGTTTGATAGATTCTAGTTTAGCGTAAAATATGTACAACGGTCAATTATATAGATTTGAATTTAATAAAGAGGTTCACAATGAGATTGTTTGATAAGTTAAAAATTGAATTAAAATGCTATAGTATTAGTTGTTCTATACAACTTAGAATTTGACGAGGTGTAGATTATGGCTTCAAGTAAAGAATATTTAGATTTCATTTTAGAACAATTGTCCGAGTTGGAAGAAATATCATATAGAGCAATGATGGGTGAGTATATAATTTATTATCGTGGGAAAATCATAGGTGGAATTTATGATGATAGATTTTTAGTGAAGCCTGTCAAATCTGCAATAGCGTATATGCCGAATGTAGAATACGAATTGCCGTATGAAGGTGCAAAGGAAATGCTATTGGTAGATGATGTTGACAACAAAGAATATTTAACCGGCTTATTTAATTCAATGTATGATGAGTTACCTGCACCAAAACAAAAGAAAAAGAAACAATAAAATCTCAGTTTATCTAGGTAATACCATTTAACGATAACCTTATGCTATCGTTAAAAAGTTTATAGAACAGACAAGATTACCTGGCATAATTAGTGTTCACTCGTTTCATGCTGAGACCGTACCACTGCTTGTCCGAGCTGAGGTATCAGCGAAGTAGAAGCAGATGTTCTGCCCATGGGATAGCTGTCGTAGAGTAAGGAGTTTACGACGAAACGATACGGTAACAGCGAACCGCCGAGTGTGCATCTTTGCTCGTAAAAAGCATAGAAAGCTTGGTATGAATCAATAATGAAAAAGCCTTGATTGTAAGGCTTTTTTTGTGTTTTTAGTGATAGAATATAGGTAGTTATAATCGAGAGCAACTAAGAAGCAGTAAAAAAATATTATTCATAAAAATAATCAAAATAAGGAAGATAAAATGACAGAAATTGACAAAAAGAATTTAAAAAAATTATCTTTGTTTTTGCATTTGGAATTACTTATATAGCTTGGGGGATTCTTGCCATCTTTACTCAATCTCATATTTTTGGGATTAGAAACATTTATAGGAGAATGTTACATATAGTAGGTGCACTCGGTCCAGCTATTGCAAGTGGCTTTTTATTTGAAAAAGTAAAAATGTAAAAATTTAAACATTTTTTTATTTAATAAGAGAGATAATAGTAGTATTTATTTCATTATTCATATGTTAGCAATTTTGATACTATTTTCTGTATCTTCCTTTAGAATTAAATGGAGTATCAATTTATTTAATGCCACTATTCTTTATACAAATGATTTTTTGGTGGTGGGCATGAAGAATTAGGATGGAGAGGCATACTACAACCCTTACTTGATAAAAAAATATACTTATTGGCAATCTAATTTGATTGTAGGTTCAATCTGGGGAATTTGGCATTTGCCTTTATGGTTTATAGTTGGAGAAAGTCATCAAGGATTTCCTTTCATTTTATTTTTTTATATACATTATTTTTAAGTTTTGTTTTAGGGCTTCTTTACCGTCAAACCCAATCAGTTGGTTACTGTATATTATTTCATGCGTTCGCAAATTTGTTAAATCTCTATTTTGTGTTAAAAAAATTAATGTTATTTTTTTATTATCATTTTTTTATTGGTTATTTGATTTATACGATATTAGCTAGTAATAGAATTAGTAAGGAAAACAACATTTTAAAATTTTAGATTAGGTATCCATTATTGAAAAGTAACTTGTGGTCATTCTAGATAATCAATGTTAGAGATTTTTCTATTTGATGATGCATCACTGCTTGTTCAAACTGATTGAACAAGTATTTATCTAGTGAAAGTCCTACAGTAAGGAGTTTAAATATGAAATTCCATGAATTTGGTGATAAGAATTTGCCTTCTATCTTGCTGATACATGGCGGTGGCAGTTCTTGGTGGAATTATCTTCGTCAAGCACGAATCTTGTCGAAAAAATACCATGTTATTTTACCTACTTTGAATGGTCACGGCGAAGAGAACCATCTCGATTATGTTTCTACTGAAGCTTCTGCTTTGGAGATCCTAGACTATATCAAAGAACACTGTGGCGGGAAGTTGTTTGCGATTGGTGGTGTTTCACTTGGTGGTCAAATTGCCATGGAGCTTTTGTCATTAGACAGCGAGATAGCTGAGAAGGTCATCATAGACGGAAGCCTCTGTATTCCTCAACCAAGATTAGCTAAAATCAGTATTTTTCTGGTACGTCTATTTGGCAAACTGATGTTTAGTAAATTCTCTTGTAAACTTCAGTTAAGCATGATGAACAAACTCTATCCTAAACTGGCTTATCCAGAGGAACTAAAAGATTATTATTTGGAGGATCTGCCAAGGACCCCTATCAAAACATTGGTGACCATTTACAAAACCTATATGGGACGTTACAAGCTCAAGGACACAATTTCTGCTAGTAAGGCTCAGGTTCTTTATATTTATGGTGAAAAAGAGTTGAACTGTGTGAAAACATCAGCGAAATTATTTCAGCAACTGCATCCAAATACGATTTTGTATGAAGCAAAGGGCTATAACCACGGCTATTTATCAGCTTACCTGCCTCAAGAGTGGATTAATTTGGTGGTACCATTTTTAAAGAGTGATTCATCGGAAACGTGTAACGAATCGGATATGCCATAAGGAGGAATCTGATGCTGGGAGCAATAGTTGGAGATATTGTTGGTTCTGTTTACGAATGGAGCAATATTAAAACGAAAGACTTTCCATTATTTCGTGAGGATTGTTTTTTTCACTGATGATACGGTTATGACCTGTGCTGTTGCAGAAGCAATCATGAACGGCGGTCAGAAGGATGACTTTATTGATTCCATGAAGAAATATGGCAAAATGTATCCTGATGCTGGTTATGGTGCTAGGTTTGATGCATGGATTCATAGCAATGACCGCTCCCCTTATAATAGCTTTGGAAATGGCTCTGCTATGCGTGTTTCTCCATGTGCTTGGGTGATGGATGCTACAACAGATGAGTTGCCGTCCGATGGGAAAGGTCTGGCACAACTTTCTGCAGAGGTGACGCATAACCATCCAGAAGGAATCAAAGGAGCGATGGCTACAGCGGATGCGATTTTTATGTGCCGTTATTTCCTTGGTGGTGATGGTAGTGATAACCCTGCGGAGATTAAAAGACGTATCAAGGAACATATCGAGAAAGAGTATGGATATAATCTTTCTCAAACACTAGATGAAATTCGTCCTACTTATCGTTTCAATGAAACTTGCCAGAATACGGTACCTCAAGCTATCATTGCCTTTCTTGAAAGTACAAACTTTGAGGATGCTATCAGAAATGCTATCTCTATTGGTGGGGATAGTGATACTCTTGCTGCCATCACAGGAAGTATTGCAGAAGCTGCTTATGGTATACCTGATTGGATTAAAGACAAAGCCTATACCTATCTAGATGAGCCTTTAAAAGATGTGCTCAGACGATGGGAAAAAGAAGTTTCGATATCATAACGTATACTAACTAGTCAGTATTAAACTCTGAAAAATAAGATTAAGGAAGTTAAGCAAATACTAGGGTAAAGAGTTATCACCTTTTGAGAAGAAAAGGCAGAAACAAACTTAACCAAGTCATGAGCTTGACCACTGAAAAATAGCAAAGCGACGGGATAACAAATAAACTCGTCACTTTTTTCTTTTAAATTAATGGTGTAATTAATCCATTTTGCTTTATTCAGCTATTTACTCAGATTTTTGTTTATTCATTAGTAAAATGCATGTTATTACTGCTATACAAGTTAGCAGAATCAAATACCATAGATTTTCAAGTCGAAGCCCTTTATCTAACATCAAACGGTATCCCCAATAAGCCGGAAAAACATGGCCTATTACTTGAAGAAAATCAGGGAGCAAACTAATTGGAAACATAATCCCTGAAAGCATAATTGAAGGCAAAAATACAAGTTGAGCTAACATGGTCAGCTTTGCCTGGTTTTTTAAAGTAAGTCCCAGTATACATCCAATACTCAATGATACAATAATATATATGGTGAGTGAAAGTAAGAAAATCGCAAGTTGAGTCGGTAGAATTGCTTTAAATAAAATAGGGGCAAGTAGAAGGATCACAATACAGGTCATCATCAAATGGACAAAAGCCGAGAAAACCATAGTTAGCAAACCTAAATAAATAGGTACTCCATTTGCATTATAAATTTTTTTAATGTCGCTTCCATAAATTTCAACTAATGAAGGGGGCAAGCCAAGAAAGGCCCCCATTGAGACACTCATGACTATCATAGATTGTATGAGCGTGCTTCCCATTTCAGGAATAACAGAAGTAAAAATACCACCCATGATAAGAAAGAAAACAAGCGGTACAATATAGAAAGTAACCAAGAGAGATTTGCTTCGTATATCTAATTTCCACTGTAATACTAAACTATATAGAAAACAGTTCATTCTGATTCCCTCCTTGCAATTTTGATGAAATGTTGTTCCAAGGTGCCACGATCAACCTTAATATCCAATATTTGGATTTTTTTCTGCTTGCATTCGTTCAATAATGAAATTAATGTATCCTCAATATTGGTCGTTTCAAAAGACTTCTCTGCTTCTTGAGTCTTCAAATGGATATAATATCTTCTTCCAACCTTCTCTGTTAGCTCTGAAGGAGTGCCACAAAAGACAATCTTTCCACTGTTTAAGATAGCAATGCGGTCACATAAGGTTTCAACTTCAGCCATATCATGACTTGCCAAAATGATTGTTTTCCCTTGTGATTTGAGATTCCGTATTTGTTCGTGGAGGGATAGTCTTGCTTCAACATCAAGTCCCGCTGTCGGTTCATCGAGGAAAATAATATCGGGATTGCCGATAAGTGCAAGAGCGAGATGTAGTCTTCTTTTTTGTCCCGTAGATAATTGCAGATATTGTGACTTCTCAATTTCTTTTATTTTCAGAGCTTTAAGCATATTATCATCAATTTTTGTTTGATTCCATTTTGCATAGAGCTTTATCGCTTCCATAGGTTTAATATGAGCGGGCAAAGAAGATGACTGGAGTTGAATTCCCATTTTGCCGTTTACAACAATAGTGCCTCCATCATATTTTCTCAGTCCTTCGATACATTCAAGTGTTGTTGTTTTCCCAGCTCCATTCGCACCGAGTAAAGCGAAAATTTCTCCCTTTACGATTTGAAAATTAAGACCTTTTAGGATCCCATGACAGCCGTAATTTTTTTAATTAGTTCACGAACCTCTATTGCGTATTTCATGGCTACACCTCCTCAAAGGGATTGGTTCCAAGTCTTGAAAAATAAACTTGCAAAGCTGGCTCTAAATAATCATTAACGATCTTTTGTTTTTCTTCCCAGGCGTTAGTGGCGATATCAATATTACCGACTTCCATCAACTTCGGAAGCATAGTCATATCTCCATTCGTAAACTCCATAATCAAGCCCCAGTATTCTTGTACAACTTGTTGGCATTGTTCGCTTTCAGCTGGCACCTTTTCTTTTTGGAGCTGCACAATCTCATCACTTAGGCGATTAAATCTGTCCATAAAGTCTGATCCGCTTTTCTTGTCAAATCGACTGCGTATGTGATCCAGCGTATCATCATCAAAACGTTTAATCAGAGAGTAAGATTCATTCTTCATTTGTAAATTGACAATAATATCGGCATACTTTTTAAAGTCAACCGTCTGTATTTGTAAAACTTCAACTTTTAACTGCTCTATTTCTGACAATGATGCCTGAAGCTGTTCTATTTTTTGGCGAATATCATCTGCTTGCTCTGTAAGAGCATTTGCAACTTCAGCTGGAGTTTTCAAAGAGTTCAAACGCCCCTTTATGTCCTTGAGAGAAAAACCAAGTGATTTCAAGGATATAATCTGATGAAGCATGACTAGATCTTTATCGGTATAAAGCCTACGCCCCCCCTCACTTTCTGCAGATGGAGAAAGCAATTCTTCTTTATCGTAGTATTGTAAAGTACGGACTGTAACTCCCATTTCTTTGCGACTTCCCCAACTGTCATAAAACCTTCAGGGATTGCTCTGAATTTTGCCATTATTCTCACCTCCTAATATATATTATACATCATGACGCAAGGTCATGAGCAAGCGCTTTATAAAAAAATTATTGATTAACGATTTTTTTCTATCGACATTATACAGTTAATATAATTAAAAAAATGCTTGTAGAAACACCTATTTTAAGATGACAAAAAGGAATTGAAAGAGAGTCCAAAAACAATTACTTGGACTTAGTATATCTTTTTGCTTTGTTCAATGATTGGTGCTATAATGTAGTTAAAAAAAGTAAAGAAAAATATAGGAGATATATGATGAACTCAACTTATATTATTGTATTTTTCTTGTCCTTTGGCTCTTGCTTTTTGTTGGATTTATGATTGTATATAGCAATAGAAAGAAAAAAGCTGTTAGCTTTGTTAGTGATAATAGTGATAAAGCTATTGTTCATTTATACTGTTCAAAAACTAAAATTAATGGACAGAATCTTGCTGACTTTAATCCAATAACTGGAGAAAACCTAGAAAAGGTAGTTGCTTTAGTTCCAGGGAGATATACAATTGAGGGCGTTTATAAAACGACTGAGACTCGACTGAATCAAACAATCAATATCAAATCAGAAAATATCAGTATGGATCTTGACTTGGAGGCTGGGAACACCTATTCAATAGCTATGTACCTATACTCTCCTGAAGAAAGACAAGAGTATGAGAATTGCAAAACTGATGAAGTTGTTTTGAGTGTTCCGTTAACCATTGTTGTGGGTAGTGATTTCATCAAAGCATACATTATCTGCAACAAAGAAAAATAATTATTTAGGAGGTTGAAGTTCAGATTTGAACTGACCTCTTTTTCTAAAATTAAGAGAAGCATTAAATAGCATCATTTTTTCTAGAATGTTTGCGCATCAATCCGAATTTGTGGGGGAGGATAATAGTATGAAAAAGAGTACTTATAATCTATTAACTAAGATTCCTATATAGGAATTTTATTAAAACAATCGAGTAAAGGTGAGATGAAGCTATGCAGTCCATTCCTTCAAGATATGGCGGAAGTAGGAATTAGACCAAATGAAATTTATGCACTTCTAGAGGAAAAAAATATCCAGGTGAAGTGGTAACAAGAGATCGTTTTTATGAAGGTTATAATAAAATACTTGAATTAAAGTTTAAGCAGGAGATTAACAAAATTTAATTTCTTACTTTTATTTTTTTCAACAGAAGTACCACAGGCTGAGATAGTAATAACGTAAAAAATGATCAGAATTAATAGAAACAGTTAAAATTAGAGGATGATAGATGGTTATATTAGAATTGTACCAAAACAATTATTCAAAAGATTTAGCCGCTTTTGATTCTTTAGAAGAGGGAAAGCTTTTGTAGCTCAAATTCTGGTTATACTTTTAGAAAATGAAGATGGTTTTTGAAGTGGAGTATGTGAATCCAAAACACTTGCCGGATTATATGGAAATTGTCTTCAATGGAAATATTGTCCCTTTATCTAGGTTTTCGTTTAATTCTGAGGAAAATGTGGACATTATTTGGAAAGAAATTTCGAATCTTTCCGTTAAAAACGATAAAGTGATTGAAGGAGCTACAAAAGTCGATGCCTATGTCGTTAACAACGATGAAGTGAAAGTCTATGTCGAAGCCAGAGAAGCAAACTTCCGCAAGGCAAAAGCTTTCTTAGAAAGCAAAGGGTACGAAGTCGACAGAAGCTTTTTCGGAAGTGAAGACGGTGAAGCGATTGTCTACAGAAAACGCGACACCGAAGATTGGCACTTCCTATGTCACTTAGACCCGTTGTTTGTAGAGATTAAAGATGTCGAAGGATATGTGAAAGAAGCTATGGAAGATATTCAATAGTCACTCAAATTTCCTTTTGAGTGTGTGCCACTGCTTGCGTAGACGGCTTGAACAGTAAAGGGAAACATCTAGCACTATCTGCTTTCTTAGGGAGAAAGGTCATTGTGAAAATGGAAATCGGCAAAACCTATCTTGTAAAAAAAGATATTTTTGGTTTAATAAAAGATGAACTTTGGACCTTAGTTGACAAGGGTTATCAGGCTTATTTTGGAGAACATATCTTTATATTTGTCAATAATGAGAAAGTGAAGGTCTCTGCAGTTTTACAAGATGGTTCAGAAGAAGATATGCGAATCTACCATCATCTTGATGACTTTTTTTGAAGAACTCGCTCATGAGAATTTCTAAAGAATGCGAGATGCAAATTGAAAATGCTCGCTTTTTAAAAAGTTTACTGAAATATTTTTTTGTGGGAAATCATAATTTTTAATATATTTAGTGAGAAAGATAATGGATAAAAGAATTTTTATATGACACCAAATTCTGAAGAAAAGCAATCTTGTCCTGAAACAGGCTTTGAAAGAACTAATCGAAGATATGTACGAAAAAGAATATAATATCAGGTTTGTTAGAGGATGATATAGATAGTCCATCCTTTGAGGATCTCGTTCTTTCTCTAAGGGATAAACTTAAAGAATGCTATCCTAAAACTAAGCTCAAACGAATGATGAAGAGCATCAATTATGCGAATGGTTTTGAAGATAAATCTTTAAAAGAAAGTGCTTTTCTCTTGGATGAGATTGAACAGTATCTTAGTAGCAATCGCTTTCTTGATCATGATCAAGCGGTCAAGTATTTTAATGACAGAATTACTGCTGATGGCTTTGAAATCAATCCCCAATCTCTAGTTTTAATCATGATTGAAAGTTTGCATAGCTGAGAGAAGCTGTATAGGATATTGAGAAAATATGCGTAATGATAATAAAAGAGAAAGGTATAGCTATGTCTTATGATTTAGTAGTATTTGAGAAATCAATCGCACCAGCTAGTAAAGCTGAATTTTTAGAATGGTATGAGGAGCAAGTGGAGTGGAAGGAAGACCACGATTATGATTCAATTGAAGTTAGTTCAAGCAAACTAAAAAAGTTGGTTTCTGGACATGATAAAAACTATTTCCTCCTATGAATGGTGACTTTGATATAGATGATGCCTTAGAGAATGACCAAGAACTGGAAATTCGTTTTACTGACTATAGTATTGGTAAGAATCTTATCTATGCAGGATTTGCATGGTCACAAGCAGAAACAGCCTATAATACAATGCTCATGTTAGCCTCAAAACATGATGTGGGATTTTTCGATGTCAGTGGTACTGGGGCAATTATCCTATCTGAAACTATCAAGTTAGATTAAAAAGATGAGCCAGAGTTAGTTCTTAGGAGATTTTTATGATTTCCATAGCTTCCTAGCATATGTATTTATTAACCCTTTTACATGGAATTAATTTTGGGATAGACGTCCTTACAGAGGCTATTCCGATTATCAAAATGATCTAGACTGAAACCAAGCTGAAAGCCATCTGCTTCAGTCTTTTTTTCTGTTTATGTAGTATAATAAAGGGTGTAGGAATTCTATTTTTTAATAGGATTATTCTAAGAACGAAAAACCATCTAGAAAGAGAAAAAATATGAAGCAATCACTTGAATTTTTAAGAGAAAGAATCACCGATAAGATGCCCTTAGAGGATATGGTAGCTATCTTTGAAGACTTGTGTCGTCAGCCTATTGAGGATGAGATGATTTTGTTTGAAACAGGGACATTTACTAGTATATCTGATAAGCCCTTGTTTCAACTATCGTTGGTAAGGCAAGCCCCTAATGAGGATGAAGAGTTTTATCAAGTTCACCTTGATATTTTCTATGAAGCTAGTCAAGACAATCAAATCTTCATTGAATCGACCTGGGATGAGGATTTAGAAGAAAATATTTTTGATTACATTAGAGCTTCAGAGGTGTTTGCCTATGCTAAAGAGCAGGAATACCTAGCGGTCAAAATGTATCTTGAAGAAACTTAAGAAGGTGAGTAATGGAAAGAAATCTGGTGTTGGAAAATGAACATTCTTGATCTTAATTCTAATCAGAAAGAGACTATATTGTTAATCCACCCGATGTTATCTTCTGCTCAAGGGATGAAGTCCCTGATTGCAGACCAGATGGGGCAAGAGTTTAGATATATCATTCCGGATTTGTCTGCACATGGGCAATCAGCTCTAGCCCTCTACGAATCGTCTCTTAAGGAAAGCCAGATGATTTATGATTATCTAAAGGCTCATCATATAAAAGACTTGTGTTTAGCCTTTGGCGCATCCTTGGGTGGAGTTGTGTTACTGCAATTATTGAATCATAAGGATATCAGGTTTGAGAAACTTGTTTTTGAAGGGGTTAGTTTATGGACAAATGCGCCCTTGCTTGATGTCTTTACTAGGTATTTATTGTTAATAAAGCATAGAAAAGCTCTGAGAAATAGAGATCTTGCTGTTCGTAAGATGGTTGCACTTTACGGAGAAAAAGGAGAGATGATGGCGGATTCTTTCATTGCTATGGATGAAGCAAGCATCAAACATATTTCCCATGATTGTGCCTTCGTAGCTTTGCCTAACCTTACGCCAGAGGAAGAAAAAAATTGTGTTTTCTTTTATGGTTCAAAAGAATTCGACTTGATAGCTGCTAAAAAAGTTCTTCCAAAAAAGTATCCTCATGCCACATTTCACATTTGGCAAGGATATGACCACTGTTGTAAGATCACTGAAAATCCGGGAGTTTACTGTAAACTTTTAGAAGAAATGATTTTAAAAAAATATCAGTTTCAATGAGGTAATACATGACAAGTAAAAAATCTGATCTTGAACATTATAGAAATATGTTAAAACAACCTTGGGGAAAGATACAATATGAAATAACCTTTTGCCCAACTTGCTCACCTGGAAGGTAAGAAAATTCTTGATTTTTGGATCTGGATTTGGCTTGGTCAGTGAATTTCTCTCTCGCAAGAATCAAGTTATTTCTGTTGAACCTAATGAGGAAATGCTCTATGCCAACTCTTCCACATCCTATGAAAAATTGCGGGGAAGTATTGACCAACTCGTTCGTTTTACGGATAAATCCTTTGATCTTGTCCTTTGCCATAATGTTTTAGAATATATAGATCCGAATGACCGAAAAGACTATCTTCTGGAGTTCAAAAGAATTTTAAAAGATGATGGCTTAATTTCAATTATCAAGCATAATCAAGTTGGAAAAGTTCTACAAAGTGTTGTTTTTTGCTAATGACATCAATCAAGCATTTAGCTTACTCAATGGTGAAAATTTTGAGAGCCTCTCTTTTGCAAGTGGTTCTACTTATACGATAGAGGAATTATTAGCTTTGTCTGGTCTTAAATTAGAAAACTATTTGGGGATTCGAACATTTTACAGTCTACAACCAAATGAATTTAAGAGCAAAGAAAACTGGTTAGAAGAAATGACAAAGATTGAACTTGCAGTATGTGATTTAAAAACCCTATAAAGATATTAGTTTTTTTACAACATTTGTGGCTAAGAAAAATAATAGAAGCATAGTTTTTGTTTTTAAAGTAAAACAAAAACTGATGTATATGAAAAAAAGTAAATGAGATGATTTCTTCAGTTTGTAACTTGATAAAATCATTTCCACAAATATTTTTTTCCAATTTTGAAAGAAAAAAATTCTTAGACAGTTCATGATTGTATCTATTTTTAGTTCAGTACTTCCAATTTTTTTGTTTTTAGAAATTTCATTATATAATAAAGTGTATCAAAAAAGATATATTGATAGCCTAAAGATGTAAATAGATATTGAGGAGAAAATGAATGCAAAAAAATAATGTTGATTATCAATCCAACCTCTGGTGGAGAAAAGGCTTTAGATTATAAGGATAAGTTAGAAAATAAGGCTAAAAAATACTTCGAGCAAGTCGATACCAGAATTACACAAAAAGCGCAAGACGCAACCAACTTCGCCACAGAAGCTTCTCTAGAGCATTATGAGGCAGTTCTCGTATTCGGTGGAGATGGGACAGTCAATGAAGTAATCTCTGGTATCTCGGAAAAAGACTACATTCCTAAACTCGCGATTATTCCAGGAGGAACTGGGAATCTGATTACGAAACTGTTAGAAATTAATCAAGATATTGATGGTGCGATTGACGAGCTTGATTTTAGTTCTACAAACAAGATTGATATCGGAAAATCCAATGGACACTATTTCGGCTACATTTTTAGTATTGGTTCACTACCAGAAGCCATCCATAACGTTGGAATAGAGGATAAAACAAAATTTGGCATGCTAGCCTATGCGATTAATACCATGAAGTCTGTCGTTACAGATCAAGCATTTAATATTACTGTCGAGACAGAAAATGGAAACTATATTGGAGAAGCAAGTCACGTTTTAGTTCTCCTAACCAATTATTTTGCTGATAAGAAGATTTTTGATGAAGATAAGGACGGATATGCAAACGTTCTGATTCTTAAGGATGCATCAATTCTTTCTAAATTATCTGTAATCCCTGACTTATTAAAAGGGGATGTCGTTGAAAATGATCACATCGAGTACATAAAAGCTCGTCATATCAAAATCTCTTCAGACACTGAGTTAGAAACGGATGTTGACGGCGACAAATCTGATGACCTACCAGTAGAAATTAAGGTGCTAGGGTCAGCATATCCAAGTCTATTCTCAACCGAAAGAATAAAACTTTTGAAAAGAATAGTAGATAATAAAGGAGGAGATGATGATGAAGATTTTAGCAATTAATCCTATTTCGTTTAAAAAAAGAATGATTGAATTACTATTTGATTATCTTTTCATTCTAGCTTATTTAGCACTTCTGTTTTTAGGTTCTATGCTTTTTTACATTATTTTTTTTAATGGTATCCCAGAGTTTACAGAAATTCAATCGCAGTGTCTTGTATTTTTTACCTCTGTTTTGCCAATCACTCTACTTTTTACATTCTTAGATTATACAAAAAATGGGAGTTTTGGGAAGGCGAAAGCAGGACTTCAATTGGTTTACATGAAAAAAACAGTGCAAGCTAGCTTGCTTAGAAACACCATTAAATTTTTACCTTGGCAAATAGGTCATATGGGCACGATACATGGTTTCTATAGTGAGTTTGATTTCTTATCTTTTATCCTCTCGTTTTTAGCTACTCTCCTCGCAGTTGCCCTACTTGTAATGATGGTTTTCAGGAAGGATAAGCGACATCTAGGTGACCTTATAGCACATACACAGGTACAGCTAAAAGGTGACTAAAATTAAATATTTCATAGATATTTCACTTATTAGGGAGCGTGCTGTGTGCCAGCTTCCTTTTTAATGATTTAAAATCTACTTTTACTTATCAAAATGCTTGGACTTAAAAATAAATTTGAACTATAATATAAGAGAAGCTAATCGACCTGAAAAAAATCTTAGTAAAAAAGGAAATATTTTATGAAAGTATCTAAGAAAATCAGATTAATGAGCTGCTGTGGTTTAGCTTTCTTTACTTTAGCTGCCTGTGGTACAAAACCAAAAACCAATCTACGGAAAAAAACAGAATAGTTCAACTACTAAGTTGGTTAGCTCAGATAAAGAAAGCTACAAAGGAACCTATAGCAATCTCAATAGCAAGGAAAGTTCAGAAGAAGTTCGAAAAGCCTTGGCTGCACATTTGGATAAAGATAGTGTCGATGCATTTTTCAATCTTGTCAACGATTATAACAATACTGTTGGTTCAGTTGGCTTAACTGGAGATTTTTCTACATTTACCAAAAAAGACTATGATGTTGAAAAGATAAGCAATCTTTGGGCACCGAAGAAAGGTGATTTTGTTGGTACCAACTGTCGTATTAACAGTTATTGTTTATTGAAAAATTCTATCGAAATTCCTAAGTTAGAAAAAGATGATTCCCTCTTGTTTGTCGATAATGATGCTATTGATAAGGGCAAAGTCTTTGGTGCAGAAGACAAGGATGCCTTTGATATTTTATTCTCAAGAGTCAAGACCCAAGCAACGACAGATGTTAAGGTTCATGCAGCAAAGATGGAACAGTTTCTTTCTCAATTTAAGTTTAATGAAAATGCAAGAATGCTGTCTGTAGTCGTCCATGATGACTTGGATGGTCAATCCCTCTTTATCGGTCATGTTGGAATTCTTGTACCAAGTGAGGATGGCTTTCTCTTTGTCGAAAAGTTAACCTTTGAGGAACCTTATCAAGCCATTAAATTTGCGACCAAGGAAGATTGTTACAAATATTTAGATACAAAATACGAAAACTATACAGGTGAAGGCCTAGCTAACCCATTTATTATGGACAATGATAAATGGGTTCAACTCTAAAAGTAGTATTTTTTGGATGATTTGCCTAAAGAGTGGGATAAGAAGTTACCAATCGAATGATAGCTAAATTGATATGATTAGAGGACAGCAAACATGGATGAACATACATTAAGAGTTGTAAAAATTGATAAGGAAGCTATTTTTGAATTGATCTACGAAACGTTTATAGCGCAAGAGCAAGAACTGCTGGACCTGTCGCCAGTAGATGTTATCAATGCCTGTGCTATGGATTGGGAAAAAGGAGAGTTTATCTTTGCAGCACATCTTCAGGAAAATAGTCTGGGAGAATTGAATCCTCTTCCCAATGATATTGATATCCAAGATTTGCTGAAAAAACTACCTGTTACAACAGATTCCGTTCTTAGCAAAGAAGTGATTTATAGAGATTTTTTTCATTCGACCAATTAAAAAAATAGTATAATAGTAGTAAATAAAAATAGTCATAAGGAGACACAATGGATATTAAAGATTTTACAGAAAAAGAACAAGAAATGATTAAAAAGGGACTGACTTTTTCTAAACTGAACGACAAGGAAACAGCCGATAAAATTATCGCCTTTATTCCTCAAGATATGATTAAACGGATTCCATTTTTTGTTAGAAAACATGCCATTACACGTACTGTCAAGAGAATCTCGCTCGAGTATCCAGAGTTGTATGCTGTAGCTGAACAAGAAGGCCAACTTCCTGAAAAGGAAGCTCAAGAATTGCGCCAAATTCTTACAGATATTTTCCAAGAGAAAATGAACAAGCATAAGATTAAATAAGCTTTGAGATTTATCAATAAGATGTCGATTGAGCATTAGGAGTTGAGAATGGCTATTGATGGCGTTAAAATCATTGACATTGATCAAGGGTATGACATTTACAATGAGATAGTTGGTCGCTATAGAGACGGTGATCATGTGTCCAATATTATCAAGGATATTCTCGATGCAGAGAAAGATTACTGTCAAACTGACTTTTTTACAGAAATATATTGGACTGCTCTTGCCTACTCACTGTGGAAGATTGGTCATCTGACAGACGATATCAGAGATAAAACCTTGGAGCTTATCAAAAAAGGGGCTGATCCATTTTGGATAGAAATAGATCCAAAGGCTTTGAAGCAAAGGCAAAAGGTCTTGGATAAACTTGCTATCCAGTTGCAAACTGAAAATCTTAGGCCTCTAAAGGTCCCTAAAGCCAAAACTAAACGCAAACCCTATTTTGAAGAAGGGAATCTCCTTGCTGTTAAGTTCCAAGATGAGTATGGTCTTGTCTTTGTATCGATGGTTGATCAGAGTCCTAGAAAGCTTGAGTACCATCTGGCTTGCACGCGCCTCTTACAGACAAAAAAGCCCACCATCGATGATTTTTTGACCAGTCAAATTTCCTGTAAGATGGACAATACAAAGTTTGCTCTCGTTACAGACTGCTGGTTCAATCACAAAGATTTAGGCCAATTATTAGAAAATATTGAAAAAATTGGACAGGTGAAACTTAGACCTTTTAGTCTTTGGATGCTAGCACCTGCCCAAAATTTAGAAGATATTTATGAAGAAATCACTAGAGATAAAGGTTCCTCTGGCCTTCGGTTCATCGAAACCTATAAACTTGTCGATGATATTTTTTCAGTTTAATGCTTATGTGATAAAGGGGGGAATGGTTAATCATTCCCATTGACTGTGTTGGGCTCTGACACCATAGCTATCTAGGGAGCCATCTCTATTAAACTTAGCTTCAATCCGGTATCTTTTCCAGAGGTCGTAATCTGCTGTTTGGATGGTTAGGATAAAGTTGGCATCGGTATCAGAGACATTATAATCAGCAGGATTGACTTCAAAGATATCGATTAATTTTCGATTTTGAAAATCTTGGAGCTTGAGATTTGCTAGCTTGACATGATTGATGGAAATTTTTTCTAGTTGATTCTTATCCTTAGGTGTTCTGTAATAGGTGATGACGCAGTTTTTTAGCTGATCAGTATCTCTTCCCGTAGGAGTGAGACTCATAAAGCCAAAGGACTGATTATCCCGCTTGACTTCGAGAAGCTGACCGTAGTAGAAGTGGTCGTTTTTGGGATTGGTGATGGAAGTCTCTGGACTTTTATCTTCGAAGCTAAAGCCTTGGTCTAAAAGCTCGGAAGCCTTGGTTTCCCCTATAATGACAGTGGTATCTTGAATGGTTACCGGAACAGGTTGAGCTGGAAGGCCACTCATCATCATGCAAAACATAAAAACATAGCTCGTTAAAAAAGCTGTCCCGATAAAAGCGTTGGTTGATGCATAGACATGACTGTTATGAAAGTTTTTTCTTATAGCTAATACGATAAATTTGCCAATACTTTTTAAAACCATACTAACAAGTACGATAAAAAATTGTTTTTTCAAACATTCATAAATGGCTTGAGGAAAGCTATTACCATGATAGTAGAAGACAGCCAATACCAGTAGATTTACGATTAGATAGATTAGAAAGAACCAGTGAACCTCTTTAAGGGCATTAGCATCAGTGATTTCTTCATAGTCAACGTGAATTCTTCCTTGAACAGCATGGCCGAGTTTATAGATCCATTTTGGGACATCTTTCCCTTGTCTAACCGCAAATAGAAGTCTGATATAGAGATAGATAGTAAAGGACAAGGATAGAAAGAAAAGAGCATAAAAACCCAAAACAATACTAGTGAGCATGACTATTTCCCCCTATTTAACATTCAATAAAACGATTTCTTAGCTCCATTATAGCATTTTCTATAGAAATAGAGCTAAAAATATCAGTATTATCCTACAAGATTCAAAGGAGAAAAATCATGGGAATGATTGCCAATTATCAATATTTAGCAGATAATGAATTAGAACAAATAAAAGGTCTTTCCAATCAAGAAGATGACTTGTTAGACTTTGCTGAGGATTCCGCTGATAGTCATGATATTTTACTAGATATTGACAAAATGTGGGATGCCTTGGTTTTTGTCATGACAGGATTTAGTAGTTCAGAATTTTTGGATGACAATACCTTGAGAGAAGCGGTTTTAGGAGTGACTCCTTTAGAAGAAGTGTCTGAGTACATAGCCTATACTGAAAAAAACAAGATAGCCGAGATTGTAGAAGCTTTAGAAAGTTTTGACATGCACAGAGCCTTGGCAGACTTTAGTATGGAAGCTTGTAAAAAGGCCGACTTGTATCCTAATATTTGGGATTATCTTGAGGAAGAGGAAGAAATCAAGGATGAAATTCGAATCAGCTTTGTAAACATGAAAAAGTTTTACAAGCAAATCTTAAGCCTAGAAGGAAATATTTTAGTTACTATTTGTTAATTAGAAGGAAAAGGTAGCCAGATGAATCCATATTTACAAGAATATATCACCCTGACAAGGGAATACCATGCTCAAGATGGAAAGCCTTCAAGTGTTGCAGCCCTTTATGATTTGGCTGATGAATTAGCTAAGTCTGAGGATTTAGAAGCGAAGAAAGTCTTAGTTGATCTCTATGAACAATTGGGTCTCTACACTAGTGCCTATAGCTTATTTACCGAAATCTTAGACAAACCTGATCGAAAACAGATAAAGAAACTGAGCCGATTACAAGAAATGAGTCAGAGTCATGGCGATCGTTTTGCCCTTCCTCGTCCTCTAAGAAAAGAAGTGAAGAAGCATAGGCAGGAGCTATTACAGTCTTTGCCACATTTTTTCTATCATCCAGATCCGTTGGCTACAGGTTCATTTGTTGAAGGAGAAGCCAAGCTTTGTCCATCTTGTGGGAAAGAAAGCAACATTTATTATGACTTGATCCCTTATTGTATCGAGGATATAGAATACCTTTGCCCAAGGTGCATTGCAAGTGGGCTAGCAGCTAAAAAATTCGATGCGGAATTTATTCAAGATGCCGAGTGGCAGGGTGAATTGGATCCAGAAAAGAATCAGCTGCTTTATTGTCAGACCCCAGGCTACTCTAGTTGGCAGGGAGAATATTGGCTTTCTTGTTGCCAAGATTATTGTGCTTACTTGGGTACAGTTGGAACTCGAGAATTGAAGGACATGGGAATCGCTGAACAAGTCTTGGCAGACTATGAAGCGCGTGAAGAATATCAAGAGGTAGAAGACTACTTGGTCAAAGACGGGCCTATCTGTGGTTACCTTTTCAGATGCCTCCATTGTCAAAAATACCAGATCTGGGTTGATGCAGATTAAACCGGATTGTGATTAGCTATGAAAATTAAAGAGAAGACTATGGAAGGACAAGAAGTATTCGAAGCTGCCTCCAAAGATTTATTAGATACTATGCAGGGATTTAAAGACAATCTATCTGCTCAATTTCCTCTATTAGATAGTGATAACTGGCAGTATGATAAGGGAACGATAAAGGTTTGTAAGGTTGATGAGTCAGGATTCAAAAAAAGATGTAGGGTCGGAATCAGCTACAACTTGAAAGTCTCCCTATTAAACGAAGATGCCGAGCAAATCTGGCTACTGTTTAAAGACTGGTTCAATACTAGCAGATTGGATCAAGTTGAAAGAAATCCTAATAATGAGGATTTGGGAAGATATGTCTTCTCAGCAAGTTCCCTTCTAGGTGATCAGGTAAATTGTTCGATTTATTTGGCTAATGAGTGGAATATCCCTCAGATTAGCCTTTCAGGCTATCTAACAGCTCGTTATAGGGCTTGTGATCTTGATAAATCGCAAGGATAAGATGGAGGTTTTTAGAGATGAGAAAGATTGATTGGGACAAGATAAAGACTCGCTTAGATGCCTTGCTGGTCATTGATGAGTATCTGACCGATCCGAGTGAGGATTGGCTCAGACTCGTGATTAAGACTGAGGAAGACTATGGAGTCCGCTACCTTATTGACAATGGCTCTGGTGATTCTCTAGATGTGATTTTGACTGCTAAAATGATCCTCATAAAAGGTTTTGATCATGAAAGTGGTTTAAGCCAGTTTGCTGCTGATGAGTGGAATCAAGACGTCATTGCTGGTTTTTATAAAGGTCTGGATGAAAAGTATCTCTCGCTTTATTCCGAAGATCAAAAAGATGAAACAACCTTCTTTATCTGGTATGACGGTCACGCGCATCAACAGACTTACCAAGATCAGGATGGCGGAGAATGGTTACTATCTTACCTCTTTGATAGCTTTGAGAGATTTCATGAGTTTGTGACAGACTATTATGAAATTACCGTAGATAAAGATTTACTTAGGAAGCTCTACATGGAAGGCTTTCTTTCAGACCTAGAATTAAAGCAATTAATCCAAGATGATTAAGAGGCTTATTATGAGAGTGAACTATAAAAATACCCCTGAAAACTATCGAGCAATGGTGGAAATAATCATCCCACCCTTGCTTGATTTACTCAAAAGTTTAACCATGTTAGAAGAGGAAATTTTTGAGCGTAACAGGGCACTGGATAAGGAAAAAGAAGCCCTTGCCATCCCAGCAAATCAAGTTCATCCCAAGTGGAATGAACTTATGGATGACTATTTTCAGAGGCAACTGCAACTTTTAACTGGACGGGTGACTCAAAAATGCTTGGAAGGAGGAGTTCGAAATTCTTATGGCTCCCCAAGTGAGTATAACTATGTTCAAACGAATGATTTTTCTGTAGATTTTATCATGACAAAAGCTGAAGAAGCAAGAGTCATCATTCATTATCAAGAAGCTTTAGAAATGAAGCATCAGTTTGTACTTAGATTGGTGGATGGAAATTGGTTGCTTGACCAGAAATTCTACGGATTTGAGGATGAAGAAACTTGGTATCTCGACTCACTTTGAGCAAGATAGCTTTACTTCCCAACTGATATGTAAAAAAGGAGAAGTCCTATGAATTTTTTGAAAAATCTATTTGCTAGGAAGAAAGAAAGTCAGAGAAGAAAAAGACCCTTACCTTGTCCATGCCCCTCTTCAAAGGCAAGCAGGCCTATTCTTTAGACCAGGTTGTTCAGGAATTGAAATCTCACTGGGCGCTTGAAATTTCTGAAGTTTCTGGGGATGATTCTAGTGCAACCTTTGTGATTGATGGTGCTCTCGTTGCGCTGGCTTTAATGGATTTGCCTATCCCAAGTCAAGAATTTGAAGAATTGTATGCCTATTCTTATCTCTGGCAGGATGTTGAGAAGGATACACAGGAGCACACACAACACGCCATTGTTTCTATTTTGTCTGACAATCTTTCGCCAGTAGAAACTTATTCCCTATTAACTAAAGTCAATGCCTCTATCCTAAAAACTAGTCAATCTGCTATTGGTATTTATCAGGGGTCTGCCACCTTGCTCTTGCCCAAAGATCTTTATCTAGACCTGGCTGACCTTTTGAAAGAAGAAATGCTTCCCCTTCAACTCTGGATTTATATGGGAATTATCAACCAGGGAGATATAACTAGTATTTACACTTATGGTTTGAAAGAGTTTGGAAAAACTGAGGTTGAAATTATCGAGTCTCCTATGAATAGTGATGACTTATATTATTTCCTCCTGTCTATTCTTCAGTATGTTTTAGGCAGTGATGTCACCTTAAAGGACGGCGAAACCATTGGTTTTTCAGAAGATCAAAAAATCAAAATCACTGAGTCAAAAGCCGTCTATTTGGAAGGAAATTCCTTGAAATTAGATGTTTAAACCATGATTTATAATTGAGGGTCCTTCCTAGATTGGGGGGTTATGAAGCGTGATATAAAAAAGTATTATCTCTACCGATTTCTGGTCTATAGATTTGAAAAACTCTCTTGTAAGAATGCAAGTCTAAAAAAAATAAAGCCAGAGAAGAGAGAAAAAATTGTTCTAGAGGCTACTCGAACTAGTCAAAAGATTATTCTAGTCCTTGGAATTCTTTATGTTTTGCTATATTCTGCTATGTTCATTTACCTAAGGCTCAATGATTTTCAAAATCCCTTATGGACTTGGTTTACTAACTACATCGATTATTTAGGTGAACTGATAAACGGAGAATGGGGCGGTAGTTGGCGTCAAAAGAAAGCTAGTTTTTTGATGATTGCTATACTGGCTTTACCGATTGTACTGATAGAAGGTGGCCCCTTCTTCTTTCTGGTTTTATTAGTTGGGAATTGGACATTAAAGAGAAAGATAAGATTTGAGAGAGAACAAAAAATAAAGGAGTAGAGAGCCATGGGTAGAACGGTGATTATAGGTACTTTAATTGCTTTTGCAATTTTTAATCTGCTACTCGGTCTGGGCTTTTATCTCTTTCTAAAAATGAGGAAAGAGAATGGACAGTCATTGTACGAATCCCCTGTAAACCAACAAACTCGAACAGAAAAACTGGGTCTAGGCGAGATTTTGGTCTACCTGTCCCTGATTGCAATCGCAGGGATCTTTGCTTTTCAGACCTTAAATAGAGGTGGTGTGGGGAATTCTATTTTAGCCACAATGATCCTCCTACCTGCTCTAATGGCCCTTTTCAATGCAAGAAAAAGGACTGGAAAGTCATTACTTGCCCTCCTTATAACCTTGATGGTTTTTCTAGTAGGAGTCATGTTTCATCTCACGATTGGACTCCCACCTCAAGCACCGGTTTTGCAAATTAATGAAAGTAAAATCACGTTAGCAGAAACCAAAGCAAGTGATCTGATGGAAGCTGGATTTGATATCTATGTAAGACAAGGTGATGGTGCTAGCGATTACGAAGACCTCCTGACAGATGGCAATTTCCAAAAGTATTCAGGAGATAAATCAGTCACTATCGAAAAAGGCTTCAGACTTGATAGCAATGCTGTTCCCTACGCTCCTTATCTCTTTGCAAAAGATGGCATAGTTCTTGGGAGTATTTCCTTTTACGGAGCTGAAGATAAGGACGTGGTTCTAGAAGATTCTAAGGTTATTCAGGTCCGATTTAACAAGGATAGCATTGAGGCAGCTAAGAAACATTCTATCACTTTGAAATTGGATGAACTCGACTTGACTAGTCGACTGGACCTTCCACTTGTTCAAGAAACTTTTAAAAAGCATCTATGGTCAATTCCCCCATCACATACAAGTGATGTCACTCAATTGTGGTATGGATTACAATGGGCTAGCAACAGTGACTCTCTATTTTGGAATGAGTATTATAGTCTTATCCGTCTAGATGAAAATTATTTGATGACTGATTTTGAACTAGCTGCCAAAGTAGCGCGTGATGAGTAAATACGATTTTGAATAGTTAGCTTTGCTTATGCCTATCTAAAGGAATTAATTTATTTAGTTCCTTTTTTTGTTTTTGATTTAAATTTAAAAACGATTTCTATTTCTTGGTTGAATAAATTACACGAACTAAATATTAAATTATTTTAAAAAGTTCTAAAAATACTTTACAAGTCTCTGAAAAACATGATATAGTAATGAAGCTTAGAAAAATGAGATGATGTTTTCTAGCAAATATAAACCTGAGTAAAAAAATGCCTACGGACAGGCAGGGTTGAATGCCGAAGCGTGGTTGAAAAGCCACATTATTGATAGGGTTAAAAGCCTACTTTTATAAGTTGATGTTAGAACACTAGTTCTAATTCGTATACATTTGTTAGTGTGGTGAAAGCACACGTCATCTTGTGAAACGATCAATAAAGTACGTAATATTTGCTACTAGAGAGTTAGGAAACATCAGGAACAGACATACTCAAAAGAAACAAACATAAACACGTCAGTAGATTGTAGAGCAGGTGCCAACCTGCTCTTTTTTCATAAGTATCCTTTAGAGCCTTACACAAGGTGAAAAAACTATGATAAAGGAGTATGTCTTTATAATGTTAAATCAAAACCAAGCTCCCATCTATGAGGGGCTGGTCAAATTACGCAAGAAAAGAATTGTACCATTTGACGTACCTGGTCACAAGCGTGGCCGTGGGAATCCAGAATTAGTGGAACTTCTGGGTGAGAAATGCGTTGGGATTGATGTCAATTCTATGAAGCCTTTGGACAACTTGGGGCATCCGATTTCGATTATCAGAGAAGCAGAGGAACTAGCAGCGGAAGCTTTTGGGGCTGCTCATGCCTTTCTAATGATTGGGGGGACAACTTCATCCGTGCAGACCATGATTCTTTCCACCTGTAAATCCGGTGATAAAATCATCCTTCCTCGAAATGTCCATAAATCAGCTATTAATGCACTCGTTTTATGCGGAGCTATTCCTATCTATATAGAGATGAGTGTGGATCCAAAAATCGGTATTGCTTTGGGGCTTGAAAATGACCGTGTGGCGCAAGCTATTAAGGACCATCCGGATGCCAAGGCTATCCTGATTAATAATCCAACCTACTATGGGATTTGTTCAGATCTTAAGGGTTTAACAGAGATGGCTCACGATGCAGGAATGAAAGTCTTAGTAGATGAAGCCCACGGTGCTCATCTGCACTTTACAGATAAACTTCCTCTGTCTGCTATGGATGCAGGAGCAGATATGTCAGCTGTATCCATGCATAAATCCGGTGGCAGCTTGACTCAAAGTTCCCTTCTTTTAGTTGGCGATCAGATGAATCCTGAGTACGTACGTCAGATTATTAACCTGACACAGTCAACATCAGCATCCTACTTGCTAATGGCTAGTCTAGATGTCTCTCGTAGAAACCTAGCCCTTCGTGGCAAAGAGTCGTTTGAGAAAGTCATTGAGCTATCTGAGTACGCACGTCGTGAAATCAATGCCATCGGTGGCTACTATGCCTACTCAAAAGAGCTAGTAGATGGTGTATCGGTTTGTGATTTTGATGTAACCAAGCTGTCAGTTTACACTCAGGGTATTGGTCTAACAGGGATTGAAGTTTATGATCTCTTACGGGATGAATATGACATTCAAATTGAGTTTGGTGATATCGGCAATATCTTGGCCTACATTTCGATTGGTGACCGCATTCAAGACATTGAACGCTTGGTCGGTGCTTTGGCTGATATCAAGAGACTATATTCACGAGATGGGAAGGACTTGATTGCTGGAGAATATATCCAGCCTGAGTTGGTGCTATCTCCTCAGGAAGCCTTCTATGCAGATAGAAGAAGCTTAACATTAGACGAGTCCATTGGCCAGGTATGTGGGGAATTTGTCATGTGTTATCCTCCAGGAATTCCAATCCTAGCGCCAGGTGAACGGATTACACGAGAAATTGTCGATTATATACTATTTGCCAAGGAACGTGGTTGTTCCCTCCAAGGAACGGAGGATCCAGAGGTCAATCACATCAATGTTATTGAAAGAAAGGAGAACTAGATGGATTTATGGTTTTCTGAAGTTCATACTCCAGATGTGAAATTATCCCTGAGAACTGCCAAGCAACTCTACGCTGGAAAAAGTGAATGGCAGGATATTGAAGTATTAGATACACCAGCTTTTGGAAAGATTTTGATTTTAAATGGGCATGTCTTGTTCTCAGATGCGGATGACTTTGTCTACAATGAAATGACCGTCCACGTTCCGATGGCTGTTCATCCCAATCCTAAGAAAGTCTTGGTTATTGGGGGTGGTGACGGTGGTGTTGCCCAGGTTTTGACACTCTATCCAGAATTGGAACAAATCGATATCGTGGAACCAGATGAGATGCTGGTTGAGGTTTGTCGAGAGTATTTTCCAGACTTTGCTGCTGGTCTTGATGACCCTCGCGTTACCATTTATTATCAAAATGGACTTCGTTTTTTACGAAACTGTGAAGATGATTACGATATTATCATCAACGATGCCACTGATCCATTTGGACATACAGAAGGTCTCTTTACCAAGGAATTTTTACGGCAATAGTTATCGAGCTCTCAAAAGAGGACGGTATCATGATCTATCAGCATGGTAGTCCTTTCTTTGACGAAGATGAGTCGGCTTGTCGAAGCATGCATCGTAAGGTCAATCAAGCCTTTCCAATCAGCCGAGTTTATCAGGCGCATATCCCTACCAGTCCGGCTGGCTATTGGTTATTTGGATTTGCATCGAAAAAAATATCACCCTGTCAAAGATTTTTGATAAGGAAGGCTGGAAAAAAACGAAAGCTTTTCACAGAATACTACACTGCAAACTTACACGTTGGTGCCTTTATGTTGCCAAAATACGTTGAGGACATTTTTAGAAGAAGAGGAAAAGAAAAAAATGAGTCGTTTATTAGTTATCGGATGTGGGGGCGTTGCCCAAGTTGCTATTTCAAAGATTTGCCAAGATAGCGAAACCTTTAAAGAAATTATGATTGCTAGCCGTACCAAGTCGAAATGTGATGACTTGAAAGCTAAATTAGAGGGCAAAACAAGTACTAAAATTGAAACAGCTGCTCTTGACGCTGATAAGGTCGAAGAAGTAATTGCCTTGATTGAAAGCTACAAGCCAGAAGCCGTTTTGAACGTAGCACTTCCTTATCAAGACTTGACTATTATGGACGCTTGTTTGGCGACAGGTGTCCACTATATCGACACAGCCAACTATGAGGCTGAAGACACAGAAGACCCTGAATGGCGTGCAATTTATGAAAAACGTTGTAAGGAGCTTGGATTTACTGCTTATTTTGATTACTCATGGCAATGGGCTTATCAAGAAAAATTTAAGGAAGCAGGCTTGACAGCTCTTCTTGGTTCTGGTTTTGACCCAGGTGTAACCAGCGTCTTTTCAGCATACGCGCTCAAACACTATTTTGATGAAATCGACTATATCGACATTTTAGACTGTAATGGTGGTGACCATGGTTATCCATTTGCGACCAATTTCAACCCAGAAATCAATCTACGCGAGGTTTCTGCACCAGGTTCTTACTGGGAAGATGGAAAATGGGTCGAAGTTGAAGCAATGTCTATCAAACGTGAATATGATTTCCCTCAAGTTGGACAAAAAGACATGTATCTTCTTCACCACGAAGAAATTGAATCACTGGCTAAAAAAACATTCCAGGAGTTAAACGTATCCGTTTCTTTATGACTTTTTGGCCAATCTTATCTAACGCACATGAAATGCTTGGAAAAACGTTGGGCTCCTTCGTACAGATACTATTAACTTTAACGGTCAAGAAATTGTGCCAATCCAATTCTTGAAAGCCTTGCTTCCAGATCCTGCAAGCCTCGGCCCACGTACAGTTGGAAAAAAACCAATATTGGTTGTATCTTTACAGGTGTCAAAGATGGTGTTGAAAAAGACTATCTACATCTACAATGTTTGTGACCATCAGGAGTGCTACGCAGAAGTTGGTTCACAGGCAATTTCTTACACAACAGGTGTTCCTGCCATGATTGGAACAAAAACTAGTGATGGATGGTACTTGGAAACAACCAGAGTGTATAATCTTGAAGAGTTGGATCCAGATCCATTCATGGAAGCCTTGAATAAATACGGTTTGCCATGGGTTGTGGTTGAAAAATCCACAAATGGTGGACTAATGAAGTTAGAACAAGTACCAACACCTTCTTATATCATTGACTTAGGAAAATTAGAAGAGAATTGCCGCATTCTACAAGAGGTTCAAGAAAAAGGCAGGCTGTAAGGTGTTGCTAGCTCAAAAGGCCTATTCCCTCTATAAAACCTATCCTTTGATTAGCCAGTATCTCTCTGGTACGACAGCTAGTGGACTCTATGAAGCTAAGCTAGGGCGAGAAGAGTTCCCGGGGAAGTCCATGTATTTGCGCCAGCTTTTCAAAGGAATCTGATATGGAAGAGCTGCTTCAAATATCTGATCACATTGTTTTTAACTCAGAGAGACAATTACGAAAAATACGGTCAAACTTGTCGGGAAGCTGGTATTAGTGTAGGTCTACGCCTCAATCCTCAGTGTTCTACTCAGGGAGATCACGCGCTATATGACCCTTGTGCACCTGGCTCTCGTTTTGGAGTTACTTCGGACAAGATACCTAGTGATTTGCTAGACTTGGTGGACGGACTTCATTTTTCATACTCTTTGTGAGCAAGGGTCAGATGATTTAGAAACAACTTTGAAAGCTGTAGAAGAGCAGTTTGGACAGTACTTGCATCACGTTAAATGGCTCAATATGGGCGGTGGACATCACATTACAAGAGATGACTATGATGTGGATTTACTGATTTCTGAGATTAAACGAATTCGAGAAACCTATAACCTTGACGTTTATATCGAACCAGGAGAAGCGATAGCTCTTAATGCTGGTTATTTAGTTACTGAAGTCTTAGACATCGTTGAAAATGGGATTGAAACCTTGGTGCTAGACGCCTCAGCAAGCTGTCATATGCCAGATGTCCTTGAAATGCCATATCGCCCACCATTGAGAGACGGTTTTGAAGCGCAAGAAAAAAAATATACTTATAGACTTTCTTCCAATACCTGTCTAACAGGAGATATCATTGGTGACTATAGTTTTGAAAATCCAGTTGAAATTGGGGATAGACTGTACTTTGAGGACATGGCAATCTACTCCTTTGTCAAAAATAATACCTTTAACGGGATTGGACTTCCAAGTTTGTATCTCATGGATAAAGAGGGTGAATGCAGTCTAGTTAAGGCCTTTGGTTACCAAGACTTTAAGGAGAGATTATCATGATGGACAGTCCCAAAAAAATAGGCTATCGTATGCCAGCAGAGTATGAACCCCACCATGGGACTCTCATGATATGGCCAACACGACCAGGATCTTGGCCTTTTCAAGGCAAGGCTGCAAAAACAGCTTTTAGCCAGATTATCAAAACCATAGCAGAAGGGGAAACTGTTTACCTCTTAGTGGAGCAGGACTATCTATCTGAAGCCCAATCCTTTCTTGGAGCCCAGGTCGTTTATCTAGATATTCCAACAAATGATGCCTGGGCTCGTGATACAGGTCCGACCATTCTCCTTAATGATAAAGGGAAAAGTTAGCGGTTGACTGGTCTTTCAATGCCTGGGGTGGTGCAGTGGATGGACTCTATCAAGACTATGAAGCAGATGACCAAGTGGCCAGTCGTTTTGCAGAAGTCTTAGAGATACCTATTTACGATGCAAAACCATTTGTACTAGAAGGTGGAGCTATTCACAGTGACGGCCAAGGAACAATACTTGTCACAGAAAGTTGCCTTCTCAGTCCGGGTCGCAATCCTCACATGACTAAAGAAGATATTGAAAAGACCTTACTAGAGAGCCTTGGTGCTGAAAAAGTCATCTGGCTTCCTTATGGTATTTATCAGGATGAAACCAACGAACACGTCGACAATGTAGCAGCCTTTGTTGGTCCAGCAGAGATTGTCTTAGCTTGGACGGACGACCAAGACGATCCCCAGTATGCCATGTCTGCTGCTGATCTAGCTTTTTTAGAGACGGAAACAGATGCAAAGGGGAGTTCCTTTACAATTCATAAACTCCCGATTCCAGCGCTTCATCAAGTAGTGACAGAAGAAGATTTGCCAGGCTATTCATATGAAGAAGGGGAAGAAGAGCGTTATGCGGGCGAGCGTCTTGCTGCTTCCTATGTCAATTTCTATATTGCCAACAAGACTGTCTTGGTGCCACAATTTCAGGATGTCAACGATCAAGTGGCCTTGGATATCCTCAGTCAGTGTTTCCCAGACCGTGAAGTCGTAGGAATCACAGCTAGAGATATTCTTTTAGGTGGTGGAAATATCCACTGTATTACCCAACAAATTCCAGAATAGGAGAAAAAGATGAGAAATGTAACGGTTGCAGCTATTCAGATGCAATGCGCTAAGGATGTGGAAACGAATATCCGAACAGCTGAACGTTTAGTCCGTCAAGCTGCGGAGCAAGGTGCGCAAATTATTCTCTTACCTGAGTTGTTTGAACGTCCCTATTTCTGTCAGGAACGTCAATATGACTACTACCAGTATGCCCAGTCGGTTACAGAAAATACGGCTATTCAGCATTTTAAATCAATTGCTAAGGAACTAAAGGTCGTTTTACCAATCAGTTTCTATGAAAAAGATGGTAATGTCTTATACAATTCCATTGCTGTCATTGATGCAGATGGAGAAGTGCTAGGCGTTTATCGGAAGACTCACATTCCTGATGACCATTATTATCAAGAAAAGTTCTATTTTACTCCTGGAAACACAGGTTTCAAGGTCTGGGATACTCGCTATGCCAAGATTGGCATTGGGATCTGTTGGGACCAGTGGTTCCCAGAAACAGCCCGTTGCCTTGCCTTAAATGGAGCGGAATTGCTCTTTTATCCAACAGCCATTGGTTCAGAACCAATTTTGGATACAGATAGTTGTGGTCATTGGCAACGTACCATGCAAGGGCACGCAGCAGCAAATATTGTCCCAGTTATTGCTGCCAATCGTTATGGCTTGGAAGAAGTACAACCTTGCGAGGAAAACGGGGGCCAAAGTTCTAGTCTTAATTTCTACGGTTCATCCTTTATGACCGATGAAACAGGAGCTATCTTGACCCAAGCAGAACGACAAGGAGACGCTGTTTTATTGACTACCTATGATCTTGAAAAAGGAGTATCTGAACGCCTAAACTGGGGCTTATTTAGAGACAGACGACCAGACATGTATAAAGATATTGTGAGATAATTGTTTGTATTTTTTTAGTTTAGGTAATTATCGTTCTAGAATAGATAGGAGTCTTTTAATGAATCAAGCTTGGGGAATTATTATTTGAGGGAAAAAATTAATGAAGCTAAGCAATTAGTTCAAGCAGAGTTTTGCCTAGCAACTTGTAAAGATTACAGTCTTTTAAACTTGATGGGTTATATCTATTTGTACGAAAAAAAGTATGAACACTGTTTAGAGGTTTACCAACGTTATCTCCACTTGGCTATTACAGAAAAGGATCGTGAAAATGAACACATCGCGTATCATCAATTGGCCATGGTCTATCGTGAAATGAATGATTTTCAGACAGCTCTTAGCTATATCGAAAAAGAGCGAGAAGTTATTGAACAAGATTTTTCAGGGGATTCTCTCAAAAATTCTGTTAATGACTATGAGCAAGGTTATTTACGATTAAAGTTAGGTCAACTAGTTGAAGCGGAGTTTTATATGCAGCAGTCGCTAGACTCAGCCTTAAAGACAGATGATCTTATCGCTCAGGCCTGCGCTTATAGAGGATTGGGAGAGATTTATCGAAAACTTGATTCGAGTAAATCCTATGATTATTTTAGTCACGCTATTAATCTCTTCGACAAGGCGGGAGATGAGATTGGAGCGGAAGAAGTCAGAGCTTTAAAAGATAATAAAAAGTCTGAGACAAAATAGTTCTCAGATACAAAAAAGCTAGAGGTTCCCAATTGTTGAACCTCTAGCTTTTTTCTGTAGATACTATAGTAATTTTTGATAAAGTAAATGATAAAATGGACTTAGTGTTAGCATGGATAATAGAGACTGGAAAGCTCTCAATCAATTTTTTTCCTTGAAGAATTAAGTCGTGACTGAGGTTAGATATGGGAAAAATGGACATGTAGATGTGGTCAAAGCAATGAACGATCACCAAGCGCCTGATCCAAATGCTTATTCGGTTTATTCGGATGAGTTCTTAGTAGAAATTTCTCAAGCTGAATTATTTTAACTGATATTCTGTCATTGTAATTACGGTAATTATTTGTTACAATACTTCAAAGGAGGAAATCAGATGGTAGTAAAAAAATAAGAAAACAAGGAAATTCAAACACCATTACCATTCCAAGCGAATTCAATATTCCAAGTGGTGTTAAATACGAAGCAAAATTGTTACCAAGTGGTGAAATTATCTTTACTCCCGAAGAGTCTGGACATCAGATTTCTTATGTATCTGATGATGCCTTTGAATTAAATTTGGACAAAATCTTTGATGAATACGATGATGTTTTCAAAGCTTTGGTGGAAAAAAATGACAGTCTATCTTACAGAAAGGCAAATTGAAAAAAATCAATGCTTTAGCAATTCAACGTTATTCACCTAATGAAAAAATTCAGACAGTTAGTCCTTCTGCCTTAAATATGATTGTCAATTTACCAGAACAATTTGTTTTTGGTAAACCTCTTTATCCAACAATTTTTGATAAGGCAACGATACTATTTGTCCAATTGATCAAGAAGCATGTTTTTGCCAATGATAAAAAACGAACTGCTTTCTTTGTTTTGGTGAAATTTCTGCAGTTGAATGGTTATCGTTTTTCTGTAACAGTTGAAGAAGCGGTCGATATATGTGTAACTATCGCAGTAGAATCCTTAACAGATGAAAGGTTAGCTAGCTACACCAAATGGATCTCTGAACATTCATTTAGAGCTAACGGCAAAACTTAAGCTTGGATGTTTAAATCCTATAAGAAAGAAATAGATAAACAGACAGTATTAGAATTCTGTAATGAAGAAAACTATTCTTTTGAATACGTCAAACATTCAACTTTACTAAACAAGAAAAAGTAGCCCAGTCAGGCTACTTTTTAAAATTCTTTGTAAACATACGGATTCTCTGGTTTGTCCACTTTGATGAAAGACTGAACTTCGAGTGTTGGAAGGACTTGGTTAAGTTCCTTGTGATAGCGATTGCTAATCTTTCCTTTAACTCTTACCCAGGTGTTATTCTCATAATGATTGGTATTTCCTGTGGTCAAGAGGCCGAAAACTCCCGAATCAGCGATACAGTGCATAATACCAAAGCGAAAGACAAATTGACTATCGCTGTGACTGGGATCATTGTAAACAAAGCCTGTGAACTCGATTTCCTTGCCTTCAAATTCATTTTGGATAATCATAAATATCTTCCATTATTTCCAAGTAATTCTCGTCCTTGATGACAATACTAGATTGAGCTAAGTATTTATCAGCACTTTTGCGAATGGTGTTTTCATGAGCTGTTTGTGAATAAAAGCGACTGGTATCCGGCTTAAGATACTGACTGCTCGTACCTTCACTTGCTTGGATTGCCTTGTCTGTTCCTTCTGAAAGTGGGAAATAATAGCCTTTAGCAGATACTGTTTGAGAATCCAGCTCGACAGTTGGGAAAAGTAAATCCAACTAACAAGGGCAAACTTAAGAGGACAAAACTAGCAAGCTTGGCTGAAAAATCTGTGTAGTGACTATGTTCTTTCAAACGCTTGAAGCAAATATAGAAGCTTGAACAATGGCTAGTAAAAAAGATAAAAATCATTGTGATATAAGCCAGATAAAGTGTAGCGGAGGTTTAGATACTGATTGAGCTTACCTGATAGGTGCAGATAAAGGGTTAAGACAAAATAGCTAGACAAAATGATAAATCGTATCATAGCATCACACCGACTAGATAAGAATAGACAAGAACAACAAGAGTCACAATGGTCATGAACTGCCAAATAAAGCGAGTTTTGAGATAATTTTTCATCATGACTAAGTTCTTGACATCAAGCATAGGACCTATAACCAGAAAGGCAAGAACTGGAGCAAAGCCAAAAACTAGAGAGAGAGAAGAGCCAATAAAGGCATCAGCTTCACTACAGAGTGATAGAAGAAAGGATAGAACCATCAAGAGAACAATAGCAAGTAGTGGTGTTGCACTAATTGATGTCAGAATACGAGTTGGTACATAAACCTGGACTATGCTAGCAAACAGACAGCCAAAAACCAAATAACGTCCCATATCAAAGAATTCATCAATAGCTTGGATAAAGACCTGAAGAAATTTCTGATCTTTTGTCAAATGAGAAAAATCATGTTCATGACAAGCCAGCCTATTTTCCTTTTGAATCGATCCTTCCCAGAAAAATCCAAGTAAGATACCCAATATAGTAGCAACAAGAATCGAACCTAAAGCGCGGAGTAAGACCATTTTAAATGAATTACCAAAGGCTGAATAAGTTGCAAAAAGTACGATGGGATTGATGATAGGAGCGGTTACTAGAAATGGAACAGCTGTATAGCTTGGAACCTTCTTCTCCAAGAAACGGTTGATGATCGGAACAATTCCACACTCACAAGAGGGAAAGAGAAACCCTATGAAGGTACCAAAAAAGATCCTCCCCAAACGATTTAGGGAGAAATCTATATACTTTTTCAGGAGTGATGTAGACTTCAATAGCACCAGAGATGATGCTACCAATTAAGACAAAGGGTAGGGCTTCAATGATGATTGATAAAAAGATAGCGCCAGCCTGTAAAATACTTGAAGGCAGACTTTGAAAGAGTGTCATCTATTTTTTTCTTTTTCTGCCTTATCTTTCTTTTCTTTGCCATCTGGAAATGTCACTTGCTTCAAATCAGGAAGTTTAGCGAACTCTTCGAACATTTTATCTAAGTCATCAGTTTTTGTAAATTTAACAGCCATTAGGCATACCTCAATTCTTATTGTTTCCTCTATTATACTATTATTTCAGCCAAAAGGTTTAATTTTTAAATTGTTAAGACCAATGAATTTTTTTATCTTCAACAAATACCAAGCTAACTGTGACATTAATGAAAAACAAGCTTTCTTCCTTATGGTATAATAGTCTCATGGATAAAAAATATGAAAAGATTTCCCAAGATTTGGGTGTAACTTTAAAGCAAATTGATACGGTCTTGTCTTTGACAGCAGAAGGAGCAACCATTCCCTTTATCGCTCGTTATCGGAAAGACATGACTGGTAGTTTGGATGAGGTAGCTATCAAAGCTATTATCGACCTTGATAAAAGTTTAACTGCTCTCAATGATCGTAAGGAAGCGGTTTTGGCTAAGATTCAAGAGCAAGGTAAATTGACCAAAGAGTTAGAAGAAGCTATTTTAGCTGCTGAAAAACTCGCAGACGTTGAAGAGCTCTATCTTCCCTATAAGGAAAAACGTCGCACCAAGGCAACGATTGCGCGTGAGGCGGGACTCTTCCCACTTGCTCGTTTAATCCTACAGAATGTTTCTGACCTAGAAAAAGAAGCAGAAGCATTTGTCTGTGAAGGTTTTTCTAGTGGCAAAGAAGCCTTGGCTGGAGCAGTAGATATCCTAGTTGAAGCACTTTCTGAGGATTCTACACTTCGTGCCATTGCTTATCGCGAAGTCCTTGAAAATTCTAAAATCACTTCTCAAGTCAAAGACGAAAGCCTAGATGAAAAGCTAGTATTTCAAATTTACTATGATTTCTCAGAAACTATAGCAACCATGCAGGGCTATCGTACACTTGCCCTTAATCGTGGTGAGAAGCTAGGCATTTTGAAGATTGGATTTGAGCATGCAGTTGATCGTATCCAAGCCTTCTTTGCTGCTCGTTTCAAGGTTAAGAATGCTTATATAGACGAAGTGATTCAGCAATCTGTTAAGAAGAAGGTACTGCCAGCTATTGAGCGCCGTATTCGTACTGAATTGACAGAAAAGGCAGAAGAAGGAGCTATTCAACTATTTTCTGACAATCTTCGTAATCTCCTCTTGGTAGCACCTCTTAAAGGGCGCGTAGTTCTAGGATTTGACCCTGCCTTTCGTACAGGTGCCAAGCTTGCGGTCGTTGACGCGACTGGCAAGATGCTAACAACGCAAGTCATTTATCCCGTCAAACCAGCTTCTGCTCGTCAGATTGAAGAAGCCAAGCGTGATTTGGCTGATTTGATTAGCCAATACGGTGTTGAAATCATCGCTATCGGAAATGGAACTGCCAGTCGTGAAAGTGAAGCTTTTGTCGCCGAAGTGCTCAAGGATTTTCCAGAAGTTAGCTATGTCATTGTTAATGAGAGTGGTGCGTCTGTCTACTCAGCTAGTGAACTTGCACGTCAGGAGTTTCCCCTGAGCTAACCGTTGAAAAACGTTCTGCTATCTCAATCGCTCGTCGCTTGCAAGATCCCCTTGCTGAATTGGTTAAAATTGATCCCAAATCCATAGGTGTCGGTCAATATCAGCACGATGTTAGTCAGAAAAAGCTGTCTGAAAGTCTTGACTTTGTTGTTGATACAGTAGTTAACCAAGTCGGTGTCAATGTCAATACAGCTAGTCCAGCCTTGCTTTCACATGTCGCAGGACTTAACAAAACCATCTCTGAAAATATCGTTAAGTACCGTGAGGAAGAAGGTAAAATCACTTCACGCGCTCAAATCAAGAAGGTTCCTCGTCTAGGTGCTAAGGCCTTTGAGCAGGCTGCTGGTTTCCTCCGTATCCCTGAAAGTAGCAATATCCTTGACAATACAGGAGTTCACCCTGAAAACTATACTGCGGTCAAGGAACTCTTCAAACGCTTGGATATTAAAGACCTAAATGAAGAAGCGCAAGCAAAACTCAAATCTGTTTCAATCAAAGAAATGGCTCAAGAGCTAGACCTCGGTCAAGAAACACTTAAAGACATTATCTCTGACCTTCTCAAACCAGGTCGTGATTTCCGTGATTCCTTTGATGCTCCAGTCCTTCGTCAGGATGTCTTGGATATCAAAGACTTACAAGTTGGCCAAAGCTTGAGGGAGTTGTGCGCAACGTCGTTGACTTCGGTGCCTTTGTTGATATCGGTATCCATGAGGACGGTCTCATACATATCTCTCACATGAGTAAGAAATTTATCAAACATCCAAGTCAGGTAGTATCGGTCGGCGATTTGGTAACCGTTTGGGTGAAGAAAATCGATGCTGACCGCGAAAAAGTGAATCTGTCGCTTCTTGCACCAAATGAATCTAACTGATTACGTTAAACAGGTCTCTTTAGAAGATTTTGGAAAACCTTTCAAACATCAAGCTCAGTGGAATACTCGTCTACGGTCGACAGGTGGACGATTTTTCCCTAAGGATGGTCATTTGGATTTCAATCCTAAGGTTTATCAAGAACTTGGTTTAGAGGTTTTTCGTAAAATTGTTCGTCATGAGCTCTGCCATTACCATCTTTACTTTGAAGGCAAGGGCTATCAGCATAAGGATTTAGCCTTTAAGCAACTTTTAAAAGAGGTAGACGGACTTCGCTTTGTTCCTCCCTTATCAAGCGCCAATCAAAAGCCAAACTTAGTCTATGCTTGTCAGTCTTGTCAGCAAATCTATCAAAGAAAGCGAAAAATCGATTCCAATCGTTATCGTTGTGGTCTTTGTCGTGGAAAGCTCCTCTTGTTAAATCGGCCTAAGGACTGATGTAGCAAATCTAGTTTAGTGCTATACTAAGATTAAGAAATCCGAAAGAGGAATAAATTATGAATACAAAATTTTATAAAATGAGAAGAAATCGTATGGTATCAGGTGTACTTGCAGGTCTATCTGATAAGTGGAATCTTGATGTAACCCTAGTTCGTTTCCTTTTTGCAATCTTTACAATCGCAAATTTTGGACTCGGGATTATTATCTACATTATCCTAGCTTCAATCCTACCAATAAAAGAAGATATCGAAGCTGAAATGTATGGAACAGGCCCACGCAAGATTAAAGAAGCCCAACCTATCAATGATGACGAAGGTTGGTTTTGGTAAATCAAATTAACTGTCTATATTTTGATAGCAAAAAAAGATACCGAGCGGTATCTTTTTTAAATACTAAACAACTGTCCGAATAGGTAGGTAACTCCCATGGTTAGAAGGCCGATACAGAGGTTACGAATCATGGCTGTTTTTGTTGGGGCTTTTCCAAGTTTAGCACTGGTGTAGCCGGTAACTAATAGAGAAATCGCTACGATAAAGACAGTGGCAGGAATTCTGTATTCGCTTGGGAAAATAATAATCGAAAGCATTGGCGGCAGGCTACCAAGTACAAAGGCGATGAAGCTAGATGCTGCAGCATGCCAGGGATTAGTGAATTCCTCATACTCGATTCCGTACTTTTCCTCAACTAAGGCTTTGAGAGGGTTTTTAAGAAATGCCTTGTTGGTTAAGAGTTGAGCTGATGTTTCACACTCACCATTTTGAAGATAGGCTGCGTAGAGTGATTTTTTAGCAGCTTCAATATCTTTATCCAAAAGTAGTTGTTCACGGGCTACAGCGGCTTCCTCTGTGTCTTTTTGAGTAGATACGGATACATACTCTCCGCCAGCCATAGAAAAGGCGCCAGCAAGAATAGCAGCCAATCCTGAGAGGAAGATAATCCAGATATTATTAGTCGCACTGGCAACCCCTATAACAACTCCAGCGATAGAGATAATTCCATCATTAGCCCCAAGTACACCAGCACGTAAGATATTTAAACGGCCAGCAAAGTTTGCATCAATTTCATGTGTAATTTCTGACATAGTTTTCTCCTTTCTAAACATTATAATGTATACTTGAAGTGAACACAAACATATTAAACTATCTGAAAAAAGTTCTACAATTCTAATTTAAGACAAAGTAAATAGAAGTAGCCATAGCTATTTCTTATGCCAAGATATAACAAAGTTGTATTTGTAACCTAGTGAGATAGGTGATACAATGAACATAATGAAATCTTTGGAGGTCTAAATATGACTCGTGAATTTAAATTTGAAACCCTACAATTGCATGCAGGACAAGTGGTAGACGCTACTACCAAGTCCCGTGCTGTACCAATTGACCAAACAACATCTTTTGTATTTGAAGATACACAAGAGGGTGCAGACCTTTTTGCCCTTCAAAAAGCTGGAAATATCTATACTCGTATTACCAATCCAACAACATCAGCCTTTGAAGAGCGTATCGCAGCCCTTGAAGGTGGTGTAGGTGCACTTGCTACTGCATCAGGTATGGCAGCTCTTACCTATACAATTTTAGGACTGGCTCACGCAGGAGACCACGTCGTTGCAGCGTCAACTATCTACGGTGGTACCTTTAACCTCTTGAAAGAAACCCTTCCTCGCTATGGAATCACCACAACTTTTGTTGATATTGATAATCTAGAAGAGGTAGAAGCAGCGATTAAAGACAATACCAAGCTTGTCTTGATTGAAACTTTGGGTAATCCGGTTATCAATATTCCAGATATCGAAAAGATTGCTGAAATTGCTCACAAGCATCAGATTCCTTTGGTTGCTGACAATACCTTCGCAACACCTTATCTTATCAATGTCTTTTCTCACGGTGTAGATATCGCAGTTCACTCTGCAACTAAGTTTATCGGTGGTCACGGTACAACTATTGGTGGTGTCATTGTTGACAGTGGTAAGTTTGACTGGGCTGCTTCAGGGAAATTCCCTCAATTAGTCGAAGAAGATCCAAGCTACCACAATATCAGTTATACTCGAGATGTTGGTGCTGCAGCTTTTATCGTTGCTGCTCGCGTGCAATTTGCTTCGCGATATGGGAGCTGCCCTATCACCATTTAACTCATTCTTGCTCTTACAAGGACTTGAAACACTTTCTCTTCGTGTTGAACGCCACGTTCAAAATGCTGAGAAAATCGTTGATTTTCTTGTGAACCATCCAAAGGTGGAAAAGGTTAACTATCCTAAACTTCCAGATAGTCCTTACCATGCCTTGGCTGTAAAATACTTACCTAAAGGTGTTGGTTCAATCTTTACTTTCCACGTTAAAGGTGGAGAAGCAGAAGCTCGTAAGGTGATTGACAACTTGGAAATCTTTCAAACTTAGCCAATGTAGCAGATGCTAAATCATTGGTCGTTCATCCAGCAACTACAACACATGCTCAGTTGTCTGACTCAGATCTAGAAGCAGCAGGAGTAACTAAAAATCAAATTCGTCTTTCTATCGGTCTTGAAAATGTTGACGATTTGATTGAAGATTTGCGACTAGCGCTTGAAAAAATCTAAAAATAACTAGTTTTTATCGAATTAAGCATCCTTCTCACGAATAATAAAGTGAGGAGGATTTTTATGTACAGTATTTCATTTCAAGAAGATTCGCTCTTGCCAAGGGAGCGCTTGGTGACAGAAGGAGTAGAGAGTTTGAGCAATCAGGAATTACTAGCCATTTTATTACGAACAGGAACTCGTCAATCGACTGTTTTTGAAATTGCACAGAAAGTATTGTCTCAATTAAATAGTTTAACTGATTTAAAAAAAATGACCTTGCAAGAACTACAGACTTTATCAGGTATCGGTAGAGTGAAGGCTATTGAACTGCAAGCGATGATTGAGCTGGGAAGTCGTATTCACAAACATGAAACTATTGAGGCAGAGAGCATTCTTAGTAGTCAAAGACTGGCTAAAAAGATGCAACAAGAACTGGGAGACAAAAAACAAGAGCACCTGGTGGCGCTCTATCTGAATACACAAAATCAAATTATTCATCAGCAAACCATTTTTATTGGATCTGCTACTAGAAGTATTGCGGAACCAAGGGAAATTCTCCACTATGCCTTAAAGCATATGGCAACATCCGTGATTCTGGTTCATAATCATCCATCTGGTGCTGTTATGCCAAGTAGAAATGATGACCATGTTACAAAACTTGTTAAAGAAGCCTGCGAATTAATGGGTTTGGTCTTATTGGACCATCTTATCGTCTCACATTCCGATTATTTTAGTTACCGTGAGAAGACGGATCTGATTTAAAAAACCTGTATATGATACAGGTTTTACAATTCATTGACGACATAGTCGAAAAGTGTTTTATCTTTGGGGCGATTTTCAAAAAGAAATTCAGGATGCCATTGAACACCGAGGTAAGGGAAACCATCAGTCGTTGTTACAGCCTCGATAATACCATCTTTAGGATCATGAGCGACAACTTTTAGATTTGGAGCAAGGTCTTTAATGCTCTGATGATGGAAAGAGTTGATATGAGAGATTTCTCCATAGATATCTCGAAGAATAGTATCAGGCTCGGTGACTAAACGTTGAGTTGTGTATTCAGCTGAAGTATCCTGCCAATGGTTTTCAATATCTTGATAAAGAGTTCCTCCCATAGCCACATTAAAGAGTTGGGTGCCTCGACAAACAGAAAAAATCGGTTTCTTCTGTTTAATAGCTTCTTTTATAAGAGCTAGCTCAAAAATATCTCTTTGAAGGTGGTAGTCATCACTATCGATCGTTTTAGGCTCACCGTAGAACTTTGGATCGACATTTTGTCCACCAGTTAGAATAAGTTTATCAATCAAACCAATGTAGTAACTGGCCATTTCTTCATCACCAATCGGTAGGATAATGGGGATACCTCCAGCTTCCTTAACTCCTTCAACAAAGCCTTTGGCAGCATAACTCATCATAAGCTCATCATCTGGATGCGGGGTTTCATTTCCTGTAATCCCAATAACTGGTTTATTCATAAATATTTACACTTTCTAATCCTCTTTACGCATAAAATAGAGGAGAGTTTGAAGTTCGCTTGTAAGATCGACATACTGAACAACCACGTCTTTAGGAAGATGTAGGTGAACAGGTGAAAAACTAAGAATACCCTTGATTCCGGCGTCAACCAATAGTTCAGCAACTTCTTGAGATTTTATACTAGGGACAGTAAGAATAGCAGTTTTAACATCACTATCTTTTGATTTTGTCTTTTTATTTGAGAGATTCCATAGATTGGAACACCGTCAGGAGTCTTGGTACCAACCTCAGGATGGTCATCTAGGTCAAAAGCCATAATGATTTTCATCTTGTTACGCTCATGAAAACGGTAGTGGAGAAGAGCGTGCCCCATATTTCCGATACCTACCAGCATAACATTAGTTATAGAATTATCATTTAAAAGATCAGCGAAAAAATTCATGAGCTTTTTAACATCGTATCCAAAACCACGTCGTCCAAGTTCCCCAAAGTAGGAGAAGTCTCGACGAACCGTTGCAGAATCAATTCCAATTGCCTCTGCGATTTGTTTGGAATTAGCTCTTTCAATTTTCTCAGCATTAAATCTTTTAAAAATACGGTAATAGAGAGAAAGTCTCTTTGCTGTTGCTTTAGGAATAGCAGACTGTTTTTCTTTCACAAAATCACAACCTTTCTATTTACTATTTTATATAAAAGCTTGTGAAAAATAGCAACAATAACGAAAAAAACTAAGAAAAATCTTAGTTTAGCTATTTTTCGTGGTAAGATTTCAAAAACGATAGAGATCACTAAAGAAGTCCTTGATAGATCTCAACTCCATTGTGTGTTAATGAAGTGATAAGAGTCGTATCAGGAAGGGTTACACAACCTGATAGAGAAAGCATGAGTGCTTCATAATCTTCATATTCTTGCACACGTTCAACTTTATAAGGATCCTTGTAAGTTAATCGAAACATAACGACCTTTTATCTTTCACTTTTTGTAAATACACCACGTTCAACAAGACTATCCATCAAGAAGTAGAATTTCTCTTGGTGAATATGTGTTTCCTCAGACTTAAAAATGTCAACTAAACGTAGACCAAATTTATCAGTGATGTTGATTTTTGCGCCTGTTAAGTCTTTGTTGATGATAATCTTAAGTTGGAAACCTTCCCCACTATTTGGAACTTTTTCAAGAAGACGTGTTAGTTCATAGTTACCAACCTTAGTTTCAAAAAAAGTGTTATCTTTTAGAGTGAACTTTTTGACGGTTGGGCTAAGTGTGTAATCATAACGGCAATTTTTAAGACTAATGGTTTTTTCGAATGCCATTGAGTTAACCTCCAATGATTTCTTTTAGAGTTTGTGCGAGAGTGATTATTTCTTGCTCTGTATTTTGAGGTGAAATGCTGACGCGAACGGATTCGTGTAAGCGAGGAGAGTCTTCACCGTAGAAAGCCTGAAGAACATGACTAACCTGAACGACACCTGCAGTACAAGCAGAGCCAGTTGAAATAGAAATACCTTCAAGATCTAGACGAAGGAGTAGTAGATCATTACGTTGACCTGGGGAATCCAATATTAAGGACATAAGGTAGCTGGTCTTTCCCTTGATTGAGATAATAGTCTGTGTCAGCCATTTCCTTTAAGAATGTTTCTTTTAGTTTTTGAACCTTTTTAAAGTTTTGTTCTTGGTTTTCAAGATCATCCTTTAGAGCTGCTACCATTCCCACAATGGCAGGAAGATTTTCTGTTCCTGCTCTTTTTTTCTGCTCTTGATCGCCACCATGAAGGTAGGAGTCAAAATCTGTAGATGCAGCATAGAGAAAACCAACTCCTTTTGGACCATAAAATTTGTGTGCAGAAGCGCTAAGAAAATCAATTCCCAATTTTTCGGGAAGAATCTCTAATTTACCAACTGCCTGAACCGCATCGACATGATAGACGGCTGGATGATTTTTTAGAATTTCACCAATTTCAGCAATAGGTAAAAGTGTACCAGTTTCATTGTTTGCAAACATAGTAGAAACAAGAATGGTATCTTCACGCAGTGCATTTTTGACCTGGGCTGCAGAAATTTCTTGATTTTCAGGCTGTAAAATAGTCACTTCAAAACCGAAATTTTCAACCAAGTATTTGATGGGTTCTAGAACAGCATGGTGCTCAATCGCAGTAGTGATAATGTGCTTTCCACGATTTGATGGCGAAGGCAGTATCCGATGATAGCAGTATTATTGCTTTCAGTACCACCAGTGGTAAAGAATATATGTTGTGGCTTTGTTCCTAGTAAACTTGCTAGTTCTTGACGAGCTTCTCGTAATAGTTTACCCGCTTGGCGTCCATGGCTATGAATACTAGAAGGGTTCCCATATGTTTCTTGCATGACTTGAGTCATTGCTGAGATAGCTGCAGGTGACATGGGTGTTGTAGCAGCATTATCCAAATAAATCAAAAACTCACCTAATTTCTATTTAAATAGTGGACTAACTGGTTTTCTTTCATGAATACGAACCATGGCATCACCAATCAATTCGCTAGCAGTGATGTATTGTACGTTTTTTAGGTTTTTTACTTTCTGTCACAACAGAATCTGTAACCAATATTTCTTTGATATCTGCTGCATCTAATAACTCTGCTGCACCATTAACGAATAGCCCATGACTTGAAACCGCATAAATTTCAGTTGCGCCGTCACGTTCTAAGATTTTAGCAGCTTCAGAGAAGGTGCGGCCAGTGTTCAGAATGTCATCGATCAAGATTGCCTTTTTACCTTCGACATCTCCGATGATGTAACCTTGACTGCGTTCAGAATCATCTTGTGCATAATCAATGATGGCAATTGGAGCATCAAGATATTCAGCAAGACTACGAGCACGTTTTACACCAGAGTTTTTAGGACTAACAACAACCACATCGGAGCCAGTCAACCCTTTATCGCAGTAATGTCTTGCAAAAAGTGGGATAGTATAGAGGTTGTCTACAGGAATGTCAAAGAATCCTTGAACCTGAACGGCATGGAGGTCAAGAGTCAATACACGACTAACTCCTGCTTTCACCAACATATTGGCAACCAGTTTGCAGTAAGTGGTTCGCGCGAAGAAGCGATACGGTCTTGGCGAGCGTAGCCGAAGTATGGAAGTACAACGTTAATGGTATTAGCACTAGCACGAACACAAGCATCAACCATAATCAAGAGTTCCATCAAGTGGTTATTTACTGGATAACTAGTTGATTGGATGATATAAACATCATATCCACGAACACTTTCTTCGATGTTAACTTGGATTTCACCATCTGAAAAATTGGCGTGAAGATACTTTTCCAAGTGGAACACCCGCAGCATCTGCGATTCTTTGAGCAATTTCTGGTTGGAAGATAGTGCGAAAAGTTTCATGTTTTTTGTATCTGACATCGATAAACCGTCCTCTTTAAACTAAGTGAATCGCTGTAGTAAAACACTTTTAGTGATAAATGTTCTCTACAACAGATTCTATTATTTTTCATCCCTTTTATTTTATCAAAAAGAAGATTATTTCAGTATTTTTCATATTTTCTATAAAACGAACCAATTTCGAAGGAGCTTTTTTGTAATGGATTTCATTGACTTGTAAAAATTCTTGGAAATCAAGGCTACCTTGCTTACCATCTTCTACTTCTAATTCAAGCTCATAGTCAACAATATCAAAGTATTCACTTTGATCAAGAGCCATAAGTCCGATAGGAGTTTCCTTTTCGTAACGAATCGTTGTTAAGCAACCTAAAACTTCCCAGCCACTGGTTGAAAGTCCACGGCTAGTCAATTCGTCAAGAATCATTCCTTGTGGAAGTTTACATTCTTTAAGACAATGGTTTGCTTCCTCAAGACTGAGATCTTGATTGTACTCCATATTTCCAACTTTTTGTGGGATTTTTATGGTCAATTCAGCGCTATTTTCAAAAGTACGAATGCGCATAGCTATTTTATGTTGTCTAAGGTAAAAATCAGGCGTATCTAGGTAGTAATTTTTTTGTGTAATAGGTGTGACTCCTGAAAAGTGATCCTGCAATCTTTGATATTCATCCTTGTTTAGAAGTGTTTTCATTTCAATTTCTAAATGTTTCATTTTACTTTTTCCTTATCTTTGAAAGCGATTGTATGGTATAATAAGCATTGTATTTATTGTATAAGATTTTTCTAGAAAATCAAAAACTAGATAAATCGAAGTGTATAGAGAATTGGATGAAAAAGATATATGATTACAGAATGGGAAGAATTTTTAGATCCTTACATTCAGGCTGTCGGAGAGCTGAAGATAAAACTCCGAGGTATTCGAAAACAATACCGCAAACAAAATAAACATTCTCCAATTGAGTTTGTAACTGGTCGAGTCAAACCGATCGAAAGTATAAAAAGAAAAAAATGGCTCGTCGAGGGATTGGATACGATACGTTGGAACAGGACTTGCAAGATATTGCAGGTTTACGCGTCATGGTTCAATTTGTAGATGACGTGAGCGAGGTTGTTGCCATCCTTCGTAAGAGGCAAGACATGAGAGTGGTACAAGAACGTGACTACATCACTCATCGAAAGGCTTCAGGCTATCGTTCTTACCATTTGATTATTGAGTATACTGTTGACACGATCAAGGGGCAAGAACGATTCTGGTGGAGATTCAGATTCGTACCTTGGCTATGAATTTCTGGGCTACCATCGAGCATTCTCTCAATTATAAATATCAAGGGGATTTTCCAGAAGAAATTAAGAAACGATTGGAAATTACAGCAAGGATATCCCATCAATTGGATGAAGAAATGAGTAAAATTCGTGATGATATCCAGGAAGCACAGGCACTCTTTGATCCATTGCATAGAAAGTTAAATGATGGGGTAGGTAATGAGTGACGATACCGATGAAGAATACAGGTAAACGAATTGATCTAATCGCTAATCGCAAACCTCAAAGTCAAAGAGTCTTATATGAATTAAGAGATCGACTAAAAAAAAATAACTTTATATTAAATGATAAGCATCCCGATATCGTGATTTCCATAGGTGGGGATGGGATGCTTTTGTCTGCTTTTCACAAGTATGAAGACCAGCTGGATAAGGTTCGCTTCGTTGGTGTTCACACGGGTCATTTAGGTTTCTATACGGATTACCGAGATTTTGAACTAGATCAATTGCTTACTAATTTACAGTTAGATACTGGAGCTCGTGTGTCTTACCCACTTTTAAATGTAAAGGTATTTTTGGAAAACGGAGAAGTGAAGATTTTCCGAGCTTTGAATGAGGCTAGCATTCGGAGAGCTGATAGGACTATGGTTGCCGATATTATCATTAACCAAGTGCCATTTGAACGTTTTAGAGGAGATGGCCTGACGGTATCGACGCCAACCGGGAGTACAGCTTATAATAAATCTCTTGGTGGAGCTGTTTTGCATCCTACCATTGAGGCCCTTCAATTGACAGAAATTGCGAGTCTCAACAATCGTGTATACCGAACCTTAGGTTCGTCTATCATTGTGCCTAAGAAGGATAAGATTGAATTGATACCGACTCGCAATGATTATCATACGATTTCTGTTGACAATAGCATTTATTCTTACCGTAATATTGAAAGAATAGAATACCAAATAGACCACCACAAGATTCACTTTGTCGCAACACCAAGCCATACTAGTTTTTGGAATCGTGTCAAGGATGCCTTTATTGGTGAGGTGGATGAATGAGGTTTGAATTTATTACTGACGAACATGTCAAGGTAAAGACCTTTTTAAAAAAACACGAAGTCTCGAAAGGTTTACTTGCCAAAAATCAAGTTTCGAGGTGGAGATATTCGCGTAAACGGTCATCCACAAAATGCAACCTATCTCTTAGATATTGGGGATGTGGTTGTCATTGATATTCCTCCTGAGGAAGGTTTCGAGACACTGGAAGCCATTGATTATCCACTGGATATTCTGTTTGAAGATGATCATTTCTTGATTTTAAACAAACCCTTTGGTGTGGCCTCGATTCCTAGTGTTAATCATTCTAATACCATCGCTAACTTTATCAAGGGCTATTATGTGAATCAGAACTACGAAAATCAACAAGTCCACATTGTAACCAGACTAGACCGAGATACTTCGGGTCTCATGCTTTTTGCTAAACATGGTTATGCACATGCTAGACTAGACAAGCAGTTGCAAAAGAAAGCCATTGAAAAGCGCTATTTTGCTCTGGTTAAAGGAGATGGGTTTCTGGAACCTCAAGGTGAAATTATTGCCCCGATTGCCCGTGACGAAGATTCCATTATCACTAGACGAGTGGCAAAAGGTGGTAAATATGCCCATACTTCCTATCGAATAGTGCAGTCTTATGGCAATATTCATCTAGTTGATATTCGACTACATACGGGAAGGACACACCAGATTCGTGTTCATTTCTCCCATATCGGTTTCCCTTTGCTTGGCGATGACCTCTATGGTGGTAGTCTTGAACATGGCATAGAGCGTCAAGCTCTGCATTGCCATTACTTATCGTTTTATCATCCATTTCTTGAAGAGCAGTTGGAGATGGAAAGTCCACTGCCGGATGATTTCAACACTCTTATAACTCAGTTATCAAATAATAATTTATCTTAAAAGGAGTCAAAACTCATGGAAGTTTTTGAAAGTTTAAAAAGCCAACCTAGTTGGTAAAAATGCACGTATTGTCTTGCCAGAAGGTGAAGAACCACGTATCCTTCAAGCTACAAAACGTATCGTAAAAGAAACAGAAGTTATCCCTGTCTTACTAGGAAACCCTGACAAAATTAAAATTTATCTTGAAATCGAAGGAATCATGGATGGTTATGAAGTAATTGACCCAGCACATTATCCTCAATTTGAAGAAATGGTAGCATCACTTGTAGAACGTCGTAAAGGAAAAATGACTGAAGAGGGAGCGAGAGAAGTGCTCGTCAATGACGTTAACTATTTTGGTGTTATGTTGGTATATATGGGCTTAGTTGATGGTATGGTTTCAGGGGCTATTCACTCTACTGCGGCGACTGTTCGTCCAGCTCTTCAAATTATAAAGACTCGTCCGAATGTTAGCCGTACTTCAGGTGCTTTCCTCATGGTTCGTGGTACTGAACGTTACCTCTTTGGTGACTGTGCCATCAATATCAATCCTGATGCTGAAGCTTTGGCAGAAATCGCGATTAACTCTGCTATCACAGCTAAGATGTTTGGTATCGAACCAAAAATTGCAATGCTAAGCTATTCAACTAAAGGTTCTGGTTTTGGTGAAAGCGTAGATAAAGTTGTTGAAGCAACTAAGATTGCTCACGACCTTCGCCCTGACTTGGAAATTGATGGGGAATTGCAATTCGATGCTGCCTTTGTTCCAGAAACAGCTGCTCTCAAGGCGCCAGGAAGCAAGGTTGCTGGACAAGCAAACGTCTTTATCTTCCCAGGTATTGAAGCAGGGAATATTGGTTACAAGATGGCAGAACGTCTAGGTGGTTTTGCAGCGGTTGGTCCAGTATTGCAAGGTTTGAACAAACCAGTTAATGACCTTTCTCGTGGATGTAATTCAGACGACGTCTTCAAACTTACTCTTATCACAGCAGCCCAAGCTGTACACCAATAAAATAAAAGATAGCTCCTTTTCTGTTAAAGGAGCTTTTCAAGTAGGAAGAATTTAAACTGGTTATTAAAAGGTGATAGGAGTATCGGCTTTCGTTAATACTCGGTGAAGTTTATAGATCAAACCTATAGATACCCAAAGATCTAGTTGGGACCATAGTCAATACTGCCAGTTCTATAGAAATTAGCTCCTGCAATCTTTTGAATGACTATTTATTTTTTTACTCACTTAATGTTCAGAAAGGAGCATTTAGATTTGAAATACAAATTTCTATTCTTCGACCTCGATCATACCTTACTCGATTTTGATGCTGCCGAGGATATAGCTCTGACTCAACTCTTAGAAGAAGAAGGAGTTGAGGATATCCAAGCTTACAAAGATTATTATGTACCAATGAACAAGGCTCTTTGGAGGGATTTGGAACAGAAAAAAATTACAAAGGCTGAGTTAATTAACACACGTTTTGCAAAATTGTTTGCTCACTTTGGCATTGAAAATGATGGTTCCTACTTAGCAGAGCGCTACCAGTTTTTTCTATCTAAACAAGGTCAGACTTTCCCAGGTGTCGAAGATTTATTAAAAAAATTGATAAGTAAGGGCTATGAACTCTATGCTGCGACAAATGGAATCACCTATATTCAGACAGGTCGTTTGGAACAATCTGGAATCGCACCATATTTCAAGGAAATTTTCATATCAGAACAACTCCATACCCAAAAACCAGATGCTGAATTTTATGAAAAAATTGGAGCTCGTATCCCTAATTTTGATAAAAATCAGACCCTTATGATTGGTGATTCTTTGTCAGCTGATATTCAAGGTGGAAATAATGCTGGCATCGATACCATCTGGTATAATCCTCATCATCTGGAAAATAAGACACAAGCTCAGCCAACTTATGAAGTCGACTCTTATCAGGCTCTGCTAGAAATCTTAAACAAACTGTAAAAAGTAGTTTAGATAGCCACTTTTTGCTATAATAGAGACAGTATTAACGAAGGAGAAAGCAATGGAACACTCATCCTGGCATGCTTTGATTAAAGAGCAATTACCTGAAGGTTATTTTTCTCAAATCAATCACTTTATGGAGCAGGTTTATGCTCAAGGAACTGTATATCCTCCTAAAGAAAAGGTTTTTCAGGCTCTTATAACAACTCCTCTGGAAGAGGTTAAGGTAGTGATTCTAGGCCAAGATCCCTATCATGGGCCTGGTCAAGCTCAGGGCTTGAGTTTTTCAGTTCCAGATTCTATTCCAGCACCTCCTTCTTTGCAAAATATCTTGAAAGAACTTGCAGATGATATTGGAGTTAAGAATTCACATGATTTGACTACTTGGGCCGAGCAGGGTGTCTTGCTTCTCAATGCTTGCTTGACGGTTCCTGCTGGTCAAGCAAATGGTCATGCTGGGAAGATATGGGAACCTTTTACAGATGCTGTGATCAAGGTTGTCAATAATATTGATAGACCAGTAGTTTTTGTACTTTGGGGTGCTTATGCACGTAAGAAGAAGTCCTTGGTTACAAATCCTCAGCACTTGATTATCGAATCAGCCCACCCAAGTCCTCTTTCAGTTTACAGAGGATTTTGGGGTTCCAAGCCTTTTACCAAGGCCAATGAATTCTTAAAAGAAAGTGGACAAGAGCCAATTGATTGGCTTAGATAAGGAGAAAATATGCCTCAGTTAGCGACAATTTGCTACATTGATAACGGGAAAGAGCTACTCATGCTTCATCGCAATAAAAAGCCTAATGATGTCCATGAAGGGAAATGGATCGGCGTAGGTGGAAAGTTAGAGCGTGGAGAAACTCCCCAAGAATGTGCTGCCCGCGAGATTTTAGAAGAAACAGGATTGAAGGCTAAGCCAGTTCTTAAAGGTGTAATCACCTTTCCTGAATTTACTCCTGACTTAGACTGGTACACCTATGTATTTAAGGTAACTGAGTTTGAAGGGGAGTTGATTGACTGTAATGAAGGGACCTTAGAATGGGTTCCTTACGATGAGGTTCTCAGCAAGCCGACTTGGGAAGGGGATCATACCTTTGTCGAGTGGCTTTTAGAAGATAAACCATTCTTTTCAGCCAAATTTGTCTATGATGGTGATAAATTATTGGACACTCAAGTGGATTTCTACGAATAAAGGAGTAAAGTTATGTTAGTAATCAAAAACGGCCGTGTAATGGATCCTAAGTCTGGTTTGGATCAAGTCAGTGATATTTTAGTGGAAAATGGAAAAATCGTTAAAATCGCTCCTCGAATCGATGTTGAGGGAGTTCAAGTAATAGATGCTACTGGTCTTGTAGTTGCGCCTGGATTGGTGGATATCCATGTTCATTTCCGTGAACCTGGTCAAACTCATAAAGAAGACATTCATACAGGAGCACTAGCAGCAGCTGCAGGTGGATTTACAACTGTCGTTATGATGGCTAATACTAATCCAACTATCTCAGATGTTGAGACTTTGCAGGAAGTTCTTCAATCTGCGGCAAAGGAAAAGATCAACGTTAAATCTGTAGCAACAATTACCAAGAACTTTAATGGCCAAGATTTGACAGACTTTAAGTCGCTTTTAGAAGCTGGAGCTGTTGGATTTTCTGATGATGGGATTCCACTTGAAAGCAGTAAAGTGGTCAAAGAAGCCATGGAAGAGGCTAAAAAGTTAAACACCTTTATCAGTCTGCACGAAGAAGATCCTGGACTGAATGGTACGCTAGGTTTTAATGAAAACATCGCTAAAGAACATTTCCATATCTGCGGTGCTACCGGGGTTGCAGAATACGCTATGATAGCTCGTGATGTCATGATTGCCTATGCAACAAAAGCCCATGTTCATATCCAGCATTTGTCAAAAGAAGAAAGTGTCAAAGTTGTGGAGTTTGCTCAAAATATGGGAGCAAACGTAACTGCAGAAGTAGCACCCCAGCATTTTTCTAAGACTGAAGCTCTGCTTTTGACTAAAGGAAGTAACGCTAAGATGAATCCACCTCTTCGTCTGGAGTCTGACCGTCGTGCAGTTATTGAAGGGCTTAAATCTGGAGTCATTTCTGTAATTGCTACTGACCACGCGCCTCACCATGCTGACGAAAAAAATGTTGAGGATATTACCAAAGCTCCATCTGGTATGACAGGTTTAGAAACTTCTTTGTCACTCGGTTTAACTTACTTAGTCGAAGCTGGTGAGCTAACCCTGATGGAATTATTAGAAAAAATGACAGTAAACCCTGCCAAATTGTATCATTTTGAAGCAGGTTATTTGGCTGAAACGGCCCAGCTGATATTACAATTTTCGATGATAAAGCGGACCGAATCGTTGATACGCATTTTGCTTCTAAAGCAGCTAATTCACCATTCATTGGTGAACAATTAAAAGGGCAGGTTAAATATACTATCTGTATGGGACAAATCGTTTATCAAGCAGACTAGGAGCTTGAGGATGAATTATTTTCGTAAACTTAGAAATCGTAAACGAAATGCTTGCCATGGAGTATATTGTCAAGCCGCTAACCGTACTAAAATTCAGTATGAAACCAAGGAAAAAGCTGATCATGCTGTAGAGTATGATAATGGTGGCTTGGTTAGAAGCTATTATTGCGCCTCATGTAATTGCTGGCACACGACATCAAAAACTAGTACTCCACCTTTGAGCTTGAGAAAATACGGTTTAAAGCTTTTTGGCTTGGATGAAAAGAAGTAGAAAGAGTAGGTATGCATTCAACAGAAACTATTAAAGACAAAATCATCTTATTTTTAAAAATTTTCTTTCCTATTTTAATTTATCAATTCGCTAATTATTCAGCATCTTTTGTCGATACCACGATGACGGGCCAATATAATACTCTCGATCTAGCGGGTGTTTCAATTGCAACTAGTTTATGGAATCCTTTCTTTACCTTTTTGACTGGAATCGTCTCAGCCTTGGTCCCCATTATTGGTCACCATTTGGGACAAGGAAAAAAGAAAGAAGTTTCTTCGGATTTTTATCAATTTCTTTATTTGGCTTTAGCCTTATCTATCGTACTTTTTGGCTTGGTTTTCTTTTTAGCACCAATTGTGTTAGAATTCATGGGACTGGAAGTGGCTGTATCCAGCGTTGCCATACGTTATCTGTGGCTCTTAGCCATTGGTATTATTCCTCTCTTACTTTTTAGTGTTATTCGTTCGCTACTTGATACGCTAGGACTGACAAAATTGTCTATGTATCTCATGCTTCTTTTACTTCCTTTAAATAGTGGATTTAATTATTTACTAATATATGGTGCTTTGGGTTTTCCTGAGTTAGGAGGTGCAGGAGCAGGTCTGGGGACTTCCCTTGCCTACTGGGCTTTGTTGCTGATTTCGGTTTTGGTCTTGTTAAAGCATAAAAAGCTCAAGGAATATCAACTCCAAAGACCTATGCCCCTACAAATCAAAAAAATCAAGGAAGCTATTTATCTTGGTCTACCAATTGGTGGGACGGTATTTGCTGAAGTTGCCATTTTTTCAGTTGTTGGTTTAATTATGGCGAAATTCTCATCTCTTATTATTGCCAGTCATCAGTCTGCCATGAACTTTTCATCTCTCATGTACGCTTTTCCTATGAGTATTTCAACTGCTATGGCTATTGTGATTTCTTATGAGGTAGGAGCTAAACGATTAGACGATGCTAAACAGTATATCCATATTGGTCGTTTAACAGCTATGGTGTTTGCTGTTTTAACACTTAGTTTTCTTTACATCTATCGTGAAAATCTAGCCAGACTATATGGTCAAGATCCAGAATTTATCCAACTAACAGCTTCTTTTATGACCTATAGCTTATTCTTCCAGTTAGCTGATACCTTTGCGGCACCTTTGCAAGGGATTTTAAGAGGTTACAAGGATACGATTGTTCCTTTTTGCCTTGGTCTTCTTGGATACTGGGGTGTTGGGATTCCGCTTGGGTTATATATTGATTATTCGACTAGTTTAGGTGCGTACTCCTATTGGATTTCTCTCATCATTAGTTTAATGGTAAGTGGAATTCTTTATCAGTGGCGTTTGCAAGTTATTATGAAAAGATTCAAATAATTTGTTAAAAAAACGATGAAAAATACAACTTGTGAAATTTGTATTTTATATAAAGAAAAGTCTTGATTTTACTGGCTTTTCTTTTTATATTGTGAAAAAAATTGCAGGCATATTTTTTTGACACAAATTAACCTATACAGTAAAATGGAACTGTAAGAATTTAAACTTAGAAAGGCAAGATTATGTCAACTTTAGATAAAAATCTTTTGCTTGAGATGTTCCGTAAGATGGAAGAAATTCGTCGTATGGACTTAAAAATTGCTCAATTAGTAAAAAAAGGAAAAGTGCCTGGTATGACGCACTTTTCTGTTGGTGAGGAAGCTGCCAGCGTTGGGGCTATGTTGGCTCTAAACGAGGATGACCTCATCACCTCAAATCACCGTGGTCACGGGCAAGCCATTGCTAAAGGAATCGACCTTAATGGGATGATGGCTGAAATTCTTGGTAAATACACTGGAACTTGTAAAGGTAAAGGTGGATCTATGCATATCGCAGACCTAGATGCAGGTAACCTTGGTGCTAATGGTATCGTAGGTGGTGGTATGGGGATTGCAGTTGGTGCCGCCCTTACACAACAAATGAAAAACACTGGCAAGATTGTCGTTTGCTTCTTTGGTGATGGTGCGACAAACGAAGGTGTTTTCCATGAAGCGGTGAATATGGCTTCTATTTGGAATCTTCCAGTGATTTTCTACTGTATCAATAATGGATATGGAATCTCTGCAGATATTAAGAAAATGACTAATGTCAAGCATATCCATGAGCGTAGTGCTGCTTACGGTATTCCTGGAATGTTTATCGATGACGGTAATAATGTTATCGATGTCTACGAAGGATTTAAGAAAGCAGTTGACCATGTTCGTTCTGGTAAAGGCCCTGTCTTAATCGAAAGTGTAACTTACCGTTGGCTTGGTCACTCATCATCAGACCCTGGTAAATATCGTACACGTGAAGAAGTCGATGAGTGGAAAGAAAAAGATCCAATCGAAAACCTTCGCAAGTACCTTGTTGAAAATAATATTGCTAGTGCAGAAGAACTCGAAGAAATTCAAGCGCAAGTTAAGGAATCAGTGGAAGCATCTGTTAAGTTTGCAGAAGAAAGTCCATTCCCTCCACTTGAATCAGCATTTGAAGATATTTACGCAGACTAAGGAGAAGTAGAGAAATATGGAAACAAAATTAATGTCTTTCCGCGATACCATTATCCTTGCAATGTCTGAGGAAATGCGTCGTGATGAAAATGTACTCTTGATGGGTGAAGATGTCGGTGTCTTTGGTGGAGACTTTGGTACATCTGTAGGCATGCTTGAAGAATTTGGACCAGAACGTGTTCGAGACTGTCCGATTTCCGAAGCAGCTATTTCTGGAGCAGCTGCTGGTGCTGCTATGACTGGACTTCGTCCAATCGTTGACATGACTTTCATGGACTTTTCTGTTATTGCCATGGATAATATCGTCAACCAAGCAGCTAAAACTCGTTACATGTTTGGTGGTAAAGGTCAAGTGCCTATTACAATCCGCTGTGCTGCTGGTAACGGAGTAGGTTCTGCAGCTCAGCACTCACAATCATTGGAATCTTGGTTCACTCATATCCCAGGATTGAAAGTTGTAGCTCCAGGTACACCAGCTGATATAAAGGGACTTCTTAAGTCTTCTATCCGTGACAACAACCCTGTTATCATTCTTGAATACAAATCAGAATTTAACCAAAAAGGTGAAGTTCCAGTTGATCCGGACTATACAATTCCGCTTGGTGTTGGTGAAATTAAACGCGAAGGAACTGATGTAACAGTTGTAACATACGGTAAAATGCTTCGTCGTGTTATGCAAGCTGCTGAAGAGTTGGCTGAAGAAGGGATTTCAGTAGAGGTAGTAGACCCACGTACTTTGGTTCCACTTGATAAAGACATCATCATTAATTCGGTTAAGAAAACTGGAAAAGTGGTTCTTGTCAATGATGCCCACAAGACAAGTGGTTTTATCGGTGAAATTTCAGCTATTATTTCTGAATCTGAAGCATTTGACTACTTGGATGCACCTATTCGCCGTTGTGCAGGTGAGGATGTACCAATGCCTTATGCACAAAATCTTGAAAATGCAATGATTCCAACAGTTGAAAGCATCAAAGATGCTATTCGTAAAACTCACAACAAACAATAATACATAACATAAATTATGCAAACAAATTAATCAGACGAGAAGCTTTGTATCTATAGATGCAAAGTTCTCTACGTCCTTTGATATCTTAGATTAGAGCACGGGCTAAAAGCTCGGAAAAAAGATAAATCTCCTTGACTTCATCGAAGTCTTCGTTGATTTCCTATTTTTCGGTCGCTTTTAAACGCCCTTTGCATCATAAATAGAATAGGAGAGGTCATGGCTGATGATAAGCTAAGAGCGACTCCTGCGGCTAGAAAATTAGCAGATGATTTAGGAATTAATCTCTACGATATTTCTGGCTCAGGCGCAAACGGTCGTGTCCACAAAGAAGACGTGGAAACATATAAAGACACAAACGTGGTTCGCATTTCGCCACTTGCAAAACGAATTGCCCTTGAACATAACATTGCATGGCAAGAAATTCAAGGAACTGGTCATCGTGGTAAGATTATGAAGAAGGATGTTTTGGCATTCCTTCCGGAAAATATCGAGAACGAAACAATCAAGTCACCTGCTCAAATCGAGAAAGTGGAAGAAGTCCCAGATAACGTGACACCTTATGGGGGAAATCGAGCGTATTCCAATGACACCAATGCGTAAGGTTATTGCTCAACGTATGGTTGAGTCATACCTGACTGCACCAACCTTCACGCTTAACTACGATGTCGATATGTCTGAAATGCTTGCCCTTCGTAAGAAAGTTCTTGATCCAATCATGGAAGCAACTGGTAAGAAAATTACCGTTACAGACTTGCTTTCACTTGCAGTTGTTAAGACTCTTATGAAACACCCATACATCAATGCTTCATTAACAGAAGACGGTAAGACAATTATTACTCACAATTACGTCAACCTAGCGATGGCAGTTGGAATGGATAATGGATTGATGACGCCAGTTGTTTATAATGCTGAAAAAATGAGTTTGTCTGAGTTGGTAGTTGCCTTCAAAGATGTTATCGGACGTACTTTGGATGGTAAACTAGCTCCTAGCGAGTTGCAAAATTCAACCTTCACCATCAGTAACTTGGGAATGTTTGGTGTTCAATCATTCGGACCTATCATCAATCAACCAAACTCAGCAATTCTCGGGGTTAGCTCAACAATTGAGAAACCTATTGTAGTTAATGGTGAAATCGTGGTTCGTCCAATTATGAGTCTTGGTTTAACAATTGACCACCGTGTCGTAGATGGTATGGCTGGTGCTAAGTTTATGAAAGACTTGAAAGCTTTGATTGAAAACCCAATCTCAATGTTGGTTTAAAGAGTTTATTTTTAGAAATATAGATAAAGGAAGTAAGATATGGCCTTAGAAGTAATTATGCCAAAAGCCGGCGTGGATATGACAGAAGGACAAATCGTCCAATGGAATAAAAAAGTCGGAGAATTTGTAAAAGAAGGAGAAATCCTTTTGGAAATCATGACTGACAAAGTCAGCATGGAATTAGAAGCAGAAGAAGACGGTTACTTGATCGCTATCCTAAAAGGTGACGGCGAGACTGTTCCTGTTACTGAAGTTATCGGTTATCTTGGTGAAGAAGGGGAAAACATCCCATCAGCTGGAGCAGCTGCACCAGAAGCTAAACCAGCACCCGCAGTAAGTGCTTCAAACGATGATGGTAAGAGCGATGATGCTTATGATATCGTTGTAATTGGTGGTGGACCTGCTGGTTATGTTTCTGCTATTAAAGCAGCTCAATTAGGTGGTAAGGTTGCACTCGTTGAGAAATCTGAACTTGGTGGAACTTGCTTGAACCGCGGATGTATCCCAACTAAGACTTACCTTCACAACGCCGAAATTATCGAGAGTATCGGTCATGCAGCAAATCGTGGTATCGTAATTGAAAATCCTAATTTCACAGTTGATATGGACAAACTTTTAGAAACTAAATCTAAAGTTGTTAATACACTTGTTGGTGGTGTTGCAGGACTTCTTCGTAGCTACGGAGTTGATGTTCATAAGGGTATCGGTACTATTACTAAAGATAAGAATGTCTTGGTAAATGGTTCTGAATTGCTTGAAACTAAGAAGATCATCCTTGCTGGTGGTTCAAAAGTAAGCAAAATCAACGTTCCTGGTATGGAATCATCTCTTGTGATGACTAGTGATGACATCCTTGAAATGAATGAAGTACCAGAAAGCCTCGTGATCATTGGTGGTGGAGTTGTCGGTATTGAGCTTGGTCAAGCCTTCATGACATTTGGTTCAAAAGTTACTGTTATCGAAATGATGGATCGCATTGTTCCAGCAATGGATGCTGAAGTATCTAAAAACCTTCGCTTGATTCTTGAACGCAAAGGTATGACTATCTTAACAGGTACTAAACTTCAAGAAATCATTGAAGAAGATGGCAAACTTCGTATCAAGGTTGAAGGAAAAGATGATATCATCGCAAATAAAGCCCTTCTTTCAATCGGTCGTGTTCCAGATCTTGAAGGAATCGGAGAAGTTGAGTTTGAGTTAGACCGTGGTCGTATCAAGGTTAACGAGTACATGGAAACTTCTATTCCTGGTATTTATGCACCAGGTGATATCAACGGTACTAAGATGTTGGCTCACGCTGCCTTCCGTATGGGTGAAGTAGCTGCTGAAAATGCCCTTAAAGGAAACCACGCTGTTGCCAAATTGAACTTGACTCCTGCAGCTATCTATACACTTCCAGAAGTAGCAGCAGTTGGTTTGACTGAAGAACAAGCTCGTGAGAAATATGATGTCCAAATCGGTAAATTCAACTTTGCTGCAAACGGACGTGCAATTGCATCAGATGCTGCTCAAGGATTTGTTAAAGTCATTGCAGACAAAGAAGTATGGTGAAATCCTTGGTGTTCATATCATTGGTCCTGCTGCTGCAGAGTTGATCAATGAAGCGTCAAGTATCATCGAAATGGAAATCACTGTTGAAGAAATGCTTAAGACAATCCACGGACACCCAACATACTCTGAAGTTATGTACGAAGCATTTGCTGATGTTCTTGGAATGGCTATCCATTCACCTAAGAAAAAATAAAAATAGATAGACTAGACTGGAATTATTTTCCAGTCTCTATCGTATTAGAAGGTATCTTATGAAATACATTATCAATCATTCAAACGACACTGCCTTTAATATTGCTTTAGAGGAGTACGCTTTTAAACATCTTCTTGATGAAGATCAAATCTTCCTTCTTTGGATCAACAAACCATCTATTATTGTAGGACGTCACCAAAATACGATTGAAGAAATTAACCGTGACTATGTTCGAGAAAATGGCATTGAGGTTGTCCGTCGTATCAGTGGTGGTGGAGCTGTTTACCATGATTTGAACAACCTTAACTATACAATCATTTCAAAAGAAGATGAAAACAAGGCCTTTGACTTCAAGAGCTTCTCTACTCCGGTTATCAATACCTTGGCTGAACTTGGTGTTAAAGCTGAATTTACAGGCCGTAACGACTTGGAAATAGACGGTAAAAAATTCTGTGGAAATGCCCAAGCCTATATCAATGGCCGTATCATGCATCATGGTTGTCTTCTCTTTGACGTGGATTTGTCAGTCCTAGCTAACGCACTTAAAGTGTCTAAAGATAAGTTTGAATCAAAAGGGGTTAAATCGGTCCGTGCTCGTGTAACTAATATTATCGATGAGTTGCCAGAAAAGATCACTGTTGAAGAATTCCGTGATTTACTCTTGGAATACATGAAAAAAGAATACCCTGAGATGACTGAGTATGTGTTCTCAGATGAAGAATTGGCTGAAATCAATCGCATCAAAGAAACTAAGTTTGGAACTTGGGACTGGAACTATGGGGAAATCACCTGAATACAATGTCCGTCGTGGAACTAAATTCCCAAGCGGTAAGGTTGAAATCTTTGCTAATGTTATTGAGTCAAAAATTCAAGACATCAAGATTTACGGTGACTTCTTTGGTATCGAAGATGTTGCAGCAGTAGAAGATGTCCTTCGTGGCATTAAATACGAACGTGAAGATGTTCTTAAAGCACTTCAAACTATTAACTTAGGCCGTTACTTCGCAGGAATTACTGCAGAAGAAATTGCTGAGGCAGTGGTGGAATAAAGCAAAAAGAAGTTGGAATTCCCAACTTCTTTATTTTGAATTTTTTACATAATTTATATTATGTTAGAAATCATAAGCTATCCAAGGCATTTTTCTGTTCGTCATTGACAATATGGGTATACAAGTCAGTAACTGTGTGCTGGCATGTCCCAGTTGATGGCTTACCAAAACCTGCGACTTGGTTGCATCATAGAGACGTGTTGCAAGCGTATGGCGTAGTTTGTGGGGAGTTACCCGAACTTTGAAGTCTTCCGAATACTTAGCTACCATCTTTTCAACACTAGAAGCATCGATACGGTTTGGAACCCCTCGATATAATGTTAGAAAGAGAGCTGTATCTGTTTTTTCTGTCTTAAAGCGTTTATCGCGAATGGCGAGATATTGCTCTAAATAAGGCTTAGCAAAGGCAGCAACATTGACTGAGTCGCGCTTCCCACCCTTACGAGTAACATCGATGACCATCATTTTGAGGTTGAGATCTCGAAGGTCAAGGTTAACTGCTTCAGAGAGACGGACACCCGAAGCAAGAAGAAGGGCAATGATGGCCAAATCTCGCTCTTTATTCTTATTAAAAGAAGATAGGGCGCGATTTGAGAGAGTTTTGGGGTATTCCTGGTCGATATAGTTAAGGAAATCTTCTGTTTCATCGCCTAAAAAGAGTTTTTGCTTGATATTATCAGCCCGTGCAGCTAAAGTTTCTTTCTTTTTCTTGGTAGCAACCTTCTTCATAACATTGCGATAGAAATAAGGTTCACCTTGTTCGTTTTCAACTTCCTCAGTCAAATACTTATAAAGACTAGAAAGCGCTGACAAAGTACGGTTAATGGTTGTTTGAGAGACACCATTTTTCGTCGTATTGGCATTGAGCAGAGGACGTTCACGCAAGTAAAGTATAAAGGATTCCATGTCTTTCTTGGTCATGAGCTCCAAAACCTCTAAAGGGATATTAGCCATGGTATCAGCATTCGATATGCCAGATTCCAGAACCCAGGTGAAAAATCGATCGTATTCCTTTAAGTATTCGTACAAGGTCGTAAAACTGTATGGTACAGCCAGTTTCGATTGATAGTATTCAAGAACATACCAGGGCATAACTTGTTTGAGCTTATCAATCCGTTCTAATAAGATCTCGCGTTTCATGTTTTTCTCCAAATCTTTCTATACTAGTAGTATAGCATAGCTAGATATATTTTTCAAGAAAATTATAGTTTTTCGGAAAGATGATATAGGGGCTATGTAGGAATGGATAACTTAAAGACGATAAGTCCAAGTAACCAAAAATTTTTTTAAAGCCAATTACACTCAATTATGTACTTTATTTAAGTGAACACTGGAAATTTTTTTAAAAGCCGTTCATCTTCTGTAAAATGTACTTTATTTAAGTGAAAACTAAAAAAATTTTTTTCAAATGTACATTTTTGGCAATAAAAAAACACTCCAATATCAATTTAATGATCTTTAGAGATGTTTTTAGCTTGTTTGATTTTAATATTCTATTACGTCTTTAATCTAACAAAAATGCTCCTGTTTTCTTCTCAAGCCTTTACAAATTAGGGCGACTTATTAATGAGCGCTTTTCATACTTAATCTTTTCATTAATTTTAAGTTTATATCGATGATTTGAGTTTTCTTTACAAATCCACCATACAGTTTGTTGATATTTTTCATTGATTTCAGTTGGATCTCCTAAAAGAATATTATTAAGATAGTCCCATTCGTTTATGAGTCGTTTTCTAAGTCGTTTCTAAGTCGTTAAATCCTTTTTAATACCTTATTATTTTTGACAATATGGACAAGATTCTTTCATCAGAATTTTTTTCTTAACAGTTTGTTGATATTCTCCTTTACATACATTGCATTTCCACCACGCTCTATAAGTCGAATTACACATAATTGAGCATGATTCTCTATCATTTAAAGCTGACCATTCCTTAATCAACCAAGGGTGTGTGGTCGCTAGATCGTTAAATCCTTTTAATACTTTTTGATTTCTACAGTATGGACAAGAAATTTCTCTGTAAAATTTTTCTTTAATAACTTGCTGATATTCTCCAGTACATACAGGGCATTTCCACCATGCATTATATGTTGAATTTGCCCTTACTGAAGACATTTCTTGTTTATTTAATGATGACCATTCTTTAATTAACCAAGGATGTGTTGTTTCAAGATCATTATAACCTTTTGCAGTCTTCTTAAAAGAACAATATGGACAACATTGGTCGTTTTTGTGGCGTTCAGAAATTTTTGCTTTAAAACTTCTGTGACATTTTCGACAAATCCAATTGGTTAAAGCATTTGAATCATAAAAGAAGGTATCAATATCACCATTCAGTTCTTTTACCCATTCATTGTTTAAGTACGGTTTAACATAGCTTAGTGTTTCGTTTGGTTTAGGAATTTTTTTATTACAGTAAGGACATATAGAGTTGAGACTATTAGAGTTATTGTTTGTAAACACACCTAGAACAATCCCTAATCTCTCCTGAAATTCTAAATCACAACAATCACAAATCCAATTAAATATTTTATTCTCGGTTTCTGACGATTTCGTCACCTCATCAGGTTTTTCTACATTCTTGCTACTCCAAAGGTCACACAACTCAGGATAAGTATCTGCAATTGTATTATAACCTTTTAATGCTTGTTCATCATTACAATATGGACAGCTATCTATTACTTCTTTTCTTATTGGAATTGAACAAAGGTATTCACCTTGACAAACAGAACACTTCCACCAATATTTTTTTGTTTCAATGTGGCTCAATGCTAAATGAACAGGCAATCCATTTTTATCGCTCCATTCTTCCTGTAATTTTGGGAAATTATAGAGTATATCATTGTTAAAAACAAGTGTATCCCAATCACAACGATTAGGACAAGTTTGAAAATTACTATTCTCTAAGTCGGTTCTTGAAATCATTTCAATTGGACTACAATAAAAACTGACTTTGCAGCAAGGGCATTTCCAATTTATGCATTTAGAAGACTTATACCAATATTCAGAAATAGGTTTATCATTACTTTTATCCCAAAATTTCTCTAAATAAGGATGAGTTTCTTGTAAAGTATTATATCCTTTTAACATCAATTTATTATCACAATAAGGGCAGCCTTCAAGATGCCTTTTGACAACACTACATTCATATTGACCATGACATTTAAAACACTGCCATCTTACTAAGATGTCGGATAAACTATCAATCATATTACTTTTTACATGAGTTGGAATAAATTGCTTAAAAAGATTTCTATCTGTATGTAATAGGGGGTTGGCTTTCACTTTAATTGGGGTATCGAATGTAGCTTTACAGTTAGTACAATAGAAACTATATCTTTTGATTCTTGAAATTAGCTGATCAATAGACAACTTAAAGATATGGTCACATTTGTCGCATTTCCAATTTCTAGGGATTGTAACATTGTCACTTAACTTCAAATCATTAAACTCTACATCGTTTTGCTCCCCTGGAAGATAAATTTTCCAAAGATTAGGGTATGCTTTAGTGTAAGGTACAAAATGTGTACTTTCATTACATCCGACATGAACAAGCTCTTGATTATGTTTATTGATTAATTTAGAAGTGTTTGCTACATCTTTCCAACCAACATGACAGGTAGGACATTTGAAGTGAAATAACCTCTTTGAAGAAAAAGATAAATTATCAATCTCTTCCTGAATGGTTTCTATATTTTCATAATGAAAGTTTATGTACCTTAGAAAGTTAGGAATCCTTGCAGATATAGAGTTTACCCCTTTTATGAACACTTTTCCAAGTTCACATACAGGACAGATTTTTGAATGATTTTTGAATATTCTTATAAGATTTTTGATGTACTTGCTTTCCATTCATAAGAACAGGTAGGACATTTCCAGTTAATGTGTTTTTACCGGTAATTGTTATTTTTTTCTACATCTATTTTGATATTCTTGTCAAAGTCCCAATAGTTCAATAAGGCTGGAAATTCAGTGATTAAGTCTGACATTTTCTCCTCCTAATACTTAGTCTTGTTATCCAGTAAGTCTTTAATTTCCAAAATCTTACTTTTTGCTTGTTTGCTCTTCAGTATGAGTATGCTTTTTCAAAAAGATATTTTTTTGTGTCTGAAGTAATAACATTCTCACTAAGATACTTCTTAGTTACTAGTTGCTGATCAGATTTTAATAAGCCTTCTTCTTTTTAATAATTCATTTTGCAATCCCAGGATACAAACTGCTTTTTAAGAAGATTTCTTAACTTTTTATTTTTCATCTAATAATTCTTTGTTTAATGCCGTCTGTTCCTTAATTTCGGCATTTTTCTCATTAAGTTTTTGCCACCTCATTTTTAACTCAGAAATTCTTGTTTTAAAGCTTACTAGCTTCATCCTTATATTCTACTGCTGCATCAACAACTCTTTTATAATAATTGTTAAGCTCCATCAATGCTGATTTGATGGCTTTAGGGGTTTTATTAGTCATTAAGAAACGTTCTACATCTAGAGTTTTATATGTTATAACTGTTTTGATAGGTGTCGTCCTCAAATAGTTCCAGTTTATCATTAAGGGCTTGTCTAAACTCTTTATTTCTTCTAATTGTTGTGTCTGCAACTTGTGGAAATCCGTTGTTTCTAAGGTAATTTCCAAACTGTGGAATTTTTGAATAATCTAGGATTATTCGAACAATATTCTAGTAAATAATGTTCAAATAACAATAGCAATTCTTGGTCATCAATATATTTCTTTCTCGCCATTTGAGAACTCCTGCAAGGATAATTGTTTTTCAGTTAGATATTCTTGATAAGAATGACTAACGGCTTTAAGTTTTAATAACGCTTCACCAATATCTTCTAAATTTCCCTTTCCTTGTCGAACTCTTTTTATTGCCTCATCTACAATTAAAGCTTCCTCATCTATTGATTTCTTAAATTTTTTATCCATAGAGAAATAATCTTTTCCAGCTTTTCTGTAAAATGGACAACTAGTGCAAGCACCAAGCTCTGCATGTGAGCTAATGACTTTAAGGCAGTCTGAATAATCACCTTCCGCAAATCGAGGTGAATAACATCTACCTTTATTATCAAGAGAAACATAGTTTTTATTAACGGTGTATTTATGTTGGGTTTTACTAATAGCGTAAGACGTTTGAGAGTTTGTTAATTTACGATAAAGCTGATAGCTCCTACATTCAATAAACTGACTCAGATTTGAAAAATAATGTGAGGATGTTGTGACACTATCATGTCCAGCTAAGAGCATTGCTGTTACAGGACTAGCCCCTTCTGCTATCAGATTGATCATTGCAATGTGTCTAGTATCTCCAATATGAATAAAATTAATCTCATGTTCATCCAATTTATTTGGGAAGTTGATATGATGGACAAAAATATCCATACTGTTGAGATACAATCTCATTAAAGAAATATTTTAAAATGGTATTTAAGTTACTATAAGTCAAAAAGCGATTTTTAGTACCAGTAACGCGTTTCCATTTTCGATAATGTGAGTCTGTCACAAAAAGGGTATCTAACTGTGTAGATGATAAGTCTTTAGTTAGTTCTAGATAATTTAGAATCTCACTCGCAAGCTTAAATGGTACTTCGTAAGTCGTTAAATAATAATCCTCTGAAATTTTATGGGATACTCCCTTGTCTTTTCCTTTTAAGTTATTTCGTCTGAGAGTTAAGTAATAATTTCCGTCTTTTTCTGTAAGACAATTTCTTTGAGTAAGTAAAAATTCCCTTGGTCTAAGTGGTACTACTGCTGTTATTTGCCACCATAAGTAAAGAGGGTAGTAAAACAATCTTTCTTCATCTGATAATGGTTTAACCCAATAGTCGTTTAAAATATCATTAAATAGAAAATAGGATTGAAATTGAGCTAACTTTCGTTGTTTTTTAGTGTTCAGTTGATAACTTACAGTTAAAAGTTCATCTAGTTGTTCAATCAATTGGGTTAATTCATTATCCTCTAAACATGGTAGTGTAGAAAGAAAGTCTATACATATTGAGGGATTGTAAATCTTAATATGTTCCACATTGAAATCTATATCCCAGCTTGTTTCTTTGATCAAGCGCTTTATGTCTCTTAAAAATGTTTGAAGTGAAATCAAAACATGATGCTCCATAGATAGCACTAAAAAAACTCTTTAAGTAGGTAAGAAAAATCATCAAAAGATAATTGAAATACTTGTTCATAAAAATCTTTTATATCGGAATTTATTCAAGTTAAAAAAATGAAGCTTACATTAGAATATTCATTAGTTGTAATCCATTTATTCTCTTCAAAATTGGTGGTTAATATAATCCCTTTTTTCAACATAATCTTGAAAACATTCTTTTTGCGCTTTCAATCATATTATCATCAAACAGGATAATTTCATTTACTTTACGAAATAATTTTGATTGATTATTCAACTGACTAACTCCTTAATAATATCCTCATAATCAGACAATACAGCTTCACCATATTGTTCTGATAAAGCTTCTAACATTTCTGTAAGGCATGGTTTAATCTGTTTTTCTAAAATTGCTCTAACTTTACCTCTCTCAAGGTCATTTGTTAGTTTAGAGTATTGCTTGTTAAGCCGATTAAACTCACCGATTAACAAAAGCAAAGTAGATTTTGTCTGCAATTCATACTGGCAACCTACACAATGTTGACGGTCATCATAGGGGCATAGTTTCCCTAACGCAGATAAGAGACACATACTTTCTCCCTGCTTAGAGAAAGCCTCTCCGTTGCCAATTCGATGACAGATTGTCAGTAATTGTTCAGGTTCAACGTTGTTTTCAACTAGAGTTTTTAAAGCTTGTTGAGAACGCAAATCAGCCCTAATGCTCAATTCTAACGTTTTCTCAATTTCTACTGGTGTTAGATCTAAACTTTTAATCATTTGAGTTTGTTGGCTTGGACTTAATTGTTTATACTTTCCTCTAGTTACAATGGTCAAGAGCATAGACGGAATCATGGATAATACGCCTCGCTCAAATAGTTCTTTTGCAACCATTTCAGGTTTTAGTTGTCCAAGTTGGGCATCTTTTAGATACGTTGTTGTAGTTTGCGCAAATTCATTAAAATTACCTTTATGGCTACGAGCTAATGCTGCTAAAAAATAACCTTTAATATTCAGTTCTGACTTTTCTTCAAGAACGTCATCTGCTAACATTGCGACAGATTGTAAGTAAGACTTGTTTGCAGAACGACTACTAAAGTTACGCTCTAAAAATAAATTTCCGATTTCCTCCCCCATATAACTAGTAATCTTCTCATAAGTTTTAATTCGTCTGATCAATGGGTTTTCTGCATTGTATGGTATTTGAAGTTGAAAATGTGCTTCACAGATAGCCAATAACGTTCCAATAAGAACCTGACAACTTTCTGGGACGTGAAACTTTAGCTGAGTAACGTTAGAAGCGTTTTTGTTTTATTAGGTGTTAAGTTTAAATAAGTCAATCTTGTTGTAATACTTAGTAAGGTCCTTCTAGCTTCACTACTACTCCAAGTTCCATCTACTACTGCTTCTAAAACTTCTAATGGTTCTCTTGTTAATTTAGGATGTCCTAATCTTTCCAAGTCTGTTGATCTTAGTGCGCAAATAAAATGTAACCCTAGATACAACCATGTATCTGCATAGTTTTTTGAATTTGCTGCTTTACAAAACATATCATTTTTTATGATGTAGTCCTCGTTGAATAGGTAGTACATTAATTCAAGGTATTCATCTAATTCATACGCTCCATTTGCACTCTCAATCGTGTAACGCTTCGTCATTTCGAAACTTACTCGATAACGAGTAACACCTTTATTGAGTAGCCATTTAATAAATTGAATGAGATTATCACCTAGATATTTTGTGAGAACTTCTGTTGCTACTTCTACTAAGGTCTCCACTTCAGCATCACTATATAGAAACAAATCTTTTGTTAAGTAGTATGCTAAAAAAATCAAGTAGATAAAAAAACGATTTGTTTCACTCAGCTTTTTCTTCTTCAGCAAATTGGTTGAATAATTCGCTAGTAGACGGAAATTTTTTTAGAAAAAGATTGCTTCCATACTTTTTAATTCCAGGAGGTGTTGTTAAATAGTCTTTGATATGATTTTTAAGAACTTCAGCATCTTTTTCAGAAATAGTATAATCATCAAGATTTATAGACACACCAAACCATTCATTGTCTAGTAAAAATCCACTGACTTTCTCACGGTGTTTTATTGTAGCAGCACCTAACTCGACTAATATTCTTTCAAGATAATTTTTTAAATCTACTACCAATAGCTACTCCTTTTAATCTTCTCCAAACAATTTTTCTGCTTGCCAGTTCATATATTCAAAAACACCATTATTAACCTGACCATATTGTTTTGCAATTTCTCCTTTATTTTGTAAATAAACCCAAGCACTTTCTGGTGAATTGTCCCCTCTAGCAGACATCAGTTCACTAACTTCATTAACACCTGACAAAACCAATTGTGTGGTGTACCAGTGCCTAAAGATATGGGGTGAAATATTATTTTCTTGCAAGAGTTGACCAAAAAAGACAACCTCTGGGTCATCAGATTTAAGAAATATTGGAATCATTTCTTCGCGAATAATCTTACGAAATCGTTGATAGTACACATCGTATGACAATGCTTTCCCTTGCTTGTTAAGGTTTAATGGACCATAATCTCTCTCATACCTTTTACCTTCTAGGTAGCTCATATAGTCATTGTAGGTGTCTAAAAAGACCTCTAAGAAGATATAAGGTACAGCTTGAAGTCTTTCCTTTTTAATTCGTCCAGTTGGCTTTAAATCGCTTCTAAGGGGCATTTCTTTTCGCAGATCAATCTCAATTTTAAATACTTGATTATCACTTTGGTGAAATATGATACCTGCCCCCAAAGGGCTATCTTCACGCCTTACATTACAAGCTTCTGATGGTCTTAAACCAACAAATGCTCCCAAAGCAACAACCATAAGTAAATCCTTGTGATATTGAGCAATGTGAGCAAAAAGCATTTCAAAGGCGCTGTTTGGCATATCCCTAAAAATTGACTTCTGTGTGTTGCTTTCATCAACAAATACCTCAAAATTCAACTCTTTTCTTTTGATGACTCTACCTCGTCTATTAGTGAACGTATTGATAGAATAAAGGTCTTTTGGCTTCAATTTAGCCTTCCCTTTTCGTTCATTCAAGTATAGAGTTAAAAAATCAAGAACTGCATTTACACATTTTTCGACTGTACTTTTCTTTCTATTTGTTCTATCTTCAGGCAATTGTGCTAAACCATAAAGCGTAAAAAATTCCATGACCATTTCAAAAGTTAGTTGATCAAGATTATTTACCCCAACTGTTCCAAATATATAGTTCAAAAACTTAACAACGTATGAAAAACGTTTGTTGCCATCGTCTGAGATAGACTTAATTTTTGCGGCAGATTTTACATATCTATGAAAATCAGTGAATTGTAATGTGCCATCATCATGTTTGAGTGCAATCAATTGCTTTGTAACGATATTATTATCACCTAGAATTAGCGAATGTTTATATACAACAAATCTCATATTATCTCCTTGTTTAATATGACTGAAGGTTCTGACTGTGTTTTATGATGTCAATGCACAAAAAAACGATCAAATCAGTACTATTTTCCTTTGTGCTCTATACTGCATAAAGGGAAATATCGATGAGTACTTTCATTGATCGTTATTATTATTCAAATTAATTCAATAATAAAAAGTAACTTCATCTAAGTAATAAGAGCAATTAATTAGCTCAGCAACAACGATAACCACAGCAACTCCTTCTAAACGATGAAAGGAATATCCGCCGTGGCTATCTATTTACTTTTTTTCTTTTTACTTTTTGTAAGTTACTTTTGTTATTTTTACTTTTTCTGTATTATATCATATTTTGATTAAATTGTCATCTGAGATAGTGATTTTAAAAAAGCTGGAAATTTTTTTTCAATTGTATATTTTGACAATAAAAAAACACTTTAATATCAATTTAATGATTTTAGAGCGTTTTTAGCTTATTTGATTTTAAAGTTGTCGTCTATTCCTCAGAATTACTTGAAGAACAGGAAAAATTCGACAACAAAGTAAGTCGATCTATTCAGTTATAAAACCTATGAAGGTCTTTCTGCTGGAACTAGCCACTCCTACTTTGGAGATGTAGATTATACTCTTACTTATTCAACTGATAATACCCTCATGATTTCTCCTCATGTGCTGAGAGCTTTCTTCTATACTAATAGACGAAAGGGTGTGAAAATGATTTTTAAATGATACTGTGGAACGGAACAGTAGCCCTAGTATTGACTACTGTCGTTTCTATTCATATTGGCTATTCTAGGACTGAGATGAAAAAATCTATAAATGCTCAGAATAAAATTGAACCCGCAAATCTCCCCAAAACAATGGTGAGTCATGTACTTGTATTATTCCGAAAAAATACACCTCTGGTGCAGTGAGACAAATTGGTGTATCTTATAGTGGCTTCGTAGATGAAAGCTATACTCTACTATCACTCTTTGATGATGTAGAACAAATTGAAAAAAAGATAATAGACTTCAGACAGCTATTGATGTTGTCAGAGAACAGTTTGGTTTTTTAGCCATACAAAAAGGAACCGTCCTAACTGAAGGTTCCAGAAATATTGAACGCAGTAAACTTATCGGTGGTCATTCCGCGGGTGGATTGGAGGGATTAAAATGAAACAAGAAAAAAATACAGTACAATTTTCAGAAATCCGTAGCAAAGGATGTAATGATATTGAAATGCTTGAAAGATTTTTTTACATGGAATCGTTGAAACAGCAACTTCAAAAACTTCGTCAGAGAAAACTCAAAACAACTGAAATATCGATACGACTAGTACATGCTAAATCTGAAAACCGATTACCATTGGAATTTACATTTAGCATTAAGCCAACAAAGCTCATCTGTGATAATCTATACTGAGGTAATCAATCGCTTTAAAGAATGTTACACAGGTGGGGGAATTCAAGGTTTTACGATTCAATTTGATAAAAATACCCTTGCCTCTGCATAGAAAGGATTTGATATGATTGACCGTTCATATTTACCATTTCAATCAGCAAGAGAGTACCAGGATACAAAAGATGCAAAAAAATGGATGGGCTTTTTCCTATCTGAACATGCATCAGCACTCTCTGATGATACAAACAAAGTAACGTACATGTCTGACTTATCACTAGAGAAGAAATTATTACTCCTCAGTCAAGTATACGCCGGGCAGCTACGCACACGCATTCAAGTGATTGAAAAAAACAAGCGTGTTTCCTACACTGGAACAATACCAAGTCTGACCAAAGATTTCATTTTGATAAAAAAACTACAACAGGTCACATCAATTTGAAATTAAAAAGACATTATTAGTATTGAACTTGTCGAGGAGGTGCTCTATGAATCAGCTTGAGTTTCAGCGTAATCACCTACAAAATGGACTATTATAGCGAGAGCTACCAAGATTTTGAACGTGACTTCTACCGCTACTCTAACATGAATATTCCATTGACCTTCCTAACTGATGATATCCTAAAAAACAATGGCGACTTCACGTAAGAATTACTTTGTCCTCAATAAGGAAAAAGTCCAGAGATAACCGCGATCACTTCTTCATATTTGAAGTAAGTACCGTAGATGAGAATCCGCTAATCTATCATTATACATATAAAGAAAAACTACAATATATTTAGCAGAAAAAAATAGGAGCAGTTCAATTGACTGTTCCTATTTTTTTAATATTCATAAAATCTAAAAGTCTTTATACTCTTTAACAATGGAGTCGCCAACCAGAACAGACTATACTGACCAGCGACTACCTTAAATTTAATGTTTCAGATTTATTTTCTTATCTCTAATTTCATAAACTACATCTGCTACATTTTCGAGTAATCGTTTATCGTGGGTGATAAACACGATAGTTCCAGTGTACTCCTTCATTAGTATTTCCAAAGCCTCTAAACTTGGTATGTCAAGGAAGTTACTGGGTTCATCCATTATTAGGATGTTATATCTACCCATGAGCATTTTAGCAAGCAACAATTTTATAATTTCTCCACCGCTTAAAACAGATAAACTTTTTCCAATATCGTTCTGTTTGAACCCCATAGATGCTAGCACTGAACGAATTTCTGATATATTGTAGTCACAATCCTTCTGCATAAACTCCATAACATTCTGATTACTGTTGTACTTGTAACCATTCTGTGCAAAGTAACCTATTTTTGCCTTAGGCGAAATAGAAATTCCTTCTTCATGGTTTAAGATCATTTGGATTAAAGTTGTTTTTCCGATTCCATTACCACCAGTTAACGCCACTTTTGCTCCTAACGGAATTTGAAAAGATGCATTTTCAAACAGAGCCTTATCCCCAAATACTTTATTAATTTCTGCACCGACTATAGGGTATGGATTATGGAGCTCCAATGCTTTACTTTGCCTGAAACGAATTCTGCGAATGCCTTCCGGAGCTTCTACTTTTCCTAAGGCCGCAATCCTGTGCTCTAGGGTTTTAGCAGCATTATACATCTTTTTTTCCTTACTTCCTATTGATTTTTGATGAGCTAAACGCCCTCCGTCTTCAGTACTTTTTTTCTTTGAAGAACCTTTTGCCTTCTGTTCTATTTTACGAGCCTGTTTTCGCTTTTCCTCCGCAGCCCTTTCCAATCGGGCACGTTCCGCAATAAATTGTTCGTATTCTGCAGCTTGGCTCTTACGTTCTTCCTCTTTCTGACGAAGATAATCAGAATAGTTTCCCCAATACTCAGTGATTTTGCCATCTTTCAGTTCCCATATTTTATCTACTATTTCATCAAGAAAATAGCGGTCATGGCTAATAACTAACAGTGCACCTGTAAAATATTTTAGCTGTCCTATTAGAAAATCAATTCCTTCACGGTCTAAATGGCTCGTAGGTTCATCCGCTAAAATACCATGAACCTGTGCCGATAAGGCCTGTGCTATTTTAAGCCTTGTTTCTTCACCACCGCTCATAGTCTGTATATTTAATTGCTCAACACCTAGCTTGCCTACAAGTGCAAAATCTTTTTCCTCCTGCAGAGTTACTTCGTCCAACTGGGGAATATAGGCAAGTTCACCCAGACGATTCATTTTACATCCTGGGGAGTTAATTCTCCTAAAAAGTACCCTGAGTAAAGTGCTTTTTCCAGCACCATTTGCTCCTACTAAACCAATACGGTCATAATCATATACTTCTAATTCATTTATATCTAAAACATCGCGTCCTTTGAATTCCACACGAATGTCTTTTGCTTTTAATATTAATTCCATAACATTTCCTCCTGTCTATAATCGCATGCTTTCATTTGCTTGTATGCAGGGAAAAACCCTGCGATTTTAGCAGGAAGAGTTATGAAAAATAAGATACATAAATATTCCTCCAATATTGTTTATTTTTAAATCTAATTTTCTAACCTCAGTTATCATTTGGCAAACTATAGCAATGCCAATAATTAAAAATACCTGATAGTAAAAACCAATGATTTACACCGATTTTATCAGCAAAAGAATCCAGAAAGAATTAACCCAATTGGCATAGCAAGTGACATGATACTTCCGATCAAAGAAAAATACACGTCCTAAATATTCAGGCTTAATTTTCTCCTGAAAAAGAGCTGTTTGCACACCGCTATAAAAATGGCACCGAAAGCCCCATTATTGCACAGCAAACTACGAATATTACAAATCCATTTGGAGGAAGTATTCCCGAAACGGCTAAACTGGTCCCCATTATAAAAAATGAACTTGTTATTAGTAATACATGCTTTTCGAAGCCCCCTAATCTTCCTAATAATAAGCCTCCTGCTAGCATCCCAAATGCAAAGGAAATTTCCGTAATAGAAATATGCACAGGCGTTCCATTAAAGTGTTCCATGCTTATTAAAGGAAATAGTGCATTGATTGGCATATAAACAAAAAGTATATAGTGTTCCTAAGAGTAATAAGGCAAACAATCCTTTGTTTTGTCTCAGAACCACAACTCCTTCTTTCATCTCCCTTATGAAATTTGGTTCTAAACTTTTGCACTTGATTACCCAGCTTAGGTATACGTACAATTGCTACCGTAATAGATGCAATCACAGCACCCAATACGTCGATGGCAATAATAGCATTTAAATCCCAAACGGAGTATAAGAGTGCTGCAACTGCCGGACTAACAATATAGCTTATAGACTGCAAAGACTGACTATAGCCTGCGCATTTCGTTAGCTGTTCTTCTGGTACTAAAAGTGGTGTAACCGCATTGAGTGCTGGGGATATGAAAAGCTGTTCCAATGCTACGGATAAACAATACTATCATAATCATCCAGACAGGTAGCTCCATACAGAATGCAACAATAGCAAGCACTGCACCAGCTGCTGCGATAATTAAATCGGCACCAATCATTATCTTCTTCCTATCATGACGATCCACTAGCACACCAATGGCAGGGTCCCAAAAATCGCATAGGGTAAAAAAACCTACTAATGAAGCCATAGACAAGACCATCGCAGATCCTGTTTTTTTCTGTAAGGTAAAAAAATAATCGCCATTTGCAGGATGGCACTAGTGATTAATGATACTGCTTGCCCTGCCCATATTGCATAAAAATTTTCGTTTCCAATTGTTGTATTTTTTTCCATTTATATTATCTCCTGCATATTATTTTGCTTGAATTTCTATTTTTGAATAGCATTCTAGGCAATAAAAATGCAGGCCAAACCCACAATGTGGCTTTTTGGTCTGCATACATACAATTTGGAAACATTCATATTAAAGACATAGTTAAATAAAGGTATAGTTAAATAACCAATATCCTCACCGTAACTAATGAATGCTCAATATCGTATAAATAAGCACAACAAAAAAGCCTATCATCGGGTATAGATTCTGCTTTTTTTATTGCCAGCTTATCTTAAACGCATTGAGGCTGTCATAGTTTCGGTTCCTCCTACATCTTTGTTTATATCAATTTATAGTATAACACAACAAGATGATATGTTCAATATAAAAGTTATGGAATGAGACTCATACTTCCAATTCGATGCCAGATTTAAAGGATATGACGAAGTTTTCTTCATAGACTGTAACGCTCTGGATTATCTTCCTTAGTAGCAAGCGATTAGCTTTCACAAAATCTTCTGTTTGTAGTTTTAAAAATTCATCAGGATTTTCTAACTCAACCTCAAAATATTTCATTTTACATTCCCTCATTTCATTTATTGATAAATTGAGTTTGCAAAAAAGAGTGGACAATTTTTGTCTACTCTTAACCTTTAAAAATAGTTTTTAATCGATTTGAAGTTGCCTAAATTATTACTTATTCGGTAAAATGAAGTATTGCTTTCAACAGATTTCCTTCAACTACACTTCACTTGATTCAAACAAGGTGGGTACATTTCTATTCCCACAAACTCCTTGTCAATGGAAACAAACACGTACCCACAGGGTAAATGGAAATAGAAACTGATAATTTCTAGCTATCACTTCTACTCATTCCAAAAATTTTCTCACTCTGATACTTACCCACCATAAAGCAAAAAGCCTTGCAATCAAGGCTTTCATTATCCCTTTCGTTCAAAGGTTTCTAAGCTTTTACGAGCAGAGCGACACACTCAGCGGTTCGCTATCTCCGTTCTGTCTGCGTGCTAGCACTTGTCAATCACGGACAGCTATCGCATGGGCGGAAGTAAATGCTAATCTTCGTCGTTTTACTCCTTGACTAGCAAACTTACCGCCTCAACATGATGCGTCTGCGGGACTCAAAAGGTTTGGGTGAACCTTTTGAGGATTAACTGCGTTTTACCAACAAACTTACTGCTTCAACATGTGGTGCTAGCAAACTTCTATACTACAGAACGAAAGTGATAGATTGTTTTATAAAATTATACTATAAAACAAAACGAAAAAGAATTACACACTCAACTCAAACAACTTATAAAACTCACCTCTCCTATCCATCAAGTCACAAAAAGAACCATCTTCAACAATGACGCCTGCTTTCATAAAGAGAATCCTATCATATCTTTTCAAAATGTTCTCATTCAACTTGTGGGTGACTACAATTGCAGTTAAATCTTGAATATCCAAGATTGAATTTTCAATTTCAGTACTTACTTGATTATCCAAAGATGAGGTTGCCTCGTCCAATAATAAGATTGGTGTTTTTCGAATCAAGGCACGCGCAATACTAAGTCTTTGTTTTTGTCCGCCAGATAGATTTGAGCCATTCTCTCCACATAAAGTTTGTAGACCAGATTCATTTTCTAAAACATAACTTTCTAAACCTGACTGCTGTACAGCTTGCTTTATTTCCTCATCAGTGAAGGATTGATTAAGAGTAATATTTGCTCTTAAAGTATCATCAAAGATATAAACGTCTTGTTGAACAATAGTCATTAAGTTATAAAGACTCTCTGCTGAAATAGCTTGTATATCCTGATTATCAATTGAAATATGTCCACTTGTTACATCGTAAAAACGCAGCAATAGATTGAGCAAAGTTGATTTCCCACTCCCTGACATTCCTACAATTGCAATTTTTTTCCCCTTTTTGAATCTTCAAAGATAAATGATTAAAAATTTTTTTCTTCAGTATTAGGGTAAGAAAAAGTCAATATTTGAAAAAGAAATAACATCATCGAAATATTCTTTCGTTTCACCGGTCTGAAGTCCAGTTACATCCTTTAACTCAAATGCATTAAGTGTTGCTTGCCCCTCACGGAATTTACTCATTCCCATACCAATTTCATTTAGTGGCATTACTACAAAATTGACTAGTTGAACAATAGCTGTCACACTTTCCAATTGTGGTATAGCCATTAAATACGAGATACATCCCTCCACCAAAAGGCTACCAAAAAAACAATCATTCCTGAAAGCTGAGAAATAATATTAGCCAAAACATCAAATTTCCCTTTTATAAAATATATATCATCAAAGTTTTCACTTTCATGACTATAATCCTGACGGATAGCCTCTTTCACATTAAAACTTTTAATAACAAGAAATCCTGCTAAAATATCTTTAACCTTCGCTAAATACTTCTGATCGGCAATCATAGCTCTCTTTTTGAAGATAAGCTGATTTGTGTCCAATAAATCCTGAAATCATCATCGGAATGATGCTAGCAATGATAACCAATAAGGTCAAAAACCAATTACCTATAAACATAGCTAGGAGTGAAAAATCATTAAGGAAAGGTTTTTTGAAATATTAAAAATACTGGTGCAGATAATCTTGCTCAATTTTCTTCATATTTTTCGGTTAATACGGAAATAAATTTCCCTGATTTTTTTCCTTAGAGAAGTCTCTATAATCCCTATCTAAAAATAGATTGGAACACCTTGTTTTTGTATTTTTGACATGATTTTGCCTAACAAGTTTATTTCTCAATCGTAGAGAAATAAAGTTGAGGCCCGCATAGATAAAAAAATAACAGCTGCTCCCACTAGTACCGCTTGAGTTAAGGCTTCTCTATTTTTGGGACATGCCACTATCAATAATACCTTTAATAGAATAAGCAAAAAGCAATATTAGTTAAAGGGACCAGTATATTAAATATCATGAAAGCATAAAAAAGTCTTCTGATAGTTCTCTATCAATTGTTTCATTCTTAATCTACCTCATAATTCTTAATTTCATTTTAGAAAAATGTGACATAAAATATTCTTCTAAGTCAATATTCTCTCTCTAATCTCTTTCATAGAGACCTGTTCTACCATTTCTCCATTTTTTTGATAAAACCAATCTTATCTGCTATCTGTGAAATTTCCGATAATATATGACTCGATATTAGAATTGTAATTCCATGCTCCTTAGAAAGCGACAACAAAAGATTTCGAATTTCTTGAATTCCTATTGGATCTAAACCATTGATTGGCTCATCTAAAATTAACAATTTAGGTTTTGTTAGAAAAGCACGAGCTAAACCAAGCCTCTGCCTCATTCCTAACGAAAAATCTTTTACTTTTTTAGTCGTATTTTTTAATCCGACCATTCTTAAGGCTCTTATTATATCTGATTCAATAATATTTTTCCCCATATACTGAGCGTGAATTTCCAAAATTTCTTTTGCAGTGCAGTTATCATAAAAAATTGGTGATTCAATAATACTTCCAATCTGACTTAGGATTTCTTCTCTGTGTTCTTGTAGATTTTTCCCAAAAATTTCAATACTACCTGATGTAATTGTTGATAAGGTTAACATACATTTCATTAACGTTGTTTTTCCAGCACCATTCGGTCCTAAAAAAACCATAGATTTCTCCTTCAGCAATTTGAAGGTTGATACCACTTAAAAATTTCTTCTTTATCAATTGTTTTAAAAACTTCTTTTTATTTCAACAATATTTCTCATTTTCTATCTCTCTTTCTATATCTAGCTTTTAAATGCAAGAATTTTTTTCTCGGAGCATAAATACCAACTTATACAGCCTCTTTTTATAGAAATCATCAAGGAATTATCACATTCCTTCAATTAAATTCAGCTATGCTACTTGATACTAATATCTTGTCTTGAAATATTATAAATTGAAAATGAAGTAATCATTAAACTTATGAAACTTGCAAATATCAAAAAGAATAAGTTATCAGCAATATTATTAGATAAACTTCCGGACTTATATTCGAAAGTAATGCTGCTAAACCAAGACCTGTAAGCATTGTTATAGCTGTTGAATGCTTAATCATACCTAAAACAAATGGTAGTAACCCTATTAGTACAGTTCCAAACGTAATTCCAGCTAAGTTAATTAATTGATTAGCTAGAGGGATATAACTAGATTCAGTTACAACAGCCATGAATCTAATGAATAATTGAATCACTAAATGTGCAGAAAAAATGGGCAATAAATGATATTAGGATGACTGAAAGAATTTTTTTCCCCATAGTAACTTTATTTTTAGAAATAGGGTAAGAAAACAACTGAAAAATTGTTCTTCGTTTAAATTCATCAATGATAATCGTAGATAATAAATAAGATTCAAAAAAATCAAAAATGCTGCTTTAGTAAATAAAGATGAAAACAATGATGCTACAATTGCCCAACCTTCCCATTTACCAGTAATTCTAATAAGATTAGAATCCTGTCCAGTGAATTCTCCTAGTTTATTGTCAGTACCTAACCCCATAATGATTATTACTGTAATACCTAACACTATAAATATAGTACACAACCAGGGCTAAAAAAATAATTTAGATTTAGAAATTTTATTTAATTCAATTTTAATAAGCAACAACATAGATTCTTTCCTCCAAAGTGTAAATAAAGAATAAACTATTCAAACTAATCTCACCAAATATTTAAAAAAATAAAGCTTATTTAACAGACAATCGCATCAGACATACTATCGGTATGTAAATATCAAAAAAACAAACATACCTATGGTATGTATAATGGAATTTTAATAACACACTTAAAGTATGTTATTTTTTTAAGTATCAAAATGTAAAAATAGATCGTTCAATTGATAATACATAGATAGAAATTAGTATTAACAAGCATGTCATGCGACTACTTATTTCCTATTTTTTTAAGTGATCAAATAAGTTGAAAATCACCTCCATCATTTCATCAGAAATTAACTGTACCCCTAGACCTTCAAAAGTAAGTTTAATGAAATTCATTTTACGCTTTAATTCTACTAATGAAAAAACGGAAATTTGAAAAACCAATCCAAATATTTAAAGTTAAAACAATTAAATCTGCTAGCTCTTCTGGATATTCTGTTTTAATTGACCCATCTTCAACACCTTCGTAAACTTTTTCTCTAATTTCGGGTAAAAAATCAGAAAATAGACCTAGATACTGCTCTCCCAACAAACGTGGACTTCTTAGCATAATTGAGGCAGAGTAAACGAGCCTTTGGTGTTCAAAATTAGAGAAAGAGTCCATCAAAGAATTTTGTATCTTTTCTAATCCAGTATTTCCTCTCCAATTATAATTAAAAAAATTTCTTGATTATTTTCGCTGATGATCGTTTGAAGTATATCATATTTAGACTCAAAAATGATGATAAATAACACCTTTCGTCAATCCACCTAAGCCATCTATGATATCTTGGATTGACGTATTATCAAATCCTTTTTTTCTAAAAAAATAAATCTTTAGAGACCTTTAGTATTTTTTTCTAGTTTCATGTGAGTTTCTATTCCTTGCCATTTTAGTCCCTTTCTATCATACCAATGGTATGTAATTCTATTGTAGTGGAAGTAACTAATAATGTCAAGTTCTTTATTGGAACATGAAAAAGCTTTACAATAAAAGGCTTTTTCATTATTACTTCGCTACAAGGTTTCTAAGCTTTTACCAGCAAAGATACACACTCAACTTGGGTTTTAGAGGACTAAATGGAGTCTGAATTGCCTTTTAGAGATGTAGTATTGATTAAGCAATCAACAAAAAATGTACAAAACAAAAATAAAGTACACTGCTTAATGAGTGTACTTTATCCTTCTAATTCAGTTTTATCAATGGTTTTAGATCTAGTTAAGTCGATTAGTTAAATGAATTTAGACTATTGCTTTTTATAACGACTATAAATTGTATGCTCAATGCTATAATTTATCTTCCGAAATCTACTTCTTCATAATTTATCGGAATTAAAAGCAACTTTCACTGCTTAGAGTAGATTGTTTTTCATTTTCACTTATTTGAATGGCATTTTTGAGTGAAAAAAATAACTTCTCTTACAAGATTTAATAAATCTAATGCAAACTCTTGAAGTTCAAATTCAGTTAGATACAGTCTGGTTTCATTATTATCTTCATTATCTTCACTTCCATTAAAAAAATATTCAATGTTATATTAGTAAATCTATGCTCTAAATAATTTCTAATAATTTTTCAATCGCTTTGAGTTTGGATTAGCTGTTAAAGAATTATCACCATTATCAAAAATCTTTCTCTATCCAAAAATATAGATGACAGACCAATATTCTTATCCAACATTTTATTTAAATCACTATTTGATCTCCAAATTGAATGGAAATTTACTTGTCGAGTTTTAATTTTTTTAAAGAATAATATTCATTTATAAACATAGCTACTTTATCTAATAATGAATATAGTGTTTTTAAAAGATGCTTTTAATCCTTCAACTCGGATAGAGTATTGTACGTAGTCTAGACAATCAATAAGATCAAACATTCTCATCAGCATAATGAACCGAATCAACCTCAATGCTATTAAAACAGAGATAACGGGCATAAACATATTCTTGCTTAATTTGATTAAACATAGAAATGTATTTGTTTAAATCTTTATCCGATTGAAATAATAAACTTGGTAGTAAAAGATTATCATCATATCTATTTATATCGTCAGCTTGTAAAGTCATTAAGTGGATTAAGATACAGCCCGTTGTTCCAACACCATTCACGATACTTTTTGTGAATTAGGGATTATAATCGATGTTTTTACAAGAACATTCATCTAAGTCTTTATAATTAAGATATTGTTCGTAAAGTTCAATAAATTGCTTTTTCTGCATAATCAACTCTGTTTGGGATCTGAAACAGTTATGCTTGTTTCTATTAAATTTTTAATTTTTTTAATAAAGTGAAGATGTTCGTTATCATTCAAAAAAATTACGATAATGATGTAGACAAATAGCCAAGTTACCACTAGCCATTGTGAATCTTTGGATTGATTTGTATACATTTACAATACATCTTAATAGCTAACTGTTTTCTACCACAAGCATCTAATAGATTTGCGTAATTGGTGTATAGTGAACATAATAATGGGTAAAACAAACCTATTGTTCTCAGAATTTATATCAATATTATTTGAAATTTCGATAGCTTTTTCTAAAGTAATAAATTTGTTGAACTGTACAAATCGGTATCTATGTTGAAATACTAGGTTATCACTTAGTTCAAATATATCACCATATGCTGTCCCAATAGAATAAAAATAAATTGAATTTTGGAAATATCATCAATAGTGTTTTTCCATATTTTTTTCCAAATTCTATTAGTCTATAGATTTCCTCTATATTTTTATGTTTAAAAAGCATTATCGAAAATCCATTGACAATTTAAGTACACTATGATTAATTGGATTATTTGTTAACATCTTCATCCCCAAACTAAATATTTCGATTTTAAATTTGATTTTTCCTTTATTTTCCTGTTCTTCAACTAACATATCAGATAAAAAAACTCTTTTATCATGTCCCAATTAAAAATTCTCTTTAAAATCCTCTACTACCATCAGAAGGAACATTTAATGAAAATGTTGCAAATACAGTTTCACAAGTTCTTCTTGGAAATTTTGCTAAGTAAGAATCAAAAAATGAATTTGAATACCTATAATGATGGCTATGAATAAAGTCTTTCCATGTATTTAGCATAGTCTCTTCGTCTACAATATCTATTACGGAAACTTCTTCAAGTGGTCGGTCTTCAATATTTCCCCATGCTTTTTTCATTAAATTAACAGCATCTACATCGCTCTTAGGAGCACTGTATCCAAAAATAGTTAACATATATGAATGATCGACAAAGTAATCTAATGCTTTCCAACACCAATTTATGTATCCATCGGAAGAATAGTCTTTGTTTTTTACGGGATACAATAATTTTGTTGGATTTAATTTTTTATAACATGTTGGGCAATAGTAATCTACTGTTCCAAACTCAGTATGTTCTTCACAAAAACCGACAGCTACATTCCCATGTAAACAAAGAATTTGTGGCAGGTTCAGAGTAATTTTTGAACAGCGAACATAAGCTTGTATAAGTAAAGGGTCCCAATTAAACGTAGCTATGCAATCTTTATTAGTTAAACTTAATATTAAAAAGATCATAAATTGTTGGTTCATCAGGTAACTCCAACGAAGCAAAATAATCATAGAGTCTTTCTTCTAGCTTTCTAACTATTTCAGAGCACTCTTCTCTCTCAAATAATTCTGAATAGATATCTTCCAAATTTTCGCTCTTTGTCTGTAATTCAACACCAGCAAGAATTTCTTCTAAATTTAAGTTTTTTTTAGCAATCCATTCATAACTGAAGAGCTTTTCCCATTTTTATCACCATCTGGAATTGCTGCAATAGTAGCACCAGCGCCTAGAATAACTGTATGCGATCTCATCTCATTTCTCCTGAAAGTCTTTTGACACTATTATACCACTGTATCTACTTTATCTATGCTTCAAATACTATTATTATAGCCATAAATATTTTTAAATAAAATGTACAATTGAACCGTCACTCCTTCTACTGTTACTTGAGTAAAAAAATGTACAAATCAATTTCTTAGATTTGATTATATGATGTACTATAAAACATACAAAAATACCACTCTAGAATAATGTACAAAACAAAAAAATAAAGTACACTTTTTAAAGAATGTACTTTATGCTTCTAATTCAGTTGTATCAATGGTTTTAAGCTCTATGTTTAGTCAATTGTACATAAATTTTTTTAGTTTACCAAAAATTTTTTTAGAGCTAATCATTCTTAATTATGTACTTTATTTAAGTGAAAACTAAAAAATTGTTCAAATGACATTAACTTTTTAGTTTTTCTATCAATGTTTAAATAACTTTTTACATAAACTTATAATTTTTCTCTAAAATCAATAAAATCCAAATCAACAAAAGTGATTTGGATTTTTAACTCTCATTAAATGTTTAAAATTATTCTAAATACTATTTAATATGTTTTATACTTAACTTTTGCTAGACATTACTAGATAACACGATGCAACAATAACAATAATTCTGATTAGATACATTCCGTAATGATCGTCACTCATAGTCAATTGAGAAAAATACATTAATCATTGAATGAGTCATCACACAAATCCAGAGATTTTTTTGTTTTTTTAAAATAAAGAGCTGAAAGAATAAACGAATTTGTCAGCAACCCAAATAAAAAAAGGTACTATTTGAAGGACGGCTAGAGAACCATCTATATAAAAGAAAAAAATAAATGCCAAATTGACCATATGATAAATGTTAAAATTGTCGCTTGAAAAATAGTGGAACTTTTCTTGTAAAAAGTGGCTGAAATACATATCTCCAACCAATTTCCTCCAAACCGCCAAATACAATAAACTTGAAAAAAACATCAGAAAAAGGAAGATACCAGATAAATTGTACGATTTTCCCTCCCAAAAAAATAGAAAAGAAAATCAAGAATAATAAGAAAAAAATGCTAATAAATAATGTTTTGTAACTGGTCTGAATGTTAAAAATCTTTTATTATTTTCTTTAAGTCAATCTCATAATAGCAAATGGAAACAATGCTACCCCATAAGGCTGTAGAGATTCCACCAATCATTACTCGAAAAACATTTACAAGAACAGAATGAACGCCATAATGATTGCAGAAAAAAATACAACTAAACAAACTAATAATAATTGACTAAAAAGTCCCAAGTAAATAAACTGCAAGAGCTTTATTTCTACTCATAGCATCCATCTCCTTTGGTTATAAAAAAACAGTTTAAGAGTTACATTTTGTACATAAACAAAAATTATGCAATAAATATATTTCCCGATCTTTTTGTTTCTAAATTTACATAACTTAAATTATGTTTTTTTATAGTAGTAAATCTTTCACTTTTCCAATTTCACTTTTTGGAATTACGAGATGGATCATATCACCTAGATACATTCTTGTAGATCCATTAACTGTCTTACTTTTACCGTTATGTACCTGGGTTGTGATAAGCACATTGTGTGGTAAATTGAGTTCATGTACCTGCTTACCAGCTATCTTATCAGAAACTGGGATTTCAATTAGGGTAACTTCTCCATCATCACTTGCGGTTTCTGGTAACATTTTTTCAAGCATGGCTTCATAGACGGGCGCCCCTTTGAGCAGGTCCATAACAATATAGGCAACTAGTGTTACCATCCCTAAAGGCATGAGATTGCGGATGTCACCAACCATTTCTGTCACAAGAATCATAGCTGTCAAAGGTGCTTTTGAGATAGCCCCAAAATACCCGCTCATTCCAAGAATCACAAAGATAGGGAATTGCTGCTGGGTAACAAGGCCAAGATTGACACAAATAACACCAACCAGGGCACCAAGTAAGGATCCTAAAGCTAAAATTGGCAAGAAAATACCACCTGGCAGTCCACTACCATAACTGATCATACTCCAGATAAAACGAATGATGAAGTAAACTAAGAGAATTTGGAAACTATAATCTTGTTCTGTTAAGGATAAGACAACCTGATTGCCCCCACCAAGTATTTCAGGTAGGAATATTCCCACAGGAATAATCAGGATAAAAGCAAAAATTGGATGATAAGCTTTGTCAATGTGAACCTTTTTCCCAATCCAATCATAAACTTTGCCGACATTCAGAACCGCTTTCTCATAAAGAAAACCTGAGAGACCAAGAAAAATACCCATAAGCAGATAAATCCAATACTGACTCAAACTCATAAGAGGGATATTGTCCGGCATATCAAGTACAGGTGTTAAGCCAAAGATGAGAAGGGAAACAAAGTTTGCTACTAGACTAGCAGCCAAGGTAGAAACCCAAAAGAAACGTGAAAAATGGTGATAGACTTCTTCTACTACAAATAATAATCCCGCAATCGGTGCATTAAAGGCAGCAGCAAGACCAGCCGCAGCTCCGCTAGCAATCAAAGAACGCTCCTCAACAGGGCTGAGACTTGAGCCATTTAGCAATTCCTTTTCCTCCAGCGGCACCTAGCTGAATACTGGGACCTTCACGACCGAGCATGAGCCCACTCGCAATGGCCAAGATACCTAGAATATATTTTTTCCAGAGGACACTCCACCAGTTGAGAGACATGAGACCTTTTAACTCCGCTTCAACTTGAGGAATACCAGAACCTCTGATATCTTTTTCTGAGCGTGTTAATTTGGCACTAAGTAAGCAAATGAGGATATAAAAACAATAAAAATGATCAATAGATTCCGTATCAGATTCTCTTGGTCTTGATAAAATCCTTGAACGATATGAAAGCCTTTTTTTCGATCAAAAATCGAAATGATCCTACAATAAGTCCTACGACTAATCCGACAATAATACCTCGCCCTACTTGAGCTAAGATCGTACTGGACGCGAAGGCAAATTCTTTCTTGGAACTAAGTATTTCCGATTGTTCCTCCATAATTCTCTCCTTTAATTATCTTTTACTAATTTCTGAAACGATTGTTTTAATCGGTTCAAAACTGGTGCGATGAATAGGTGTGACACCATGCTTTTCAATTCCTTCTAGATGCTTAGCAGTTCCATAGCCAGCATTTTGAGCAAAATCATAACCTGAAAATTCTTCGTCATAGTTAGCCATGATCTTATCTCTTGTAACCTTCGCAACGATAGATGCTGCTGCAATAGATAAGGAGTTGGCATCCCCTTTGATGATAGATGTCTGAGAAATTGACAAATCCAATTTCATAGCATCAATCAAAAGGTGTTCTGGTTGAGGTTCAAGCTGAGAAATAGCTTCCTTCATGGCTAGTTTCGTCGCTTCGTAGATATTGACTTGGTCTATGACATGATTGTCCATAATCCCGATACCGATTGCTAGGGCATTATCTTTGACAGCCTGAAAAATTTCTTCATGTTTTTTCTTGGGAATCTTTTTACTGTCATTCAAGCCTTTTATTTTACAATTTTTGGGAAGAATGACTGCTGCAGCAACAACAGGGCCAGCTAAGGGACCGCGACCAACTTCATCAACTCCAGCAATGAAGCTTATTCCATTCTCGTAAAGCTCTTTTTCATAGCTAAGCATAGCTTCTAAGCGGAGATTTTCATCAATGTCAGCTTGAAGGGCTTTTTTCCGCTTTGAATTTCTTTTTGGACACCTGAACGAGAATCTTTTTCAAATTCCTTAAACAAAGGACTTTCAAGTTCAGTTATCTTTGCTAATTCTTCTTTGATTTCTTTAATCGTTGCCATTTAGATCATCCAATGTATCTAATGTGTAATTACCAAGTTTTCCATCACGAACTTCTTTAACAAAGAGATTGTAAAAACGATCATAATCATCACGGAAACCAAGGATACGCGTCATATCCATGATAATTTCTGGAGCCTCATCGTCCAGATTCATTTGTTTGAAACGTTCTTGAAGCTTATCGGGATAATGGGTTTTAAAGTAATTGAGACCGAAAATCGTTACCTCATCCATTGGAAGTAACTGATCCTTGATTGCTCCAGTAAGGGCAAGTTTAAGAGCGACGGTCTCGTCTTCGAATTTTGGCCAAAGAATCCCTGGAGTATCCAAGATTTCCAAATCTTTATTGGTTTTGAGCCATTGTTGACCTTTTGTCACACCAGGCTTGTTACCAACTACAGCAATTTTCTTACCAGCCAAACGGTTCATCAGAGTTGATTTTCCTGCGTTTGGAATCCCAATAATCATGGTGCGTAATGTTTCAATTTGAATACCACGTTCTCTTTGACGAGCAATCTTATCTGCCATGAGTTTCTTAGCAGCGTCTGTTACGACTTTTACTGTTATTTGTTCCTTAGAGTTGATAGCAAGCGTTTGAATGTCTTGTGATTCAAAGTGCTGACGCCATTCTTTTGTTAATACTGGGTCCGCAAGGTCTGCCTTGTTTAAAATTAATAGCCTTGGTTTGTCCCCGATAATTTTCGTCAGCATTGGATTTTGGCTAGACAAGGGCAAACGTGCATCTACTAAAACTGTTACAAAATCAACAAATTTTAAATTTTCCTGGACCTGACGTCGTGCTTTGGACATATGCCCAGGAAACCATTGAATAGTTGCCATTCTGTAAAATTCCTTTCTTTTTATTGGATTTGTATCTATTTTTTTCATATTTAAAAATTAAATAGATATCCTTTTTCTAAAAATAAATCACTATCTTTTATTATAACATGATTTCTCATATTTGACGCTTGATTCAATGCCGATTGTAAAATGTTTTTCTAAGTCAATCAGTCACAAATTAAATTCCTCATTGTCTAAAAACAATTGAAAAATAATAGTGTTCACCATGATCTTTAACATAGTTGCTGATCTATTTTTCTGTTTGAAAAAAATGGATTTACTGCTATCAATGGTTGGATCTTGTTTCTCGTAATACCAATTATCATAAGTATGTTTCAATTGGCCATTCTTGTAGCAAAAAACATCCCCACCTAGTATAATTTGATTATTGGCTTTGAGATTATCAAGTAAGTCTAGGAATACTGAATAATCATAAGCGTATGCATCAATCCCTGAGTCACGTAAATCAATTCCTCTTTTATTTGTATTCTCAAAATTCTGCTTCATAAAGTTCATTTCTCAAGTTTCTCTTGATAAGCAAAATCGATAACCACTTTGCAGTTGTTATCGATTTTAATGATTTTTAATCTTTTTCACCTAGCTGACTGTTGATTCTCATCATGATACTTGCAATTTTTTCTCCCCAGTATGGATCTGATGCATAAAGAACATTCATCCCTGACGCTTTATTTCCAAGATATGTTCTACCATTATCGATGTAATTTTCGCGGATCCATTTGGCTGCACCTAAGATGCCCTTATCAACATCGTCAAAGCTTTTTGCTGAATCATATGGTGTTGTATCATAAGCAGCGATACCAAAGAAGTTGTTTTTATCCTTAGCAATTTGGCTACGTCCCCATGAACTTTCTATGGCACTATGGGCGATTAGATAGAGAGCGTTGATCTGATATCGTTCTTCAGCTTCTTTAAAGATTGCTCCCTTACCTGCCAGACGACTTCCTTTGATATTCATAAGAGAATAGACTTTATCTAATTCTTCAGCTGTGTAATTGGTTGGTTTTCTTAAATCTCTAAATAAGAAAGGATTTTCAACTGTAAAGTTCTCAAAGTTCTTGCCATCAGCTGAATAGTATTTTTTACCAATTGCCATTGATGAGCTATGAGGTGCTACACGAATACTTGCGTAAGGTGATAACTCATGGTAAAGATAATTACCGTCAGTGGCATAGTGAGGAATGAAGTCACTATCTGAGCTGACTGCTACTAGATCACTCTTGTTCATATAGCCTGAAAGGCCTGAAATTTTGACCGGAAGTCGACCGTCTTTGGCTTCAGCTCCATCAATCGCTACAATACTTCCTTGCGAAATATAGCTAAGTTTCTCACCAGAAGCGCTATATACATTTGCTGTAATAGGTTTTACTTTATAATATGAGGCTGAATCAGTAATCCATTTTCCGTTGCTTTGGAAAGTATAGTCTTTTCCATTAATGGTGAAGTTACCAGTTACATAGACTCCATCTTCTTTTAGATAATACCAAGCGTTGTAGTCCTTATCGAAAATCCATTCATTTTTGGCCATATAACCAAAAGATTTGAGATAGTAAGAACCTACCCATTGATTTTCAGCATAGGTACCGTCCGACTTGAGGTAGAACCAACTCTTGTATTTTTCATCAAAATTCCATTCGCTTTTAGCCATGGCCCCACTATCTTTTAGATAGTATTTCTCTTTCCATTGGCTACTTAACATGACACCGTCTTTATTAAAATAGTACCATGAACCGCTGATTTTCTCCCACTTATCGCGAATAATTTTTCCTGATGCTGTAGCATAATACCACTTATCTTCGAGTTTTGCCCAGGCATTTTCTGCCATAGCTCCACTAGTCTTGAGAAGATAGTCTTTATAAATAGTAGCACTTAGCATGACACCAGATTCATCAAATCGATACCATAGGCCATCAATCTTTGCCCACGTGTCACGATTGATTTTACCTTCTTGATTCCCATAATACCATTTATCAGCAATTTTTACCCAGCTATTCAGCTAAAGCTCCACTTGATTTGAATAGATAGTCATCGTAAACAGCATTACTGATCATGATACCATTTTCATCGAATCGATACCAAACACCAGCTATCTTTTTCCAATTATTACGAGTAACTTTCCCGTCCTCAGCGGAATAATACCACTGGTTGTCAATTTTTACCCAAGAAGATTCTGTCAAAGCACCGCTATTATTCAATAGGTAATCATTAAAGATAGTATTACTAAGCATGATACCATCTTGATTAAAATAGTACCAAACACCAGCTATTTTTTTCCAATTCAAAACTGGTTGATTATTCTCATAATAACGCCATTGGTTATTTTCTTTTTGCCAACCTTCTTTGTTAACTACTTCTACTACTGTTTCTTTTGAAGGTTGTTCTTTGGTCTCTGGAGTTTGAGAAGTTGCTTTTTCAGCTTCGCTTTGATTTTTCTTTTCATTGCTTACTGTATTCGTAGCAATCTTTTCTGATGATTGAACATTATTGGTAGCTTGAGAATCCTCGGCATAGACGGTCGTTTTTGCAAAACCTGCCATAGAGAGGGCAACTGTACTTGCCAGCAATATTTTTTTCATTCTTTTCTCCTTACAAATATCTAAATAGTGGATTTGATGTTTCTATATATTGTGTAAAAAACAGTAATTATCCACTATATTATACAATATTCTGTTAAATATAAAAGTAGTATCTTTCAGAAGAAAAGAACTTGTAATATTTTTAAAATATTTTAGAAATAAAAATCAATAAAAAGTAGTCGAACATCAGCTGAACGACTACTTTTTTATAACATTATGCCTGACTATAGACTTCTTTGCGATTTTTTTTGGTTGTTTTAGTAGAATTCTTCCAAAGGTTTGGATTGATGAAAATAGTGACGATCGCTAGTATTGCAAAACCAATCCCAACATACCAGTAGGGTGCATCCAGAGTTGTAGAACGCCCTGAGAGATTGACAATCCCGCGGAAAAGTGTACCCGTTGTAATAATCGCTACTGCCGAATTCCATAGATTTAGACTAATACGAGAGAAATGAAGGAGAAGCTTGAGAAAGATTGCTAGTAGAATTCCTCCAATAAGAGGTATTGCAAATAAATAGTGCATATGAACAGAAGTTTCTCCAAAACTAAAAGCTTCATAAATTCTAGAAAATGCAAAGAAGAAAATAGTGATTAGTGTATAAGAAATGACTGTTTTTATAAACCGTTTTTTGCCAAAATTAGTAACCGTTGTAGACAATGTCACTCACCGCCCTTTCTGAAATTTTGTTTCCACCAGTCGTTGGTTTATTGATAACCTGACCGTTGAAATAAAGTGTAGATGATCCACCGCCATCAAGATTGTAGGCAGTCTTTGCACCATAAGATTTCATGACCTCAGCTAGCTGATAAAGAGAGAGACCTTCACTTTCTGATGTACGTCCATCTGAAACAACGATGATATAGTGGTTTTCATCGATAATACCAATAGCTGTACGAGGATTTGAAGCCATTGCTTGTCCTACTTCTGTATTGGTATCAACTGCAATTTCACCATTTTCGACCAAGGCTGGTCCAAAAGCCAAGAGATTGACGACACCGTCATTTACTAGTTGCTCAGCTGATATCTGATCTTCGTAAATAATCTTAAAAGAGCCGTCTTTATAAATAGCTAAGTCGCCATTACTAGAATCTTCACGAACAGTATCACGATACACAACGCCATTACGGATAACATAACCTGTAGAGTTAGCACCATAGTAGTCCCCGTTTACTGCTAAAATGGCATTGTTATCAGCTGCAGTTACAGAGGTTTTTGCAGTTACGTTAGTTCCATAAGCATTTTGAGCAAAGGCAGTTTTCAGATAATCTGATGAGCTCAGAGTAATATCAGCAACGTAGACTTGTGTATTATTGACCGTCGTTTCAGACAAATTGACTGAAATATTGTCATCTTTATAACTAGAGTCAGTGACAGTAGCTGTCTTAGCAGCTTGACTTGCTGCTGCAGCATTGGAACTTGTGCTAGTTGTGGCAACTGTCGAGATAGTTTCAGCGAGGACAAAGGTCTTTAGCATTGAGTAACTAAAGGATCCTGTCAAGAGTAGGCCAAGAACTGAGGCGTAAGCATAGCGTTTCTTTAAAAATTTCATAATACAGTTGATGTCCTTTCCTTAAAGATGAATTTCTTCTGCACTGTCCAAGAGACAGCGAAGAGAAGGATGCCGACGATAACTTTGGCAATCAGAAGGTTGATTCCAAAGACTGTAAAGAAGAGACGAATCAGTAGCGTGTCTAAGACAAAGAGTCCGACTGCTAGACCAAAGTATCCCATCCCTGTTTTTACAAGGCTATCATCATTTTTAAATACTAGTTTTTTATTTGTAGAATAGTTAAAAATAGAGCTAGTTACACGAGCTACTCCGTTCGCTAGAAAGATTCGTAGACTCGTCGGAACTGTCGGCAAAATCAAAATTGCTAGGGCGTAAACGACATAGTCTACAACAAAGCTACTGAGAGATGATAAGGCAAATTTAAAGATATTTTTATAGATCATGAGCCCGTCTTGGATTGGGCGGAAGTGTGAAGCCTCATTGTCATTAATATAGACAGTTTCAATAGGAACTTCTAAAATCTCGTATTCTTTCGTTGCTTCGAGCAACATATTCATTTCATATTCATAACGTTGGCCTTCAATCTTAAGCATAAACGGTATCAAGTTTGTAGTAAAAGCACGAAGACCTGTCTGCGTATCTGTCACTCCTACTCCTGTTTGAAGCTTAAAGAGAGCTTTGGTTAAGCTGTTACCAAAACGGCTACGAAGAGGAACTTTTCCAAAAAAGGCACGTACACCCAAGATTAGCTTGTTTGGATTTTCGGAAGCTTTATTAGCCGTGCGGAAAATATCCCATACCTTGTGCTGTCCATCCGCATCTGCTGTGACAACCGTACCATAAATGTTTTGTTCTTGGATATAAGTAAAGGCTGTTTTTAGAGCCTGCCCTTTACCTTTGGTTCACTTGGTGACGAATGACAGTAGCAAATTGTTTTGCTTTATCAAAGATTTTTGGCACTTTGATGAACTGCCGTCGTCTATGACTAAAAATATGAAAAATCACTCTTTTCATGAATTTTTTCGATGAGTTTGATAAGTTTATTATCTGGTTGATAAGCTGGAATGACTATGTAGTTCATATCGATACCTCTTTCTTTGGTGATGGTATAACTATACAGAACATCGCTTAAAAATACCTTATATCAGTTTTTCTTTAAGATAAGGTTTAAAAAAACTTTAAGCTTAAAGAAAAGACTTATCAATTAATAAGAAATATGGTTTGAATTTTCAGAAAAAAATAAATATACAAATTTCAAAAAATAAAATCTGTTTGGTACAGACTCTAACTATAGAAATATTAGGGACTACATAAAAAGCCATCCAATTTGGATGACTTTTTTTAAAACTATTTACTTAGTTCTCTGATTTTTTACTTTTTTTGAAAAGTGAAATACCAAAGATTCCAGCTAAAATAGCAAGAAGATTCATAGCTAATGGCGAATCAGAAGTTCCTGTATTTGGTAACTGAGGTTTTTCTGGAGCTGATTTTTGCTCAGTAGATTGAACATTTTCTGGTTGAACAGGATTTGGAGCTGGCTCTGGATTTGGAGTTAGTTTTGGATCCGGAGTTGGTTTTGGATCCGGAGTTGGTTTTGGATCCGGAGTTGGTTTTGGATCCGGAGTTGGTTCTGGATCTGGAGTTAGTTTCGGATCTGGAGTTGGTTCTGAATCCGGAGTTGGTTTCGGATCTGGAGTTGGTTCTGGATCTGGGTTGGTTTTGGATCTGGCTCCTTCTCATACTCATAAATAACATGAGTTGTTCCTTCTTTTAGCTCACCTGTTTCTGGTGCAGATGTTGAAGAAACACCAACAAGATTGTATTTTTGACCATCTACAGTGATAGAAGATGGACGTTCATCCGTGTTCTCACCAGTATTATAGGTCACAAGTTTTCCATCAGATCCATAAATAGAAGTTAATGGTGTGTCTTTATAAGTTTCCTTGATAGATTGATTTGTTCCTTTGATCACATAATCCACCACTACATCTCCATAGTGAAGCGTAGAAACATCCTGGTCAGCCATATCTTCAAATTCTGAAGCATAGTATTTAACAGCAGGATTGGCTTTCAAAGTAAAAATTTTCACATAATTAAAGAAGGTCTCAGGATTAATATTAACATCATGAGGAATAGTTCTCCAATCACCGTTATTTGGTGTGATATGAGTATTTTGGTTTGAAACTGACCTAATTAGATGGTCATTCTGAACATAATTATCATCTACTAAACTTGGATTAGCTAGAGCACCATAAGTCAATTTCCCATTGCTGTCTTGATAATATGGTTGAATTTGATGATATTCTTCAAGACTTTGGCAACCTTCTTCATATGAACCAATCCCACCTTCTTGAGAACATTTCCAAGCAAATCTCACGTCGATTGGTAAGTACTTGATCTTCTTAGCTTCCTCCAAGGGTACGGTCACAGATACTCGAAGAGCTGTTGATCTCAATGTTTTTGAACTAACAGCATATGTACTAACTCTATCATTATAAGCTTCATAATAGCCATAATAGTCTGGATCAAAGGCAGAATCTTCATATTCCTTCATATTAACAACGGAAGGTTTCTTACCAGCTGCTAGTTCTTCTGAAGTTGGAACAATCTCCCCTTCATCAGTAGACTCACGATATTCATTATACGAACGCTCTTTCATTGGAACATTAACATCTACAGGATTTCCATTAGCATCACGAGTTCCAATCAAAGTGAAATCAGCTTTTGCACCTGAAATCTCAGGAATACGGATACGAATATCGCGAACAGTTTGACCTTCATCACTTGAGTGCATTCCTTTGAAGGCTACAGTGTAATTATAGACTACACTTTTACCATCTTCACTAAAATGTGCTGGAAGTCCTTCAATATTGACATAACCACCTTCATCAATGATATTGCTACCATCTGGTTCGCAACTAGCGCCTGGGACAGAGCCTGTTGAAGTCCCAGGAGGGCAAGTTGAACCTTCTTTCCCGACAGTTGTACCTTCGCTATTAGTTGAGATTTCTTCAGTTTTATGTGAGGAAGCATTGGCATCCTCTTCGTCTGATTTTAGTGAGGTGTCACTAGTAGGGGCTGGTGCAACCATATTGTCTACTGAAGAAGTGTTCTCAGCATCAGTTGAATTAGTAATACCTAGTGTCACTGAAACATTTGCTGGTTCGCTATTAGTTTCTTCAGCTTGAACTACTGACTGAGAAACCAAATTTAGAGCAAAGACAGACATTGTAATGATGCCAAATTTAGTGAGTTTTTTCATACACTTTTTCTCCTTATATGAAAGGGATCATGCATAAACAAAATCCTATTCATTGATATTACTTTCACATAAATTATACTATATAAACGCCTTAGTTAGCAAACAATTACCTAATAAAGACTCCTTCATTCGGTTTTATCTCTTAATTTTTCAACGAAGAGATAGGCTGCGGGACAGGTTAAAGTATTTTTGATAGTCAGATTATTGATTTGATAAATCTTTTTTCGGTCGGTATGTGGAAATTCCCGACAGGCTTTGGGACGGACGTCGTAGATGGAACACAGATTATCGCCTCCTAGAAATGGACAGGGCATCGATTTGAAGACCTTATCTCCATCTTCATCTACTTGCAAAAACTCAGCTTCAAAGGCTGGCAATTTCATTTTAAAGTATTTTGCGATACGTGTGATATCTGCTTCTTTGAAGTCTGGACCAAGACTCTTGCAACAGTTAGCGCAGGCTGTACAATCAATTTCAGTAAAAACTTCTTGATGAATTTCAAGGGCAATTTTATCCAAATTTTTAGGTGCTTTCTTTTTCAGATTTCCTAAAAACTTCCGATGCTCTTTTTGTTTTTGCAAGGCTAGTTGGTGATAATATTCGATATCGATTTCTTTTGACATAGTTTCTTTCTATTTTTTTAATGTTGATACAAATATTTGAGTTAATACATAAAATAAATTATGTAAAATTGCTTTTAAGACATAATTTTAACAATAATGAGTCTCTCCATGCAGGACGAAAACTACTGCTATACTATCATTCTTTCTAAAAAAAGGTTTGATGCAGTTGGTTAAAATGCCTTCTATCCAAGATTTTTTTGAGCGGACGATAGGTTTTCTGCATTTAAAGACTCCTTTAAAAAAATCACGTACCTGGTCGGGTGCTATTTCAAACTCAAAAGCCTTCATTTTGTAGAAAAAAATCAAATAGATTATTAGACAGATATTCTCTTGAAAATGGGATTTCTCCAGTTTTTTTCGATACATGGTTAAAAGTCGAGAAAAGCGAGCTTTTTCTTCGGGTATATCCTTAAAATACGAGTTAAGCAACCATACTTGCTTTTGTTTTCTTTCAAGAGGGTCTTGACTAGCAATGCGTTGATCCTTTTTCAAGTTCTCTTTGGTACTGTTTTGATTTTATAGAACGTTCTGCACGATTTTTACCGAAGAGAATCTTTTCCCACTGGCGTTCTTCTAGAGTCAGTGTTTCGCTCAGTCCAAAGTAATCTTGATAGGCACGTTCAGCTGGTCCCATTGCTAGAACTAGATTATCCGCATATTGTTTAGCAATCTTGTCTCGCTTCTTTCGTTCCTTTTCAGCTTTGATGCGAAGTTCTTGCTCATAGTCAATTTTTTCTTTTCCTAGTTTAACTAGATAGAGTTGATCGTCAGATTTTCCAAGTAGAAAGGGTTTGATAAATTTCTCAAGGACTTCTTCCATCCGAGCTTTCTTCAAAGGCTCTGCCTTAGTCCAACTTCCACCTTGAAATACCTCCAAAAAGAGTTGATAATCCTTTTCTGGTGAGAATTGATTACCTCGATTTGAATTAAAAGCTCCCTTTTTCCATAGCCAGTTGATCAGTCGCTCATCAAAATCTGTTTTATTAACTCGAATGGCTTCTTTTTTCTGGGCCTTTCTGGTTAGATTTTCAAGCTTTCTGAGAAGTTTTCCCTCCTCTTCTAGCTGTTGATCTAGGCTAATTCTTTGGAAATGGCGAACACAGTCACTCCCAATGGGAAAGAGACGTTTGCCAGTAACTCCGTTAAAAAGTTCATAAGCATACTTAATAGCATTACCGCAGACACAATTGCTCCGACCGATTCCATTAAAAATCAAGGAAACTTCACTCCATTCTTTGGTAGCTTGTTCCCAAGTATCGGCTTTAGATGTCTCTAAAACTGCATCATATAAGTTTTTTCTAACAGGAATGGACATGATGTCTCCTTTCTTTTTAGAGTTTAACGACTTCTACTTGGTCTTTACCAAGTAGAATCAAATATTTCTCAACTGTTTCTATCTGATAAGAGCGAGATAGAGCCTCTGCATAGAGATCTAATTGTCCTCGATAGCGTTCAACAAGCTGACTAGCATGCTCATAACGGTCTGTCTTGTAGTCAAAGAGAGCAATCTTATCATTGTAGAGGAGATACCCATCTAAGATTCCACGGACAACAAAGTTTTCTTGGCTTTTCTCGTCTCTTTTTAACATTGAGAAAGGTTGTTCTCGATAGAGTTTATCTTGATTTGCAAGAATCTCTTGACCTAGAGCTGTATCAAAGAAGGACAAAATTTTTCCTAGATTGATTTTGGATTTGACATCCGAACTTACTTGAACTTGCTCTAAAGCCTCTTCTAAAGTCTCTAAAGTGGGGTTCTTTGCTAGATTAATTCTCTGCATGAGTTCATGGGTAGCACTACCAATCTCAGCACCAGTAACTTTCTTAGTTTTAGAGAAATCAGGAAGGTTGAATTGAACAGTGCTTTCTTTTAGTTGACTTTGACCAGCTACTACTACACCTTCCATATCCATGACTGGTTCATAGAACTTTTTAATCTGACTTGGCGTTTGAACACTTGGAAGATTAATTGCTGCTCGGTGGACTTGATTATAGACTTCCACTTCTTTCAGCATTTGTAGAGCCTCCTTGATAGTATCAGATTGGCGATTGTCTGCTTGGGATTGATCTTGGAGCTGGCTTTTAGTTTCCAATTTACCGATAGCTTCTTCTGTCAGTTGCTCTTCACCCTCGAAACGAACAATAAAGTGTAAGTCCTCTTTAGAAAAAGCTTGATAGATGGCCCAAATCCAGTCCTGGAAATTTTGAGCATCTAACCTGGTTTGACGAGTTAGGAGACCTTGCCCATTTGTCGGGTATTCTTTAGACTCCAACTTTTCCCTCGATCCCTTTCCGACTAGATAGAGTTTTTTCTCAGCACGAGTCATGGCTACATACAGTAAACGCATTAACTCAGAATAGCTTGCTAATTGGAGCTCATCTTCATTTTGAGTATAAGTCAAGCTTGGAATAGATAACTTAATCGTAGATGGAACGTATTCCTCTTTGGCATCTGTAGCAACTCTAGCAACATACTTGAGACCAAGGCCATTTCTTCGACTTAGGATGACCTCAGACATGGAATCTTGCTTGTTAAATTGCTGATCAATATTAAGGATAAAGACATAAGGAAACTCAAGGCCCTTACTTTTATGAATACTCATAAGTTCTACAGCATCCTTAGGTGGTGCTACAGCCACATTGGCAAGATCATGCTGGGCTTCCAAGACCTGATCTATCATTCGAATAAAGCGAGATAATCCCTTAAAATTACTCTTTTCAAACTGATCAGCTCGTAAAGCTAAGGCATAGAGGTTAGCCTGTCTAGACTGACCATTTGGCAAAGCACCGACATAGTCATAGTAAAAGCGGTCGCTATAGATTTTCCAAATGAGATCATAAAGTGAGTGCGTTTTAGAATACAAACGCCAAGCCTGGACGGTTTCCATGAAAAAGTCTAACTTTTTGTGTAATTCAGTCTTAATTAAATCCTTTTGGAGGCTAGTTTGTGCTTGAGCATTGACTAGTTTCTCGTAAAAGTTTTCTTGGACCTTATCCTCGGATTTTTGGAGAGCAAGACGAGCTAATTCATCCTCGTCAAAGTTAAACATTGGAGACTTCATTAAAGCCACTAAAGCGAAATCTTGAAGAGGGTTGTGGATGACACGAAGAGTATCCAACAGCACCTGCACTTCTAAAGATTGCAAATAATTGTTTTGAGCACCATCCGTCTTGACAGGAATACCATACTCAGACAAGGCAAGTAGAACCTGGTCATTGCGACTTCTGCTGGCAGTTAAGAGAGCCATGTCCTTGAAAGGTACACCCTTATCATTATGAAGATGAATTATCTCCTTAAGCACCATGCGCATTTCACCAGTTAATTTGTTGGTTGCAAGTTCCTCCTCATCATCAGAATCGCAATCATCCTTATCATATAAGAGAACTTCTGCTCTATTTTCTGGATCTGGTTTTATATCTGTATTCCCAAATACAAGTTGATGCATACCGTCATAAGAAATCTCTCCAACTTCCTCGTCCATAAGATGCTTAAAGACGTCATTAGTAGCATCTAGAACTTCTGAACTACTACGGAAGTTCTCCTTAAGGAGTATTAACTGACCTTCTTTGCTATCTTGAGCAAATCTATGAAATTTTTCGTTGAAAATTTGGGGATCTGCCTGTCTAAATCGATAAATGGACTGCTTAATATCTCCTACCATAAACGATTATGACCGTTTGAGAGGAGTTCCAGCATTCTTTCCTGGATGTGGTTGGTATCTTGGTACTCATCGACCATGACTTCATGGAAGCGTTCCTGATACTCTTGTCGAACCTGAGAGAAGTTTTCCAAAATCTCAATGGTATAGTGGCTAATATCAGCAAATTCGAAGGCATTTTCTTCGCGCTTCCGTTGTCGATAGGCATCAACAAAATCCCTCATGAAGACTTGGAATGTCTTTGCCAAGTCCCAAGACTCTTGATGATATTCCTCCTGGAATTTCAATAATGTGATTTGGTCATTTAGTGCAATTAGCTTTTCAAACTTGTCTTTTCTCTCTTGGTTGTATGCTTCTTTCAGTTCTTGAAGTTCAGCCTTGCGACTGGCATTTGTAAGAGCACGACCTCCCTTATCCTTAGAGATACTAACAACTCGCTCTAGCACTTTTTGGATATTGTCAAAGGTTGATTTATGGCTTAAAGCACCGATTTCATCAAGAACTTGTTGGACAGATTCTAAATAAGCTGCTTTGCCAAATTCCTTGGCATCATTATCCAAATGGTAACGGAAAAAGCTTTCTAAATCCCAAAGTCTTTCTTTTATATCCTCTGCAAGTTTTTCTTTAGCAACCGTAAAATCAGCCTCTTCGAATCCTTTTAAGAAAGATTCCTGTAGCCAGGCCTGAGGATTGCTGGTGGATTGCAAAAAGTCATAAATCATATAGACCTGTTTACGTAGTCCACGCGCGTCTTTGCTTCTACCTGCAAAGTTCTTGACCAATCGACTAAAATTATCTTTATCCTTGCCTTGGTAGTGATGTTCAAAAACTTGTCGAAAAACCTCATTTTTTAAGAGAAGTTGTTCACTTTCATTCTGAAGAATGCGAAAATTTGGAGCAAGATCTAGTAGATATCCATGCTTGGCCAGGAATTTTTGGGTAAATGAGTCCATGGTTCCAATTGCAGCGTTTGGTAAATCAGCTAATTGTCTGCCGAGGTGTTTTTTTAGTTCCAGATCTTGGGTTTCTTGGATTTGTTGGCTGATTTTCTTTTCCAAGCGTTCTTTTAACTCGGTCGCTGCCTTAACGGTAAAGGTAGAGATAAAGAGTTGGCGAATTTCTACACCACGCGCTAGTTGGTCAAGAATCCGTTCAGCCATGACAAAGGTTTTCCCTGAACCAGCTGAAGCTGAGACCAGAATATTTTGACCAGAGCTATAAATAGCTTGAATTTGTTCAGCTGTTTTCTTAGGTTTCTTGTTAGACTGAGCTTCTGCTACTTGCAAGGCTGCAATCTCTTCTTGGGTTAAAAATTTCATCGCTCCAACTCCTCTCTGATTTTATTAAACCAAGCTTCCTTGGCATTGCTCTTGGCAACCTTATCTAATAATCTAGCCTGGCCTAGATGGTAATTAGCTTCAAAACCTGTAATAGCTTGATATTGTTGAACATAGGGTGCAATGCTTCTACCGTTTTCTGTATAAGGGTTGATCGCAAATTCACCAGATAAAATCTTCTCTGCCGCTTTTTTGTAGAGAAGGGCATTATAGTCCAACAATAACTGGAATTCCTCATCAGACAACTGATAAGTCTTATTTTTATTGTAAAACTCTCCAAGGTTTTTTATCTCTTTTTCAAGAAAGAGGCCTTGGTATTTCATAGTCTTATTGGTTTCTGCTACTGCTTTAGAAAGAGTTTTTGCAGTTTGCAATGACTGAATTGGTTCAGCCATTTCTAGGTACATAGCTCCAAAGAAATCCGTATTCCCTTCTTGCTTGAGGGCAGCTAGATAGGTTGGTAATTGCGAATTAAGACCATTATAAAACATAGGGAACTTGAACTGAGTCAAAGAAGACTTATAATCTACAACACCGATAGCTCCATCTGATTTTAGACGGTCAATTCGGTCAACCTTACCACGAACATAGACATTTCGTCCGTTATCTAATTGAACAAAGGCTTGGTCCTTGCCACCAAAGACGGCCTCTTCCTGAATGGTTTCAATTTCTGAATTATGACGCAGAATGTGTCCAGTAGCGCGTGCTACATCCAAAGAACTTCCTGGGTTAATTGCGCTTCCAAACTTTCTTGATAAATGGCTTGAAACTCACGTTCTTGACTGGTTTCAGAGATTGCATGCTCTAAACGTCGATCAAAGGATTCATCGCTCGGCATTTTCAATGCCCGCTCAAAGATACGATGCAAGAAATTACCGTGACTTCTTGCATCAGGACGCAGACGCAATTCTTCTTGCAAGCCTAATACATAACGAAGGTAATAACTGTATTCATTACGGTAAAACTCCGTTAGTCCAGAAGTAGATAGATAGAAATCCTGATCTTGAGGATACAAGGCTTCCAGTGTATCATTAGCTAAAGCCTTGCTTTTCGGACTTGTTGGTAGGACGGGATTTTCCAAACCTTTGTCTTCCAACTTTTTACCCATCACACGAGCTAAAACCTTGACAAAGGTTAAGTCTTGGTCGCTTGTCTCCATCTCGCCTTGCTGATGATAGGCAACAAGACTAGACAAAAGACTGTGATAAGAACCGATATCATCCTTTGATAGGTTTTTTCGATCGATTCTTTTTTCAATCTTGCTAAAACCAAAATCCTGCAATTCTTTCAGATAAACTGACTCTTTACTCTCATTTTCATTGAGTAAACTTGGTGCTGATAAGACTAATTGCTTCCTAGCAGAGTTGACCAACGAAAGCATAGTATAGCGATTCTTCTTGAGGTTTTCTTGACTTGCAATCAGTAATTGAGAACCTTCTTGAGTTGCTTGGTTTAGAACTTCTCTTTCTTCATCGCTTAACAAACTGGTGTTTTGAGCAATTTTGGGCAAGTGATCTTGAGTTAAGCCAAGTGCATAGATGTAATCAGAAGTCAAAGGCACAATCAAATCATAACTTTGCACCAGAACAGTATCGACTGTTGCTGGGATCGTACGATAATTAGACAAGCTCATGCCTGAATGTAGAAGAGCTAAGAAATCATCCAAAGTGACCTGAGAACCTTCAAATACAGTTGCAAATTGCTCCATTACGTGGCAAAGGCCTTCCAGACCTCCTCTTGTCTTTCTTGCTCCGCTACTTCCATCGTTGCAGATAAGGTTTGTAATTGCTTGGTCAAATGAGCATCTTTCAAAAAGTTGTTCCATTTTGAAAGAAGATTCTCAGCTTTTTGCTTACGACTAGATAATAAAGTTTCTAATGGATTTAGAACACGAACACGAAGCTTATTTAATTTTTCTAAATCAAATTTCCCATGATGATTTTTTGTGAATTCTTGTTTAAAACTAGAAAGACCATCAATCCCTAGATAACGAAGATATTGTTCAAAGCTATCAATTTCCTCTTGACTAAGGTCAGTATGCAAACCGGTGCGTAGGAGATTAATCAAATCTTCCTGACGGAAATTGTATCGTTTCAAACGTCCGATAGATTCTACAAATTGCGTTAAAGGATGATGAGCCATGGACTCACTCTTGCCCAAATAAAATGGAATCTGATACTGATTAAATATTGTCTGCAAAGACAGTTTATAAGACTCTACATCTCCTAGCAGGATTCGAAAATTCTTATAACTAAGTTCTGAATCTTGATGCAATTTCTGGCGAATGCTTCGAGCAACTAACTCCAGCTCTTCTTTTTGTGTCAGACAAGACCAGATTTGCAAGTCATTTCTATCTTCGTCATTCACATCTAAATTAATTTCGGAATAATCATAAGCACTTTCGAGTAATCTTGAGGCTTTAGCAAAGGCATCAAGTTTCTCATGTTCTTGACATGCATCTTCTGCCTTAGTCTGATATTTAAAGGCTAAATGATGCAAAAACTCAACACTGGCTTGATAGAGGTTCCCTTCAGTAAAAGGACTTGTATAAGCTTTTTAGTCGCATAAACCCCAATGATAATCTCAACACCCTTACGATAAAGTAGATCCACTAGGTGTTCTTCTTCTGCAGAAAATCGGGTAAAACCATCAATGACTAGGGCAATCTTACTAAAATCACTACTTACTTTATTTTCTTCGATAGCATTGATCAGATATGATAATGGGCTTCCTTGTGAAACTTGACCTTGATTCAGATAAGCTGTTACCTTTTCAAAAATTAAGAGTAAATCAGAACGTTTATCAGCGTCAGCTAGACTTTCCAAGTCCAAGAAACTCATCTTAGCGGTTGTCATTTCGTGATAAATTTCAATCAATTGCTGGATGAATTGCGGATCTTGCTTAATAGCCCCGTAAACACGCAAATCCTTAGCGTCTATCTCAGACAAACATTTAGAGAAAGCCATACCCAGACCAATATCATCGAGACTTGACTTCGCGGGTATATCGTTTAAAACCAGATAACGAGCCATTTGAGCAAAGCGCGTGACTGTGATCGCAAAAGAAGCCTGCTGACTCAAGCACTCCAGCACGGCACGTTCCTTTTCAAAAGAAAGAGAGTTAGGAGCTATGTAAAAGACTCGTTTGCCTTGGGCAACCAGTCCTTGAGCCTCCTTGGTCAGGATTTCTGTCAAAGAAGTCCGAATGTCGGTATAAAGTAGTTTCATCTCTGCCTCATTTGATTTTTTCATTACCTTTCATTATACCATTTTTTTACTGCTAATCCTATAAATAGAGAGTTCTTAAACTACTGATAAAAAGTAAAATACCGGAAATCTCCGGCATTGATTGATAAGCACTAACTTCATGAAAACAAGAGTACCCATAAATCCCAAGATGCTGTAACGTTAATCATGAGATGGAGCAAAATGGGATAATAGAGAGAGTGAGTTTTACGGTAGAGTAATGCTAAGATTACTCCTCCGCTAGCATAGGTGAAAAAGGCGAGTGGTGTTAAACCTGAACTGACATGCACATAGCCAAATACACAGGCTGATAGTAAAACATCTCCATACCAAGGTGAATCTTTCAAAAAAGTATTCATAAGAACTCCCCGATATACCAATTCTTCTAAAATTGGTCCTAGCAGACAAGTAATAAGCAAAAAATATAGTAACTCTTGTCTCCCTGTCATCTCAATCAATTCATTTAAAGCGATTTGATTGGACGTTGCTGGGGTTAAAAAAGAAAACACAATATCTGAAAGATAACTGACTCCATAAGCAAGAAGCAGATAAACTGGATATCTCCATTTCCACTTCAACTCAAGTATTTTCTTGCCTTCGAATACTAGTAAATAAAGAATAGCTAGAAGAGTAACGCTAAACTCTAAAAAAGCAAGAATTTGAAAAAATTCTCGACTAGCAGCTACAAATCTAGCTGTAAAGTGATTAAAAATCCACCAAAACCAAGTCTTTCTATAAATGATTACCAATAAGGCTAGTAAAATCTGTACTGTTCTTCTTTTCATGATAAACCCTCTGCTTTTTTATCCACTATCAGTATGTTGCGAGTTTAGTATAGCATATATTTGCAAAAAAGCTTCTTCCAATCATGAATTGTAATTGAAACGTCCTAAATTGACATAGTAATCCTTATTTCCACTAAATTATGCTATAATATAAGCAAAACTCGTGAAAAGGAACTACTATGATTAAACTACTTGCCCTTGATATGGACGGTACTCTACTCAACGAAGCCAAGGAAATTCCTCAGGCTCATATTGATGCTATTCATAAAGCTATCGAAAAAGGTGTCAAACTGGTTCTCTGTACTGGACGACCTCTCTTTGGGGTTCTTCCCTACTACAAGAAACTCGGTTTAGATACGGATAATGAATACGTCATCGTCAACAATGGATGTTCTACCCACCAAACCAGTGACTGGGGCCTTGTTGACTGGCGGGAACTTAGCAAATCTGACATCGAATACCTCAATGATCTTGCTGAAAAGAGTGAGGTTCAATTGACTCTTTTTGATGAGGAACACTACTTCGTTCTCGGAGGGAAACCAAATCCTATCGTTCAATATGATGCTACACTTGTCTTTGCTGACCTGACTGAAATCTCACTGGAAGAAGCTACTAGCGGGAAATATCGAATGTTCCAAGGTATGTTCTTAGGTACAAAGGAACAAACAGATGACTTTGAACAACGATTTGCCGATGAACTTTGTCAGAGATTTAGCGGTGTTCGTTCTCAACCAGTGATCTACGAAGCCATGCCACTCGGTACAACCAAGGCATCTGCTCTTTCTCGTTTGGCTGAGATTTTAGATATCCAACCTTCTGAAATCATGGCTATGGGTGATGCCAATAACGACATTGAGATGCTAGAGTTTGCTGGGCTTGGGATTGCCATGGGAAATGCTAGCGACTATGTCAAATCTCTTGCTGATGCCGTAACTGCCAGCAATGAAGAAGACGGTGTTGCACGCGCTATTGAGAAATATATTTTGGTAGAAAATAAGCCCAGTCAACTAGTATTTCTAGCCAACTGGGCTTTTTATTTTTAGAAACTAAAAAACTTTAGAAACACTTTAGAAATGCTTGACGATTCTTTGATATCTATGCTTTATACTAGAGTTATAAATATAAAACATCTTATACTCTTCGAAAATCTCTTCAAACCACGTCAGCTTCGCCTTGGATGATATATGTGACTGACTTCGTCAGTCTTATCTACAACCTCAAAGCAGTGCTTTGAGCAACCTGCGGCTCACTTCCTAGTTTGCTCTTTGATTTTCATTGAGTATTAAAGATTAAAGGAGAAAACTATGAAACAGTCCTCGAAATCCATGGCTTGTCCAAACAATTTGGCAAACAACCTATTCTACAAGACCTTAATCTCTCAGTTAAAGAAGGAGATATTTATGGACTTATCGGAAAGAATGGTGCTGGTAAGACAACTCTGATTAAAATCATTACCCAATTATTATCTGCTGACCATGGAACTATTTCCCTCTTTTCTAGTCAAGGGTATAAGGAGTGCACGAAAGCCCTATCTCGAGTAGGTTCAGTCATTGAATCCCCAGTAGCACACAATCATTTAACGGCCTATCAAAATCTTAAATATTATTGTACTATTCGACATATCCCAAATGCTGATCAAGTCATTCAGGAAACGTTAAAGTATGTAGGGTTAACAGATACAGGTAGAAAAGTTTTTCGAGATTTCTCTCTTGGGATGAAACAACGTCTAGGTATTGCTATTGCTCTCCTATCAAAACCAGACTTTCTCATCCTTGATGAACCCATCAATGGTCTCGACCCAATCGGTATCAAAGAGTTTCGTCAAATGATTCAACGTCTGAATCAAGAGAAAGGAATGACCATTCTCATCTCTAGTCATATCTTGTCAGAACTTTATCTTGTTGCCAATCGCTTTGGAATTCTGGACCAAGGGAAGATCATTCGAGAAATCAGTAAGGCCGAATTTGAGACACTCAATGAAGACTATATTGTTCTGAAAACAAGTGAAAAAGAAAAAGCTAGTCAAATCTTAAAAGACAAAGTGCGTCTTGAATTTAAAGTTGTTAATTCAGATAATGAGATTCATATTTTTAGCCATGAACAAGATGTCAAACGAATTCTCAAAGAACTTACTCTAGCAGATGTCGCTGTTGATGAGATTTACTATGCTCGTCAAAATCTTGAAGAATACTTCACACAATTAGTAAAATAGGAGGAAGAACATGATTCATACAATTCAAGCAGACTTTTACCGTCTTTTCCGTTCCAAAGGTTTTTGGATTACAGAGATTGTTCTCTTTGCACTCATGTTAATGGGAGCTACTATTGGGGCTACAGGACATCTAATGTCAGTTGATACAACGCCCCCAGAATCAGAAATTCCAACCCAAGGTTGGAATGGTGTGCAAGCCCTGATTAACGCATCGAGTCAAGGTTCAAACCTCGTTTTTCTCTGTATTATCCTTGCTTGCCTCGTTCTGGGAGTTGACCTTATCGGAAAACTCTATAAAAACAGTTTGACAGTAGGGGTTTCTCGTACAGAATTCTTTCTAGCCAAATCTGTTGTATTAGCCAGTATCGCTCTAATGCAAATTCTTATTAGCCTAGTTATTGCTTTCGTACCAGCAACTATCCTAAACGGAGTAGGAACCATGCCAGAAGGATTTATTGGCAATCTCCTTCTAACGATTGGTCTTCAATTCCTCTGCCTTCTTGCTTGGCTTTCCATTATTTCCTTCATTCTCTATGTGACTCATTCTTATCTGGCTGTTTTCATTGGCTATTTAATCAGTTCTATCTTACTTTCAACGCCGATGCTTATCTTTCCAGATATCGAAATTTTACGCTATTTGTCCTTGAATGTTGCCTATGCCATGACTGCCTATAGTCAGGCTGTTCTATACACCGTTATCGTTACAGTGACTGTTATTCTATTCTTTACCATTAGTGGACTTGCTGTTTTCAAGAAGAAAAGCTTATAAAAATGACCTCCTCTATTTAAAAAGAGGAGGTTTCTTGTTTTAAAAGAGTATCTTAACTGTAAACCAAGCACCATCTGTACTTAGTTGTAGTTCTGCTCCAAGGAGATGGGATAGTTCTTCAGTAATATAAAGACCTAAACCAGAGGATTCTTCTGTATCTGAGAGGTTTTCAGAGTAAAATCGTTGACTGAGATTTTCAATTTTGCGAATGGGTTGTTTGACTAGATTAGCAATTTCCAAACAGATATGATTGTCCACTTCTTTCAAAGAAAATCTCGCTTCATCCTTACCATGTTTTAGAACATTGCCAACGAGATTTTGCAAGATACGCTCTAATAAATCCGAATCTGTCAGTAAATACAAACCAGGTTCTACTTGCAAATCAAGGTCAATCTTTGCCGTCTGAAATGAATCATAATAGGTCAGCAATTTTTGCGTCATAAATGTCGAGACTTCTAACTCAGATAAGTCAGGTTTAACTGCTCCTTCCATTAACCGACGATAGTCCAAAAGAGCCTCTAGACGTTTTGAAACTTGATTGAGATGATGGGCAATTTTTTTCAAACTCTCAGACTCAGGATTTTCTGTTTTAAGCAATTGCTGAGTATAACCCGACGCAATCGTTAAGGGCGTCCGAATATCGTGGGCAATATTGCTAATAGCCATGTCTAAAGTCTGCTTTTCACGTTTCATAATCAAGCGTGACTGCTCAACTTCTTGAAAAAGATGATTGATTTGCTGGTAAAGATGTAAAAAATCCTTGGAGAAAGTTGACACTCCGATTCTCTTCATACTTCCAGTATGAATCTTTCTTCAACTTGTTGGCTCAAGTTCACGAGTGCTAGATGATAGCGAATCAACCCTATCGTCAATAGGATGATGACCAGTAGTAGCAAAGAAAGTAAAATATAGATCATTGCTCATCTCCTTTTAACCGAACACCAACTCCCCAGATAGTTTCAATATACTCTTGCTCTGAATCCAGTTGTCCTAATTTTTTACGGAGATTACTTAAATGAGTGTTAAGAGTATTGTCGCCTGGTAAATAAGTATCCTCCCAGACTAATTCATAGAGTTCTTCTTTCGTGAAAATTTTCTTAGGATGTCCCAACAAGGTTTGTAGAATCAAACATTCTTTCTTAGCTAAGCGAATAGTTTCCTGGCAATTTTTGATTTCAAAACTATCTGCATCAAATTGAATATTTTTTAACTGTTGAATCAACTTGTCTGGATGTTCGATTTCAGTTGCTTGCTTGTCATTTTTTTGACGTAATTGTACCGTAACCCTGGCAAAAACTTCATCCAAATCAAAAGGTTTTACAATATAATCATTAGCACCATCTAAGAGATATTGGCTGATGAGCTTTTTATCGCTTAGGGCAGTTAGCATGATGACAGGAACTGAACTTTCTTGTCTAATGGCTTTTAAAACCTGATCGCCATTTTTTCCTGGAAGCATAATATCTAGCAAGATTAGATCAATGTCACCTTGTTCAAATCGTATCATTCCTTCAGTACCAGAAAAAGCCTGAATCACCTCATGCTCCTCAGAAAGAAGAGTTCTCAAAATTTCTTGAATCTCATTATTATCTTCAACGATAAGTATTCTAGCCATAAACACCAACCTTTCTAATAGTATTATATCATGCTTTTTTAGGAATTTCGGATAAAGAAAAACTCTCCTTCATAGTAAAAATACGAAGAAGAGTTCATTCTATGTATTAAATTAAAGCGGTCAAAGCGGTGATAAGTCCAAAAACGATACCAGGTGCATTGGCTGCTGCCAAAGGAATATCTCGTTCTTTTTTAAAGAGTCCGTAGTATACCCAAAGACTGCAGTTAAGTGCAGCTACTGCTGGTTGGATAAAATTCCCTTTTTGACCAGCAAGGTTATTCATAATTTGAGGAATATAAGAGACATACATCATTACAGACATAAAGGTTGCAAGCCAACCCAAAGTTTTCATTTGTTTTTCAGTCATTTTTTTCTCCTTTCAAAAACAGTTTCAATTATACACTATTTTTTTAAAAATCGTGTGAGCAAAAAAACTTTTTGTTATGAAAATGTAAATTATCACAAGAGTGTGATAAGAGTATTCGTAAAAATGGCGGTGGGACAGAAATCAATAGACAAAGTCTCGATTTCGTAGTCCCAGCCCCGCGAGGATGATTAGGAGCTTTTTTGGAGTCTAAAAGACGAACAAAAAGTTCAATCAACTACCGCGTCAAAGTTTCATTGCTAATAAAAAGTGAGGTCGGAATCTTTTGTCTCAACCTCAATCTTATTCATTTAGATAACTTACTTTTTCTCAATCGGTGCAACACTGGCCAAAAGTTTTTTCAAACCGACTTCTGGGAAGTTGATTTTTAGTTCCTGTGTTGATCCACTACCTGATACTTCAAGGACAGTCCCTTCACCCCATTTTTTTATGAAGGGCAATATCACCAATAGACCAGCTGGTTTCACTTGAAGTTGATTTTGATCCAGTAGCAAATTGTCCAAAAGGTAGTCCTTTTGAGTCAATGGATCTTGGTGCTGCATTGCGTTTGCGATCTTGTAGAGCTTGAGCTAGGCTCATGCCTTGACCAAAGGCGACACCACCACTGCTATAAGATGCTTTGAAGCTACTATTAGCTGGACGAGCCAAACCTTGATAAGTTAACAAATCTGAACTAATCTCATTGATAAAGCGTGTTGGGCGATTATAGTTCGTTCGACCAAACAGCAAGCGTGAGTTAGCATTAGTCAAATAGAGAATTTTCTCGGCGCGCGTGATTCCTACATAGGCCAAACGGCGTTCCTCTTCTAGTTCGTCCACATCTTCTGCTGCACGACTAAGTGGAAAGACATTTTCTTCCATCCCAATCAAGAATACAACTGGAAACTCCAGTCCCTTGGCAGCATGGAGCGTCATCAAGGTTACTTCTGATGTTTCCTGACTGCCAGAGTCTGTATCTGCAATCAAGGCCAAGTCATTGAGGAAGCGACTGAGTTTATCCAGTCCAGTTTCCTCTTCTTGATTATCTGGGTTATCATCGAAATTCTTGGTAACAGAAAGGAACTCCTCGATATTTTCAACCCGAGCCTTGCTTTCCAAAGTCGCCTGGGCATTGAGAATATCCACGTATCCTGTCTTTTCCAATACTGTTTCTACTAACTCAGTAATGCTTAATTGATCCAGTTGCTCCCGTAAATCAAGAATCATATTGGCAAAATCCCAGATAGACTGGGCTGCCTTACCTTTAATTCCTGATAACATGATGTTAGCTGAAGCATCTAGCATAGACATTTCTTGCAAATTAGCAAAATCACGAATCTTCTCAACAGTACCTGGGCCAATTCCACGCTTTGGTTCATTGATAATGCGTTCAAAACTGATATTGTCACTCAAATTGGCAATGAGATTCAGATAAGCGATAATATCACGAATTTCCTTACGGCTGTAGAATTTTGTTCCACCAACCATGGTATAAGGAATATTGGACTTAAGCAAAGCTTCTTCAATCGTACGAGATTGGGCATTAGTACGGTAAAGAACTGCAAAGTCCTTGTGGAGGAAGTTTTGGCTTCGACCAAGTTCATCAATGGTTTTGGCTACAAAGACTGCCTCGTCTTGTTCATCATTAGCACGATAGTAGACAATCTGTTCCCCATCCGCATTTTGAGTCCAGAGATTCTTAGGACGGCGATTTATTGTTTTTGATGACATCATTAGCTGCTTGGAGGATGGTCTTGGTTGAGCGGTAATTTTCCTCCAACAAAACAACCTTGACTTGAGGATAATCCTTCTCAAAGTCCAAGATATTCTGCATATCAGCACCACGCCAACCATAGATAGACTGGTCTGCATCCCCAACTACACAGATATTTTGAAAGCGTGAAGCCAGGAGTTTAACTAATTGATACTGGGCATGGTTGGTATCTTGATACTCATCAACGTGGATGTACTGGAACTTCTGCTGATAATAAGTCAAAACATCAGGATTTTGGTCAAAGAGACGCAAGGTCAACATGATTAAATCATCAAAGTCCACCGACTCTGACTGACGAAGTTCTTTCTGATAAGCCGAATAACACTTAGCTACAATTTGTGTGTACATATCTCCTGCCTGGGCAGCATAAGCCACATCGTCAATCAGATCATTCTTAGCATTGGAGATAGTTCCCAAAATGGTGCGTTCATTCCATTTTTTAGGATCCAAGTTCAACTGCTTGAGAATACGTTTCATGAGCGTCCTCTGCTCCCCTGGATCCACAATCGTGAAATTGCGATTGTAGCCAATGTGGTCCGCATCGCGCCGTAGGATACGCACGCACATAGAGTGGAAGGTAGCGATCAAACAATCCTGAGTAGCTGGATTAAGTCCATAAGCACGCTCCTTCATTTCACGCGCAGCCTTATTGGTAAAGGTAATGGCCAAGATATTCCATGGGTTTACCATCTTTTCATCAATTAAGTAGGCAATACGGTGGGTTAAAACACGAGTCTTACCAGATCCAGCACCCGCCATGATCAGCAACGGACCTTCAGTCGTTTGAACAGCCTCAGCTTGACGTTCATTCATTCCCTTTAATAATTCGTTCATTTTCTCTTCCTTATTCTTCAAGTCAATGTTTCTATTATATCAAAAAAGTTTGAAAATAACTTTTCTCAGAAGCCTTCTGACTACTTTAGAAGATTATACAAGAAAAGAACACTGGATGAGTGTTCTTAGTAATTATTCTATTAATCCTTTATAGACTGCAAAAGCGTCATTAGGGCTTGGGCAGAACGACGTCCTGCTTCTACGATAAATTCATCGAAAGAGAGGGAGGCTTCATGATTGGCATTGTCACTCATGGCACGAACGACTAAGAAAGGTAGGTTCAAAGCATGAGCTGCTTGAGCAATAGCTGCCCCTTCCATCTCTACAGCAAGAACTTGAGGGAAGTGCTCTTTTATCGCTTTGATTTTATCTTCTCCAGCAACAAAACTGTCTCCTGTCGCAATTAAACCTAAATGCCAAGTTTGTTCCAGTTTAGACAAACTCTCTTGAATCAAACTGATAAACTTTTTGTCTGATTCAAAATAGAGAGGCTGTTGCGCCATTTGACCGTAATCATAGCCAAGGCAGTCACATCAACATCGTGATAGGCAAGCTTGTCTGCAATCACTACATCGCCTACTGCAATCCCATTTGCCACTGCACCAGCAGATCCAGTATTAATCACTGCATCCACCTGAAAGTGATCCGCTAAGATAGCGACACTCATAGCAGACATGACTTTTCCGATTCCACTCTCTACAAGTACAAGCTCGACAGAACCAATCTTACCAGTATGATAGCTGTTTCCCAGAACCTTTTCTTCGCTGGCATCGTCCAAGTGTTGAATCAAGTAAACTAGCTCTTCTGGCATAGCTGCTATAATTCCAATTTTCATGATAGACCCCTTAAATAAATCTCATTGCTAGAATCAACAAAAATCAAGAGAAAAATAACTGCAAAATAGAATTTTATTCAATTTAGAATTAAAGACATTTCTCTTAGTATTTTCAATCCGACGACTTTTGTGAATAGAAGGTTCAACTTCGATGGTCAGTGTATCCTGGCTAAAACTATGATCTCTGGTTCGTGAATAGCCAAAATTTTGAGAAGAAGTCGGTAAAATCTTAGTTTCCTCATCATCTAGCAAGGGAGGACCTGAGATGTCCTCTCCTCGATTGGCACGTTCAATCATTTCATCTGTTAATAAAGGTTTACCCATGGGTTCCTCCACTATTTTTTTGTAATTCCCAGTACTGGATAGCCATGATGGTCTTGGCATCACAAATATCTCCTGACTGGATCAGTGCTTTAGCTTGGTCAAGATTGACTTCAAGCAACTCCAAAGTCTCATCTTCATCCTGAGGACGAGGATTTTCAACTTTTGTCAAATCGCTTGCCAAGTAAAGTTTTAAGCGCTCGTTACAAAATCCAATCGCTGAGTAAAAATCATAGACAAGGCTTAATTTTCCAGTATAGGCTGCTTCTTCCTCTAACTCACGAAGGGCTGCTGCTTCTGGATCTGCATTCTCCCCGATTTCAAGTTTACCTGCAGGAATTTCAACAGAGACTTTTTCAATCGCCTTGCGATATTGTTTAACAAGGACAATCTTATTTTCTGGAGTGACTGCAAGGACACAAACTGCTCCATTGTGGAAAATCAAATCACGTTGCGCTCTACCTTTGCCAGAAGGTAGTTCAACCTGGTCTTGAACCAATTGGAAGATCGGTCCTTTATAGATTTCTTTACGACTTATAGTCTTTTCTTCGAATTCCATCGTTAGCTCCTATTTATTGTTAGGATGATGAGGGAGGCGAGTTGCATATTCATCCTTATTGACTTGACGACCTCGTCCAATAGCAATGGCATCAGCTGGGACATCTTTAGTAATGGTTGAACCTGCTCCAACAAGAGAGTTATCTCCAAGTTCTACTGGAGCAATGATAGTTGAATTAGATCCAACGAAAACATTGTTTCCAATGATTGTTTTAAATTTGTGTTGACCATCGTAATTTACAGTAATCGTTCCTGCACCGAAGTTGACATCACTACCAACCTCACAGTTACCAATATAAGTTAAATGACCAGCTTTTGTATTTTCACCGATGCTTGAACCTTTGACTTCAACAAAGTTTCCAATGTGCACATCTTTTGCAAGGCTTGATCCTGGACGGATATGAGCATAAGGACCAACTGTAACGCCATCAGCAACTGAGCTTTCCTCAATCATTGAATTGGTAATCACTGCTCCTGCTCCGATACTACTATCAACGATATAAGTTCCGTTGGTCAAAACAGTTCTTGTACCAATCTTACTAGAACCTTTGAGGGTTACATTTGCTTCGATTTGAACTTCTGGAGCGATTTCAACATCAATGTCAATGTAAGTAGCTTCAGGATTCACAAAACTAACCCCATTGACCATATGCGCTTGGTTAATACGGCGACGCATAATGCCTTCAGCTGTCGCAAGGGCAACACGGTCATTAACTCCGAGACTTTCATCAAAGTCTTTCAGAGTATAGGCACCAACTTTTTCCCCTGCTTCACGGAAAATGCCGATGACATCAGTGATGTAGTATTCGCCTTGGGCATTGTTGGTGTTGATATTCTTCAAAGCTTCAAAGAGACGAGCATTATCAAAGACATAGGTTCCTGTATTGATCTCCTTGATTTGTTTTTCAAAATCAGTCGCATCCTTCTGCTCCACGATACGAAGCACTTCAGCATTCTCGTTACGAACAATACGACCATAACCAAACGGATCTTCAGCTTCTGCAGTAAGAATTGTAGCTACGTTCTTGTGATTAACGTGGAAATCAATCAAGTTCTTTAGACTTTCACCAGTAATTAGTGGTGTATCACCAGCAATAACCAATGTTTGTCCGGAAAGTCCTTCAAGAATTGGCTCAGCCATCATAACCGCATGACCAGTTCCTAATTGCTCAGACTGTCTTACAAAATCAGTTTGACCAGCTAAAACTTGTTCAACTAGCTCTGCCTTATGACCAACAACCGTTACTGTTTTTTCAGGCTTGATTGCCCCTACACTACGAAAAACATGCTCCAGCATAGAAATTCCTGCAACCTTGTGCATGACTTTTGGTAGATCTGATTTCATACGAGTACCTTTACCCGCTGCTAAAATAACTGCATAATTTGCCATATTTTTCTCTTTTCTATAGAAATTCCCTTATATTATATCATAAATTTGTTCATTCAAACACAAAAGAGAGCAAATGCTTTAAAACATCGCATTCTCTACATGATTTCGAGTATTTTTTTTTGATTTTTTTCACCATTTACGATACACTATAAAAGTATGAGAAAGAAAATAAATCCTGTTTTTATTTTTACTGTATTAGCGACTATCGTGGGTATTTTAATCATTAACAGACCCAAGTTTGAAGACCATCCAGTCAAAACAAAGCAAAATCCAGTTCAAGTAGAAACTCAAGCTTTACATAATATCAACAAGCCGATTATTGATGTTTCTGGCTGGCAAAGACCATCTGAGATCAATTATGACACCTTAACTCAAAATATTTCAGGTGCGATTGTTCGGGTTCATAGTGGAGCTCAAGTTTCTATTGATGAAAACGATGCTTCATTCAAAAATGGAGTCGATAAGGCTTATAAAGAACATATCACTGAATTCCAAAAACGAAATGTTCCAGTTGCTGTTTACGCCTATGTAGCTGGAAAAAATGTCGAAGAAATGGAAAAAGCTGCTGAAGCCTTCTATAACGCCGCTTCTCCTTACAATCCTAGCTACTATTGGCTTGATGTTGAAGCAAAGACTATGTCTGACATGAATCAGGGCGTTGAGGCCTTTCGTTCCAAATTAGCTTCATTGGGAGCAAAAAATATTGGTATCTATGTTGGTGTTTACTTTATGGAGGAACATAGTATCAACGTTGATAATTACTCGGCTATCTGGATACCTTCCTATGGAACCAACTCAGGTTACTATGAAAGTGCTCCAAAAACAGATCTTGACTATGATCTTCACCAATACACTTCACATGGAAATCTTGGTGGATTTGAACATCACCTCGATTTGAACCTTATTTCTTCATCAAAGAACAAGGAAGAAACCTTTAGAAAATTGTTTTTAAATCCTTAATCACTATCACCATAAGCAAGTCAGACATTGCTTTCTGCTTGCTTTTCTTTATTTTTCAGTATTAATTTACTGTTTTATCTTTATAGAATATGAATCTCGGAGGTCCTCTATGTTATCATGGTTATCAAAAATTATTAAGGGAATTGTAATTGCCCTAGGTTTCATTCTACCAGGAATTTCTGGTGGCGTTCTTGCCGCTATATTGGGAATTTATGAGAGAATGATTCGTTTTCTTGCCCATCCTTTTAAGAATTTCAAAGAAGATGTGCTCTTTTTCCTTCCTGTCGGCATTGGAATGCTTCTAGGTATCGGACTTTTCTCCTATCCAATCGAGTATCTTTTAGAGAATTATCAAGTGTATGTATTGTGGAGTTTTGCTGGAGCTATCATTGGTACCATCCCAAGTCTTGTCAAAGAATCAACTCGTGACTCTGATAGAGATAAGGTTGACCACATATGGTTTTGGACAACCTTCATCATCTCAGGTATCGCCCTCTATGCCTTGAATTTTGTAGTTGGTTCTCTATCTGCAAGCTTCCTTAACTTCACACTGGCTGGTTGTTTGTTGGCGCTTGGTATTTTGGTTCCAGGGCTTAGTCCTTCCAATCTTCTCTTGATTCTTGGCCTTTATGGCCCTATGTTAACAGGGTTCAAGACTTTTGATTTGTTTGGGACCTTCTTACCAATTGGAATTGGGCTTCTTATCACTCTGATTATTTTCTCTAAATTCATGGACTATGCTCTTCGCCTTTATCACTCACGTGTGTATCATTTTATCATTGGAATAGTACTATCAAGTACACTCTTGATCCTTATTCCAAACGCTGGTAATGCTGAAAGCATCAGCTATAACGGCTTATCTCTTGTTTCCTATGTCATTATCGCCTTCTTCTTCGCCCTTGGCATTTGGCTAGGGATTTGGATGAGTCAATTGGAGGATAAGTACAAATAATGGCCAAAAAAACTAAAGCAAAAAAGACCTTAGTCGAGCAAATATTAGCTAAGGCAGGTGTTGAACACCAAGGTATTCAAATCAATGCTTTAGAGGGAGAGCTTCCTTCTGAGTATGAGAGAAGTCACATTTTTAAAACACTAGCGCTTTTAGGGGACAAGACTGGTCCAGTTATTGGGATTGTTCCTATTACTGAACATCTTTCTGAAAAGAAATTAGCAAAAATTTCTGGTAATAAAAAAGTGAGTATGATTCCGCAAAAGGATTTAGAAAAAACAACTGGGTATATCCATGGTGCAAATAACCCTGTCGGTATCCGTCAAAAACACAACTACCCTATTTATATTGATGAAAGTGCCTTGAAATTGGAAAAAATGATTGTTTCTGCTGGAGAAGTCGGACACAGCATCATCATTGCTCCACAAGATTTGGCAAACTTTGTTAAAGCGAACTTTGTAGATATTTTGGAGGAAAACAAGTCATGAAACTTTACTTTGTTCGTCATGGTCGAACAGTCTGGAATCTAGAAGGTCGCTTTCAAGGTGCCGGCGGAGATTCCCCACTTCTTCCTGAGTCCATTGAAACCTTAAATGAACTCGGTCAATATCTTAAAGATGTTTCATTCGATAAAATTTATTCGAGTGATTTGCCAAGGGCTGTAAAATCTGCTGAAATTATACAAAGTCAACTGACAAATCCATGTCCTTTGGAAAGTGTACCTGAACTAAGAGAATGGCACCTTGGCAAACTAGAAGGTTTAAAAATTGCTACTTTAAATGCAATCTATCCGCAGCAAATTCAAGCCTTTAAAACAAACTTAGCCAAGTTTGACACTCGTATGTTTGAAGCCGAATCCCTCTACAGCACAACTCACCGAACCATTCAATTTATCAAATCTTTAAAGGATTCTAAGGCTGAACAACTCTTACTGGTTGGTCATGGAGCTAACCTTACTGCAAGTCTTCGTACTCTTTTAGGCTATAATGAAGCTCTTCTCCGCAAAGATGGCGGTTTGGCCAATGCTAGTCTAACAATTATAGAAACTGATGACTTTAAAAAATTCAACCTCTTAGTCTGGAACGACACTTCTTATCAAAATTCGAACTGAACTTAACAATCACTGTTAAGTTCTGCTAAATTCCCAAACTAACTTCCATCGCCAATAAAAGTGGAAGTTAGTCTGATAAAAATCCTAAAAACCAGTGGAAAACCGTGTCAGGGTAAGTTCCACTGGTTTTACTAATGCTTGATTTCATCGCTTTTGTAGCCGAAAGGAATCGAAAAAAAGAGCGCACAAAATCCTATCATCTGAAAGCGTTTCAGATTAAGTTCCGCTATGGTGGAAGTTAGTGTGAGACGTTTGAATGGGGTTGAAGGTTAATTTTTAGAACTTATGTTGGAGTAATTTAGACGACTGACAGACGTCTTCTGCAGGTATTTTAGAAATGCCCAGAAGCTTAGGAATCTCTTCTCCGTAAGTAAAAGCAAAGATTTCATAGGCTGACTTTCCATTTAAAGCAGCACGTTTGACGTTGTTGACATGAGAACAGACGAGATTGATGTCCTCTTGAGTTAAGTTGTCAAAGGAAGTTCCCTTAGGTAGAATGTCGCGAATCATCGTGTGATTTTTTTCTCAATTCTCCTTTCTGGTCAGAGCGATTAGGGTCACAAAAGAAGAGCTTACTCTCCTCGAACATCCATTTCGATGTCATCAACCCTGGCAAACTTTCCACCATTATCGGTCAGAATGACAGGAAAGAGTTGGAAGAAATCTTTGTCAGCTTCGTGAAGGGTATTCTTAATATCATAGAGGTGTTTGGTAACCTCAAGGGCAGTTTTATTTTCCAGAATCCTAGCGAAGATAAAGTTACAGAAAGACAGGTTGAAGGTGAGTAGGACTTTCCCTCCCATTCTGTCCATAACTGTATCCATTTCTAACCAAGAGTTTAGTTGGTTAAGGACTAAATAATTTTGAAAATCCTCATAGGAACGGCCTTTTTTAGCTTCTTTAGGGATGGAGGGTAGATTACTTTTTCGTCTCTCTTTGAATTTAACGGCTCTGGCTAGATCAATAGGAGCGATAGCCAGGTAGCCTTTTCGGATGTGTCGGTAGACGGTTGAGGAGCTGACATCAAGGTTATGAGTTTTGAGGATATGATAGATGTGCTGTCCCTTTTTAACTCCATCAGAAATAACTTTATCCATATTCCAGAAAGTCTGAGAATTGATAGGAGTTCCTTCACGAGACTCGACAAGAGTTTGTTCGTATTGTTTTTGAGCTTGCTTAGCAAGGTAGAAAATCTTCTTATAGCCACAATTCTGTCTTCTTTTAGGGCATCCATTACAGACAAAGGGGGCCTTATCGAGTAGAGGGCAAGGAAGGTTATCACAGGTAGACACTCGTACTTGTCTGTTTCGTTTGACTTCTTTGGAAACAGTAGTTGGGTCTTTTAGTATAAATTGCCCAATAGCTTTGAAGGTTTCACCGCGCTCTAAACCTAATTGGATATCATTACGGTCTGAAAGGGTAAGGTGTTTATGTTTTGTCATAGTGAGCCTCACTTCTAACACAAACGTCTCACACTTAATTCCACCATAAAAATCCGTTTTAGACTAATTTCCACTTTGGTCAGGAAAGTGGAAGTTACTTTGAGAAGTTACCGCTGTTAAGTTCTTTTTAGATTTTGTAGAATATCCGTGAATTTATTTGACTTTTATGATAAAATGGGAGTATCGCAAAAAGACTCATCGTATCAAGAATTGAGTAAAAACTAGGAGGAAACCATGTCAACAGAACATATGGAAGAACTAAATGACCAGCAGATCGTTCGCCGTGAAAAAAATGGCTGCGCTCCGCGAACAAGGAATCGATCCTTTCGGTAAACGTTTTGAACGTACTGCCAACTCTCAAGAACTAAAAGATAAATTTGCTAACCTTGATAAAGAACAACTACACGATTTAAACGAGACTGCTACTATCGCTGGACGCTTGGTAACAAAGCGTGGTAAAGGTAAAGTTGGATTTGCCCACCTTCAAGACCGCGAAGGTCAAATTCAAATCTACGTTCGTAAAGATGCTGTAGGTGAAGAAAACTACGAAATCTTTAAGAAGGCTGACCTCGGAGACTTCCTCGGTGTTGAGGGTGAAGTGATGCGTACGGATATGGGAGAACTCTCAATCAAGGCTACTCACATCACACACTTATCTAAAGCCCTTCGTCCCCTTCCAGAGAAATTCCACGGACTTTCAGACGTTGAAACAATCTACCGTAAACGTTACCTTGATTTGATTTCTAACCGTGAAAGCTTTGACCGCTTCGTCACACGTTCAAAAATCATTTCTGAAATCCGTCGCTACCTCGATGCTCAAGGTTTCCTTGAAGTAGAAACACCTGTACTTCACAACGAGGCCGGTGGGGCTGCTGCCAAACCATTTATTACACACCACAATGCTCAAAATATTGATATGGTGCTTCGGATAGCTCTAGAACTTCATCTCAAACGTCTAATTGTCGGTGGTATGGAACGCGTCTATGAGATTGGCCGTATCTTCCGTAACGAAGGAATGGATGCAACTCATAATCCTGAATTTACCATGATTGAGGTTTACCAAGCCTATGCTGATTTCCAAGACATCATGGATTTGACTGAAGGCATTATCCAACACGTTGCAAAAGTTGTTAAAGGTGAAGGTCCAGTTATCTATCAAGGAACTGAAATCAAGCTTAACGAACCATTTAAACGTGTACACATGGTTGATGCAATCAAGGAAATTACAGGTGTTGATTTCTGGAAAGATATGACTTTCGACGAAGCCGTAGCCCTTGCAAATGAAAAACATGTACCGGTTGAAAAACACTACACAGAAGTGGGACAAATTATCAATGCCTTCTTCGAAGAATTTGTCGAAGAAACTTTGACCCAACCAACCTTTGTTTATGGTCATCCAGTAGCAGTGTCACCTTTGGCTAAGAAAAATCCAGAAGACCCACGCTTCACTGATCGTTTTGAGCTCTTCATTATGACCAAAGAATACGGAAATGCCTATTCTGAGTTGAATGATCCAATCGACCAGCTTAGTCGTTTTGAAGCCCAAGCTAAAGCAAAAGAACTTGGTGACGACGAAGCGACTGGTATCGACTATGACTACATTGAAGCCCTTGAATATGGTATGCCACCAACAGGTGGTTTGGGAATCGGTATCGACCGTCTCTGCATGCTACTCACAGATACTACTACTATTCGTGACGTATTGCTCTTCCCAACTATGAAATAAAAACTCAAATCTCCTAGTTATCTCTAGGAGATTTTTAATAATAACAAAAGACAAACTCAATATTGAGCTTGTCTTTAAATTTTTCTTATTAGAATAAACCAAGGACAGTTCCATCACTTTCAACATCCATGTTGAGAGCTGCTGGGCGTTTTGGAAGTCCAGGCATGGTCATCACATCACCAGTAAGGGCAACGATAAAGCCTGCACCCAATTTTGGTACCAATTCACGAATGGTAATTTCAAAGTTTTCAGGTGCTCCAAGTGCATTTGGATTATCTGAGAAACTGTACTGAGTCTTAGCCATACAGATTGGCAATTTATCCCAGCCATTTTGAACGATTTGAGCAATTTGGGTTTTAGCTTTCTTCTCAAAGTTTACTTTGCTTCCGCGATAGATTTCAGTGACAATCTTTTCAATCTTTTCTTGAACAGAAAGGTCGTTGTCATACAAACGTGTATAGTTAGCTGGGTTTTCGTCAATTGTTTTGACGAGAGTTTCAGCCAATGCCACTCCTCCTTCAGCTCCATCAGCCCATACGCTAGCTAATTCGACTGGAACATCAATTGAAGCACAAAGTTCTTTCAAGGCTGCGATTTCAGCTTCTGTATCAGATACAAATTCATTGATAGCAACAACTGCTGGAATACCAAACTTACGGATATTCTCAACGTGGCGTTTCAAGTTTGCAAATCCAGCACGTACTGCTTCCACATTTTCCTCTGTCAGAGCATCTTTAGCAACTCCACCATTCATTTTAAGGGCACGAAGAGTCGCTACAATGACTACTGCACTTGGAGCTGTTGGCAAGTTTGGAGTCTTGATATCCAGGAACTTCTCTGCACCAAGGTCTGCACCAAAACCAGCTTCTGTCACTGTGTAATCTGCTAAACGTAGAGCCGTTTTCGTTGCCAAAACTGAGTTACATCCGTGAGCAATATTGGCAAATGGTCCACCATGTACAAAGGCAGGTGTTCCGTATATTGTCTGAACCAAGTTTGGCTTAATAGCATCCTTCAAAATCAATGCCAAGGCACCCTCAACCTGTAAATCACCAACTGAAACAGGTGTACGGTCATAACGGTAGCCGATGACGATATTAGCTAAACGACGTTTCAAATCTTCAATATCAGTTGCCAAGCAAAGAATGGCCATAATTTCTGAAGCAACAGTGATATCAAAACCATCTTCTCGTGGAATACCATTAAGTGGCCCACCAAGACCAACTGTTACATGACGTAGAGCGCGGTCGTTTAAGTCAACAACACGTTTCCAAAGAATACGACGTTGGTCAATTCCTAGCTCATTTCCTTGGTGCAAGTGATTGTCAATCAAGGCAGAGAGAGCGTTGTTGGCAGTTGTGATGGCATGCATATCTCCAGTAAAGTGAAGGTTGATATCTTCCATTGGTAACACTTGGGCATATCCACCACCAGCTGCACCTCCTTTAATCCCCATGACAGGACCAAGAGATGGCTCGCGAATAGCAATCATGGTTTTCTTACCAATCTTATTCAAAGCATCAGCAAGTCCTATAGTGATAGTTGATTTTCCTTCACCAGCAGGTGTTGGATTGATGGCAGTCACCAGGATCAATTTACCAACTGGATTGCTTTCAACTTCACGAATCTTATCAAAGCTAAGCTTAGCCTTGTATTTTCCGTATAATTCTAAATCATCGTAAGAGATGCCTAGTTTCTCTACAACATCAACGATTGGTTTTAACTCGATACTCTGTGCAATTTCAATATCTGTTTTCATAACAAACTCCTCTACCTCAAATGTGTTAATTCATTATAACACAAAACAAGATTTTTAACAGACATAAAGCTTGATAACGTTCGTAAATATAGCGTCCTCAAAGGATTAATTGGCTACTATTTAAATTTTTATATGCCTTTATAAGTTTTAACTATAGTTTAAAGTTAGGATTTCACATAATATTTTATCGCTTTCATTTTACTTACTGCTCATTTTTTTGTACAATAGTTCTATGAAAATTTTAGTTACATCTGGTGGTACAAGCGAAGCCATTGATCGAGTTCGCTCCATTACCAATCACTCTACTGGTAGACTTGGTAAAGTAATAACTGAGACTTTACTAAAGGCTGGTCACCAAGTTTGTCTGATTACTACGCGACAAGCATTAAAGCCAGAACTACACCCGAATTTGACTATGATTGAAATCCAAAACACTTCCGATTTACTTCAAGAGATGAAACGGATTGTCCCTGAGTATCAAGTTTTGATTCATTCCATGGCAGTCTCTGACTATAGTCCTGTATACATGACTGGTCTTGACCAAGTTCAAGCAAGCCATGATTTAAGTGAGTTTTTGCATAAGAAAAATATGGAAACAAAGATCTCCTCTAAGGATGAGGTACAAGTCCTTTTTCTCAAGAAAAATCCAAAGATCATCTCTCTTGTTAAAGAATGGAATCCAAGTATCCATCTCATTGGCTTTAAACTCCTTGTCGATGTTACTGAGGAGCATCTGATTCAAATCGCTAGAGAAAGTCTTGAAAAGAATCAAGCTGACTTAATTGTCGCTAATGACCTCACTCAGATTAATGCTGATCAACACCTGGCTTATCTAGTAGAAGAAAAAGATTATCAGATTGCTACTAGCAAGCAAGAAATTGCTGACTTTTTAGTCAAGAGAATTCAAGGATTTGATCGTTAGAAAGGAAAATCATGGCTCGTATTACACTCGCTGTTACAGGTTCTATCGCCTCTTACAAGGCTGCTGATTTGGTTAGTCACTTGAAGAAACAGGGGCACTCTGTTACTGTACTTATGACCCAGGCTGCGACTGCCTTTATTCAACCTTTAACCTTTCAAGTCCTATCTCAAAATATGGTACATCTGGATGTTATGCAGGAACCTTATCCTGACAAAGTCAATCATATCGAGTTAGGCAAAGAAACAGATTTGTTTATCCTTGCCCCTGCAACCGCTAATACGATTGCAAAACTAGCACACGGTTTCGCAGATAATATGGTGACTGCTACCGCTCTTGCCTTGCCCCACTATGTTCCAAAACTAGTGGCGCCTGCTATGAATACCAAAATGTATGACCATCCAGTAACTCAAATAAACCTAAAAACTTAGAAACTTATGGTTATACAATTATTGCTCCAAAAGAGTCCCTACTGGCCTGTGGCGATGTAGGACGTGGTGCTCTTGCTGATCTTGATACTATTTTACAACAGATAAAGGAAAAACTTCATGAACAAACGCTCTAATATTGCTCCTATTGCTATCTTTTTTGCCAGCATGATTGTCATTCATTTGCTGAGCTCTATTGTCTTTAATGTCTTGCCATTTCCAATTAAACCAACCATTGTCCATATCCCGGTCATCATTGCTAGTATCATCTACGGACCACGGATTGGGGCTATCTTAGGTTTCTTGATGGGAATGATTAGCTTGACTGTCAATACGATCACTATTCTCCCAACTAGCTACCTCTTCTCTCCTTTTGTACCAAATGGGAATCTAGCTTCACTTGCTATTGCTATTATTCCTCGTATCTTAATCGGTTTGACACCATACTTTGTCTATAAACTCCTCAGAAACAAGGCGGGGCTTATCTTTGCGGGAGCTCTCGGTTCACTTACTAATACTGTATTTGTACTAGGCGGTATCTTCTTCCTCTTTGGAAATGTTTTTGACGGAAATATCCAAAAACTATTAGCTACTGTTATCTCAACAAACTCTATCGCAGAACTGATTATCTCAGCAATACTCACCCTAGTTATTGTTCCGAGACTTGAAAAAATCAAAAAATAAGAGGTCGGGAATATCCCGACCTCGATTTTTATTTACCCTAAGTCACTGACTCTGTATTTAATTAAGATTACAGACTCCTAAAAGCCCCTTTTACGAAACTATCTAAAAGCTTGATTGTAAAGACTCACCAATATGGGAAAAAATCAATCGTGGAAAAATATTTATTTTCCAACAACCTTTTATCTACTTATCATTGGGCTAGACGTGCTTCTTCTAAAATCTTTTCGATTTTTGTTGTCAGCAAATCAATAGCTACTGTGTTGGTTACTCCTTCTGGAATAACGATATCTGCATAACGCTTTGTTGGCTCGATAAATTGATGATACATGGGTTTCACTACACCAAGATACTGGTCAATAACGCTATCTAGACTACGACCACGTTCTTCCATATCACGCTTAATACGGCGAATGATACGAACGTCATCATCTGTATCTACGAAAATCTTGATATCCATTAAATCACGAAGTCGTTTGTCCTCCAAAACTAAGATTCCTTCTACAATAAAGACATCCTGAGGTTCTTGACGATAGGTTTTAGAACTTCTGGTATGGGCAGCATAATCATAGGTAGGAATGTCTACAGGACGTCCTGCCAACAACTCTTTGATTTGCTCAATCATCAAATCAGTATCAAAAGCAAAAGGATGGTCATAGTTGGTCTTAATACGCTCTTCAAAGGTTAGATGAGATTGATCTTTATAGTAGGAATCATGCTCAATCATAGAGATTTTTTCATTTGGAAAATGCGACAAGATTGCTTTAGATACGCTTGTCTTTCCTCCTCCAGATCCCCCTGTTACTCCGATAATGATTGGTCTATTTTGCATTGTAGCCTCCTTGTTTTTTCCCTCGTCTATTTTACCATATTTTTGATAAATTTTACAGATGGAGTTTTCTACAAAATAGAAGAAAAAATCCTCATAGCTAGAAGCTACAAGGATTTGTAATTGATTAATCAAAGTTAACGTATTCTTTAGAAAGTTCAAGAACTTCTTCCATTGTTGAACATTCAGTAAGAGCACGGTTAGCGTATTCTTGCATTTTAGCAGTGTCAAGTTTCTTCATCAAGCTACGTGTACGAAGTACAGATGTTGCTGACATAGAGAACTCATCCAAGCCCATTCCGACAAGAAGTGGAACAGCTGTTTGGTCACCAGCCATTTCACCACACATACCAGCCCATTTACCTTCAGCGTGAGCTGCTTTTATAACGTTGTTGATCAAACGAAGGATTGATGGGTTGTATGGTTGGTAAAGGTATGAAACTTGTTCGTTCATACGGTCTGCAGCCATTGTGTATTGGATCAAGTCGTTTGTACCAATTGAGAAGAAGTCAACTTCTTTTGCAAATTGGTCTGCAAGCATAGCTGCTGCAGGAATTTCAATCATGATACCAACTTGGATGTCATCCGCAACTGCAACACCTTCAGCAAGAAGGTTAGCTTTTTCTTCATCGAAGACTGCTTTAGCTGCACGGAATTCTTTCAAAAGCGCAACCATCGGGAACATGATACGCAATTGACCGTGTACAGAAGCACGAAGAAGAGCACGGATTTGAGTGCGGAACATTGCATCTCCTGTTTCAGAGATAGAGATACGAAGAGCACGGAATCCAAGGAATGGGTTCATTTCATGAGGCATATCGAAGTAAGGAAGTTCCTTGTCACCACCGATATCCATTGTACGGACAACAACTGGTTTACCGTTCATTCCTTCAAGAACAGCCTTGTATGCTTCGTACTGCTCGTCTTCAGTTGGGAAGTCTTGAGAATCCATGTACAAGAACTCTGTACGGTAAAGACCGACAGCTTCTGCACCATTGTCATTAACACCTTCAACGTCTTTTGGAGTACCAATGTTTGCTGCCAATTCGAAGTGTTTACCGTCAGCAGTAACTGTTTTAGCATCCTTCAAGAGTGCCCACTCAGCTTTTTGTTGAGCGTAAGCTTCACCAGCTGCTTTAAATTCAGCTGCTTGTTCTTCAGTAGGGTTGATAATCACTTCACCTGTAATACCGTTAACAGCAAGAAGGTCACCGTCATTAACGATTTCAGTGATGTTGTTTGTACCCAAAACTGCGGCGATTTCAAGTGTACGAGCCATGATAGCTGAGTGACTTGTACGTCCGCCAATATTTGTTACAAAAGCTTTTACAAAGTTTTTGTCCAATTGAGCTGTATCAGATGGAGTCAAGTCGTGAGCAATCACGATCACTTCTTCATTGATAGAAGCTGGGTTTGGCAATTTTTTACCGAGGAGGTTAGCCAATACACGTTTTGTTACGTCACGGATATCCGCTGCACGTTCCTGCATGTATGGGTTATCTTCCATGCCTTCAAAGATTGTGATGAACATGTCTGTAACTTCTTTCAGACCTGCTTCTGCATTCACTTTCTTAGCACGGATAGTTTCTTTGATTTGACCAATCAATTCAGGGTCGGCAAGAACCATCAAGTGAGCGTCAAATACTTGTGCCGCTTCTTCACCAAGCGTACCTACAGCCTTCTCGCGGATAAGAGAAAGCTCGTTTTGAGAAGCTTCAAGAGCAACATCCAAACGAGCCTCTTCTGCATTTGTATCTTCGACTGTAACAGTCTCGAATGATAAATCCGGTTGAACGAGTAGATATGCTTTTGCAACTGCAACACCGTCAGATGCTGCGATTCCTTTAAGCATTTCTGTCATTTCCTTATGCCAATCCTTCTTTTTCCATTGTTTCTGAGATCGCAGCGATAGCGTCATCAGCGTCTGCACCTTCAGCAGTGATTGTAACGTCAGCACCTTGACCAACACCAAGGCTCATTACACCCATGATAGATTTAAGGTTAACTGATTTACCTTTGTACTCAAGAGTAATATCTGAAGCAAATTTGCTAGCTGTTTGAACCAACAATGTTGCTGGACGTGCGTGAATACCTGTTTCTGCCACTACGTGGAAATCTTTAGAAGCCATAATTTGACTCTCCTTTAAATGTTTTCTTTTTGAGTTATATCTGATAACCCTTACAATTTGATATTATATCACCTTCATTGATATTTTTCAAGTATTTTATGGACTTTCTTCAATTTCCTTTCAGATAACTTGCTGAAAAATCTTCTATAAAATCTAGCAAAAACACAGTATGTAGTTTTTGTGGAAACTCTAATCATGGTAACATTGCTCTTTCTGTAGTTGTTTTTTTAAATTCTACACTATATATTGTGTTTGATAGTAAAAATCAGTAAAAACAATTACACAAGATTTAGTTTTAGAAAGTTGACAAAGTTTTTTTCTGATATACTAAGAAAGTAATAAATTTTTAAAAGAGGAGTTACAGAAATGGTAACCGTATATTCTAAAAAACAACTGTGTCCAATGTAAAATGACGAAACGCTTTTTGGACAGTAATAATGTTGAATATAAAGAAATCAATCTTGATGAACAACCTGAATACATTGATCAAGTAAAAAGAGCTTGGCTTTAGTGCCGCTCCTATTATTCAGACACCGACAGAAGTTTTCTCTGGTTTCCAAACGTGTAAACTCAAACAACTTGCTTAAGAATCAGGACAAAAGCTTCTATGTCTACCTTAGAAGCCTTTCTTTTGTAATTAGATAAAGGATTTTTTATGGGATTAAAACAACTTGAGGATGTGACTTACTTCCGTCTTAATAATGAAATTAACCGTCCTATCAATGGACAAATCATGCTTCACAAAGACAAGGAAGCTTTAGAAGCCTTCTTTAAAGAAAATGTTGTACCAAATACAATGGTTTTTAACTCAATTACGGATAAGATCAACTTCCTCATTGAGCATAACTACATTGAGACAGCATTTATCAAGAAATACCGTCCAGAATTTTTGGAAGAACTGCATCAATTTATTAAGGATCAAAACTTCCAATTTAAATCTTTCATGGCTGCCTATAAATTCTATAATCAGTATGCTTTGAAAACTAATGATGGTGAATACTATCTTGAAAGCATGGAAGACCGCGTCTTCTTTAACGCCCTTTATTTCGCAGATGGTGATGAAGCGATTGCTATCGATATTGCTAACGAAATCATCCACCAACGTTATCAACCTGCTACTCCTTCTTTCTTGAATGCAGGCCGTGCGCGACGTGGTGAGTTGGTATCTTGCTTCTTGATCCAGGTAACCGATGATATGAACTCTATCGGACGTTCTATCAACTCAGCTCTTCAACTTTCACGTATCGGTGGTGGCGTGGGAATTTCCCCTCAGCAACCTTCGTGAAGCTGGAGCACCTATCAAAGGGTATGAGGGTGCTGCTTCTGGTGTCGTACCTGTTATGAAGCTTTTTGAAGATAGCTTCTCTTACTCTAACCAACTTGGTCAACGTCAAGGTGCTGGGGTTGTTTACCTCAATGTCTTCCACCCAGACATTATCGCCTTCCTTTCAACTAAGAAGGAAAATGCCGATGAAAAAGTTCGTGTCAAGACTCTCTCACTTGGTGTTGTGGTACCAGATAAATTCTACGAATTGGCTCGCAAAAATGAAGAAATGTACCTCTTCAGCCCATACTCTGTTGAACTTGAATACGGTGTGCCGTTCAACTACATTGACATTACAGAAAAATACGATGAGCTAGTCGCAAATCCAAACATCCGTAAGACAAAAATCAAGGCGCGTGATTTGGAAACTGAAATTTCTAAATTGCAACAAGAATCTGGTTATCCTTATGTCGTCAACATTGATACTGCTAACCGTGCAATCCAGTTGATGGTAAGATCATCATGAGTAACTTGTGTTCAGAGATTCTTCAAGTCCAAGAGCCAAGCTTGATCAACGATGCACAAGAATTCCTAAAAATGGGTACTGATGTTTCATGTAACCTTGGTTCAACAAACGTGGTCAACATGATGACTTCACCTGACTTCGGCCGCTCTATCCGCGCTATGGTACGTGCTTTGACCTTTGTTACAGATAGTTCTCATATCGTAGCTGTTCCCACCATCGACCACGGAAATAGTAAAGCTCATACCTTCGGTCTTGGAGCAATGGGGCTTCATAGCTATCTTGCCCAACAACTCATCGAATACGGATCGCCTGAGTCTGTTGAATTTACAAGCATCTACTTCATGCTTATGAACTACTGGACCTTGGTTGAGTCAAACAATATCGCACGTGAACGTGGTGTTACCTTCCACAACTTTGAGAAATCAGACTATGCTAACGGAAGCTACTTTGATAAGTATTTGACTGACGAATTTCTTCCGAAATCAGACCGTGTTAAAGAACTCTTCAAAGATATCTTTATCCCTACTGCTGCTGACTGGGCTGAACTTCGTGATAAAGTTAAAGCAGATGGACTTTACCACCAAAACCGCCTTGCTGTAGCGCCAAATGGTTCTATCAGCTACATCAACGATGTTTCTGCTTCTATTCACCCAATTACGCAACGTATCGAAGAACGTCAAGAGAAGAAAATTGGTAAGATCTACTATCCTGCTGCTGGTTTGTCAACAGAAACAATTCCTTACTACACTTCTGCTTATGACATGGATATGCGTAAAGTCATTGATGTTTATGCTGCTGCGACTGAGCACGTGGACCAAGGACTTTCACTCACACTATTCATGCGTAGTGATATTCCAACAGGCCTTTATGAATGGAAGAAAGAAAACAAACAAACGACACGTGACTTGTCTATCCTTCGTAACTATGCCTTCAACAAAGGTATCAAGTCTATCTACTACGTCCGTACCTTTACAGATGATGGTGGAGAAGTCGGTGCTAACCAATGCGAGAGCTGTGTGATTTAATTCAACTCTCAAAAAAATTACATTTACTTAATTCATTAAACGTATTTTGTTGATAAAATCATGTAAGAACATAAAAGTCGGGCTTCCGACTTTTTGTTCGATTATAGTATAGAATTATGATAAAATAAGAATGATTACGTTATCGCATTACTACACACAGAAAGAGATTTCAAATGAAAACTTACTACAAAGCCATTAACTGGAATGCCATCGAAGATGTCATCGACAAATCAACCTGGGAAAAGCTGACTGAGCAGTTCTGGCTCGATACGCGTATTCCCTTGTCAAATGACCTAGATGACTGGAGAAAGCTTTCTAACAAGGAAAAAGACCTTGTTGGTAAAGTTTTTGGAGGTTTGACCCTTCTTGATACCATGCAATCAGAAACTGGTGTCCAGGCTCTTCGTGCTGATATTCGTACGCCTCACGAGGAAGCTGTTTTTAACAATATCCAATTTATGGAATCTGTTCATGCTAAGTCTTACTCTTCTATCTTTTCTACCTTGAATACCAAGTCAGAAATCGAAGAGATTTTCGAATGGACCAACACCAATCCATATCTTCAGAAAAAAGCTGAAATTATCAATGAAATCTACCTAAACGGAACTCCTCTTGAAAAGAAAGTAGCCAGTGTATTCCTTGAAACCTTCCTCTTCTATTCTGGTTTCTTTACACCACTCTACTACCTCGGAAATAACAAATTGGCTAACGTTGCTGAAATCATTAAGTTGATTATTCGTGATGAGTCAGTTCACGGTACTTATATCGGGTATAAATTCCAACTTGGTTTCAATGAATTACCTGAAGAAGAGCAAGAAAAATTAAAAGATTGGATGTACGACCTTCTCTACACACTTTATGAAAATGAAGAAGGTTATACCGAAAGCCTTTATGATGGTGTTGGATGGACTGAAGAAGTGAAAACATTCCTACGTTACAACGCCAACAAAGCCCTCATGAACTTGGGACAAGATCCACTCTTCCCTGATTCAGCTGACGATGTCAACCCTATCGTTATGAACGGGATTTCAACCGGTACATCTAACCACGACTTCTTTTCTCAAGTTGGTAATGGATATCTACTTGGTGAAGTTGAAGCTATGCAGGACGATGACTATAACTACGGGTTAGATTAATTTGAAATTAGAAAAAGAACATCTGTGTTTGTTTTTAAACTTAGATGTTCTTTTATTTTTGTTTATTTTTGTTTTCTTTTAAGTTGCTGATATGTTTAAAAATATGATAAAAATAATATTAGATATAGGGGGTGATTCAATGCTAAAACAAGAAAAAAACTTGATTTGATTTTAGATATTGTCAATACCAAAGGAACAATCACTGTCAAAGAAATTATGAGTCGTTTAGATATCTCGGATATGACAGCTCGGCGTTATCTACAAGAGCTAGCTGACAAGGATTTACTTGTTCGAGTGCACGGAGGTGCTGAAAAGCTTCGTTCTGGTTCTCTATTAGCAAACGAGCGCTCTAATATCGAAAAACAAGGCTTGCAAATCGCCGAAAAGCAAGAAATTGCTCGCTTTGCTGGGCATTTAGTTGAAGAAAGAGAAACTATTTTTATTGGTCCAGGTACCACATTAGAATTCTTTGCGCGTGAGCTTCCTATCGATAACATTCGTGTTGTTACCAATAGTTTGCCTGTATTTCTCATTCTAAACGAGCGTAAGCTAACTGATCTCATTCTAATCGGTGGTAATTATCGTTCAATTACAGGAGCTTTTGTCGGTACTCTCACTCTTCAAGATATCGCTAGTTTGCAATTTTCAAAAAGCCTTCGTTAGTTGTAATGGTATCAAGGATCATGCTATCGCTACTTTTTAGTGAAGACGAAGGTGAAGCACAGAAATTAGCTCTAGAAAAACGCCAATAAAAAAATATCTCCTAGCTGACCATAGCAAATTTGATAAATTTGATTTCTTCACATTTTACAATATCTCAGATATCGACACCATTATCACTGATTCAAAAATTAAGTGACCAAACACTCCAATCACTGTCTAAACAAACTAAAATTATCAAGTCAAAACCTTAAACTCTACAACTAGTCATAGAATTTAGTAGCTACTACTAATTCCATGGCTAGTTTTTTATTTTGCAAAAATTATAAAAAGTTCTCGAAATGTTTATAGATATTTCCAAAGCAAAAATATTAGAACAAAAAAACCTGAAAATTATATCTTTCAGGTTTTTTGATCGGAATAATCAACTAATAGGATCGTTAGAAGATTTATTCTTCATCATCACGCTTACGACGTTTAGCCACTAATCCTAATCCTGTTAGACCTGCTACAACTCCAAGGAGAGCATTTGTAGCTGAAGCTGATTCACCAGTATTTGGTAATTGCTTACGGGCCTTAGTGGTATCAGTTTGAGGAGCTAGACTTGTTGAATGAATCATAGACGCACTTGTTGGTGCTGATTCAGAAGCTGATGTGCTTGCTGACTCTGAGGCAGACGTTGATGCAGACTCTGATGCGCTTGTACTTTCTGATTCTGATGCGCTTGTTGACGCTGACTCTGAAGCTGATGTGCTTGCTGATTCTGATGCACTTGTTGATGCTGACTCAGATGCTGATGTTGATGCAGACTCTGATGCAGACGTTGATGCTGATGTGCTTGCTGATTCAGAAGCCGATGTGCTTGCTGACTCTGAGGCGCTTGTTGATGCTGATTCAGAAGCTGATGTACTTGCTGATTCTGAGGCGCTTGTTGATGCGCTTGTTGATGCTGACTCTGAAGCTGATGTACTTGCTGACTCTGACGCACTTGTTGAGGCAGACTCAGATACGCTTGTTGACGCTGACTCTGAAGCTGACGTTGATGCTGATTCTGAAGCCGATGTGCTTGCTGACTCTGACGCACTTGTTGATGCTGATTCTGACGCACTTGTTGATGCTGACTCAGATGCGCTTGTACTTGCTGATTCTGAGGTACTTGTTGATGCAGACTCAGATGCACTTGTTGATGCTGACTCAGATGCGCTTGTGCTTGCTGACTCTGAGACGCTTGTTGACGCTGACTCTGACGCACTTGTTGAGGCTGACTCTGAAGCTGATGTACTTGCTGATTCTGAGGCGCTTGTGCTTGCTGACTCTGAGGCAGACGTTGACGCTGATTCAGAAGCCGATGTGCTTGCTGATTCTGACGCACTTGTTGATGCAGACTCAGATGCGCTTGTTGACGCTGACTCTGACGCACTTGTTGATGCAGACTCAGATGCACTTGTTGATGCTGATTCTGACGCACTTGTTGACGCTGATTCTGAGGCGCTTGTACTTGCTGATTCAGAAGCTGATGTGCTTGCACTTGTTGATGCTGACGTACTTACCGATGTGCTTGCTGACTCTGATGCACTTGTTGATGCTGACTCTGAAGCTGATGTGCTTGCTGATTCTGATGCAGACGTTGATGCTGATTCAGAAGCCGATGTGCTTGCAGACTCAGATGCGCTTGTTGACGCTGATTCAGAAGCTGATGTGCTTGCTGATTCTGAGGTGCTTGTTGATGCAGACTCAGAAGCTGATGTACTTGCTGACTCAGATGCGCTTGTTGACGCTGATTCTGAGGCGCTTGTACTTGCTGATTCAGATGCTGATGTGCTTACTGACTCTGACGCACTTGTTGACTCTGATTCTGAGGCGCTTGTTGACGCTGATTCTGAGGCGCTTGTACTTGCTGATTCTGACGCACTTGTTGATGCTGATTCTGAGGCAGACGTTGATGCAGACTCAGATGCGCTTGTTGACGCTGACTCTGATGCACTTGTTGATGCCGATTCTGAAGCTGATGTTGATGCAGACTCTGATGAACTTGTTGATGCTGACTCAGAGGCTGATGTACTTGCTGATTCTGACGCACTTGTTGATGCAGACTCAGATGCACTTGTTGATGCTGATTCAGAAGCTGATGTGCTTGCTGATTCTGAGGCAGACGTTGATGCAGACTCTGATGCACTTGTTGAGGCCGATTCTGAAGCTGATGTGCTTGCTGATTCACTTGCGCTAGTTGATGCGCTTTGTGACGCGGATGTACTTGCACTTGTTGAAGCCGATGTGCTTACCGATGTGCTTGCTGACTCTGATACAGACGTTGAGGCAGACGTACTTGCTGATATGCTTGCTGACTCTGATGCAGACGTTGAGGATGACTCTGATTCGGATGCACTTGTTGAGGCTGATATACTTTCCCTATTAGGGGTAACTGTATAGGTTACCGGCAATTCGTAAGTGCTACTAAGGCCTGTCCCGTCAGGTAAGGTTGTAAATCTAACAGAATAAGTGAATTGTCCAGGAGTTCTAATATCTGGTAAGTCTGAGCTGACAAAATTTGCAGATAAGATGGCTGATGCTGAAACAGAATCAGCACTATACCACTCACTTGGCGTATAGCTATTATAATAATCATCATCATCAACATCTTGTTCAAATGTATGAGAAACGCCCGTCACTTCAATAACTTTGTGTTTCAGAGTAGTTGTACTTACCAACAACTCTGAATTATTTGAAGTTGTCCCATAACGACCAACATCATAGGTCCGTGTAATCGTATAGTTAAATTCACCTGCCGTTGCCGTTGACAATGGTAGAGTTGTCGTTGTTGAAGATGTAGAGTTATTGGTCCATTTGGTTGTATAAGATTGGTCTGTCACATCAGATAAGAGATACGCATCTGCATTTGAACCATTGTGAAGATTTTGACCTTTAAAATCATAAATAGGTGTTTTAGCCTCAATCTTAGGTAAAACCTTATAATTCACATTAACGGTTTGCACAGAACCATCTGAATAGGTTACTTTTGCAACAGCTGTTTGATTCCCCGAAGTAGTCGTTGAAATCGGTGTTGACCAAACCAGACTATAACCAGAGGCTGCAGGTGTTGTACTTTCATTTGAAGCGACCGTCACAAATTTACTACATCAGAAAGATCCGAAGCTGTTTCACCCTGCAACGTGTACACAGTTGTTGCTTTGGCAGAGGCTGTGTAAATCTCGTTTTGTCTGATTTTATGGAAAGCATAGGTAATTCCTTGGTGACCCGTAACAACTTTCACAACATTGCCCGAAACATAGCCCTTAGCCGTAGCAACGTTTGTCGCTTTTAGAGTATAACCACTAATAGCAAGGTATTCTCCCAAATCTACATTTGTTCCAGGAGTTTTCTGAATCAACACTTCATCTTTTTCCAGGAATCTCTGCCCCAGTGTCTGCATCAATGAATTTCACTGTAATGTAGGCACCCTGAGCTGAATAATCAAACTTCTCCAATTGGAATTGCTGTAAATTATAACCGGAACCCGTCGATCCAAAGAGCGCAAAGGCCATTTCATCAGGGTATCCCGCATTTTGTAACAGGCTTCTGCTTTTATTCTCGTTTTTTATGACACTTGCATTTGGATGTCCAAGAACTTCCATATCAGCATTAACAGCTATGGAATCATAGTTTAGATTCATAGACCAAGTTTGTCCATTATAGGTGACCGTCATCACCTTGGTATCCCCATCATAGACAACCTTATAGTCCTTCAATGAATTATCTGTTGGGCCTTCCCCATTTAGCTTCTTAATGGTGCGGATAACGGGGTAAACACTTCCACGTGCTGTACTATTTGATCCATTATAGTTATAAGTAAAGCCTCCAAAAGCGCCTTTTTGATAACCCGAATACTTTGGATCAGCAGAGGCCTTATTTTCAGGTTTAGGCGCACCAGTATTATGCCAAGTATCTAGTTTGAAACCGAAAGAACCTTTGAGGTTATCTCCTCCCATCCCAAGACTGGCACCTGATCCATTACCGTTGGCATTTCCGATTTCTCCAATAGCACCCGTTGAGAATACTGCGGCAATTCCATCACCACCTTCATGTCCTGCTGATTTATTCCCCTCATAAGCATTACCAAGGTTGATCTTCCCTGTGAGAGTGAAACTTTCGTTCATATCAATCTTCGTGTTTAGGGTATAGGCACCTGCCTGACCTGGCGCACTTGGCGTCAAGGTCAAGGTCCCATTACTTAGAGAAGCCGATCCAGTTGTTTTGAAATAGGTGGATTGGTTCTTATTGGTTACAATCAAATGCGCCTTAGAATCATAACTTGCATTTCCCAGTGAAGCATTTGTATCGTAGGATGCACGTAAGGTATTGGCAGCCGTAATCCGTGCGCCATTCCGGTAATCACGAGCACCAGAACTTGCGCGTAACACTGTATTGACCACGGCATTACGTGTTCTAGTAGCTTCAGAGATAAGGGCATTGAGATCAGCATTCGGATCTGTCAAAGCATTTTGAATCGCTTCAATCGTAGTCTTTCCTTTTAGAAGCGCAGTTTCAGCACCATCACGATTGCCCAGATGGCCTAGATAGGTTCCGATCTCATCTGAAAGACTTTTGAGTTTTTTCTCCTGCTCTGCTCGTTTTTTGTCAGTCTCAGTCGCAGTTACTCCCCCTGTCGCTACTGTTGTTAACATATCAGCAGTGTTGCCATTGACTTTATCAGAAACACCTACGCTTGCTGAAGTAGTATTCAAGTTAGCTGGAGTTGATTTATAGGTAATTGTAGCACCATCTTTATTCGCTACTACTTCCTCTACCTTAGAAGTTTCATCAGTAGTACTCTTACTTGTTGAGTTTGTGACTACAGAACGAGTAGAACTCGTTTCTGAGAGGCTTTCTGATCTTGTAAGTAACTCAGAGGTACTGCTTGAAGTTGAAATTGAAGTTGAGGCTGAGATAGATGCTGAAGTTGACATGGAGGCAGATGTTGAAGCTGACTCTGACACAGATGTACTTGCAGAGACTGATGAAGACAAGGATTCTGATAGCAATTGACTTTCAGAGACTGAAACACTCTCACTAATAGACTGAGAAGTCACATCTGAAGCTGGAGTTTCTTGATTTTCTTGCCCAACTGACCCTAGAACTACTTTATCCGTAGTAACGAGTGTACCATCTGTCTCAATAACTTTTTCAACAGCAGTTTGTTCACTGGCATGAACCTGTGTTTGAACGATAGCTCCTCCACCGATAACTGAACCAGCTGCTACTAGCCCCTTAAGGACATCGATTCCAGTCAATGGTGCAGAAGAACGCTCTTCAACAACTTCTGTTGACACTTGAGCAGTATCGACACCACCACGAATGACTTTAAATAAACCAAAGAGGGAAGTAGAAGCACGTAACCAATGCTTACCAGACTTGATTAACTTAAATCTTGTAACACGGTCTGTCTCTCTAAATTGACCTTCATTTCTTTTAAAAAACATGTAAATACCTTCCCTGTTTTTCTTTCAATTATTAAAATCGAGGTTTCCTTTCATTTTATCATTTTTTTAACTATTTTTTTCCATTGATTTCACAAAAAAATTATAAAGAAAACGTTAGGGTAATTTCTCAAAGTAACTTCCACTTTCCTGACCGAAGTGGAAATTAGTCTAAAAACGGATTTTTATGGTGGAATTAAGTGTGAGACGTTTGTAGTAGAAAAACATACTAAGATTAGTAGTGAAGAAATCTCCAACGGGAGAGAGTACTCACTACTTTTTCTTTATGTTAAAGTAGTGGTGTCTTGTAAAGTCGTAGGGCTCTATGGCGCTAGACGTCGCTTGACAAACTGGCAAGACACCTTGTTTTAGGTGGAGTTTGATCAAAGTATGTGGGACGCTAAACGTCGCGTATTGAAAATAAAATCACTAAAACATGGAATTATTCAAGACAAAAGAGGTAATGTCATGCATACAGTATTTGAAATTGATGTAAGTAAAACAAGTTCTGAGGTGGCAATTTTAGTCAACGGCGAAAAGGTTCATGGCTACACCATGCTCAATGATGCCATTGGATTCAATCGCCTGTTGGGGGACTTGAAAACCTTCATAACCCTGAGATTATATTTGAGGCCACAGGCGTCTATTCTCGACGTCTTCAGGCCTTTCTTGAGGAATGTGGTTACGCTTATACACGGCTAAAGCCACTGGAAGCTATGAAGCAACTGGACAGTCTGCGAGTTCGTAAAACAGATAAAATTGACGCTGAAAAGTTGGCTAAATCTCAGCTTGTGCACAATCGTAAACCAACTTACTTGCAGGAAGAAGTTTATCAACATCTGCGTGATTTAAGCCGTTTCTATCAAAATATGAAAATCTCTTATCCACACCAACTGGAGAACAATATTGGAACTTAGTGATGGCTTTTCCATGCAAAGAGTTTGTATTAAACCCTATCTCAAAGTGACTTGTGTGAGATTATCCGTCAATCTACTTCCAAACGCATCTCTGAAAAGCGTATTGCTTACCTGACTGATAAACTTATAAAACTCGCTAAACAATCTTTTTGTGCGGTCAAGAAAACCTTTCCAATGCTTGAAGAGGTTCGTTACTATGCTCAAGAATTGCTTCGTCTTTCTGAACGCAGACAAGTTGTCTTAAACGACATGGTAGCTCTAGCTCAGCCTTTGCCAGAGTATGATATCTTACGGTCAATTCCTGGCATCGCAGAAACCACAGCGACATCTATCATTGGCGAATTGGGAGATATTCGTCGCTTTCAGTCTACCAAGCAAATCAACGCTTTTATTGGCATTGACCTGAGACACTATGAATCTGGGAACTTTCTCACTAAGGAACACATTACTAAGCGAGATAATCCCTATGCCAGAAAAATCTTGTTCAAGTGCATTCATAACATCGCTTCAGCTAATCATACCAATCCCTGCCATATCGCCGACTTTTATGAGAAACGAAAAAGACAATCGACAATAGCTTCAACCAAGCCACATGCGATTGCCTCTATACATCGTCTCATTCGAACAATGTATTACCTCATTACGCATAATAAACTTTACGATTACTCTTTGACCCAAAATCGATAAGGTCATCTATGCCGTATTATTATAACACCTTGTTTCAAAAAATACCAGATGAGGTGTTTTTTAGCATGCCCTTTTATGGATCAAAAAGTGTTAAAAATAAGACAGTAACCTCAGAATAGCTACTGTCTTATCTCTTTTTTTACTTAAAGCCTTGATAGACTTGACAAATGGTAGAAAAGAACCTTATTTTCTAGCTACCTTTTCATCTGCTTCTAGTTGCTTAACCAATTGATCAACGCTATCAAATTTTACCATATCACGGATACGGTCCAACCAGGAAACGATGACAGTTTCCCCATAGATATCGTCAGAAAAATCAAAGATATGAACTTCAAAACGCTCTTCTTCTCCATCAAAGGTCACATTTTTACCTAGACTCGCCATACCACGATAGACTTTTCTTTGAATTTCAACGTCAACGGCATAAACACCATCAGCTGGCATATACGTCCGATCCAAGTTGACTAGATTAGCTGTCGGGAATCCAATAGTTCGACCTCGAGCATTTCCGTGAACCACTACACCTCTCGTTGGTAAAGGGAATCCCAAAAGTTTGCCTGCTTCTTTTACATCTCCTTCTAGAATGGCTTGGCGAATGCGCGTTGAACTAATTTTCCCCTTTTCGTCCTCAACTGGTGGAACAATAACTACTTCTCCATGGAAGAGTTCTTTTAAATCCTCAGCTGTTTTTCTATCTGATCCAAGAGTATAGTCAAAACCAACTACAATCGTATCTGCCTTTGCTTCCTTGACAAAGGTATCAATGAATTCTTGGGCAGTCATATTTGCTACTCGACTAGTGAAATCCATCAAATACAAGCTCTCAACTCCAGCTCGCTTCAATCGACGTTCACGTTCGCTAGCATTCAAAATATGCAATAAATGTTCAGGTGAATATTGATTAAGAGTTAGCTTTGGTGATTCGTTAAAAGTTACTAGAGCTACTCCCTGGCGCTTTTCAGCAGCAATGTTAGAAGCTATATCAAATAATTTTTGATGTCCAAGGTGAACTCCATCAAAATAACCTAGTACAAGGACGTTTGGTCCTGGTGTTGCAATATCTTTTTCTGTTTTAATAGGTACTGTAATAATCATAGTATTTATTATACCAGAAAAATGGCGCTTTCAAAACAATTTAGACTGAATTCAGGACATAAAACTTAGAGCAAACTTTCCCTGACTTCTTTCGCAACATTTCTAGACTTTCGATCCCGTACTTATCCATGACTTTTGGTAGATTTTCGATAATATCTGGACAAGCATAGGGATTCGTAAAGTTGGCTGTTCCGACACCGATTGCTGAGGCACCAGCCAGATACATTTCTATAGCAGCTTCAGCTGAATCCACTCCTCCCATACCAATGATTGGAAGCTTAGTTGTTTGAGCTACTTGACGGATTAGTTTTAGGGCTACAGGAAATACAGCAGGTCCAGACATGCCACCTGTTCCATTGGCGAGGATTGGTTTTCTAGTCTTGAGGTCAAAACGCATACCTACAAGTGTATTAATCATGGTCAAACCACTAGCACCGGCATCTTCTGCCGCCTTAGCAATGGTTACGATGTCAGTAACACTTGGAGTCAATTTGACGTAAACGGGCACTTCTGATGCTCCCACAGCTGCTTTTACCACATCATAGGCCAATTCAGGATCTTGTCCAATCAAAAGACCATGATTACCGTGATCAACGTTAGGACAAGAGATATTGAGCTCAATAGCTTTCACGTTAGTTGCCTTGGAAATACCATGAGAAACGGCTGCGTATTCTTGTTTTGAAAAGCCAGCAACATTGGCGATAATAGGAAAATTTGGATATTCTCTTTGAAGCCATGGTAGTTTCTCAGAGAGAACGACCTCTAAACCTGGATTTTGTAAACCAATAGCGTTGAGCATACCTGCAGGTGTTTCTGCCACTCGTGGAGTTGGATTTCCAAACCTTGGTTCAAGCGTAGTCGCCTTAATCATGATAGAGCCTAAAAGATCTAAATCATAATATTTGGCATATTCTTGACCAAAACCAAAACAGCCTGATGCGGGAATGATAGGATTCTTTAACTCTAAGCCTGGTAAAGAAACTTGTAATCGATTTGTAGTCATGATACTCTCCTTATAAAACTACTGTTCCTGTTTTAAATACAGGTCCATCTTCACATACTCGTTGGCTAACTGTTTCACTATCTGGTACTTTCAATACGCAAGCGTAGCAAGCCCCCATACCACAGGCCATACGGGATTCAAGAGATAGATAAGCTCTTGGATGGTCGTAAAAGGTTTGATTGATATATTTCATCATACCAGGTGCCCCGCATGAGTAAATTGCATCGAATTCGTTATCAAATTTCTTAATCACTACTGAGACATTTCCCTTGATCCCATAAGAGCCATCATCTGTTGTCACAAAGACTTGACTATATTTGGCTAATTCATCTTCCAAAATAACAGCATCTTTGGTCGCAAATCCTAGAACCGTTGTGACATCTACACCACGCTCATGCAGTTGCTTAGCAACTTCAAGTAAAGGAGGCACACCAATTCCTCCACCAACTAAGAGAACACGACTCTGCTTGTCTAAATCAGATAAGTCAAAGCCATTTCCTTGAGGTCCCATAACATCTAAGCTATCACCTGTTTTTAAGGTTGAAAAATTGCCGTACCAGAACCTTCGATACGATAAATAAGATGGCATTGTTTATTAGCCTTATCTATAGATGAGATTGAAATCGGACGACGCAAGAGATGAGCATCATCAGGAACTCGTAAATGAAGAAATTGGCCTGCATTCATAGCTTCAACCATTTCTCCTTGAAGTACGAGTTCAAAGATTGCTGGTGCGATTTCCTTTTGGGACACTACTTTCATGGTTTCCAAGCGAATAGCACCCATGCGTTTTTACAATTTGGATTCATACCGTTTCCTCCTTAAATTTTAAGGGGTTCAGAAAAGAAAAAAACCTTGCAATCGCAAGGTTTCAGTAAGATACTTACAGAAAAGACTCAAATAAACTGTGTTTATTCAAAGTTTATGTAATCTATTTTCTATCTGACACCTTGTGAGCCTCTCTGGACTTCCCTTAAAGGTTAAATTTTTTTACTAGTATACTGTATCAACCCTAAAAAGTCAAGCAAAAAAATAGCTAAGGTGTCTGACGTATTTTTAGTTTACTTATTTTTGTGAAGAGAGAATCTGCTCCAATTTTTGATAATCTTTGACACTATCAATTTCATAGATAGAGTTTTCTTCCAATTCCTCTACGTAAACATCTAATTTTTTAATGTTGTCTTTGACCATATTGTCCCAGTAGAGATCTACAAATTCGCCGCTTGCATAGGCTTTGTCGATAAACCCAACAATCTTCTCAGCTGTTGGAGCATCCCAGAATGACACACCACTCAAGATGCGGCCGTTCTTACTATCAACGATGATATCTTGAACTTTGTAATCTTCTCCGTAAACCAGGAACCATTCATTATCACAGTCTTCACGATAAACGCTGAAGTATGTTGAACGTTCAATGTCATTGCGGAACATATTTTTGAAAAGATAGTTATCCGCATCGATAACGTAGCTGTTAGCCAACTCTTCTTTTACCAAGTAAAGAGAGTAAAAATTATTGTAATCCGCATACTTATCGTTGAAGACCAAACGAACGCCATACTTCTCTTTTAAGGTAGTCGAATTGTTCTTTCAAATAACCTACAACGATGATAATATCATCAATACCACGTTCTTTTTAAAAAATTCAATTTGATATTCAACCAAAGGTTTTTGATTGACTTTTAACCAAGGCTTTGGGAGTATTTTTCTGTCATGGGTCTCAAACGAGTTCCCAAACCTGCTGCTAAGATGATCGCTTTCACGCGCTTTCTCCTTTATTCTTTAATAATAATGTAAACACCAGCCATTACAACAAATGAAGTAATGATTGTTAAGACAGTCAGAGGTGTTCCCAAGAACATTGCTGCAAACAAAACAGTCCATACCACATAACTGACATTTAGACCAGTTGCTTTTGCTGGTTGCAATCGATTGATAGCAATGTAGTATGCAAGGTAAGAAATCATATTAAATGCTGCAAAGACTATCAATAAACCAAACAATTGCCCATTAGCCACTTCTGCAAATGAATGATGCGAGAAGAGCACAATAACAAGATAAGACAAGAAGGATGTAACTTGCCGAATCAAGAGGGCTTCAATTTCACTGAGATCACTTTCCATAGCAAAAGAGCTGAGAACACTTTCACTTCCCCAAGCAAGGGCACAGATCAAAGCACAGAGGATACCAATATAGAATGAATTGACCTGTTCAACCTTGTAAGTCTGAGCAATAATTCCTGCAATGATTAATAAAATTCCAAATACTGTATTCTTCGAAACCTTATGCTTAAGAATAAAGAAGGCAAGAAGGACAGAAACTGCAGGATAAATCGCTGAAACAGATGATGCCAAAGAACTACCGATATACTTGACTGCATAGAGATTGGCCTGCATGCCAATTGGCCCTGCCAATAGTGCTCCGATAATAACACTGACATTTCGAATGTTCAAGAAGATTGAAAAACGTACCTTTTCCTTCTTTAACTAGAAGATATCCTAGCAAGATAAAAATACTAAGAAAGTCGTGCGCTGCTGCTACTACAAAGGGCGATAAATCCGTGAATATTGAAAAGATATAAGCACTAATAGTTAATCCTAATCCCCAGAACACACCTGATAGTAGCCCAAAAAGAAACTCCATTTTTAGTTTTCATTTAAATCTCCTTCAGACTCTAATTCTTTTACTGCTCTATTGTAGCGAGAGATTCCGTAATCTCCGAAATCTGCACCATTTTCTTCTTTGTAAATAGTCCAAAGACTCCAAATGATATCTTGCAAGATTTTGTAAATACGAATTTTCTCCCTTGAAACTGGAGTCTTGTCACTCTCGTAATGACTTAAAAAGTCTTCTTCTTCTGCACTTGTAAATTCAGATTCTAGGAAGAGGGCTGCCAAATCCCACATAGGATCATTCATAGATGAATATTCCCAATCAATGAGATAAAGGTGGCCATCTGGTCCTTCTATGAAATTTTCAGGAACCAAATCAATGTGACATGATTTCTTATCGATACCAATTTCTTCAAGTTGGTCTTTCAGAGAAAATACAGCCTTTCTGACAGCTTCATAGTTCGGATAAGAAATCTCCCCTTGAATCAATGATTCATATTTTTTAATTTCCTCAAAAGGAGCAAACTCTCCTTTTAGTTCTTTACCAGAAGCGTGAATGGTTTGTAGAATTGGTGCAATCTTTTCAAATTTGGTTTTAATGATAGTTGAATCAAGTGTCTCAGCATTTTCAATGTACTGATTAACCTTAATTCCTGCTTCGATATCGAAAAGATAATTTTCTACATCTAATTTCAAATCTTTCAACAATTCAAGATTGTACTTCTCGTTCTGACGGTCGATTAATTTATCAGTACCTTTACCGAAAAACTTAACGATGTACTGGTTTGAGGTTGTCTTAACCAAATAGTTTTGATTGGTCATACCACCTAATTGTTCAACGCTCAGAATATCTTCATCAGTTGATAGTAAAGAGGTAAGTTTTTCCTTAATGTTTTTTTCCACAATCATCCTCCATTATACTTCCCACTTAAAGACTGTCTTAAATGCGGTATTTAAGTCAGTTGCAAAAACTCGGTGAATATCTTTGATTTCTCTGACTGGTTCTTCTAAATAAATGATATTTTTCAAACGATTGGCAAATCTCTTAATCTCCATCATTTGGATAGCTTTTTCAAAGTCAACACGTCCTGAACGTGAAGAACCTACCAGTAACAAACCTTTTTCCAATGAATCTCGAGTATTGATATTTACCTTGTACTCACTAACACCCATCATCAAAATGGTTCCCTGTGGTTTGATGTAACGAATGAGATCATTAATTGCAGGTCCGCAGCCATCACCACCACAGCATTCGAAACCATGATCAAAACTAAGGTCTTCTGGAATACTGTCCGTAATGTAAAGCTCCTTAGCAAAAGAGAAGAGTTCTAATTTTTCCCAATGACGGCCAATGACGATAATCTCTGCTTCAGGCAAGGTATAGTTGATAATATTAGCCATTACAAAAGCTAGACTACCATCTCCAATAACTGCAATACGCTGACGTCTGCTGTGAGAAACTGTCAAGAAACGATTCATAGCGTGCATACCCACACTGACAAATTCAGTAATGGCTGCAACTGTGTCTTCAATATCTTCGTAAGCTACCACACGATCCTTAGGCAGAGAAACAAATTCTCTCATAAAACCATCATGACCACTAGACAAGAAATAAGTTCCTGTCATATAGTTTTCATAAAATTCCTCATCACTCTGCATAGGTGGTTGATTAGGAATCATGACAACCTTCTGACCTACTTTAAAAGTCCCTGTTGGATCAGAAATAACAGTTCCACAAGACTCATGAATCATAGCCATTGGAAGCTTTTTAGATAGTATTTTGGGATCACGTTTCCTTGATAGTAACGTTGATCCGCATGACAAACCGCCATAAAATTTGGTCGAATAAGGATATGATTCTCTTGATCAATCTCCTCTTCTTGATATTTGATATTGATAAACTTTGGTTTCGTCAGTTGATAAATTTGATTAATCATGTTATTAGTCTTTCTCAATCATGCTTTTAGCAATCTTCAAGTCTGTAACTGTTGTGATTTTAAGATTTGAGTATTCACCCTTTGCTAAGGCTACATCTTTACCCTTAATGACAAAGATTTTACATGCATCTGTTAAAATTTCTTTTTCTTCTGCTGATAATGAACCATACAAATCAATAAAGTCTTTACAGCGGAAGGTTTGTGGAGTCTGTCCTTGGTAAAGATGAGCACGATTTGGAATATCTGTAATAAACTGACCATTTGTGCTTTCAACAATGGTATCCACCGCCTCAACCACAGTGTCAACAGCATCATGTTTTTGAGCAAGAGCGATATTGTCTTGAATCATACGAAGTGTGATAAAAGGACGAACTGAATCATGCGTCACCACAATATCATCTGCTGTCAGTGGACGGTAAGCATCAATAGCTTCAATAATTTTTTCAATACTCGAATTACGATCAGCACCACCTTTTGTGATGATGATACGGTCCTTGTGGAGTGGAAGGAATTTTTCAACTAAATCTTCTGCGTGTGTCACCCAGTCTCCGTGAACTCCAACTACAATCTTTTCAATACTTGGTTCCAAGACAAATTTTTCGATAGTATGAATCAAGATTGGGCGATCTCCCAACTCAAGAAATTGTTTGGGTAAATTACTAATCCCCATGCGCGTGCCGGTTCCACCTGCTAAAATTCCAGCGTAAATCATTTTGATACTCCTTTGGTGTGTTTTAAACTCATTGCATACTATTATATCACAATCTACTGGTATCTTGAAATAAATAGCTAGCAAGCAAAGCTATAATGAATTTGTATTCAAATAATAATCTGAACTTTTTAGGATTAATCATTTATTTAAAGTAAACAATTATCCAAGAAAAACTTTCTCTATTTATGAAACTGAAGATATTTGTTCGGATAATATAGAGTTCTTCAGAATATTATAAAAAACCTTAAAAGAAACCTTAAACTGTTTAAATAGGTATTGAAAAAAAGAGCTGAGAATTTAGACAAGATAATGATCTTGTACCAATTTCTCAACTCTTTTAGTAAGTTTCTTTATTTTTCTTCCGAATCCCCAAGGCCTTTAACGGCTTTCTTAAACTCGGCGAGCATTTTTCCTACTGATTCGCCTAGCTCTGGTAAGCGTTTTGGTCCAAAAATCAACAATGCTCCAAGGACAATGACAATCAAGCCTGGTGCACCAATATCACGTAAGATTCCCATCTTTTTCTCCTTTCCTTTTTCTCTTAAAAATCCATTTACTAATAGCGATACTAACCTCATATAAAAGGATTAGGGGAACAGTCATCGCTAAATCACTAATAAAATCGGCCGGCGTCAATATAACAGCCAATACCAATAAAATGAAGTAGGCATGACGTCTATAAGCAACGAGTAGTCCAGGACCAATCAAACCAATTGAGGTTAAAAAAGCAATGATAACTGGCAATTCAAAGATAAATGCTAGTGGTACAGTAGTTTGAAAGACAAAAGCTAGATAATTTTGTGCTGTTAACTGCGTCTCAAATAAGTTTTCACCCAGTCCTAGCAAGACCTGAAGTAAAGCTGGTGTTACAAAATAAAATCCAAAGGCTAATCCTAAGATAAAACAAAGAAAAGTTGCAGGTATATAAGCAAACATCGCCCCTGCTTCTTCAGTTTTAAGGGCTGGTCGAACGAAACTCCAGACTTGATAGACCGTAAAAGGTAAGGTAAGGCTAAAGGCCATCAAACTTGCTAAACGGAGATAAATCCATAAAATATCGTTCGGTCCTAAGACGATTAACTTCTGATTAAAGTCTTGTGTGATAAATTGATAAACCTGATCGGCAAATAATAGTGAAACGCAGAATACTAAAAAGAAACAAACAACTACTGCTAGCAATCTCTTTCTAAATTCTACCAAATGTTCAATAATTGTCAATTTCCTTTGATCCATTACTGTTCACCCTGTCTAATGGTAATCAGAATAACTACGATAATAAAGAGTACCTGACCTGCCAAACCTTCCAAGCTAGGGTAAATTCCCAATATATCAATAGTTGGTATTCCTGAGATCAGATGATTGGGGATCATATTTGTCAACTGTAGGGCATGAATGCTGACTCCCGTCATCTTAAAGGCTAAAGCATAAATCATCCAAGTCAGGATAAAGAAAACCTTGTGAGGTAGGAAAAATTGACTGGCCTTGTTCATCACAAAGGCAATCACGACTAAGACTAAGAGGGCTAGAGAAATTCCTAAGACAAAATCAAAACTAGAAATCCTTGGCAGAATCCCCACATAGAATAAAATCGTCTCAGCACCTTCTCGGAATACGGCTAGAAAACTCAGAGCAAACATAGAAAGGAAAGATCCTGTTTTCGTGACAGTTTGCATTTGTGATTCCATAAAAGTATTCCATTTTTTAACAGAAGATTTGCTATGAAGCCAAATACCGATTAAAATCATCATGATAACCGCAAAAATCCCGACTGCACCTTCGATGATTTCACGGTTAGTTCCTGAGGTGACTGCTGGAAAGGCAATCTGTAGGATATAGGCAATTAAAAGACTGGCCACTATACCAGCAAATGCACCACCATAGACCCACTTGAGTCCCTTTCTCATCTTAGCAGCTTTCAAAGTTGTCACAAGCGCCATGACAATCAAGAGTGCTTCTACACCTTCTCGGAGCAAGATGAGCATGGCGTCAAATGCATTATAGGAAGCGCTAGTATCAATTTGAGATAGCTCTGCAATCAAGCTAGAAAGCTTTTCTTGATATTCACTTTCCTTTCCCTTAACCATGATAACAGGACTTTCACTTTCAACCTTGGTATAAAGCGAAGGATTGGTTGTACTTACAGAACCCTCGATAGTTGCCAAATAGTTATAAACTCCTTCATGGTTGCAGCTGCTTCGCTATCTTGACCAGCTTGAAATTGGGTCAAAGCCTTCTTTAAAAGGTCTATCCCATCCTTCAGTGTCAGGTTGGATGATGTCGTCGCAACTTCTGTACCTTCAACAAAGTTAGAAATGGCTTTTTTCAAATCATCAAACGATGCCTGAATAGTATCAAAGTTCGTTGGTTCAGTCTCAATGCTACTACGCAGGAAGGAAATAGCTGTTTCCACTTGTCCGTAATGAGCTGTACTATGGTCGCGAACCACTGCTTCATTGATGGTCCAGGTTGAATTCATTTTTTTATAGGCTTCTCTTACTGCTTCCAGATCTTGAGAAGCGATTGCCTTGTCTAAGGCTTGAAAACGAGGTTCTAAGCGACTTACAAGTTTCTCTTTTTCTGCATCTAGGTCGACTGGATTTTGCTCTTTCTCAAATGTCAAAATGGCTAAAGAAATCTGAGTTAACTGTTCTTCAGTAATATCACCAGTTAAGGCCAATTTTTCTTGAACTTGACGTCCTGCTTCAGAGTCAGAATTCTCGACTTTCTCGAAATCTTCGGTAATTTCATTGATTAGTTTTCTTGCATGATCTTGTTTGCCTTCTTTAACAGCTTTAGTTGCATCAGTTATTTTCACAAAGTAGGGACTCAAATTTTCCTTGGCTCCTACCGGAAAAATCAACAGAAAGAAACAAGTAAATAGGAGGATGATACTTTTAGGATTCCAATAATTTCTGCCCAATGTAACCTCCCTTCTCCACTCCACCAAAGCAAGCAAAAAGACCACTACCTATATGGGTAACATATTCGTTCATTTTATCCGTAGCACCCAGATTTGTCTGCACTTTAACAAAGCTATCTGGGTCCTTTTGGAAGGAGATAAAGAGCAAACCAGTGTCAAACTGACCAGTCTTTTCATCAATTCCATCAGAATAAGAATAAGAGCGACGCAAGAGAGGCTTATCCACTTCTTTAGCTAAGCGTACATGAGAATCATCAGGAAGAAGGCTTAAATCGACCTCATCAAATTCGTTCTTCTTGCCAAAGGGAGCACCACTTTCTTTATAACGACCAAAGGTATTTTCTTGTTCCTCGAGATTGGTTCGATCCCAAGTATCTAGGAACATCTGGATGCGCCGAACTGCCATGTAAGAACCATTTTCCATCCAATCCTTACTGTCAGCCCAAACAACCTGATCAAATTCTTTCTCAGTAGTGACATTAGCAGTTCCGTCTTTAAATCCAAAGAGATTCCGAGGAGTTTCCATACGATTACCGATAGCTGCAAAACCTGATTGACTCCAACGAAGAGTAACTGCATTTCTTCCTTTTCGGATAAGGTTACGAACAGCATGAAAGGCAACTTGCTCGTCATCTGCACAAGCTTGAATGACAATATCTCCACCCGTGTACTTTCTCGTAATTGTTCCTTTGGAAAAGGAGGCAAATCTCTAAAGAGTGTTGGACGTTTGTTCTCTAGTTTCATCTTTTCTAGGAAACTAGCCGAAACTCCAAAGGTCAAGGTCAAACGATGAGGATTAAGCCCAACTGTTTCTCCAGTATCACTCGGAGGCAGAAGGCTATTGTTACTATCTTTTTTAACCAATTCTCCTTCTACAAGTTTGGCACTATAATCCGTCCAATCTTTAAATAACTGGATGATTTTCTCTTTGTCGGTTGTATGCAAATCTAAAACCACAAAATAAATGTTTTTCTGCATGACAGTTGTAATGCCAGCTTGGTGCGTGCCATAGAAGGCTATTTTTTCATCTCCGTACGAGATTTTCTCCTGACCATCAAGCTTAGGTGCGAAAAAAGCAGAAGCACCAGAGAGTCCAAGTGCGAGACCGGCACCTCCGATACCTGCTTTTTTTAGAAATTCTCGACGGTCCATTTTTTGTTCAAAAAATTTTTCGCCTTTGTTTGTCATATTACTTATTCTCCACCAAGAAATTTACCCATTTGTGATAATGGTTCACCAAGTTTTGTGACTGCTTCAGACAATTCTTTGGTATCCTCTTTCGTTAAGTCTGTATAGAGCTTATAGTGTTCCTTGTCCGTCATGTGTTTGTCTAACAAACTATTGACAGATTTGAAATCTGCCTCTAACTCCTTAACCAAGGCTGCATCTGATTTTTCAAGTAAAGGTTTAAAGAGTTGGAAAAATCTTTTCAGCACCTTGGATATTGGCACGGAAATCATACAAATCTGTATGAGAATAAATCTCCTCTTCACCAGTAATCTTACTTGTCGCTACTTCATTTAGAAGGTCAACAGCACCAGTTAGCATAATCTTGTAATCAACATCTACAGTTGCAATCTTAGCCTTCAATTCCTTGATGTCATTTACCAGTTGGTCACCATAAGACTCAGTTCCTTTGGTTGTGTTTTCCTCCCAAAGAATGCGCTCGATACGATGGAAACCAGACCAACCTTCTTCAGTCTTATTTTCATCTAGATAGTCTGCCAAACGAAAGTCAATCTTCACATCAGATTCACCGAAGCTCTCTGCAATCGGCTCTGAACGTTCATAAGACATACGGATTAAAGGGTATGCCTTTTTAGCTTCCTCTAACTTACCATCCTTCAAAAGTTGAACAAAACCTTCTGTATCCGTTAAAAGTTTATCAATCTGTTCTTCCACAAAGGTTTTGTAGTCACTAGTTGCCTTATCCAATAGTTTTTGGTTATCTTCTGACAATTTTGCGACCTGAGATGAATCACTTGTAGTTGACGATTGTTCAAAACGAACTGCACAAGCAGATAACAATAAAGCCGAAGATAAAAGGATAAAACCAAGTTTTTTCATATAACGCTCCTATTAAATCATGGGAATCCCATTTTTAATAAATTATATCATAGTTTTTTTCTAATTATTCAATGAATTGTCAGAAAAATTTAATGTTTTATCGTAAAAAAATTAGAATAGACTTTTTCTAATTAAAAATTGTTAAAAATAATAGGGAAAAATAATAGAAAAGGAAGCTATATACCACCATGATGAATATGCAAAACATGATGCGTCAAGCGCAAAAACTTCAAAAACAAATGGAGCAAAGTCAAGCTGAACTTGCTGCTACAGAATTTGTTGGAACTTCTGCCCAAAACCTTGTAACTGCCACACTAACAGGAGACAAGAAAAGTTATTAAGATTGACTTTCAATCCAGCAGTTGTTGACCCAGAAGATATTGAAACTCTATCAGATATGACAGTTCAAGCAGTCAACGCAGCTCTTGAACAAATTGATGACGCAACTAAAAAGAAACTAGGTGCTTTTGCTGGTAAGTTACCATTCTAATAGCATAAAAAGAGGCTGATGTTCAATTCAGCCTCTTTTGTCTTTATCTAAAAAGTAAATATTTCTGTTGCCTTTCTTTAGAAAGCAATCCGTATATTCTGGGATCATCCTGAGCAGTCTCAAGCTCTTCTTTAATTCATTTTTCTAAATCATCTGTAATCATACCATCTACTCCTAGATGAAGCGACTTGTTAAAGGATTCCGAACCGTTAATCGTCCATACATAGAGTTTCTGCTCTGTATTCCATAGCTTGGTTACAAAATATTCATCTAAGGTAGAATATTCCATGGTATAACCTGTAGCATTTGTTCTTGGAAAAACGGAATTATAGGGCAGTATGAAATAGACTGGAATCTCTTTATCATACTGGGTAACTTTTTTTCAATAACATGATAATCCAAAGATTGCATCTGATGCCCATAGACTTTAATCTTTTGCTCCATATTGATCTAGAAAAATGATCCATCATCTGAGCACTATCTTTTTCGACTCGTTTTTTTATTTCGATCAGCAATTTCTGATGAAGGTCATTGGCACGATTTATATAATCATCAAAGCTAGATATTTTTAGTATGATAACCATTTTCATAAATATCTAATTGCTTCAACTCATCTAAAGTTAAGTCTTGTGGTGTTACATTTAATCCCGCTAAACTTTTTAGGTTAGCATCATGCATCATGACAAACTGACCATCCTTTGTTTCTTGCACATCCATCTCAACTAAATCTGGTTTTAACTGAGCTGTTTTTTCTAAGGATTCAACTGTATTTTGGACACCATTCCCATTAGAAACTCCTCTGTGAGAGATGACAAGTGGAGGATTGACTACGGGTGCTTCGAGATAAATATAGCCTTCAATCGCAAAGAAGATACTTGCACACCCCATTACACCCCATCTCATAATATGGTCCTTTTTTCCCGTCTTGGCATAATATCCAACTCCTCACCAGTTAAAAAGGAGGTAAACTTAACCAAGAAGTAGGTTAAAGACATATAGTGGATATTTTTAATCAAAATATAGTTTGAAATAGCTAGAATCAATGATTCTCGGTGTGTGAGACCATCTGCTAAAGACTGGATCATCAATAGAGGAATTAAAGGTAAATAAAAGAAAAGATTTGTTTTGACAACAATGAGAAAGAGATGCCAAGCGTAAAAACCAAAAAAATGATTTCTGGTTTTTTCTAAACTGTAAACCACTGCTTCCTTAACCGTCATTTTTTCAAAAAAGATTTTTGGTAGAACAAAAACCAACTTAACAGAAACGCATAGGAAGAGGATTGACAAAATGATAATAGCAAGCCACCATATCCAATACTTGTCTTCCATGTAGGTCTGAATAAACTCAGGAATCACTATTTTTATTAAAATAATAAATTTTAAAAATCTTCCTGATAAACGGAAAAAAATCATAGCAATATAAACGAAGATAAACAAGGCCTTGGAAACAGTCAGACGTTTCATGAAGGCTATACTTTCACGAAATACCTTGCGACTATACTCAATCAAGGTTCGTTTTCTCGTGATAGAGAAGGTGTCGAGCCCCAATGAAGAGGAGACTAATTTGAAAATAGGCTACTAAAAGATTAATGGCTATTAAGATTAAAAAAACCAAAGCTGACTAAAGGCGCATGTTTTAAAAATTTCAAAAAAACATTGTTATAGGAAATAAACAAATAGCCTGTCTGACTGAGTAAAAAAAGCCTGCTATCAATGAGTTCAGTGGCAACCAAATATAGTCTACTAGCATGAAGATTAGAAAAAATAGAAAGAGGATTTTATCCAGATTTAAGTAAATCTTTTTAAATCCCAATTTTTTAGGTTTTTCAGGTTTCATAAAACCTCCTAATCAAAAAACTGTGACAAATCTAGTCCACCAAAAGGATTAGAGTTCAGGCTACTCTTTGAGTCCAGTAAAACTCTGCTTTCATCAGATTCTAGAAAAGCTTCATAAACACGCGCAGTCATACGTGCATCCTCTAAACTATTATGAGACTGCCCCTTAAATCCTAAAAATTCAGCAACAGTCTGTAACTTTAGATTTGCAATGCCATGAAGATCCGAACTCCGTCGCTCAAAAGCTTCATCATAGAGATCAACTAGATATTGACGACTATAATCCAATCCATACTCTAATAAGATTGGTAAATCACTCTTGGCTGCATTGTATCCAACAAGGGGTAATTCACCAACAAAGTCTTGAAAATTCTTAAGAACTTCCTCCACCATCGGTGCATCTTTCAAGGTTTCAGACGTGATACCCGTTAAGCCGTTTATAAAACTTTTCAATGGTACATCGGTATGAACATATGAGTCAAATGCTCCTACTTCTTCACCATCTTTAAAACGGACTGCAGATACCTGAATCAAGTGGGTTTTGTCTTGGTGTTTATTAAATTCCAAATCAAATGAAATGTAATCTCTTAATTTTTCCATCTTTTCCATTCCTTACTGTATGTGTAAAAAGAAACTACTTGGTTATACCTAGAAACCAAGCAGTTTTTCTTATCCTCCAAATAAGCGAGCAAAGAAGCCTTTCTTCGTTGCTTGTACTTCTTGCTTAGCCTGATCCAACTCCAACTGAAGGGTTTCTTGGTCCTTCATGGCTTGTAGGGTTAACTGTTGTTGTTGATCCAATTGCTTATCTTTTTCTGCAATTTGACGGTCTTTGACACGCATCTGTTCATCTTTTTTTCAGCTAACTGTTTGTCTTTAGCCTTTAACTGCTCATAAAGACGGATGATTTCAGCGTTCTTTTTCATCAACAAGAATCTCCATTAACTCACGTTGCTTCACATCATCACTAACAGGTTCATCTTCAAAAAATAGTTTTTTTGTAGATTTCTTCAAGCTTAATCAAAGCCACTGCGAGTTACCACAGTGACTCCTTTATCATTTTTAGTCGTATCTTCTTCAGGTAATTCCTTGACACGGTTATTGATTGCTTGGCGGGACAAGCCCAAGACCTCAGCAATCTCACTAACAGTCATCTCAATACTCATAATATCCTCTGAAAGTTTTCTAGCTTTTCTTTATTTAAATATTATCATAAGCAAGCAAAACTGTCAAATATCACCGTGTTTTTCAACCCTTTTTTTCAAAACAATTTCTCTTCTAAACTAAATTGTCTTTCAGCTTTTTAAACTAAACATCAGTTTGCAATTTTTACCACCAGCTCTAATCAATTGAAAAACCTTTCTTGGTTTATAAAGAGTATTCCGTTTCTCTAAAATGGCTAATAACTTATCACCTTCAAAACCAGCCAATTCCTTCTCAGTTTGTTCCAATTCAATAAAGCGACCAAAACGCACTTCTTCTGCCTGTTCTGGGGTCAAATAAACCTTAACTAAGTCACCTGTACCAATCTCTAAGGGATGAAGAAAGTCTAACTCACCAGCTTGAACCTTTTTCTCAATTTCATTCAAGGTCAAAGCATTATCTAACTGCAAGCCCGCAGCACTTGTTCGTGTTAAATGGGACATATGAGCTGCATAGCCAAGTTTTTCTCCCAAGTCAACTGACAAGGTCCGGATATAAGTCCCTTTGCTACATTTTACACGGAAGGTAAAACGCGCAAGTTTCTCCTCATAGGAAATGGGACTTGTTCTTTCGAAACTATAAATAGTCACCTGTCGCTCTGGACGTTCTACTTCTTGACCAGCACGCGCATACTCATAGAGCTTGCGACCATTTACCTTGACAGCCGAGTACATAGGTGGAATCTGAGTAACCGGCCCTGTCAGACTGGCAATGGCTTCATCAACAAGCTTTTCATCTAAGGGAGACAATACTGGTGTCTCAGCAACCACCTCACCACTAGCATCCTCGGTTGTTGTAGAATATCCTAGAGTAATTTCACCCTCGTAAATCTTACCTTCGTCCTGCATAAACTCAACCATGCGAGTCGCCTTCCCTACAGCAATGGGTAAAACACCCACCACATCAGGATCCAAGGTCCCACCGTGACCAATCTTCTTGGTTCCCAAAATCTTTCGCAGTTTAAAAACTGCATCATGCGAGGTCATCCCCGCTTCTTTTTTTAAGTTGATAATACCGTTCATTTATTAACTTTCTAAAAATACTAAAACTCTTTTTGGAAATCATTATTCTGTTCATAGAGCGCATGCCCACACCCTGGCAAAATAATCAGTTGACTCCCTTTAATATGCTGTTGCAATCCAAGCGAACCATCTACGCCAAGAACATCATCTTTTTCTGCTCCAATGATTAACGTAGGGCAGTTGATTTTTTCCAAAAAAGCTAGACTATCATGTTTCAAACAAGATAAAGCCTGAATATCAATACGTTGTTTATCTTTAATATGACCAAAGATTCCCATTATTCGATAAAGGTATTTAAATTTTCCAAAGGATTTAGTCGTGTAAGAGTGACGAGCAATATCAATCATCAGATCTTTATAAATACCTGACCGACTCAGGTTTAGCCAGCAACTAATTCTCTCCCTACCTAGATTATTTAGTTTTGCAGTTGTAACAGCCAAAACTAGCTTTTCAACATTTTCTGGGAAGTTTGCAGCTAGCCATTGAGCAATCATTCCACCTTGTGAAATCCCCATAACATAAGCGGTATCTAGGTTTAGTGTCTCCATTGCTTCTGCTACATCTGCTGCCATATCCCGTGTCGTATAGTTCTGCCTCAACTCATTGATTCGAGAAAAAACATAAACTTTATAAACCTTGGCAAATTCTCGGTAAGTTAAAGCTATCATTTGAGCCATGCCCCTAACTGTCTGTAGTCCATCACCCAAGCCTGGTATAATTACTAGAGGGTCCTTTCCTTTTCCAAATGTCACATAGTCCATGCTCTTTTCGTTAAAATATAAGGTTTTCCCTTTTGTTGAAGACATCACTTCGTTCCCTCTACTATTTTTTTATGATTTATTTATGTTGAGTTTTTAAATGCAAGGCAAAGCCGGCAGTCACTTTTTCAAATCCAACTGCCTGATAAAACTGATGTGCAGCATTTCGTTCAGCGGTTAATCCACTATTTAAAAGCCAGTGCCTCAACTCCTTCTTTTACCGCTTGTTTTTTCAATTCATCGATTAGCCTACTAGCAATTCCTTGTCGTCTTGTTTCTTTTGCAACTTACAAAGCTAAAATACGATAGTAAGATCCATCTGCTTCAAAAAAAGAAGAGCTTTTGCATAACCTAAGAAACCTAAAATTTCTCCGTTTCTTTCAGCTAGAAGACAGCCATAATGTGGTTGAGGAAGAATTATTTCTAAACGTCGAGACAGCTTAGAAGCGGTCGTTGGATAGCCCAAGTCTTCGTATAAAGACAGTAGGGCTTCAGCATCTTGCATGGTTGCTTTTCGTATCTGCATAGGATCCTCCTATTCCCCCTTCAAGGCATCAAACTTAGCTTTCATAGTCGGATTTTTTCTTATCAATTTTTTAACAGAAACATCATCCAATTTGTTGTTAGCAAGGCGGAGTTGGTTTTCTGATGTTGTTAGGAATTTCTTGACTTCTTCCATCCGTTTGATAGCCTTATCAATTTCGTCAATGGCCTTACCAAAGTTAACAGAAGCTGAATTATAGTTCTTTGCAAAGGCTACCTTAAAGGCATCCAAGTCTTCCTCGAAATGCGTAATGTCAATATTTTGCTCGCGAACCAAAGCCAATTCCTGCTTGTATTTGAGAGAATTCAGTGCAGCATTGCGCAAGAGTCCAATCAACTGGATAAAGAACTGGGGACGAATGACATACATCTTTTCATATTCATGGCTGACATCTACAATCCCAGTATTGAAGTAGTCGTTATCTGCCTCAAGCATACTTACCAAAACAGCATACTCACAGTTTTTCTCACGGCGGTCTTTGTCCAATTCCTTGTAAAAATCCGCATTCTTATGCTTCTTCTCTGTCCCGTCTGCTTCATTTTTCATCTCAAACATGATGGAAATGAATTCTAGTCCATTTTCATCAAAATCACGGAAGATAAAATCGCCCTTAGAACCACGTGCTGAAACCTTGTTGTCCTTCTCAAAGTAGGCATTTGGAAAGGCAAAGCTACGGACCTTATTAAACTCACTTTCTGCATAGTGTTCCAGACTCTCACCAATGGCCTTGGTTGATTGTTGCGCCTTGAAATTCTTGTAAAACTCAACCTGCTCACTGGCTGCCTTTAGCTGGGCTTCATAATTTTGTTTTACAGAGGCTAGAGACAACTCATTTTCTTTTTTTCTTGTAAAAGGAGCTGATTTTTGACCTGATCACGTTCTTTCTCTAAATCAGATAGTGTTTTTTTGTAGTTGATTTTCATGCTCCAAGCGCAAGGTAGCCAATTGATTTTCGAGAGCTTGGACTTCTTTTTCTTTCTCTAGCAAGCTTTTGACTTGCACTTTGCTCCACTCTTTCTTAGCCAATTCTTTTTTTCTGTATCAAAAGTTGTTAATTTGACTTTGAAGCTGGGCAATTTCTTGATCTTTTTGAGCCAGTTTTGCCTGTTGTTCATTTAAAGGCTTTTTGTTCCACTAATGTCAACTCTTGTTTGATTCGTTCATGCAATTCCTTATCAAACTCTGCAGTGCGAACTTGAGAAAGTAGTTCTGCATATTGACTTTCATTGACTGTAAAAACTTCACCACAATTGGGACATTTAATCTCGTTCATGTTATTCCTCTATATTTATCTATTCTACTTTCATTATAGCATGGATAAACAAAAAGAAAAAAAGTTGGAATGAATCCAACTTTTTAATCTACATATGTATCTTCGTTTTTATTTAAGAAGGCGTAAGGTAATCCCATCAGTAGACCACCACCGATAAAGTTACCGATGAAGGTTACACCCCAGTGACGAAGAATATTTCCAATACCGAAGTTTGCGATTGAATCAGCAGCAACACTGAACTTCACAATAGCAAATGATGCAAAGTTTGCGGCGATGTGCTCGTTTGTTAAGAATACAAACATGTAAATGGCTGAAAGAACCAACCAAAGTTTTGCTCCACCATCCTTAACTAAAACGAATGAAAGAATCGCGATATTTACAAAGACATTAGCCAAGATAGCTTCAAGCAAGATAAGTTCATTTGAACGACCCAACTTCATTTCCACAACTCCAGAAATAAAGCTATCATGGGTAAGGTTTGCATAAGCTGCTGAATGGGCGAATCCCCAACCTGCTATAAGAGCACCGATTAAGTTGAAAGAGTGTACAGTATAGAAGAATTTCAGCTGTTTTTCTCCAGCTAATTTTTTTCAAAAAGCTACCAGCTGTCAAGAACATCATGTTAGATGTTACTAACTCAGCATTCAAGAAGACAATATAAGCCAATCCCCAAGCGAAAACAAATGGGAAGAGGAAACGTCCACTACCAGGAGCAATCTTATTAATCAAGTCAGCTCCAACTGCACCAGCTGCTGTACTAAATGTTAAGAATGCACCAGCAAACATTGAACGGATAGCATACTTGAATTTACTTTTGACTGTAAAGACTTTCCTTTTTTTCTTACAAGCAAATTCAATTTTTGAGATAAATTCTGAAGAAACCATATAAACTCCTAAAACTTTTTATTTGTGAATATTATAACATAAAAATCGAAATTATGGGAAGGCTTTCTTAATTCTATTTACAATATTTTTTTATCACTTTTTTAGCAATCGTTTCCATTTGCTTTGTATCAGCATCTTTAATGTTTTCAACTCTTTATTTTTTTAAACTCTCTATTCTATATATTTAATATATGGTTCTATTTTTGATCAATATTGAATTTACAAAAAAAGTCTCTTTAGTTTTTCAGCTAAAGTCCATGAACTAATAATATGTTTGAATTTATAGACAGAGAAAATATGTTTTTATCAAAAGGTTCTTTGTCCAAAAAAATCGAGGTCTGGATTTTTAGTCCCGACCTCCTCTATTATTGATTTTCATTATATTTTTCAAAAAGCTAGTGCTAATCAACATAAGTCTCTTCATTTTTATTAAGGTAAGCGTATGGTAAGCCTATCAAGAATCCTCCACCAATCAAGTTAGCAATGAAGGTGACACTCCAATGACGGAGAATATTTGCGATTTCGAAATGCTGAACTTCATTAGAAACAATGCTAAATTTAACAATACTAAATGAGGCAAAATTTGCAGCAATGTGCTCATTTGATAAGAAAATACAAACATAGAAATAGCTGACAATATAATCCAAAGTTTTGCAGACGCATCCTTGACTAAGATTGAAGTTAGAATGGCGATATTATCAAATACATTAGCAAGAATACCTTCAAGTAAAACTAATTCGCTCGGACGAGCCAACTTCTTAGCTACAAGTTTTGGTAAAAACTATCATGGGTTAGATGTGAAAATGCTGAAGAATTCGCAAAGAACCATCCAGAAATCAAAGCTCCAACTAAGATTGAAAATAGCGTACAGTAAAGCAGAATCATAAATCGCTTTTTTCCAGTAAATCTTTCTTTCAAAAACTTCCGGCAGTTAAATACATCATATTAGATGTTACTAATTCGGCATTCAAAAAAACGATATAGACAAGACCCCAGGCAAATACGAATGGAAATAGAAAATAACCTGAACTTGGAACAATGGTGTTCATTAAATCAGCACCGATCGCACCTAGCAGCTGTACTAAAGGTTAAAAAAGCACCTGCAAACATTGAACGTATAGCATATTTGAAACTTGCTTTGATCAAAATAGACTTTCCTTTCTTACGACAATAATAATCAATCTTCAAAACGAACTCTGAAGAACTCATAAAAACTCCTTAAAAATATCTCTGTTAACATTATAACATAAAAATACTTTAAGTGGAAATAAATTATTGTCCTTTACATTTGAATGTTTTTAGTGCAAAAAAAGCTTCAATTTCTTCTGCAGTCAATCCCTACCAGCTCTGAAACCCACAAGCCGACAATATCTGATAAAACAGAATCGCAGACATATTCATTCTCACCATGACCATATTTACAAGTGAATAGAGGGTTCTTATCGCTGATTGATAAAAAAATTGAACGCTAACTCTTGCAGTTTCTCTGGCTGAAATTCGAGTCCCAACTCTTGTGCAAGTCCATCTCTCACTTTATCCCACTCTTCACCTTTTTGACTGGTAGTTTTTCTCGTGCTTTGTTGAGAAAATCCTTGACAGAATTTTTACCAACAAATCCTTGTTTTGATAGAGTAAACGACAAGAAAAAAAGTCAGTGATAGAACCAGCATGGAGTAAGAAGGTAAGCAAGTCATCAAGGCTTTCTGCTACCCGACCAACTTGGCCTTCACTCCCTATAAAGCCGATACTCTCATCCTCAAGAATTACATATTCTCCCCCACTACCATCTTTAGCAAAGGCTATGGGCGATAGAGAATAAACTTCATTGTTCTGAGAAAATTCAACCTCTTTCAACTGGTCATAAAAATAGAATATCGCATTCTTTCATCAATCAGATTCTCAGTTGATTTATCTTCTCTATTACTTGTAGTTGATGCATATTAGCTACTCTCCTAGCTTTTGACAACTGTCACAAGTGACAACAATTCAATTTTAGCAATCGACTCTTAATAATAATAATAGATTTTAATATGGCACTTCTTGGCCACATTGGCAAGATTTTTCAATAACTCCTCGTTTCTTTTGCTTTTTCCAAAATGAAAAGTAAAAGATTTTCCATCTTTCCTTGTAAAGTACAGATGATACCTGTCCCCATTCATTCTTCTCCCTCGAACGTAATCAATATCAATCTGTCTAATTTCAGCTAGAGGAACAATCCTTTTTTTCTAAAAAAAGAATAATCGTGTGAATGTATAATCTTCCCTTTGCAATATGAAAAAGGATCCAACATACTCCCACCACTTTTTTTAAAGGATGTCTTAACTCTTTGGAAAAAAAGATAGAAATAAAAATAGTGCTAAAAAAATTAACAAAAAAATCTAATGACCTGATGTTTTCCAAAGGACTTCAAAAAACTGAAATACGATAACTATACATATTAAAATAATCCCTTTTTCTTTATTATACCACTTTTTGTTGAGAGTCTGGGTCTATAGAAAAATAAGAAAAAGACTGAACAGAGTTCAGACCTTTTCATGAATACTTGATGTGATTTCATTATCTAGTCAAATCAAGACGTTTACCGATTTTTCCAATAAGAATAGCACCAACAATGAGTGAAGCAAATTCTCCGATAGCAGTTGTAAACCAAGTTAAGAAGAATGGTGCTTCTGCTACGATGTTCAATTCAGCAGCAATGGTAATCATCGAAATTGAAAATAGAATTGAAAAGAAGAAATGATCTTTTCGGATCAATCCATTAAAAAGATAGTCTTTGCTGTATTTGCTAAACAACCATACGCCTAAACTTAGGAAGACAAGCGTAGAGCCTCCACCAACTGCGACATCGATGATTCCAAAACTGAAGAAATTTGCAATCATACATCCAAGAGTAACACCGATAATGTACTTAGGATTGTAAAAGGCAAGGAAATTCATCATTTCAGAAATACGGAACTGATAAGCACCGTAACTGATAGCATTAAGGGGTGGTGTGATTGTCAAAACCACATAAATTGCTGCGACAATGGCAATATCTGCCATATCACGGATAGTTAGTTTTTTCATGTTTTCTCCTTTAGTGACAATATCACATATAATATGCTTGGTGAAAGAAGCTAAGCACCAAGGGTTGAGCAAGTCAACCTTCCAAGTATAGCACATTTATGTCCTTTATGCTATACTATTTTTATGAAAACATCCATAAAAAAATTTTTCGACAATGAAATCCTCTCCTACTTATTTTTTGGAGTTGCAACTACTCTTGTATCTATTATTGTTCGTATCACTATTTTTTTTCTTTTTTTCCAACAAGAATTATGGGCGACTGCTCTGGGAAATATAACTGGAATTTTGTTTGCTTTTTTTCACCAACGATACCATTGTTTTTTTAAACAGAAACGAAAAAATTGGTTCAAGCGTCTGATAAAGTTTACGACTGCAAGATTCATAACCTTCCTCTTAGACCTGCTTCTGACCTTTATTTTTGTGACGAGTTGCCCCCATATTATCGGTCAGTTTGTAGGTGATAATCTCAATACTATCAATACAATTGAGACTATTTTTTTGCACAAGTTACGATCATAGTCCTCAATTACATCTTCAGTAAAATTTTTGTTTTTTTAAAAAAACAATAAGCATACTTCTTGCATTCTAATGACTATTATACTATAATTAAAACTGTTAAATTTTGAAAGGAAATTATGAAAATGTTAAAAAGATCTTAAAGAATTTTTGCTCCGCGGTAATGTTGTAGACCTTGCTGTCGGTGTGATCATCGCTACTGCTTTTGGTGCTATCGTTACTTCATTTGTTAATGATATCATCACTCCACTTCTATTGAACCCAGCCTTGGAAGCTGCGAAAGTACAAAACATCGCTGAGCTTGCCTGGAATGGTGTTACATATGGTAAATTCTTGAGTGCTATTATCAACTTCCTAGTTGTTGGTACTGTTCTATTCTTTGTGATTAAAGCAATGGAAAAAGCTCAAAATCTTCGTAAAAAAAGAAGAAGTCGCTGAAGAGGCACCTGCTGGTCCAACTGAGTTGGAAGTTCTTCAAGAAATCAAAGCTCTTCTTGAGAAAAAATAATCATATAGAGGATTCGGTTCAATACTGAATCCTTTTTTTATTCTCCTTTTACTGAGCTTAGAAAAAACTTGAGTTCAGCTCTCTTTTTTGATATAATAATTAAAGTTTCCACCCTTAGTGTAATGGATATCACGTAAGATTCCGGTTCTTGAGATGGGGGTTCGATTCCCTCAGGGTGGATTGATGAAAACAAAAAAAGCAACGGCGCCGTTGCTTTTTTTCTGTGTTACCCTTGTCTTTGAATATAGAACATTGATACCAACGAAAGTAAAATAACTCCAAGCCCGATGATTAAAAAGGAAACTAATTGCACACTTGGTAAAAAAATGTCATTACACCTTTTCGCAATCGGCATAAAGAGAATTGCCAGTGAAAAATGGTACTCAATACCCTTCCCAGATAGTCTCCATCAACCTTGGTCTGTACCTGAGTAAAGAAGTGAATATTAAAAATTGTCATAAATAATTCACAAACTAGGTTTCCTGAAAAAGTGAGAAAATTAGGTAGTGGCAAACCCATCATGAAAACTCCTATTCCTGTAAGGATTAATAAGAACAAAAAGTGTATTCATACTGGATTTAAATTTATTTGCAATCAATGCTCCGATGATTGATCCAATTGCACCCATGGTTAAGATAGTCGCATAGGCTCCGTCTACACCATAAAGTTTATTTGAAAAAGGGAGCAAAAACTCAAAAGCTGCAAAAAAGAAATTAACACTGGAAGCCACTAACAAGAGAAAGAAAAATTTCTTTTTGATGCCTGATATAGTGCAAGCCATCTTTGATGTCCTCAAAAAATATCTTTCCCGGTGAAACTCTTCTGCTCTTGAACCTTTGGTTCTTCTTTTGGGAAGTAAAGCCACTAGGGCAAAAGCGATGAAAAAAAGGTCAAAGCATCTAGTAAGAGCGTCAGATGAAGACTTGCAAATTTTAAAACAAGGAAAGAAAGCACCGGAGAACTGACTCCTACAACCTGTAAAACTAACTCTAAGCGTGAATTGTAGGTCACTATCTCGTCTTTTTCTACGACTTCTGTGATAATAGCTTTATTGGCAGTTCGAGAAAATGCAAAGGCAATCGCTTGAACAATATTAGCAAAGATCAAAGCTCCAATCATCCAGCTGTCGTTCCTTATAAAAGAAATAGCCAGACAAAGAATTCCACAAACCAAGTCGGTCGTCATCAAAAATCTTGCGACGGGAAAAAAACGGTCTGAAATCACTCCACCAAAAGGATTGACTAGAATGGATGTAACGAGTTCAGAGATCTGATAAATCCCTAGAACGGTTTGCCCAATCGTTCCCATCGATGCCAGCCAAACACTATTCCCATAATCATAGAGCATATTTCCTAGTTTGTTAATAGCTCCACGACTAATCAACTGTACTGCATATCGATTCATAAAAACTCCTCTCAAATTTTGAAACTATTGTATCAAAACTTGGAGGAATTTCTTATTTTTCCCGTATTTGGGAAATTAGCTTTTTACAAATTTATCGTAATGTTCCTGATAGTAAGCTACCTGCTCCGGAAGACCTAGCACATCAAAAAAATATGCATTGCTTCCTGCATTTGCTGACAGCCTTCTTTTGTTTGCCCCTTCTGATAAAGAGCAAATCCCTTAAGAAAGTGGAAAACATTACGCTCATAGAGTTTGATGCTCTTACCTATGATCTTCTCTATATAAGCTTCAAAGTAGTTGGCATTTTCAAAAGCAAGATGTTCTAAACAATGCTGGTAACAATTAAGAGCTAAAATCAAGACCAGTTTTTCGATGGCGTCCAATTTCTTTGTAGAAATCCTCCTCTCCATCACTTCTCTACCAAGGCGAGTAACATATTCCACATCATAAAAGCTATAGAGATTGCCAAAGAGGATCAACTCATACATGGTCCATTCATCTGTTTGGAAAAGATAATCTGCCACCTTATCCAGATCACCTTGCTTCATAGTGAAGCTAGCATCTCTTTGACAAATCAGACCTTGTAACAAAATCCAGTTCAGCTCAAAATAGAGGGGATTTGTTGAACTCTTAGCCTTTTTCAAGTTGTTCTTCTTGAAGCTTTTGAAAACCTGCAATATCATTTGAGTAGTAAAGTGGAATAATCTGAGCCATCAAGCCGACATGCTCATGATGTTGAAAATTTCTAGTCTTATCCATAAAATTCTCAATCGTCACATGAATATTATCTAATATTTCAAAGAAACGAGATGTAGCCAGATCCGACTCCCCCAATTCAAAGCGGGATAATTGGGAGGTCGAACAGGCCTCCCCTGCAGCTTCTTTTAGAGAGTAATTTTTACTGATTCGAAATTCACGAAAGACTTTTCCAAGATTTTCCATCTTACACCTGCTCCGATAATTCTTCCCACTCCAGCAAAGCTTCTTCTTGACGATGGCTAATTTTATCCAGTTCTGCTTGTAATTGCATGAGTTCATCTGCATCATTGGTGGTATGCATTTGTTCAGAGATAGCTTGGGCTTGAGTTTCTAGCTCTTCGATTTCTGTCTCAAGACTTTCAATTTGTCTCATTAACTTACGAAGTTCTTTCTGACTTTCCTTTTGAGCTTGGTAGTCATTAACTGGAGAAACTTCTTTTTCTTGATTAATAACTGCAGCTTCTTCCGCTTGGCTAACTGCTAGCTCTGCTTTTTTATCAACATAATAGTCATAATCACCCAGATAAAGTGTTGATCCATTCTCAGATAATTCCAACACATGAGTGGCTACACGGTTGATAAAATAACGGTCATGGCTGACAAATAGAAGAGTCCCATCAAAGTCAATCAGTGCATTTTCCAGAACTTCCTTGCTATCTATGTCTAAGTGATTGGTCGGCTCATCGAGAATCAAGAAGTTGTTGTTTTCCATTGAAAGTTTAGCTAGAAGCAGACGAGCTCGTTCACCACCTGACAGCATCCCAACAGATTTCTTAACATCGTCACCAGAAAAAAGGAAGGCACCTAGGCGATTACGAATTTCTAGTTCAGGAGTCAGCTTGAAATCATTCCAGAGTTCGTCTAAGACTGTATTGCTCGGTGTCAGTTTGCTCTGAGTCTGGTCATAGTAACCAACCTCAACATTAGCACCAAAGCGCTTCTCACCCTTGATAAAGGGAATTTGGTCCACAATGGATTTAATAAAGGTTGACTTACCAATACCGTTAGACCAACAATGGCAATAGCGTTCATCCTACGAAGATCAAGGTTGATGGGTTCTGATAAGATTTCACCATCATAGCCAATGGCAGCATTCTCAACTGTCAAAACGACATTACCAGATACTCTATCAGAATGGAAGGTCATATTAGCTGATTTCTTACCAGCTTCAGGCTTATCCAAGCGCTCCATTTTCTCCAGTTGCTTGCGTCGAGATTGAGCACGTTTGGTTGTCGATGCTCGAACAAGATTTCGATTGACAAAGTCTTCTAAGGCAGCAATTTCCTTCTGTTGCTTTTCGTAGTTTTTGGCTTCAGTTGCGAGCTTCTGCTCCTTCTGCTCCACAAAGCTCGAGTAGTTCCCTACATATCTGTCCAAAGAATGCTTGGTTAAGTCAAGTGTTATGGTTGCAACCTTATCGAGGAAATAACGGTCATGACTGACGATAATCAAGGCACCACTATAATTAACTAAATAGTTTTCTAACCAGGCAATGGTTTCAATATCTAGGTGGTTAGTCGGCTCATCCAAAACCAAGAGATTAGGGCTTTTTCAAGGAGCATTTTTGGCAAGAGCTAGACGAGTATTTTGACCACCAGATAAAGCTCTGCAGATTTTGCATCTGCCACATAGACTCGTCAAACTTGAAACCATTTAAGATAGCAGCGAATATCAGCTTCATAGGTAAAATCCTCCAGCCTGACGGAAAATTTTTCTGATAGGCGATCATAGTCTGACATGAGTTTATCTAAGTTCTGCTCCAGTCTTTTTCCCCCATCTCCAACTCCATCTGGCGAAGTTGTCTTTCAGTACGACGCAAAGTCATCAAATACATGTAGCATTTCATCGTAAATGGTGTTCTCAGACTCAAAGCGACTATCCTGTGCTAGATATGAGAGGGAAATATCTTTTTTCTTATTGATTTCACCAGTGGTTGGCTCCTCTTCTCCAACCAATATCTTGAGCAAATGTAGACTTTCCCAGCACCATTTTTTTCCCAACGAGGGCAATACGGTCTCTTTCATCTACTTGTAGGTTTATATTATCAAAAAGAACCTCTCCAGCAAAAAGAACGTTCAATTTTATTAGCTTGTAAAATAATCATACAGTTAGTATAGCATGTTTCGGTAAGCCGTTCAAGACTTGTGGTTTAGCTCTATTCATAACTTTTCAGAAACTCACGCTAACGTTTTACTAAAACTTCAAATCGTGGTATAATGTAAGCGATTAAATTATATATTAAAGGAGATTTCCTATGGCTTATCAAGAAAAACTACCAAAAAATGGGCTTGATTTCGCAGAACTTCCAGATTACCTTCGTCAAGATTTGGAAAACATGGACGAGAAAACTAAAGAAGACGCATTCTATACCAATCTTGAGTTTGGTACTGCAGGTATGCGTGGACTGATTGGTGCTGGTACTAACCGCATTAACATCTACGTTGTTCGTCAAGCAACCGAAGGTTTGGCTCGTTTGATTGAGTCAAAAGGTGGAAACGAAAAAGAACGTGGTGTGGCCATCGCTTATGATAGCCGTCACTTCTCTCCAGAATTTGCCTTTGAATCTGCAGCAGTTCTTGCTAAACACGGTATTAAATCTTATGTTTTTGAAAGTCTCCGTCCAACACCAGAACTTTCATTTGCTGTTCGTCACCTCAACTGCTTCGCAGGTATCATGATTACGGCTAGCCACAACCCTGCTCCATTTAATGGTTATAAGGTTTACGGAGAAGACGGTGGTCAAATGCCTCCACACGATGCTGATGCTTTGACAACTTACATCCGTGCTATCGAAAATCCATTTGCTGTTGAAGTTGCTGATGTAGAAGCAGAAAAAGCATCTGGTTTGATTGAAGTTATTGGCGAAGCAGTCGATACCGAATACCTCAAAGAAGTTAAAGATGTTAACATCAACCCAGCTTTGATTGAAGAGTTTGGTAAGGACATGAAGATTGTCTACACACCACTTCACGGTACTGGTGAAATGTTGGCTCGCCGTGCTCTTGCGCAAGCAGGATTTGATTCAGTTCAAGTCGTTGAAGCTCAAGCAACACCAGATCCAGACTTCTCTACTGTGAAATCTCCAAACCCAGAAAATCAAGCAGCCTTTGCTCTTGCTGAAGAACTTGGTCGTCAAGTAGGAGCCGATGTTCTTGTTGCAACTGACCCTGACGCTGACCGTGTTGGTGTTGAAGTTCTACAAAAAGATGGTAGCTACCTTAACCTTTCAGGTAACCAAATCGGTGCTATCATGGCTAAGTACATCTTGGAAGCCCACAAAAACGCTGGAACTCTTCCAGAAAACGCAGCTCTCTGCAAGTCTATCGTTTCAACTGACTTGGTTACTAAGATTGCTGAAAGCTACGGCGCAACTATGTTCAACGTCTTGACTGGTTTCAAATTTATCGCTGAAAAAATCCAAGAATTCGAAGAAAAACACAACCACACTTACATGATGGGATTTGAAGAAAGCTTCGGTTACTTGATTAAACCATTCGTGCGTGATAAAGATGCTATCCAAGCTGTTCTTGTCGTTGCTGAGCTTGCTGCCTACTACCGCTCTCGTGGTTTGACTCTTGCTGACGGTATCGAAGAAATCTACAAAGAGTACGGCTACTATGCTGAAAAGACAATCTCTGTTACTCTTTCTGGTGTTGACGGTGCTGAACAAATCAAAGCAATTATGACTAAATTCCGCAACAATGCTCCAAAAGAATGGAATGCAACAGCAATCACTGTCGTAGAAGACTTCAAAGCACAAACATCTACTGCCGCTGATGGTACTGTAACAGCCTTAACTACACCTCCAAGTGATGTATTGAAATACACTCTTGCAGATGGTTCATGGATCGCAGTTCGTCCCTTCAGGTACAGAACCAAAAAAATCAAGTTCTACATTGCAGTTGTTGGTGAAAGCAACGAAGATTCACAAAGCTAAGATTGCTAACATCGAAGCTGAAATCAATGCCTTTGTAAAAATAGAGCTATAAAAGGTCGGGCAAAAAATGACCTTTTGATTTTTGATGATGAATAGCTGACTGTAATTTATCTTTATAACTTTTTTGACCAAAATCGATCAGATTTCGATATCTTTAAAAGAACACAGAGAGTATTCCGAGTGCAGATAACTTGACTTAGTTCGCTTTTTATATTTAAGTCGACTTTTGTCCCCACGACTCTATTTTCGTATCAAAATCTCTGCAATTTTATAGACTTTTATGGCATACTAGTTTTATCAAAAAAAGCGAGGTATTCTCATGGAACAATTCTTAGAAAATATTAAAGATCTTGAAGTCACAACTGTTGCCCGTGCTCAAGAAGCACTTGACAAGCAAGAAACTGCAACTTTCTTTATTGGTCGTAAAACTTGCCCTTACTGCCGTAAATTTGCTGGCACTTTGGCTGGTGTCATAGCTGAAACCAAAGCGCACATCTACTTTATCAACAGTGAAGAAGCAAGCCAACTCAATGAGTTGCAAGAATTCCGCTCACGCTATGGAATCCCAACTGTACCAGGATTCGTCCATGTATCAAACGGTCAAATCCAAGTCCGTTGCAACTCTTCAATGTCAGCTCAAGAAATCAAAGAATTTGCTGGCTTGTAAAATAGTCTATCAAAAAGAAGGCTTGTGCCTTCTTCAGATTGAAGACAAAGTCCTTGGAAGTCAAGTTTCTAAGGGCTTTTCTTTGTGTAAAGTCGTATAATAGAGGCAAGAAGAGTTGTGAGGTGTTCCCTATGTTTCACAAAGAAAAACCTGATTATAATCGTCGCCAATATGGCTTCTATACAATAGACGAATTGGTCCCCAAAGATCATTTTCTTCGACAAGTAGATTCAAAGGTTGATTTTGACTTTATCTATGACTTGGTAGAAGATACCTATAGTCCAGATAATGGTCGTCCTAGTCTCGATCCCGTTATGTTAGTCAAAATTCCTTTGATTAAATGTTTATGGCATTCGTTCCATGCGCCAAACCATGAAAGAGATCGAAGTAAACGTGGCCTATCGTTGGTTTCTTGGACTAACTTTAGATGATAAGGTTCCTCATTTTACTACCTATGGAAAGAATTACAGCCGTCGTTTTCAAGATAAAGAACTCATTTCTGAGATTTTTTCTCAAGTTCTCAACCAAGCTTTGTATGCTGGCCTAATTGATCCTTCTGAAATATTTGTGGATGCTACCCATATCAAAGCGGCAGCTAATAGTCACAAGTACCGTAAGGAAATGGTAGACCAACAAGCTAAATTTATGAGTAAACAATTGGCAGTTGAGATTGATTTAGACAGGAAAAAACACGAAAAAAAGTCCTTAAAGCCCGCAAAAGAAAGTGAGGCTAAAGAAAAGAAAATCTCAACGACGGATCCCGAGTGTGGTTGGTTTCATAAGGGCGAACATAAGGAAGTATTTGCCTATTCTGCTCAAGTTGCTTGTGATAAGCATGGTTGGGCCTTAGCTTATACAGTTGAGGCAGGAAATGTTCATGATAGTCAGGCTTTCCAAACATTGGAAGCCATCATTGATAAGCTTCAAGAAGTTATTCTAGGACTGTAAAAAAGCGTTTTAAAGTCCACTGTCAGCAGACAATAGACAATGGACGAGGTTGCTTTTTGGAAAATAATTGAATATTACCAATGGGTATAGCTTGGAATTTATGACTGGTATAGAAGATACTGTTCTCCCTTGCCCCAAAACTACAAAAAAGCCTACTGACCAAGCTAGGAAGCTTGATACAATAGGCTTTTTCTAAATTCATTATTTAACAGCGTCTTTAAGAGCTTTACCAGCTTTGAATGCTGGAACTTTTGAAGCTGCGATAGTGATTTCTTTACCAGTTTGTGGGTTGCGACCTTTACGTGCTGCACGCTCACGAACTTCGAAATTACCAAAACCGATCAATTGAACTTTTTCACCAGCTGCAAGGTAATCAGCTACTGCTGCAAATACAGCATCTACTGCTGCTGCTGAGTCTTTCTTTGTCAATTCTGTAGCTTCTGCCACTTTAGCGATCAAATCTTGTTTGTTTGCCATGTTAATAATTCCTCCAAATATTTTCTAATTAACAATTACAATCATATCCTAAATTCTCTTGTAGGTCAAGTCAAAAACGCTATTTCTTGCTATTTTTCTTTATTTTTTTAGGACTCATATCTGACCAAAAATAGCCCAAGCATTTTTCACCCTGTATGGGTCTGAATAATCGAACCTGTTTCAAGTACAGAGATTGGTTTTTCAACGAATGGTTGTAGGATTTCTTTCATCTCTTCTGCCCAGTCTCTAGTTCCAGAATAGGAAATACCAATTTCTGCAACAGAACGTTCTGACAGTTTTGAAACCAGTTCATCCAACCATTTCTTAAAGGTTTTAGCTCCACGTCCTTTAACGATTGGTTGCAATTCATCATCTTTCATCTGCATGACTACGCGAATATTTAATAGAGAGCTTAAAAGACCTGTCACTCGACCAATACGACCACCTTTAACAAGGTTTTCCAAGGTAGAAACACCAATATAGAGCTCTGTGTTCTTCTTTACTTCTTCAACATGAGCCACAATTGTCTCAATGTCTTGTCCTTCTTGAGCTAACTTAGCTGCTTCAACCACTTGAAATTTTAGGGCTTGATCAGTAAAGGAACTATCCAATACGGTCACATTAGCCGTTGACAAACTTGCACCTTGACGAGCTGCTTCGACAGTTCCTGATAAAGCATGAGACATATGAATGGCTAAAATTTGACTACCGTCTTTACTCAACTCATCAAAAGATCTCAGCAAAGAGTCCAACAGGAGGTTGACTTGTTTTAGGCAGATTTTTACTCTCTTTCATCAAGCGAAGAAATTCCCCTTCTTCAAGATCAGCATCCGAATAAAGAACACTATCAATCATTACAGAGAGCGGAACGACGGTAATATTTAATTCTTTGACCACTTCTGGTTCAATGGTAACAGAAGAATCTGTTACGATTTTTTTACTTGTGTCATAATTCAAATCTTTCTATATTTCACTTTTTTTGAGTGAGTTTTTTTCAATTTAACTATAACAATTATATCAAAAAAATGCTAAAAAAATTCATACTGTATCTATTCATTTTTATGATGGAATTTATAGATTTTTAAAATCTTTCATTTTATAAAAATAGTCTCCTGCTCAGACGACTATTTTGCTATCATCATAAACGTTCATACAAATCTTGCATCTGTATGTCATCAGGAACCAACTTGAGATAGTGTTGGATCTGTTCTTTTGCTTCTTCAAACCTTCCAAGTTCGCGTAATAGATGAATGTATTGCTCTAAAAACTCAGGATTCTCCTTGAGTTCTGAAACCAATGCCTGATAAGATTCATAGGCAACATCCAAATTTTCAGTTTCTTGGTAACTCCGTGCAATCATCCACTTAGTCAAGAGATTTTCTGGCTCATATACTTCTAAGGCTAGAATATCCCCATACCGCTCTTGCTCCTGATACATGGTTGCTAGTCGCAAGAGGATTTCTTCTTGGTCTTCCGCATCTTCTTGGGCTTGAAGAAGATAAGCTTCCGCCTGCTCAGGTTGATGCAATTCGTAAGATAATTGTGAAGCCAGGAGTAGCAAACGTGTTTCGAATGGATTTTTTTCCAAACCTTGTTGAGCTACCAGTAAGGCTTGCTCAGTCTGGTGTTCCTTATGTAGAGCCTGACTATAACCATACTCATACCCTTCAAAATCTGGAGAAATAGTATCCAGCTGTTTAAAATATAAAACTGCCTTGTGATATTCCTCTTGATCAAAGTAAAGACTTGCTAATTCAAATGCAGTCTGATCTTCATAATCTAACTCTAAAGCTTTTTCTAAAAACTCTATGGCTGATTCAAACTTTCCAAGTCGAGCATAAGCAGTTCCAATTCGTTGATAGGTCGAAATCCCTGTCTGCTCATATATTTCACGATTATCCAGTTGAGCATAGCCCTTAATCGCTTCTAAATCATTTCCAAGTTCACTATCTAACTCTGCTAGCCCAAATCAATAAAGGATCATCAGAGTAATTAAGAGCTTCTAATAGCTTGTCGCGAGCTACATCCGTCAATCCTTCCATTTGATAGAAATCAGCCTTTAAAACAAGCGCAGATACATAAGAATCGCTATTGGGTTGAATTTCTTCTAGATAGGCAAAAGCTTCTTCAATTTGTCCGTCTTCACTTGCGATACTAGCTAGATTGAGATTTACTTCTGGAAATATTGGAGCTAGTTTTTCATAGATTTGACGAGATTGTGGATAAAAACCGATACCCTCTAGATAATAAGCCAGTTCCAGAAGAAGATCATCAGAGTCTTCTACCAATGCTTTTTGAAAAATAGTGATCAGCTCTTGTTAAATCTTGCTGATCCAAAAGCTTCAAGCATTTCTTGACTATTGCTCACCTTTCAACCTCCTCTTCTAACTCATACAGACCACTAACTTTTTTTATACCATTCAAAAAATAGCTGAAATAACAACTTTGGCTGAAGCATAAACAGGAATTCCTAATAGGACTCCCCAAACACCAAACATAGAACCAGACGTCAACAAAACAAATAGAATAGTGATTGGATGGATGTTTAGCTGACTACCTAAAATCAATGGAGACACAAAACGACCTTCAATTGTCTGCTCTACGATAAAAACGATAATAACTTTCAAGAGCATAACTGGTCCAGCAATTAACCCTAAGACCAGAGCTGGTATCATAGCAAGGAAACTTCCAAGATAAGGGATAAGATTTAAGACCCCAGCAGTAATACCAAGAGTCACCGCATATCTCAAACCAATAATTTTAAAGAAGATGATAAACATAATTGCCACGATAATAGCAACAGTAATTTGTCCTCTAACATAGTTAGAAAGTTGTTGGTTCACATCCGTTAGAACCTTACCTACTGGTTCTCTCAATTTATTTGGTAAGAATTGAGTGATATGATCTCTCAAACCTTTTCCATCTCTAAGGAGATAAAAGAGCATAAACGGGCATGATAATTAGAGCGACAATGACTTGTGACGTTCCACTAATAAGAGCACTCACCCAGTTCACAGCTTTTGATGAAATATTACTTGCCCAAGCAGTTGCTTGTGTTGAAAACTGAGCCAGAACCTGTTCTAGTTGAGGTCTAAAGTCATCTGGTAAACGTTTGGTTACAAGATCATCAATAACTCTGTCCGCATCTTCGAGATAATTTGGTACATTTTGCGCAAAAATAACTACTTGACGTTGAAGATTTGGAATCGCGACAGCCAAACCAATAATCAGAAGTATAGCAATAATGACAAAAGATAATACTAATGGCTAAGACACGATTTATCTTGTACTTCTCCATCAAATCCACCAGTGGATTTAATAGATAAAAAAGCAATCCTGATAAAATAACAGGTAACATGACCACTGATAAAAAATCAACGACAGGGATAAATAAAAAACTAATCTTACTTAAAAATAAAAAAATATTCAGGCCTAGTAACAAGGCTACCAAAAATACAGTAACAGCCTTATTATCTAAAAAAACCATTTAAAAAAACCAAGATAAATTAAAATTGTTTCTCTTTTTGTTCCATATCTACTTCCTTTCCTTTGTCCTTTTCATTATACCATTTTTATAAGGAATAAACTGATTTTTAAAAGTGTGGAGTAACGATTGAAAACTTTGATCCATCTTGTATTTTACTGATTTTATACTTAGAAGTTTCAAACTTTTTTTCACTATTTTCTTCATGTCTCCTAATTTATGATATAATAGAAACATCTTTATTTAGAGGTATAGCTATGATTGAAACAATTTATTTCGGAACCTACACACGTCGCTTATCCCAAGGGATTTATCAAGCTGATTTTGATACAGAGACTGGGCAATTATCAAATCTTAAACTATTTGCTACTGAACCAAGTCCTACCTATCTTGCATTTGATCAAGAAAATCACCTCTACACAGTCGGTAGCAAAGACGGACAAGGGGGAATTGCTGCCTATCAAACTGATGGTACTTTGCTTAACCATGTTGTAACAGAAGGTGCCCCTCACTGTTATGTTGCTGTCGATGAAAAACGTGGCCTAGTATACGGTGCTAACTATCATAAGGGACAAGTTTTGGTCTATAAACGTAAAGAAGATGGTAGTCTAGAATTGGCTGATACAGTTCAGCACAGCGGTCATGGTCCTCATGAAAATCAAGCTTCTCCACATGTACACTATACAGATTTAACACCAGATCAGTATTTAGTCACTTGCGACTTAGGTACTGATGAGGTTACTACTTATGATGTCAATCCAGAAGGAAAACTAAATAAGCTAACTACCTACAACTGTAGTCCTGGTGCTGGTGCACGTCACCTTGTTTTTCATAACCACTACAAGATTGCTTATCTCATCTGTGAACTCAATAGTTCAATTGAAGTATTGATTTATGATGGTGTTGGTGCATTTGAAAAAATGCAAGTTATTTCTACACTCCCTGAAGGATTTAATGACTTTAATGGAACTGCTGCAATTCGTCTCTCAGAAGATGGAAAATATCTTTACGCATCAAACCGTGGTCACGATTCTATTGTAGTCTACACTATTCTAGCTGATGGCAGTTTAGAATTGTTGGAATTCGTTCCTACAAACGGAAAAACTCCTCGAGATTTTATTCTCTCACCAGACCAAAGAATTCCTCATCGCCGTTCACCAGGATTCTGATAATGCAACTGTCTTTAAAGCGTAATCCTGAAACTGGTCGTCTTGCAGAACTTTCCAATGATTTCCACGTTCCCGAAGCGGTTTGCGTCACATTTTAAACATAAAAAAATGAACTTGATTCTCAGAATCAAGTTCATTTTTTTTATAGTTTATTTCCGACATTGATTCGGTTAATAGCACGTTGTAATGCAATCTTAGCACGACGCTCTTGGTCAATCAAGTGTTTGTCTTGTGCTTCTTCGATTTCACGTTCTGCACGAAGTTTAGCACGTTCTGCACGGCTAATATCGATATCACGAGCTCGCTCAGCTGAGTCTGCAATGATAGTAATCACATCATTAGCAATCTCGATGATTCCTCCGTTCACTGCTATCCAGTTCACATGAGATTCATCATCAACTCGTTTAACTTTAACTTCATCAACTGCTAATACCGCAATCATATTTTGATGTCGTGGCAAGATCCCCATCTCACCATCCAGAGTTCGAACTGATACAAAGCTGGCATGGTGATCATAGACGAGGCCATCTGGTGTCACGATCTGGACAGTTAACTGAGCCATAGATCACCTCTTAAAATCCCATTTTTTCAGCCTTAGCAATAACATCTTCAATTGAACCTACTCCACGGAAGGCATCTTCTGGGAGATGATCGTGTTTTCCGTCAAGAATTTCCTTAAATCCACGAACTGTTTCAGCTACTGGAACATAAGAACCTGGTTGACCAGTAAATTGTTCCGCAACGTTGAAGTTTTGTGAAAGGAAAAACTGAATACGACGGGCACGAGCAACCAAAGTTTTTTCTTCATCAGAAAGTTCATCCATACCAAGGATCGCAATGATATCTTGCAATTCATGGTAACGTTGAAGGACACGTTTAACCTCAGCAGCAACTGCGTAGTGCTCTTCTCCAACGATTTCAGGTGCCAAGGCACGTGAACTTGAAGCAAGTGGGTCAACGGCAGGGTAGATACCCAACTGAACCAATTTACGTTCCAAGTTTTAGTAGAATCCAAGTGGGCGAAAGCTGTTGCTGGCGCTGGGTCAGTATAGTCATCCGCTGGCACGTAGATAGCCTGGATAGAGGTTACAGAACCTTTCTTAGTTGAAGTGATACGTTCTTGCAATTGACCCATTTCTGTTGCGAGGGTTGGTTGGTAACCAACGGCTGATGGCATACGACCCAAAAGGGCAGATACTTCTGAACCAGCTTGAGTGAAACGGAAAATGTTGTCAATGAAGAGAAGAACGTCTTGACCTTCTACATCACGGAAATATTCAGCGATTGTCAAACCAGTAAGGGCAACACGCATACGTGCTCCTGGTGGTTCATTCATCTGACCAAATACCATGGCTGTTTTCTCGATAACGCCTGATTCCTTCATTTCCCAATATAAGTCGTTCCCTTCACGAGTACGTTCTCCCAACACCAGTAAATACTGAGATCCCACCGTGTTCTTGGGCAATGTTATGAATCAATTCTTGGATCAAGACTGTCTTTACCAACTCCGGCACCACCGAAGAGTCCGACCTTACCACCTTTAAGATATGGGGCAAGAAGGTCGATAACCTTAATCCCTGTTTCTAAAATTTCTGAAGAGGTAGACAACTCATCAAAAGTAGGTGCTTTTTTATGAATTGGCTGACGCTCTGCGTCTTCTCCAAAAGGAGCTTCCAAGTCAATGGTATCTCCCAAAACGTTGAAGACACGTCCCAAGGTTTCTTTACCTACTGGTACAGAGATTGGACGACCTGTGTCCAATACTTCCATTCCACGAGTCAAACCATCTGTTGATTCCATGGCGATGGTACGAATCATACCATCCCCCAACTCTAAGGCTACTTCAAGGACGATTTTTTTGTTTTCTTTTCGTCATTTTTTTGTAGACGACAAGTGCATTGTTAATCTCAGGTAGTTTTTTTCACCCAGCTGCAAACAAAACGTCTACAACGGGTCCGATAACCTGAGCAATTTTACCTGAACTCATCTCCTTCTCCTATTCTATATAAGATACTATCGGTTCCTAGAATGACTAGGTCCTAAGTTCATTGATGTGAGCAGGATGGCTTTATTCTAAAGCACTAGCTCCTGCTACGATTTCTGTAATTTCTTGTGTAATCGCCGCCTGTCTGGCACGGTTATACTGGATTGTCAAATCATTGATCACCTTTTTTGCATTATCAGTCGCTGTTTGCATGGCTGTCATACCAGCAGCATTTTCAGCTGTCTTGGCATCAATAATAGCACCATAAATCATACTTTCTGCAAACTGTGGCAATAGTTGATCCAAGATTTCTTCACGACTTGTTTCAAGCTCAAATGTCAAGCTATAGTTATCATCTGCTTCATTTGGATCCAAGTCCACGATTGGAAGCATCTGTTCTACACGCATTTGACTTGTCAATGTATTCACGTGGTGGTTGTAGCAAACGTAGAGCTCATCAAAAAGTTCATTTTGATACATTTCAATCGTTTTAGAGATAATCTTATGAACTTCATCAAAGCTTGGTTGACTTGCTAGACCACGCAATTCATAAATTGGCTGAATACCACGAGCTTTAAAGAAGTCTGCTCCCATACCACCAATACAGATAACCTCAAAATCATCACCTGATGGATGGTATTCTTGCTGAATTTCCATGACTGCTTTCAAGATGGAAGAATTATATCCTCCAACAAGACCGCGGTCAGATGTAATGACGATATAGCCTGTTTTCTTGACCGGTCGGCTAATCAACATTGGATTTGTTGATCCGTCGGCACCATCTCCGTGAAGGATATCTGTAACCAACTTACGCACTTTTTGTGCATAAACTTGGAAGTTACGAGCTGCTTCTTCAGAACGACCTAACTTAGCTGCAGAAACCATCTGCATCGCGTTAGTGATTTGACTAGTATTTTTCGTTGAGGCGATTTTTGTTTTAATATCATTTAGAGATACTGCCATCTGACACCTCTATTCTTATTGGAAGCTTGATTGATTGAGAAACTCAGTAATCGCAGCATCCAAGACCGCTTCATCTGGCAAGTCTTTTTGTTTCACGAATAGTTTCCAAAAATCTCTGGATGTTGAGCATCAAAGAAGGCATATGGAACTCTTCCTCGAAAACGAACGATATCATCATACGGATATAGTATCCAAGAATCCATGAGTCAAGGCATACAGAATGGTTACTTGTTTCTCAACAGGTAGTGGTTTATGAACTGGTTGTTTCAATACTTCTACAGTACGACGACCACGATTCAATTTAGCTTGAGTAGCAGCATCCAAGTCTGAACCAAATTTAGTGAAGGCTTCCAACTCACGGTATGAAGCAAGGTCGATACGAAGGGTACCAGCAACCTTCTTCATCGCTTTAATTTGAGCAGAACCACCTACACGAGATACAGAAGAACCTGCATCGATAGCTGGACGGATACCAGCATTAAAGAGTCCATCTCCAAGGAAGATTTGTCCATCCGTAATAGAGATTACGTTGGTCGCAATATAGGCTGAGATATCTCCTGCTTGTGTCTCGATAAATGGAAGAGCTGTAATAGATCCACCACCAAGCTCATCAGATACTTTTGCAGAACGCTCAAGTAGACGGCTGTGAAGGTAGAAGACATCCCTGGGAAAGGCTTCACGACCTGGTGGACGGCGAAGCAAGAGAGAAAGTTCACGATAAGCTACCGCTTGTTTTGAAAGGTCATCATAAACAATCAAGACATGCTTCCCTTGGTACATGAACTCTTCTGCCATAGCAACCCCTGCATAAGGAGCAAGGAAAAGCAATGGTGAAGGTTGTGAAGCTGAAGCTGTCACAACGATTGTGTAATCCAAAGCTCCGTACTGGCGAAGTGTTTCTACTTGTGTACGAACTGTTGATTCTTTTTGACCAATCGCTACATATATACAAATCATATCTTGACCTTTTTGGTTCAAGATAGCATCAATAGCGATGGTTGTTTTCCCTGTTTGACGGTCACCGATAATCAACTCACGTTGACCACGTCCGATTGGAACAAGGGCATCAATAGCTTTCAAACCAGTTTGCAATGGTTCTGATACTGATTTACGTTGCATTACCCCAGGTGCTGGTGCTTCAACTGGACGAGTCTTGTTTGTGTCGATTGGACCAAGTCCGTCTACTGGACGACCAAGTGGATCCACGACACGTCCAATTAAGCTATCACCAACTGGAACTTCCATGATTTTCCCTGTACGACGAATGGTATCGCCTTCGCGGATATCTGTAAAGTCTCCAAGGATAATAATACCAACATCAGTTGATTCTAAGTTTTGCGCCATACCATAAGAGCCGTTTTCAAAAATCAACAACTCTCCACTCATGGCATTTTCAAGGCCATGAGCACGCGCAATTCCGTCACCAATGTAGGTTACAACACCAGTTTCAGTCACATCAAAATTGGGTTTGAAATTTTCAATTTGTTGCTTAATTAAAGCGCTGATTTCTTGTGCGTTAATTGCCAAAAGAACACCACTTTCTATTTCAAATTTTCCTTAACAACTTTAAGTTGTTGTTTAATACTAACATCAATTGTCTTGTGATTGGCGATAATAACAAAACCACCGATTAAACTATCGTCGATTTCTTCTTTAATGCTACGCACTTTTAAAGACATCTTTTTCTCTATAATAGGAAGTAGACGTTCTTTCTGTTCATCAGTTAGAGGATGAGCAGACATAATCGTTACTTCAAAACGATTCGTTTCTCTCTCAAGACGGTTTAAACAATCTATAATCACATCATAAAAAAGATTTGAACGATGATTGTACAACAGAACTTGAATGAAGTTTTGTAATAATGGCGATGCTGAATCTTGGAAGAAACTTACTGTTTTTTCCTTGTCAGACTCATCAACATCTACCTGAGCCAAAAAAGAAGGCAAGTCTGTTTCTTCAGCGACTTGCTTAATCTGGGTCAAGTCTGAGAAGATAGAATCTTCTTCTCCTTTTTCAATCACCAATTGGACAAAAGGCATGCTGTATTTTTCAATTACCTTTACTGTCTTTTTGTCCATTAAGCTTCTCCTAGCTGATCGATATACTGATCAATGAGTTCTTTATGGGCATGACCGTCAAGGTTTTGTGAGATAATTTCCAGCTAGACTAACTGTCAAATCTGCTACCTCACCTTTAACGCTTTGTAAAGCCTCAGCTTTGTTTTGCGCAATTTCTTGGTTAGCTTTTTCTTTCAAGCGACCAGCTTCTAGCTTCGCTTCAGCCAGAATATCTGATTTGCTCTTTTCAGCTGTCTCCTTAGCATTCTCGATAATAGTTTTAGCTTCGGTACGGCTACCTGCTAACTCAGCTTCGCGTTTGCTAGCAAGCTCCTCTGCCTTTTTACGGGCTTCCTCGGCACCATCAATATCTGAAGAAATCTTTTCAGCGCGTTCATCTAAGACACTGGTAATATTTCCCCAAGCATATTTCTTCACTAAAAAGATCAATAAAAGGAAGGAACCAGCGATCAGAATAAAGTCACCAATAATGGTACTAATAGTTAAATCCATCTTCTAATCCTCCTCTACTTACTCTTCCCCTTCATTTATTTTTTTACCAATGTACATAGATGACAACATGGTAAATACATAAGCTTGAATACATGAAATGAAAATCGAAAAGGCTGTCCATAACATGTTTGCAATAAAGGCAAAAGGATACCAATACAAGGCATATTGTGACAAGGCCAATAGCAATCCTGCTAAGACCTCACCGGCAAAGATATTTCCGTAAATCCGAATCGCCAAAGAGGCAAAATTGGTGAACTCTTCTAAAATGTTCATCGGAGTCATAAAGCCAGGTGTAACAAATGCTCTCAAATATTCTTTAACGCCTCTACGACGAACTCCTTCTACATGAGCGATCAAAGTGATCAATAAGGAGAGGGATAAATCGTATCCAAGGTTGGCTGTTGGGGAAGTCCACAAGTTATAACCGTTTGTTGTTTGTACTTTTGCCATTAAGCCAATATTGTTGGCAACCAAAATAAACAAGAAAAGAGAAAATAGAAACAAGGAATAGTCCTTGATGTATGAATCTCCAATGTTTGGTTTTACAAAACTAATCACAAAGTCATAAATCATCTCAAGAGCATTTTGTTTGCCCTTTGGACGGATGGTCATTTTTCGACTTGCCCAGTAGACAAAGGCAAAAACCATCAAAACAGTTACAAGAGACATGGCAAGCAGGGTCAAATCAAAGGATATTGGTCCAATATTAACGGTTGGATTCAAACTTTCTTCCATGGTTTGACACCTCCATTTCTAAATAGAGTTGTCTATTTAATGACAAATGACATCGCTAGGGTTACAAAGAATGTTCCTTCGATAAAGGCAATCCCCATGATCATCAAACTACGCAATTGAGGGATGATATCTGGTTGGCGTGCTGCAGATTTGAACAAACCGTTCATCAAAAATCCTTCTGCAAGAGATACACCCATACAGGCAAGACATAGACCGAAAAATGTTAAATTCATGACGAATTCTCCTTTTTTAAATTAAATTTACTTCACTAGTTTAGTCCTAAAATTTGATTTTGTCAACTTTTTACTAGCATTGAAAGCGCTTTCTAATCATTTATTTCTATTTTTACGATTTTTCAAGACAATTTATATAGAAAAATTTTAATGTCTTTTTCATATTATTTTTTTCTTATCTTTCCTATTTTTTTTCTGAAAAGAAAAATCCAAGTTTCAAAACCTGGATTTATCGTTCTTTATTTGAAATACATTGAATGATGACTCTGGCAAGCAGGATTAAAGAGTGCTGCACAATAAGGACAGCTCCCCTTTTCTCTATACTCCTCATAAGTTAGGGTCTTCTTACAGGAACCACATAAGATAGGTCTGTCCTGTTTTAGATTCAAAGGGTAAGGAGAAAATGTGTGCGACTCTAGTTCATTGTGACACTGATAACAGGCATAGTATTTCTTACACTCATAACACTGGAGCGCTACGATATCTTTGTCACTATGGTAATGAACACATCTGCTTTCACCATCTACTAGTAAGCCCTGAGCTTGAACCATGATTTTTCCTTATCTAGGCACGAACTGTGACGCTTGTTCCATCTTCTTTGTAAAGATTAATCAAACCTTCTTTCAAAGCACGGACCATATCACCAGCTTCTACTGGTTGAGGAACCTTGATGGTTAAAAGTTCCATTGGATTTGGTGCACGGTCAATTTTATTACCTTTAGCATCATGAAGGTCTTCTATAAAAGTTTCAAAATGGCGGAAACCTGGGCCATAAAACTCAACTTGGTCACCTTCGTTGATAACGTTACGTTGGCGAATAGTTGCTGTTTGAGTTGCAGCATCATAAGCTACTACTTCAGCAACAAACTTGTATTCTGGAATCTTACGACGAGCACCGAACAGTTGTTCATTTTCAGATGGTGTACCATAGTAGAAACCTGTAGCCAATTCACGTTGGGCTACCTTCCACATTTCATCAATCAAGTCTTGCTTGATAGCTTCAAACTTTTCAGGGACTCTCAAGGTAGGCATCAACAGCAGCCTTGTAGCAGTTTGTCACTGTTGAAACATAGTGGATAGACTTTCATACGTCCTTCAATCTTTAAGACTGTCCACACCATTTTCAATCATATCTGGAATATGGTCAATCATCGACATATCAACAGCTGACATTGAAAATTCTTCAGGAATTTCTCCCTTGAGACTCTTACGCTCTTTACCAAATGGCATATCGTAAAGGTCATATTTCCAACGGCAAGATTGTGAACAGCCACCACGGTTGGCATCGCGCATACTCATATGGTTCGAAAGGGTACAACGACCAGAGTAGGAAATACACATCGCACCATGTACGAATGCTTCGATTTCTACATCTGTACGTTTACGGATTTCTGCCAACTCTTCCATAGAAACCTCACGCGCCAAAACAACGCGAGTCAATCCAAGTTCTTTCCAGAATTCAAGAGTTTCATAGTTAGTCGCACTAGCTTGTGTTGAAAGGTGGATTTCAAGTCCTGGTGCTTCTGTTGCTGCAATCATGATTAAGGCAGGGTCAGAAACGATAACAGCCGCAATTCCAATATCACGTAACTTACGGAACCATTCTCCGGCACCTTCTTCATTTCCTTCGTGCATAACCATATTAGCAGCCACATAAACTTTAGCGCCATACTTAGCCGCAAACTGAACTCCTTCTTCCATTTGTTCGAAAGTGAAGTTTCCCGCACGGCTACGTAGACCATAGGCCTGACCACCGATAAAGACAGCATCTGCTCCGTATTGAACAGCTACTTTTAGTTTTTCTAGTGTTCCTGCAGGTGATAGAACCTCAGGACGTTTCAAAGTTTTTGTCATTTTTTCTCCTATTTGCAATATAAAAGTTTGACACCAATCTTAACTATTTTATAGTAAACAGGGTTCAAAATCAAGCCTTGAATGATTGTTTAGACAATTTTAATTTTTTTAGTTTTCTCTGAAAAACGTTATCGAACAGTTTCAATATTCCAAGTAGTCCATCCCTTGAAACGAATGGCGCCCTTTTGATTCGTTTGGTATATCGAATTCCCAAGTTCTTGGTTACTTTCCCCATTTTTTTCTTTGAAATTTTTTTTCTTCTTGTCTACCGAAATGACCGTGATTTTAGGGTGTACATTTTTGAAGATTTCGATATCTGTCTTTTTCTTCGATGCTTGCTGATGAGTTATCACTACATCTGCTTGAAGTTTTGGATAATGACTCGTTAAAAACTTCTCCTCTATATTTCCAGTAACTAGAAAGGTTTGGTTTAGTAACTTTCCATACAAAACCATTGAGTCCTTTTCATCGCTATTTTGGCTAGTGATTGCTTCCAAACTACTCCCGAAAATAAATAAGCTGTCTCCTTTTTTAATTGAACGTAGGTTGACTTTGCTTTCCTTCAGCTTATCCATGAATTCTCTCTTAGATAAGGTTTCTTCAGTTACTAGAATCTCTCCAAGCTCGAAGACTTTACTGATTTCGAACACATGATCTAACTGCTTAGTATCACTAGTAGTCAGAACCAGCTGATCAATCTTGGCCACTCCTCGACTTTTCAGATAAGGAATTAAACTTCGTTTGGCATTGCTAGAGGAAACCCTCTCCTGCCAGGCTTCTTTCTTTTCAGTTTCAGACTTTTCTCCGACATCCAATAGAATGGTCTTCCCTGTCATGTCTCTTAGGAAAATGCTTCGCCCCTGTTCCATATCAAGGACCGTGATTTCATTTTCTAGTGGATGCTTGGTTACTAAAAAGAGTGAGATGGCAACTATGACAAGCATAGATATTTTTTTCACATTCTTTCGATAGTCGTAGATGAGAGCTAAAGTAATCAAAAGAAAGATTAAATTCCAAAGACTCGGCTGACCAAAAACAAGGGGCCTCGTAGATAGCTGAGAAATATAGCGTATGATGTTTTCTAGCCATTCAAAGAGAAAGTTGAACTGGGTGATGGGATATATAAATGACAGACAGAAGAGAATCGATAAAAGTGGCACTAAGACCATGTCAAACAAGAAAGAAAAGGCAAAAGTTAGGAGAATAGACCACGGTTGAAATTCAGAAAAGTAGAAAGATAAAATTGGCAGAATTCCCAAAGAAATAATACAACTCTCTCTAATCAAACCTTTTATCCCTGCTACTTCCTCACCAGTCATTGTCAGTATAAAAGCATAGGCACAGGATAGAACCCCTCCAGCTGTTAAGAAAAAGTTCGGCATGATAAGAAATAGAATAAGAATCGTTAAAGCAAAATTATCCAGTGACTTAAAGCCATGCTGAGCCAATAGCTTTTGTAGAAGACTACGAATAACTGAAGCTGAAAAATCCTGTCAAAGCCTGCATAAAAACAAAGAAAAGGGATAAGCTAGCCATTTGAACTTCTCTTGTGTCAAGCCCAATCGCAAGAGTGACTTTTTAAAAGAATCCATGAAGAATCCAACCTGCATCCCAGACAAAGCAAAAAGATGAATAATCCCTAGGCTGGAATAAAGTTCATTCATTTCCTCAAAGTCTGTGTCTAAATGTCCCAATAAAAGACCTGTCATATAATTGCGCATGGGATCGGGAAAATTCCGTTTAATCCAAACAACTGCTTTTCTCCGCAAACTTGATAGATTTTCTCCAATATCCCAACTACTCGTTTTCCTTAATTCAACAATTTCGGATATAGTCAAGGTCTGATAAATTCCTTGAGTTTTGAGATAGTTTCGATAATCAAAACCCGCAAAATTACTTGCCCCTTGAGGACTAGCTAACTTGCCTTTCACAGCCATTTCATGTAGCTCAGATAAGTCTTGAAATTTTTTCTTTTCAACTTCTGACTGGAGCTTATAATAAACCTGAAAGAGTCTGCCCTCAGCCTTGCCACGAAAAGATAAGCTATCACCATTTACCTTGATGGTATCCGGTAATATTCTCACTGTATCAACCGTGTCTACAAGATTCCGATTGGCTTCTTCTTGCTGCCATTTTTGAAAAATAAACCAACTCCCAAATATGCTGCAAATTAAGAGGACCTTGGTTACCGTCTTCCATGGAAATTGGAAAAAGAGGCAGACTAGTAAAAAGACAAAGCCCAAAAGGGCTAAGACACTCGCTGAAAAGATGGCATAGTAGAGCCATAGCAAAAGAAAACTGAGATAGATTTTTGGAATTGGAAAGCGACTAATCCACTGTAACATACTCTTTTAACTTTTCTATCGTTTTTGCACCAATACCAGAAACCTTTTTGAGCTCATCTACTGACTTAAACTTACCGTTGGAATCACGATGGTCGATAATATCTTGAGCACGTTTAGCACCTAAGCCTTTGACTTGTTTCAGTTCCTCTAAACTGGCTTTATTGAGATTGACTTTCTTATTTTCCTTGCTGTTAGAAGCATTTGATTGTGTTGCTTGACTAGTAGCTTCTTCCTTAGTTGGAACATAGACAAGTGCTTCGTCACTAATTTCTGAGCAAGATTGATAGACTTACTATCTGCATTATCTGTCAGTCCACCAGCTTTTTGAACAGCATCATTGATACGACTTCCAACTGGCAAATCATAAATCCCTGGTGTTTTGACAGCCCCTTTGACATCGACAGTAATTAGATCTTGCTCCGCCACTTCTTCCTTCTGATTTCCATCTTCCTTTTCATCCGTCGAATCCTTTGGAACAGCTATAACTTCAGACTGCAAATTACTTTCCTTAGCAGGTGTTTGAGCGACTGGTTTTAGGAGGAAAAATCCACCCAAGACCAAACCCAAACTAACACAGATAACAATGATTTTATATTCTTTAATTTTCTCAATAAGTTCTTCCATATTTTCTCCTCTCTTAGCTTATTCGTAAGAGAAAGAAAAAACAGCTGAAAAATCTTTTCAACTGCTTACTTATTTGCAAAATAATCTTCCTTGGTTAAGACATAATGGACATCTGTTACGAATCTTCCAGATTCATTTTTATCCATTCTAGCATATGGTTCTTCGTGAGAGAAGCGCATTCCTGATTTCTCCATGACCTTTCCTGATGCAGGATTATCCTTATCATGAAAGGCATCTAACTTATTCATTCCAATCTTTTCAAAAGCTAGTTCAATCACGGCTCGATTGGCTTCAGTTGTCAAACCTTGATTCCAATATTTTTGATTGATAATGTAACCAATGGCTGCCTTCTTAAGAACAGTATCCATCTTGTGCAGGTCAATAGTTCCGATAAACTCTCCAGTACTTTTTAGTTCAATTCCCCAACGGCCCAATGGATTGGCTAGATAAAACTGGGCAATATTGTTCTTAGTTTCCTCTAGACTTTGATTGGTTGGAAAAGTAAATCGCGTATTTTCCTTGTCTGAAGCATATTCAAACATGGCTTCTGCATCATCAAGTGTTACTGGTCTAAGTACTAAGCGTTCAGTTTCGATAAATTGATGCTTGGCTAGTTTGATAAATAGTGATTCCATGATTTCACCTCCCAAAATAGGTTGCTAAAAGAATAACATAAAAGAAATAGGTTTACAAGTTTTTCTTGCAATTTAAAGCGGTTTCATATACAATAAAGTCATCACAAAAACTCTGAAGAATGATGTGATACATAAATTGAAACAGCTTAATAGAAAGTGAGTTATCCTATGTTAATTGGAATTCCAAAGGAAATTAAAAATAATGAAAATCGTGTTGCCCTGACACCTGCTGGTGTACAAAGTCTCGTTGGTCGTGGCCACCGTGTCCTCATCGAAACGAATGCTGGACTTGGATCTGGTTTTACTGATGCTGACTATGAAAAGCAAGGAGCAGAAATTGTCGCAACTGCGGCTGAAGCCTGGGCTGCAGAATTGGTTGTTAAAGTCAAGGAACCCCTTGCTAGTGAGTACCAGTTCTTGCGTGAGGATTTACTTCTCTTCACCTACTTGCACATGGCAGCTGCTCCAGAATTGGCAGATGCTATGCTTGCAGCTAAAACAACTGGTGTTGCTTATGAGACAGTCCGTGATACTCAAGGACAACTTCCTCTATTGGTTCCAATGAGTGAGGTTGCAGGTCGTATGGCTGTCCAAATCGGAGCCCACTTCTTGACGAAACAAGTGGGTGGTTCAGGAGTTCTACTCGGTGGTGTTCCTGGTGTTCCTAAAGGAAAAGTAACCATTATCGGTGGTGGTGTCGTTGGTACACACGCAGCTCGCATCGCTCTTGGTTTGGGAGCTCAAGTAACCATTCTTGACATCAGTGCTAAACGCCTCTCTGTCCTTGAAGACGTCTTTGGTCACCAAATCCAAACCCTCATGTCTAACCCATTTAATATCGAAGCAAGTGTACGTGAAGCAGACGTTGTGATCGGTGCAGTATTGATTCCTGGTGCCAAAGCACCAAAATTGGTAACAGATGATATGGTTCAACAAATGCGTCCTGGTTCTGTAATCGTTGACGTTGCTGTAGACCAAGGTGGTGTTATAGCGACAGCTGACCGAGTGACAACTCACGATGAACCTGTCTATGAAAAACACGGTGTTCTTCACTATGCCGTTGCTAACATTCCTGGAGCGGTTGCTCGCACATCTACGATCGCCCTTACAAATGTGACTCTTCCATATATCGAAGCCTTGGCAGGTAAAGGATTTAAGAAAGCTATCCTTGAAGACGCAGGCTTGCTTGAAGGTGTAACAACTTATCAAGGTACCCTCACTAGCCAACCAGTTGCAGAAGGCTTAGAACGTGACTTCACACCTATCAGTGAACTTGTTTAAAATGATTTATAAATTTAAACTACAAAAATAAGAGCAGCTTTTCAACTGCTCTTTTTTACTATTCTGTTTCTTCTTGGTTTTCTTCAGCTTTGACAGGTAGAGGTTCATAGGCTCGGATAATCTGAGCGACAACTGGATGGCGAACCACATCCTTAGCTGAAAAATGAACAAAGTCAATCTGATGAATGTTCTTGAGTTTCTCTTGAGCGTCAATCAAACCGGATTTGACATTCCGTGGCAAGTCAATCTGGCTAATATCCCCATTGACAATCATTTTCGAGTTAAATCCAAGACGGGTCAAGAACATCTTCATCTGCATGATGGTTGTATTTTGCGCTTCATCCAAATGACAAAGGCATCATCCAAGGTACGTCCACGCATATAGGCCAAAGGTGCAATTTCAATAATTTCACGTTCCATAAGACGGGTTGTTTGATCTTTCCCAAGAATCTGGTACAAGGCGTCATAAACTGGTCGTAAATAAGGATCGACCTTTTCCTTGAGATCACCTGGAAGAAATCCTAAGCTCTCTCCTGCTTCCACTGCTGGACGTGTCAATATGATTCGCTTGACTTGTCCACGCTTGAGGGCTGTTACGGCCAAAGTCACTGCTAAGAAGGTCTTACCTGTTCCTGCCGGCCCAATACCAAAGGTCACATCGTGTTGCTTGACACTATCCACATAAAGCTTTTGACCTAAGGTTTTGACGCGGATAGGTTTCCCAGTATTATCCTTGATAATCTCTTCTTCATAGAGGGCGACAAACTTATCGATTTCATTATTCTTAACCATGGTAATGGCTGTCACCACATCCGGAGTTCCAACAGTCATTCCACGATTAACCAAGACCATTAAGGCTTGGATAACTTGGCGGGCTTCCTCACAAGCATTCTCTGCTCCCAAGACTTGTACAATCTCTGTACGGGCATGGATGATGACATCTAATTCATCCTCCATCAATCGAAGGTGGCGCTCATTGGACCCAAAAAGATGAAATAGGTCATCTGGATGACTCAGTTGAATATCTATTGAATGTTCCTTCAAACAAAGAACCTCTCTAATTCTCTTATTTCGTTTTTATCATTTTTGTTTTCTTTTAAGTATGAAATAACTTTCAAAAATCCTATCACTTTGACAATTCGTAATGGTAAACGATACTTGCCAAAATAAGGAAAATCCTCATAAAAAGATAACTCTGAATGACTATATTATAGCAAAGAGGCTGAGAAATTACTATCCCAAACCTCATCTAGTAGCCTTAATGTTCTAAATATTCCTGCCAGATACGATCGAAGTCTCCCATATTAAAGGAAAAGCTAGCATGTTCCTCTAAAAAACGACTCACTTGATCGAAATCATCTGTATGTTTCGGAAAGGCGGACTCCTCAAAAGCCAGATCCGCTAAAATTGCTTTGGGACTATTGCTTTTAGGGTTGCGCTCGGTCATGAGCCAAGTATAAAATGATTTTCTCATAAGCCTCCTAAATCAACTCTGTGCCGAACTGATCTTGCTTGATTTTGCCAGCCTTCATCAAACCACCGAGTGCTTTTTTGAATTGACCTTTCGAGATACCAAAAGTTGCTTTAATGTCATCTGGTGAAGATTTGTCATTTAAGGTCATAAATCCACCATTACTTTCCAAGTAAGTCAAGATCATCTGCGCATCGTTCTCCAACATCTCAAAAGAGCGAGGTTTAAGTGAAAGATTAAGTGTGCGGTCCACCTCACGGAAGCCAATAACACGTACATCTAACACTTGCCCCAAACGAGGTTCTGCATAACGCTCACTTGGATGGATGAAGCCCAGCATATTATTTTCCGGTAAATAGACAAAGGTTCCTGATAGCTTAAGACGGTAAACAATGGCTGGCCAATTTTGATTCTGCATGTTATTGTAGGCAGGACGAGCCAATCGTTGGAAGTCTTCCTGATAAGCCAAAAGCCCCCAGATACGGTCCTTCTTGTCTACTTCAAGACGAATATAAAGTCGATCACCTTTCTTTGGCCAGAGTTCTTTAAGTTCAGGGAGAATATCTAGTGACACAACGATTTCCTTGTCTGGTAATCCTGTATCAACAAAAACCCCAAGGTCCTTACGAACCTCTGTTACGGTTCCCCAACCAAATTGTTCCTGAGTTGCAGTCACTTCTGTAGTAGTGAGGCGCAATTTTTGCTTCATATCTGTGTAAGCAAAACCTTTGACCGTATCACCAACTGTATGCTGACCTTCTTCCTTAGCAAGAGCGTATGTTTGACCATCTTTTTGAACAAAGTAAAAACGGTCATTTTCATCGATGATAAGTCCAACGATAAAACTTGCAAGATTTGTATTCATGTTTCCTTCTTTCGAATAAAACTCAGCCAGCAATGCCAACTGAGTTTTTCTGTTTATTTCTTAGACTTCCAAGATTTCTTTTTCTTTATTGGCAGTCATGTCGTCGATGTGTTTAACAGCATCATCTGTTGCTTTTTGAATATCTTTTTCAAGAGTCTTCAATTCGTCTTCAGTGATTTCTTTAGCTTTTTCTTGTTTCTTAGCCTCGTCCATAGCATCACGACGGATATTACGGATAGCAACTTTAGCATTCTCACCAACTTTTTTCACTTCTTTAGCGAGGTCGCGACGAGTTTCTTCTGTGAGAGCTGGGATTACCAAGCGAATAACAGAACCATCGTTAGCTGGTGTAATACCTAAGTCTGAAGCATTCAAAGCACGTTCGATATCTTTCAAAGATGATTTGTCAAATGGTGTTACCAACAAAACACGCGCTTCTGGGATTGTGATAGAAGCAATTTGGTTAAGTGGTGTTTCAACACCATAGTACTCAACGTGGATGCGGTCAAGCAAGCTAGCATTAGCACGGCCAGCACGAATACTTCCAAACTCACGAGCAAGTGAGTGGTGAGATTGGGTCATTCTCTCTTTTGCTTTTTCTACGATTGCGTTTGCCATAATGATTTCTTATTCCTTTTCTTCGATATTATTTGAAACTGTAGTTCCGATATTTTCACCAAATACAACACGTTTAATATTTCCTGGTTGGTTCATGTTGAAAACTACCAAGTCAATATCATTATCCATTGAAAGTGTAGAAGCTGTTGAGTCCATGATACGAAGCCCTTTGTTAATGACATCACGGTGAGTCAATTCTTCAAATTTAACGGCTGTCTTATCTTTTTTAGGATCAGCATTGTAGACACCATCAACCCCATTCTTAGCCATCAAGATAGCGTCCGCTTCAATTTCAGCTGCACGAAGGGCTGCTGTTGTATCTGTTGAGAAGTATGGTGAACCAATTCCCGCACCAAAGATAACAATGCGTCCTTTTTCAAGATGACGAAGGGCACGACCACGAACGTAAGGTTCTGCTACCTGTTGCATGGCAATGGCTGTTTGAACACGTGTATCCACACCAACTTGTTGCAATGAATCTGCCATCACAAGAGCATTCATAACGGTTCCAAGCATTCCTGTATAGTCTGCTTGTACACGATCCATTCCAGCTTCTGCAGCAGGTTCTCCACGCCAGAGATTTCCTCCTCCGATTACGAGAGCAATCTCAATTCCTAAGTTATGTACTTCTTGAATTTCTTGAGCCATTGCTTGAACAGTTTTGATATCAATTCCGACACCACGCTCGCCAGCAAGGGCCTCACCTGATAACTTAATCAAAATACGTTTATATTTGGGTTCCACCTGACTTCGCTCCTTTATTTTATTCAAACTATTTTATCACATTTTTTGAGAATTTTATAGTCTCATGAGTTATTCTTTTGAAAATTTTAAACGGATAAAAAGTTTTCCAAATCAGCCAAGGCACGCTCTGCAATTTTTTCATAACGAGCCTTCTTATCACGAATGCGGTCGCCTTCCAATTCCTTGATAATTCCGAAATTGACGTTCATTGGTTGGAAATGTTTGCTGTCAGCATGGGTGATGTAATGAGCTAGACTGCCAATTGCCGTTGTCTCTGGGAAAAATAGCAGGACTTTCTCCCTTGAAAAGACGAGCTGCGTTAATACCAGCTACTAGACCTGATGCCGCTGACTCAACATAGCCTTCCACACCCTGTCATCTGACCAGCAAAGAAGAGATTTGGCTGTTTCTTAGAACGGTATGTCTGTTCAAGAAGATTTGGTGAATCCATGTAAGAATTGCGGTGCATGACTCCATAGCGAACGAACTCTGCATTTTCAAGACCTGGAATCATTTGGAAAACACGTTTTTTTGTTCGCCCCATTTAAGGTGAGTTTGAAATCCAACGATATTATAAAGGCTTCCAGCAGCATTGTCCTGACGAAGCTGAACTACAGCGTAAGGTGTCTTAAATTCTCCGTCACGAGGACCTGTGTAATCGTCTGGATACTCCAAACCAACTGGTTTCATTGGTCCATAAAGCATGGTTTTAATGCCCCGTTTAGCCATGACCTCAATCGGCATACAGCCTTCAAAAGTATTTTTCTTTTCTCGAAAGAATTCAGAGGAGCTTCTTCCGCATTGACCAAGGCTTCATGAAAATCCATAAACTCTTGTTTAGTCATAGGAGCGTTGAGATAGGCTGCTTCTCCCTTATCATAACGAGATTTGAGATAAACCTTGTTCATATCAATCGTATTAACATCCACAATAGGCGCTGCAGCATCGTAGAAATAAAAACCGTCACCGCCATTAAGTGCGTGAATTTTCTCAGCAAGGGCATCACTAGTCAAAGGACCAGTCGCTACAACTGTAATAGCATCTGTTGGCAATTCTGTAATTTCGTCACGTACCACTTCAATCAAGGGATGATTAGCAATTTTTTCAGTGACCATTTGGGAGAATCCATCGCGGTCAACCGCAAGAGCACCACCAGCAGGAACACGTGTTGCTTCTGCCGATTCCAAGATAAGAGAACCTAGGCGACGCATTTCTTCTTTGAGGAGGCCGACAGCATTTGTAAGAGCATCTCCACGCAAGGAATTAGAACACACTAATTCTGCAAAATTGTCAGTTTTGTGTTGCGGTGTTGACTTGACACCACGCATTTCATAAAGTTTAACTGGAATACCACGCTCTGCGATTTGGTAGGCTGCTTCAGAACCTGCCAATCCCGCACCGATAACATTGATATAAGATTGAGACACGACACTAATACCTCTTTGGGTGAAACTTAAGTTCATTCCAGAACAAGTCACTAAACTGTTTGACACCCACAAATCTTTCTATTTTTTTCTTCTTCTAGTATAACAAAAAAAAGGGAAGAAGGCAAACTTCCCTGTCTAGTTGTTTTCCTGATGTTCTTCCCATTCGTGGTAGGCAGCATAGAGCTGGCTTTTGTTCCATTGGTAAATCTTCGCAACTTCCTTAATGGCTTGATTTTTCTTAATACCTTGCTGGATACGGACTTGAATTTCTAAGAACAAGTCAATTTCATCCTTATCCTCTACCTCCTGACTAGCACCTTCTACAATGAGAAGACATTCGCCTTTAAGAGGTGTTTGAGAAATACTTTCTAATAACTCAGTAATACTTCCACGTTGGTATTCTTCAAAGATTTTGGTCAATTCTCTGACCAAGACAACCGAGCGATCACCGTAGACTTCTAGCATATTTTCTAGTGTATCTGCAACACGGTGAGGTGATTCATAGAAGATCTGAGTCTCTGGATAAGCTTTTTTCGCTTCGAAAAATTGCTTTTGTTGGCCTGGCTTTCGTGGTAGAAAACCATAAAAGATGTGGGGCTGTGGTGCCAAGCCGCTGGCAATCAAGGCAGAAATTCCTGCACTAGCTCCTGGAACCGTGACAACTGCGATATCTTCTTCAATGGCAGCCTTGACCAAATCATGCCCTGGGTCAGAAATACTAGGCATCCCTGCATCAGATACTTGGGCAAGATTTTGACCTTGCTTCAACAACTCAATCAAATCAGGAATTTTTTCCTTGGCATTATGCTCGTGAAAACTGATTTGTTTGGTTGAAATTTCAAAATGCTTGAGCAAAAGTCCAGTGTTACGAGTATCTTCAGCCGCGATCCAATCGACCTCCTTCAAGGTCTGAATAGCGCGAAAGTCATGTCATCTAGATTACCGATTGGCGTTGCTACTAGATAAAGCTTGCCATAGGGAGATTGTCCCTTAAAACTCTTTTGAATCTGCATACTTACTCCCTAAATAACAACTCATCACAGAACATACATTCTGCGTCCTGCTCTCGACGTTGACCATAAAAGTCACGGCAAACATGAAAACCGTCCTCATAAATGCGACGGACATTTTCCCTTACATGTTTCGTTTTGGCTGGAGCAGTCTCCTCAACCTCTCCCAAACGTTCTCTCAGTTTATCATTTTCTAATCGAAGAGCTGTATTTTCCTCTACCAAACTCTTGAGATTTTTCTTGATAGCTTCAACGTCTGCCAAGGTTACCAACAATTGCTGTGAAAAGTCATCTAAAGCATCAAATAATTCTTTTTTATTCATTACAGCCCTTTCTATAATCTATCTTCACTTTAATTTTTTTGTAAAACCAGGTATTCCAAAGCGTTTTGAAAGCTAACATTGGCCCGCCACATTTTTCGAGTTTGGACGAGATTTTTCAAGATGTACCGCGCAGAAACATTGAGAACCTCCTGGCCAGCTAATACCTCTAAAATCCTGAGCACTTGATCTTGCTTTTCTTTATCATCAGCCAAACTCGTTAATTTTGCAACTTGCAAGTAAGATTCCTTTTTCGAGGCTAAAAGCCAAGAAAAGAGGCGTTCACTTTCATCTACTAGTGTCCAAAATCCTGCTTGATGGACAAGCTTATCAGCCTCTACCTGCGATTGACTAAACTGAGCCAATAGTTTGGCTTTATTTTTTACTAAACCAGCCTCTTCAAGCTGTGACATTAAAGTAGAGACATGCTTCTTAAATTGGAAAATCTGTGTCCGACTTCGAATCGTTGGTAACATCTGTTCCTCATCATTGGTCAAAAAGAAAATGTAGATTTCGCTCTGTGGTTCTTCAATAACCTTCAAGAGTGAATTTGCAGCGTTCACATGCATTTTTTCTGCTTGTTCGATAATAAAGACCTGACGTTGGTTTTCAATACCAGACTGGGCAAATTGTCCAACTAATTCTCGAATACGCTCCGTCTTAATGACTTGATTCAGAGGTTTAATTATGGTCACATCAGGAAGCTCTTCCTGCTCAATCAATTTACAATTCCGACATTTTTCACAAGGAAAAATACCAGTTTTCTCACTACAAAAGAGACTTTTAGACAAGAAAAGAGCCATCTCTAAACTTCCAAAATTACCTGAAAAGAGATAGGCGTGATTGAGCTGCCCTTGCTCTAAGATATGAACAAATCGTTCAAATTGTAAAGGTTGACAAGCTCTGAATTGCTCTTGTTTCATCTCCTTAATCCCATCCTGTCAAAAAGTAGTTGCTGCGTGTTCGCAATCACTTGATCAAGTGGTAGACTAGCATCAATTTTTACAATGCGGTCTGCTTCCTTTTCCAAAAGAGATAGATAACCCTGACGGACTTTTCGGTGTAGGTCCAGACCTTCCATGTCCAAACGATTGACTTCCCGATCACTGTTGGCAGCAATACGTGCCAGCCCCTCTTCGACCTCAATATCAAAATAAAGAGTCAAATCAGGTTTCAGTCCATCTGTCGCAAACTCATTAAGCCAATCAATCGCTTCTATATCTAAACCACGCCCAAATCCCTGATAGGCAACTGAACTGTCAATAAAGCGGTCCATAATAACCAGTTTTCCAGCTGCAAGTGCTGGTAAGACCTTTTCCACCAGGTGTTGTCGACGACTGGCAATATAGAGGAGAAGCTCCGTCTTAGGATCCATTTGAGTATGACTAGGATCTAGAATCACTTCTCTAATCTTTTCTCCAATTAAGACCCCGCCTGGTTCACGAGTGCTTAAAACTTCTATTCCCCTATCCTCTAATATAGGGATTATGGCTTCAAGAACGCTTGTCTTTCCCGCTCCCTCTGGTCCCTCAAGAGAGACTAAAAATCCTTTTGACATGTCTGACTCATTTCTATTTTTCTCTCTTCTATTCTATCAAAAAAATAGGGATTTGTGAAAATCTTTTTTCATTTCGCTCTTTGTAATAAAAAAGAGGTTGAGTTTTAACTCTCACCTCTTATTTGTCTAATTCTTGAGTTCTTTTGTAGGCTTGGTTGACAGCGTCCATAACGGTTCCTCTAAAAGCATGTTCTTCTAGACTTGCTACACCAGCAATGGTCGAACCACCTGGGCTACAAACTTGGTCTTTCAAGACTCCAGGATGTTGCTGACTTTCTAGTACCATTTGACCTGCACCAACTACTGTTTGAGCCGCCATTTTCAGAGCCATTTCTCTTGGCAATCCTGTCTGAACTCCCGCATCCGCCAATGCTTCGATAAAAAGATAGACAAAGGCAGGCCCACAACCTGCAAGCCCTGTCGCAGCATCTATTAAAGCATCTCTTATTTCAACTAACTGGCCAGCCTTGGCTAAAAGTTGACAAAAAAGTTCATTATCTTCTGGATGACAATTTGCAGACAAGGCATAGCTAATCACTCCTTGCCCAATAGCAACAGGTGTATTAGGCATGATGCGAATAATTCGGTTCTGACTTGGAAGAAGACTAGCGAGTTTTTCCAAGGTCAAACCAGCGGCCATGGAAATCAAAAGAAGACTTTCTCGTTTCTCAAGGACTGGCTGATATTGAGTAAGCAGTTCAGAGAATTGAGCTGGCTTTACTCCTAGAAAAATCACATCTGCTTCTGCAAAGATTTCGTCATTGCTAGAAGCCAGACCACCATAATTAGCAATAAAAGCATCCACCTTGGCTTGACTACGATTGGCAAGGAAAATCTGATGACTAGTTTTTGCCTGCAAGACTACCTTAGCTAAACTAGCACCCATATTTCCCAAACCTATAAATCCAATCTTCATCTCTTACTCCCTTATCTGTCCATCACCAGTAACTACATATTTGTAGCTAGTCAGTTCCTTTAAACCCATTGGTCCACGCGCGTGCAGTTTCTGAGTAGAAATCCCCATTTCACAACCAAGACCAAATTGGCCTCCATCTGTGAAACGAGTTGAGACATTGACATAAACCGCTGCAGAGTCTACTTGATCTGTAAAGTAAGTTGCAGCCTCAGCATTTTCAGTCACAACGGCATCCGAATGATGGGTACTGTGGGCTTCAATATGGGCAACCGCTTCTTCTAAACTGCTCACAACCTTAACAGCAAGAACATAGTCTAAAAACTCAGTGTCAAAGTCTTGGGCCTCAGCTGCTAGACCTGAAACAAACTGGCTTGCTTTGCTATCCAAGCGGAATTGAATTGGTTCCAACCCAGCTTCTTTTCGATCGGCAACCAGAACTTGCTCCAAGCGAGGAAGGAAGCTTGCTGCCTTGTCTTCATGAACAAGTAGAACCTCCATGGCATTGCAAACAGAGGGACGACTGGTTTTAGCATTGTTGATGATAGACAGAGCCTTGTCTTCGTCTGCATCCTTATCCACATAGACATGGACAATCCCAGTCCCTGTCTCGATAACAGGTACAATAGCATTTTCAACCACGGCATTGATCAAACCAGCACCCCCACGAGGAATAAGAAGATCTAAATAGCCCTTGGCCTTCATCATAGCATAACTACTTTCACGGCTAGTATCTTCTACTAATTGAATGACATCTGGATGAATAGTCGTTGTCTCCAAGCCCTTCTTCAAGGCTGTAACAATAGCATGAGCTGTTTGGTAGGCATCCTTACCACTACGAAGAACAACCGCATTTCCACTCTTAAGAGCCAAAGCAGCTGCGTCAGACGTCACATTTGGACGGCTTTCATAGATAATACCGATAACCCCCATGGCTACACGTTTCTTGGTGATGACCAGGCCGTTTTCAAGCTGACTAGTTTCTAAAACTTCACCGATTGGATCTGGTAAAGCAACTACTTCACGAATCCCAGTTGCCATAGCTTCTATACGCCCTTCATCCAAATAAAGACGATCCAGCATAACATCTGAGATTTTACCTTTGGCCGCTTCCATATCGCTAGCATTAGCTGATAAAATCTCTTCAGTAGCTGCTAATAAGTGATCAGCCATGGCTAGCAAGGCTTGGTTTTTCACCTCTTCACTAGCTGTATTGATCGATTTTTTTAACAGCCTGTACCTGTTCAAATTGTTCTTGTGTACTTACCATAGTTTACCTCTAAAATTCTGTAAAGAGTAGTTGGATTTCAGGAGTAATGGAAATCCAGTCATCACGGTGAATCAAGATCCCCTTGGCTTTTTGAGATCGAAGGACATCTTTCAGCCCCGATGCACCTAGTTGTACTCTACCTTTTTCCGAGTGATTTTCCAGTTTCCTTATCAAAAACCGTAACAATATCGCCATAAGAAAAAAATTGCTCTCAACATCTACAACACCTGATAAAAGTAGACTTTTTACCATGTTGAGAGAGAGCTTGCAGCTCCTTTATCAACCCAAATTGCTCCCTGACTTTTTGGCATAAAAGGCTAGCCATTGTTTCTGGGTACGGAGCCCCTTCTCTTGCGCAACAAAGTAAGAACCGTCCTTGATCTCCTCAGCCGCCTCAATCATGGCATCTGCTTTCAATGATGAACAGATATAAACAGGAACTCCTGATTCTGTCGCAATAGTTGCAGCCTTGATTTTTGTTAGCATGCCTCCAGTTCCATTAGATGAACCTGCTCCGCCAGCCATATCAATAATTTCACGATTGATGGTCTCGATTCGCTCCAAGCGTTTAGCTCTTGGATCCGAGTTAGGATTACCAGTATAAAGACCGTCTACATCTGTTAAGAGAACCAAAAGATCTGCCTGCACCATTGCAGCTACCTGAGCACTGAGCGTATCATTATCCCCGACCTTGAGCTCATCAATAACGACACTGTCATTTTCATTGATAATAGGAATCGCACCACGATTAAGCAGGACTGACAAAGCTTGATGGGCATTTTTATAACGTCGCTTATCGACAAAATCATCCTGAGTTAGCAAGATTTGCGCTGAAACAATCTGTCTTAAGAGCAAATTTGTTGCATATTCTTCCAGAAGCAATCCTTGACCAACCGCCGCTGAAGCTTGCTTATCCGCAATCTTTGTTGGTCGTTTTTTAAATCCTAAGGCTCCGAAACCTGCTGCAACAGCCCCAGAAGACACCAAAATCAGCTCATGACCTGCTTCATGTAGCATTGCAAGCTGCTGTGTAATAGCTTTTACTTTACTGCGAGATAAACTTCCATCTTTATGAGTCAAGGATGAAGTCCCTACCTTAAATACGATACGCTTGTACTTCATATTTTTCTCCAAATTTAATATTTAACCATTTTATCATGATTTTATGAAATTGTAAAAAGGAACTCTCTCACTTTTTGATCGAAAAAGAACCTTACATAGCAAGATTCTTTTAGTGTCTGACTTAAATAATTGTTCTTCTGGGAACTAAATCGAATTAAGCTTCGATTTCTGTAACCATACCTGAACCAACAGTACGTCCACCCTCACGGATAGAGAATGTAGTACCTTGTTCTACGGCGATTGGGTGGATCAACTCAACGTCGATTGTCACGTTATCACCTGGCATTACCATTTCAGTACCTGCTGGAAGTTCGATTGAACCTGTAACGTCAGTAGTACGGAAGTAGAATTGTGGACGGTAGTTGTTGAAGAATGGAGTATGACGTCCACCTTCTTCTTTAGTAAGGATGTAAACTTCACCTTTGAATTTAGTGTGTGGGTTGATTGAACCTGGTTTAGCGATAACTTGTCCACGTTCGATTTCGTCACGTTGAACACCACGAAGAAGGACACCTACGTTGTCTCCTGCAAGACCTTCGTCAAGTTGTTTACGGAACATTTCAACACCAGTAACAACAGCTTTTTTAGTTTCTTCTTTGATACCAACGATTTCGATTTCGTCGTTGACACGAACAGTACCACGGTCGATACGTCCTGAAGCAACTGTACCACGTCCAGTGATTGAGAATACATCTTCGACTGGAAGAAGCAATGGTTTGTCAGTGTCACGTTCTGGTTCTGGAATGTACTCATCAACAGTGTTCATCAATTCCATGATGATGTCTTCGTATTTAGAGTCACCTTCAAGAGCTTTAAGAGCTGAACCTTGGATAACTGGAAGATCGTCACCTGGGAAGTCGTATTCTGAAAGAAGGTCACGGATTTCCATTTCAACCAATTCAAGCAATTCTTCGTCGTCAACCAAGTCGATCTTGTTCATGAAGACGATAAGGTGTTTAACACCAACCTGACGTGAAAGAAGGATGTGCTCACGAGTTTGTGGCATTGGTCCGTCAGTTGAAGCTACTACAAGGATAGCTCCGTCCATTTGAGCGGCACCAGTGATCATGTTTTTAACGTAGTCCGCGTGTCCTGGAGCGTCGATGTGAGCGTAGTGACGTTTTTTTCAGTTTCGTACCAACGTGCGCAGTGTTGATTGTGATACCGCGTTCACGTTCTTCTGGAGCAGCATCGATAGACGCATAGTCTTTAGGTTGGTTAACTGCTGAAGGCAAGCGACGTGCCAAAACAGTTGTGATAGCTGCAGTTAGGGTAGTTTTACCGTGGTCAACGTGTCCGATAGTACCAATGTTAACGTGTGGTTTACTACGATCGTATTTTTTTCTTTTTGCCATTTGAGTAAAAGCCTCCAATAAAATATATTTTTATAGATAGACAGTAGGCAATACAGTCTAACTTTCCTTACTATTTTATCAAATTTCAGCTAAATTGCAAGTGTTTTACAAAGTTTTTGTGAATTATTCCTATTCTTGCTCTACTTCCTCTACCAATTTATTTAAAAATATCTATAAATAGGTTTATTTTTAGCAAAAAGGCGATAGACCATAAATCAATAACCCAAGTCTGAATTTCCTATTTCTAGCCTAGAAAGACTTCAATCATTCAGTTGTTTTTAAAAAATTATGTATAGAAAAATTAAAGTTTCATCATAAGCTGATTTGAGAGTTTTAAAACCAATAAAAGTTTGATCAACTACAGCGCCAAAAGATACTAATGATAAAAAAAGATGTCGGATTTTTTATCCCTGACATCTTTATTCTGATAGATGTTTCTCAACTTCTTGTGCTTCCTTATGATTTTCATACAGTCGCGCTAAGAATTTAGCAATCTCTTTTAAAATGGAATAGGTTGGAACAGCAACAATCATCCCAATCACACCATAAATATTACTTGATAATAAAAGCAAGACTAAAATAGTAATCGGGTGAACCTTCATAACCCCACCCACAATACGTGGATATAAAATATTTCCATCAACTTGCTGAATAATCAACATATAAATGACAGCAATAATCATTTTATGAGGATCGGTGAAGAGATTTGAGATGATCATTGGAATCAAGCCAATGCTTGGTCCTACATACGGAATCAAATTAGCCAATCCAGAAAAAATGGCGAAGACCAAGGCGTATCTTAGACCAATCATACTATAACCGATAAAAGCTAAACATCCAATAATAACTGCATCTATAGACACTCCACTAATGTAACGAGAAATAGTTGTATTTAGGTTTGTCAATAAACCAGATATGTTCAATTTATCTCGTTTTAATATAGTTCTTTCTAGCATAGGTAAAAATTTATGCCCATCAAGTAAGAAGTAAATCAAGAAAACTGGTGTCATGATGATAATCAATACAGTGCTTACGAGTGCAGATAGAACACTTCCAACACTATTTGTCACACTGTTCAAGATATTTTGCAAAATATCAACATAAGAGAGGTTCAGTTGCTGAATAGTTTGTTGGATATCTAGATTTTGTAGGGCTGGATGTTTTGATAACTCAATGACTAAATCTTGAAGACGACCGTAAATGTTTTGACTCGAGTAAATTAAGCTACTTAACTGATTAATCAAAATCGGCAGTAGATAAACAAAACTAAGTACGAGTGCACAAACTAAGGCACAAAGAGTTAACAAAATCCCAACGATTCGATTGATTTTGCATTCCTTCTCTAAAAAGATAACAATTGGGTTGGTTAGATAATACAAAAATCCTCCCAGTAAAAAAGGAATCATGATTGTATTTGCAACACTAACAAAGGGTGTAATAATAGCACCCATTTCTTTCCATAGATAGAAAATTAAGGTTATTAGTAGAATTTCAGTTGTCCAGAAGAATAGTTTGTTTCTCCGAAACATAGGCCACCTCCTCTTTTCCCTATTTTACCATATTTCAAAAAAGATTGATAACTTTCATCACAAAAACAAGAATATCTTTTGTCTTTGTGATAGAATAAAGTTACTATGAAGAAATTATTTTTAACCTTATTAACCCTCTTTTCATTTGCTTCAGCAACAACTGTTGCTGCCCAAGATTTTGATGTAGCAGCAAAACATGCCATTGCTGTTGAAGCTAATAGCGGTAAGATTTTATACGAAAAGGATGCTACTCAACCTGTTGAAATTGCTTCTATTAGCAAATTGCTTACCGTATATCTCGTTTACGAAGCCTTGGAACAGGGGAAAATCTCTCTCTTTCCACTCCTGTAGAAATTTCTGATTACCCCTACCAGTTGACAACTAATTCTGCGGCTAGTAATGTGCCCATGGAAGCTAGAAATTACACTGTTGAAGAGTTATTAGAAGCTACTTTAGTATCTAGTGCGAACAGTGCTGCTATCGCTTTAGCTGAAAAAATTGCCGGTTCTGAGAAGGACTTTTGTAGATATGATGAAGGCCAAACTACAAGAATGGGGAATTCAAGATGCTACACTCGTCAACACAACTGGGCTCAATAATGAAACTCTTGGCACTAATATCTATCCTGGTTCAAAGAAAGATGATGAAAACAAACTGAGTGCCTATGATGTTGCGATCATCGCTCGTAATCTTATCCTCAAATACCCTCAGGTTCTAGAAATCACCAAGAAACCTTCTTCTACTTTTGCAGGGATGACTATTCATTCTACAAACTATATGTTAGAGGGATTACCTGCCTATCGTGGTGGTGTTGATGGCCTTAAAACTGGTACGACTGATAAAGCTGGAGCATCCTTCGTAGGTACGACTGTAGAAAAAGGCATGCGTATCATCACTGTTGTTTTAAACGCTGACAACCAAGATACCAATCCCTACGCTCGTTTCACAGCAACTTCAGCTCTTTTAGATTATATCTCATCCAATTTCGCTCTTCAAACAATCGTCAATCAAGGAGAAAGCTACCAAGATAGCAAATCTCCAGTTTATGACGGGAAGCAAGATACTGTTACGGCTGTTGCAAAAGAAGATATCAAAATCGTTCAACGTCTTGGTAGTCGTACACAATCAACTATTACTTACACAGCGGACACGACTGAACACACTGCTCCACTAGAGGCAGGAACTGTCGTTGGACATTTGACTTATGAAGACAAGGATCTAGTTGGTCAAGGATACATTACAACTGACAAACCGAGTTTTGAGATGGTCGCAGAAAAAAATGTCGAAAAAGCCTTCTTCTTAAAAGTTTGGTGGAATCGCTTCGTTCGTTTTGTTAACGAGAAGTTATAGAAAATCGAAAAATCGCGAATTTCGCGATTTTTTTCTTTATTCATTTTCAGCTACAGTCGAATGGTTATATCCATAAACAAAGTAAATAATAACTCCTATTAATAAAGCTAGTCCAAATGCCATCCATGTTTCTAGGGTATACTGAAGCATGAATGAGAGGCAAATCAGAATAGACAAGATTGGTAAAAAAGGTACCAGGGGAGTTTTAAATTCTCCCTCTTTGGGCATACCTTTATCTTTTCTCAATTTGATAATTCCATAGGCTAAGAGAATAAGATAGGCTAAAGTACAGATATTGAGAAAGGCTGCGATACTTGCCAGAGGGAAGATCCCAGCTGCTATCGCTGAAACTCCACCTGTCAAAATGGTTGCATTCTTTGGAACACGACTAGTCTTGGTTACTTGTTTGAAGCTTTGAGGCAATAGTCCATCGCGGGCCAAGCTATAAATCATTCGTGACAAGGCATAGGTCATGGAAATACATACCGTAATCAAAGTAAAAATTGCAACGAGTGAAACATAATTAGCTGCCCAACCAATACCAATACTTCTCAGAGCAAAAGCCACTGCATCATCAACATTGAGCTTGCTATAGTGAACGATACCTGTCAATATCAAAGTAACCAAGGCATACAGAATGGTTACAATGGTTAAGGATAAAACAATCCCACGTGGAATATTCTTTTGTGGACTTTGAATTTCATCAACTGCCATAGAAATGGACTCAAAACCTAAGAATCCAAAGAACATGAGTGAAGCACCTGCCATAATTCCAGTGCTTCCTCCATAAATCTGACCAAAAACCAAAATGGTGCAAAAATCTGACCAATTTTCAGGGTTTAATGTACCAAATACCAACTAGGATAAATAAGGCAAGAGCAGAAAAATTTTAAAACAACAAGAATAGAATTAAAACGAAGAGCAGCTTTGAATTTAAAAGTACAATACCTGTAACAAGTAGAATTACTAAAATTGGTAAAAAAATCAATATAAGTACCATGTTCAAGATTAAAAGTTCCATTCAAGACTTGTGGCAAGGAAATTCCATAATGGCTAAGCAAACCTTTAAAATAGGCCGCCCAACCAGAAGCAACACCTGAAACTGCTGTCATAAATTCCATAATGGTTAACCAACCAGCTATCCAGGCTGGGAATTCACCCAAAATTGCATATAAATAACTATAAGCTCCACCCGTTGCAGGAACACGAGAAGCAAATTCTGCAAAAAAGAGTGCAGATAAGGATACGCAGATAGCAGAAATTACAATCGATACCACAAGGGCAGGTCCTGCTAATGTTGCTGCAGCAGTTCCTGTAATCGTAAAAATACCTGTTCCCACCATAGCACCAATTCCCAAGAGAATTAAGTCCCATAGTTTTAAATGGCGATGCATTTCTGTCTTACCTAGACTAACGTCTTTGGTTCTAAAAATATTCATCATTCATCTCCCACTTTATGTGATTGTATTATTTTACCATACAAAAGACTTTTTGTGAATATTTATTAGCATCTTTCATAAAAAATCTGAGAGGGGACAGAAATCGGTAATTGTTAGAATACGATTTCGTCGTCCCACCTCCGCACAGTTGAGTAGGGCTGTAAAAGCTGATGAAATCAGCGTAGTAGAGCCCACTCAACCACTGCCGTCTTGCTCGACAATCCAAAGACAATTGAGAGGCTAGGACTTTTGTCCCAGCCTCAGTTTCTGTTCATAAAGTTTACCCGACTGATCCTTCCATTTCGTAGCTAATCAAGCGATTGAGCTCAACTGCGTATTCCATTGGAAGTTCTTTAGTGAAGGGTTCAACAAATCCCATGACAATCATCTCAGTTGCTTCAGATTCTGAGAGACCACGACTCATGAGATAATAGAGCTGTTCTTCTGAAATCTTAGATACCTTGGCTTCGTGTTCCAAAGCTACTTGTGAGTTGTGGATTTCATTAAACGGAATAGTATCTGATGCTGACAAGTCATCCATGATAATGGTATCACACTCGATGTGAGAAACAGATTTCTTAGAGTTCTTATTAAAAGTCACTTGTCCACGGTAGTCTACCTTACCACCGCCTTTAGCGATAGACTTAGACACGATAGATGAACTAGTATGTGGAGCATTATGGATCATCTTAGCACCAGTGTCCTGATGCTGTCCAGCATTAGCAAAGGCGATAGAAAGCATGGTACCACGCGCTCCTTCTCCATCTAGGTAAACTGATGGATATTTCATAGTCGTTTTTGCACCCAAGTTTCCATCAATCCACTCAACAGTCGCATCTTTCAAAGCCTTAGCACGTTTTGTAACCAAGTTATAGACGTTATCAGACCAGTTTTGGATCGTTGTATAACGCATATAAGCTCCATCCAAGGCAAAGATTTCTACAATGGCAGCGTGCAAGCTGTTGCTTGAGTAAGTTGGCGCTGTACATCCTTCTACGTAGTGGACACTTGCTCCCTCATCAACGATGATCAAGGTACGTTCAAACTGACCTGTATTTTCGTTATTGATACGGAAGTAAGTTTGAAGTGGAATATCTACCTTGACACCTTTTGGTACATAGATAAAGGTTCCACCTGACCACACTGCTGAATTGAGGGCAGCTAACTTGTTATCTGTCGGCGGTACCAATTTCGCAAAGTATTGTTTAAATAAGTCTGGGTATTCCTTGAGGGCAGAATCCGTATCTGTAAAGATGATACCTAACTTCTCAAATTCTTCCTTCATGTTATGGTAAACCACTTCTGACTCATACTGGGCAGAAGCTCCAGCTAGATAGGCACGCTCAGCTTCTGGAATCCCAATACGTTCAAAGGTCTCTTTAATCTTTTCAGGTACATCATCCCAGGAACGAGCTGGTTTATCAGATGGTTTTTGGTAGTAGATCAAGTCATCAAAGTCAATCTCTGACAAGTCTGCTCCCCAAGTTTGCATTGGCATTTTTGTAAAGGTTTCATAAGATTTCAAACGGAATTCCAACATCCACTCAGGCTCACCCTTAGCAGCGGATAATTCACGAATAACCCCTTCGTTCAATCCTTTACCTGTTGATAAGATTGGTTCCACATCATCATGGAAACCAAATTTGTATTCACCAAGATCGATTGGTTTTGGTTCTACTCTTTCTTCAGCCATAATATCCTTTCTTTCATTCTTCATTTCTAATAATTCATAAGACAAAAAGAAAGCTTGTCTTATTTGTTTTCTTGATTTTCGATTGTTTTCTTCAGGGCATTCCAAGCTAGGGTTGCGCATTTAATTCGTTGAGGGAATTTGGCAACTCCTGATAAGAAAGCTGCATCTCCAAGTTGATCTTGACGCTGCTCATTCTTTTGACCTTGGACCATTTGAGAAAAAATAGTTGCTAATTCTAATATCTCTTGCTTTGTCTTCCCTAAAACTGCATCTGTCATCATACTAGCAGAGGCAGTTGATATGGTACAACCAGAGTTTAGAAAAGCGATATCTTCCAAACGATCATCTGCATCAAACTTGACAGATAGATTGATGACATCACCACAGGTTGGATTGTTGAGACTGATTTGTTCAGCATCTTCTAGCTTCCCTTGGTGATGGGGATTTTTCGAATGGTCCGCTACCACTGCCATATAGAGGCTATCTAGTTTAGAAAGTGCCATTGAAAAACTCCTTTGTCTTTTGTAAAGCATCGACTAACTTGTCACAATCTGCCTTGGTATTGTAGATATAAAAACTTGCACGAGCTGTTGCTGGGACGTCCAAATATTGAAGCAGAGGTTGCGCACAATGGTGACCGGCACGAACTGCTACTCCTTCATAATCCAGAGCTGTCGCAAGGTCGTGAGGATGAAGGTCCCCTAGATTAAAGGCAATAACACCTGAACGCTGAGCCAAATCTTGCGAACCGTAAATGGTCAAACCTTCAATTTCCTGCAATTTTGGAAATACGTATGCAATCAGTTCTTGTTCATGAGATTCAATGGCATTCATACCAATGTTTTCAAGATAATCCACGGCAGCTGCAAGTCCAATAGCTCCTGCCATATTGGGAGTTCCAGCCTCGAATTTCCAAGGTAAGTCCTTCCAGCTAGCAGATTGCTCATAGACGAAATCAATCATTTCGCCACCAAATTCTACTGGTGACATTTGTTCCAGATACTTTTCTTTACCGTAAAGGACGCCAATACCAGTTGGACCAGCCATCTTGTGACCTGAAAAGGCAAAGAAGTCCACATCCAAGTCCTGAACATCAATCTTCATATGAGGTGTAGACTGAGCGCCATCCACCACCATGATGGCTCCAACTTCATGAGCCAATTGAGCAATTTCTTTGATAGAATTAACCACTCCAAGAACGTTTGATGCGTGAGCTAGCGAAACAAATTTAACTTTGTCAGTCAATTTAGAACGCAAGTCATCCATATCCAGAGCTCCATCTTTGAGATAGACATAAACAAGCTCTGCCCCAGTCTTTCGGCAAGCTTCCTGCCATGGAATGATATTAGAATGGTGTTCCATGACTGAAATCAAGACCTGGTCATCTTCAGTCAAGATTTCCTCAGCGAAACGTGCAACCCAGTTGAGACTAGTCGTAGTTCCTCTAGTGAGAGTACTTCCTTTGTCGAACCTGCGTTGATGAACTTGCGAATAGTTTCACGAGCAGCTTCATAAGATGCTGTCGCACGCTCTGCCAAAGTATGAACCCCTCGGTGAACATTGGCATTATCCTGCTCATAGTAGCGGTTAATGGCTTCCAGAACAGCTAGTGGTTTTTGTGTCGTCGCAGCATTATCCAAATAAACCAGAGGTTCATCATTGACAATCTGGTCTAGAATTGGAAAATTCTTGCGAATAGCATCTGCATCTAACATAGACTTCCCCTTAGCGTTTTGACAATTTTTCTTCGATCGTCGCAATCATTTCATCACGAACTTCCTTGACAGGAATCTCAACGATAACAGATCCAAGGAAGCCACGAACAACCAAACGTTCTGCAGTTGCCTTGTCCAATCCACGGCTCATGAGGTAGTACATGTCTTCTGGATCAACTTGACCAATAGAAGCCGCGTGACCTGCAGTGACATCATTTTCATCAATCAAAAGAATTGGGTTGGCGTCTGAACGAGCCTGATCTGAAAGCATGAGAACACGACTTTCTTGTTGGGCATCTGCTCCCTTAGCGCCCTTGATGATGTGACCGATACCGTTGAAGGTCAAAGTTGCTTTTTCAAGGATAACCCCATGTTGGAGGATATTACCGATAGAGTTGCAACCATAGTTAGTCACTCGAGTATCAATCCCTTGCACCTGTCGACCGCTTGAAAGTGCTACGACCTTAAGGTCTGCATGGCTACCATTTCCAATCAAGTCGCTATCAAAGTCCGCAACGACGTTCCCTTCGTTCATGACACCGATGGCCCAGTCAATACTTGCATCGTTGCCTAATTTACCACGACGGCTAATGTAGGCAGTGACATTCTCACCAAGACGGTCAATCGCCGCAAACTTCACTTGAGCACCAGAACGTGCAATCACTTCAACTGTGATATTAGCAGTCGCCTTAACACTACCCTCACCGCGTGATTCTAAACGTTCGAGGTAGCTGATTTTAGAGTTTTTACCTGCAATGATCAGAATGTGCTTATTAAATGGCACATCGCTATCGCTGTCTTGGTAGAAAATTCCTTCGATTGGTTCAGCAATTTCCACGTTATCAGGAATGTAGAGAACAGCACCACTATTGAAATAAGCTGTGTGGTAGGCCGCCAACTTATCATCGTCATACTTAACAGATGACATGAAGAATTCTTCGATCAGCTCTGGAATTTCTTCTAAAGCCGAATGGAAGTCTGTAAAGACCACTCCTTGTTCAGCCAACTCAACTGGAATTTGTTCGAAAACAGTTTGCGTTCCAACTTGCACCAATTTCAAGTGATTATCTAAAGCAGTGAAATCAGGAACATTTGCTGATGGTTCACTTTCTGTGATGGTACCATCACCAAGATTCCAACGGTGAAATTTAACACGCTCAATGACTGGTAATTCTAGGCTCTCAATTTTGTCAAAAGCTTTTTGACGAAGTTCAGACAACCAGCTTGGTTCAGCGTGCATTTCTGAAAAAAGTTTAATAGTTTCTTTAGTCATTTACTTCTCCTAAAAGATACGAGGGAATTACAATTCTTCCTTGTAGTCATAGCCAAGTTCTTCAGCTAATTTTGCGTATCCTTCACGTTCCAAACGTGCCGCCAATTCTGGACCACCAGAAAGAACAACACGACCTTCCATCATAACGTGTACCACGTCTGGCGTGATATAGTTCAAAAGACGTTGGTAGTGAGTAATAATCATAGCACCAAAGCCTTCACCACGCATAGCATTGACACCTTTAGAAACAACTTTAAGAGCGTCAATATCAAGACCTGAGTCAATCTCATCAAGAAGAGCAAAAGTTGGTTCCAACATCAAGAGTTGAAGAATTTCGTTACGTTTTTCTCACCACCTGAGAAACCTTCGTTGAGGTAACGCTCTGCCATTTCTTCTTTCATGTTGAGCAATTCCATTTTTCGTCTAGCTTAGTGATAAACTCACGCACTGAAATCTTCTCATCATCTTCTTTACCAGCATTTATAGCTGCACGAAGAAACTCAGCGTTGGTAATTCCAGGAATTTCTGATGGATATTGCATGGCAAGGAAAAGTCCCATACGCGCACGCTCGTCAACTTCTAACTCAAGGATGTTCACACCGTCAAATAGAACCTCACCTTTAGTGACTTCATAGTTTGGGTTCCCCATAATAGCTGCAGAAAGAGTTGATTTCCCAGTTCCATTTGGTCCCATGATAGCTGCAATCTCTCCTGTTTTTCAGGGTCAGGTTAACCCCTTTTAAAAATTTCTTTTTCCTTCAATTTCAACGTGAAGATCTTTTGATCTCTAATACTGACATGATAATTCCTTTCTTTTCAATCCGTTTTACCATTTTCGCTAGAAAATCGTCCTTATTTTTCTAGTAAAAACGATAAAAATGTCAATAAATATACTTTAATAGTATAACAAAAAAAAGCCTAAAAGGCTTTAATTTTGTCTAGAAGCTGAGGGTTACTTCTTTCCTCGAAAATGGTCATCAATAGCGTTGACAATTTTACCCATAATATAGCTGACTCTAAAATTTCTTAGGATTAAAATAGCCCAAAGCAAGGCCATAATATACCGTTGCTCCATGATGGATTCATTAAGGAAATAGGTCTCAGCAGCAGTAAATAAGGCCATGATTATAAATTGTTGTCTGTTCATTGTATTATGTCACAATATCCTTTTAATCTTCTGCTATGGTCACTTTATCCGCTAGAAACTCAAATCCTTGAGGAAGGACAGATTCTTCCACTTCTTCCTTAACTGGTTGACCTTGTGACGATTTAGCCTTAGCTGAGAAATAAGCCCTGACTTCTTTCCATTCTTCCATGGAAATAGCAAGAATCTCTGGTGAAAATCCCGCTGCTTGACTAAGGATATTGCCAAACATGGTGTTCAGATTATCACGTTTCATGGTCTGCCCAGCATTGAAGTTTGATTCAAAAGCAAGAATCGCATGATGCTCATTTGCCGCAACAGGTTGAGAACCGACTAAAAGTGCCTTATCTGGACCTGACAAGCTTTCAATAACTTCTCCCCAAGCATTTTGGAGACGGATTAGATTTTGACGGGCTAAATCAGGATTTTCAACAGCTTCTTGAAGAATAGACTGAACCTTATTGCGATCTACGCGATAAATTGACTTGCTGTTAACTGGACGACTCGGTGTTGGTGTAGTCTGCTTAGGACTCGTGTTAACATTTGCCAGAGCCTGTTTCAATCGCGCAACTTCTTCTCTAAGAGAAGATAATTCCTCAGCCACATCACCTGAAAGTCCTGGTTGGGAATCAAGTTCTGTCAAACGAATGGTCATCATTTCCGCATAAATCTTAGGCTGTAAGCTAGCCTTGATATCAGCTAAACTACTTGTTGCAATTCCAATCATCTCGAACAAAACAGCCTGTGAAAGACCTAAGTTATCCTTAAAGAGATCACTATAGTGAGTATTCTCCCCGCCAGTTTGGACGATCAAAATATCTCGCAAGTATTGCAATCAACCGTTACAAATCGTGTCATGCTTTTTTCCGTTATCAAAAATCAAATTTAGATTTTTCCAAAGCACGAGTCACATCTTTTGTGCCAAAGGCAGCCACATAATTATCCAAAGCACTTAAACTAATAGTCCCAGTAATTTCCTCAGAAACTGCTGTTGTTAATCTAGCATCTTGAGTCAAACTCAATGCTTGGTCTCAAAATGGACAAAGCATCCCGCATACCACCTTCGGCTCTACGAGCGATAATCTCAACAGCTTCAGTTTCATAAGCAATCCCTTCCTTCTCTAAAATTTGGAAAATATGATCTCGAATATCTTGAGTTTTAATAGATTTGAACTCGAAGCGTTGAACACGAGACAAAATGGTTGCAGGAATCTTATGAAGCTCTGTTGTTGCTAGGATAAAAACAACATTAGGAGTTGGTTCTTCAAGAGTTTTCAAAAGGGCATTGAAGGCTCCTGTTGAAAGCATATGAACCTCATCAATGATATAGACCTTATACTGAGCTATACTTGGAGCATAGGTTGATTTATCACGGATATCACGAATTTCATCCACTCCATTGTTAGAGGCCGCGTCCATTTCGATGACGTCTTCCAAGCTACCGTCTGTTACAGCTTGACAGATATAACAGTTATTGCAAGGTTCTCCTCCCTCTTGATTAGGGCAGTTCATAGCCTTGGCAAAAATTTTGGCCACACTGGTTTTTCCAGTTCCACGAGGCCCTGAAAATAGATAGGCATGGCTAATCTTTTCCTGCTCTACTGCTTGTTTCAGAGTTTTTGCAACAATTTCCTGGCCTACTAACTGTGAAAATGTTTGACTTCTATATTTTCGATAAAGGGCCTGATACATTACGCTTTCTCCTCAAACATTGAAAAATTCCATTCGGTTTTCTCTAACAAAATATCAACAAACTCTTCTAGATATTTCAGATCCAAGTCATCATAATCATCAACAAGAGATGAATCTAAATCTAGAACGCCCAGAAGACGTCCCTCTTTAACCATCGGCACAACAATTTCACTACGAGCACTACTATCACAAGAAATATAGTTTGGGTAGGTTTTAACATCACCAACAATCACTGTTTGACGACTAGCTGCAGACTCTCCACAAACACCTTTTCCAAGAACAATTCAGTACACATGAAACCCCACCTTGAAAGGGTCCCAAAATCAGTTCATTCCCATCAAATAGATAGAAACCTGCAAAAACAGTATTGGGAAAACTTGTTTTTAGCAGGGCACTGGCATTTGATAGATTAGCTAACACATTGGGCTCTCCTTCTAAAAGATAAGAGAGCTGTTCATTTATTGTTTGATAAAAGTGATTCTTTTTCTGAATATAACATAAAAAACCATTATATCAAAAAAAGTTAGTAGAAAAAGAAAAATCCCTTTGTTTTAAAAAACAAAGATTTTATTCAAATTCGAATGGATTAAAGTTCGATGTCTCCGAACAAGTCAGCCATTGAGAATCCTGTTTGAGTTTCAGGAGTTCAAAATCACGTTTTTCTTGACGTTTTTGGACGACGTGGACGTGGAGCACGTTTTTCTTCTTTTTGTCCTTCTTCTTGAGCTGGACGTTCTTCAAGAGCTTTTGATAGAAAGAGATACACGTTCTGCATCAGCGTTAACTTCAAGAACTTTAACAGTAACTTCTTGACCAACTTTGAGAGCTTCTTTTTGGATTTTCAATACGTTTGTGTGAAATTTGTGATACGTGAACAAGTCCATCGATACCTGGCAATACTTCAACAAATGCACCGAAGTCAGTCAAACGTTTAACTGTACCTTCTACAACATCACCTTTAGCCAATTTTTGTTCAACGCCATCCCATGGTCCAGGTGTTGTAGCTTTTAAGTGAAAGTGATACACGTCCTTCTTCTTCGTTAAGATCAAGGATTTTTCACTTCAACTTCTTCACCAACAGTTACAACTGATTTTGGTGAAACGTTACGTTCGATGTGACAATTCAGTCAAGTGAACCAATCCGTCAACACCACCAAGGTCGATGAAAAGCACCGAAGCTTGTGATACGTGCAACTTTACCAGTTACAACATCACCAACAGCCAATTTACCGAATACTTCAGCACGAGCTGCTGCAGTTGCTGCTTCTACAACTTCACGACGTGAAAGGATGAAGCGGTTTTCTTTAGGATCAACTTCTTTGATTTTAGCATCAAACTCTTGACCCTACAAAAACGCTCAGTGTTACGTACAAAACGAGTATCCAACATTGAAGCTGGGATAAATCCACGTACACCTTCAAATTCTACTGAAAGTCCACCCTTAACAGCGCGAGTTCCTTTAACTGTAACAACTTCTTCTTCACGTCCTCAAGTTTGTCCCATGCTTTTGCGAGCTTCAAGGCGTTTTTAGATACAAGGTATGTTACTGTATCAGTATCTTTACCAACTACTTGACGAAGTACAAGAACATCCAATACTTCACCTACTTTTACAAAAGTCATTGATATCTGCATCGCGATCGTTTGTCAATTCGCGAAGAGTCAAGACACCTTCAACACCAGTTCCAGAGATTGCAACATGAGCTTGAGTAGCATCAACTGTCAATACTTCAGCACTAACAACATCACCTGGCTCAACTGGCTAACGCTATTTAGCAAATCTTCAAATTCGTTCATCTAAAAATCCTCCAACAATCAAGTTTTTCTTAAACTTGACATACTTTATAATTTTTTTCCTAAGCACCCGCAAAGACATAGCTATATCGTTCACGTCCTTCAATTATAAAAATAAAAAATACCCTAAGATATTTTTTTCTTTTTATCTTGAATTTATTACCTAAGAACTGGGGTAGCTGGATTCGAACCAACGCATGAGGGAGTCAAAGTCCCTTGCCTTACCGCTTGGCTATACCCCAAAAGTGAAATGGAGAGAGGGATTCGAACCCCCGAACCCGAAGGAGCGGATTTACAGTCCGCCGCGTTTAGCCTCTTCGCTATCTCTCCAATGATCAACGAAAACTATTATATCATGAAAATTTACAAAAACAAGCTTTTTATTTTGCTAAATTATAGTTTTCAATCAAAATTTCCACAGCTTTTTCAAGTTTTTTATAAAAACTATCGACATTTCCATTCTTTATGATTGCGAATTGATTATCTAGTTCAGCAATTTCACCGATAATCTTTTTTTCCCCAATGGTTAATGTAGCCTTCGAACTTTTCCTGACCAACTAAAACAGTTGCGTCTGTTAATTGAATTTCAATTTTATCTTTTTACTCATACCATACCTCTTTTTCACTCTTCCTATTGTACAAGAAATTTAAAAAACTGGCAAGAAAAAACTCTTTATAAGGGCAGCCTTGATAAAGAGTTTTTGTGAGAGAATCTAATTTTTTAATCTAGGGAAGACTCATTGTTAGTGGGTTGTCCCACCCACTAATTTTATGTCCTTATCTTTATAATCTACGATAGCACCAATCGCAGCTTCGATACCTCTGACGATATCAGTTAAATTCATAGATGCTGTATTAGGTTTATTGATCACCTGTTCTGTCATATAGGGAATATGCATAAAGCCTGCTCTCATATGTGGAAATTTTTTATCCGCTAAATAGAGAGCCTGATACATCAAATGATTGCAAACAAAGGTTCCTGCTGTATTGGACACTGTAGCTGGTAACCCTTCCTCTTTAATCGCTTGAACCATTGCCTTAATAGGGAGTGTGCTAAAATAGGCTGCTTGTCCGTCCAGGCGTATAGGAGTGTCAATCGGCTGATTCCCTTGGTTATCAGGAATTCTAGCATCATCTTGGTTGATGGCAACTCGCTCAGGAGTTAGACTAGCTCTTCCTCCTGCTTGTCCGATGCAAAGCACAGCATCTGGATGGTATCGATTTATTTCTGCTTCTAAAACCTCTGCTGATTGATAAAAGACCGTTGGGATTGCTACCCAATGAACCTCTGCGCCATGAATCTCTGACGGTAATGATTTAACAGCTTCCAAGGCTGGATTGACCTTTTCACCACCGAAAGGATCAAAACCTGTTACTAATATTTTCATTTTATTTCCTTTGCTAAAATGCCAAAAAGTACATCAAAAATACATGGATGATAATCATGACAATAGCTACTCCTACTTGCGCTTTGATAACCCCATTTGGATCTTTCATATCCAGGAGAGCTGCCGGTAAAGCATTAAAGTTAGCCGCCATTGGAGTCAATAAGGTTCCACAGCAACCTGCCGTCATTGCTAGAGCTGCAGCCACGATTGGATCAGCTCCCAAGGCAAATACAAAGGGAACACCAATTCCAGCAGTAATAACCGTGAAGGCAGCAAATGCATTCCCCATTATCATGGAGAATAGAACCATCCCAAGGACATAAGCCACTACACCCATAAAACGACTACCCGAAGGAACTAGACCGCTGATTAAATGCGAAATCAAGTCTCCAACACCTGCAACGGTAAAAATTGCTCCCAAAGCCCCTAAAAGTTGAGGCACAATCCCACTAGTTGAGACTTGCTGAACCATGCGATTATTTTCTGCTAACAAGCTTTTAGGAGAACTCTTAGTAACCAATAAAAGAGAGATGGTTGCAAAAAATGCTGCAAGGCTGATAGCAATCTTGCTAAACTCAGGGATCATTTTTGCTAATACCAAAGCAATCAAAGCCATTAACATGACCGGAATAAAAATTTTATTCTTTAGTCGTTTAGCTTCAATGTTTGCCTTGACTTCATCCAGAGACGGTAAGGTTCCGATACGAACCTGTTTAAATAGAGTTAGTAGTGCTAATAGCACTACGATAACTCCAATACAGATAGAAGGTAGATAAGAGCCACCGATAAAACTGATGCCCAATAAAGCCCAAAACCCAGCTGTTCCAAAGCGAACTGGGTTTGTTTTATCTTTATAGCTACAATAAGCCGTATGAAGGAATTGACAACCAATCACAATATAGGTCAACTCTAATAACTGACTTGCTAGATTGCTCATTCTTCTTTTCCTTTACTAAGCTTTTTCACTAGCAGTTTTCTATCAAACAGGTAATTGTAAATTCCTACCACAAGTAGGGCCACTCCTGCAACAATAAGCGAAGCCGAAGCGATGCCTGCATAATTACTTTCGTAACCTAATTGGTCCAGTGTGCCCCCCACCAAGAGGACACCACCTGCACCAACGAAAGTGTTCTGAGCAAAGAAATTTGCAAAATTATCATTTGCTGCTGCACGCGCTTTTAGCGCTTCGCTCTCCTGCTCCGTTAATTTTCTACCTAATTGAGACTCTGCTGCTGCTTGTCCCATGGGTTGAACCAAAGGCCTTACAAACTGCGGATGTCCTCCTAGACGGATGGCAAAGAAGCTATCGAGTTCCCGAAAAAAGAAATACACTGTATAAAAACTTCCTACGGTCAGACCTTTAATCTTTTGAATCAAGTCAATCGAACGTTGCTTGAGGCCAAAAGTTTCAGATAAACCTACCAGTGGCAAGGTTACCATAAAAATCGTAAGAACTCGTTGATTACTAAATTCTTTTCCCAAAATTTTCAAGAATTCAACAAGAGAAACTCCAGAAACTAGAGCTGTAACTAAACTAGCTAAGACTACCGTTGCGATTGTATCTAACTTATAGATAAAACCAACCACAATGATAAGTATCCCTATTAGTTTAATCCATTCCATATAGGCCCCTTTATTCCAAAAGTACTAGTCTGTTTTATTTGACATGACTTTCTAATTCTTTTTGGTATTTATTGTTTGATTCCAATTTTTCTTTTTGCCATTTTTCAAGAGCTGCTTGATATTCTTTAGCAGTTACAATCTCTTTTTGCAATTTCATTCCCTTGAAGATGTATGGATCACCCTTAATACCTACTTGTGAGTATGGTTTAGAGAATGGAACGACATTGCTGACAACTGGTGAACCACCTGATGAAGCTGTTGGCATCAAGAGAGAACTATCAGTGAGCCAAGCTTGCGCTTTAGCATATTTTTCATATCTCTTATCCAAGTCATTTTTCTCAGAAACTGCATCATCCAAGAGTTTCTTATATTCGTCCAAACCTAGTTGAGCTACTACTTCCTTATCTTTTCCTTTAGTAATACCAAGGTGTTTCATAGCGGAACCGGTCTTAGGATCCATGATATTGAGATAACTTGCTGGATCTTGGTAACTTGGAGCCCATCCAGTACTGTTCAAGTCATAGTCTTTTTGTGCAGGAACACGCGCTTGAGATGTAATGCTTTCTTTCTCGTTATCAGTCATCTGAAGGACATCGATCACGACATTTTCAGAACCAAGAGTTGACTCGATTGATTGTTTAAAGGAATTGCTTTGTTGAACGGCAATGGTATCTGTCTGTTCAACTGGGACATCCAAGTGAATTGGGAAGGTTACACCTTTTGCTTCCAACTCTTTCTTAGCTTTTTCAAATGAAGCTTTGGCTTTGTCAGGATTGTAGATGGTATCTTTTCCGTCGACGAGCTCAACACCTTTCCATTGGTCTCCATAGTTGACCAATTCTTTTTGAGCGATATCACCAAAGTTTTTGCCACCAGATTGAACGAAATTGTCTGGTACTAGGCTATTACGAATAATCTTGTCCGCACCATCTTCACCATTGAGCTGGGCAGCATAAGAATGACGGTTGAAGGCAAAGTTGATGGCTTGACGGAAGTCCTTGTTCAACATTGCTTCTTTTGTAGAAGTTTTCTGTTCTTCACTTGTTTTCGCTGTCTTATTGAAAGATTGACGGTTTACGTTAAAGGTAAAGTAGTAACTAGTTGAATCCTGTGGACTATATGTAATTTTATCCCCGTATTGTTCCAAAGTAGAAGCAAAGTTTGAGCTACTTGGGAAGAGGCGAGCTGTTGTGTAAACACCCGAAGAGAAGCTACGGATCAAGGATTCTTGGTCTGATCCATCATAGTAAGTTAATTTAACTTTCTCGATTTTAACCTTCTCTTTATCCCAATAATTTGGGTTCTTTTTCATATTCGATTAAAGATTTTGAAGTCAATGTCTTCAAAATATATGGACCGTTATAAAGAATACCAGCTGGACTGACCGTTCCATAATTTTTACCAGAAGCTTTGAGGAATTCTTCATTTACTGGCAACATAGTTGCTGAAGTTACTTTGGAATTCCAGAAAGTTTCAGGTGCGTTTAGAGTGTACTCAACAGTATAATCATCCACTGCCTTAACTCCAACTGTTGAGAAATCGTTAGTCTCACCAGTCATATATTCATTCAAGCCCTTAATTGAGTTTTGAATAAGAGTGACACCGTCTGATTTGCCATCAGCTACGTGTTTCAACCCAGTAACAAAGTCATGCGCAGTTACTTCAGCGTATTCTTCACCTTCTGACGTGTACCATTTAACCCCTTTGCGAAGTTTATAAGTATAAGTCAAACCGTCCTGTGAGACACTCCAGTCCTCAGCTAGCGAAGGAACCAAATTCCCATATTCGTCGTTCTCTAACAAACCATCAACGACGTTACCGATGATATCAGTCGTTGATGTACGAGTTGCGATACTGTAGTCCAAAGATGATGGGTCTACCCCATAGACGTAAGAGAAAGTTGTAGGGGCATCTGCTTCCTTGTCAGCTTTCCCACAAGCTACAAGAAGAACTGCTGTACTCAGGACCACTCCTGCTGTTAGCATCCACTTTTTCGTTTTCATAAAGATCTCCTTTAATAATTTTAATCTACTTTTACAATCCATCCTTCTGGTGCTTCAATGTCACCAAATTGGATACCTGTCAATTCATCGTATAGTTTACGAGTCACTGGACCAACCTCTGTCTCACTGTAGAAAACATGGAAGTCGTCACCGTGCTGGATTCCTCCAATTGGTGAGATTACTGCTGCAGTACCGCAAGCACCTGCTTCTACAAATCGATCTAAGTCATCAATTGGCACATCCCCCTCAACAGGTTTCAAGCCCAAACGATGCTCTGCTAAATAAAGCAATGAATACTTAGTAATCGATGGCAAGATTGATGGACTCAGTGGCGTTACAAACTCATTATCAGCTGTAATCCCAAAGAAGTTCGCAGAACCTACTTCTTCAATCTTGGTGTGTGTAGCTGGGTCAAGATAAATAACATCTGAGAAATGACGGGATTTAGCCATTTTTCCTGGTAAAAGGCTAGCTGCATAGTTACCTCCGACCTTGGCAGCTCCTGTTCCATTTGGTGCAGCACGGTCATACTCATCTTGAATTAAAAAGTTCGTTGGAACCAATCCACCCTTAAAGTAATTTCCAACTGGCATAGCAAAGATGGTAAAAATATACTCCTCAGCTGGTTTTACCCCAATGATATCTCCAACACCAATCAAGAGCGGACGAAGGTAAAGGGTTCCACCAGTTCCATAAGGGGGTACGTATTCTTCATTAGCACGAACAACGGCTTTACAAGCTTCTACAAACATTTCTGTTGGAACTTGTGGCATCAAAAGACGATCACAGGTACGTTGCAGACGTTTAGCATTTTCATCTGGACGGAAGAGTTGAATACTGCCATCCTTTGTACGATAGGCTTTTCAAACCTTCAAATGCTTGCTGTCCATAGTGAAGGCTTGGAGATGATTCTGAAATATGCAAGGTTGCATCTTCTGTTAATTCTCCTTGAGACCATTGTCCATTTTTAAAATTAGCGATATAACGATAAGGTAGTTTCATATAGGAAAAACCAAGATTTTCCCAATCGATCGTAACTGTCATGACAATCTCCTTTATTCTAATCAAGCTTTGTGTTCTATTCTACACTATTCTCCTAAAAAATTCAAGTATTATTTGTAATTTTCTGAAAATTTTACTTATTAAAAATCAGTCAATAGGACTGATTTTTAATTTTCTTGATTTCTTTAAAGATTTCTTTTTGATATAAGCATCAAAAACTTCTTCATCAGAAATGCTATCTGAAATGAAGCTTCCATTGCTTGTGCGTTCCGATAGATTCAAATCTTGTAAGATTGCTTCGTAAGTCGTTCCATTATTTGACTGGATGACAAGTGTTTGCTGTCCATCTTCTACTTCTGTACTAAAGAGATCTCCAACAAATCCTTGCTCTGATACTGCACCAGCAAGGAAGACACGATGTGGTTTGCTCTTTAATTCTCTAAGGACTTGAAGACCACGATTAGCACGACTGGTTGCTGGAATTTCCTCAATCGAAACGCGCTTAAGACTTCCACGATGCGTCAAAAGATAGAAAGATGAAGTGTTGCAAATAAAGGCTGCTTGTATCACATCATCTGCTTTGAGATTCATGGCTTTCACCCCTGCAGCTTTGGCACCGATAACTGGCACTTCTTCGATGCTAAAGCGGAGGGCATAACCGTTTCGACTAATCAACAGGACATCATCCAATTTAATCGGAGCTACTGCTACAATCTGATCAGTATCATCTTTCAACTTAGCATATTTGACAGACTTAGAGCGATAGGTTCTCCATGGAGAGAATTCTTTGCGTTCGACACGTTTGATTTGACCAAGGCGAGTCGCTGCAAAGTAGGTCGTCGCATCATCAAACTGATCCACAACTTCTACATAGAGCACTTCTTCATTGGTTTCAAAGTTTGTAATAGACTGGCTCAAATGCTCTCCGATATCCTTCCAACGGATATCTGCTAACTCATGGACTGGTCGGTAAATGACATTTCCAAGCGTTGTAAAGATTAAGAGGTGCTGAGTAGTTTTGACAGATTGAACGAATAGCAATCGGTCGTCGTCACGTTTACCAATTTCTTCAAGTGTTGAAGCTGCAAAGGAACGAGGGCTAGTACGTTTGATATAGCCCGCCTTCGTCACGCTGACATAGGTATCTTCCTCGGCGATAAGACTGGCTGTATCAATCTCAATCACTTTCGCTGTATCTTCTAAAGTACTCAAACGTGGAGTCGCAAATTTCTTCTTGACTTCACGGAGTTCTTTCTTCATGAGATTGTACATGGTTCGTTCGTCACCGATGATAGCTGCAAGCATAGCAATCTTTTCGCGAAGTTCTGCTTCTTCTTCTTGCAAGACAACCACGTCTGTATTTGTCAAACGATACAATTGCAAGGTAACGATGGCCTCAGCCTGTTCTTCTGTAAAATCATAGCTAACCTTGAGGTTTTCCTTGGCATCAGCCTTATTTTCAGAAGCACGGATAAGAGCAATAACTTCATCTAAAATAGAGATGACACGAATCAAACCTTCCACGATATGGAGACGTTTTTCAGCCTTTTCCTTGTCAAAGCGAGAACGTGCCAAGATAACTTCACACGACGGTGGGCAATATAGCTAGACAATATAGGCACAATTCCAACCTGACGAGGGGTGAAATTGTCAATCGCAACCATATTGAAATTGTAGTTGATTTGTAGATCAGTATACTTGAAAAGATAGTTGAGAACAAGCTCGGTATTCGCATCTTTCTTAAGTTCAATCGCAATGCGAAGACCATCACGGTCAGACTCGTCACGAACCTCAGCGATACCTGCTACCTTGTTATTGACACGAACTTCATCAATTTTCTTGACCAAGTTAGCCTTATTAATCTCATAGGGAATCTCAGTGATAACGATTTGCTCCTTACCACCTTTCAGTTTCTCGATTTCAGTCTTAGAACGAACAACCACGCGCCCTTTACCAGTTTCATAGGCCTTTTTGATTTCGTCTCGTCCTTGAATAATGGCTCCTGTAGGGAAGTCTGGTCCAGGCAAGAATTCCATCAACTTATCAACCTTGGCAGTTGGGTGATCAATCATATAAACCGTAGCATCAATAACCTCTGCCAAATTATGCGGTGGAATATCTGTTGCATACCCAGCTGAAATACCTGTTGAACCATTGACTAAGAGGTTGGGAAAGGCTGCTGGTAAGACAGTTGGTTCCTTCTCGGTATCATCAAGTTCCAAGCAAAGGGAACTGTCTTTTTCTCGATATCTTGAAGGAGATAGCCTGCAATCTCAGACAAACGAGCCTCTGTATAACGCATAGCCGCAGGCGGATCTCCGTCCATTGAACCATTATTACCGTGCATTTCAACTAGAATCTCACGGTTTTTCCAGTCCTGAGACATGCGCACCATGGCGTCATAGATGGAACTGTCACCATGTGGGTGGAAATTCCCCATGATGTTCCCGACAGACTTGGCCGACTTACGGTAGCTCTTGTCAAAAGTATTGCCATCTTTATTCATCGAATAAAGAATACGACGTTGAACCGGCTTCAATCCATCCCGAATGTCTGGCAAAGCCCGGTCTTGAATGATGTATTTGGAGTAGCGACCAAAGCGCTCTCCCATGATGTCCTCCAAGGACATATTTTGGATATTACTCATATAGGATACAAAGCCCGTAAAATGCAAAGTGAAAATAGGAAATTCTTACAGTGAGCGATGCTCACAAGAGAATTTATCTTTTTCACACAGCATTTAGGGCGTGTTCAACTCCTTTCAAAGAATGTAGAGTAGGTTTTTATACAGTGAAGGATACTTTACAGAAATTAGTCCCGTATTCATTTAAGATACAAAGGGACGTTTCAGCTTGCCGGAAATTTCTGTAGAAAAATAGAAAATCGCTGCAGGGTTCGATGAACTCAAGATGATTTCTCTTTTTTCCTAAGTCTTAGTCCCGTGTTCAGTTACTATAAATAACCAAACTATCCTTTGTGTAATTTAATGTGTTTAAAACTTGTTGCATCAGTTAGTAATAAGGAGTTTTCACCCAGCGTTTAGGGCGTGTTCAACTCCTTTCAAAAAATGTTGAGTAGATTTTACAGAATAAAGGAATTTAGTTACCTTCAGTAACCAAACGGCCCTTTCCGTAGTTTAATCTTTTAAATTGTGTTCTTTATTTTGATTTAGAAGTTTTTCTTTAGCGTACTCAATCATCTTCTCAGCCACTTCCCTATCGTAGTCAAAGCCCATCTTCTTGGCTAAATCTTGCGCTTCTCTATGAAAGAGACTCATAGTAGCCAATAATGACTGAGTGATTTTCTCTATACTTGAAAAATCAAGGAGAGAAGAGAATTCCTTCTCTTTCTCTGTAGGTAAATACTGGAAAAGATACTTGTAATTTTTACCAATGTCGACAGCACCTCTATCACTTGCTACCTGCCAGGCCAATACTTTTAACAATTCCTGCTGACAAATACCGTAGAGATGGTCAGTCGCATAAATGACTTGCTTACGACAAATTCCTTTAACCACGTAGGCTGACACCCACCAAAATTCATTGCAAGATTTGTCAAAGTCAGTCGCACTGGCTGGTGCCGTCCAATAGCGCTTAGGCGTCGGTGCATAAGGGGCAAAGAGCCCCTGCGGGTCATTCAGCGCCGTGAAATCTGCTTCACTATCCACCCACTCTTTGATGTGCTCTTTGGGGCAGAGGGTCAAATCGATCCGATTGCCATCTTCAAAGAGCATGAGGTAAAGACGGCGATGTCCTAGAGTAACCTCTTGCTCGATGATACGTTTGCCGAACTGGTCCAACCAAGAAATGTCTCTCGTTAGATTATCTAAATTATCTACGACATAGACAACATCATAGTCTTGAAATTCATCTGTTTGAACCTTTTGGTTTGTACGCGAACCAGATAGAGCCACAGCATCAACCTGTAATTTTTTTAGCTATTTGTAAAATCAGTCCAAGCATCTCATGGTCAGTTCTCATGTGGTTCATCCTCAGTCGCCTCTATGTTCTGAATAACAACATCTTCTTTTCTTTGCTTAAGAAGTTTCTGAACTCTTTTTCCTTCAAGCTCTCCGACTATAAATTGGATAATTGAACTGATTATAAAAAGTGGTAGTAATAAAATAATTCCCATTTCTTGAGTCAGCATTAAAAAGAGGAAGTTAATAATCGAAAATATTGCTAAAAACCATGCATTTAATCTTAAAAGTTTTGAATAAGCACTAGGATAATGCTTGAGATGTTTATTGCTTTTATAAATAGCTGTGGATCCAAAAGCAAGGCTCACTGGTGTGAAAATATAGAAGTCAAAAACATAGAAGAGCAACCCTGCATAAGGATTAGACCTTAAAGGATTATCAAATAAAAAGACACTTGCAGTTACTATGGTTAATAGTAAAAATTCAAAAAAGCGAATTGTCTCAGGTTTTCCTGGTTTAGCAATCATATACGTAACTATACATAGAACCAGGACAATCACAAGAAAAGGAGTATCGGACAATATACTTATCATGATGTCTACCTCTTTTAGAGAGCTAAAATTAAGAAATATAGACGATTTTTCAGATCAAGCCTTGAGACTGACGCCATTTATCATAGGTTTCAATGTCTGTTTTGACCATATTCATACAAAGGCCTACAACAGCCATATCATCCAAGTAGCCTGCTAACGGAATAAAATCTGGAATAATGTCAATTGGGGAAAGGAAATAAATAAGTGCGCTTAAAACGGCTAAAATAGTTCCATAAGGAACCGTTGTGTATTTCCCTTGAGCATAATTTTTCACTAAAGAAATCATGACTGGGATCATTGTAAATTTCTTACCAACCAATGACATCTCTTTAATTTTTTGCTCCAAACGGTACAAAAAAACATCTAATTCATCTTTATCGTTTAATAGGGCCTCAGATTGCGCATAACCACTTTCAAGAGCTTCTTTCACTTGCTCTTCACTTAGATTTTCAGACATAGCTTGTCCTCCATTTGTATTTATATCCTAATTTTAAAACACTGTTGCTTCTTCCAGCGTAAACTTGACATTGTCTTCAATCCACTTACGACGTGGTTCGACCTTATCACCCATGAGGACATTGACACGACGTTCTGCGCGTGCTAAGTCTTCAATCATAACACGGATGAGGGTACGAGTTTCTGGGTTCATGGTTGTTTCCCAAAGTTGATCGGCATTCATCTCACCAAGCCCCTTGTAGCGTTGGAGGGTAGATCCTTTGCCAAACTGCTTACGGAGTTCTTCCAGTTCTCCGTCTGTCCAAGCATAAGCCACTTCTTCTTTCTTGCCTTTACCTTTGGACATCTTGTAAAGAGGCGGAAGGGCGATATAGACATGTCCTGCCTCGACTAGTGGACGCATGTAGCGATAAAAGAAGGTTAAGAGAAGGGTTTGAATGTGGGCACCATCAGTGTCCGCATCGGTCATGATAATGATCTTGTCATAGTTAGCATCTTCAAGAGAGAAGTCTGCCCCAACACCAGCACCGATGGTATAAATCATGGTGTTGATTTCTTCGTTTTTGAGGATATCTGCCATCTTGGCCTTGGCTGTATTGATCACCTTACCACGAAGAGGCAAAATAGCCTGAAACTTGCGGTCACGACCTTGTTTGGCAGATCCACCGGCAGAGTCCCCCTCGACCAGATAGAGTTCGTTCTTAGCTGGATTTTTAGACTGGGCTGGGGTTAATTTACCAGAAAGTAAACCCTTGTCTTTTTTATTTTTCTTACCATTTCGGCTCTCATCACGCGCTTTACGTGCTGCTTCACGGGCATCACGAGCCTTGATAGCCTTACGAATCAGATTAGAAGCCAACTCCCCATTTTCCATGAGGAAGAAGGTCAACTTATCAGCTACAATCCCATCTACAACGGGACGAGCAAGGGGACTTCCCAGTTTATCCTTGGTCTGTCCTTCAAACTGAAGGTGTTCTTCCGGAACAAGGATGGAAAGAACTGCCGCTAATCCTTCACGGTAATCTGAACCTTCTAGGTTTTTATCTTTTTCTTTGAGAAGGCCAGTTTTTCGCGCATAGTCATTCATGACTTTGGTAATGGCAGATTTGAGTCCCGTCTCATGCGTTCCACCGTCTTTGGTACGGACGTTATTAACAAAGGATAAGATGTTATCTGAAAATCCATCATTGTACTGGAGAGCTACTTCTACTTGGAAACCATTGTCTTCCCCTTCAAAGTAAAGGACTGGCGTCAAGGTTTCCTTGTCTTCGTTGAGGTAGGAAACAAAGTCTTGTACCCCGTTCTCATAATGGAACTCGATTGCTTCATCTGTTCGCTTATCCGTTAATGACAAGGTTACATTCTTCAAGAGAAAGGCTGACTCATTGAGGCGCTCTGAAATGGTATGGTACTTAAAGTCTGTCGTGGAAAAGATACTAGCATCCGGCATGAAGGTCACTTTGGTACCTGTCTTAGATTTTAGTGCTGTACCAACCTTTTCAAGAGTTGTTACTGGCTTGCCTCCATTTTCAAAGCGTTGTTTGTAAACAGCCCCATCACGTGTAATTTCTACTTCGAGCCAACTAGAGAGGGCATTGACGACAGAAGAGCCAACCCCGTGGAGACCTCCTGATGTCTTATAACCACCCTGACCAAATTTTCCTCCGGCGTGAAGGATGGTAAAGATAACCTCAACCGTTGGAATTCCCATAGCGTGCATTCCAGTCGGCATTCCACGTCCGTGGTCTTGAACCGTTAAACTTCCGTCTTTATTAATGGTCACATCAATACGATCACCAAACCCAGACAGGGCTTCATCGACAGCATTATCGACAATTTCCCAAACAAGGTGGTGGAGACCCGCACCGTCAGTCGATCCGATATACATCCTGGACGTTTCCGAACCGCATCCAACCCTTCTAGCACCTGAATGGCGTCATCATTATAATTGTTAATATTGATTTCCTTTTTGACACAAGGAACCTCCCTATTTGTTCATCTTTACTATTTTACAGGTTTTTCTAGGGATTTTTGCAAAAATTTTTCAAGTTAAAAAGCCTATTCACAAGTCCTTTTTAGTAAAAAATCACTCATTCCCACCTAAAAAGAAACTAAGACGAGAGTCTCAGTTTTCTTTCCCTTTAACTTGGCTTGTTGCTATATCTTCACCAAACCATTTTTGGCTAATTTCTTGGAATTTACCTTCTTGATAGAGTTCTTCAAAAGCTTTATTCAAATTTGCTAACAAGGTATTATCAGCTGGTCTCACACCAACTGCAAAAGACTCGCTCTCAAAACCAGCTGGGAAAATCTCATACTGGTCTATAATCCCTTCCGTTTTAAGATAATAATTAGCGTAAACACGGTCAATCAAAAGGGCATCAATCCGATCATTTTGCAAGTCAATCAAGGCTTCATTAAAACTTTGATACTGATTAGCCTTTTGGTCCTTAACAATATTCTTTAGAAGATCTGGCTGAGCTTCAAAATCTAGATAACCAGAAGAACCTGCTTGGGCTCCCAAAATCTTATTTTTCATATCCGAAACCGACTGGATATTTTGCGATTTTTTAGAGACGAGAACTTGTTGATTTTCCATGTAGGGAATGGTAAAAGCAACCTTTTCACGGCGTTCATCTGTCGCTGAATATCCATTCCAGATAGCATCAATCGTTCCATTCTGAAGTTCTGTTTCCTTCATGTCCCAATCAATGGGTTGAAACTGAACCTTGAAACCAAGTTTCTCAGAAACGGCTTGAGCCAAATCAATATCAAATCCAGCATATTGACCATTTTTTTTTTTTTCTTCGAAGCCCATGGGTACAAAGGTGTTGTCAAATCCAACGGTTATCGTGCCTTGTTCTTGGTATTTGTCCCAATTATCGACATTGGGATCACTAGCTTTTTGTGTGCACCCTACCAGGAAAAAAGCTATAAAAAACACCAAAACAAGGCTGATTTTCTTTCGATTCATAGACACCTCCTACTTAGGCTCTACTTTGAGAATTTGGTCAGCGATATTCTCTGCAAACTGGAGATCGTGGGTTACGACAATTTGAGTCATACCTAATTCTCGATTTTGTAAAATCAGTTTTTCAACTTCGAGACGCAACTCTGGATCAAGGGCAGAAGTTGGTTCATCATATCCAATCACTTCTGGATCTATCATCATCGCACGTGCTAAGGCAACCCGTTGCTTTTGACCACCAGATAATGAGTATGGATAAGCATCTGCGTGAGCTTCGAGCCCTAGACGAGCGAGTAAGTCAGCCGCCTTCTTCTTTGCGTCTACTTCAGACATTCCCATAGTCTTAATAGGTGACAAGATCAAGTTCTCCATAACGGATAAGTGAGGAAAAAGCTGAAAATCTTGAAAAACAAAACCTAACAAGTGGCGCTTTTCAAGTTCATCCAAAGGTAGGGATTCTCCATTATAAAAAAATCTCTCCTGAATCAATGGTCTCAAGTCCAGCTAACATTCTAAGCAAGGTAGTCTTCCCACCACCAGAAGGACCAACAATGGCCAAAATTTGCTTTTCAGGAATTGTTAAACTGAAATTGGATAAAATTTCTTTTTTTCCAAATTTTTTGCTGATATTTCTTAACTCTAACATGGTTAACCCCCTATCTATAGTAGCTGAATTTCTTCTCAAGTTTCTTAGCTAGGATTGTGACGATACCAATCATAAGCAGATAAATAGCTCCTGCTAGAAACATTGGAATCAAGTTGGCATCACGATTGGCTGCAGTACGACTGGCTAGGATTAAATCTGAAATACCGAGTGCATAGACCAGAGAAGTATCCTTAACCAAACTCATAACCTCATTAAATACACTTGGTAAGACAATCTTGGTCACCTGTGGTAAGATGATATAGCGAACGGTATCGATAGGCTTAAATTTCAAAACCTTAGCTGCTTCGTATTGCCCCTGAGGAATCGTTGCAATTCCTCCACGGAATATTTCTGCAAAGTAGGCTGCATAATTAAGCGTGAAGGCAATAATCGCAGCTGGCACCCGGTCCAATCGAATTCCTATACTTGGTAGGACATAATAAATAAAAATTAGTTGCAAAAGTAAGGGTGTTCCACGCATCACCCAGATATAAACATCAATTATGTAATGGAGGGGTTTCCAATGGACCTGTAAGCAAAAGGCAATCAAAATACCTAAAGGGATTGAAAAGAGCAAGACCATTGCAAAAACTTGTAAAGTCATTGTAGCACCGCTCAATAAACTTGGTAATATCTCGAACAAGTAAGACATATTCCACCTCCTAAAAAAATAATTGTTCCTATTATAGCATAAATAAACACAAAATCAAGGATTTTCAGAAATTTCCATGAATTTTTTTAAAACTTTATCCGTAATTTCCGAACAATAGTGTTCATGAGAAATTTTTCTACCTACATAAAGTATCAGATGTCACAATTTGAAAAAGATTCCTTTCCGTTTCTTCCGATTTCATGGTATAATAGAAGCATGATGACAATAGTATTATTAATTTTAGCTTATTTATTGGGTTCTATCCCTTCAGGACTGTGGATTGGGCAAATCTTCTTTAAAATCAATCTAAGAGAACATGGTTCAGGTAATACTGGAACGACCAATACCTTTCGTATTTTAGGTAAAAAAGCGGGTATGGCAACCTTCGTGATTGACTTTTTCAAAGGAACCATCGCAACCTTGCTTCCACTTATCTTTCATGTTCAAGGTGTGTCACCTCTAGTCTTTGGCCTTTTAGCTGTGATTGGGCATACCTTCCCGGTATTTGCAGGATTTAAAGGAGGAAAGGCTGTCGCAACTAGTGCTGGAGTCATTTTCGGATTTGCTCCTCTATTTTGCCTCTATCTAGCAGTTGTCTTCTTTGGAACTCTATATCTAGGAAGCATGATTTCTCTCTCTAGTGTTACTGCTGCTCTCGCTGCTGTACTTGGGGTGATCCTCTTTCCGCTTATCGGTTTCCTACTGCCAAGTTACGATTTATTATTCGTAGCGATTATCCTAGCTCTCGCGGGTTTAATTATTATCCGCCACAAAGATAATATCAATCGTATTCAAAACAAAACTGAGAACCTAGTTCCTTGGGGACTAAATCTCACCCATCAAAAAACAAAAAAATAAAGAGTCTGGGACAATAGTCCGCCGCCTCAAAAAAAGCAACGGCAAATCCGTTGCTTTTTTGCATGGTTGCGATAGTCTTGGTAAAATAGAATTGCTTAATAAACCATTTATAAAGGCTATCTCATGCATATTCACTATAACACAAATCAAACAACTTTACCACTAGAAATCAGTTCTTTCTTGCCACAAGACCATCTCGTTTTTACGATTGAAAAAGTGGTGAATTCATTGGATGATAGTCACTTCCACGCCTTCTATCATGCCTTTGGTCGCCCGTCTTATCACCCTAAAATGCTTGTATCTACTCTTCTATTCGCCTATTTACAAGGGATTTTCTCTGGTCGAAAAATTGAAAAAATGATGATTGAAAATCTAGCTATGCAGTATCTAACAGGACAGTTAGTTGTCAGCTATCGCACCATCAATCGTTTTCGTGTCGCTGAAGGGATGGAAGACCTCATTCGTGATCTTTTCATCGACCTCAATCTTCGGTTAAAAATGGAAGAGTTAGTAACCTTAGATTGCTTGTTTATTGACGGGACTAAAATTGAAGCCAATGCCAACAAGTATAGTTTTGTGTGGAAAAAAGCAACGGAAAAATTTTCAGCTAAACTTCAAGAACAGATACAGGTCTATTTTCAAGAAGAAGAATTGGAAAAATTGAGCCAAGACATGGAGGAGACACCCGTTAAAGGGAAGGATGAACGTAAAACTCAACGTCGTAAAGTCAAGGAGGATTTTTCAGTACGTGCTAAAAATATGAGAAGTGTCAAGAGACATTTGAGGGGCGTAATAGCTTTTCAAAAACAGATACAGATGCCACTTTTATGCGGATAAAAAAAGATCATATGAAGAATGGTCAACTCAAGGCTAGTTATAATCTTCAAATCGCTACTGAAAACCAATTTGTGCTTCACTATGATGTCTTCACAAATCCGACAGATACCAAGACTCTTCTGCCATTCCTTGAAACCTATCCACATGACGTAAAGACAGTTGTCGCAGATGCTGGATATGGAAGCGAAGAGAACCTCCTTTGTTTAGATGAAAAGGGGGTGAACCATCTGATTAAATATGCCATGTTTGATAAGGAACAGAAGAGAGGGTATACACAGTCGGCCAAAAACTTAGCGAATTGGCACTATAATGACAAGGAGGATAGCTACACACATCCTGAAGGATGGTGCTATCGTTTTCACCATATCAAACATCAGAAAACACAGACGAACTTCAACAGGAAATCAAGGTTTACTACGCTGATAAACCTGAATCAGCTCCTCAAAAGGGACTGTATATGAACGAACGCTATCAGCACTTAAAAACTAAAGAATGTCAGGCGCTTTTATCTCCCGAATGTAGACAGATTTTCGCTCAACTCAAGATTGATGTGGAACCTGTTTTTGGGCAGATAAAGGCTTGTTTGGGTTACAAGAGATGTAATCTGAGAGGTCAGCGTCAAGTGAAAATTGACATGGGATTCATACTCATGGACAATAAACTCTTAAAATACAATAAGAGAACGACTCAAAATTAAAAAGCTAGAGTTCCACAATTGGAACCTCTAGCTTTTTTGTGGCTGAGAACTATTTTGTCTCAGACTCTTCTCTATATTCTATTGTATCAATTTCCTTATTCCGATTTCAGTTGTGACAAGTTTAATCATATATATTTCCATTCTCCAGTTAAAATTCTATCTTCTATTGGGCTAACTGTTATTAAAAATATAAGCCCTTTTCCACACTTTCCTGAATCATGTCTTCCGTCAGTTTCCATAATTCTTCTGATTCACTTTTTATGAACTTTTTTTCTTTTCTAATACCATGTCTGCACTGATATTATCAGGATTATAATTGAATTCTGACACTTCCAAGTGATTAATCAGCGGTACCAAGGCGTCGATCACTCTTGCATATCTTGCTTCAGAACTCTGCCCTTTTTCAAATTCCAACCACAAATTTTTCATTTGTAAATATTTTTTTCTTCTGGAAGGAGGCTCATTGTTTTTCTAGAGATGCTCGCTCTCTATCATGAGAATGAAGCTTTTTTTCATCATCAAAAACCCAAGTATCTCCGGCATAAATCTCACCTAAATCATGAATCAATAACATAGAAATAACTTTTTCCATATCCAATTTTTCAGGATAATAATCTTGAATAACCATTGCAGCTATGGCACCCTGCCAGAATGCTCGGCACTATTTTTCAAATCTGCCATCAAGAGTTCTATTAAATCTTGTCACTGACTTTAATTTCTCTATTTCTTTAATAAAATCAACTGAATGTTTCAAATTACTCATTGCTATTCCTACCTTATTCTAAATTACAAATATATTAGCAAAAATTAATCTTTACATCATTAATTTCCCGTATTTGCAAAAAATAACGCCTAATCCACATGAGATTAGACGCTGATAAAATGACTATTTTAAACTTATTTACGGGTTTAGAATCAAACTTTCAGCCATTCATCAATTCAAGGTTCTCTTATCCATATTTGGCAAAGAGAGTCGGAATTTAATGATGCAGAGTCGAATCACAAAACCAACAATAGAAACAATGATAAAGACAGTGATTCTTGGAAAGTGAAGGACAAAGGCCAACCAATAATAAATAACTCCAATTACGAAAGATAGAAGGGCATAAATGTCTTCTTTAAGAACACTCGGAACTTCGTTGATTAAGAGGTCTCGGATAATACCACCACCGGCTCCTGTTAGACAAGCCAAAATCCCTGCAGACATCAAATTTAGCTTACTATCCACTAAGGCTGTCGCTCCAATCAAGGAAAAGATAATCAACCCAATCGAATCAAAGATGAGATAGGCTTCTCTCAACCACTTATAGAACTTTTTATCATGACTAGCATTGGCCTGTTTTGAAGTCACAAAGACATACATGATAACAGCTACTAGGATAGAGACATAAATGGGGCTAGGATCTGCTAGAGAAGCTGGAAAGCGACTAATAATGGAATCTCTTAGGATTCCTCCGCCTACTGCAGTTACAATTGCCAATAAACTGATTCCAAAAATATCTAAACGTTTACCAAATCCTTTGATGGCTCCTGAAGCAGCAAAGGCTATAGTTCCAATATAATTACAGATCATTAGGAATAGATCGAAATCCATATAAACTCCTCAAATTATTTTGTAACCCTTCCGACTTCTTGAAGGTTATTTAAATGCTTAGCTTAAAAATTTGTAACGAGCACTAACTAAGCATCCATATTCTCTAAATCTTTTAGTTTAACGGAAACAATCTTAGAAACACCAGATTCCTGCATGGTTACCCCATAAATAGAGTCTGCGGCTGCCATGGTTCCCTTACGGTGGGTAACAACGATAAACTGACTATCCTTATCAAATCGATTGAGGTAATCCCCAAAGCGTTTAACGTTTGCTTCATCAAGTGCAGCTTCTACTTCATCCAAGATAACAAATGGAATGGTCTTGACACGAATAATGGAGAAGAGCAAAGCCAGAGCTGACAAGGCCTTCTCACCACCACTCATGAGATTGAGAGACTGAATTTCTTGCCTGGAGGTTGAACAGAGATTTCGACACCTGCTGTCAATAAATCACCTTCTGTCAGAATTAGGTCTGCTTGACCACCACCAAACATCTGCTTGAAAGTCACCTTAAAGGACTCACGAATAGCTTCAAACGTAGACTTAAAGCGTTCCTTCACTTCATCATTCATCTCTGTAATGGTCTCAAGAAGAAGATTTTTAGCAGAAAGAATATCGTTGCGCTGACTATTCAAGAACTCCAAGCGTTCGTGTACTTCATCAAACTGTTCAATGGCATCCAAATTAACAGGACCCAGTGAACGAATGGATTTTTCCAAATCCTTAACCTTTTGTTCAGCGATTGCTAAATCTTCCAACTGATTCGCTTGTTCTAAAGCTTCCGTATAGCTAATCTGGTATTCTTCAGTCAGTTGACCTTGAAGATAGCGAAGGCGGTCTGTAATCTTCTCTTTAGTCGCTTCTGCTCGTGTTTGCTTACGAATCCATTCTTCATTATGCTGACGTGCTTGTTCTAAATGACTAGCAATATCATCCAATTGACCTTCAATATCATCTAGTTCAAACTGCTTACGAATCAATCCTTGTTGAATTTCTTCCTTTTGACTCTTAGCTTCTGCTTCCTGCTTAGCCAAAAGTTCTGTATCAACTTTTTCAAGATTGTCTACTTTTTCTTGCAAAAGACGTTCAATCTCTTCTTGTTCGATATTGAGGTTCTCAAGTTCTTTGTTGATCCGTTCAATATCTGCAACTTCGTAACGTTTTCGCCCTATCATTTCTGTTTTGAGCAGACGTTCTTGGGAAAGTTTATCCTGCAAGTTTTGGTAGCGTTCCTGAATAGCATTTTTATTGGACTTGATTTCTTCAATCTCAGATTCCAGCTTTTGCTTTTCAGTTGCAATAACTGTAAGACGTTCCTGGCATTTTTCTTTTTCAGCTTGCCAATCTCCACCTCTGAGATTAGTTAATTCTTGCTCCTGAAGTTTTAAGAGTGTTTCGAGTTCTTCGACTTGCTGGCTAGTTTGTTGATAAGCTAGGTACAAGCCTTGTTCTTCTATACGAGCTTGTTCCCCTTGGAACTTAATGGTCTCCAAAGTCTGAGTGAGGGCAGTCAAGGCTTCTTGAACTGATTTCAGATTTTCTTCCTCTTGACGAAGGAGCTTTCTCTTCTTGAGCGATTTCTTTTTGCAATTGCTCCAATTCAGGCTTGATGAAAATGCTGTTATTTTGACGATTGGCACCACCAGCATAAGAACCACCTGTTCGTAGCTCTGTTCCATCTAGTGTTACCATCCGAACTTGATAACGCACCTTGCGAGCTGCATCACGCGCATGCTCGATTGTATCAAAAATAGCTGTGGTAGCTAGCAGGTTTTTAAAGATAGCTTCAAGCTTGGTATCAAAGGTAACCAGTTCATCTGCCATACCAAGAAAGCCTGGACTTGAGGCAATCACATCTTGATTCTGACCTGAAATGCTCCGAGCTTTGATAGTTGTCAAGGGTAGGAAGGTCGCGCGACCAGCTCGATTTCTCTTAAGAAAATCGATGGCCTTTGTTGCTGCCTGTTCATCTTCAACGATAATGTGTTGGCTACTTGCACCAAGGGCAATTTCAAGTGCTGTCTGAAAACGAACATCAAAGGTTAAATGTTCACTGACTGCTCCAATAATACCGCCCAAGCGATTTTTTTCTTGTAGTACACTCTTAACACCTGCATAAAAATTGCTATGGTTTTTAAGAATGTTCTCCAAACTTTGCGCCTTGGCCTGTTTGTTTTTCAGGCTATCCAAACGGTCAAAGAGTTGATTTTGCTGGCTTTGATAAGCCTGCTTTTGTTCTTCTTCTTGCTTGGCATTGGTCTGGTAGTCAGCAAGTAAGCTTTGTACTTCTTCTTTAGCTGATTTAAGGGCAGCTTCTTGCTCACTAGCCTTGGACTTGGCAGAAGCCAATTGTTCCTTCAAGGATTCTAATTGTTCTTCTTGCTTTTGAGTTTGTTGGCGACTATTTTCAAGGTCGTTTTCAATCCGTGTCAATTGGTTAGACACATCCGCTTCTTCCTGCAGAAAGGCAACGAAACGTTCACGCAATTGCTCAATCATCTGGTCTGGATCATCAGAAAAAGCTAATAACTCTGCTTCTAAACGGTTGAGTTCCTTAGTATTAACCGCTAAATTTTCTTCTAACTGACTGAGATTGGCTTCTTCTCTTCCTTCTCTTGAATGAGAACATTTCTCTTTTCGTCCAAACTAGCCAAACGAGCCTGTGCCTCTTGTTGATTGAGAGCAACCTGCTCAGTTTCTAGTTTAGATAAAGCTAACTTACGTTCTAAATCACTGATTAAACTAGTCAAATCCATCAAGCTTGACTGGTCTTTTGCCATCTCAGCCTGCAAATCATGTCGTTTCTTTTTGAGAGTTTGGTTTTCTTCTTCTAAGTCTTGACGTTTTTGATAATAACTAGTCAACAGTTCTTGGACTTGGTTTAATTCTTCTTCTGTTACATCCAATTCAGCCTTATTGGCTTGAATTTGTGCAACTAAAACATCCAAGTAGATGGCTTTACGCTGACCGTCCAACTCCATAAATTTACGAGCTGTAGCTGCTTGCTTCTCCAAAGGCTTGATTTGATTGTCCAGCTCATATATGATGTCTTCTAAACGGTCTAGATTGTCCTGAGTTTGTTGCAGCTTGCTTTCTGTCTCTTTACGACGGGTTTTATACTTCAAAACTCCAGCCGCTTCTTCAAAGATAGCGCGACGTTCTTCAGGTTTGGAGTTAAAGATTTCTTCGACCTTCCCTTGGGAAATGATGGAAAAAGAATCACGTCCGAGACCAGTATCTAAGAAAAGATCATGGATATCACGAAGACGAACTTTTTTCCCGTCTATCTTGTACTCACTATCTCCACTCCGATAGATATGACGTTCAACTTTGATTTCCTGGCCTGCATCCTTGATAAAGCCATCTTGGTTATCCAAAGTAACAATAACAGAAGCGTAGTTTAGAGGCTTCCGACTTTCTGTTCCTGCAAAGATGACATCAGGCATCTTCCCACCACGCAGACTCTTGACACTAGATTCACCAAGTGCCCAACGGAGGCTTTCAGTGATATTTGATTTCCCAGAGCCATTTGGTCCTACAACCGCCGTCACCCCTTGGTCAAAAACAACCTTGGTCTTGTCAGCAAAGGACTTAAACCCTTGGATCTCAATTTCCTTTAAATACATGAATCCAGCCCTTTCTCAACTGCATTTTTAGCGGCTTCCTGCTCGGCCAATTTTTTAGAGCGTCCTTTACCTGAACCTAGACTTTGTCCCTCAACAAGGACTTCAACCTCAAACATCTTATCATGGGCTGGCCCAATCTCTGAAATCACCTGATAACGAATATCAACATCTCCATTAACTTGGAGCAATTCTTGCAGGTGAGTCTTATAATCCTTGATCATCTCAAAATCGCCAGCTTCAACCTTTGGAATCATGACTTGGTAGATAAAGTTTTTTACAGTCATTATATCCTTGTCTAAAAGCAGAGCCCCCAAAAAGGCTTCAAAGGCGTCACCCAAGATCGTATCTCGGTTACGGCCTCCCGATTTTTCCTCACCCTTACCAAGCTTGATAAACTGGTCAAACTGACAATCACGGGCAAAACCAGCCAAACTCTCCTCACGGACAATCATAGCTCGTAGTTTTGACAGGTCCCCTTCTGGTTTTTTAGGGTATTTTTTAAACAGATATTCTGAAATCAATAATTGCAGAACAGCGTCTCCTAAAAATTCCAAGCGTTCGTTGTGTGAAATTTTTAAGAGGCGGTGCTCATTGGCATAACTGGTATGGGTAAAAGCTGTTTCAAGTAAGCTTTTATCTGTAAAAACAAGTTCAAAACGGTCTTGTAACACTGATTCTAATTCTTTCATGACTACCTCTTTCTAAATCATTATAATCCTATCCATTATATCAAAAAAAGGCTTCATAGTCAGAAAAGAACAGTGAAAAGCTTATTTTCTAACTTCTAGCTAAAATCAGCCCCCAGCTAGCGGATTGGGCTTTTTTTTGGTATAATAAATCTTATGGAAATTGAAAAAACCAATCGAATGAATGCTCTGTTTGAATTTTATGCAGCCCTTTTGACTGATAAGCAAATGAACTATATCGAACTCTACTATGCAGACGACTATAGTTTAGCTGAAATCGCTGAAGAGTTCGGCGTTAGTCGCCAGGCTGTTTATGATAATATCAAACGAACTGAAAAGATTCTGGAAGACTATGAGATGAAACTCCATATGTACTCTGACTACATTGTTCGCAGTCAGATTTTTGACCAGATTTTGGAGCGTTATCCAGAGGATACTTTTCTGCAAGAGCAAATTGAGATTTTGACCAGTATTGATAATAGGGAGTAATCATGGAAAATCTTGTCGTTTATAAAGGAATACCCTGTAAATTATTAGCTGCAGAGGAACCATTTCCTAGACGACTACAGATTATCTCGCCCAATGATATCTCCAAAGCTATGCAAATCGGTTTTAGCTGTTGGGAATATCCAAATGAAATCATGAAAGAAGTCACACCCAAAGAACTAGAGTGTTTGCAACATTTCGGACGATTTCCACTGAATTGAAAAAATAGGAGAAAAACATGGCATTTGAAAATTTAACAGAACGTTTGCAGAACGTCTTTAAAAACCTACGTAAAAAAGGAAAAATCACCGAGAGTGATATCCAAGAAGCAACCAAGGAAATTCGTCTGGCTCTTTTAGAAGCCGACGTTGCTCTTCCTGTAGTCAAGGACTTTATCAAAAAAGTTCGCGAACGTGCGATTGGGCATGAAGTCATTGATACCCTCAATCCAGCCCAACAAATCATCAAGATTGTCAATGAAGAATTGACGGAAATTCTTGGTTCAGACACAGCTGAGATTATCAAGTCACCAAAAATCCCAACCATTATCATGATGGTCGGTTTGCAGGGGGCTGGTAAAACAACTTTTGCAGGTAAACTTGCTAACAAACTTAAAAAGGAAGAGGATGCTCGTCCTTTGATGATTGCGGCCGACATCTATCGTCCTGCTGCTATTGACCAGTTGAAACACTTGGACAACAAATTGATGTACCTGTCTTTGCTCTTGGTACTGAAGTTCCTGCAGTTGAGATTGTTCGCCAAGGTTTGGAGCAAGCCAAAGCCAACCATAACGACTATGTCTTGATTGATACGGCCGGTCGTTTGCAAATTGACGAACTTCTCATGAATGAGCTTCGTGACGTTAAAGCCCTCGCTCAACCAAATGAGATTCTCTTGGTCATCGATGCCATGATTGGTCAGGAAGCTGCAAACGTTGCGCGTGAATTCAACGCTCAATTAGAAGTCACTGGTGTCATCCTTACCAAGATTGACGGTGATACTCGTGGTGGTGCTGCCCTTTCTGTTCGTCACATCACTGGAAAACCAATCAAGTTCACTGGTACTGGTGAAAAGATTACCGACATTGAAACCTTCCACCCAGACCGTATGGCTAGCCGTATTCTCGGTATGGGAGATATGCTGACTCTGATTGAGAAAGCTTCCCAAGAATACGATGAGCAAAAAGCCCTTGAAATGGCTGAAAAGATGCGAGAAAACACCTTTGATTTCAACGATTTCATCGATCAGTTGGATCAGGTACAAAATATGGGACCAATGGAAGATTTGCTCAAGATGATTCCAGGTATGGCCAACAATCCTGCCCTTCAAAATATGAAGGTGGATGAAAAACAAATTGCTCGCAAACGTGCCATCGTCTCTTCTATGACTCCAGAAGAACGTGAAAATCCAGACTTACTTACTCCAAGTCGCCGTCGTCGTATCGCTGCTGGTTCTGGTAATACCTTTATCGAAGTCAACAAGTTCATCAAGGACTTCAACCAAGCTAAACAACTCATGCAAGGTGTCATGTCTGGTGACATGAACAAGATGATGAAACAGATGGGCATCAACCCTAACAATCTTCCTAAAAATATGCCTAGTGGTATGGATATGTCAGCCCTTGAAGGTATGATGGGACAAGGTGGTATGCCTGACTTGTCAGCTCTTGGAGGAGCAGGAATGCCTGATATGAGCCAAATGTTCGGTGGAGGTCTCAAGGGTAAAATCGGTGAATTTGCTATGAAGCAATCCATGAAACGCATGGCTAACAAAATGAAAAAAGCTAAGAAAAAACGCAAATAAAAGGGACTCGCTTGAGTCCTTTTTTTAGTTATTTCGAAGTTTTTCCAGAGTCTCTTTAAAGATATCTGGGATTTCTGAAGTAAATTCCATGGTTTTCCCTGTTCTTGGATGGGTAAATCCAAGTGTCTTGGCATGGAGAAATTGTCCATGCCCCTTCAGAGTTTTACGAGGACCATAAACCTCATCCCCAGCGACAGGATGACCGATGTAAGCCATGTGTACACGGATTTGGTGAGTTCTTCCAGTTTCCAGTTGCAATTCCAGCAAGGTATAATCACCAAAGCGCTCCAAGACTTGGAAACGTGTCACTGCTGGTTTTCCTTTAGCAGTCACTGCTTGTTTCTTGCGGTCTTTTTCGCTACGACCGATTGGTGCTTCAATCACACCACGGTCATTTGGAAGATTTCCATGAACAATAGCCCAATATTTGCGAAGAGACTTTTTGTCCTTCAATTCTTGAGCTAGTGCTAAATGGGCATCATCGTTTTTAGCAATCATCAAGAGTCCAGATGTATCTTTATCGATACGATGGACAATCCCTGGTCTCAATACACCATTAATGCCTGATAGGTCCTTGATATGGTACATGAGGGCATTAACCAAGGTACCACTGGTATGACCAGCACTTGGATGAACAACCATGCCTTGAGGTTTGTTGACTACTGCTACATCCTCATCTTGATAAATGATTTCTAGAGGAATATCTTCAGCTACATACTCCAAAACCTCTGGTTCTGGCACCTGATAAGTAACGACATCGCCCTCTTGGACCGTATACTTGGCTTTTTTGACCTGACCGTTGACCAAGACTTGACCTGACTTTATTTGTTCATTGGCGAGGCTACGGGACAATTCTGTCAAATCTGACAAAGCCTTGTCTAAGCGTAGTCCGCCTCTTTCAATTTTAATTTCCATTCATTTCCTCTTTTAGCATTGCAAGCAATAAAACAAGCACTCCTACTGTCAGATAACTATCTGCCACATTGAATATAGCAAAATTAACAAAGTCTAAGTGAAACATATCCACCACAAATCCTTGACTGATGCGATCGATAAAGTTCCCTAGACCACCTGCAATAATCAAAACCAATCCAAGAACTGTCCAGAAGGAATCCTCTATATGCTTATGCAAATACCAGATAGCCCCTGCCATAACTACAAGAGTTATCACTGCAAAAAAACCACTGCTGATCTTGAAGCATTGAAAAAGGCTGCCCTCTATTTTGCAGATAGGTCAAACTGACCAGATTTGGGATCCATGTTTTAATTTCACCAAGAGCAATATTCTGAACGACATAAGCCTTTACCACTTGGTCTAATGCAATCAAGGCTGCTATAATCCCTGCAATAATTCCTCTTTTTTTCATGCTTTCCTCTTCTGATCAAAATACTCTTGCATGACCTCTACAAATAAAGTCCCTGCCTGACTCAAGTCTACTTCCTCACGCTTGACATAAACCATGCGATTATTGAGATCATCATTTAGCGGAATAACGGTGATCCCGTTCACACTATCGCTATCTAAGAATCCAGATCCAGTCGCATAAGCATTTGTTCTTTCAAGAATCCCATTTAAGGTAGCGCGGTCAGTTACATTAAACATTTGAGAGCTAGCACTTGTATCTACAAAGTTCTCTGAGTAATAAAGATACTCATCCTTTTCTTGCGTGAATCGGACTGTTGGTAAATCAGCCAAATCCTCCATGACCAACTCTTTTTTTCTTGGCTAAAGGATGCCCTTCACGCAGATAGATATGGGTTTGGAAAGGAATCAACTCAATCACTTCAAGTCCTAACTTTTCAACTCGTTGCATAATTCCCTTTTGGTTTTGATTGTTGAGGTAGATAATTCCAATCTCACTATGTCCTTGGGCTACTTCATCCAAAATCTGAACAGTTGTTGATTCAAAAATACGGAAATTCTTATAGTCAGGATATTGTTGCGAAAAAGCTGTAATGGTTGGTGGCAAGAAATCATAGTGCTGGCTGGCTATTGAAAACTCATCTTTCTCCTCTTCAGGATTGGCATACTGATTTTGGAAAACATCAAATCCTTTAACCAACTCTTGTGCCTTTTCATAAAATTCCATCCCACGACGTGTAAGAAAAGTTCCTGAACTGGTTCTGCGAAAAATCTTAAAGCCAAGCTCTTTTTCCAAGTCTCTTACAGAAATAGATAGACTCGGCTGGCTAACGTACATTTTCTCAGCCGCTTCACGAAAAGTACCACTATTAGCAATAGCTACAACGTAGCGTAATTGTTGAATATTCATGATTTCTCCTTCGATTTCTATCTTATCATTATACCATAAATCAAGCCTATCCAACAAAGGAAAATCATAAGACGGTTACTTCTAAGAAAAGCAAACAAAAACACCTTTCAAGTTAGATGAAATTCTAACCCCAAGGTGTCGTTCTTAAGATTATTTAGCTGCTGCGTAGAGTTCGTCTACTTTATTCCAGTTGATAACTGAGAAGAAAGCTTTGATGTAGTCAGGACGAACGTTACGGTATTTCACGTAGTAAGCATGTTCCCAAACATCCAAGCCCAAGATTGGTTTTTTACCTTCTGAGATTGGTGTGTCTTGGTTTGCAGTTGAAGTCACTTCAAGCTTACCTTCTTGGTTAACAACCAACCATGCCCATCCAGAACCGAAGCGAGTTGTTGCTGCTGCAGTGAAGGCTGCTTGGAATTCTTCGAATGAACCGAAAGTTTCATCGATTGCTGCTGCAAGTTCTGCTGAAGGCGCAGTTTTTTCAGGCGTCATCAATTCCCAGAAAAGAGCGTGGTTCAAGTGTCCACCACCGTTGTTGATAAGCGCTTGACGGATATCAACTGGGATAGATTCTACATCAGCAAGCAAAGCTTCAAGGTCTTCACCGATTTCTGGGTGTTTTTCAAGAGCTGCATTTGCATTGTTAACGTAAGTTTGGTGATGTTTGTCATGGTGCAAGTGCATTGTTTCAGCATCGATGTATGGTTCTAATGCATCGTAAGCGTATGGAAGATCTGGTAAGATAATAGCCATCTGTAATACCTCTTTTTTTCTTTCTATATAATGATGATAACGCAATCATACTATTTTTTCAAGTTATTTGCTCAATTTGACTGGCTAGCAATCTGCAACAAAAGCCTTCTCAAACAGGTAGCCTTTCTCATAAACTCCTGTCTTAATTTGGTAATCAGCTTGGATGAGACAACGAATAGAATTCTGGAGAAAATCAAGGGATAGTCTTCGAGAATCACGAAGGGCAAACTTGATTTGATAGGGATTCGGATTGCGACCAAGATAGTGACCCAAACTGCTGACCATCTGGGACTCTGACTGACCAGACTCTTGCAAAATTTTCACTTGTGTATAGAGTCTGAACTGCCCCAACATAATGGCAATCAGTTTAATCTCATCTTCTCCCTGCAAAGTCAAATCTTTGACTAAATCACGTGCCTGATCAATCTTCTTAGTCAATATTAACTGAGTTAAATCAAAGATATTATCCTGCAAAGTCTTTGGTATGGCCTCAACAATGTCTTCTTCGGTAATCCGGTCATCATCCTTATAAGACTGTAAGAAGAGTAGATTTTTCTGAATTTCACTGAATTGAAAACCTGATTTAATAAGCAACTGTTCGAAGGATTTTCCATCAAAGGTCAGTCCTTGTTCCTGAGCCCACTTTTGAAAATAAGCACGCATCTCTTGTTCTTTTGGCTCGATGGCTTCAAAAATCTTGGCATCCCTCTTGAGCAATTTGACCAAACGTCTCTTACTATCCAGCTTCCCTTCAGCAAAAATAACTAATTTACTCGTCGGAGATGGGTTTTCCAAATATTCTTCAAAAGCCTTAAGCTCGTCATCAGATAGATAGCGTTTTTTAGCTGTCGTTATATCGAGAAAATGATCTAAAATAACAATTTTTTCATCCGCAAAGAAAGGAAGACTGACCAGCTCTAGTTCCAAGCTTTTGTAGTCTACTTCTTTCATATCAAAATAAGCAAAGTTCAAATCAGCAGAATCGTAGCCGATTTGCTTTAGCACCTGAGTTTTCATGACTTCATACTGTCCTTGATCAGCGCCTGTAAACAAGGTCAAACTAGGTAAGTTTGATAAAGATAGCTTTTGGCTTTCTTCTATTGCTAGCATCATTTCTCCTTTCTTTTTAGTTTCGCTTTTATTTAATCAATATAATTCAATTTACCACGGAAATCTTCAAGGCTTTCATAACCTTTTTCCGTCATAATTTCTTTGAGTTCGTTTGTAATGCGATCAAAAGCACCTACACCTTCTTTGTGCAGGGTAGTTCCTACCTGCACCATACTGGCACCACATAGGATATGTTCAAAGGCATCACGTCCTGTTAATACTCCACCAGTTCCGATGATCTGAATTTCTGGATTCAAGCGTTGATAGAAAGCATGGACATTTGCAAGAGCTGTTGGTTTGATGTATTCTCCACCAATACCACCAAAGCCATTCTTAGGACGAATCACGACTGACTCATCTTCTATATATAGACCATTTCCAATAGAGTTGACACAATTGACAAACTTGAGCGGATATTTATTAAAGATCGCTGCAGCCTGGTCAAAATGCACAATATCAAAATAAGGTGGAAGCTTAATTCCTAATGGTTTTGTAAAATATTCAAAGACTTCTGACAAGATACGGTCTGTAGTTTCAAAGTCATAGGCAATCTGAGGTTTACCAGGAACATTTGGACATGAGAGATTGAGTTCAGTTAGACCACGAAAATCACTCTCTTGAACCTTTTTCAATATGGTATGAGTTTCCTCTGGAGACATGCCAACTAGAGATAGGAAGAAAGTGCGGTTTGGCTCTTTTTCCTGCAAGTCCAAAAGATAGTCCAGATAGTAGTCTAAACCATTATTTGGTAGCCCCATAGAGTTGATAGAACCGAGTGGAACATCTTGATAACGTGGTTCCGGATTTCCCTGACGAAATTCCAAGGTTGCTGTTTTAGTGACAAAGGTTCCTGCTGCTGAGTTTTTTTGACACCTTCCAACTCCTCAACTGTCATACAAGCAACTCCTGCCGCATTCATCAAGCAATTGTCAAACTCAAAACCAGCAATCTGTGTTTTTAGTTGATACCATTATTCTGTTCCTCCAGATTCCTTTTTATGTCTATTATTATACCATACTTTGACTTTTGCTTTTCAATAAAACCATTTCCATAGAAAAGGTTCGTTTTTTAGCATGTTTTGAATCAGTCATTTTAAATTGAAAGAATTTTTAGAAAATTTATGTTTTTTTCTTTACACTGAAAAAAATTTTTCTGCTATAATGTCTCATGTAATAAAAATATGACAACAAAAAGGAGAACGATATGACATCTGCTAAAGAATATATCCAAAGCGTGTTTGAAACTGTAAAAGCTCGTAACGGGCATGAGGCTGAATTTCTCCAGGCGGTTGAAGAATTCTTCAGCACTTTGGAGCCTGTCTTTGAAAAACACCCTGAGTATATTGAAGAAAATATCTTGGCACGTATCACAGAACCTGAGCGCGTGATTTCTTTCCGTGTTCCTTGGGTTGACCGTGATGGAAAAGTTCAAGTTAACCGTGGTTACCGTGTTCAATTTAACTCAGCTGTTGGACCATATAAAGGCGGACTTCGTTTCCACCCAACTGTAAACCAAGGGATCTTGAAATTCCTCGGATTCGAACAAATCTTTAAAAACGTTTTGACTGGACTTCCAATCGGTGGTGGTAAAGGTGGATCAGACTTCGATCCTAAAGGCAAAACTGATGCTGAAGTGATGCGTTTCTGCCAAAGCTTTATGACAGAATTGCAAAAATACATCGGACCATCTCTTGACGTACCTGCTGGTGATATCGGTGTTGGTGGACGTGAGATTGGTTACCTTTACGGACAATACAAACGCCTCAACCAATTTGATGCTGGTGTCTTGACTGGTAAACCTCTTGGATTTGGTGGTAGCTTGATCCGTCCAGAAGCAACTGGTTACGGTTTGGTTTACTACACTGAAGAAATGCTTAGAGCAAACGACAATAGCTTTGCTGGTAAGAAAGTTGTGATTTCAGGTTCTGGTAACGTAGCTCAATACGCTCTTCAAAAAGCAACTGAACTTGGTGCAACTGTTATCTCTGTATCTGACTCAAATGGTTATGTCATCGATGAAAATGGTATCGACTTTGACCTTCTTACAGATGTTAAGGAAAAACGTCGTGCTCGTTTGACTGAGTACGCTGCAGAAAAAGCAACTGCTACTTACTACGAAGGTTCTGTATGGACTTATACTGGAAACTACGATATTGCTCTTCCATGTGCGACTCAAAACGAGATTAACGGTGAAGCTGCGAAACGCTTGGTTGCTCAAGGAGTTATCTGTGTATCTGAAGGTGCTAACATGCCTAGCGACCTTGAAGCTATCAAAGTCTACAAGGAAAATGGAATCCTTTACGGACCTGCCAAAGCTGCCAATGCTGGTGGTGTAGCTGTATCTGCTCTTGAAATGAGCCAAAACAGCCTTCGCCTTTCATGGACACGTGAAGAAGTTGACGGTCGCTTGAAAGACATCATGACTAACATCTTTAACACAGCTAAAACAACTGCAGAAACTTACGGTCTTGGTACTGACTACCTTGCAGGTGCAAATATTGCAGCCTTTGAAAACGTAGCAAACGCTATGATTGCCCAAGGTATTGTTTAAGATAAAATATGCTGAATCCTCAATCACTCTGATTGGGGATTTTTGTGTTGATTTAAAAAGTAGACTAGGTAAAAACTCAATTTGAATATGAAATTAAGTAAATCTTTTCCATTATAAAACGCATATTATCAAGATTTTTGAACACCTGATAATATGCGTTTTTCTTATTTTTAAAGACTTTTTGTGTAATCTCTTTATCATTAAAAAGACATAGATCTAGCACTATAGCACTATCTAACTTTCACCATGCATAGTTAGGTTCAACACATGATAGCATGGCTTCAAATAATTCTTCTGGAGTTACTTTCTTTAAGCCACCATAAATTGGATCCTGTTTAGTATAAGATGGATCGATATAGTATAGATAAGCAATATCAGAACCATCTTCAGACAATTGGTAACCAATACCGATAACATTATGTTCACCGTAACTACCTGGATAAATCTTTGCACAGTCGAATGTATAGTACATTGGATATCCGTCTGCTATATTTTGTTTCAAACGTTTTTTAAACAGATGCATTTGTTTAGAGTTTACATCAGATGTTGTTACGGTTTCTAATCGATAGCCAGCTTGACTATCTTGTGGTGTAACATAACCAAATAAATGGTAATTTAAAATCTGAATAGCATTTACATTATGAGTTCCAAATGTCTCATCCGTTTGCATTTCTTTTGCCAATAACTCTTGAGAAACTGTAATACCTTGACTAGAAAGTATCATACTTACAGTTGTAGGAGCACACGTATTCCAGGAATTTTGAACTTGTGGAGATACATTGAGTAGGATTTTCTCTCCTACATTAGACTGGTTTACTGGTTTATCAATTGTTTTTTGTGTACTTGGTGTATTTACTTTGGGAGCGGACTCTTCATCTGGATTACTTTGTTCAATATCTTCTAATTTTTTGGAAGATTCTTCTTGTGGCTTTTGGATAATTTTAGACTCATCGTCAAAATTTTTCCTTAAACTACTCTCTGTTGTTTTTTCTATTGTTTTAGAACTTTTAGCGTCCTCCTTCATCTTATCATCTTTGTATCCTGGATTTTTCTTTTGCGTAGAAAAGAGCAAAAGCAATACAAGTTAAAAATTATAGAGAATAAAAACTATAATACTCCAAATTATCTTACTGTTCATAAGCTACGTCTTCCTTTTCTAATTATTAAATTCAAATAATTTCATTCTTGAATTCACTTTAGAAAAAAATTCCACAATTTATCACACTAGTATCTCCTTTAATCCATTTTTTTAGTAATCAATACGAAAACGATAAAAGATATAAATATAGATGCAATGAAAAAGACACATTCTTAACTAAACTCACATAACATTTATTCACAATCTTATTACTAATTTTTTTTGTTATGCAAGCATTTACATCTTGATTGTACTATTATTTTTATCTAAAATCAATTAATTATACAATAAGAACTTTAAACAAGATCATCTATTATATCATTTAAATAAATTAATTGTTCAGCTTCTCTTAAACGTTTCGAGCAATATTCTAAAAATGCTATATTTATAAATGATTGAACAACCAACACAATCAGTACAAACAGCAAAAAAGACCTACCCTACTGGATAGATCTTTATTTTCTTACAATTTACCTGCTACTGCATCCAACAATTCTTGGATTTTCGCTTGGTTGCTTCCTCCTGCCATGGCCATATCTGGTTTACCACCACCACGTCCATCGACGATTGGAGCTAATTCTTTAATCACATTACCTGCGTGTACATCTTTTGTCTTGCTGGCTACAAGGACATTGACTTTGTCACCAATGGCTGCGACAAGAACAAGGACATCAGAGTAGTCTTTTTGCTTCCAGTTATCCGCAAAGGTACGAAGGGCACCTGCATCTGATACAGATACTTGACTGGCAATGTAACGGTGACCGTTTGCTTCTTGAACATTCTTGAAGACATCACCTGCTGCCGCTGCTGCTGCTTTTTCCTTCAATTCTGCATTTTCTTTTTGCAATTGACGGAGTTGCTCTTGAAGTCCTTCCACCTTGTGAGGTACTTCTTTGAGTTGAGGAGCTTTCAAGGTTGCTGCGACTGCTTTCAGTGCATCTTCTTGGTCACGATAAGCTTCAAAGGCCTCTTTACCAGTCACTGCCAAGATACGACGAGTTCCTGATCCGATCCCTTCTTCTTTGACAATCTTGAAGAGACCGATTTCAGAAGTATTGCCAACGTGAGTACCACCACAAAGCTCTACTGAATAGTCCCCGATAGTGACTACGCGAACTTCCTTACCATATTTCTCACCAAAGAGGGCCATAGCTCCCATTTCTTTAGCTGTGTCAATATCAGTCTCAACTGTTTCCACTGCGATGGCTTCCCAAATCTTCTCATTGACTTGTTGCTCAATAGCACGCAATTCTTCAGGAGTGACAGCTTGGAAGTGAGTGAAGTCAAAGCGAAGGAATTCTACTTCATTAAGTGAACCTGCTTGAGTTGCATGTTGGCCAAGAATATTGTGAAGAGCCGCATGGAGCAAGTGAGTGGCTGTGTGGTTCTTCATGACACGATGACGACGATTGCTATCGATAGCCAAAGTGTATTCTTGGTTCAATGCAAGAGGAGCAAGAACTTCAACGGTGTGCAATGCTTGTCCGTTTGGTGCTTTTTGAACGTCTGTTACTGTAGCTACGACATTTCCTGCAGCATCCAAGATTTGACCATGGTCCGCAACTTGTCCACCCATTTCAGCGTAGAATGGAGTTTCTGCAAAGATAAGTGACGCAGTTCCTTCAGCTACACCTTCTACTTCGGCATTGTCAGCTACGATAGCAACCAACTTAGAAGACAATTGACTAGCATTGTAGTTGAAGACACTCTCAACAGTGATGTTTGAAGGGTTTCATTTTGCATACCCATAGATCCACCTTTGACAGCAGAGGCACGCGCACGTTCTTGTTGTTCCTTCATAGCTACTTCAAAACCTTCACGGTCTACAGTCATACCAGCTTCTTCAGCAATTTCTTCTGTCAATTCTACTGGGAATCCGTATGTATCATAGAGTTTAAAGACATCTTGACCAGCAATGACAGATTGTCCTTTTTCTTTCAAGTCTGCTACGATGCCTTGGGCAAAGTGTTGACCTGAGTGAAGAGTACGAGCAAATGACTCTTCTTCGCTCTTAACGATTTTTTCGATAAAGTCACGTTTTTCAAGCACTTCTGGGTAGTAGCTTTCCATGATTTTTCCAACAGTTGGAACGAGTTTGTAAAGGAAAGGCTCATTGATACCCAATTTTTGACCATGCATAGAGGCACGACGGAGGAGACGACGAAGGACATAACCACGACCTTCATTTCCAGGAAGGGCACCATCACCGATGGCAAATGAAAGAGAACGAATGTGGTCAGCGATAACCTTGAAGCTCATGTTGTCGCCATCTTGGTCGTAGACCTTACCTGACAATTTCTCCACTTCACGAATGATAGGCATGAAGAGGTCCGTTTCAAAGTTTGTCTTAGCACCTTGGATAACGGCCACCAGACGCTCCAAACCAGCGCCCGTATCAATGTTCTTGTGTGGCAATTCCTTGTACTCGCTACGAGGAACAGCAGGGTCTGCGTTAAATTGTGACAAAACGATGTTCCAGATTTCGATGTAACGGTCGTTTTCGATATCTTCTGCAAGTAGACGAAGTCCGATATTTTCTGGGTCAAAAGCTTCACCACGGTCAAAGAAGATCTCAGTATCAGGTCCAGAAGGTCCTGCACCGATTTCCCAGAAGTTGTCCTCGATTGGAATCAAATGACTTGGATCCACTCCCACTTCAATCCAGCGGTTGTATGAATCCTTGTCATCTGGATAATAAGTCATGTAAAGTTTGTCTTTAGGGAAGTCAAACCACTCAGGACTTGTCAAAAGCTCATATGCCCATGTAATTGCTTCGTCACGGAAGTAATCCCCGATTGAGAAGTTCCCCAACATTTCAAACATAGTATGGTGACGAGCAGTCTTCCCTACGTTTTCGATATCGTTAGTACGGATGGCTTTTTGCGCATTGGTAATACGTGGATTTTCAGGTTTGATAGTTCCATCAAAGTATTTCTTAAGGGTTGCTACCCCAGAGTTGATCCACAAAAGTGTTGGATCGTTTACTGGAACCAAACTCACTGATGGTTCTACAGAGTGACCTTTGGTTGCCCAGAAATCAAGCCACATTTGGCGTACTTGTGCACTAGATAATTGTTTCATATGTATCTCCTTTTTACTAATTTGATTGGCTTTCTAGCATTTCCACATAGTCGATAGCGACACAGAGGGAAATGACTAGGTCTGCATAAGATTCGTCATAGACGGTTACGGTATAGGTAGAGGTTAAATGGAAAAGTTCCTTGGTAATCTCCGCAATCACTTGGTCACGATCGTCCAGCAATTTAAAATTCAAATCCCAGACATTTCCTTCGATACGAAGGCCGAGATTGTCAAACTCATACTTATCCTTCCAGAAAGTCAACTTCTTTCGGATATAAAAATGATCGCCATTACTCAGTTGAATTTCAAAACGAGGTAGAAAAGTTAAGACTTCCTTACTAATCTCACTGACCTGTTCACCAGCAACATCATAGATGGTAAAAGTTTTAGGAATCTTAAAAAATGAACCTTCAACCTGATAGGCGACATTGCCCATTTCATCCTTGATATCAAAGCGTTCACCACCTAGGCGAAATTTTTGTTTGACAAGAAATGTTCTCATAAACACCTCCAAAAATAAAAGACAAATCCATATCACGAAGGGCGAAAAACCGCGGTACCACCTTCATTCAATGAACTTGTCATTCTTTCGTTCTTATGCAATTGTTAGATTGAGTAGCATGATTTTCTATCTTATATGGCTCGCAGCACCGCCAATTCTCTGAACTAAGATGGAGAGAAAATCAATTCTCAACTTTCTTATTATATCGTTTTTTTAAGTCTGCGTCAACTGGAAAATTAAGCTATATACATGCACATAATTACTGCCGAAGTAACTCTAGTATTTCATAATTATGTATTCGAGAACATGCAAAAATAGCTATCATTACTATCGAAGGTATCCTGTAAGATAAAAACTAAAAAGTGATCAAGGTACTCTTTAAAAAAATCTATCAAGTCTCATATAAATTTAGTCTATATCTCCAAATCTTATTCTTTCCCACTCAACTTCGTCTAAATCATGGACAACAGGTTTCTTTATCTCCTCATCCCAAACGATGATATAGTAACCGTCGTTTGTATAGTATTTACCCAGTACAATACCATCTTTTAATTGAACTTTCAACTCAGTATCTAATACACTTTGAGATAGTCCTATAGGGGCTGCTCTTTAATTGGTTCATTAACATGAAAATTTACACCTATGATAACAAAAAAATCATAAAAAGCTAATGTAGCATAACCCAATATTTTTTTAATTCCCTCATTTTTTTCCTCCATTTTTTTATTTGATATTTACTATGATAAAGGTCTTTGGAATCTTTAAAAAAATAAACCTTCTACTGATAAGCATCATTGCCCAACTCATTCTTGATATCGAAGCGTTCACCACCTAGGAGAACTTTTTTTGTTTGACAAGAAATGTTCTTATAAGAAACTCAAAAAAACAAATTCATCACACGAAGATCAAAAACTCATGATACCACCTTCATTCAATGAACTTGTCATTCTTTTCGTGGTTAACAATTATTAAATTGGGTAATATGTTTTGCTATCTTAGATGACTCGTAGAACCGTTAATTTTTTTAAAAATAAGAAAAGGAGAAAATCAATTCTTAACATTTTTTTATTTTAGATTGAGTCAACTGTGAAATTAGCTATGGGAACACACAAACGAGATAAGCTACTTACAATTAAAAATATTTTTAAATGTACATAATTACTATCGAAGTAGATCTAACATTTCTTGATTCAAAGTCCGATAACAAGTAAAATGGCTATCATCAATATCGAAGGTATCCTGTAAAATAAAGCGCAAAGCATCTATTGTCTGTTGCAATTTTCTAGAATTAACTAGTTTACTATCAATTTCTGACAAGCCATGTGCAACCTTATTTCTCTCACCATTTAAGCTATTTATTAGCTTTATCGACTTAAGTAATTCAGGAGAAACTTCATAATAAGATAGAATATTTTCATAAGACAAGAGATTTAAGGTTGACTGAGGGGAATAGATTATTTCCTTCTCATCTTTTTATACCCTTGGCTTTTTTTAAATTCTAGATCAATAAAACCTAAAAATAGCTTCAAAATCCTTGTATTCTTCATTTAACTTTGGAAAAACTCCCATCATATTTTATCAATTCTGGATAATCTTTTCTTTATCTTCTCTTCGATGATAAATTCAACATAAGACTTTGATTTAATTAAAACATCAGCTACTTGACCTCTTTCTTTTAAAAACCTCAATCATTAAAAAAAGTAATTGATAGCTTTTTTTTCAACCTCTGTAAATGAATATCCCTGAATATCTTTTAAAAATTGCTTGAGTTTTAAACACTTTTACAAAAATCATTTAATATTTCTCTCAAACGAGATAATTTCTTTTTAGAAAGTAATTTATTGTATTCTTTTCTAGTAACTAACTCTTCTGCAGCAAGATAATCATAAGAAGAAATTAAATTTCTTAAGTGGCGCTTGATAAGAGAATGATTAAATTTTTCAGCTTCATCTTTGATTGTGCGATCTTCGTAATCCTTTTGGTTATCCTCGTTCTCGTCAAAAAGCTTCTGTTCACATTCACTTGAAAGTGGCATATACTTTCTATTTGCTGATTTGTTAGGTGTTGCAACCTGTATGGCCTGCGTATTATAATCATTAATTCGATTTAAGGCAAATAAAGCAGAAATAATTTGAGGTGTACCTGAAGATAGATTTAAGATCAATTGATGATCTGTTCCAGAATATTTTTCGATAATCTGTCCCATCACTTCATACATTTTATCGAAAAAGGTAGACCTCATCATTTTTCAATATGATCGGTTCAATAACCACTTCAGGATGATAACTTTCGATTGAAAATAATGCCCTCTCAATAAAATCTCTTTTTATCAACATTTCTTCACTATAAACTAAAACAATCTGTTCGGGTCTGAAAGTTCGAGCAATATGTAATAAAGCTGCATCTCGATTATTGCTTATCGGATCTGTCGTTCCAACTGCTGAAATTAAAATTTTCCAAGATATTCTTCCTCTCATTATTTCAGTAATTCTAATAATTCCTTATTAAAAATCATTGTAAAAAAATTTAGATCCTTCTCAGTGAGTTGATACTGTTCCTTGATTAGCCCTTTTAAGGTTTTTTTAGAACAGGACCTAACTGTTTTAATTCCTCAGAATCTAATGGATCCAATTTGTGAGCTACAGTATTTCGAGTTGAATTCATGTTAATAATGGGTTTGATTTTTTTATATTGATTCCACTCATTTTTTTCTTTTTAATATCTTACGATAATCCCAAATTCCGAGGTAATATTTCTCTGATTCATTTACGTAATTATCTAGAAATCCTGGATAACGATTTTTCGATATAGTCTTCTAAGATGAACTCTGTAAGGTTTTTAATTCTAATCAGACTTTCACTAAAATTGCCACGTTCTTTTTGTAAATCAATAGTCAAATAAGCATTTACTACTTTTTTCTGTTCTTCGCTCCATTTTTTCTTTTGGAGGATTTGAGGTACAGCTTGCCTATCTAATGAATCCACAATATCCTGCAACTTCTTGCGACATTCTTTCAAATCAGGAAAGTCTACTAATTGATTAGCAACCTCTAAACTTGCTTTGTAATCATATTTCGCAATAAAATCACGTAAAGTTTTTTTCATTAAGCCTTGTTTAAACTTCTCAGAAGTATCTTCAATAGTTCGATCGACAAAGTCCTGTTTGTTATCTAAGTTCGTATCAATTAGTGCGTCAATATCTTCTGAATCATCATGTCCAACTCCTGCATTTGAATCATTTTCAGGACTTGAAACTTGTACTGCCTTGACATTGATTTCACTAAGTCTATTAATAACAAACAAAGCTGATTTTACTTGAGGAGTCGCACTTGAAAGATTGAGAATAAATTCGTCATCTTTTGTATAATACTCTTGTATAATAGAATCTAATTGACTATACATGGTATCAAAAAAACATATACATCTTCATTTAAGATAATTGGTTCATGACATACAATCTCTGGGATGTATCCAATATCGATAGAATAAATTACTTTCTCAATGCTTTCCTTCTTACTGATTGTTCTCTCAGAACAAACAATAATAATCTTATCTGGACGGTACTTTCTAGCAATATGAACTAAGGCTCCATCGTGAAAATTTCGTATAGGATCTGTATCTCCTACTGCTGATATTAAAATTTTCATCGACTAATCTCCTTAATTATGAAATTAGCTTTGCCCATTTCATAGAAAGACTCATCATTCATTATCAGTTTTCGAGTTGCTTGTGTTGTTTTAACACTTTTCATTGGTGCTTTTGTAAGTTTCAATACTCCCTTACCAACCATCTTGGTCTTCATTCGACTATACCGTTTTTGTAAGATTCCATCCGCTTGTTGAAACAAGGTTTTTGTCCAGGCTCCACTTCCTGCTCCCAAATAGATAGGATATTGAAGGTTTGGCTGAATTTTATTTTCAGGAAAATCTGATAAGAAAAAGTCTTTATATTCTTTGTAAAAAGCTTGCGCTCTCTGTCCTAATTCCTCAATTAGGATTCCAGCTTCCTTAGTGGTTGTAGTAATGGTGAAACTGATTCTAGTTAAGGGTACGATTGCTTCTCTGTATAAAGGAAGAGGCTTGGCAGTTAAAGACTTGGCTGAATAATCCCATTTTTGAACTAGAATAATCTGCTCATTGTTAAATGGCTTACTATCACTAACACGAATAGCATTGAATAAGTCATTAAATTCTTGACCCTTTTTGGCACCCCAGGGAATCATCTTTTTGTTTTCTTTAGGACTTCTACCACGAAAATCGACTGCATTCTTATTGTTCCAGTCAGGATTTGTATTCATTAAAATAGTCCGAATAGCTCCCTTTAAAGAACTACCTGGAATATACGGACTCCCAAAAGGGTCTCTCATAAATTTTGCTACTTCATTTATCGTACCTAATTTGGAATCGCGATTATTCTTTTCAATTTCCAAACCGGTCTCAACAATCCGGTATCCACCAAAATCACGATTAAATATCCGGTTATCATCTAAGAAGGAAATCAAGCGATTATTTCTGGCATTTGGTTTTGTCTCTTGTAAAAAATGTTCAAACTTTTGATCATATCCTTTCTCCACCATGCGATTATAAAACTTACCCATATCAGGGAAATAAAAGTACCCATTTTCATAGATAAATTCTCGAGAAGTATATTTTTCACCATTCCCAATATGAATAGGAGCCATGGCTAGGAGGCTGAATTGAAAAATTCTATATTCTGTTTTCATCTTTCTACCTCCATAATAAAGAATAATGGTTTAGCATAGTTTAATACTTCATGCGGGAAATCAAGAGGTCTTACATCTACAATCTGTCCTGTAAAGGTTTCAGAGAAAGTAGATCCAGAAGCAAACTTATATAAATCCTGCTTACGGTAATTTTCATTAGTTTCTGTACTAAAAGCAAAACCACTTGATTTACTTAATAAATAGGAACCAGTTTCCGTAGCATATTCAAGTTCCTTTTCAACTGGTAGAGAAGTTGTTAAGGTCATGACTGTTCCTTGATGGGCCTTGGTGAGACGATTTTTGAATCCATCTGGTAAATCTAATATAGTCAAATCAAATCGTCCATAACCACTAGAACGTTTCCCCCCAATTCCTGTATATTGCAAGCTTGTCATGAGTTCATTCAAGAGGTCAGATTCGTTTGCAATCACATAAAGAGAAGAGTCGTCTGTAAATCTAACAGTAGAAACTTGATAAAGAGCTCCATCCACATGAGGTTGGTTTTTAGTGACAATGTTTGTTACTGCATGTTCTGCATCTTCAAAAAGAGTCCCATTTACATAAGAATCAAATTTCTCTAAAGGAATAAACTGAAGTTTCTTTGCCATTTTCGCTTGACGTCTTACTTCTTTGACATCCGTAGTTAAGTCCGGCTGTTCAAACTTTGGAAATCCTATCGGCTTCGGTAAAAATGGACTTGACTGATAAGGAAAGGCATCAGTCAAAACAAAATCATCTTGACTTGCAAATGATACAAATTCCTCCATTTTCCCCATTTTTTTCGCCTCTATAGCTAAGGCAGAAAATAATCGGTCAGCTGCAAAAGTCATTTTAGAACTATCCAGAGTACCTGATCCAAAGTGAGCAGACTGAAAGTTCATAATATACATCTTATAGGTCATACTAGACCTCCGTAGTTAAAAGTTCATTCAATCTACTAACATCATAGTTTCCGAAAACTGTATTTGCTTTAAGATCCTCAAACACAACTTTACCATATCCACGAGAGCCAGAACCACCTAAATAATCAAGTTCCAGGAGTTTTAAACCATCAAGAATTACTTTAAAATCTTCTTCCACTTGTTCTTCACTGTCATCTGTGATTTCATAGATTAATTCAAATGCAAAAGCACTCTTACGGATGGCACGTTCAATTTGTCTCGGATTCGCTTCGGCAGTGATACGGTCAATCGTATTTTCAAACTTAACTTCAGTATAACTCTTGACCCCTAATGAATCTAACTCGTCCTTATTGATTAAGAAAGCATCTCTAAAAATGAGTCGCCCCATTTTATAGCGATTATCAGAACTGTTCCCAAAGAGTCGACTTAGAATTTCGCCATCTTCTCCTGGTTTCTTAGCTAGTCGGTCATTATGAACTTTAGAAAGGAGACTGCGCATCTTCCCTTTAATACTTGAACCAGGAATAATCGGTAAGTTTGTTATTGGATCTTTAATCACAGGTGAGTCCGTAGCCCCAATTGCCGCAAAAGCATTGCTGGTCCCAATATGAAGTCCTGTCTCCAGACGAATTTGTGCTGTTACTTGAATTTTTGCAAATGCCATTAATCTTTTCCTCCATAAAATTTAAAATAAGCTACTAGTGCTTCCATATAGCGACAAAAACGTTGGAGACTTTCCTTATTGTTTATTTCTTTTAAAATGTCTAGAATTTCAGCCTTTTTCACTAAGTCTTTAACCGCAGTTTCTCGGCCTGATTGATAAACAAACTGCACTCTCAAATAAGCAATTTTGTCAGCTAAATCCCTATACTCTCTAACCTTACTTTCATCAAAGAGAGTACTCGTCAAACTTAGCAGGTTTCTAATTTTGCTAGTTGTTAAAAGGAATGCTTCAGGGTTCCTAGAATCTCTAGTGTTTCGATTCAGTGATTTAATGACATTTTCTGCCTTATCTACATAATTATCATCTCTTAAAATTGCCATCTATGAATCCTTTTCTAATCTCATAAATATATAGAAGTAAAGCTATCTCTGCTTCCTTACGTTCATTTTCGCTTCCTGTATACCAAGAAAAGAATAAATCTTTAAACTCTTTAAATTCTTCTTTTTTATCCTTAGAAGTTTGATCTTCTAATCGCGTCAAATAATAGGCTAATCGAGCAATATTCATACGATCGTAGTTACGAAGGAGCTCAATCAGTCTGTAAACAAAACTCTTTCCGCGCTCATCTTGAATATTAAAATAGTAACGAATACTCTTAAGTTTCCCATTATAAACATTGTCAATAAATTGGTCGAACTTCAAGGTATAGTTTTTGTCAAAAAGAGAAATACTGTCCTTGTCATTATCCTTTGCTTCTCCTTCTAGCTTACCAGTTTCCTCAGCCATCAGGCTAACTGGAGTTTTATCTGGAAAGAGGCCGATCCCTGCTGATAGGGTTAATTTGCCATTCGTCCACTTGATAAAGTTTTGTCGGAGACAAATAGTGAACTCAATAACATCCTGCCAGGATCCGATAGCAAATACATCATCTCCACCAGCATAAATGACCGATAGTTTTTTCTCTTTCGCAAACTGGTTGATATAGACCTTAAAAAAGAGACTCATACTTCTAGAGAAGGTTGCCGAACGTGCCAGAGTATTATATTTGCCACCATCTTGATAGGAGAACCCAGCCATAAAGGCTGCTCCTAGATCATCCACATCTAGTCGAACAACTGCTAATCGCTTAATCCCTTGTCCAGTTTCCCTATCCTGAGATAATTTGGCATACTTATCAATCTCATCATACTTGTAATCTCCGATAAAGACATGGGTTGCTTTTAGGATATCTGTACTATAGCTATTCTTTACATAAACACGAATCCACTCTTCTTTAGCGAGGTCGGATTTGGAAATACCTCTAATATAGGCTCCCGGACCTATCGATAGGCCTTTTTCTTTTGTGACAATATAATAGTTTTCTTGTATCTCCTTAGCAAAGCGATACATTCCTGCACAGATATGGCAGACCTCTTGATCTTTATACTTGGTAAGCTTTTCGACTGAGTGGCAAATAGCACATTCTTTCTGAGAACTTTTTCCTCCTTGGTTGAGTTCAAGGAGAGTTTTGGCATCGTAACGAGAAATTTTCTTTTGAGAAATCATTCGACTGGTTGTTTGATAGACTTTTCGATAGTCGGCCAGTGTCGTTGTCATATCATTGGCAGAAAATGGACTCCAACCAAATGCTACGTATAAACCTGTCTGGAAATGCTTGATCAGAAACTGATTGAATTCTGCTTCAAAGCTAGCCAAGGTTTCTCTAGTTTTTTCGGTGTTTGGAAGGATAAAGTAGGCGTGACCACCACCGACGTAGAGGAGATTAGCCCTTGTCAGCTCTAACTTCTCCAGTAAGCTATCAGCGATATGTTCACCCATAAAATCTAGATACAAGGAACGTGCTTTTAGTTGCTTGGCTGCACCAGCTGTTGCGATATTGTAGATAAAGTCCTGGATCCCTGACAAGTCAAAACTTGCTAATAAAAAGGCCTTCTCCCTATAAAAAGCTTCTAAATCTTGTCCCAGTACCTTCTCATAGTCACGGCAATTCTTGTCTGCTAAATATTCCTCTATGGCTAGGGCAAAACCAGCTGTTAGACGACTGTAGGTTGCTAGAGAAATATCCGATAATTCCTTGGTTCTTGTCGAAACAGGTACATAGGAAAGAGTAGACTCAAGGAGATTCAAAAGGGCATCTATTTCAGATTGGCTAAAGTCAAATCTCTCAAACTCTTTTTCTAAGGTCTCTACTATCAAGTCATAGTCTGACTGGTCAGACGGCTCACTCGATTCTTTTGCATAGTTTGGCTTCCCGTCAAGCTCTAATATGCGCGCATCAAGATAACGCTGACAAGGGTTATCTGAAAATACATTGAAGATATCTGATTGTTTACTTAGGAAATCTTCTTTCCCTTCATGAGTGTCTGCTGCTCCTTTTAGTCCTGAAGCAATCTTTGCAGCAGCTGACGTGATATAGACCAAACTATCAGGAGCTAAATCCGTCGACAAATCACTAGAAGTCACCTTGGCTATTTGCTGGGCTATTTTTTCATTATCCGAAAAGCGTTTAAACCATTCGGACCCAATGGTACCCATGTCTTTCTCATAATACCTGGAGCCTTGAATCACCTTTCCAATATCGTGCAATAGTGATCCATAAACTAAATCAATCTTTTCTTTCTTCAAGTTCTAAACCTCCCATCCCTAAGCTAGTTTTCATACCGAGACCTGAGTATTCCCCAAATTTTAGAAGCATATTGGCGTATGCTTTCAAGGTATTTGGACCTGTAATTTTAAAGGTCAATTTCCCCCTGAAACCAGGGATTCTTTTACCATGGACTTTAAAATAGCTAGATTCCAATCGATAGCTGGTAATCCTACTATGCTTGACCAAGTAGTCCAGGGTTTCCTCTTCGATGTCCTGACGATTCTCGACCAGACGTGCATACTTCATCATCAAACTCTGAAAGATGAGACGCATGGTCGGAAAGAGCACGTACTCTCCCTGGGAGCGAAATCCTGTCGGAGTTTGAAAATGAATGGTAAAGAGTGACCGATCTTGGTTTTCATTAAAAAACTCAAAGAGTTGTTCCGAACTGAGATCTTGCACGGACAAAGACTCTACCATGAGAGTCGGCAAGTCATGAAGCTCTACTTTCTTGAGCTCCAATAGAACAGGCAAGATCTGCTTGACAGCCTCATCCGTCAGGAGATGAAGGGACCATAGGGACTTGTCCTTTTGATGGATGATTTTTAGTGAGTAGGGGTTGGTCTCCTGCTCATGTAGCCAAGTCACATAGTCTGGTTCTAGCTTTTCCATGAGAAAACCTTGGAATTTTGTCGATAGGTCGCTCGGTGATTGGTCAATCCGCTTAAATGATAGTTCGATGTGTTTCATATGCCTCCTTTATTGATACAATTGCGCTTTTGGTTTCTCATGAGCGCTTTTTCATTTACTTTTGGAATCCTTTGACCTTATAAAAATGTCCCTCTCGAGGTAGATAGGTAACTATACGGGTGACATCAGAGATCTTACCAGCTATTCGCAGGTTTCCGGCCCCTCTCCGAGGTAAATTACTTTCTATACGCTATGTATATTAAAGTGTACTTGAGTTTCTTTCAGATTCCGGCCCCTTTCGAGGTAAATAGGTTTCTATACCTTGCAAATGATAAATGGAAAACTACTGATACACTGTTTCCGGCCCCTTTCGAGGTAAATAGGTTTCACTACGATCGTAGAGATTTTGGCTAAGAACGCAGTAAATGCGTTTCCGACCCCTCCCGAGGTAGATAGGTAGATATACGCTGTTCAACGTGCTATCGAATCTGTAACTGGAAACTACGAGTTGAAGGCCCCTCGCGAGGTAGATAGGGAGCTATACCTATTGACATCAGCGATGAAGAACTACCGTTCTAGTTTTCGGCCTCTTACGAGGTTACTTATCCTTCTCTAAGCTTAGGATGCGACTCTTTAATGTTCCTAAACACTGCGAATCTAGCAATTTCTTTACAAAAATATGAAATATAACTATTTCTACCATCATCATTAATTGCCGGCCCCTCGCGAGGTTGATAGGTATCTATACTAAAGCAGATGGTGAGGCAAAAGCCAATAAGATTAAGTTCCCGCCCCCTAACGAGGTAGATAGGGGGCTATTCGAAAATTTTAAACTAAATATTTGTTTTAATAAAAATGTTTCCGGCTCCTCGCGAGGTGGATAGGTATCTAGACAGTAATTAGAGAAATTGGATTTCGCACTTTGGCATTGTTTCCGGCCCCTCCCGAGGTAGATAGGGAGCTATACTTCACAGCAGAAGAACGTGCAATCTTGAGCCAACGTGGGTTTCCGGCCCCTCTCGAGGTAAATAGTTTTCTATATCAATACAGACGATTTAAAGGCCTTTAATAAGTGTCACCAAAATGGATTTTAGACCATTCTCCAAAGTCTACATCAAACTCAATAGGTTTATTATAGTCTTCATCCCATACTATAATATAGTACCCTTTATCAGTATAGTATTTACCTAACACAATACCATCTTTTAGCTCTACTTTCAAATCATCATTTTTGACTTGTTGTGATTTTTCTATGGTTTTTACCTCTTCGACTTTGCCTTTTGGTGCAAAATTTACCCAAAGTAGCAAGATTGCCATAAAAATTGCAATTGAGTAACCCCATAATTTAAACATTTTCATTCTTTATTATTCCTTCCCATGTTACCTTATTTATAAGAGTTTAGGTTGGGATATGTTACAATCCCAAAGCCCTATATTTAACCCTTTATTATTCCTCTTCTTCCTCATGGTCACAAATACAATTTTCACAGTATAGATAACCATCAACACCTTCATAAGAATCTGTGTCTAGATATGTACAAGAACAATCTTCACAACAGAAAGTCTCATCTATATCAACTAGTTCACCCTTTTCAGTAATTGTGTACCCACAATCAGAGGCACACTCAACTGAACAGAATTTCTCATAATCTTCCGTTTCTACATAATGACCTGATAGGCTACATCATTCATCACAACCTTCACAATAGAAAGCATTATCTCTATCATCCCAATCATCAACATTATCACAATAAATATACTCACCGTCTTCAATCTCTGACTCAGTGATATATCTTTCAAGAATGTTTGAATAAGTACAGTCATTATTACAATAAACCTCATTTACTTTACTATCATCTAATGTTAACGGTGTAAAGTCACCACTAATAAACTTCTTTAATTGTGATTTTCTTAACTTTAATCACTGTATCAGTTAAGGGCTTATCTTTCCTATACCATTCTAAAAATGATTTTATCATCTCTTCAGTAAGTGATACCTCAATCTTTACATGATAGGCGCTTTTATAAGCCCCGATAACTAAGTATAAACTGTTTTCCTGAGTGTTTACATACTCAAGAAAAAGCTTTTTACGCTCTATCTCGGGTATTTACCTTTTTTAGAAATAGCAATATTTTCATCTAGTTTAATGTTTCCGGCCCCTCTCGAGGTGGATAGATGTTTATACCGAATCTTTCAATACTGAGATTGAAGCTTTGAGATAGTTTCCGGCCACTTGCGAGGTAAATAGGTGGCTATACTCAAAACTAAAAAACGATAAAGTTCTCGATGTGTTTCCGGCCCCTTTAGAGGTGAATAGATTTCTATACAAAACGTGACATTTACGAACCAATGCCAGTTGAATTAGGGTTTCCGGCCCCTTTCGAGGTAGATAGGTGTCTATACTCGTATTGGTGTCGGTGGAACTCATTATCTTAAGTTTCCGGCCCCTCTCGAGGTAGCTAGGTGTCTATACAACAATGAAGTCAACCAAGCGTCTGAACATCGCAGGTTTCCGTCCCCTCTCGAGGTAGATAGGTGTCTATACAATCTGTAAAAGATGATGATTTAAAAGTTGACCTAAAAGGTTTCCGGCCCCTTTCGAGGTAAATAGGTTTCTATATTGAGCAGGATGATTGGGCATTTGATGTCTCATGCAAGTTTCCGGCCCCTCGCGAGATAGATATACACAATTTACAAATAACGCAATTGTTGCTGGCAACTTGTTTCCGGCCCCTTTCGAGGTAAATAGGTTTCTATACTTTGTAAAAATTGAGGTTTGTGAACCCTGGAAAGGTTTCCGGCCCCTCGCGAGGTAGATTGGTATCTATACTATTGTACTCATGCAATCAACAGGACTCAAAGACAAGAAGTTTCCGCCCCCTCGCGAGGTAGATAGGGAGCTATACAAGGGTGAAGAGAAGCTTGAGCAAGCACGAACTAAGTTTCCGGCCCCTCGCGAGGTGGATAGGTATCTATACACTGAACGCGTTCGAAGATAATTTTTAAGCCAGAGAAAGTTTCCGGCCCCTCTCAAGGTAGATAGGTGTCTATACGAGGATTTGGGATGATCCCAAAATTTAGAGCGTGGGGTTCCGGCCCCTTTCGAGGTAAATAGGTTTCTATACACTATAATTTTGATTTTGTTGTGGGTGAAAATGCCCGTTTCCGGCCCCTTTCGAGGTAAATAGGTTTCTATACACACCTAAATTTAACTATAATAACACTGAACTATATGTTTCCGGCCCCTTTCGAGGTAAATAGGTTTCTATACAAAACACCTAAATTCAATTATGCAAACACCGAACTGTTTCCGTCCCCTTTCGAGGTAAATAGGTTTCTATACCAAAAAAATGTTTTAAAAAGCATTGAAAGAAGCATTAGTTTCCGGCCCCTTTCGAGGTAAATAGGTTTCTATACAGGCGATTTAACTCTATCACATTGGGGAACAGAGAGTTTCCGGCCCCTTTCGAGGTAAATAGGTTTCTATACGAAAGTACAACATACTTAAACCCTTGCCTGTCCGCTCAGTTTCCGTCCCCTTTCGAGGTAAATAGGTTTCTATACCTTGATTGATGAACTATACCCTGATGGTATAGAGTTTCCGTCCCCTTTCGAGGTAAATAGGTTTCTATACAGGAACAGAAAAATGGAACTTATAAAATCATATAGTTTCCGTCCTCTTTCGAGGTAAATAGGTTTCTATACCGACTAAAATGAAAATCAATCTAAAAATCACCAAACAGTTTCCGTCCCCTTTCGAGGTAAATAGGTTTCTATACTGTGAAGCTGATTTTGATAGAATGATTAGTGAGCTGTTTCCGGCCCCTTTCGAGGTAAATAGGTTTCTATACAAAATGAAAATCACTGTTAAAATAACAAAACAAACTCGTTTCCGTCCCCTTTCGAGGTAAATAGGTTTCTATACAGTGAGAGAGGACATGGCTACTACTTAGCCCCACAAAGTTTCCGTCCCCTTTCGAGGTAAATAGGTTTCTATACTTGATGAATATAAAGTGAATGAGGTATATGAGAAAAATGTTTCCGTCCCCTTTCGAGGTAAATAGGTTTCTATACAAATGAGGAATTTTGCTACCCAACAGGTAGAGAACTGTTTCCGTCCCCTTTCGAGGTAAATAGGTTTCTATACGAAAACAGAAAGCTCAAAGAAACTTTGCAAAAGTTTCCGTCCCCTTTCGAGGTAAATAGGTTTCTATACAGATGAAATTTGTTGAAATTGATGTAAAAGATGTTTTGTTTCCGTCCCCTTTCGAGGTAAATAGGTTTCTATACAAAGGTATAATAAAATGGTACAAAAGACTTATAAAGGGTTTCCGTCCCCTTTCGAGGTAAATAGGTTTCTATACTTCTATATCTTCTTTTAGCTTACAATCGATATCATGGTTTCCGTCCCCTTTCGAGGTAAATAGGTTTCTATACATAATGAAATGGAACTACAAAAGACTTATAAAGGATTAGTTTCCGTCCCCTTTCGAGGTAAATAGGTTTCTATACCCCATATCTTGTATACAATCCTATAACAAGCACTAGATATAAGCTATTGGAAACTACTACTAGTATATCATATTTTGAAAGAGTTTTCACATCAAAAGAACAAACAATCATCCTTCTCTATCTCAACTTCATCTGTATTTAAACGCATCGTTTCTTCCCTCCTTCCAACATAAATGATGATATTATCAAGCTGATCAGGATCGTAGAAATCTTCTAACTCTCTTATTAAGGTTTGATAGTTTGACTTCTCCAAATCCACTTCAAAACAAGAACGTTGGACTCTTAGGCCAAATCCCTCTAGTAACTTTGCTAGTTTTAAGCGTCTCTTATTACTGACAATATCATAAATAATGATACAAAAGAAACTTTTTTTCTTAGCAAATTCCTTCTCCTCAGAAGATAGATTAAAGTAAAGTCCCATTATATTTCCCCTGTAAAGCAACTGGTATAAAGTTCGGGTTTGAGTTTTTCACAAGCTCGGATAAATCCTTTAATCTGAAGATCTGCCATATATAGAAAAGTATAACGTTTTTTATCTACTTCAACGTACTGATGGATTTCTAACATCCGTTCCCTCATTGCACAGATAAAAACCTTTCTCCCTTCATCTCGCAATAAATAGCCACCCTCTTCATTCTTTTCAAAATGCTCAACTGTTAATTTACCACTAAAGATTAAGTCTAAAATAGTATTATCAACGATGATTGGACGCCACTCCTCCATGAGGTCACTCGCTAAACTTGCATGGTGTTGCTTGCTCTGATGCATAACTCCAAAACCATAACTCAAACCATTCTTTCTTATCAGACCTAGAAAGCAAGAATAGAGCAAAGAGTAACCAAAATTTAGTAGACTATTAAAACAATCCTCAGCAGGCCTACGACTTCGTCTATAAAAATGAAAATCATCAGGCACTAGTAATCCCAAATAGTAAAAATAAGACTTGGCAATTCTACCTTCATACCCCATCACTTCTGGAATTGAGCTAGCTTCAGATATCTTTTCTATACTTTCTTCAAAGCGCGAAAAATCTTCATGTGTTAAAATTCCATCTTGATTATAATTTTTAAGTAAGGATAGCTGGTGATTTACCTTGGCGGAAGCTATTTTTTTGGATATAGAAAGACAAAAAAATCCTTATCAAAACAAGCTTTCGTCTGAATAATTTGCTTCTCAAAAATCTTCTTGTCGATAGGAATCCAAGCAAGCCAAAAATTTACCTTCACTAGAAAAAAATAATAAACATTGATTTGCTTCTTTGCTAAAAGCCTTTAGTAATTGTGTGCTTAACTGAGCGTGCCCAAATACTATGACATTCTCAACTAAGTGGATTGAGATTTCTTTAACAATCTCGCGTTGACCATTCTTTATGACAATCATCTGATTACAGAGACTTAAAGAATGATCAGACTTTTGAACAAAAAGGTCACTCATCTCATATACACCTCCTAAATGTATAAAGGATATTATTTTATCACTAAAATTGCTTTTGTCAATACCAAATATTAATTTTTTTAAAAACAAAAAAAACGAACCAGATTGACTGATTCGTTTCGTGACTGCTAACTCCTACTTCCGATACATCTTAAATTGTAGGAAGAGGTCGCTGTAAATTCCTGTCCATTTATGGTCAAATTTTTCATAAACTTCTAGGTGTTCTATGGTGTCTGCATCAGGATAGAAGGACTTGTCCTCTTTTGTCTCCTCTGGGAGCATTTCCTTAGCAGCTGTATTTGGTGTTGAGTAGCCAACATACTCTGCATTCTTCAAGCATTTTCAGGCTTCAACATGAAGTTGATAAAGGCATAGGCTGCATCCTGATTCTTGACAGTTTTAGGAATAACCATATTGTCAAACCAGAGATTGCTAGCCTCAGTCGGAACGACATACTTAAGGTTTGGATTTTTCTCCAACATCTGGCGGGCCTCCCCAGAGAAGGTCACACCGATGGCAGCATTGTTCTGAATCATGTAACCCTTCATCTCATCGGCTACAATAGCCTTGATATTTGGAGTCAGTTTGTAGAGTTTGTCTACCGTTTCTTCCAACTGCTGAGGATCCTTTGAGTTGAGGCTGTATCCGAGCGAGTTAAGTCCGAGTCCCAGAACCTCACGTGCTCCATCAAAGAGCATGATGGAGTTCTTATACTCTGGTTTCCAGAGGTCATCCCAATGCTCAGGAGCCTCATCTACCATGGTTTCATTGTAGACAATTCCCAAAGTCCCCCAGAAATATGGGATAGAGTACTGGTTATTTGGATCAAAAGACTGGTTGAGGAACTCTGGACCTATATTTTCGATTCCCTCAATCTTAGAATAATCTAAGGGAACCAAGAGATCTTCATCCTTCATCTTGTTAATCATGTACTCACTTGGGATGGCAATATCGTAGGTTGTCCCACCCTGCTTGATTTTCGTGTACATGGCTTCGTTAGAGTCAAAGGTTTCGTACTGGACTTGGATTCCTGTTTCTTCTGTAAATTTCTCCAGAAGTTCAGGATCGATATAGTCTCCCCAGTTGTAGATAACCAGTTTTTGACTATCGCGGCTATTGATCTTGCTGTCAAGATGATAGGAAATTCCCCACAGGACAAGGATAATGGCTAAAATTCCTGCTAAAAATGAATAGAGTCGTTTCATGCTTGCTCCTCCTTCTCACGTGAAATGAAATAATATCCTACAACCAGGATAATACTGAAAAGAAAGACCAAGGCTGAAAGAGCATTGATTTCAAGCGAAATTCCTTTACGAGCACGAGAGTAGATCTCAACTGAGAGGGTTGAAAAACCATTCCCCGTTACAAAGAAGGTCACGGCAAAGTCATCCAATGAATAGGTGAAAGCCATAAAGTAACCTGCAATGATAGACGGCGTCAAGTAAGGAAGCATAATTTCCTTGAACATTTGGAACTGGCTAGCCCCAAGGTCATAGGCTGCATGGATCATATCCCCATTCATTTCCTTAAGACGTGGCAAGACCATCAAGACCACGATAGGAATGGAGAAGGCCACGTGACTAGAAAGAACTGTCAAAAAGCCAAGTGAAAATTTGAGCTGGGTAAAGAGAATCAAGAAGCTGGCACCAATCATAACGTCTGGTGCAACCATCAAAATATTATTGAGAGATAGAAAGGCTTCTTGGTATTTTTTACGTGATTGGTAGATGTAAATGGCACCGAAAGTCCCAATAACAGTCGCAATCAAGGCTGATAGGAAGGCAAGTAAAAAGGTTTGAACCAAGATAAGCATGAGCCTTCCATCACCAAACATAGTCTCAAAGTGAGTCAAGCTAAAACCTGTAAAGCTATTCATATCATCCCCGGCATTGAAGGCATAGCCAATCAAGTAAAAGATTGGCAAATAAAGGACGATAAAGACAAAGGCTAGGTAAAGATTCGATAATTTTTTCATCGTTCTCTCCTTTCCTTAGTCACCCACATAGTGATAAACATAGTTAGGATAAGAACAACTCCAATTGTTGAACCCATACCGTAGTTGTCGTTGGTCAAGAAGTTTTGTTCAATGGCAGTACCCAAGGTAATCACTCGGTTCCCCCCAATCAAACGTGTCAACATGAAAAGACTCAAACTTGGGATAAAGACTGATTGGACTCCGCTTCGTACCCCATTCATAGATAGAGGGAAGATGACATGGCGGAAGGTTTCCCACTTGGTCGCACCGAGGTCATAGCTGGCATTGATGAGATTGTTATCCATATCATCCAAAACATTGAAGATTGGCAAAATCATAAATGGAAGCTCGATATAGCTTGCGACAAAGATAAATGAAAAGTCGGTAAAGAGCAACTGCTGCGAACCGATTCCGATAAATTCTAGGAATTGGTTAATAGAGCCATTTTGACCAAAAATCCCAATAAAGGCATAGGCCTTAAGTAGAAGATTGATCCAGGTTGGTAAGATAATCAGCATGAGCCAGAGTTGACGGTGTTTGAGACGAGTCAAAAAGAGGGCCGTTGGATAACTGATTAGAAGCGTCACTAGAGTTACAATTCCTGCATAGAGGACTGAGTTAAAACTCATTTTGAGATAGGTCAAGTTTTTGTGACGCAAAATAGGATTTATAGTTTTCTAAACTGAACTGACCTTCGATGTTGAAAAAAAGGATTGCCCGAATATCAAGACCAAGGGTGCCAATACAAAGAGCGCAATCCAAAGCATGTAGGGCACTACAAAGAGTTTAGAGGTTGTTTTCTTCATCTCTTTCCTCCTCAATAGCGTTAATTAAACCTGCTTCATGCTCTTCGATTTCTACATATTCTTCGATACGAGCATCGAACTCTTCTTCTGTTTCATTGAGACGCATGATGTGGATGTCCTCTGGTTCAAAGTCCAGACCGATTTCCTCACCAACGATGGCCTTACGAGTTGAGTGAATCATCCATTCGTTGCCAAGCTCGTCATAGGCGATAATCTCATAGTGAACCCCACGGAAGAGCTGCGTATCGACCTTAACTTGAAGCTTCCCTTCTTCAGGAAGAGTAATGCGCAAGTCCTCTGGGCGAATGACGACTTCGACTGGCTCATTGGGCTTCATCCCACCGTCCACGGCTTCGAAGCGTTTGCCATTAAACTCGACCAAGTAGTCCTCAATCATGGTCCCTGGCAAGATATTTGATTCTCCGATGAAGGTTGCTACAAAGTGGTTAATGGGTTCGTCATAGATATCAACTGGTGTCCCAGACTGAACAATCTCACCGTCATTCATGACAAAAATCCAGTCACTCATGGCCAAGGCTTCTTCCTGATCGTGAGTGACAAAGACAAAGGTAATACCCAAGCGTTGTTGCAGTTCACGCAGTTCGTACTGCATGTCTGTTCTTAATTTCAAGTCCAGCGCTGATAAAGGCTCATCCAAGAGCACCACACGAGGTTGGTTAATGATCGCACGCGCAATAGCAACACGCTGGCGTTGTCCTCCAGATAGCCTACGGATAGAACGTTTTTCATATCCTTCAAGCTGTACCATCTTGAGAACTTCTAAGACACGTTTTTCGATTTCTTTTTTATCGACCTTGCGTAATCGCAATGGAAAGGCAACATTTTCAAAGACATTCATGTGCGGGAATAAGGCGTAAGATTGGAAGACCGTGTGAACATCGCGCTTATTGGTAGGGATATCATTGATTCGCACGCCATCCAGTAAAATATCTCCAGTCGTTGCGTCTAGCAAACCTGCAATGATATTTAGGATGGTTGATTTTCCTGAACCAGATGCACCTAGCAGTGTATAAAATTTCCCTTCTTCCAACTCAAAATTAATATCTTTGAGAACCTTGGTGTTGCTATCTTCAAAAACTTTAGAAACGTTTCTGAATTCGATAATTGGTTTTTTCAATTCCTCTAAATTCCTTTTTCTTCGTAAATTAACAGATTGGGACCTTTTTGAATGCTAGAAAGAAGCTTAGGACATAAAATGGCCTAAATCTTATCTAGCGATAAAATCCCAATCTTTGAATGATGTGTAAAAATAATGTTATTCATGTTCACCCAGGATACGAACTTCTCGCTCGAGGGTAACACCTGAGTGTTCTTTAACCTTTTCAATGACAGACTCAATCAAGTCTTCATAATCTCTGGCAGTTCCATCAGCAATATTGACCATAAAGCCTGCATGCTTTTCTGAAACTTCGACGCCACCAATACGATATCCTTTCAAACCTGCTTCTGCAATCAATTGTCCAGCAAAATGACCCACTGGACGTTTAAAGACTGAACCACAAGAAGGATACTCTAAAGGTTGCTTGAGTTCACGAAGGTGGGTCAATCGGTCCATTTCTTGCTTGATGACTTGGTGATTACCCGGAGCTAAGGCAAACTTAGCAGATAGGACAACTGCTCCTGATGCTTGAATGGCTGAATGACGGTAACCAAAGGCTAAGTCCTTAGCAGATAGGGTTTCGATTTCACCTTCCTTAGTCAAGATTTGACAAGACTGGAGAACATGAGCAATCTCACCACCATAAGCCCCGGCATTCATAAAGACAGCACCACCGACGCTTCCTGGAATTCCACAAGCAAACTCAAAACCAGTCAAGCTATGACGGAGGGCAATACGAGTGGTTTCAATCAAGTTAGCCCCCGCTTCTGCTTCAATAGTGTAACCATCAACAGAAACATTATTGAGCTTGTCACACATGATTACAAGCCACGGACTCCACCCTCACGGACGATAATGTTACTTGCATTTCCAAGAACCATCCAAGGAATATTTTCCTGATTGGCAAATTTTACCACACGAGCCATCTCGTAGCGATTACGAGGAAATACTAAATAATCTGCCTTCCCTCCAACTTTGGTATAGGTATAAATTTTTAGCGGTTCATCGAATCGAATATCGATTCCTTCTAAGGTTTCTTTTAGTTTATCTAATACGGTCATTTTTCTAATCCTTTTATAAAAATTCATTCCATTATACCATTTTTAGCTCTATTTTTTTCGATGATTTGGTTAGCTTTTTCAAAAGCTCAAACTAAAAAGAGGATGAACCTCTTTTTGTATTATTGCTTTTTATAAAAGATCGTTTTTGTAAAGTAAATAAAAATAATAACTTCCGCTGCTAACAATCCTTCTACGAGAAGTGGATTTGACAACCAACCAACTTGAGATAGGCTCGGAGCCAAATCAAATAGGGCGTGTAAACCATAAGCAGCTACTAGGTAAATCCATTTCTTTTGGCGAACTGCTTGATAAACCCAGAAGGTCAAACCGACTTGAAGAAGTAAGGCTAGGATTCTCTCTAGTCCCAAAAGGTAAATCTGCCATGCTGCTAGATTGTTAATCGTAGCAAGCGTACTCTCAGGTAAGAGTTGCATGATGGCTGGATTTTGAGATTCTACTGCTGAAAAGAGGATGAAGAGATTGAGTAAACTTGCAATCCCGATATAGATCAACTCCAAGCCACCATGACCCAATCCATAAGCAAGAGCATCTGAATCTTCCAAAGTTCTTTTCTTCTCCAACCATTTAAAGAAAATAAGTCGAGCTGTTTCTTCAAACAAAGCAGCCATAGAAATGCTATAAATCACATAGAGAAGAGGATTTTCTGTCATGAGTGGAACTGTCCCATCCTTTTGTGGATGAAGAACCAAGAGATGAACGATTTTCTCCAAGACTTGAGATAAAGCAAAAAATGCAACTGCCCCAAGTCCCAAAACTGCAAAATTAATCTTGTATTGCTTTCTTGCATACCAAACTGCTGCAATGAGAAAGGCAAATAAAGCCAGCATCGTTATTATTACATGAATTTTCATATTTGACTCCTTTTATTCTGCCTGTTCGATATCTTTTTTCATCTCGTCAACATTAAACTTAGCAAATAGATACTGACGATCCTGAACAGGAAAACGTTGATCCAACTGGTCAACAGCTCCCACCTCTACAATCCCTTCCTTGATGACGAAGTCCATAACGTGGCCACCAAAGGTTAGGTCATCTGAGATAAAGTGCAAATGGTAACCCGCAACACTAACTCCATGAAAAATCTCTGGCGTCCAGAAACCAACAATTGTTCCTGAAATATTGTCACAGCTATATTCAGGCTGATGAGTCGCAACCTCAGCAAACTTCGTTTCAGTTGTTGATTTTGGAATCATACGAACATGCATATGCTTAAAATCACCATGAATCTTGATGGAACGGAAAAGATTTTCTCCATCATAATAGGACTCAATACGTTTTTCAAGTTCCTGATCAGTCATTTCAAAACGCTGGCGGAAATAACCTCTGCCTGGTGGGGTACAACTGCCGCATAAGGAATCAGAGCATCTGGCGACACTTCAACGATTTCAGGTTTCTCACCTGAACCCTTAGCCTGATATGCTTTCCCATCTAAGACAATCAATTCTCCATCGATAGAATCCAGGGTTCCTAATCCTAAATCACCATGTTCAAGCAATTCACCAACAGTCATGGTTCCACCGTAAAGTCCCGCCATCAAGGCTCCCAAAGTATTGTATTGGAATAATTTAACTGGTTCTTGCACCTTCATCATCTCACTCTTCTTTGAAAATTTTACTTACTAAGTATATCACATTTCTGATTAGAATTGAATGCTAGACTGCCTTTTAATACTCAATGAAAATCAAAGAGCAAACTAGGAAACTAGCTGCAGGTTGCTCAAAGCACTGTTTTGAGGTTGTAGATGGAACTGACGGAGTCAGCTCAAAACACTGTTTTGAGGTTGTGGATAGAACTGACGTAGTCAGCTCAAAACACTGTTTTGAGGTTGTGGATAGAACTGACGTAGTCAGCTCAAAACACTGTTTTGAGGTTGTGGATAGAACTGACGTAGTCAGTAACCATACATACGGCAAGGCGACGTTGACGCGGTTTGAAGAGATTTTCGAAGAGTATAACATTGCCAAACTTCTAAAAAAAAGGTACAATGTAACAAAATCAAGAGAGGTCTGGGATGAAGCAAGAAAGCAAGTACGAACAAGTCGTACACTATCTAAAAAATGAGATAGAATCAGGTAGATTTCCAACTGGAAGTCGCCTACCATCTATCCGAAGACTCAGTCAAGATTTTCACTGTAGCAAAGACACCATACAGCGCGCACTCTTAGAACTCCGATACGAGAAATACATCTACTCCAAACCTCAAAGTGGTTATTATGTATTGGAGCAACAAACCAGTCATGAAGATCTAATTATTTCAGTCAACGATGAGCATCTAGCAGCCTATGATGATTTTCGTCTTTGTGTCAACGAAAGCTTGATTGGGCGAGAAAATTATCTCTACAACTACTATGAACATCAAGAAGGTTTAGAAGAATTACGTCATTCTGTACAGACATTGCTCTTTGATCAAGCCATTTATAGTAAGGCAGACCAGTTGGTCATGACGTCTGGAACCCAACAAGCACTGTTTATTCTTTCTCAGATCGATTTTCCAGGTCAAGCTCAGGAAATACTGGTCGAACAACCGACCTATCATCGAATGAACCAGCTGCTACTAGCTCAAAATCTTCCCTTTCAAACTATTGAACGTCGGGTGGATGGCATCGACCTGAAAGAACTTGAGGAGCATTTTAAAAGTGGAAAGATTAAGTTTTTCTATACCATTCCCCGTTTCCACTATCCTCTGGGACATTCTTATTCTGAAGAGGAAAAACTTGCTATCCTTGACTTAGCTGCAAAATATCAGATTTATATCGTTGAGGATGACTACCTGGGTGACTTGGATCCTAAAATGGGACAAACCTTTCATTATCTGGACCAACATGATTTGGTCATCTATATCAAGTCCTTTTCTACGAGTCTATTTCCTGCCCTTCGAATCACTGCCCTACTTCTTCCTAATGCAATCAAGGAAGCTTTTGTAACCTATAAAAACATTCTCGACTACGATAACAACCTTATCATGCAAAAGGCTCTATCACTCTATATTGATAGTCAACTCTTTGAAAAAAACAGACTAGCACGATTAGCACTGCAAGAAAAAAGTCAGAAGCACATCCAACAACTCTTACAAACCTATCCCATTTCCCTACCGAGCTATCCACTTCATGATGGGCTTTTGCTTGATCTCAGGAACTATCCTAGCATCGCTAGTCTTAAACATAGTCCTCTAGAACTCGACTTCTTTGAATCTTCCTACATAGAGTCTTGTCCCTATCACTTTGCAAAAGTTCCTTTAGAAAATATTGAAGAAACATTAAGCTATTTAAAAACAGAGCTGGACTGAAATCCAACTCTGTTATTTTTTATTGTTCTACTTCTGTTAGCTTAGCAGCTTTTTCAAGATAAGTTTGGTAAGTTCCGTCATCTTTCAGTTTTTGGATGACCTTATCAACTACTTCCTTCAAATCTGAGTTACCTTTTTTGATAGCCACCGCATTTGCTTCGCCTTCTTTCATAGTCAAGCTTACAGTAGCTACTGCCAAATCTGAGTTCTTAGCAGCATAGCTTAGTGCTACTGGCTCATCCATATGAACGGCATCAACCTTACCCGATTGAAGCTCATTGACTGCTTCGCCCATGTTTGTCAAAGATGTCAACTGTGCCTTTGGAAGTTGCTCTTTAACCATAGATTCAGGAACAGTTCCTTTCTGAGCTGCAATATTAGCACTTGCTAGAGAGTCCAAATCCTTGTATTTTTCAAGATCTGATTTTCTGATAAGGAAGCTAATTTTATTTTCATAGTAAGGAATTGAGAAATCAAAGACTTCTTGTCTTTCTTCAGTTGCACTGATTCCCGCAATGGCCAAATCAGCCTTACCTGTCTGAAGACTAGTCAAGACATTATCAAAGCTCATGCTTGAAATTTCCAATTTCACTCCAAGTTCATCAGCGATTGCTTGCGCCATGTCAATATCAGCACCTACGACTTGGTTCTTACCATCTACAAGGGATTGAAACTCAAAGGGAGCATAGTCTGGACTAGTTGCGACCACTAATTTCCCTTTTTGCTTGATGGCCTCCACTGCAGACTGTGAGCTTGAGCTAGACGATTGGCAAGCTACTAAAAAGAAGCTTGCAAGAAAACTACATAAGACAAATATCCATTTTTTTAAATTTCATAAATAAACAACCTCTCTGTTAATTTTGTATAATTATAACTCTAGAAACTTCGTTTGTCAAGCATATTCTAAATTTTTTTATGAAAAAAATTTTTCAATTTTTCTTTTCAAAAAAAGGAGCTTTACTTACTAACAAGCTCCTTTTTTTGCATAATTAATCAATCTTACAATTCAACAATCTTACCTGTTTCAAAGTAAACAACCCATTCACAGATATTTTTTTGGCATAGTCACCGATGCGTTCTAAGTAAGAAATAACTTGAAAATAATCACGACCTGTGATGATGGCTTCAGGATGTTTCTTGATTTCCTCTGTAGCTAGGTCTCGAATGTTATCAAAGTAATGGTTGATATTTTCATCCATGGTTGCAACTTCATAGGCTTGATCCACAGAGCCATTCAAATAAAGTTCTAAAGCGGCTTCAACAAAGTTTTTTACTTCACGACCCATTTTTTTTATTTCTTCTTCAACTGCAGGGATGCGTTGCTCACCCTTCATACGAATCGTTGCTTTTGCGATAGATACTGCATGGTCTCCCATACGTTCTAGGTCTGAAACAGCTTTTAAAACTGTCAAAACTGTACGTAAGTCTTGTGAAACTGGCTGTTGTAGGGCAATCATTTCAAATGATTTCTTTTCAAGTTTCACTTCGTATTCGTTTACTTCTGCATCTTCCTCAATGACTTCTTTAGCCATGTCACGGTCATGCGTTACAAAAGCACGTACGGTACGATTGATTTGGGAAAGAACTTCTTGTCCCATGGCATAAAACTGATTATGCAATTTCTCTAAATCTTCTTCAAATTGAGATCGTAACATCTTCTCACTCCTTATCCAAATTTACCTGAAATGTAGTCCTCTGTCTCCTTATGTTGAGGATAGAGGAACATTTTCTTGGTATCGTTAAATTCAATCAAATCTCCATTGAGGAAAAATCCTGTCTTATCAGAGATTCGAGATGCTTGCTGCATAGAACGAGTGACCAAGAGCATGGTGTACTTGTCTTTTAGACCATACAAGGTTTCCTCAATCTTACCAGCAGAAATAGGGTCCAAGGCTGAAGTTGGTTCATCCAAAAGGATGATTTTAGGACTAGTCGCCAATACACGTGCTACACAAACACGTTGCTGTTGCCCACCTGAAAGACCAATGGCAGAGTCATGCAAACGGTCTTTGACTTCATCCCAGATTGAAGCACGTTGTAAAGCCTTCTCCACTGCTTCATCTAATACCTGCTTGTCTTTTTCTCCATTTATACGGAGACCGTAGACCACATTTTCATAGATGGACATAGGAAAAGGATTAGGTTGTTGGAATACCATTCCAATTTCCTTACGCAATTCAACTGTATCGGTACGGGGGCTATAGATGTTGTGACCGTTATAAACCACTGATCCAGTTGTCGTCACTTCAGGATTAAGGTCACCCATTCGGTTAATAGCCTTTAGAAGTGTTGATTTCCCAGATCCAGACGGACCGATAAGAGCCGTAATTTCCTTGGGTTGGAATGATAAGGAAACACTATTCAAGGCCTTCTTTTTATTGTAATAGACTGACAGGTCTGAAACCTGTAAAATCGGTTCTGTCATACTGTTCCCTTTCTAACCAAAGTGTCCAGTTACATAGTCATTGGTTGACTGTAGCTTAGCATTTTGGAAAATATTAGCAGTCTTATCATACTCAATCAAGTCACCCAAGTAGAAAAATCCGGTATAATCACTGGCACGCGCAGCTTGTTGCATACTGTGAGTTACGATGATAATGGTAAAATCCTTCTTCAACTCAAGCATGGTTTCTTCAAGTTGAGCTGTCGCAATCGGATCTAAAGCTGATGCCGGTTCATCCATCAAGAGAATATCCGGTTTAACAGAGATTGCACGAGCGATACAAAGACGTTGCTGTTGACCACCTGATAGGGTCAAGGCAGACTTATGAAGGTCGTCTTTGACCTGATCCCAGAGGGCAGCCTGACGAAGTGATGTTTCTACAATTTCATCTAGGACTTTCTTGTCCTTGACTCCTGCACGTTCATGTGCAAAGTAATATTACGATAGATTGATTTAGCAAATGGATTTGGACGTTGAAATACCATTCCGATATGTTTACGCATTTCATAAACATTGATTTCAGGACGGTTAACGTCAATACCTCGATAGAGAATCTGTCCTGTAACCTTGGCAATATCAATGGTATCATTCATACGATTGAGACTGCGTAGGTAGGTTGATTTCCCTGATCCAGACGGACCAATCAGGGCCGTGATTTTATTTTTTTCGAATTGCATATCGACGCCCTTAATGGATTCATTTTTACCGTAGTAAACATGTAAATCCTTAGTAGAGAGGGCCACTTTTTCTTCTGGAAAGGTAATGATATGCTTTTCATCCCAATTATATTTTGACATGGCTTCTCCTTTAGGCAGCGGTTAATTTCTTGTGTAGGTAGCTTCCGAGCTTGCGAGCTCCAAAGTTAAAGATTAAGATAAAGATTAGGAGCACCGCAGCAGAACCTGCTGAAACAAGGGTTCCATCAGGAATAGTTCCTTCACTGTTGACTTTCCAGATATGGACGGCCAAGGTTTCTGCTTGACGGAAGATTGAGATTGGACTGGTTACGCTGAGTACATTCCAGTTTGACCAGTCAAGAGCTGGTGCTGATTGTCCTGCCGTATAGATAAGAGCCGCAGCTTCACCAAAGATACGACCTGATGCAAGCACGATACCTGTTACAATACCAGGTAGGGCTTCGGGGATAACAACATGAAGAACTGTTTCCCAACGAGAAAGTCCAAGCGCCAAACCAGCTTCACGTTGCGTATGGTGAACGTGCTTCAAACTGTCTTCAACATTACGCGTCATCTGTGGAAGGTTAAAGACGGTCAAAGCCAAGGCACCTGAAATAATAGAAAATCCATACTCGAACTGGACTACAAAGATGAGGTAACCAAAGAGTCCCACAACTACGGATGGTAGAGAAGACAAAATTTCAATACAGGTACGAACGAAATTGGTAACACGACCTTTTTTAGCATATTCAGCCAAGTAAATTCCAGCTCCCATTGATAGAGGTACAGAGATGAATAAGGTAATGACCAAAAGGAAGAAGGAATTATAAAGCTGGATTCCAATACCACCACCTGCTTGGTAAGAAGATGATTTCCCTGTCAAGAAGGACCAAGAAACATGAGGTAAGCCTCGAACCAAGATATAGAGAATCAAGGAAGCAAGGATGGTCACAATGATTCCTGCGATGGTATAGAGGACAGCTGTAGCAAGTTTATCTAATTTCTTAGCGTGCATAGTTTTTCTTTCCTCTTTCTTTCGTAATCAATTTAATCACACTGTTAAAGGCCAAGCTCATCAAAAGCAATACTAAGGCTAGTGACCAAAGAACATTATTATCAACAGTTCCCATAACAGTATTTCCGATACCCATGGTCAAAACAGAGGTCAAAGTCGCAGCAGGTGTTGTCAATGAAGTTGGGACAACGGCTGAGTTTCCGACCACCATCTGAATAGCTAGTGCTTCACCGAAAGCACGCGCCATACCAAAGACTACTGCCGTAAAAATACCTGAACGTGCCGCCTTCAAGGTTACACGCCAGATAGTCTGCCAACGAGTAGCTCCCATAGCTAAACTAGCTTCACGGTAGTGACGAGGAACTGCACGTAAGCTATCAGTTGTCATAAAGGTTACAGTCGGCAAGATCATAACAAAGAGAACGAAAATCCCTGATAAAATACCAAAACCTGTTCCACCAAAGACACTACGTACAAATGGTACGACGACCTGCAATCCGATAAATCCATAAACTACTGAAGGAATCCCAACTAGGAGTTCAATGGCAGGTTGCAAAATCTTTGCCCCTTTTGGTGATACTTCTGTCATAAAGACTGCAGCCCCAATGGCAAATGGTGTTGCAATAAGAGCTGATAGGATGGTAACAATAAAGGAACCTAAAATCATCGGAAGAGCACCAAATTGTTTCCCTGAAGGGTTCCAAGTCTGTCCAAATAAAAATTCAAAAATGTTAACCCCATTGACAAAGAAGGTCGACAAACCTTTTTGGGCTACGAAAATCAAAATCATGGCTACAATGATGACAATCAAAGAAAGGCAGGCAAAAGTCAGACTTTTCCCTAATTTCTCAAGACGAGAGTTTTTTGAAGGAGAGAGCAATTTTTTAGATAATTCTTCTTGATTCATTATTGGCTCCCTTCTATTGCTGTAACGGTACCTGAAGCATCCTTTGGACTTTCATTTCATTGATAGAAATATAGCCCATGCCCTTAACAATTCCATTTTGGGCTTCATCTGAGAGGACGAAATTCAGGAATTCAGCTGCTAACTCATTTGGCTCACCAAGTGTATACATATGTTCATAAGACCACAAAGGCCAATTATTCGTGGTTACATTCTCTGAAATTGGTTCATAACCATTGAGTTTGATTGTCCCAACAGAATCATCAACATAAGCAAATGCTAGGTAGGAAATAGCTCCAGGAGTTTGAGAAACGATTGATTTGACCATCCCGTTTGAATCTTGTTCCTGACTTTGCATTGCTGATTGACCATTCATGATCACACTATCAAAGGTTGCACGAGAACCTGAACTAGCCGCACGGTTGATTATAGAGATGGCTAAATCTTTCCCGCCGACTTCTTTCCAGTTGGTAATTTCTCCTGTGAAGATTTGTCGGAGTTGATCTGTCGTCAGATTATCAACATCTACTTCTTTATTGATAATAACAGCCAAACCTGCAACAGCTACCTTATGGTCGACCAATGCTGAAGCATCAATACCGTCTTTTCCTCAGCAAATACATCCGAGTTTCCGACATCTACTGCTCCTGACTGAACCTGCGATAGTCCTGTACCAGAACCACCACCTTGAACATTGACAGTTTTACCGATATGAGCTGATGCGAATTCATCTGCCGCCGCCTCGACCAAAGGTTGAAGGGCAGTTGAGCCAACAGCCGTCATTGACTCCCCACGATCAATCCAACTTGCACATCCTGCTAGTGAACCAGCAAGTAAAAAGGTTGCAAGAAAGAGGGTGAGTTTTTTAAATTTTTTCACTATTTGTCTCCTTGAAAATAATGATGAATAGCTTGGAATTTCGCCCTATTTTCTAATATTTTATGCAAAAAATCCATACTTCCACTATAACATAGAATACTGATTTTGACTAGTTTTTTACCTTAAACCTCAAGCCCTTAGGGAAATAATTCTTCAAGGTATTTCCGATCACTTTTGCAAAACCTAGACCATTTCCACCAACCAAAACTTGGTACCAGCCATTTGGCAAAGTTTCAGACAGCTGAACTGTTTCACCAGCTACGTATTTGACAAAGTCTTCTTGATATATTTCAATGACTTGCTTGACTTGACTTGGTTTCAAGGCTAGGCCAAGAGCAAAACTTGGTTCAAAACGTTTCTTCTTAAAGACTCCAAGATGAAGTCCGTTTCGTGCAATCCTAAGTTTACCCAAATCTGGTAGAACTTCAGGCAAGAGATACAGTTGGTCACCAAAAGTCTGTAAAATACCTGGCAAATTAATCTTTAGGTGTTTTTTTTCAAAATCTTGCCATAAACTCAACTGTTCGCGACTGAGATTAGTCTTTGAAGGCTTGAACTTAGAGGCTTTATTTTCCCCTCGAAATTGCAAATGGGCAACAAATTGTCCTTCTCCCTTAAAGTGATGTGGGTACATTCTAGCTGTCTCAGGTATTTCAATTCCAGGTACCATCCCATTGATAGGTTCGATTGGAATCAATTCAAAATCATAACTATCCAGCAACCATTTGATAATTTCTTCGTTTTCTTCTGGGGCCCAGGTACAGGTTGAATAAACCAAACGACCACCATCAGCCAACATGGTGACCGCATCCTCTAGAATTTCACGCTGCAAGTCAGCACATTGGCTTGGATATTCTACACTCCAATAATCCATAGCATCTGGCTGTTTTCGGAACATTCCTTCTCCTGAACATGGAGCATCTAGAACAATTAGGTCAAAATATCCTTTAAACACTTTAGCCAAACGATCGGCAGATTCATTGGTTACAACAACATTTGTTGCACCAAAACGCTCCATATTTTCAACCAAAATCTTAGCTCGCTTGCTAGAAATTTCATTGGAAACAAGTAGTCCTTCGCCTGTAAGATAAGCTGCCAGTTGAGTTGATTTCCCACCGGGAGCCGCTGCCAAATCTAAGACCTTCATGCCTGGTTTTGGTTGAGCTACTTGTGCAACCATTTGTGCAGCCGGTTCTTGGGAATAGACCAAGCCTGTTACATGTTCAGGTGATTTCCCTGAAACCTTGCCATAATAGCCCCAAGGTGTATGTGGAATAGCGTCTGAAAAAGAAACTTGGCTTTCTTTTAAGGGATTGATGCGAAAGGCGGAAACTGCCTCATCATCAAAAGAGGCAAGAAAAGCTCTTGCCTCATCTCCCAATATTGCTTCATATTTTTTTACAAATCCTTCTGGAAATTGCATGTAAGTTTATTTCCTTTCATAGATATAGGATTGAATTTCTGCCAACTTGTCTGTTGGAACCATCATAATTGGTTGTCGTGTCTGAAAATCCACCGGCTCTCCAGTTAAGGTTACAATCTGATAACCTAAACTTTTTCCTATGATACTAGCCGCAGCATAGTCCCAAGGTTGGAGATAGGTGATATAGGTCAATAGCTGACCAGATAATATTTTTGAAAAACTAATAGCCGCACTTCCATATATTCGTACACCAAGTGAAGCATTAGCCAATTCTGCTACACCCCAGGCGTTTGTTTCCAACATGCCAGCGTTACTCGCAATTAGAAAATCTCGCAAGGGCTTATCCTTAAAACTAGGCAAGGGTTCTTCATTGAGACAGGCCCGAAAAGCACCTCCTCCATGATAACAATGACCTTTCATGACATCATAAATGATTCCAAACTGACCCACACCATTTTCAAAATACGCTACCATAATGGCAAAATCATCACCTTGGGCGACAAAGTTGTTGGTACCATCAATGGGATCAATGACCCAAACAGATCCATGTCCAACTGAAGCACGTAGACATCCCTCTTCTGCACAAAATTGGTCATCCGGAAAACGCGAACGAATTTTATCAACTAAAAAATTCTGAACTTCCTTGTCCAAACGAGTCACCAAGTCTGTAGGAGAAGACTTTCTCTCAATATGTAAATCTTCCTGCATGTGAGCTAGAATATAGTCTCCTGCTTCCTTGACAATCTCTTTGGCAAACATAAATTTATTTTCCAAGCGAAATCTTCCCTTCCCCTTGTTCTTTGGCCAATTGGACAGCTCGATAGAAGGAGTAACCACTCGCAGTTTCAAATTCGCGGCCCAAGCGTTTTTCTTCACTCTTGCTAGGAACAACTGTTTTGAATTCCTTATAGGAATCTAGTAGTTTTTTTGCCTCTACCTTAGTCTCATAGGCAGCTTCAACATCATTAAAAAAAGAAAGCACTGAAGCAAGTTCTTCAGTGCTCCACGACAAATCTAGTGGGTAACTATACTGTTTATTCATCTAATTAATACCAGCTCTCAATGTAGCTTCTTTCAGTTCTTGTTTACGGTAACTACGAGGGAGAAAAGCACGAATCTCATCTTCATTAAAACCGATTTGCATCCGCTTTGCGTCAATAATAATCGGACGACGCAAAAGACTCGGATACTGCTCAATTAAATGAAGCAACTCCGATACTGAGATACTCTCTACATCAATATTCAATTTTTGAAAAATCTTTGAACGAGTCGAGATGATGTCATCAGTACCATTTTCGGTCAAGGAAAGAATGTGTTGCAGTTCTTTTCTCGTTAAAGGGCTGGTCATAATATTATGCTCTTGGAAGGGCACTTTATGATTCTCGAGCCAGGCCTTTGCTTTACGACATGATGTACAACTCGGTGATAAAAATAGTGTAATCATGCTTTCCTCTTCTTTACATACTTTTCTATTCCTATTATACAAAAAAATAAAGCGCTTGACTAGTTATTTCCGTAAAAAAACCTACTTTTTCAAGAAAAATAGGTTTTTTGGAATCACATATGAATGTTTTGATTAAATATAGAAATATTCATGTTACAAACGATAGTTTCTTCCTACATTTTATTTGGAATCAGTAATACTTTTTCTTCACTTATCTATTTGTTTTTCGACTCTGTAGGGTACATAAATCCAAAAAAATCAATTCATACAAGCAGAAAAAAATAGGAGAAAGGCATGGAGGAAAAAGTTCTCTGGTAGGATAAGAATGACAGGATCCTTTGCTGGATCAAACAACCAGGTATCATCACCTACAAATAGAATTTGATGAAACAAGGTAAAGAATTGTTCAAAACCAATGAAGACACCAACTAAACCAAGAACCAAAGGTAGAGAAAGTATGATTAAGAGTGCTCTACGATAAAGTGGCAGAAAACCCTTCCGAATAACTTGCTTCCAAAAAAGATAGAAAATCGGTAGAGTTACTACTGCTACTCCTTGAGCAAGATGGAAAAGTCCCTTCACAACTGCAAAATGATGGATTCCAGAGGCAGACGAAGGAAAATTCGGCATTTCCAATACTTGACTCAGTGGATTGGTCAAATAATCCATCAAAACATTAAAATTATGCTGGATGGTCTGAGGTTGCAGATGAACACGATTTGTCAAGTTTAACCAAGAAATCTCCAGAGGGTAAACCAACCAAGCCAGGTAAATAGTCAATAAAATAGCAAGCGAGAGGAGAAAGAGAATACTTCCTACAAAAGTAAACTTAGTTTTCATCGAAATTCCACTCCGCTAGACTTGAGAGGACATGGGTTGGGGCGATTGGTAAATCCTCTACTTCTTCAGGTTTTGTAAATCCTGTCGTTACCAAAAGACTAGGAATGCCATTGTCAATACCAGCTCGAATATCAGTAAGATAATTATCTCCCACCATGACAATTTCTTGGCGTTCAAGTCCTAGGTGTTCAACAGCCTTGTCCATAATAATCGCATTAGGTTTTCCAATATAAACTGGTTTTACACGAGTTGCTGCTTCAAGAAGAGTAATCAGTGAACCGGCACCAGGCAAAAGTCCACGTTCCGTTGGAATATTTAAATCTGGGTTGGTACCGATAAAGTGAGCACCTTTATGGATAGCTAGGGTTGCCTTAGCAAATTTTTCATAGTCTACTTGCCAGTCCAAACCAACAACCACATAGGCTGGATTTTCTTTATCTTCGACATACCCTGCTGCTTGAATGGCCTCCTTTAGGCCTGCTTCTCCGATGACATAGACTGTCTTTTCAAGTCCTAGGTCATTCATGTAATCAATTGTAGCTAAAGTTGCAGTATAGATTGTCGATACAGGTGTGTCAATGTTAAACTGATTGGCTAACATCTCTTGAACACTTTTAGGTGTACGAGTGGTGTTGTTTGTTACAAAAAGATAAGGAATCTCTCTTTTTTGTAACTCGTGAACAAAAGCCTCTCCCGCAGGGATTCTATCTTTCCCCTTATAGATCGTTCCGTCTAAATCAATTAAATATCCTTTATAAGTCATATCTTTCTTTCTAATCTTTGTTAATTTCTTGCCAAGTTATCTTTGCTTGAGCATTGATGTCACAATCACTTGTGACTTGATGATTACTCTCTAATCCATTTAATTCATAACGAGAAGTAATCATTCCACCTGGTCGAACTTCCTTAACATATTTGAGGTTGATTTTTTGGGGGATATGATTAGCAAGGAAATCGGCTCCCATGACCTCAAAAATCCAGTCTAGGTATTTGCTGTTATTGACGTGACCATTCATATCTAAGTCATAGAAACGAACGTGGTAGTCCTTGCTTATCGCTTCTTCCAGCTCTCTATATTTTGGCCCACGGACCAGTTTCTTAGAAAACTCAGATTGATAAGGGGCGACAATTTCTGGTACTACAGGATGAACCTTTCGACTTTCACGATCCATAAGGACAAAGGTAGCTAGCATATGAATGATTTCTTGACCTGCTTCATCGTAAATAGTAAATCGGCGGTAACAAAAGAGACGATTATAGGTTAAAGCTTCAGTTTCGATTGTGATTTCCTCAGCAAATTGAGGCAAACGAACCACATCGATATCATAATCTGTGATAATCCATACCAGATTATACTGTTCTAAAACATCCTTGTCACTCACTCCCAGTTCAATTGACTGCATTCCTGATACTTGCAGGGACAATAAAATAACATCTGGCAACTTGATATGGCCATTCATATCAGCCATATCAAAAGGAATTTTCATCTTCATTTGATAAGTTAAGCCCATAATTTTACTCCAATATAAATCGTTCTGCTACTGTATCTCCTAAAAAGAGACCTCTCTTAGTCATGCGAACACTGTCACCATCAAGCTGTATGAGACCTTGTTGAATCAAGTCTTTGACGATTTCTCCATACAGTTCCTGGAAAGACCGTTCGAATTTTTCTTCAAAGCGTGCCATGGAAACTCCTGACTTCTTGCGAAGGCCGAGAAACATCTCTTCTTCCATTTGCTCCCTTTGACTCAGGTGTTCTTCATTGATACGAGCACTTCCCTCTTCTACTGCCTTTAAATAATGGCGGATCGGTCCATGATTTTTATAACGTACACCATCTACATAACCAGATGCTCCCGCACCGATACCATAGTACTCGGCATTATCCCAGTACATGAGATTATGTCGACTTTCAAAGCCTGGCTTAGAAAAATTAGAAATTTCATAGTGCTCAAAGCCAGCTTTTTCTAGCTCTGCAATGATATACTCAAACATCTCTGCTTCTAATTCTTCCTTAGGAAGAGGTAATTTCCAGCGTCTCATACGGTTCATAAAGACCGTATGATTTTCCAAAATCAAGCTATAGAGGCTCATATGAGGAATATCAAGGGCAATAGCCTTGGCAACATTATCCCTAACCTGGTCCATGGTTTGGCCAGGAAGTGCATAAATCAAGTCAATGGAAATATTGTCAAAACCAGCAAGTTTGAGACGATCGATATTTTCATAAATATCCTTTTCCGTATGACTACGCCCAATCTTTTTCAGCATTTTGTCATCAAAGGTCTGAACTCCTAGTGATACACGATTAACTGCAGAATTTTGCAAGACAGCAATCTTATCAGCATCCAGGTCACCAGGATTAGCCTCAATGGTCAACTCTTCCAACATTGATAAGTCCAGATTTTTAGTCAATCCTTCTAACAAAACTTCCAATTGAGAAGCAGACAAGGCTGTCGGTGTCCCACCACCAATATAGAGTGTACGCAATTTTTGAATATCATAAGAATGAAATTCTTGCAGTAGATGCTCTAAATAGCTGTCTACTGGCTGATTTTTAATAAAGACCTTTGAAAAGTCACAATAATAACAAATCTGTGTGCAAAACGGAATATGCACATAGGCTGATGTCGGTTTCTTCTGCATAGTATTTATTATACCACAAAGAGTTCACTCAAGAAAAAAATCACCATTCTTGATTTTCTAGAAAACCAAGAATGGTGATTCTATGTTAATTTTCTTGAAGCTCAATGACAATTTCTTGACCATTTTCTTTTTCTTCCACAACTACTTTCTCTTCCAGTTGTGATTTAAAATGATTCAAGGTTTCTTTTGAAGCTTCAGTCGCTTGTTGAGCATGATATTTTGCTTTATCTAATACAGTGTCAAGAGTAATTTCCCCAGATTCAATCTGCTCTTTTGTTTTAAGAACAAATTCTTTGGTTTGTTCTTTTACATCCGTTAATTTTTCACAAACCTGCTCTTTAGCATACTCAGGATCTTCTTTTAGATCTTCTAAAAATTCTTGTGCTTGGCTTCTAACTTGTTTTCCTTTGTCACTTGTTAGAAACAAGGCAGCTGCAACACCTGAAACAGTTCCTAAAAGGATAGATGATAGTTTTTCCCATTAGTCAACTCCTTTTTTTATTTTTTTAAAAAAATTTACTTGCAACACGAATAGCAGACAAACCTGCACCAGTTTTTATAGTTTTTGATCCAGCAGATGATGCCTTTTTACTCAAAACACGTGCTTGTTCATTTAGGTCAGAAACAGAAACAGAAAGGTCTGCAACAGCTGTAAAGAGGGGATCAATTGTAGCAACTTTGACATTGATATCATCAACAAGAACATTGACCTTTGTAAGCAATTCATTTGTTTGATGAAGAGTTACATCTACATCTGATGTTAAAGTTTTAACAGTTTTTTCAGTTTCATCAATTACACGACCAACTTTTTGAAGGGTAATAATCAGATAAACTAAAAATACAACCAAGGCAATAGCTACAATAATATAAGCCACTTCTAACATTTTAATTCTCCTTTTTTACATTATAAAATGGTGCTTTTTTTCCGATTTTGATAAAAGATGATATAAATACCAAGGCCAATCAATAGGGCAGACAACCACTGGGATACTCGGAGTCCAAAGAACATGAGACTATCCGTACGCATGCCCTCAATAATCATACGTCCAAATCCGTACCAAATTAGATAAAAGGCAGTGATATGACCACGACGGATATTCTTTAATCGGCGTCTAAAAATGACAATCAAGGCAAAACCGATCAGATTCCAGATAGATTCGTATAAGAAGGTTGGTTGGCGGTAAGAGCCATCAATATACATCTGATTCTTAATAAAATCAGGTAAGTAATCAAGATTTTCAACGACTGCTCCATAAGCTTCTTGGTTAAAGAAGTTTCCCCAACGCCCTAGACTCTGAGCAATCATGACGCTCGGAGCTGCAATATCTAAGAAATCCCAAGTATTGATTAATTTGCGATCAGCAAAGATATAGAGAACAATCGCTCCAGTAATTAAACCACCATAAATCGCAAGACCACCATTCCAAATAGCAAAAATCTCTCCCAGATGTTGGCTATAGTAATCAAACCTAAAAATAACATAGTAGAGTCTAGCACCAATGATGGATAAAGGAAAGGCAATTAAGATAAAGTCCAAAATATCATCAGATAAAATCTTCTTTTTAGGCGCTTCTTTACTAGCAAGATATACCGCTAAAACAAGACCTGAAACAATGCAGAGTGCATACCATCTAACAGCTAAAGGACCAATTTGAAAAGCGATTGGATCAATCATCTTTCACCTCGTTCTTTGCAATCAGATTTGTCAATCTTTCTTCAAACAAGCGAGTAGCATCAAAGCCCATTTCCTTAGCACGATAATTCATCGCTGCTGCTTCAATAACGACAGAAATATTACGTCCTGTTTTTACAGGAATGCGGATACGTGGAATGGCTACTCCAGAAATCTCCAATTCCTCAGCATTATTGCCTAGGCGATCAAAAGTCTTTTGCGTGTCATAATTTTCTAGATAGACAGCTAACTGAACTTGTGAAGAATCCTTAACTGCACTGGCACCATAAAGACTCATCACATCTATAATACCAACACCACGAATCTCAAGTAAATGCTTCAAGATTTCAGCTGGTTCACCCCAGAGAGTCATTTCATCCTTAGCAAAGATATCTACACGATCATCAGCCACCAAACGGTGTCCTCGTTTCACGAGTTCTAGACCGGTCTCACTCTTACCAATACCACTGTCGCCCTGGATTAACACACCCATACCATAGATATCCATCAAGACACCATGTACACTTTCACGCTCAGCCAAACGAGAATCTAGGTAACTTGACAATTCCCCAGACAGACGACTTGTTGCTGTACGACTCGTTAAAATAGCGATTTTACATTCTCTAGCAGCCTTTAGCATTTCCTCTGGAACTACTAAACCACGCGCAACAATAACAGCAGGCGTTTCCTGCTGGAACAATTTTTTCAATACCTGGTAGCGGTTATGAGAAGACATACTAATCAGATAAGACCACTCTTTCATCCCCAATAGTTGAATCCGCTCTGGGGTATAGTAGTCAAAATAGCCTGTCATTTCGAGACCTGGACGACAAATATCGCCCGTATTGATTTCTTTTTCAAGTAATTCTGGCTCACCATAGACAATGTCCAGCCTGAGCTTATCAATCACTTCTTTGACTAAAACCGACATAATTTTCTCCTTCAATCGAGTTCTCCCTACTATTATATCAAATTGTGGTAGGAAGTTTATGTTTTTAACAGTGTTTGGGGTATTACTTTAAAATTAATTATAAAAAGCTTCAATAAGTACGTCTTCTAGTACTTTGTTAAATCAGTTGAGCCAAATCTTCCGCAAATCGATCAACATCTATCACCAAGTCCCTCCCTGATTTTTCTATGTGAATTCTTGGAAGTTCTTTTGTGAGTATTCGGTTTGCATCAGCCATATCTTGTGGATAGACATAGAACTGTTGTCCTTGTGGAAACTGATTTTGAACTTGCCATTTTTCAAAATCTTGCATAAAAGTCTTATGAGATGGCATCCTGACTGCTTCAAATAAGGCATGATCAAAGAATCTTAACAACCGATAAAGACCATGAACCTCATCAGCAAAGCATTTATCAATCTTGTCACAGGGATAACCCCGTCTCTGATAAGCACAACATAAGTTTTGTAAAGCCATGCTTAGCCCATCTACATCCTTTCGTACTAAACTTATAAAGTACAGAACTGAAAATTCTTCCATACCTGTTCTTTTTTTCTTCTCTAGAAACTGTTGTGCCAGTATGAGAGCCTCAGACACTCTGTCTTCATCTTGATAATAAAGAGCATATAACAGATTGATGACATTTTCTGGATAATAGGTTCTTTTCAAAAAGGGTAAGTCTTCTGGAATGAAAGATGAAATGACTGAAAAATCATTACAAGCAAAACAGTTAAATAATCCTCTCAAAATTCTAGCTGTATAGATTGTCCCACTTGCAAGCAAACCGCCTTTAATTAACTCTACTCTTCCTGTTTACCACAAAGCATTATTTAACAGATTATAGTCTCCAGCTAAAAATGATACATAATATGCAAAATACTTAATATCATCTAACAATAAACTACTATACAACTTTGTCCTTAAAACCTTATCTGACGATACTTTTGAATCCTTCAAATACTTTTGAAAAATCCTTTGATTAGACTCTTCAAATTCTTGCCAGTTTATCGGATCAGAATAATAGCCCCAATCTTTAAAATGATCTTCACGCATCTTTTGATATTCTTTTACATACTCTCTGATAAGAACCACTTTCCTCTATCTACTGTATTAAAAAAGACTAGATCTCTCTAGCCTTTCTTATTAATTAGAATTTTTTACGTTTACGAGCTGCTTCTGATTTACGTTTACGTTTTACAGAAGGTTTTTCATAGAATTCACGTTTGCGTGTTTCTTGAAGAGTACCAGCTTTAGTAACTGCACGTTTGAAACGACGAAGAGCATCGTCAAGAGATTCATTCTTACGTACTACTGTTTTAGACATTTTTTTCACTCCCTTCAAGTTCAAGATCTACTCTATTTTTACACGGAATGAAGAAAATTGTCAAGAAAAAAATGAAATTCTCCCAAATCATTCCATTTAATTTTTTTAAAAAATGAGAATTATATATTCTTCTTTTTCAAGGGAAAAATCTATCACGCACTCTTCTATTAGAACTATTGTGCCACTTTCAGACAAACTGTATTCATTTTTTGAACATTTCCAGACCAAAAAACCACCCAATCCATAGGATCGAATGGTCTTCAATGATTAAAATCTTATTTTTTTAACAAGCTGAGTGCTGCTGCATCTGCGATAATGGTTACATCTGGATGGTTTTGCAAGCTACTTGCTGGAAGGTTTTCAGTTACTGGACCTTCAACTGTACCTGCAATAGCCTCTGCCTTAGACTCACCATAAGCAAAAAGAAGAATAGATTTTGCATCTAGAATATTTTTAATTCCCATTGAGATAGCTTGTGTTGGTACATCTTCAATCTTATCAAAGAAGCGAGCATTTGCTTCAATAGTAGACTGATCAAGATCTACAAGGTGTGTTTGACTGTCAAATGGTGTGCCTGGTTCATTAAAGCCAATATGACCATTGCGACCAATTCCTAAGATTTGTAGGTCAACTGGATGGTCAGCAAGAATTTGGTTGTAGCGTTCTACTTCTGCTTCTGCATTATCCTTGACACCACGCGGTAAAAAGCTTTCTTTGAATGGCTTTTTATTGAATAGATTTTCTTGCATAAAGTAACGGTAAGATTGAGGGTTGTCCCCATCAAGACCTACGTACTCATCCAAGTTCACACTTGTAAGATTTGAAAAATCAAGATTGCTCTCAACGATTTGTTGATAAAATTCCAGAGGGCTACTTCCTGTTGCAAGCCCTAATGTTTGTGCACCGTTTTCCAATTTTTCTTTTAAGATATCAAAAGCAACTTTTCCACCTTCAATTGGATTTTCCACTTGAATAACTTTCATAATTTTGTCCTCCATATTCTTTATTTCATTATATGGTATAGACCAATTTTTGTCAAGTGAAAAACGGTTTATTTTTATTGAAATTATAAATATACTAAACAAATCAATTAAGAGTTCTACCCTTAAGCAAAAAAAGAGAGGAGTTTGACGTCCTCTCTTAAATCTTATATCAGAACCACTTCCTAATTATATTTTAGAAAATGATTCTTTTTCTTATATTATTTTTTACGTTTTGCAACCAAACCTAGACCTACCAGACCAAGTGCAGCACCAAGTGCAACAAGTCCAGATTTAGATTGTTCACCAGTGTTTGGCAACTCAGGACCTTTAGGTTTTTCTGGTGTTGGTGGTGTTACTGGTGTTGGTGGTGTTGGCGGTGTTGGCGGTGTTGGTGGTGTTGGTGGTGTTGGCGGCGTTGGCGGTGTTGGCGGTGTTGGCGGCGTTGGCGGTGTTGGCGGTGTTGGCGGTGTTGGTGGTGTTGGTGGTGTTGGTGGCGTTGGCGGTGTTGGCGGTGTTGGCGGCGTTGGCGGTGTTGGCGGTGTTGGCGGTGTTGGTGGTGTTGGTGGTGTTGGTGGTGTTGGCGGTGTTGGCGGTGTTGGCGGTGTTGACGGTGTTGGCGGTGTTGGCGGTGTTGGCGGTGTTGGCGGTGTTGGCGGTGTTGGTGGTGTCGGAGGTGTTGGCGGTGTTGGCGGCGTTGGCGGTGTTGGCGGTGTTGGCGGTGTTGGCGGTGTTGGCGGTGTTGGCGGTGTTGGCGGTGTTGGCGGCGTTGGCGGTGTTACCTTGTTGTTAAACTCAGTGTCTTCCGGCATTTGTGAAGTAAGGGTCAACACTTTACCATCCTTAGTTACAGTAACTCCAACAGTAGCTACCATCTTATCGTACTCAACTCCAGCCTCTGTACCTTTCACTTCTTCTACATGATAGATATAAGTACCTTCTTGACCACGTTTGAATTCAAGAGCTGAGAACTTGATCTTACCTTCAGCATCATTGCTTACGGTTTCAATCACGTTACCATCTTTGTCTTTCATTACGAAGCTGAATTCACCAGCTTTCAACGCACGACCTTCCAATTTCTTCGTGAAGTTGAATTCAACTTTCACTGGAATATTAACAACACGTTTTTCAGTTGGTTTTTCTGGTTTTTCAACTGATTTCTTAGTTGGATCATATTGGTGAACAATTTGAGAAGCTGTATTTTCAATATCTACACCTTCTTTAGCAGTTCCCTTGATACGTGCTGGAATATCAAACTTGTAGTAACGTCCAAATGCTAATTTAGCAGTGTCGATTACTTGAGTATTTTCTGCATCTCCAAGTGACTTAGTCAAGTCAGCCTTAGATGTAGCAGTAATGACACCATCCACAATTGAGATATCAAACTTAGCTGTTACATCTTCACCAGTTACTGAATCATAAGCCTTAATTTCAGCTACATTAACATCCAAGTTTCGCTATCATATTTATCTGTAATACCAACAGATTGAATATTGTGAGCTTCAGTGAATTTAGTTGTATCTAACCATACTTGGTAAACAACCTTATCACCCTTATGGAGTGTTTGAGTATTGATATTTTGCTTTTCATTATTATCAACTTTGTCCACGTATGGATCTTTGTTGGTATCAGTTACTTTATCAGTCAACTCTTTATCATCATCAAGGAGTTTATTTCCAGTGATATCAAATTTCTCTTCATTAAGAATATATTTCTCTGGATTGAACTCAGGAGTTTCTGGTGGAGTCACCTTGTTGTTGAACTCTTTGTCTGCTGGATCAGTTACGTTAGTGATGAGAGCTTTCGCTGTTCCGTCATGTTTAACTTCTACAGTTACTACTGCTTTCATCTCATCATAAGTAACAGTTCCATCAGTACCTTTCACTTCTTCAACAGTGTAGTTGTGAACGCCTGCTTCCTCTTTCTTGAATTCAAGTTTAGAGAACTTAACATTACCAGATGCATCGTTCGTTACAGTTTCAACAACTTTACCTGTTGAATCTTTAAGAACGAAGCTGAATTCGTTAGCTTTAAGCTCACGACCTTCCAAACGTTTAGTGAAGTTGAATTCTACTGATACTGGTACGCTGTTCACACGTTTTTCAGTTGGTTTGCTTGGTTTTTCAACAGTCTTGCTTACTGGGTTGTAGTAGTTTACAATTTGAGCCGCAGTATTTTCGATGTCTACTCCACCTTTAACGTCAGCTTTAACAGTTGCTGGAATGTCAAACTTGTAGTAACGTCCGAATTCGAATTTAGTTGTGTCGATGATTTGAGTATTTTCTGCGTCTCCAAGTGACTTAGTGAATCCAGCTTTAAGAGTTGCAGTCATCACACCATTTTCAACCTTGATGTCGAACTTGTCTGTTACATCTGCTCCACTTACTGAATCGTAAGCCTTGATAGCTGAAGCATCTACATCGACTTTTGTTTCATCGAAGTCATCAGTGATTCCTACAGATTGAACGTTGTCTTTGTTCGTTGCGTCAAATTTAGTTGTATCAAGCCATACTTGGTAGTAAAGTTTTTGACCAGGTTTAACAGTCTTAGTATTGATGTTTTGAGCTTCGTTGTTGTCAGTTCCATCAACATATGGATTTGTATTTGTTTCACCATATTTATCAGTCAACTCAGAATCATCATCAAGGAGTTTGTTATCAGTGATTGAGAATTTCTCTTCATTCAAGACATATTTCTCTGGTTGGAACTTAGGTTCTTCTGGTGGAGTTACGACGTTGTTGAACTCTTTATCCGCAATGTCGCCTACAGTTGCGATCAGAACTTTAGCTGTTCCATCGTGAAAAACAGTTACTGTTACATTCGCTTTCATGGTGTCGTATGTAACGGTTGCGTCCGAGCCTTTAACTTCTTCTACTGTGTAGTTGTGTACGCCTGCTTGTTCTTTCTTGAATTCGATTGCTGAGAACTTAACGTTTCCAGATGCATCGTTCGTTACAGTTTCAACAACTTTACCTGTTGAATCTTTAAGGACGAAGCTGAATTCGTTAACTTTAAGCTCACGGCCTTCCAAACGTTTAGTGAAGTTGAATTCTACTTCAACTGGTACACTGTTTACACGTTTTTCAGTTGGTTTGCTTGGTTTTTCAACAGTCTTGCTTACTGGGTTGTAGTAGTTCACAATTTGAGCCGCAGTATTTTCGATGTCTGCTCCACCTTTAACGTCAGCTTTAACAGTTGCTGGGATGTCAAACTTGTAGTAACGTCCGAATTCGAATTTAGTTGTGTCAATGATTTGAGTATTTTCTGCGTCTCCAAGTGACTTAGTGAAGCCAGCTTTAAGAGTTGCAGTCATCACACCATTGTTAACAGTAATATCGAATTTATCTGTAACTTCTGCGCCTGTTACTGAATCGTAAGCCTTGATAGCTGAAGCATCTACATCGACTTTTGTTTCATCGAAGTCATCAGTGATTCCTACAGATTGAACGTTGTCCTTGTTAGTTGCGTCAAATTTAGTTGTATCCAACCATACTTGGTAAACCAACTTGTCGCCACGTTTAACAGTCTTGGTATTCAAGTTTTTCTTTTTCGTTGTTTGATGCATCGTCCGCATATGGGTCCGCATTTGTATCTGCGTACTTGTCTGCCAACTCTTTATCATCATCAGAAGCTTGTCACCAGTGATATCGAATTTCTCTTCAGAAACAACGTATTTCTCTGGTTGGAACTTAGGTTCTTCTGGAGGAGTGACGACGTTGTTAAATTCTTTATCCGCAATGTCGCCTACAGTCGCGATCAGAACTTTAGCTGTTCCATCGTGAGAAACAGTTACTGTTACAACAGCCTTCATATTGTCATATGTAACGGTTGAGTCTGTACCAGCAACTTCTACTACTTTGTAACGGTAAACACCGAGATCATTGTTTGTGTATTTAAGGCTAGTGAATTTAATCTTACCATCCTTATCATTAGTTACTGTTTCAAGAACATTGAATTCATCATCGTCTAACAATTGGAAAGTAAACTCATTCGCTTTCAATTGACGACCTGCAAGAGCTTTCTTGAAGTCAAGTTCAATTTGAATTGGAACATTGTTGACACGTTTTTCAGTTGGTTTGCTTGGTTTTTCAACAGTCTTGCTTACTGGGTTGTAGTAGTTTACAATTTGAGCCGCAGTATTTTCGATATCTGCACCAGCTACAACATCGTCTTTCACTGTTGTTGGGATATCAAATTTATAGTAACGTCCGAATTCGAATTTAGTAGTATCGATAACTTGCGTGTTTTCTGCATCGCCAAGTGACTTCGTGAAGCCAGCTTTCAAGTTAGCAGAGATCACACCGTTGTTCACAGCGATATCGAATTTATCAGTTACTTCTGCACCTGTTACAGAGTCGTAGGCTTTGATGTCAGCTGCATTAAGATTTAATTTCGCTTCATCATAGTTATCTGAAATACCAACTGTTTGGATGTTGTCCTTGTTAGCTGCATCAAATTTAGTTGTATCCAACCATACTTGGTAGACTAATTTAGAACCACGTTCAACAGTCTTAGTATTTAAGTTTTCCACTTCATTATTGATGGTATTATCTGCGTATGGATTCGCGTTTGTTTCACCATATTTATCTGTCAACTCAGAATCGTCATCAACGAGCTTATTACCAGTGATATCGTATTTCTCTTTAGAAACAACGTATTTCTCTGGTTGGAACTTAGGTTCTTCTGGAGGAGTAACTGTATTGTTGAACTCTTTATCAGCGATATCGCCAACAGTTGCCACAAGAACTTTAGCTGTTCCGTCGTGAGAAACAGTCACTGTTACATTAGCTTTCATTGTATCGTATGTTACAGTTGCGTCTGTTCCAGCTACTTCTTCAACAGTGTAGTTGTGAACGCCTTCTTCACCCTTCTTGAATTTAAGAGCTGAGAATTTAACGTTTCCAGATGCATCGTTTGTTACAGTTTCAACCACTTTACCTGTTAAATCTTTAAGAACGAAGCTGAATTCGTTAGCTTTCAATTCACGGCCTTCAAGTTTCTTAGTGAAGTTGAAGGATACTTCAATCGGTACACTGTTTACACGTTTTTGAGTTGGTTTTTCTGGGTTTTCAACAGATTTGCTTACTGGATTATAAACATGAACGATTTGGTTGGCTTTATTTTCGATGTCCACTCCACCCGCAACGTCATCTTTAACAGTTGCTGGGATATCAAATTTATAGTAGCGACCAAATGCAAATTTAGTTGTATCGATAACTTGTGTATTATCCGCATCACCCAATGATTTGTTTACAGAAGTCTTGGATGTTGCTGTAATGACACCATTTTCAACCTTGATGTCAAACTTGTCAGTTACCTCATCACCAGTTTCACTGTCATATGCTTTAATATCAGCAGCGTTAACAGTTAACTTATCTGCATCATAAGTATCAGAGATGCCAACAGATTGGATGTTATTTCTGTCAGTGAATTTATTAGTATCTAACCATACTTGGTAAACTAATTTATCTCCACGTTCAACTGACTTGGTATTGATGTTTTCTGCTTCGTTGTTTGAAGTTCCATCTGTATATGGGTTTGCATTTGTAGCAGTGTACTCATCAGTCAACTCATCGTCATCATCTACAAGTTTTGATCCTGTAATGTCAAATTTCTCTTTGTTAAGAACAAATTTCTGGTTGGAATTCTGGTGTTTCAGGAGGAGTGATCTTGTTGTTGAATTCTTTATCATCAGTTCCTTCTGTTGATGTTCCATCAGCATTGACACCGCCAGTTGATGTTACGTTTGTTACAGTAGTCAAGGTGTGACCATTCTTAGCAACTTCAACTGTGACTGTTGCTTTCATAGTATCATAAGTCATACCAAGCTCTTCAGTAGATGGGATAACTTCTTCTACTGTATAAGTATGAGTTCCAACTTTAGTATTATCAAATAATAATTCAGAGAATGTTACAGTTCCGTCAGCTTTATTTGTTACTGTTTCAAGAGTTTGACCAGTTGAATCTTTAAGAACAAAGCTAAATTCGCCCTCTTTAAGTTCACGACCAGCCAATTTCTTAGTAAAGTCAAACTTAGTTACAACTGGAGAAACCACATAGTTGTTGAACTCAGTGTCTTCAGGCATTGTAACTGCTGCATTCAGGAGGCCAGTTGAAGCATCCTTAGTAACAGTAACTGTTACCACAGCATTCATTGAATCATAGTCAATGTTTGTGTCAGCTCCAGCTACTTCACGGACAGTGTATGTATGCGTACCTTCTTGAGCATAAGAGATTGCGTCAAAGGTGATTGTTCCATCTTGTGCATTCTTTTTAGTTTGGATAACATTACCGTTTTCAAGCAATTCAAACGTAAAGGCATTTGCTTCAAGTTCTTTACCTTCAAGTTTCTTAGTGAACTTGAATTGAGCATTGGTTGCAGCAGGTGTGAAGGTATTGTTAAATTCTTTATCTGCTGGAAGTGCTGCTACAGCAGTAAGAGCATGACCTGATTTGGTAACAGTAACTGTCACGTTAGCCTTCATGGTGTCATAAGTCATACCAGCTTCTTTTGTTTCTGGAATAACTTCTTCTACAGTGTACTTGTGAGTACCAACTTGTGCATTTGTGAATGTCAAATCGTCAAAGGCGATCACACCACTAGCATTGTTAGTCTTAGTTTGAAGAACAGTTCCGTTGGCATCTTTCAATTGGAAACTGAATTCACCATCTTTAAGAGTACGACCTGCAAGAGCTTTGCTGAAGTCAAATTGAGCTGTTACTGGTGCCACTACATGGTTGTTAAAGACTTTATCATCTGCACCAGTTGCTTCACCACCTGTTGAAGTCATTTCAGTCTTAGCTGACAAAAGACCAGTACTTGCATCTTTGGTTACAGTTACTTTAATTGCGATAGTCATTGCATCGTAGTCTACATCAGCTTTATCGCCTTTAACTTCTTTAACAGTATAGTTGTAGACACCCACTTGATCAAATGACAATTCGCTGAAATTAATCTTACCATTAGCTTTATTTGTTACAGTTTCATTAACATTGTTATCACCAGTCAAAGTGAAGCTAAAGTCACCTGCATTCAAGTTGCCATTTGAAAGTGATTTATCAAATTCAAGATTTACTTTAACAGGAGCTGGTGTGAAGGTATTGTTGAACTCTGTATCTGCAGGAAGTGTGTTTGTTGCTTTAAGAACATGCCCCCCTCCTTAGTAACAGTAATTGTCACTTCAGCTTTCATTGGGTCATAAGTCATGCCAGCTTCCTTAGAAGTAGGAATAACTTCTTCTACAGTATACTTGTGGATTCCAACTTGTGTCTTATCAAATGTCAAGTCATCAAAGGCTACAACACCTTCTTTAGTATTTGTCTTAGTTTGAAGAACCTTACCTGTTGAATCTTTAAGAACAAAGCTAAACTCGCCAGCTTTCAATTCACGACCTGCAAGAGCCTTGCTAAAGTCAAACTTAGTCTTAACAGGAGCTACGACATAGTTGTTGAAGATCTTATCATTTTCACCTTCAGCATGACCACCTCTTGATGTATAAACTGCTTGAACTTCAAGTTTATCTTGAGCGTTTTGAGTAACGGTAACTGTGAGAGTAACCTCCATACCATCATAGTCAACGTCCTTATCCGAACCAGCAACTTCTTTGATCTTGTAAGTATAAGTCCCAGGTTTTTCAAAGGTTAACTTGCTAAAGGTTGCCTTACCATTTTTTTTGTTGGTAACTGTTTCTTGATGTGTGCCACCTTCTTGTTTAAGGGTAAAGCTAAAATCACCATCATTTAAAGTACGTCCTTCAAGAACTTTACTGACTTCAGGGGTATAGGTTACTGGATCTACTTTTTCATAGTAGTAAACTGTTTCCTTATATGGCGTCAATCCATTAAGCAAGTCAACGTTTGTACCAATGCCGTTTACTCCCCTTACTAATTGGACATTTGGAGAAAGGTGTCCAATATTATCTCCAAGGAAAGGAATAAAGACTGTTTTCTTAGGTATGTATCCTGGAGCTTTTTGGAAGCCAAACTCCATTTCTTTACCATTTGGATAGTTTACTCCATTCTTATCCGTGAAAGGAATTGTGTAAAGTGGAGTCTTCTGAACAACTAAATCTTCTGTGTTTGCCTTTCCAGGTTTTATAGGCTTGGTTTCTGCTAGTAGCATATAGCCATCTGTACTTAAGGTACCGTTCGAACGCTTGCTCTGTTGCTTTGGATCAAGAAGATAGATACGAACGACAACTGAACCATCTTCTCCAACGATTTCTTGATACGCTTGATGCCCGCACGCTCCGCATCCATAAATTTAGTCCCAACAACATATGGACGAGAAACATAACCCGTCATACTATCAGCAGGAACTTCTTGATAGAGTTTGTAACCTGCAAACTGACGTTTACCTGAAGCAGTGAAGTTTTGACCTTCTGTAGCTGTCAAGGTGTACTTGGCTAATTCAACTTCATTACCGTTCGCCTCATAATCTTGAACAGTTGTGTCTGTTTTACTAGCATTATAGGTAGGATTGGCTTTGTCAACTACTTTATAGTGAGTGGTTTTGGTAACAACTCGTGGAATTTTGAAGTTACTATCCGTAATCGGGCGTCCATTATAGGTAGGCTCAACTACGTTCATAATATCAGTAGTTGTACGAGCAGCATAAACTGCGTTAAAAAGTGCTTGTTCTGTCGGTGTAAGTTGATGACCTGAATTTACTAGCGATGCAATTCTATCAGCCACCTTATAACCTGTTTGTAGAAAAGGCTGAACTGTTTTATCTGCTGCCATAGAAGTCTGATAGTCAACTTGTAAGGTCAACTCAGAGTTTGACTTGGTTGTTGTTGTAGAGAACTCCTGAACACCACTAGTAGCAGTGATAGTTTTTGTTTCAACTACAGCACCAGTTGTCTTATCGATCAATTCCGCAACAGAATCAGTTGAGTCACTAAAGTTCTTATAGATACGAACGTAGTAGTTGGTATTGTAACGTTCATTAAATTTTGTAAGATCTAAGATACTAAATGTATAGTAATCTCCAGCTTTTCTTTCATAACCAGCAGGCACATTCTGTGATTTAACAGTTGCACCAACAGGAACTGACATATCTGGATCTGCTGTTTCACCATCTTTAAGTGTAGTTGTAGTTGCTAATGCTTCTGTGTTATGGTCAGTTGCAGCACGACGGTTACGGCGACGGCCACCATTTGTAGCCAAAGCAGCGGCATTTACAGTATTTTCCGCTGCTAAGGCAAGAGTTGCTTTATCAACAAGTGGTTTTGCTTCAACCTTATCTACACTGACATTTGTATCAAGTCTAGTTGCCTCAGCTACTACTGAAAGTTCTACTTTAGGCTCAGATTTTTCCTCTGATTTAGATTCAGTCTTTTCTTCTGCCTTAGGCTTAGTTGCTACAACTTCTTCTACTTTTTGAAGCAGTTGCTGCTACTGGCTTAGAAGATTCTGGTTTTGCCACAGGGCTAACAGATATTTTTTTCTCAGTTTTTTTCAGCTTTTGCTTCTTCAGATTTAACTTCAGTTGGTTCTGATTTTACTTCTTCAGGTTTAACTTCAGGTGTTGATGTTTCTGACTTAACTTCTGAAGTATTAGAAGCAACTGGATTTGTCTCATCCGTAGATGACTCTTTAAACTTATTCTTGTCGACTAGTTCGGTATTCTCTGCTGTTTGTTTTGCTACAATCTCAGCAGCATTTACCGCGCTACCGTTAGCCATCATGAAGCTAAGGGTCGTTCCTAAGAAAACTGATGCGACACCAACTTTGTATTTTCTTAAAGAAAATCGTTGTTGCTCTCTTCTTATCATGTGATAAGTTCTCCTTTTTTTAACATTTTAACTAATAATATGTAAGATTATTGAGTTTTTCTAAAATAAAAATACTCTTCCCCATACTAGCAGTAACGCCAATAGTATACCATATCATAGCCTTTTTAAATCAAGAAAAAGGAAATTAACTTCATCCTCTTTTTGTAATTATTATTCGCTTTAATGACAATTAATTCGTTTAAAACCAATGTATGTTGGTGTCACTTTTTTTATATAATTGCATTCCAATAGCTTTTATACAAAAAAACAAAACTTTCACTTAATAATGTTATCTATATTAAAAAAATTCCAAACTTGTAAATTGAATATTTTTTTATTCAATTTACAGGTTTAGAAATAAATTATTGTTTTAGTAAAATTACTAATTACAAGATAGATATCTGATAAAGACCAATCCTAAAAATATATTTTTTTAGAGTACTTGATAAAGCCTGGTAACCAGAGACACTGAGGTGAAGGCCATCTGTTGTGAAGTCTGACTTGAGTTGACCTTTCTGATCTAGTAAGTTGTCAAAAACAGGCACAAATTCAACCTGCATATAGGCAGAGGCAAGGTCTTGATAGGCTTGGTTCCACGCCTTGATTTTCTCATTGGTACGAATATACACTGTTTGTTTAAAGTCCTCACCTTCATTGACAGGCAAGATGGAAACTAGCTTAATCTGTGACAGTGGATAATCACGAGAAATGGTTTGAATCACACTCTCGAGATTGGTTAGCGTTTGACTCATTGGAATATCTTTTCCAATGTCATTTGTCCCAATCAAAAGTACAATTTGATCCACTGCATCACCATAGAAGTGAGCATCAAGGTTATCTAGTAAAAGTCCGGTCTGATAACCACGAATACCTCTATTCACAATGGTCTTTGATGTACCTAGTAGTTCTTGCAAGGGATAGTACTCAATAATAGAATCCCCGATAAAAATAATATCTGGTTCAATTACCGAGATTTGATTAAGTTCACGATACTTGGTTTGAATTTTTTCCTGCTCTTTTAAGAGCCAGTTTTCTAATAGCTGTACTGCCAAGTTATTCTCCTCTTTCTAGCCAGTTCTCTAAAACTTTGTAAACACCTGCCTGACTGTTGGGTGGAGCTACTTTTGTCGCAACTCTCTTAACAGCCTCTTCTGCATTTTCCATAGAGTATGAAATTCCGGCCAACTCTAACATTTCAATGTCATTTTCACTATCTCCAAAAGCCATTATTTGTTCAGGTTTTAAGTTCCAACGTTTAAGCAATTCTACTAGCCCCCACGCCTTATGAATCCCATCTTGTAAGATATCAATACAGCCATAACCGCTGGAAACAGCTCGTACATGCCCATCAAATAAGTCATTAATTTCCTGTAAAACCGATTCGGATCGTTCTTCACCAACTACCATGCTCATCTTGAGAACACCACCGAAGAGATCAGAGTCAAATTCATCGACAAAGTTCATTCGTTGATAGAGCTTCTCAATCATCTCTGGAGTCATAAATTTATCAAGTTCTGTAAAAACAGTACCTTTCTTTACAAAACCACCATTCATCGCAGTTACGACAAACTGATCCTGACATTCTCTACCTTTAAAATGAGCTAAAGCCCTATCAACCATGGCATCATCCCAAGTTTGAGCTTGAATCAATTCATTATTTTCGAATATCCGAGCACCATTAGCAACCACGAGAACTACTCTATCTGCTAGATGTTCCAGTAATTGTCGCATTCGATGAACTTCATTTCCCGTTGCAATGACAAAACGAACTCCACGCTGATCTAGCTGATCTAAATTTTCTCTAGTCGAGGTAGATCCAGTTGTCCTTGAGGATTCAACAAAGTACCGTCCATATCCGTCGCTATTATCTTAATATCCATCTTGCTCCTCTTTTAATGTCACTACCACTTCAAACCTACATGCTCGTTCATTTCTTTATAGGCTGTATCAATCCGTTGCTTGGTGGTCTCGTCTAACTGACTACGGTATTTCCCACCCTCAATAAAGTCTTCCAGGATATAAGTTTGGTAAAGATAGAGTGGGTAGCCTTCTGGAGAATAGCCTCCCTTTGGAGTTCGACTCACCCAGCTTGGATGGGCTTGGGCAGTTTCAATAGTCGTTTTACCAGATTTCTTCTTAATGGTCACATCCATGAGAACTCCACGTTCCGTCCACTTGGCATTTTCAACATCCTGCATGGTTTCAATCCGTTGATTTGAGATGAAATTCCCCATAGAGTAAATGATAAGCTTTTTATCACCTTCTTTTTCAACCGTTTCAGCTGGTTCAACAACGTGAGGATGACCACCAAAGATAATATCTGCTCCCCAATCAATCATTTTATGGTAAAGTTTCTTTTGCTCCTCAGTCGGCTCAATTTGATACTCAACTCCCATCTGAGGCATGATAATTGTAATATCCGCCTCCTTCTCTGCTCGTTCAATTTCAGCCTTCATTTTATCTTCGTCTAAGTCTGAAAGATAACGATTATAATCCTCTTGAGAAATGCTCTGTTCAATGCCGTTAAAACCATAGGAATAAGCTAAATAGCAACTTTAATACCATTAACTTCCTTGATAACTAAAGGCGCCTCACTTCTAGATTCATGAGTATAAACCCCGACTGGTGTCATTCCTGCCTTTTCAATAGCATCTGCAGTTGAAACCACTCCCTCAATCTGAGAATCCAAGATATGATTGTGAGCCAAATCTAGCACTTGATAGCCTGCATCTTTTATAGCATCCATAACTTCACCAGGTGCATTAAACAAAGGATAACCTGCAAGATAGTGGTCTTTATTTACGGTTCCTTCAAAATCACCAAGAACTAAGTCAGCTTGCTTCAGCCAAGGTTTTACGTATTCAAAGTTTTCATGAAAATCGTAGGTGCCGTCTGATTTTTTGGCTGAAATGTAGATAATGTCATGATAGAGCAAATCACCATTTGCCATGATACGCGCACTCGTTTCTTGTTCCTTCTCTGCATTATTTGCCTGAGAACTTGACTCTTGGTGTGCGGAACTTGGATCACTACTGCTTAAAGAAATCCCTCGAGCTCCTTCCACTAATAAAGTAAGCATCATCGAGACAGCTACCGAAGCTAACAAGACCACAATAAAAGTGCGATTATTCCACTGCTTATAGTTCCTGAAAAACCGAACGGAATGTCTAATAGCTTGTAAAACGGGACCATTTTTTCTTCTACTACTACATTGTTCCATATCTTTTCTCCCATAATTTCAAAGTCATATTTCTTACTCTATTATACCACAGACAAATAGGTATTTCCTTTTATTATATTATTTTTTAGCAACTTCTGTGACTTTCTTTCTCATCTGTTTTGTGTTATCATGTAATTGTAATAGAAGGAAAGGAAAGGAAAGAATATGTCTGCTATAGAACGAATTACCAAAGCTGCTCATTTAATCGATATGAAAGATATTATCCGCGAAGGGAACCCTACTCTTCGTGCCGTTGCCGAGGAGGTCAGTTTCCCTTTGAGTGATCAAGATATCATTCTTGGAGAAAAAATGATGCAATTTTTGAAACACTCGCAAGATCCTGTTATGGCTGAAAAATTAGGTCTACGTGGAGGAGTTGGACTTGCTGCACCGCAGCTCGACATCTCAAAACGCATCATCGCCGTACTGGTACCAAATATCACTGAGGAAGGTGAAACTCCTCAAGAAGCCTATGACTTGCAGGCTGTCATGTACAATCCTAAAATCGTCTCACACTCAGTCCAAGATGCTGCCTTAGGCGAAGGAGAAGGTTGCTTGTCTGTTGACCGTGCTGTTCCAGGTTATGTTATCCGCCACGCTCGAGTAACTGTCGACTATTTTGATAAGGATGGAGAAAAGCATCGCATCAAACTAAAAGGCTACAACTCAATTGTAGTTCAACATGAAATTGACCACTTAAATGGCATTATGTTCTATGATCGAATCAATGAAAAAGACCCATTTGAAGTTAAAGATGGTTTGCTCATTCTTGAATAAAGAAAATCCCGTTGCAAGACGGGATTTTGTGTTATAATGAAGATATGAAAACAAACGATATTGTCTATGGCGTTCATGCCGTCACAGAAGCTCTTTTAGCAAATACTGGAAACAAACTCTACCTTCAGGAAGATTTACGAGGAAAGAATGTAGAAAAAGTTAAGGAATTGGCTACTGAAAAGAAAGTATCCATTTCTTGGACTTCCAAAAAATCACTTTCTGAGATGACTGAAGGAGCTGTTCACCAAGGTTTTGTCTTGCGCGTTTCTGAATTTGCCTACACTGAACTTGAGCAGATTCTTGCTCAGACACGCCAGGAAGAAAACCCACTACTACTAATCCTTGATGGTTTAACGGACCCACATAATCTTGGTTCTATCTTGAGAACAGCGGATGCAACCAATGTTTCGGGTGTCATCATTCCCAAACATCGAGCTGTCGGTGTTACTCCTGTCGTAGCAAAAACAGCAACAGGTGCGATTGAGCACGTTCCCATTGCTCGCGTGACTAATCTCAGCCAAACCTTGGATAAACTTAAAGAAGAAGGCTTTTGGACTTTTGGAACTGATATGAATGGAACTCCTTGCCACAAATGGAATACCAAAGGAAAGATTGCTCTCATCATTGGAAATGAAGGCAAAGGTATCTCTAGCAACATCAAAAAACAAGTGGACGAGATGATTACTATTCCAATGAATGGGCACGTACAGAGCCTCAATGCCAGCGTCGCTGCAGCCATTCTCATGTACGAAGTTTTTCGAAATCGACTCTAATAAAAAGTGAGGTTGGGACAAAAGATCCCGACCTCACTTTTTATTAGCAATCAAACTTTGACGCGGTAACTGATTGAACTTTTTGTTCTTCTTTTAGACTCCAAAAAGCTCCTAATCATCCTCGCGGTGCTGGAACTACGAAATCGAGACTTTGTCTATCGATTTCTGTCCCACCGCCTTTTTAAGAATGTTCGGTAATATATTTGTAGGCCTCTTGACCTGCGATAGCGCCATCTCCAACAGCTGTTGTAACTTGACGAAGGTCTTTTTGACGAACATCCCCAACCGCAAAGACACCTGTAACACTTGTCTTCATGTGATCATCTGTCACAATCCAACCTGCCTGATCGCGAATCTGCAACTCTTGGACAAAGTCACTAACAGGGTCTAAACCAACATAGATGAAGACACCACCAAAAGCTTGTTCTGTCACCTGACCTGTTTTAACATTTTCAATCACAACCGATTCCACACGGTTTTCACCCTTGATTTCTTTAACGACAGAATCCCAAATGAAGTTGATTTTTTCATTGGCAAAGGCACGATCTTGCAAGACCTTTTGGGCACGTAGTTCATCCCGACGGTGAACAATGGTAACAGATTTTGCAAACCGTGTTAAGAAGATAGCCTCTTCAACCGCGGAGTCACCTCCACCTACGACCAACAAATCCTGGTCGCGGAAAAAGGCTCCATCACAAACTGCACAGTAAGAAACTCCTCGACTATTGAGTTCTTCTTCTCCTGGAACCCCCAAGAGACGGTGCTTAGAACCAGTCGCCACGATAACTGTACGCGCTTCATAAACCTGGTCGTCTGTTACGACTTTTTTAAACTCACCATGATCCTCAACATTTTCAACGAAGCCATAGAGATGCTCAACACCTAGATTTTCAAGAGGTTCAAACATCTTTTCAGCTAATTCAGGACCACTGATATTAGCATAACCTGGATAGTTTTCAATGTCAGAGGTATTATTCATCTGACCACCAGGAAGTCCACCTTCAATCAAAGCAACTTTCAAATTGCTACGTGCTGCATACAAGGCTGCGGTCATCCCAGCAGGACCTGCCCCGATAATAATCGTATCGTACATTCACTTTCCTTCTTTCTCGTTGTAACTGTTTTTATTCTAACGGATTAAATCCCATTTTACAACTATTAAGCCTTGAGAACCAACAAAATGCTCATGGTTGCAAATGACAATACTGGAATTGTTAAAACTCCAATCATAATCATATCGTATAAATGGGCTTGACGTGCTTAGCAGTTTTGTCAACCCCAGACAGAGCTCTAAGTCCAATCCAGAGTCCCAAAATAATCAAGACCATTAGAATTGTCAACACTAAACTCTCTAAATACAAAGCAAATAGCTGAACTAGCATGCTCTCTCTCATTTCTATTAATTTTAAAGAGCAAACCCAGTTAGCCTAGCCAACTGAGTCTTTCTTATCTTCTATTATATCAAATATAGGTTCGTTTGTAACTAGCAAAGAATTCTTTTGTTCGTTCTTCTTTAGGATGATTGATAATCTCATCTGGTGTTCCAGACTCAATAATCTTTCCTTTATCCAAGAACAAAACCTTATCAGCTACTTGAGAAACAAAGGACATATCGTGACTGACTAAAATCATGGTTTGACCTGATTTAGCTGCATTAGCGATAGATCTTTCTACCTCACCAACCAATTCTGGGTCAAGGGCTGAAGTAGGTTCATCCAAGAGCAAGATTGCTGGCTTCATGGCTAAAGCACGCGCCAAAGCTACCCGTTGTTTTTGTCCACCTGATAAATGGCGAGGATAGTGCTGTTGACGATCTGAAAGACCAACCTTAGCCAACTCTTCTTTGGCAATCTTAGTTGCTTCTTCGTCGGAAAGTTTTTTAACAACTACCAAACCTTCCTTGACATTGTCTAAGGCTGTTCTACGCTCAAACAAATTGAACTGTTGGAACACCATGGACAACTTACGACGAAGAGTCAAGATTTCATCTTGAGTAATTTGAGAAAAGTCAACTTTGAAATCATCAATCTGAATACTTCCACTATCAGGTGTTTCCAGATAATTTAGGCTACGAAGAAAGGTTGACTTCCCCGCTCCTGAGGAACCAATCAAAGCTACTACTTCCCCTTTTTGAATATCTAAATTCAGATGATCCAAGACGGTTTGACCAGAAAAGGATTTGCTTAAATTTGAAATCTTAATCATTAGCGAAGGTCTCCTTTCACATCTGTTTTCGCATTATCTGGTGCTTCGATTGCCATTTTTCTCTCAATAAAACGACCAAGATTTTCAATAGCGATATTTACCACCCAGTATACAAGGGCAACTGAGATGAAACGTTCGAAGTAACGATAGTCGGCACCACCCAAAATCTGAGCTTGGGCAAAGACTTCTACAACACCTGCACTAAAGGCTAGGGAAGTCCCCTTAGTCAAACCGATTAGGGAGTTAATCAAGGTTGGAGTCGCTACTACTGCTGCATTTGGAATAATCACACGACGGTAAACTTGTGCACGTGTCATTCCAAGACTACGAGCGGCTTCAATCTCTCCAGGATTGACAGAAAGAATAGCGGCACGGATAGTTTCACTAGCGTAAGCTGCTTCGTTAAAAGCAAAAGCTACAATGGCAAAAGCTGCGGCTGGAATCGCATTGATATTAAAAGCAGTTCCCCATTGTTGATTCAACGCTTTTAATGCTAGAGGAATTCCATAGTAAGTCAACATCAACTGCACTAGGATTGGTGTCCCTTTTAAGAAACTAACAGAGAATGCTTGTAATGGATAAAGAATTCTAACGCGATTAATTTTTACAATAGCAAAAACCAAGGCCAAGATTATACCAAAAAAAGCACCAAATACTGTCAACATCAATGTTGTTGGCAATTGTTGTACAATTCTTGGAATCCCATCAAAGACAGAACGAAAACTAAACAGTTTGCCGTCTGGAATATACTGCATCAAGTTTTGGTACCAATCTGATGCTAAAATTGTTGTAACATTCATAGAAACATCCTCTCCTGATAATGAATCATTCTATCATACTTCTGCCTAGATTTAAAATATTTGCTACGAGCAGAAGAGACTTTGTCTACCTACTAGTTTATCATACTTTAAAGCGTGAGGTTATATATTTTACCTATCAAGGAGATAGAAAAAAACTATTTCAAATCCAAGTTGTCGTAGGTTTTACGATAACCAATCTGCTTCACAGCACCATTCTCCACTAATATAGGACGTTTTAATAACATACCATCACTGGCCAAGAGTTTGGCCGCTTCTTTTTTGGATAAAGTTCCAACCTTGTCTTTTAAACCCAGTTCACGGTATTTAATACCACTAGTATTGAAAAATTGCTTCAACTCAAATTCTGAAGTTTCAAGCCAATTTAAAATGACTTCTTCACTCGGAGTTTCTTCTACAATATGAACATCTTTATACTCTAATCCGAGTTGATCTAACTCTTTTTTGGCTTTTTTACAAGTTGTACATTTTGGATATTCGATAAATTCTAACATTTTTTCTCTTTCTATTTTTTATTTTCTTGATAACTTGCACCTTCATGATTCAAGAGCCAAGCCTTCTTATCAAGTCCCCAAGCATAGCCTGTCAGACGTCCTCCAGCACCTAGCACACGGTGACAGGGGACAAGAATAGACCAGGGATTGCGCCCTACTGCTCCTCCGATTGCTTGGGCAGAAGCTACTTGCAAGTCCTTAGCTATTTGTCCATAAGTAACAGTCTGACCGAAAGGAATTCCCCGCAAGTAGTTCCAGACTCTTTTTTCGAAATCACTACCGACAGGAGCCAAAGGTAACTGAGACAAATCTTGATTTTGTCCTTTAAAATAAGCATCTAAACAGCTAGCAATTTGATTTAAAATGGGATGACTTTCAACAGCAGTTACATCATTTTCAGATAATCCCTTCTCAAAATCACTCTCTTCCTCAACCCATATCCCAAACAGATAGTGATCATCTGCTACCAAAGATAAGATTCCAATCGGAGACTTATACAGCATCTTTGCATACTTCTTAGACATTTGATTTTAATTTTTGGTAGGCCAAGCGTTCTCCATCTACTGGAACTTTACCGACCTGTTTAAAACCAAGCTTTTCAAAGATATGTTGCATGGCCTTGTTTTTAGCATGTGTATCTGAACGAAAATCTAGGTAATCAAAGCCTTCAATCAAGCCTTCCAAGAAGGTCTGGGCAACACCTTGGCCTTGGACATCTCTAGAAACCGCAATCCGATGAAATACAAGGTATTCCGGTTCTCTTCCCTCCCAACTTCCATTATAAATGGCTTCATAAGCTTTTTCTGGACTTTTAGTCACTGCTGCATAGGCTAAAAGTTCTCCTTCGTCCAAGGCTACATAAGCCTGACCAGAGATGATATCTTCAATAATCGTGTCGGCATTTGGGTAATCATTTTGCCACTGGGTGCTACCAGCTTCCGCCAAGCATTTTTTAGCATCCTCAATCACCTGCATAATTGCATCTACTTCGTTTGGAAAGGCTAAACGAATTTCCATCTTATCTCCTCTTTTCTGACTAGTTTCTCTCATCATAGCATAATTTAAGGGTTTCTACAAGCAGTTAAAACTTGACTTTTTATTTCTATTATTTTATAATCTAGTTATCGAAACTAGATTAACAGGAGTTGGAAATGAAAGCTACTTTTTCCTACCCAGAATGGGACGAAATTCCAAACATTGATCTCTATTTGGATCAGGTCCTACTTTATGTGAATAAAGTTTGTTCCCCTATTTCTCTTGCTAAAGAGAAGGGTTTAACTGCATCAATGGTGAACAACTATGTGAAGCACGGCTATATCAGTAAACCTGAAAAGAAAAAATACCAACGCAAACAAATTGCCCGATTGATTGCTATCACAACACTCAAGTCTGTTTTTTCAATCCAGGAAATTGCTCAAACCCTAAACACCCTACACACAGAGACTAACTCACAAGAACTTTACAATGCTTTTGTGGACTATATGAATGAAGACCTAGATCCAGCTAATCCAATCATTCAAGCAAGCTGTCAAACGGTCAAACTTTATCATCAAACACTAGCACTAGTCTATACAGAAAATGAATAGGAGGAAACAAATGAATACTAGTTTTAAACTTAGCAAGCGCCTTAGTTTTGGAGAAGAAATAGCAAACAGTGTCACCCATGCTGTAGGGGCACTTATCATGCTGATTTTGCTCCCTATCTCATCGACTTATAGTTATGAAGCTCATGGATTTTTATCGTCTGTCGGTGTGTCCATCTTCGTCATCAGCCTCTTTCTTATGTTTCTTTCATCGACTATTTATCATTCTATGGCTTATGGTTCCACTCATAAGTATGTCTTGCGCATTATCGACCATTCCATGATTTATGTTGCGATTGCAGGTTCTTATACTCCTGTCGTTTTGACCTTGATGAATAACTGGTTTGGTTATCTGATTATCGCCATTCAGTGGGGAACAACTATTTTTGGTATTCTTTATAAAATCTTTGCCAAAAAAGTCAATGAAAAATTTAGTCTGATACTCTACCTCATCATGGGTTGGCTAGTTGTGGCTATCCTACCAGCAATCATCAGTCAAACAAATCCAATCTTTTGGACTCTTATGGTATCAGGTGGGCTTTGCTATACAGTTGGTGCTGGTTTTTATGCTAAGAAGAAACCTTACTTCCACATGATCTGGCATCTCTTCATTCTGGCAGCTTCCGCTCTCCAATACATTGCCATTGTTTATTACATGTAAAAATAGGCCGGGAAAATCCCGACCTATTTTTATTTGCACATATTGATAAAGTATTGATGCAAGCGAAGATCATTTGTCAATTCCGGATGAAAGGAGGTCACTAGCATATTCTTTTCTTGAGCAGCAACGATTTGATTGTTCACTACTGCCAGAACATCAACACCTTTACCAACTTCACTAATAATAGGTCCACGGATAAAAGTCATGGGAATCTTGCCAACACCCTTGCAGTCAGCTTCTGTATAAAAGCTTCCTAGCTGACGTCCATAGGCATTGCGCTCTACTACTATGTCCATGGTCGCTAGATGACTTTCCTCTTGAGAAGTGATTTGTTTTGCTAGCAAAATTAAACCCGCACAAGTTCCAAAGACTGGTAAACCATTGAGAATAGCCTCTCTTAGAGGAATGAGCATCTGCTGATCTCGCAACAGTTTCCCCATAGTTGTAGACTCTCCCCCTGGCAAGATTAACCCCGACAGGTCACTCTGGTGTTGCTGAAATCTTCTAGGTTTCGCAATTCAATACTTTCAACTCCTAGTTGAGCAAGCATTTTCTCGTGTTCTACAAAGGCACCTTGCAAGGCCAAGATTCCGATTTTCATCTATTTTCCTCGCTCAGCCATGAGAATTTGGATTTCATTCTCATTGATACCAACCATGGCTTCTCCCAAGTCTTCCGAGATTTGAGCCAGAATTTGAGGATTCTGATAATTGGTAACAGCCTTGACAATTGCTGCCGCACGTTTAACAGGATCACCTGACTTAAAAATCCCTGAACCAACAAACACACCTTCTGCACCTAGCTGCATCATAAGAGCAGCGTCCGCTGGTGTTGCAACCCCTCCAGCTGCAAAGTTAACAACTGGTAATTTCCCATGTTCGTGGACATATTGAACTAATTCTACTGGAACTTGGAGTTCTTTTGCTGCGACATAGAGTTCATCTTCACGGAGGTTTTGAATGCGGCGAATTTCTTGATTCATCATACGCATATGACGAACCGCCTGAACGATGTCTCCTGTTCCTGGTTCCCCTTTTGTACGGATCATAGAAGCTCCTTCAGCGATACGGCGCAAGGCTTCTCCTAGGTCTTTAGCACCACAAACAAAAGGAACTTGGAATTCTTTCTTATCCACATGGAAACGATCGTCAGCTGGAGATAGCACCTCACTCTCATCGATATAGTCAATCTCGATGGCTTCTAAGATCTGTGCTTCAACAAAATGCCCAATTCGAACCTTGGCCATAACTGGAATGCTGACTGCGTCTTGGATTTCCTTGATCATCTTTGGATCGCTCATACGAGAGACACCACCAGCTGCACGAATATCAGCTGGGATTCGCTCCAAGGCCATAACAGCTGCCGCACCTGCAGCCTCAGCAATTCTTGCCTGTTCAGGATTTTGAACATCCATGATAACCCCACCCTTGAGCATCTGTGCCAAATTCTTATTTAATTCATAACGATTTTCAGTCATTTTCTCTTCCTCAATAGTTGTATTGGTAGCTACAATTTTATTTTAAGGTAGAAATGACTCAAGTACAAGATAAAAAAAATCGATTTGTCTGGGTACAATTATCTCAATCATCAAAAAAGTACCCATATAGGGTACTCTTATTTCTTAGATTTTTTTAATGTTTTTAACAAGATAAAACAGATATCCTGAAACCATATAGGCAACAAAGATAGTAGCTGCCCATCTAAAGACAAAGCCCCAACCATATTTATTAGCATTTAAAAAAAGAAATAGGGGAAGGGATTGTCCTTAGCATTTGGAATATTCATTTTAAGAACTAAAACCGTTTGAGAATAGCAAAATCATATAGAGCAAAGGCAAGACGGTCCACACATAGGGATCAAACCACTTATATTGGCGATTCTTATCAAACAAGAGCGTATCTGCTAGAAAACCAGAGGGGCACAATATAATGGCAAAGGAAATTTTTCCAAACGGTAAAAAAATCTGTTGCGATCGGTAGCTAGCATAAAATGATAAATGACACAGGTGATCATGATACTCATGGTAACGCCACCTTTGAGTCGTAAAATACCTGGGTTTTGCCAACTATTATCGTCACTACGCATCTTTAGTAACAGATAAGCTGTAAAAAGTGTTACCAAAAGGTTAGAAAGCACTGTGTAGTAGAGCAACATCCCAAAACCACCGTGCTTGGTTATTTCCAAATAAACACCAAGAAAAGCAGCGATAAATAGAAGAACACGACTATAAAATATAATTGTTTTATTTCTCAACATCATTAAATCTTCTTCACAAATTCTGATTTAAGTTTCATTGCACCAAAACCATCAATCTTACAATCGATGTTGTGGTCGCCCTCAACAATACGGATGTTTTTAACACGTGTCCCTTGCTTAAGGTCTTTTGGAGCACCTTTGACCTTAAGGTCTTTGATCAAGGTTACTGTATCTCCATCAGCCAATTTATTTCCATTAGCGTCGATAGCAACAAGGCCTTCTTCAACCTCAGCTTGCTCAGCAGGATTCCATTCATAAGCACACTCTGGGCAGACTAGTAAAGCTCCGTCTTCATAGACATATTCTGAATTACATTTTGGGCAATTTGGTAGATTGTTCATTTTATCTCCTTCTATTTTTCATGATGGTTTGATTGTCAAATTTTTCGTTAACAAAGACTATTATACCTTAAAAATTAAAAAAATTTGACAATTGCTAAAAACCGACTCACCACTATCGTGGTCAATCGGTTAAAATTTCAAATTAAAAAAATGTTTGACTGCTTCTGATTTAATTTTTTTCGACAACTTCTAAAAATACTTAGTCCTGTCGTGTCCAGATAGATTGCATCATCTGCCTGCTTAAGAGGAGAAGTTTCACGATGACTATCTTTATAATCACGCGCAGCAATCTCTTCTTTCAAAGTTTCCAAATCTGTTTCGATCCCCTTTGAAAGATTTTCCTTATAACGTCGTTCTGCACGTTCATCCACTGAAGCAACAAGAAAAATCTTCAATTCAGCCTTAGGCAAGACCACTGTACCAATATCTCGACCATCCATGACGATTCCGCCTTGTTGGGCAATTTCTTGCTGGAGGGCTACCAATTTTTCACGGATAGCTGGAATAGCTGCAAAAGCAGATACAGCATTAGTTACTTCATTTTCTCGGATTGGATTGGTAACATCAACGTCTCCAACAAAAACAAGCTGTTCTCCTGTTTCGGCACGACCAAAACTAATCGGATATTGTTCCAATAATTCAAGAAGTCGAGATGACTCTTCTGGGCTTACTTGGTTGTTTAAAGCAATGTAAGTCGCAGCACGATACATGGCACCTGTATCCAGATAAGTATAGCCAAAGTCCCTAGCAATAATCTTAGCTACTGTACTCTTACCACTTGAAGCTGGACCATCAATAGCGATCTGAATTGTTTTCATTCTAACTCCTATCTTGTCTTAAGGACATCACCAGGATTTGCAAACCAAGTTCCTGAAGACATATGACCAGGGTTCAAGGCTTCAAGCTGGGCAATAGAAATGCCTGCTCTAGCTGCAATAGCTGCCTCACCTTCACCTGCAAGGACAGTAATGGTTCCCTCAGCATTTGTATGTTCCTCTGAACTACTTGAAGAAGTTGATTCTGCTTCAGAACTTGATGCTTCAACTGAACTACTTGATGATGTTGAAGAAACTTCCTCTACCTTAGGCGCAGAAGAATCATGAAAATCTTTCAAGGCTGCCGTACGATCACTTCCACCGGATGACAGGTAGATTAGAATAGCAATCATACCGACAACGATAACAAAGAAAATACAAGCCAAAATCGTTAAAATACGATTAGCTCCTACTCCTGATTCCTTATTTCCTCTGCTTCTGCGTTCCGAACGACTTTCCTCGATATCGTAAATATCTTCTTGCCATGGTTCCTTTTCCATACCTTACTCCTTGTTTTTTTTCTAATTTCTTATTACAATATAAATATGAAAATCACACTTATACCTGAACGATGCATTGCCTGCGGGCTATGCCAAACCTATTCTGATTTATTTGATTACCATGATAATGGTATTGTGCGTTTCTATGATGATCCTAATCAACTAGAGAGAGACGTCCCAGCTAGTGAAGAGTTGCTAGAGGCTGTAAAACAGTGTCCTACTCGCGCACTCATCAAAGATTAATTTGTCATCAGTGGTGATTCGATTTCCAAATACCACTTCCTCTAGTTTAGCATATTTTTCCAGAAAATTATAGTCTTTTGAAGGACTTATTTTTAGCAAATCTTATCTTGACTCACTCTGTTCTTTTATCAGATAGAGGGGTCTTTTTTTCGTTTCCAGATAAATTTTACTGATATATTTTCCGAGAATCCCAATCGTCAATAATTGGACACCACCAAGAAATAGAATGACAGCCATCAGAGAGGTCCAACCAGAAGTTGGATTGCCAAGTAAGAGAGTACGGACAACTACAAACAGTGTCATCACCAAAGCCAGAAAACATGATGAAAGACCCGCAACAAAAGCTAATATCAAAGGAAAATCGGAAAAATTCACAATCCCTTCGATAGAGTAGAAAAAGAGTTGCCTAAAGCTCCAACTAGTCTTACCTGCCCGCCTTTCAACATTAGGGTATTCTAGATAGTAAGTGCGAAAACCAACCCAGGCAAAGAGCCCTTTGGAAAAGCGATTGTATTCTGTCAATTCCAACACTGCATCCACAACTGATCTTCTCATCATTCGAAAATCACGGACACCCGATGGAAGAGCTACTGGGCTAATTTTTTGCATGAAACGATAAAAAAGATCGGCGCAGAAACTACGTAAAACGGGTTCCCCGTCTCGACTAGTTCTCCTAGTTCCAACACAATCCAAGTCTGGATTCTGATCTAGTAGTTCTTTCATCTCAAGCAAGAGGCTTGGTGGATCTTGAAGGTCTGCATCCATAACCACTACCAAGTCTCCACTTGCTTGCTGTAAACCTGCATATAAGGCCGCTTCCTTCCCAAAATTTCGCGAGAAAGAGATATAATGTACTGCAGGATTTTTCTCTCGATAAACCTTTAGAACGTCCAAAGTCTTATCAGTCGAACCATCATCTACAAAAATGTATTCGATTTCTGTTCCCAAATCTGGGATCAGTGCTTCAAGAGTTTGATAAAAAAGAGGAAGTACTTCCTCTTCGTTTAAACATGGGACTATGATTGAAATCATCATCTTAGTCTTCAAATCCATTTGGATGCTTGCTTTGCCAACGCCATGCGTCTTCACACATTTGAGTAATACCAAGTCCAGCTTCCCATCCTAGCTCTTCCTTAGCTTTTGCTGGATCTGAGTAGCAAGCTGCAATATCACCTGGGCGACGTTCAACAATACGGTAAGGAATTGGACGTCCGACTGCTTTTTCCATATTTTGGATAATTTCAAGAACTGAGTAGCCTTTTCCAGTACCAAGGTTGTAAATGTTTAGTCCTGAACCTTTTTGAAGTTTCTTAAGTGCCGCAACGTGCCCTTTTGCTAGGTCAACGACGTGGATATAGTCACGTACACCTGTTCCATCTTCAGTATCGTAGTCGTCTCCAAAGACCTGAACTTGTTCCAACTTACCAACTGCAACTTGTGTCACATATGGAAGAAGGTTATTTGGAATACCGTTTGGATTTTCTCCTAGGTCACCACTCTTATGTGCTCCGATCGGGTTGAAATAACGAAGCAACACAACGTTCCACTCTGAATCTGCTTTATGGATATCTGTCAAGATTTCTTCAAGCATCAGTTTTGTACGACCGTAAGGGTTGGTAGCTGAAAGAGGGAAATCTTCTAGGATTGGGACTGTATGAGGATCTCCATAAACAGTTGCTGATGAACTGAAGATGATATTCTTACAGTTTGTCTCTTCCATAACTTTCAAGAGACTGATAGTTCCAGCAATATTGTTATCATAGTAGGCAAGTGGGATACGTGTAGACTCACCTACAGCTTTCAAACCAGCAAAATGAATCACACCTGTTGGTTCTTCATGTTTGAAAATATCACGAAGTGTATCTGTGTCACGAATATCTGCTTCGTAGAAAGGAATTTCTACCCCAGTGATTCTTTCGACTACTTCAAGACTTTTACGACTACTGTTTACCAAATTATCCACGACAACTACTTGGTGTCCAGCTTGGACCAATTCAATGACAGTGTGAGTTCCGATAAAACCTGCTCCACCTGTTACCAGAATTTTTTCTTGCATTTTATTTCCTCAATTCTTGGATTATTTTTTTCATTTTACCATTTTTGATAGGGAAAGTCATTTACTTTCCTAAGACTATCGTAAAAAATTAGGTAAAAAGTTTACTATTATTTCTTTTTAATGTATCTTTCAGTCGGATAATCTGCTGGATCCAATACTCCTTTTCTCCCTTGAAGCATTTGAGCTAGATGATAACCGATAATAGGACCAGTAGTTAAGCCTGAAGATCCTAGACCACTTGCTGTATAGACTCCTGATAAGTTTGGAACCTGTCCGAAAAATGGAGAAAAGTCACTCGTATAAGCCCGAATTCCTACACGTTCACCAGATAAAACTGCATCCTTTAAACTCGGATAAAATGGATTCGCTGCCTCAGCCATTTGTTGGAGCAAATTTTTATCGACTGTAAGATCAAATCCCATGTCATTCTCATGGGTAGCTCCTAGAGATAACTTGCCTCCAGGAAATGGTATCAAATCCCACTCACCTTCCGGCATGACAACAGGATAGCTTGCCATGTCTAAATCAACCTGATAATCTCTAAGTTGACCTTTTTGAGGACGAACATCCACCTCATAGCCTAAAGGCTCCAAAATGTGTCCAAGCCAAGCTCCCGTAGATAAAATTACTTGATCAAATATTTGATTGTCTATCTGATAGCCTGATAATAAAGGGGTTAGACTAACCTCTTTATTTACGACCTTAACCTGACTGGCATCCAGTAAACGACTCACTAGGAGTTGCCCATCTACTCGAGCTCCACCAGAAGCATAAAGCAATCTCTCAAATCCCTTTAGACCAGGGAATAACTTACTCGCAGACTCTTGATCCAGAATGGCTAATTCCCCTATTAAGGAAGATTCATCTCTACGTTGCAAGGCTAGTTGATAGAGTTCCTCTAGTTTGGACTCATCTTTTTTAAGAAGAAAGACTCCTGAGCGTTGATAAAAATCCACCTTTTGACCAGATTTTTCTAGGTCAGCTAATAAATCTACATAGAAATCAGCTCCTAGGCGCGCCATCTTGTACCAGACCTTATTGCGTCGTTTAGAAAACCAGGGGCTGATAATCCCTGCCGCTGCCTTGGTCGCTTGTCCGTGCCCATGATCAAAGACAGTTACTTCGATATCAGTTTCTTTAGAAAGATAGTAGGCAGCCGTTGCCCCTACAATTCCTGCTCCTACAATGGCAACTTTTTTCATTGTCTTCACCTTCTAACTAGATATGATGGAATGGATTTGTCGATGCCTGACTTGCGATAACCTCTAAAGGCCAATCATTTTCTTCCTTCCATTCGTTCAGGAACGCTGCAATTTTTTCAACAAAGAGAACTTCAATATAGTGGCCTGGATCCAGAGCCAACAAGCCGTCTGACAACATATCTTGGGCAGTGTGGTAATAGATGTCACCAGTAATGTAGACATCTGCTCCTTTTGCTATTGCATCAGAGTAGAAAGACTGCCCACTGCCACCACAAATAGCTACTCTTGAGATTGTTTTTTGCAAATCAGTCTCTTTATAATACACCATACGAAGACTATCTAGACTAAATACTTCCTTAACATGACTAGCAAATTCTTCAAACGTTTGAGGTTTAATATTGCCAATACGTCCAATGCCACGTTCTGGACCTGTTTCTTGCAGATACGTTGTATCCTTAATATCTAACAGTTGGCAGAACCAATCATTAAGACCATTTTCAACGATATCAATATTAGTATGACTGACGTAGACGGCAATATCGTGCTTTATGAGATCGATATAAATCTGATTTTGAGGGCGACTAGCTACCAAGTCCTTGATAGGACGAAAGATAGGCGCGTGCTTGACGATAATCAAATCGATACCCTTTTCAATTGCTTCAGCGACTGTCTCTTCACGAATATCAAGGGTAACCATGACTTTTTGGATGTCCTTGTCTAAGGTACCAATCTGCAAACCACGACTATCGCCTTCCATAGAAAATTCTTGTGGGCAATAGTCTTCATAACGCTTAATCACTTCACTTGCTTTCATGAAGCACCTCCTTAATGGCTTGAATTTTATCAGCCAGAACCTGACGTTCTTCTTGATTTTTTTCTGGAATTTGACTAAGGGCAAATCCTAGCTTACTTGCTTCTTTTTGCCATTTCTGAACAAATACGGGACTGACTTCTCTTGCCAAAAAAGGACCAAAACGGGTATCTCTTTCTGACAATTTCATTTCACCAGTTTCTGCAACTATGATCTCGTAAAATTTCCCAGCTTCCTCTAAAATACTTTCAGCTACAATCTGAAATCCATGCTCTTGTAACCAACTACGTAACTCATCTTCACGATTATTAGGTTGAAGAATCAAACGCTCAACATTGGCTAGTTTGTCCAATCCTTCTTCTAATATCGTAGCAATCAAGTGACCTCCCATCCCAGCAATAGTGATAACAGAGACCTGATCACTTTCTTCGAAAGCTGCTAAACCATTGGCTAAACGAACCTGAATTTTCTCAGTCAAGCCATGACTCTCAACATTTTTAACTGCAGATTGATAAGGACCTACTACTACCTCTCCTGCAATAGCACGTTCAATACGACCTTTTTCAACTAGTTCAATCGGTAAATAAGCATGATCGCTCCCGACATCCAGTAAAACGGCTCCTTGGGGAACAAAAGAAGCTACTGTTTCTAATCTCTTTGAAATCATCTTCTCTCACTTTCAAAAACTCTATTTCCCTTTATTATACCATATTTTATCTGGCAATCCTGCACCTAAAAAAGACCGCAATCATGGATTGCAGTCTTTCTCTATTTTCTAGATTGATAACGACTTGTCAAGATAAAAATCACAGTAAAGATTAACATCAAGATGCCATAGACAGGTAATGTTTGACCTGTAAGCGTTGAAATTTCCAGTAGTTTGGATTCTTGGAAATAGAGCTGTCCCAAGGAAGCCACCTATTGACCAAATAATCAAAAGTACACGCCACAGGCTAAATGGCAAGCAGGCTCTAACTACAGACATGAAACCAATCGATGCCAATAGATAATACAAAAGTGTCGAAATTTCAATGGCTGACCAACCTTGACTGGTTCCAAAAATTTTAACAAAGAGAACACTAAAGACTACCATCAAGGCACTTGGTAAAGCACGGAGCATGGATTTTCTGAGAAAGTTTTGTTCCACAGGTTTGATATTTCGTTCAAAAGTTAATACAAACGGTGGGAATCCTTCTACGAACTGGTCAATCATAGTTATCTGAATCGGAATGAATGGGAAAATCAAAATCCATTCAGTACGTCCCAACAATGCACTCGCAATACAGATAACTGCTAACAAGAAAGAATAGATGGTCTTAATCAAGAAAATTGGAGCAATGTGGGCAATGTTATTGACCACACGACGACCTTCGAAGAGAATCTCAGGAACATCATTAAAGTCTGAGTTCAAGAGAACCAGATTTGCAATCTGACGAGTCGCTGGATCTCCTTCAGCCATAACGATGGAGCAGTCTGCCTCACGGAGAGCTAGGATATCATTGACACCATCCCCTGTCATAGCAGTCGTATGACCTGCTTTTTTCAACGTTTGGATGATCAGTTTCTTTTGATGAGGCGAGACACGTCCGAAAATTGCTGTCTCCTCAGCCATGGCAACCAACTCTTCATCAGTAATTTTCGAACAATCTACATAGCTCTGATAGTCTGCAAAACCAGCTTTTTGAGCAATACTTGAAACGGTAACTGGATTATCACCAGAGATAATTTTCAGCCCCACTTCCTGAGAACGAAGATAGTCTAGCGTCTCAGCAGCACCTTCTCGAATCGGATCTAGAATCTCAAGCAAAGCCAAAGCCTGAATATCAGATGTCTTGTGATGGTCAAGTTTTTCTTGACTGAGCGCTAACACCAAGACACGAGATCCTCGTTCAAGAGCTTCTCTAGCTTCAGGAACTTCAGCATCCAACAACATCTCCGGTGCGCCTAGAAAAACAGTTCCTAGACCTTCCAACTCCATTGCTCCCCATTTTCGATCGCTTGAAAATGGAAGACTAGAAATCATCGGATAAACTACCTCTCCCACAAAACGCTTTCGAATAGCTTGAGCTGTTGGATTTTTATCCTCACTGTGTGCCATATAGCTGGTTAGTATTTTGGCAATAGCATCTTTATCAAAAGTCTGGGTCAGAGGAAGGACAGTCTCAACCTGCATCTTCCCTTGGGTGATAGTTCCTGTCTTATCCAAACAGAGCATATCGACACGTGCTAAGGTCTCAACAGAATACATCTCCTGTACCAAAACCTTTTTCAAACCAAGCTTGATAACAGCGGTTAAGAGAGAGGTGATAGTCAAGAGCGCGATTCCCTTAGGCAACATCCCCAAAAGGGCTGTAGATGAATTCACTACAGAAGACTTCAGTGGTAAACCTTTCAAGACCAAAGCTTCAAGCAAAAGAGCAATACCAAAAGGAATGATAATTTTCCCAGTAAAGCCGGCTAGCTGGTCTAATGATTTCATGATACGAGAGTTAATTGGCTTCACTGTTTTAGCTTCAAGCATGAGTTTAGCAGCATAGTTATCCGCCCCAACATGATGTACCTGAGCGAGGACAGAACCACTTGCAAGAAAACTACCTGACAACATTAGGTCTTCTACTTCTTTTTGCACCAAGTCGCTCTCGCCCGTTAACATGGCTTCATTGACTTCTGCAAAACCTTCTAATACAATTGCATCACTTGGAATTTGATCCCCTGCAGACAAGCGAATCACATCATCCAAAACAAGCTCTTCTGGATCCAAAGCTAACTCTTGCCCATCACGAATGGTCGTGATCTTTTCCTTATTCAAGAGATTGAGTTTATCAACCATATGTTTGGCACGTAGCTCGGTTACAATCCCAGAAAATGCATTAAAGCAGATAACCGCAAAAGAAAAACTAGGTTACTCCAGGCTTGAACAAAGGCAAGTGCTAAGGCAATAGCAAAGTTTAAAGCATTGAAGAGAGTAAAAACATTTCGTTTTACAATCTGCCAAGTACTGGTACTAGCTGATGCTTTGAAATCATTGACCTGCCCCTGTTTCTGACGTTCATTAACTTCTGATTGGCTTAAGCCTATAATTTTATTTTTTTATCCATAATCTTTATCATATCATTTTTTTTAAAATAATTCTAATTTCATATAAAGAGCTTTTCCGCCTATACAAAAAAATTTTGCCTGTCCTACAACGATAAGGTATAATAAAAGAAAGAAATTTGAAGGAGACACCATGTTTTATACTTATCTTCGTGGGCTCGTTATGTTGATTCTCTGGTCTATCAACGGTAATGCTCATTATCATAATACCAATAAAATTCCGAGTCAAGATGAAAACTATATCCTAGTTGCTCCCCATCGTACCTGGTGGGATCCTGTCTACATGGCATTTGCGACCAAACCGAAACAGTTTATTTTTATGGCTAAAAAGGAACTTTTCTCCAACCGAATCTTTGGTTGGTGGATTCGTATGTGTGGTGCCTTTCCTATTGATCGGGAAAATCCTAGCGCTTCTGCCATTAAGTATCCTATTAATGTACTTAAAAAGAGCGACCGATCTCTCATCATGTTTCCAAGCGGCAGTCGTCATTCTAACGATGTCAAAGGTGGCGTAGCTCTGATTGCTAAAATGGCCAAGGTTCGCATCATGCCAGTTACTTATACTGGTCCAATGACCTTAAAAGGACTCATCAGTCGTGAACGTGTCGATATGAACTTCGGAAATCCTATCGATATCTCAGACATTAAGAAAATGAATGATGAAGGAATTGAGATGGTTGCTGAACGTATTCAATCAGAATTCCAACGTCTGGATGAGGAAACAAAACAATGGCACGATAACAAAAAAACCAAATCCTTTTGTGGTGGTTTATTCGCATACCAGCACTGATTCTTGCTGTCTTAGTTGCAATTGTTACCATCATCTTTAGCTTCATCGCAAGCTTTATCTGGAATCCAGAAAAAAACAAAATCAATTAGGTTAGAATAAAATGGCTGAGGGATATTCTCTTAAGCCATTTTAGTTTGACTGACAGCTGATTACTTTTAAATAAAACATTTTATTGACAAAGATTTGATTCTATAGTATACTTTTTAAGTAAGCTGATTTAGCTCAGTAGGCAGAGCGCATCCATGGTAAGGATGAGGTCGCCGGTTCGATCCCGGCAATTAGCATTGTTTAACAGTTCCTTTTTATAGGAACTTTTTTATTGACTTTTTTTCGACCTCATAGTAAAATAAAATTTGCGATGAGTCGATATGTAGCGAGAGCTACTATTGAGCAAAGGAGGTCATAACGCAGGAGCGGACCTTGAGAAATTGTGTGAACCGATTTCTCACATGGAGATGCCTCTCAAGCTTTCTGGTTTTTCCAGAGAGCTTTTTTATTTTCCTAAACACTACTAAACCCTATCTTTTAGCAATCCTTTCTGCACAAACAGTAATAAGCTCAAGCCTCAATCATACACTTATAGACTTATAGACTTATTATCCAAAAAATCCTAGCTAGGTTTAGTCATAAAGATAGAAAGATGACCATTGCAGTCTGTAATTACAGCAAAAGTTACAGGACAAACTGTATTATATACCTTAGCATTGAAAGGAAGGGGATATATTTTGCCCCTCGTCACAAAAAAGACCTATCACACGAGCTAGAAAGCTTGATATGATAGGCTTTTTAATATTAGATTAACGTACAGTACGGATACGCATTGTATTAGTACGAACTGCTTCACCAAGTGGCACACCTGCAACGATAACGATATCGTCACCAGATTGTACAAGACCTGCTTCAACTGCTTTACGTTCTGCAATTTCGAACATGTCATCAGTTGATGATGGAGCTTCTGTCAACATTGGGATAACTCCCCAGTTCAACATCAATCCACGTTCTGTCAATTCGTCAAATGTCAATGCCAAAATATCAGCATTTGGACGATATTTAGAGATCAAACGTGCTGTGTGACCAGTCTTAGTAAGAGTTACAACCAATTTAATGTCCATTGAGTTTGTAGCATCTTTAACAGCTGAAGCCATAACTTCTGTCTTAGAGTTACGTTCGAAAGTATCTGAGTTCAAACGTCCGTATTCGTTAAGAAGAGTTTGTGCGTTCTTATCGATAGTTGCCATTGTACGAACAGACTCAAGTGGGTATTTACCATTTGCTGACTCACCTGAAAGCATTGTAGCATCAGTTCCATCGATAACAGCGTTAAATACGTCTGATACTTCTGAACGAGTTGCACGTGGTTTTTCAGTCATTGTTTCAAGCATGTTTGTTGCAGTGATAACAACTTTACCAGCAGCGTTCACTTTAGTAATGATCATTTTTTGGTAAACTGGAACCATTTCAAATGGTACTTCGATACCCATGTCACCACGAGCGATCATGATACCGTCAGCAGCTTCAATAATTTCATCCAAGTTTTCGATACCTTGTTGGTTTTCGATTTTCGCAAACAATTGAACGTGACCATTACCAGTTTCTTCACAGATTGCACGAACTTCATTCACGTCTTTTTGCAGTACGTACGAATGAGATCGCGATGAAGTTGATACCTTGTTCCAAACCGAAGCGGATATCAGCGTTATCACGTTCAGCAAGAGCTGGGAAAGGAATTTTAGTGTTAGGGATGTTTACACCTTTTTGTTTAGCGATAACACCGTCATTTTCAACTTCAACGACAAATTCACGAGTTGCATCGTCTTTTTCTACAACACGAAGACCAAGTTTACCATCGTCAACCAATACTTGACGACCAACTTCAACATCATCATAGATGTCAAGTGCTCCAGCAACGTTCAAAGCAATCACTTCACGAGTTGATTTGATTCCTTGTTTAGTTGCAACGCGGATTTTTTCACCAGTTTTGTATGAATACTCTTTAGCTTCACCTTCGAACAATTCAGTACGGATTTCTGGTCCTTTAGTATCAAGAAGGAAACCAACTTTTTTACCTGCAAGTTTTTCTGCAAGTTTAACAGTCGCCATACGGTCACCTTGTTCTTGGTGGTCACCGTGTGAGAAGTTGAAACGGAAAGTGTTAGCTCCAGCTTCAATCAATTGAGCAATGTTTTTTGCTGATGCTTCAACATCAAGCTTTTCACCCCAATATCCGTCATCACCAAATTTTTTACCACCACGGATTTCCACCGCAGGACCCTAAAGTTGCAACGATTTTTTTACACGTTTATTCATGATTTATGAGACTCCTTTATTTATTTTAGACCTTTTATGGTCATTTTACCAGATTAGTTAAAGTTGATTATGACAAGCTCTTGTTCAAGTCAGAAAGTTCAATATCAGCTTTGTGAGGGTTATTGACAACAATCTTACCATCAGCTGTTAGGCTAAATAAAGCTCCTTCTTCTGCAGTTCCAAGAATTGGATTTTCAACCATTTTCTCATTGCGAATACCAACAGCGACACCACCGATTCCTTGTTTAAGGAGTTTAACAGCATGTGCACCCATGCGTGACGCCAATACACGGTCACGAGCAGTTGGTGATCCACCACGTTGGATGTGACCAAGTTCAGTTACACGAAGGTCGCTTGTATCTCCAGCTTCTTTTTAGTTTTTTTGACCAAATTCTGCCGCTGACATAACACCTTCTGCCAAAAACGATAATGTTGTGTTTCTTACCGTGTTCATATCCAGCCTTGATACTTGCTACGATGTCTTCCATCTTGAATCCTTCTTCAGGGATGATAATTTCATCAGCACCTGTTGCAATACCAGCCCAAAGAGCGATATCACCAGCGTTACGTCCCATTACTTCAACTACAAAAGTACGACGGTGACTTGATGAGGTATCACGAATCTTATCGATGGCATCCATAGCAGTCGTAACTGCAGTATCAAATCCGATTGTGAAATCAGTACCTACGATATCGTTATCGATTGTTCCCTGGAAGTCCAATAGCAGGGAATCCATGCTCAGTCAAGCGCATAGCTCCGTGATAAGAACCGTCACCACCGATAACTACAACACCTTCGATACCGTGTTTTTTCAACTGCTCAATCCCTTTAAGTTGACCTTCGAGTTTTGCAAACTCAGGGTAACGAGCAGAGTGAAGGAAAGTACCACCACGTGAAATGATGTCTCCTACAGAAGCAGCATCAAGTGGATAAATTTCACCGGCAACCATACCTGCGTATCCATCATAGATACCAAAAAAACTTCCATTCCTTCTGAGATTGCTTGACGAACTACTGCACGGATAGCAGCATTCATACCAGGGGCGTCTCCACCACTAGTCAAAAACAGCAATACGTTTCATTTGGTTTTTGCTCCTTTTTTTCTTTTAACATTCTAACTGATTATACCATAATTAAAGTTAAAAATTCTTTTTATTTTCATTGATTTTTTTAACGATAAATCGTTTTCATAACTATCTGACTTAAAGATTCCTGTAAACTAACATCTTTTGCAACAAAAATAACTCGGTAAAAGGACATTTTTTTGTTCATTTTCGTAGCGAATGATGACTGGAATTTCTCCCTTATATTGCTCTAAAAATATGATAAATTTCAGAATCGTGTTCATGATTAGGGAACTTGAATCCAAAAAAATCGCTCACTCACTGCCTCTTTTTAAATTATTTAAAACTAATTGAAGACGACCATCTCTGGCTTGCACTTTTTCCATTTAGGTAATAAAAACTTCCTTCATGTAAGAGATTTTTAAATTAGCGATACTGGTCAGAAAAAAACAGTGACCTCCAGATTTGTTTTACTATCAGTAACTTTCAAAAAAAGGCCATGTTTACACCTTTTTTTAGTTCTGAATCACTCGGATAGACTGAATTTCAACGAGCACTGTAGCTGTCTGTCCCTCGGAAAGTTCAGATAGACTCACAATTGGATACAAAGGATTCTTTCGATAAAATCAGCAATGGGTGTTGGCTAATTCCAACACCTAACCACTACTGCTCTTTTTGGAAACTTTTTCAATATTTGAAAAAGTCCTCTGTATCTGTCCAACTATAGCTAGAATCCGCAAAGAGGCTACCCTAATTCTTCTACAAAAGATAAATAGAGTTGGTAGATTGGTTAAGATTTTTTTGACGATTTTTATCAAAATCCATCAAAAAAGACCTACTTCCACTAAAGGGGTTAAGAGGCTAATCTTTTGATAATTTTTTTGGGTAATCGAGTGACAAAAATCTTCAACACTGCTAAAATGGACGATGCTCGATAATCCAGTAGGCAAAATCTCGAGGCATTCCCTTGATACTCTTGAGTCCTAAATGAATTGTCTTATCAGCTAGTTTATCTTGATATGGAACCGTATTGATAGAAAGCGGAGCTAGTTCAAACCCCATTTCAAGGGCATCGAGAATATAATCTCCACTCGCATAATTGAGCATGACCTGATAGAAGATTGCTGGAAAATGTGTTTTAAAGTAGGCAAGCTGAAAGGCTAAGGCAGCATATGCATAAGCGTGCGAACGGTTAAAACCGTAACCAGCAAATTTTTCCATGACAGCAAAAACTTCTTGAGCCTGTTCTTTGCTATGGCCATTTTCAAGTGCACCTTGGATAAAACTCTCCTCCATTCGGTGCATCTCAGCCGCATTCTTTTTCCCCATAGCACGACGTAACATATCGGCTTTCCCAAGACTGAAACCTGCATAGCGTTGAGCTACTTGCATCACCTGCTCTTGATAAAGCATGATGCCATAGGTTGGAGCTAGGATATCTTGCAAAACTGGGTCAAGCACTGTAACTTTTTCTTTGCCATGTTTTCGAGCCACAAAGTTGTCGATATAGTCACTCGCACCTGGTCGGTTCAAGGAAGTCGTCGCCACTACTTCTTCAAAATTTTGTGGTTTCACTCGTTTCAATAAGCGAATGGCCCCAGGTTGTTCAAACTGAAAGATTCCCTTGGTCTTCCCAGCTGCAAAGAGGGCTAAAGTTTCCCTATCCTCAAGGTCAATTTCCTCAATCCTTAACTGAATTCCTTGAGTTTCAAATAAGAGCTCCTGCATTTTTTGAGCAAAAGTTAGGTTTCGTAAGCCCAAGAAATCCATTTTGAGCAAGCCATTTCCTTCAACTCCATGCGCATCATACTGGGTAATGAGCATATCCTCACCATACTTAAGAGGAATATAGTCCGTTAGATTTTTATCACTAATCACGACACCAGCTGCGTGGATGGAAGTTTGCCGAGGATAGCCTTCAATCTTCTTAGCAATTTCAAAAGCCTTTTGGTACTCAATCTTACCTTGAATCAGTTGTCTAAATCCTAGATTTCCTTCATAGGCACTTGTTAAGGTATCTTTAAATCCAATTTTTTTGGTTATGGATGTCAACTCATACTCGGGAACACCATACCGTTTAAAAACATCTCGGATAGCCTGTTTTGCACCAAAAGTCGAGTAGGTGACTATCTGAGCAGCGTGAATACTACCATAACGGTCACGAACATAGCGGATAAATTCAGGACGATAGATATCAGGAATATCAATATCGATATCGGGCATGGTATAACGTTCACGATTTAAAAAGCGCTCAAAGATGAGATTCTTAGCCACAGGGTCAATACCAGTGATATCTAGAGCATAGGCCACTAGACTTCCAACTGCAGATCCACGTCCCATCCCCATATAATATCCTTGAGAACGACCGAAACGTAAGAGATCCCAGACAACCAAGAAATAGTCATCAAATCCCATGTCATGAATCACAGATAGTTCTTCTTCTAAACGAGCCTGATAAACTGAATCTAGTAAACCTTTCTGTTCCAAGCCCTTAATAGCTCTTTCGCGCAACTCTTCAACAGCTGGTCTCTCTGGATTGAAACGAGGAAGCTTGAGACTACTATCAATCTCATAAGTAGTTGCTCCAATCAGTTCAGATAGATTGTCTAAAGCTTTTGGAAACTTTTCTACAAAAAATTGTTCTAGACGGTCAGCAGGTAAAAACAAGCCTTGTTGCGATTGAACATCCACCTCTCGCAAGGTCACATTTTCCTTAATCGCCTTGAGCATTTGGAGCGTTTCTAAATCCTCAGCTTCGAAAGAATTAACACGATAAAGTGGGAGAATGGGGTGAGAAAAATTCGACTGAGCTGTATCTGGATAAACTCCAATATAGTAGTCATGTCCTAATTCCAAGGAATCAATTGCAGAATAATAGGGAACAATAACACAAATATCTTCTAGATAGGGAGAAAAATCAGTCCATTCCTTTTTACCTGTCATTTTTTGACTCGAAAGCTTCATAAGATTTCGATAACCACGATTTGATAGGGCTAGAAAGCGCAGATTAATCAGTTCTTCCTTATGATGAACGGTCACCTCAAGACCTAATAAGGGCTGGAGCCCTTGCTTTTGGCACTCTTTGATAAAATAATAAGCCCCATAGAGATTATCAATATCCATGATTCCAAGTGCTGAGTAGCCGTATATTTTCCCTTGGTCAACATACTTCTGAATGGAAATCATACTCTCCATGAAACTATAAACCGTTTTTGTATCAAGTTGTGCAATCACTCGCTATCACCTCCCTTTTTCTCCTTATATTATACCATTTTTAAAAATAGAAAAACAATTTCTTTCTTCCCTTGGAAAAAAAGAACCACAGTTGAATTAACCGTGATTCCCATTCATTATTCTACCTCTAGGATAGGATTTGTAGTTATCAAGTAACTAATCTTGCCACTAACACCGAAATATTTACCAATTTTAGTATGTAATTCTAGCATTGCTTCCCGAGCTCGTGATGCCTGCTCTTCATTGATAGCTTCAATGACTAAAACAGCATCTTTAGTTTCTTCTATTAACATGGTTCTTTGGGCTTCACGCCAGTTTAAACAGCGACAAATCGCATCTTGTTCTTCAAATAAATCATTTCATCAGCTAATGCAGGAGCATCACTTTCAGTCCCTAGTGGAAGAAGGATTCATTCCTTCGTGCTCCTCCAAGAAGTCACCAACAATCTTAGCTAAATCCTCTCCCCCCACAAGGAACTGCGTAAGAAAGTGAACGCTATTATAGATATCTACCAAATGATTTATTAGATTAAATTCTCTTCCTTGACTCACACGTTTTAATAAAGCCTCAATAGAAGAACGAGTACCTTTTTTGGTTTTAAATTTAGTGAACACCTGACGCCATTCTTTTTCTTTCATTCTACTACAAATTCAAAAAACGAGTAGCCTACAAGCTACTCGATATGAACTATAATGAATTCTCACGAATCACTTCTACCTTGTATCCATCTGGATCTTTGATAAAGTAATAGTTTGGTTGAGTCCCTGGAAGTCCATTAGGCGCTGTCACTTCATAGCCTTTGTCGCTATGTTCTTTATGAAGAGCCTCAAGATCAGGTGTGCTTAGGGCGATGTGAGCAAAACCGTCACCGACAACATAAGGTCCGTGATTATAGTTGTAAGTCAACTCCAACTCATAATCATCACCTTCAAGTCCAAGATAAACAATAGTGAAAGCATAGTCTGGAAAGTCTCTACGACGTAATTCCTTAAAACCAAAAGCATCCTGATAAAAAGCGATTGATTTTTCAAGATTTTCAACTCGCAAGCAAGTGTGTAGCATTTTAGAAGCCATTTTTTCTCCTTTGTTTAAAAAAGACTGGGACAAACTTGCACCAGTCTTATGAATAATTATTTACCAAGTTTTACTTTAGCTGCATCTGCAAGAGCTGCGAAAGCTGCTGCATCGTTAACAGCCAAGTCAGCAAGCATTTTACGGTTAACTTCGATCTCAGCCAATTTCAAACCATGCATCAATTGTGAGTATGAAAGTCCGTTCAAACGAGCTGCCGCATTGATACGTGTGATCCACAATTTACGGAAGTCACGTTTCTTTTGACGACGGTCACGGTATGCATAGTAGTAAGAGTTCATTACTTGTTCTTTTGCAGTACGGAACAAGATGTGTTTAGCTCCATAGTAACCTTTTGCTAATTTAAGAATACGTTTACGACGTTTGCGTGATACAACGCCACCTTTAACACGTGCCATTTATATTTCCTCCAAATATTTCCTAGAATAGTTTACTTACTGTCGGGCTATTATTTCAAGCGAGTAAGCATTGCTTTGATACGTTTGAAATCTCCTGAATGCACCATAGATGCTTTACGAAGATGACGACGTTGTTTTTTAGTTTTTCCGTGGAAACGGTGAGAAGTGTAAGCACGGAAACGTTTAAGTCCACCAGAACCTGTACGTTTGAAACGTTTAGCTGATGCGCGGTGTGTTTTTTGTTTTGGCATGATTTTTTCTCCTTTATTTAACTTTCTGACAATTATTTTTTGTCAGTTGCTGGCGCCAATTGCATGAACATTTGGCGTCCATCCATTTTAGCACGTTGTTCAATGATAGCAATATCTTGAGTTGCTTCAGCGAACTCGGCTAAAACTTTTGCCCCAATCTCTTTATGGGTGATCATACGCCCCTTAAAGCGAATGGATACCTTCACTTTATTCCCTTTTTCAAGGAATTTGCGAGCATTGCGAAGTTTAGTTTCGAAGTCACCCTTGTCAATAACTGGGCTCAAACGAACTTCTTTCACGGTCACAACGCTTTGTTTTTTGCGTTGTTCTTTTTGTTTCTTCTGGTACTCAAATTTGAACTTGCCGTAGTCCATAATTTTTGCAACAGGAGGTTTAGCTTGAGGTTGAATGAGAACCAAGTCCACATTAGCTTCGTCCGCAAGTGCTTGCGCTTCGCTTAGTGGTTTGATACCCAATTGCTCACCTTCAAGACCGATTAAGCGAACTTCGCGTACACGAATTTCATCATTGATGAATAAGTCTTGCTTTGCTATGGTTTTCACCTCTTTTTTTAATTTAGAGAAAAACAAGAGCGGACTTGCTAACGCAAACCCGCACTACATGATTGTATTTCATTTCTGAAATTTGATCCGTAGGGGCCAGACAACGTTAGTCGCAAGGCGAGAAGTTCTCACTTCTGCTTTTCTCAACTTTTATATGATATCAAGTTTTCCCCTACTTGTCAAGATTAAAACTATCTTTTTTTAATTTTTTCTAAATATTTGCCGACAATGACCTTACTGGTTACGAGAATAGTAAATCTCATGTGGCTTCAAACGAGTGTTGAGTAGATCTGATACAGTCACAAAACTATAACCTTGTCCCTGCAGATACTCAATTACCTTTGGTAATGAATTAACAGATGTTTGATGGATATCATGCATCAAAATGATAGATCCATTGCTTACCTGACGTTGAATTTCTGTTAAAATAGCAGCTTCATTTTTACTCTTCCAATCCAAACTATCCACATCCCACATAATAAAGCTTAAATCAAGGCTATTGCGAATATCATCTGAGATTGCACCGTATGGCGGACGCATCAATTTAGAACTTTTTCCAAGAACTTTTGTAATAGCGTCTTCGGTATCTGTGAGCTGTTTCTTAGCATCTTCCAATGACAGTTTTGTTAAAATTGGATGATTCCAACTATGGTTTCCAACTTCATGCCCTTCAGACTGCATACGTTTAAGAATCGACTCATTACCTGCAATATTCTTTCCTTGGACAAAGAAAGTTGCTTTAATCTTGTATTTAGCCAAGATATCCAATGCCTGTGGTGTTGTATTTCCGTCCGGTCCATCATCAAAGGTAAGAGCTACTACTTTTTTATTTTTCTCAGCCTGAGCCTTCTTATAAAGTTCTGCATCCTTTTCAGTTAGATAGGACGATTGGATAACATCAAAGAAGTCTGAAATAGGCAAAGCTATTTCTTCTACATTATTAGTTTCTTTGACTGGATATAACACCAATTGACTATCTTTGTAAGCGAACTTCCAAGATGATAAATCGGTAGCTGAAAAATCGGCTATTACTTGATCAACAAGAGTTTGTTCAAGCTTTTTATCTTGGAGCGTTGACTTGATATTCTCAAGAAATGTTTCTTTGGCTTTGCTAGCATCTGTAAAGAGCTGATCTAAAGTAAACAGAGTCCCATCTTCCTTAAGATAAAGCTGGTCCAATGATGTATTTTCTAATTCTACAACAGTAGAATCACTCAAATCATAGACCTGTTTTTTCACAAGATGACTCTCCACACCCTTGATAGAAGAAGAATCTTTCTCAGAGTAGTAAAAGATCAAATCTTCCTTATCTTCTACCTTATCCGTGATATCTTTTGCAATGATATCCTGAACAGGGGTAATGACCTTGTTCCCCGTCATAGGATAGTAGGTGATGATTTCTGCCTGCCCTTTACGAAAATGATCTTTCTGACTTCCTTGTGAATAGGAATCATCTTTTTCTTTTTTCAGTGCTTCAATTTTTTGCTCAAAAGCTTGCTTCGTCAAGACTTTATAAGCAATACCTGCTCCTAATGTTAAGATTGTGAAGAATAGAAGCCCCACAATAATCCACAAATTTCTTCTCTTTCTGTCGTTTACTTTACGGCTTGTTCTTTTTTTTGTCATAGTCTTATCATATCAAATCATGCCTATAATTTCAATGATAAATAGGAAAATGTCCATTTTTTAGAAAAAGATCGGTAAAAGAAAGAGGTTGGGACAAAAGATCCCTACCTCACTTTTTATTAGCAATCAAACTTTGACGCGGTAGCTGATTGGACTTTTTGTTCGTCTTTCAGACTCCAAAAACTCCTAATCATCTTCGCGGGGCTGGGACTACGAAATCGCGACTTTGTCTATCAATTTCTGTCCCACCGCCTTCACTTGATTAAAATCGAATGATTTCTCTTGTTTTTCATATGAAGAAACAAAGCGATTTGTTACTCCTGGCTCAGCAACTTCCAAAGCTTGGGAAATCTTTTCAAAAGATGCTTGATAATCAAAGGCATTTTCAAAGATTTCTAAAGATTCATGGAAGGCTTGTTGAATCCCTTCATCAAATGATCTGTAGCGATTAGAATATTGAAGCAACTGTTCTGTCAAGGTAGCATATTGCACGATACTGTATGTTTCTGTTTCCAAAACTTCCATATCATGTGACGCGATTTCTAGGATACGATTGACAGACTCGATGTTGACTTGTGACTGTTCCAACTCTGCCATCAAATCTTCAGTACTGTGACTAGCAGCAAAGAACAACTTCAAGAAGTTCTGTGGAATTCCTGGAAGATTTCTCTTTTCCATGTAGCGCTTGATTGTGTGAAGTCGATTGACGTAAACATTTGCCTTTTGACGAGCATTAACATCATCTTTTTCAATCTGTACTAGACGTTCGCTCACTGAAACTTGATCATCTTCAATTTCTTTTAATGTAGCTTGAACATTTTCTAAACATTCTTCCAATACAGAGTAAGCTTCTGAATATTCCTCTTGTTCTGAAGTCAAATCGCTAACTGTAAGTTCTAGGGAATCCAAATCCACTTGAAGACGACGAACATGATTTACATCACTCTCAGCCATCAAGTAGGACTTGCTCAAACGCTCGATATCTTTCACCAAGACTTGATTATTGTCTTTTAAGTGGTCAAGGTAGGTTGGAAGTGTTGACAACAAGTTTTCAACAACTTTTTGAGAAGCAATCTCTCGTGTGAAAATATTATAGAGAGCATTGATTTCTTCTTGAATCTGAGTATTTTCATATTCAGCATTATCCAATTCCAATTTTTTAATATTTTCTTGGTTATTTTTCAAAGCTTCATACAACAACTGTAAACGTGATTCAATGTCAGTCTCTACAAAGTGATAGTTAGCATCAAGTAACTTACGATAGCCAGCCTCTAGATCTTCAAGTTGATCAGGGAGTTCAGTCGTTAGTTTAGTAACAATTGCTGGAATTCTCTCTACGATATGTGTCAAAGCGAGAATATGATTTTCAGCATTATCCAAAATCCCTGCTGCTTCAACTGGATCTCCTGAAGAGTTTAGCGTCACAAATTGAGAAAATTCAGATTGGATGTTCTCCAATTGTTTTTCAATTTCAGGAAGTGCTTGACCATATTTCTCAGAATCTCCTGCGACTGTTTTCTGCAGGCTTTCAAATAAATCTAAAGCATGCAAGACACGACCACTATTTTTGGATTCTTGTTTTTCTAGATCTGCCAAAGCATTTCGAATGGAAGCAATATCTTCTTCGATAAGGGTAATCTGGCTTTCAATTTGATCAATTTTGTGTTGAGCTTTCAAGAAGCGAAATGAATTATTGTACCCTTCTGCTTCAAACAGATTATTCTCAATATCCGCAAATGAGTTGAGTGATAGGTCTACCCATTTTTGGTTCCACTCTCTAAATGCAATCTGACTTTGACCAATCAGATGCATATTCTTAACAGCTTCTACTTCATCGTTAACTGGAAGGTTATACAACTCTTCCTTTCTTTCTTCTAATACTGCGAGCCTCTTTTCATTGCGTTTGCGTAACAAAACTGCCACAACATATGCAATAATCAGAAGAGCCGCGATTGCAATCATAGTAATAATCAACAGATTATCAGACATATCAAACTCCTTTTTATACTTGAAACAATGTAATGATTATATCATATTTTTCAAACCATGGGAACTATTTCCCAATTTTTTTAAACGTCAAGCGTACTGTAGACAGCATTTTCTTCGATAAATTCTCGACGTGGTTCTACACGGTCACCCATGAGCATATCAAAGATTTTATCTGCTTCTGCAGCATCATCAACTGATACACGCGCCATGAGACGATGTTCTGGGTTCATGGTTGTTTCCCAAAGTTGATGGTCATCCATTTCTCCAAGACCTTTATAACGCTGAATAGTTGGTTTTGAACGTCCTTCACTATAGCGAGCTAAGGCTTCCTGTAGACGATTTCTTGATCTGCTCCAGGTTGGATGTATTCTTTAATTTCACTGCCGACCTTAACACCGTAAATTGGTGGTTGAGCGATATAAACATAACCTGCTTCTAAAACGGGTTTCATATAACGATAAATCAACGTTAACAAGAGGGTACGGATGTGGGCTCCATCAACATCGGCATCCGTCATGATAACGAGTTTTTGGTAACGGGCCTTGCTGACATCAAATTCAGCACCAAAGCCTGTTCCCATAGCTGTGAAAAGGCTACGGATTTCTTCATTGGCAAGGATTTTATCCATGCTGGCCTTTTCAACGTTGAGGATTTTACCGCGAATTGGTAAAATCGCTTGGAATTCACGGTCACGACCAGACTTTGCAGAACCTCCTGCTGAATCTCCTTCGACGATGAAAAGTTCAGTTTCAGCTGAATTGTTTGAGGAACAATCTGCTAATTTCCCTGGAAGGTTTGAAATCTCTAAACCAGATTTCTTACGAGTAACCTCACGCGCACGCTTGGCTGCGACACGCGCCTTAGCTGCCAGAATCCCTTTTTCAACGATACGCTTAGCAATCTGAGGATTTTCCATTAGGAAGTCTGAAATGCTTCACTAAATAGTCGGTTGGTAATCTTGACAACTTCACTATTTCCAAGTTTAGTTTTCGTTTGTCCTTCAAACTGAGGATTTGGATGCTTGACAGAGATAACAGCAGTCAATCCTTCACGGACATCCTCACCTGTTAGATTATCTTCATTGTCTTTGAGGAGTTTGTTTTTACGAGCGTAGTCATTGATGACACGGGTTAAGGCTGTACGAAAACCTTGCTCATGGGTTCCACCTTCATGTGTATGAATGTTATTGGCGAAACTCATGACATTTTCATGGTAACCAGTTGTGTACTGCATGGCTACTTCGACTGTGATATCATCCATTTCTCCATCAGTGTAGATTGGTTTTTCAAAAATGACATCCTTGTTTTCATTGATATACTCAACATAGCTCGCAATCCCACCTTCGTAGTGGTAGTGTTTTGTTTGTTCAAGTCCCTCACGCTTATCAGTGATGGAGATTTGAAGGCCACGATTCAGAAAGGCGAGTTCTTGGATACGTTTGTTTAATTTATCGAAATCAAAGGTTGTTGTTTCTGTAAAAATCTCTGGATCTGGAGTAAAGTGTACGGTTGTACCTGTTTTATCAGTATCTCCAATCACCTCAAGGTCAGCGACAACATGTCCACGACGGTATTCTTGGTAATGGATTTTTCCATTTTTGTGAACACGAACATCCAACTGAGTAGAAAGAGCATTTACAACGGATGAACCTACACCGTGGAGTCCACCTGAAACCTTGTATCCGCCACCGCCAAATTTACCTCCAGCGTGAAGAACGGTAAAGACAGTTTCAACGGCAGGACGGCCTGTTTTTTCTTGAATATCAACAGGGATACCACGTCCATCATCAACAACCGTAATAGAGTCATCTGGCTCAATAAAGACCTGAATATGACTAGCAAATCCCGCCAAGGCCTCATCGATAGAGTTATCAACGATTTCCCAGACTAGGTGGTGAAGACCTTCTTTTGAAGTCGATCCGATATACATTCCAGGACGCAGACGAACGGCTTCCAGACCTTCCAAAACTTGAATCTGACTGGCATCATAATCCTGTGCCTGTTGGTTTTTGATTTCTTCTGTCATTTTTTCCCTTTTTCTTATTTTCCTTTTTTACATGTCTAATACTTGTCTCAATGTCACGATATTTTCAAATAGATGCGTTGCTAAATCAGCTGCTTGTCCAGCTTCAATGTCTATAGTTCGATCACCAATAACGATGCCAGAGCTTATCTTGTACTTATCTCGCAAATAGATCATAGACTCTGGATTTGGTTTTCTCTTAAAGCCAGAGCTAGCTGTTACTACTTCTGTAAAATAGTCAGCAATTCCAGTCTTTTCAAGGATTTCCAAAACTTGGTCATTGCGATGCGAAACTAAAAAGTTCCGTCCTCCCTGGTCTGAGATTTCCTCCAATAAAGCAGGTACTCCCTCAAACAAGGCAGGATGTTCAAGCTCTCGCGCTTCATTTTCCTTATATTTTTCTAAAAAATGCTCTATTGTTGGGGCAAATTGGTCAATCGCAAAAGCAGTTGACACTTTCAAGGCATTGTAAACTTTATCATGTTCTTCTTCGATTCCAAATTGAGCTAATGTTTCCACAAAAGCAGCGGTCGAAGTCTCATAATTATCAAGTAAAGTTCCACCTAAATCCCAGATGTAATCGTGATATTTCATACCCTTCATTATAGCATTTTTTTATCAAAAAAGCGACGATTTCCTTCTATTTTAACAGTAAAAAACGAGAAGAATCCCCTAATTGATAGATTCCTCTCGTTTTAGTTAATCTAATCCAAACACATCACGATAGAGCATGGCTTCTCTCAAAGCATCTGCATCTCCACCAAGTTGTTCTACTAGGTTATAAGCAAAGGCAAGGGCAGTTACTGGCCCGCGACTAGTAGTCAGCTGACCATCAACAACTACTGTTTCCTTGCGATAGTGACCATCAGCAATTTGCTCTTGGACACCATCATAGCAGGTGAACCCTTTATCCTTGAGGAGTCCAGCTCGATTCAGTACAATTGGTGCTGCACAAATGGCTGCTACTTTTTTACCAACTTGCTCAAATTTTTGAAGTTCAGCAATCAATTGCTCATTATCACGCAAGTGAGCTGAACCTGGCATACCTCCTGGTAAGACAATCATGTCGTACTCAGATAAATCACCATCAAACACACGATCCGCTTGTACTTGGATGGCATGTGATCCCGTCACTCGGGCTTCAAAACCAACCATATGACAAGCAATATTGGCACGACGTAATACATCCACAACTGTTAGGGCTTCGATTTCTTCAAAGCCTTCTGCTAAGATAACTGCTACTTTAGCCATGATTTACTCCTTATTTAACTTTTTTCAAAACAACTTTCTTCCGTTTAAATCTTGTCTTACCGCTCTTTTCTTCGGCTAGATGCGTTTGATAACTCATCGATAGAAGCAAACCAACACCAATCAGATTACTGATAATGGCTGATCCCCCTTGGGAAATGAACGGCAAAGGAATCCCTGTCAGAGGCAGCAGACCTGTCACCGCACCGATATTTTCAAAAATATGGAACAAGAGCATCATAATAAATCCAGTTGAAATGTAGGTATAAAATTGATTATTGGACTTCAGAGTGATTTTTAGCATTCGATAGATAAGTAGAAGATAAAGTGTAATTACAAGGACAGAACCAATAAAACCAAAATCTTCTGCAATGACTGTAAAAATCATATCACTCTCACGAACGGGAATGAGGAGATTGGATACATTAAATCCTTGACCAAACAAGCCTCCACTACCGATGGCGATTTGCCCTTGCGCCTGTTGATAGGTAGTCGTTTGAGCATAATCAAAGGGATTGAGCCAGGCAAGGATACGGTTAATCTGATAGGTTGGCATCCCGATTTGATGCATGAAAGCACGCCCATCTTTTGTGATGAAAATGGCCAAAAATCCTGCAATTCCTGATACAACTGTCGCAAAAATTGGAATGATAATTTTCCAAGAAACGCCAGAGAGCAAGACAAGTCCAGCAAAGATGGCGACAAAAACCAAGGCCGTTCCTAGGTCACTCTGCAAGGCCAGTAAAACTAAGACTGGCAGTGTGAAGACAATCATCCACAGTATCAAGAGAAAGTCTAAAGGAATCGTTCGTTCTTTTTCCTTATGTTTTTGTGTGAACTGAACAATGACCCGAGCCAAGATCAAAATATAGGAAATTTTCATGAATTCGGAAGGTTGGAAAAGTGTCACTCCTCCAATTGATACCCAGTTTTTGGCCCCTGTTGCTGCCACTAAGTTGGGATTGTAAAAGACCAAGGGTAAAACCATGAGGACTAGACCTAGGGCGTAGAGATAGGGAGTCGCCTGCCATAAAAATTTTGTATTAAAAAACATGACTACAAAGCTGATGATAATTCCCAAGACGATCCATGCTAGTTGTTGACCGAGAATAGGCCAAATATTTTGAGGATAGTCATGGCTGACAGCTATGTAAATAGCCACAACTCCAATCACCAGCAAACAGAATACTGGCAATATCAAACTATAATCGACCCGAGAGTCGAGAGAACGTTTCATAAAGGTCTCCTTCATTCTTTCAGATGTTTATTTTATTTTTTTGTGTAAAAAAATTCTTGAACTTTTGAGAATACTTGCTCTTTTGCCAACTTCTCTCACTCGACTAGTCTGTGACAAGGCCTTGCTAATCTGCTTTCCATATCGTTTGCTTGTCATTCGGCTATCCAAGATAAGGACAGATGAGCGCTGTCCAAGACGACGCATGGTTCTACCAATCGCTTGTTTGAGGCGAATAATAGCCATCGGCAGTTGATAGTCATAGAAAGGATTTTTTTCCCTTCAAGGCGAAGTTCCTGATTCATTTTTTTCGTAAAGGGATCTTCTGGATTTTGGAAGGGCAGACGTGTCACTACTTCAATCACTCGAGGATGAGTCGCAAAATCAACTCCCTCCCAAAAACTTCCTGTCCCTAGTAAAAGTTGAGAGTCTCCTCTTTCAAATCGTTTCTTGAGTTGAGCCGGATCTCCGTTTTTATACTGAGCTAGATGAGAAAGAGATAGAGAGTCTGATACCTGCAACAAAAGGTCTTTTGAAGTGAATAAAACGAGCATGGGTTCTTCAAGATAGGACAAATCTTCCAGCACTTCTACGAGAGCCTGAGCATAGTCTTCTTGGGAGGTTTCTGTCACCAATGGAAAATCCTTGACAACCAAAATTTCTTGATTTTCTTGAAAATTCTCATCCAGTCTGTCAAAGGCTGCATGCGGGAATCCCATTAGTTCTGGTAAAGATACTCTGCTACTAATTTCCAAGGTTGCAGAGACAGCTAATAGCTGACAAGTCTCTGGAAAAATTTCAGAAAAGAGCAGACGTTGATTGCGACTGGAAGAAATGACAACCTTCTTGCTAGACAAGTCTGAGGCTGATAGCCAAAATTCTCCATCAGTGCAGAAAAAGCGCTGATAGTCCTGGAAACCTTGAACGTCAAGCTCAGAGAAATCCTGTTGGAGTTGTGCCATTGTTGTCGCAGGGCACATTCTTCGTTTGCCAGATAGGAACTGGTCCATCAAGTGACAAAGCTCAAAGCGAATACTCTCCATCAAGCGTCTCTGAAGAATCCCTTTTTCTCGAACTAAGGCTTGATCTAGCTGGTCAACTATGTCGTTTAAAACGAAACTCTTCTGTAAAAGATTTTCCAAAGTTAATAAGATCTTCTGGGCCTCATCCAAGATTAAGAGACGGCCCTCTAGTAGACTGGGATCGTCCTCAAGTCGGGTAACGAGATAAGCATGATTGGTCACAAGTAGCTGGCAAGAGCGAGCTTTTTTCTGCCCCCGTCTCCAAAAATCCTCTAGCCAAAAGAGAGAAGCTTTGGGAAGATTACCATCATGCACCAAGTTTGGTAAAAACTGCTGGTAGCGATAGAGCTGACCAATCTCATCTAGGTCCCCCGTTTCTGTTTCAGTCAACCAAACTAGAAGTTGCATCTTGAAACGTGTGTACAAGCGATTGGACTCTTCTTCCTCTAGCGCTGCATGAAAGGCATCTAGTTTTAAGTAATTTTGTGGTCCTTTCAGACTATGAATCGAAAGGTGAAAGACCTCTTCCAATCTACGAGCCTCTTCTTGCATGACTTGATTTTGTAGAACTTTAGTAGGAACACTGAGAAGGATTCCTTTTTCGTTTTCTAGTGATAAAGCGGGTAACAAATAGCCGTAGGTTTTTCCCAATTCCAGTCTGAGCTTGCACAAAAGCAATTTTCTCATTCTGTAGAAAAATCTTGAACCTTTTTGAGAAAAAGCTAGTTTGTGGAGCTCTATCTTCCAAATCCAACAAAGCAATATTGGTTTGGAAATCTTTAGATAGTTTACGTGGAGAAAGGGCTGGTTTTTCCTTTTTCAAAAACAGACCCTGCACCTCAACTAAATCATGTTCAACTAGGATTGACTGCTTCTGATAAACTTCCTCGATGACCAGATAAGACTCATATAATAGACCATCTGACAAACTTAACAAGCGCTCCAATAAGCCTTTTGGCAGTCCAAACATTTTTTGTCGCATACAGAGAAAGAGCTCTGCTGTTGCTTGGGCATCTGATAGGGCAGTATGGGCTTTTTCTAGTAAAATTCCCAACTCTTGACAGAGAATCCCCAGATTGTATTTTTCAAGTTGAGGATAAAATACCTGAGCCAACTCGACTGTATCGATACGAGGAGTGCGCAATTCATAGCCCTCAAAAAAAAGAAATTCTGCCAACAAATTGGCATCGAACTGGACATTGTGCGCAACAAAAACACCGTCCTTGACCAAGTCAAAAATTTTTCCAGCCACCTGAGAAAATTCCGGTGCCTCTGCTAGTCGCTGATCGGTCAAGCCCGTTAATTCTTTGATATGAGAATCCAAGGGTTCGTGGGGATTAACATCCGTTGCAAATTGGTCAACAATCTCGCCATTTTCAATGACCACGATTCCCACTTGGATAATTTTTGCCTTGCTTCCGGTACTGGTCGCCTCTAAATCCACGACCACGTACCGATCATTTCTAAAAATTCATCATTAAAAATTATATCAAAATTTACACAATTTGACATCCATGAACTTTATTGGAAGGGTCAAGTTTCTTGCAAGTTTTTCTAAAAAATGATTGAATAGAAGTTTAGAAAAGGAGGGACATCATGAACCCATTAGATTTGTTTAATCAAGTAAAAGAGCTAATCGAGAAAAAAGATTTGGCTGCCGCAAAAACCTTTGTCGAAGAAAATAAGGACCAACTCGGTGAGTATCTTAACCAAGCACAAGCTTTAGTTTCAGGCTCAGAAGGAATCGGTAATCTTGTTGATAAGGTCAAAGGACTCTTCTAATCCTTAAAAGGCACCTGAAAACCTCAGGTGTCTTTTTGTATTTTCTTCATGAAGGCTGGGAGTTGTTGACTAATCATAGTTGGCAAAACTACATAGTTGTCCTCAGCTAGTTCTTGGGCAATTGCTGAATGTAAATAGGTCGCTACTGTCACTCTTTCATAGAGACTAACTTGTGGAAATTGGCCTGCAAAGCCAGCGATCATCCCAGCCAGAGTATCCCCCATGCCGCCAGTCGCCTGATAGGGACCGCCAACACCCAGCTGATAAAAATCAGCATGTCCGGCTTGCCAGATTCGAGTCGCTGGACCTTTTTGAACCAAAATCGTTCCTGAAGGAAAACTCATCAAAGCCTCTCCTGTTTCCTTGCTTCCTTGGGAATCCAAATCTAAGCCTGACAAGACTTGCCATTCCCTCTGGTGAGGAGTTAAGACAAGCTGGGCTTTAGGAAATTTCATTCCCGTCTTCGCAAAAATGGATAAGGCACCACCATCCAGTATGAGAGTCTGGTCTTGATTTGAATGATGAAAAACTGTTTGGAGAAGCTCTTCTCCACGCTCATCATCCACTAGTCCAGGTCCGACCAAGACAACACTTGCTTTTTCCAACTGTTGCTCAAGCAATTGCTTATCGTCAAGAGCAAAAGCCATAGCCTCCGGCAGATGGCTATGCAGAGCTGGAATATTCTCCTTATCCGTTGCTACTGTTACCAAGCCTGCACCGCTTCTAACAGCCCCTAAGGCGGCCATAATAATCGCTCCCCCATAAGGATAAGTCCCACCAATCAAGAGAAGATGCCCGTAGTCTCCCTTATGACTATAACGAGAACGCTCGATGATCACTTTTTTCAATAGAGCTTGATCAATCTCTTTCATACACTACTCCTTCATGCTTTCTCTTACTTTCATTATACACCTCACTACCCAATTAATAAAGGAGAAGACTATCCTATCTTCTCCTTTATTTATAATGATTAGTTTTTTAGAGCTGGGAGTTATCAGTCCTTATTTTTCTTTACGTTTAACTGTTAGTAGTGCCACTGACAAAACAAGACTGAGACTTGCTAGGAAGGCAGCTGTATCAGATCGACTTTCACCTGTTTCTGGAAGTCTTGCTGAATCTACTTTCTCTGAAGCATTTTCAAGAATCTCTCCATTAACCGCTGGCCCATGAGCTTGTTCTACCGGTTCTTGGTTTTGTTCTTTATAGACAATCGCATAAAGTCCTAGATCTTTGGTGACAAATTCAACTGTGTCACCTACAAGCGTCACCTTTTGAACCTGCAAGCCTTGATCTAAGCTCATGTGATAAACTCCTTGAACCTGACCCTTGACTGGTAATCTCACTAGGACAGCACCTTTGAGTTCAACTTCTTGGTTGTCCTTATCCAGCAATTTCACTTGATAAGCATCGTAGTGCTTACCAGCTAATTCTTGACGTAGAACCTTCTGCACTTGAAGCTTGAGGTCTTTAGATAACTCTTTAGTTAGCCCTGCTACCAGAACTCCAGTTTCCTTATCAGTCAAGATTCGAACCTCTTCGGCTGGTTTAACAAGACTTGGTGCAGCCTCATTTCCAGCTGTAGCCACTGTTCCTATGTATTCTGGCAACTCATTCTTGACAGCTTCAGCAGCATTGACGCCACCTGTAAATTCTGGGACTTCGTTCTTAGCGGCTTCTACTGCATTGACGCCGCCCTCAAATTCTGGGACTTCTACTACTGGTGCTGGCTCGTCGCCTACTGTACCAAGTGCCTCTGTGTATTCTGGTAATTCATTCTTAGCGGCTTCTAGCGCATTGACGCCACCTGTAAATTCTGGGACTTCTACTACTGGTGCTGGCTCATCACCTGCTGTGCCAACTGCCTCTGTGTATTCTGGCAACTCATGCTTAGCCGCTTCTACTGCATTGACACCTCCCTCAAATTCTGGGACTTCTACGACTGGGGCTGGCTCGTCGCCTGCTGTCCCGATCGCTTCTGTGTATTCTGGCAACTCATGCTTAGCGGCTTCTACTGCATTGACACCGCCCTTGAATTCTGGGACTTCTACTACTGGAGCTGGTTCCTCACCCTTACTTGTAGTAATGGCTGGTTTGACCTTAACTTCAACAACTCGATCTTGCGCCTCAGTCGTATCTGTATGAACAGTGGTACGGTTAGAACCTAGAACCTCAACATAATCAACTCTTTCGCCCTTCTTACCTTCTGAGATTACACGACGTTCATCTTGAGCTAAGTCATTGTTTTCACGAATAATTTCCTTAAATGGAGTTTCGGTCTTGACAACTTCTAAACTTGGTCGTTCGAGAACAGGACTTTGGTCGCCTTCTTCAGGAACAATACGGTGACTAGGCTTGAAGTGAATACGATATTCCTTGACAAGACTACCATCCTTAGCAAGAAGACGAACAAGGCTAGGAAGGTTATCCTGACTAGACTCAACAACCGTTGTCACACCGTGACCACTTGCTTGAGCAGTCACCTGTGGTTTAGTGCCATTTAAGCTTACTGTATAATCTGAAACCGCAGGATCAAAAATTTTTCAATGCTTTTTCCAGCAACCGAAATAGTCACTGAAGGAGTTTCCACATCGTTTTGCTTTTAGCAGGAGAGTAAGCACTAAATTCGACCATTGCTAGACCATTAGTTGTAGATTTACGAGTCATGCGTGCTCGAATAGCTGTTGTCTGAATTGGATCAAAGGTAAATTCGATTGGTTTACCAGCCACGATTTCTCCAGATGCCTTATAAGGAATTTCTTGCCAGTTTTCTGCCTTATTAAATGGATGATCCGCATTTTCTTCATAACGAGAAATAGTACTTGGTTCTGTATAGGCAGGCCCAACATATCTTTCTAATACCATTGTCGCTGGTGCGTCTGTTCCACTGTCTTTAAAGAACTGAATAGCTACTTTTCCAACAGACTGAGGTGTGATCTGACCATTCTTCTTAAAGAGAATTCCCACAGATGTTTCTTGGTCTTTCGGAGTACGAGACCAGTTAGTCCAACGTCCATCCTCGTTAAAGTGACCATCGTTGATATAGAAAATCTTATCCCGAGAAGCTGCTTGTGTATCATTTGTAGTAGACGCAAAGGCTTTAGAATCTGTCGCATTATTGCTTGCATTCTCAGAGATAACTTGATTACCTTTTGTAACAACTGTTACTTGCATCTTGGTTGTTAAGTCTGTTCCTAGAACATGACCAAGCACTTCAAAGTTACCTTCTTGGGCAGTCGCATGTTCTGGAACTGCATCCCATTGGACAGCAAGGTTAGCTTTAACCCAGCCATCTTGTGATGGATAGTAGACTGTTACTTCGGCAGGCAATTGAAGTTGATCGCCAACATTCAAGGTCTGGGCACTATTTTCCGCAGCTACTGGTTGTGTTGACTCTTTTTCGTCATCACGGAAGATACGATATTCTTTAAGAACAGTTCCATCCTCAGCTTTCAAAATAAGACGTGTCGCACCTTTTTCACTTGTTGCAGGAACAACCGTTACCAAACCGTTGTTGCTGGCTGTGGCAGTGATTTCCTTGCTTGCTTGAGGAATATAATAATCTGTCTTAGACGGATTGAAATGTTCGAGCTTCTTGCCATCTACTTGGATAGAAATTTCTGAGCTGGTAGCACTTGGAACCTTACTTCCTAAGATAGTGATTTCTGTTAAACCAACACCAGCCTTTCCATCTGCCTTCTTCATACGCATACGAACAGCATAAGTTTCAACCTTATCAAATGTAAAGTGGTTTGTTTGACCTGCAGATAATTGTCCTGGGGCTTTGAGATGTTCAACTTCTTTCCAGTTGGCAGCATTGTTGAATGGATGCTTGGTATCTCCTTGGGCATGATTGACATCGTTTGGAAGATCTGGAACTTCTTGACCGACATAGTATTCGATGACATATTCTTTTGGAAGTCCGATAGCTCCGTCTGTGTAGAAATCAACGGAAAGATTATCGACAAAGCGTTTAGTCAAATCTCCTGAATTACCAAACAAGATAGACGCCCAATCATTATCTGTACCTGTTTGCCATGTAGTCCATCGATTCTTAACATCTGTATTGGCTCTTGAAACTGTCAAGTCGTTCAAGGCATTAGCCGAATCATCACCACCCGTATTAGATACGATAGCTGCTGGCAATTGAGAACCCGTCCATTGTTTAGAGATGTTATTTCCCGCAACAACTTGACTAGAAACACGGACATGGGCCTTGGTGGTCAGATGGCTACCAACCAATTGACCCTTGATTTCAAAGATGCCCTCAGTCTGACTAAAGTTTTCAGGAATCTTATCCCAAACGACATCATTATAGACAGTCGTTCCATTAGAATGATAAGCACGAACACTAGCTGGTAATTGAGCTGTTTCACCCTTAGGTAGTGTTAAACTGATTTCTTCAGCAATCTGCAAGCCTTCAACAGTCACATTGGCAAGAGCTTCAATGTCTGTTCCTTCTACATGACCTTTTAGGATAAAGCTATGATAGTAGCCAAGTTCTTTTACATCTACCTTGTCCCAAGTTACAGCTACCTTACGAGACAAACCTTTGTCAAATTCTGCTCCAATTTGAGCAGGCAAATTCGGTTGCTGATTGATATCTGTAGAGATAGAAACAGGATGAAGTTTGACAATTTTCTTGTCTACTGTATTTTCTTTTATCACAAGTTCAGTTGCTACAGACTGAGTCTTATCAGTTTGATTGTCAATACGAGGAGCGAGGGTTACACTACCTTTCTTGTAAAGAAGCAAGTTCTGACCATTCACCTCAAGATGAGCACCATCAGCTGACTTAACTTCCAAATGGATATCTGACGCTGAAATTCAGTTTGTGTACCATCTTCGTAGTGCCCAATGACATGATAAGGGAGAACTTGGTCTTCTGTTGCAGTCTCTTTTCCTTCAACACTTACTTCCAAGCGTGTCAAGGCTGGCGCTTCTTTCACAAATTGAATCAAGTAAGTTTGAACTAAATCGCCCTTTTGGTCACTCAAAAATACAGAAGCCTGATAATCATTAGCTACTGAAGCTTGTTGAACAGTTACTTGGTAGCCAGTGGTTTGTGCACCAACATTTGGAATCTTAGCAGTATAAGGAAGGGATACTCGGTAGTAGGTCTTTCCAGGGCTCAAAAGTTTTCAAGAGTCTTATCTCCAACCGTGAGACCTGTAACAGTACTTTCTGTTTCCTGATCACTTGCGATAAAGGTAGCTGTCACCTCGTAGTCATTGCCTTCCAATTTACCAGTTGCTTCAGTACGTCCACCTTCTTTTGTCAAGGCAGATGGATCTTTCAAGGTCCAAGAAACGACATCCGCATCAACCAAGTTACCATCTGACAAAACAGCCGTAACAGTCTTGTCCAAATTTTCAACAGCTGTACCAACTGGGACAGTTGCTACTTTTGGCAACCACTTATCAAGCGCAACTACCTTGACAAGGGCTTCAGCCTTGGCTTCGAATCCTTCCACACTACCAAGGACTTTTTTCTCACCAGCACTTGCAAGGAGATCTTCTGGGATGTCCCAAGTCACAGCTTTTTCTTCGACACTACCATCGCTATAAATAGCTGTCACAGTCTCTGGCAATTTAGGATTTTCGCTGACATCAGTTCTTGCCTTCACAGGGGCAAAAGCGACAAAATGGCGATTTTCTTTCTTGCCTGAAACGGTTGTGACTGTTGCCTGATCAGAAGCCAATCCTGCAGAATCCGCATATAAGGTGAATTTTCCTTCTTTTTCAGTCGATTTTACGATGACAACACCTTTACCATTGAAGGCTTTTCTTTGCCATGTACCATCTTTCTGAGCCTTATAACGTTCACGGCTAGCTTGTTCCCCATTGTCCACACCAACGATTTGGCCTTGCCCATGAAGATTGAAATGAACGAGATTATTAGCAGTTGGTACAACATTGCCGTCTTCATCAACGATTTCATAATGGATATAAGACAAATCTTTGCCATCTGCAGTGATAACATGTTCTTCCTTGGTGAGACGAACTCTAGCTGGCTCCCCTGCTGTTGTCACACTATCACGCGCAATTTCTTTACCATTTTCATCACGAGCAATAGCTGTTAAGGTACCTGGTTTATAGTCTACCAACCACTCAAGATACAATTCACTTGGTTTAGCTCCCTCGTGATAAGGGCGACCATCTTCAGTTGTTTTCTTAACAAATTCCTTCTTACCAAGGGACTCATTGTTCAAGAACAATTCTACGCTGGCGGCATTAGAGAAGGTTCGAACTGGAACTTTGCCATTGACCAGCATATTACGTTTCTTGAGCGTTTCTTCAGTCCAATTCCAGTGAGGCATGATACGAACAGTTGGTTTTTCTTCGGCACTATACCATTCACTACGATAGAGATAGAAATCATTCTTAGGCAAGCCTGCCGTATCAATGATACCAAAATAAGAGCTTTTTACTGGTGTATTATCTTGGTTATGCCATGGTGTAGGTTCACCGATATAGTCAAAACCAGTCCAGATGAACTGACCTGCATAGCCAGCACGATCACGGTCAAAAGTCCAAGATTCAGTAGCTGTTCTACCCCAGGCTACACGGTCATTCCCATAGTCTGATTGTTCATAGTGACGATTTGGGCGATTGTCGTGCCAGAGTAAATGAGCAGGATCAAAATAAGAATCTCGAGTTCGAGTCGCTGAAGAGGTTTCAGAACCATAAATCAACCAATCTGGATGTTCCTTACGAACCGCATCATAATTCCGTTCCCCATAGTTCATACCAACAGCATCCATGATTGCTGCTAATTCTAAGAACAAGCCGCTTGATCTACGACTGAATTTGTTTTCACCCATGGTCACATAGCGTTCTGTATCGATAGCTTTGATGATGGCTTTCAAACGCTTGGCTGTTTCTAGCGAACGCTCACCACCATCTGCTTCATCAACTTCGTTACCGAGTGACCACATGACGATGGATGGATTATTTTTATCACGTTCGACCATGGTTCTGAGGTCAAAATCAGACCACTTTTCACCCTTCTTAGCTTCTGGGTGAGTTGCATCTTGGTCAAAGAAACGTCCATAGTCATAAGTTTTCTTACCACGATACCAAGTATCAAAGGCTTCTTCTTGGACCAAAAGTCCTAGACTAGCTGCAGCATCGAGCAACTGTGGACTTGCTGGATTGTGGGTTGTACGGATAGAGTTAACTCCCATATCTTTCAGGAGTTTTAATTTACGATAGGTTGCCTTGTAGTTTTCTTCTGCTCCCAAGGCTCCGTTGTCATGGTGGATACTAACTCCATGGAATTTCATTCTCTCGCCATTAAGAGAGAATCCTTCCTTGGCTGTCCAGTTAAAATAACGGTAACCAAAAGTATCTTCTGTCACATCAACTAGCTGCCCTTCATTATAAACCTTGGTTTTCAGAACATAGAGCTGAGGATGGTAGCTTTTGGTTGTCCAGAGGGTTGGCTTATTAACCAAAATCGTTTGTTTAAAGTCAGCTGTCTCATTTCCTGCTAGGCTCTTAGTTACAGAACGAACCAAATCTGAAACAGCCTTACCTTCCTTAGTAAAAATCTGTTGCTCCACATATACCTTGGCTAAAGTCTTGGCAGTATTTGATTTTGCTTTGGATTTGTGTTTCAACGTTGCCATCTTTTTGTTCAGCTAGTTTTGGAGTTGTAATATGATTTCCATTTTCAGCTACCTGCACCTTGTCACGATAGCTCAAAGTAACATCGCGATAGATACCGCTTCCTGAGTACCAACGACTACTTGGTTGCTTATTGGTAACTTGGACAGCAATGGTATTTTCACTACCATCTTTATTTAAAAATTCAGTAATATCGTATGAAAAATGATTGTAACCACTTGGATAATGACCTACAAATTTACCATTGACATAGACTTTTAGAGTCCATGTAGACACCATCAAAAGTTGATCCGAACATCCTTATCCTTAGCAGCTTCGTCAACCGTGAAGGTCTTGCGATACCAGGCAGTACCCCCGTTTAATTGACCACCTTCATTTCGAGCAGGAGACTTGTGGTCAAAATCAAAATAGATACTCCAGTCATGAGGAAGGTTCAACTTAGACCAATCATGAACATCTACATCTTTCTTAGAAAAATCACCTTGAGCGTTTAGTTTAAAATACCAGTCTTTGTTGAAATTTTGTTTTCTTTCTTCAAGGAGTTGATTTTTCTTTTTCCTTCTCTTTTGTAGCTTGAGGCGATTCACTTGCAGAAGCTTTTTCTTCCTTGCTTTTATCATCCGTTACAGGTTTATTCTGATTAGTTGTATCAGTATGTTCTTCTCGAACTGCTGACTTTTCAGGACTTCCTTCTGAAACTGTAGCCTCTTTCCCATTCGCTTCAGCAGCAGGTTTTTGCAGTTTTTTTCAACTTTGTCTTCTTTAGGGCTGACTACTTCTGCTTCCTTTTTCTTCCTTAGGACTTGTTGCCTCAGTCACCTTTTTCTTTAGTTGCTGGTTTTGCGGATTCAACCGCATCATTTCCTTCTTTTTCAGTAGCGGAATCTTGTGGGCCATTTTGCTCAGCTTTTGCAATTGCTGCAGCAACCTCATCTGGAAGCTTATCTAAAGGTTGAACTTGATGAATTGTTTCCTCACTGGAACTTGCTGTTTCGGTTTCAGCTGCTTGAGCCACCTGAAGACCAAATATACTAGCTCCAATCATAACTGAAGCCGCACCAATGGCAAATTTACGAATACTATAATGACACCGTCTTTCAAAAAATCTCTTATCCATTATTGTTCCTTTCCAATGTTCTAGTAAGCGATTACATTTTACTCCAAAAAATAAACCTCCCTCTAGACGCTTACTTATTTTATCCATATAAATATTGATGCTTTTAATATATCAAAATAGTAGAGTTTTTTTCAATAATTTGTAGAAGTTTTACTGTAATTTTATTAAAAGAAGTGAAAGAAAAAACAAGTTCATTTTTTAGAACTTGTTTCTTCACTATCTAAAATCAATGCTTATATTATCTATCCAAGCTACGCAATGCCGCCTGATAAGTCTGTTCCATCAGCATGGTAATGGTCATAGGTCCAACTCCACCAGGTACAGGCGTGATATGACTAGCGATTGGCGCAACAGTATCATAGTCAACATCGCCACAAAGCTTGCCATTTTCATCTCGGTTCATCCCCACATCAATGACAACTGCTCCAGGTTTGACAAAGTCAGCAGTCACAAACTTAGCACGACCGATTGCTACGACAAGAATATCGGCCTTAGAAGCTACCTTGGCAAGATTATGTGTTCGTGAGTGGGTCAAGGTTACAGTTGCATTCTTAGCTAATAACAACTGGGCCATTGGTTTACCGACAATATTAGAACGACCAATAACAACCGCATTCTTACCTTCTAGTTCAATCCCATACTCATGAAACATTTCCATGATACCAGCTGGAGTTGAAGGGATCATAACTGGATGACCAGACCAAAGGCGCCCCATGTTGAGCGGATGAAAACCATCCACGTCCTTTTCTGGATCAATAGCCAATAAAACAGCTTCTTCATCGATGTGTTTTGGTAATGGTAACTGCACCAAAATACCATGCCAAGCTGGATCTTGATTGTATTTGGCAATCAAGTCCAACAATTCCTCTTGGGTAATGGTCTCAGGAACTCGCACGACTTCACTTTGGAAACCTGCAGCTATCGCTGAACGTTCCTTGTTACGAACGTAAACCTGACTGGCTGGATTGTCCCCAACCAAAATAACTACCAAACCAGGAACCAAACCTGTCTCTTCTTTCAATTTCGCAGTCTTTTCAGCCAATTGTCCTTGTAGCTTAGCTGCTAAAGCCTTGCCATCAATAATCTGTGTCATGTGTTTTCTCTTTTCTAACAAATATCTTCTATTATATCAAAAAAACACTTGTCCCTCTAACACTTCTTACCTAAGAGACCTTATAGTCTGAAACTATAAGAAAAAGCTCACTTGGAGCTTTTCATGATATTCTTACAAAACCTTACTCAAGAAATCCTTGGTTCTTTGTTCTTGGGTTTGTTCAAAGACTTGCTCTGGAGTTCCATCTTCGACAACAACACCGTCAGCCATAAAGATGACGCGGTCTGCCACTTCACGCGCAAAGCCCATCTCATGCGTCACGATGACCATAGTCATTCCTGACTTAGCAAGTTCTTGCATAACCGCTAGTACTTCTCCTACCATTTCTGGGTCTAGGGCAGAAGTCGGTTCATCAAAGAGTAGGACATCTGGTTCCATGGCAAGACCACGAGCGATAGCGATACGTTGTTGCTGTCCACCAGACAAACTTTGTGGATAAGCATCTGCCTTATCTGGTAAACCAACCTTTTCCAAGAGCTCATGCGCTCTCTTCTCAGCAACTTCCTTACTTTCCCCTTTGGTCTTGATAGGAGAAAGCGTGATGTTTTCCTTCACTGTCATATTGGGGAAGAGATTGAACTGTTGGAATACCATTCCCATCTTTTCACGCATGACAAAGAGGTCATTTTTCTTATCCGTAATATCCACTCCTTCAAAGATGACCTTGCCTTTTGTCGCTTCTTCGAGGAGATTCATGGAGCGAAGGAGGGTTGACTTCCCGCTACCTGACGGTCCGATAATCACCACAACTTCCCCCTTTTTAATCTCCAGATCAATTCCTTTTAAAACTTCATTTTTCCCAAAGTTTTTATGAAGATTTTCAATTTTTATAAGCGTTTCAGTCATTATTTTTTCTCTCCTTGTCCCATACGATTCTCAAAAGCTTTCAAGGCTAGTGTCAAGATAGAGGTCATAATCAAGTAGTAAAAGGCTGCAAATAAGAGTGGAGTTAAAGGTAGGTAGGTGGTTGTTGACACCGTTGTAGCTCCATTCCACAATTCCATGACACCGATTGCTGACAAGAGTGAACTATCCTTGATAATGGTAATAAACTCATTCCCCAAGGCTGGCAAGATATTCTTGATAGCCTGTGGCAAGATGACATAGCGCATGGCATTTTTAGGACGAATCCCTAGAGAGTAAGCCGCCTCTAACTGCCCTTTAGGTACTGCATTGATACCAGCACGAACTGTTTCTGATACATAGGCACCACTATTCATAGAGATAATGATAATCCCTGGAATCAAACGTGAAAAAAATCAACTCCCAAAACTCCAATCTGAATTGTCGGAGCATTGATATGCATAAGAGCAAAAAGCAATCATGATCTGTACCATCATAGGTGTTCCACGGAAAATCCAAATATAAACATTGGCAAGCCAAGTTATGGGCTTCATTTTAGAACGTTGAGCAAAAGCCAAGACTACTCCTAAAATTGTCCCCAAAAAGACAACCAAAACAGAGATCAAGACTGTTACAAGAGCACCATAGTTAAAATATGGCAGATATTTAGGTAAAAAAAGAAAAAAATTCATAAATCCACTACTTTCTAATTTCTAACTTAAAACTTGTATGAGTATAACATGTTTTTGAATAAAAATGCAATCTTTTTCCTTTTTATTTTCAATAAAAATTTCAAAGAAAACAGAAAAAAAGCGAGAAATCTTAGTTTTTTTCTAGTCAAGTGGATACTCTTTATGGTAAAATAGTAACGATAAGAAATGGAGGAGAATCAAAATGGAATCACATTTGGTTAGAATCATCAACCGCCTAGAAGCAATGACAAAAGATGGTGGTAACTTAAAAACGTAACTTTGAGCGCGAGGGAGTTGTTGTAGCTGAAGTTGCTTTTTAACCATGATGAAGAAAAATGGCTCAATCTTTACACTTCGTGATGTTGAAGCTCGTGAAACATATACTTTTGACAGCATCGACTTGATTGCGATGGAAATTTACGAACTTCTATACTAATAATAGATATACAGAGGTTGGGACAAAAGATCCCGACCTCACTTTTTATTAGCAATCAAACTTTGACGCGGTAGCTGATTGGACTTTTTCGTTCGTCTTTTTAGACTCCCAAAACTCCTAATCATCTTCGCGGGGCTGGGACTACGAAATCGAGACTTTGTCTATCGATTTCTGTCCCACCGCCTTTCACTAACGAGAATCCTTTTTGTATGACAAATAGGATTTTTTTCTTGCTATCAAAATCTTCTCCAGATTAGCGCTCTACTATTTATAGTGCTAGTATCCAATCTTTTTTTACTTGAATTGCCCAATAATCATGATATAATTAAATTATATACTTGTTTGACTATTTTTTTGACCTTTTAGATTTAGTCAAGACTAAGAAAGAAATGAGGTGGCGGTATGCTCTGTCAAAACTGTAAAATCAATGACTCAACGATTCATCTTTATACCAATCTCAATGGACAACAAAAGCAAATCGATCTTTGCCAAAATTGCTACAAAATTATCAAAACAGATCCTAACAATAGCTTATTCAAGGGCATTACAGATTTAAACAACCGTGATTTTGATCCCTTTGGAGACTTCTTTAACGATCTCAACAACTTTAGACCTTCTTCTAATAACAACAATATCCCCCCAACTCAGTCAGGGGGTGGATACGGTGGAAATGGTGGCTATGGTGCCCAAAATCGTGGTCCTGCCCAAACCCCACCGCCAATCCAGGAAAAAGGACTCTTGGATGAATATGGTATCAATGTCACTGAGATTGCCCGTCGTGGAAATATTGACCCTGTAATTGGCCGTGACGAAGAGATTATCCGTGTCATTGAAATCCTCAACCGCAGAACAAAAAACAACCCTGTCCTCATCGGTGAGCCCGGTGTTGGTAAGACAGCCGTTGTCGAGGGCTTAGCTCAAAAAATCGTCGATGGTGATGTTCCCCATAAACTTCAAGGGAAAGAAGTCATTCGCCTAGATGTTGTCAGCCTTGTCCAAGGTACAGGTATCCGTGGTCAGTTTGAAGAACGTATGCAAAAACTCATGGAAGAAATTCGTGAGCGCAAAGACGTCATCCTCTTTATCGACGAAATTCATGAAATTGTCGGTGCTGGTTCTGCTGGAGAAGGGAATATGGATGCAGGAAATATCCTAAAACCAGCTCTTGCTCGTGGCGAACTCCAACTGGTTGGTGCTACTACCCTCAATGAATACCGTATCATTGAAAAGGATGCTGCCCTTGAGCGCCGTATGCAACCGGTCAAGGTTGATGAACCAACTGTTGAAGAAACCATTATTATCCTTAAAGGAATTCAAAAGAAATACGAAGATTACCATCATGTTCACTATACTGACGGGGCTATCGAAGCGGCCGCTACCCTTTCTAACCGCTACATCCAAGATCGTTTCTTGCCAGACAAGGCCATTGACCTTCTAGATGAAGCTGGTTCAAAAATGAACTTAACCTTGAATTTTGTAGATCCTAAGGTCATCGACCAACGCTTAATCGAAGCAGAAAATCTCAAGGCACAAGCAACCCGCGATGAAGATTTTGAAAAAGCAGCCTACTTCCGTGACCAGATTGCCAAATACAAGGAAATGCAAAAGACAAAGGTAACGGATCAGGATACCCCAATCATCAGTGAAAAAACGATCGAACACATCATCGAGCAAAAGACTAATATCCCAGTTGGTGATTTGAAAGAAAAAGAACAATCTCAACTGATCAACCTAGCAGATGACCTCAAGGCTCATGTTATTGGACAAGATGATGCAGTTGATAAGATCGCCAAGGCTATCCGTCGTAACCGTGTTGGACTCGGTACTCCAAACCGTCCAATCGGTAGCTTCCTTTTTGTTGGTCCTACCGGTGTCGGTAAAACAGAACTTTCTAAACAGCTGGCCATCGAACTCTTTGGTTCTGCTGACAGCATGATTCGCTTTGACATGAGTGAATACATGGAAAAACACAGCGTGGCTAAACTCGTTGGTGCCCCTCCAGGATACGTAGGCTATGATGAAGCAGGTCAATTGACTGAAAAAGTTCGTCGTAACCCCTACTCACTGATCCTCTTGGATGAAGTTGAAAAAGCCCATCCAGATGTTATGCATATGTTCCTTCAAGTTTTGGATGATGGTCGTTTAACGGATGGGCAAGGTCGTACCGTTAGCTTTAAAGACGCTATCATTATCATGACCTCAAATGCAGGTACAGGTAAGGCAGAAGCTAGTGTTGGATTTGGTGCTGCTCGTGAAGGTCGTACCAACTCAGTCCTTGGGGAATTAGGCAACTTCTTTAGCCCCGAATTCATGAACCGTTTTGATGGCATTATCGAATTCAAGGCTCTCAGTAAGGAAAATCTTCTTCAAATCGTTGACCTCATGCTAGATGATGTTAATCAACGACTCTCAAGCAATAACATCCATTTAGATGTAACAGATAAGGTTAAAGAAAAACTTGTAGACCTTGGTTATGATCCAAAAATGGGAGCTCGCCCACTACGTCGTACGATTCAGGATTATATCGAAGATGCGATTACAGACTACTACCTTGAAAATCCAAGCGAGAAACCTCAAGGCTGTCATGACTAGCAAGGGTACGATTCAAATCAAATCTGCCAAAAAAACTGAGAAGATTGCTTCTGAAAAAGAAGAATAAATCTCATAAAAAGAACAGGAAACAAGATTTCCTGTTCTTTTTTAATTTTCCTCTTGAACTTGATAGCGAAGAATTGTTTTCAATTTGCTTGAATCTGTTCGATGAAGATTATTTAGATAAATTTCTCGGTGAACCTCCGTAGTTCTTTTGAGTTTATGGAGTTGACAAAAACACTCCATCTCTGCAAAAGTTTCATTTTCTGAATCAAAAGATCCTACATGAAGCATAGCAAGACTTTGGCCTTCTTCTATTTTTTCAAAACGAATAGCCTCATAGAGAGGATTTGGCTTCTTGATTTTAACCTCGTTCAGAGCTTCCTCAAACAGTTCTCGCGTAATAAAATCAGGTTGCCCAATCATAATGCTATAAAAAAGCTCACTTTTTACCAATTCTCCTTCCTTCTCCTTTTTCCATAAACCTTCTAAAGGAAAGACTGTAAAATCAGTGTAGACTTGATCCCGAGGAGCCTTTTTATACTTCATCTTTATCGCATAAGCTAAGGCATATAAAGCTCCTACGCGTTCTGAAAAATCTTCTTGATTTGGATCGCCCTTACCATCAATCACGATATAGGATTGACCTAGTATCTGTAAAATAGTGGGCCTAGCCTTCACTTGATAAAGAGCTTTCGCTTCTTTTCTCCATTCGTATTTCATTTGATTTTTTTCTCCTTTCTATCTCTAGTATAGCACTAAAAACCATGACATCTTTTTGTCATGGTTTGTAAAGTTTTTTGGATTTTTTTCTAATCTAGAAAGCAATTCCTTCTTCAGATAATCAGGTTCGAGTATTTCCACTTCATCTAAATAAGACAGAAGATAAATATACAGACTTTTTATGCTCTGGAAAAAATAGTTTTGACATAGTAAGATCCATCCTCCCCAAGTTAATCTCATCTTCTGAAAAAAATCTTCATAAACCCGGAAAGCAAGCTTGGGACTAAACTTCAAGGAAACTTCGATTTGATTTTGCCACTTGATCTGAACTATCAACGGAATCCATCACGTTTTTTTCTGCTTCACTATTTCATTTGTTAGGTGACAATTCCTAATTCTAGATAACTTGAAAAAAACGCCAATCTTCTTTCAAATAACAGTAGGCGTGAAGGTACCAATCTCTTTTTAAATACGAGTTTAAAAAGGTTCAACTGTACGAATCGTTTTCTGACCACTCCCACCTAGATAAGTGATCACCAGTCTCCTCTTTTCTAGAATAGCATGTTTAATGTTATCAAATAATTCTTTTTGACCTTCTCGCTTTCTCCAGTCAGTCAAGTCTACTTCTATCCAAGGGCTGGTAGAAACTTGAAAAAAATAGATTCTAATTTTTTTCAAGTAATAGGTCTTGCCTGTCATCCGTCAGAACTCGAATCCCTTGCAAAAGCAGACAGAAGCTCTATTTTTTTCATCCTCTGATACAAGAGTGCGATCCAGGACAAAGCCCTTCATTAAAAAGATCCCACCTGCCTTTCCAGGAACTGAATAAAGGGGAATCCCCGCCATACTCAACCGCTCAATATCACGATAAATCGTTCGTACAGATACTTCAAATAATCGGGATAATTCAGGGAGCCGTTGTACTGCCTTTTTTTCTAAAAAGTAGATATAAGATACGAAATAATCTTGATTCTGCCATAAAATCACCTCCCTCTATTATACCAGTTAAAAATAGTAGGGCTGAAAAAGTTTATCCCCAAAAAAATATTTATCAAGATAAAGTAGATTTCTCGTCATAAATTTATTCTTAACAGCTCGCCCACTACGTCGTACCATTCAAGACTATATCGAAGATGCGATTACAGACTACTACCTTGAAAATCCAAGCGAGAAAAACCTCAAAGCCGTCATGACTAGCAATGGTAAAATCATGATTAAATCAAAAAATAAATTGGAAACAGTTGACTCAAATGACTAATTCCACATACTAAAAGAATGTTCTTACTTGACAGTAAGAGCATTCTTTAATATGATAGAAAGAAAGCGCACACATAAAGGAGAAATTTATGACGAATCCAACCTTTGGAGAAAAAAAAGAGGGTGTAACCTACAAAACTAGATATGGTGTTTATGCAGTCATCCCTGACTCAGCACATGAAAAGATTATCCTCGTTCAAGCTCCAAATGGTGCATGGTTCTTGCCTGGTGGCGAGATCGAAGCAGGTGAAGATCATTTTGAAGCTCTCAAACGAGAACTAATTGAAGAATTAGGTTTTACAGCTGAGATTGGCACTTATTATGGTCAAGCAGATGAGTATTTCTATTCCAGCCATCGTGATACTTACTACTACAATCCAGCCTATCTCTACGAAGCTACTTCTTATCAAGAAATCCAAAAACCTTTGGAGGACTTCAATCATCTAGCTTGGTTCCCAATCGATGAAGCCATTGCTAACTTAAAGCGTGGCAGTCATAAATGGGCAATTGAAGCTTGGAAAAAACAGTATCAAGTTTAAATTAACTTTTCCAATTTTTCCAAAAAGTGCTATAATAGAAATAGAAACACAGGAGGAAAGCCTATGAAGCTCATCAACACTACTAATTCTCACTCAAACCTTGTTAAAAGCCAACTGGAGAGTACCGACGCTACACTCGTAGAAGTCTACTCTGCAGGCAACACTGATGTTATCTTTACTCAGGCACCGCTTCATTATGAAATCCTCATTTCCAATAAACATCGTGCTATCCGCGAACAAGAAATAGAAAAAATCCAAGAATTTTTCTTGAATCGCAAGATCGAAAAGCAAAATATCGATGAAGCTAATATCAAGACCATCTACTCTGAAAAATTGATTGAAATCTCAATCCCAACAAAATAAAACTTAGCAATATTTGGACAACACTCTAAAAATTCTAACTTTTTAGAGTGTTCTTTGTCTGTCTGATCCTATATTCTAGAATCAGATTCAGTTGTACAGAAAGAGTTTTCTAACAATCCTTCACTTACTAAGTTTGGCAATATTTTTGTAAAAACTCGGTACTTGATCATCAAAACAATTAATTTTACTATTATAATTTACTAACATTAAAAAAAGGAGCTCATAAATGGAGAAAATAGTATACAGAAAAGCAAGGCTAGACGAATACCAAAAAATTGGAAAAGTAATAGCCGATAGCTTCTTTGATTATCCATTTTTAACTCTAATCATAGATGATCTCAAGAAACCTGAAAACTATCCTGCTTTTTTAGAACTATTGGAAAGCCTCCTTACTCGCCTCTATATCAAAGAAGAGACCTGTTTAGTAGCTGAACAAGACGGAGAAATCCTAGCTGTCGCCTTATTACAACAAAATGATTTTTCTATCCTATCTTACTTGCTAAATGGTGTCATAAAACTGTTTCGCTACATTAGCCCACGAAATTTTCTGAAGTATCTTGATTTAGTAGACCGTTCCGAAGAACATTTGAAAAAATCTAATAGCTTTGACTGGTATTTGATGCTCCTTGCAGTCAATCCATCCGCTAAAGGACAAGGAGTGGGCAGTGCTTTTCTTAGAGACGCAGTTGAGCCTTATGTCAAATCCAAGGGCTGCAAGCGCTTAGGGACTCATTACCAGTACAGAAAAAAATGTTCCATTCTATAAAAAGAATGATTATGAATTGCTAGATTTTATGGAGTTAGAATATGGCACAAAAATCCATTGGGAACTGGGCTTTTTTAAAAACTATCAATAAATAAAGTAAAAAGGAGTTTAAATCAACTCCTTTTTACTTTATTTAACTGCTTCTTTCAAGGCATCAACCTTATCCAAGCGTTCCCATGGAAGGTCAATATCTGTACGTCCCATGTGTCCATAAGCCGCAGTTTGACGGTAGATTGGACGTTTCAGATCAAGCATTTGGATGATTCCTGCTGGACGAAGGTCAAAGATTTGACGCGCTGCTTTTTTTCAAGCTTTGCTTTTCAGCTACTGTTCCAGTACCGAAGGTATCGATACGAACAGATACAGGTTGAGCTACACCAATGGCATAAGCCAATTGAACTTCTGCTTTCTTAGCAAGACCTGCAGCAACGATGTTTTTTGCAATGTAGCGAGCTGCATAAGAAGCTGAACGGTCAACCTTAGTCGCATCCTTACCAGAGAAGGCACCACCACCGTGACGTGAGTAACCACCATAAGTATCCACGATGATCTTACGACCAGTCAAACCTGAGTCTCCTTGAGGTCCTCCGATAACGAAACGACCTGTTGGATTGATGAAAAATTTAGTTTCGTCGTCAAGATAAGAAGCTGGAATGACTTCTTTGATAACCTTGTTAATCACATCTTCATGAATTTGTTCATTGCTCACTTCTGGATCGTGTTGAGTTGAAATAACGACTGTATCCACGCGCACTGGCTGGTCATTTTCATCATATTCAACAGTAACTTGAGATTTAGCATCTGGACGAAGATAACTGATTTCCCCAGACTTACGAAGTTCAGCCAAACGACGAACCAACTTGTGACTGAGTGAGATTGGCAATGGCATGAGTTCTTCAGTTTCATTAACCGCAAAACCAAACATGAGACCTTGGTCTCCAGCTCCAATCAAATCAAGTGGATCTTGATCTGCGTTTCCACGAACTTCCAAGGCTTCATTAACACCTTGGGCGATATCTGGAGATTGCTCTACCAATGATGGATGAACTCCTACGGTCTCAGCAGAAAATCCATACTCTGTATTAGTATAGCCAATCTCTGCAATCGTATCACGTACCACACGGTTAATATCTACATAGGCATTGGTCGAAATTTCACCAAAAACATGAACTGAACCAGTATAAACAGCTGTTTCAGCAGCAACGTGGGCTTCTGGATCTTGCTCTAAAATAGCATCCAAGATAGCATCTGAAATTTGGTCTGCAATCTTATCTGGATGCCCCTCAGATACAGATTCAGACGTGAATAATTTACGTTCTGACATAAAAATGTCCCCCCTTAAAAAATATTCGTTATAGAGTTACAAAGTACTGGTAGAGAATCGATAAACAACGTTCACTACCACCTTATCGGGACCATATAACCTAACTATTATAACACGAATCTTTGAAAAAAATACTCGTATGATTACTATTTTTTTCTCAGAAGGAACATGTTTTCTAATCTTAACCAAATAAAAAAACTCTTAAAGTGGATAGGATTTTCCAACTCCAAGAGTATTGTTAAAAACTAATTATTTTCTAGATAAAACTCAAAACGTTCTCCGACGTATTGGCTCTTTACATACTCAAAAGCTGTACCATCATCAAAGTAAGAAACCTGAGTCAGTCCTAAAATAGCATGCCCTTTTTCAACTTCTAGGTAATGAGCTATCTTTTCTTTTGCTAAACGTGCGTATATGGTCTGGTGAGATTTACCAATCCGATAACCATGTTTCTGCAAGGTTTGAAAGAAGTGCTTGGTTACTTCTTCTTTCTTAAAATTTTTGATAAATTTCTCAGGAATAGATGCTACTTCATAGACCACAGGAACTTGATCTGCATAACGAACACGTTCCATCCGAATAATATTTTCAGTGGCCTTGATCCCTAATTTTTCAACTTCTTGCTCATTCGGAATAGTCCGACGATAGGAAATCAGATGACTCGATGGTGTTTTCCCCTGAGCCTTCACAATTTCCGTAAAACTGGTCGTTCCACGCATTTTTTCCTGAACACGAGTACTAGCAACAAAGGTCCCGCTACCCACACGACGCTCCAAAACTCTTCCTCGACCAAAAGGGAGATGGCTTGACGCAGGGTCATACGGCTAACCTCAAATTCCTCAGCTAAGTCTCGCTCACTTGGAAGTCTTTCTCCAATTTTCCAATTTCCCTCATCAATACCTTTTTTGATTTGGTCGTGAATTTTCATATAAGCTGGTAACATGCTTGCTCACTTCTTTTCTTTATTTTTTCCATTGTACCCTATCTCATGGGGAAAAGTCAAACTGCACTTGTTTGGTTGGTAATTCTGGGGCATTTATGATAGAATATTCAAGAAGATATTTCTTTTAAGAAAGAAAAAGATGACCAACATTTCAACTGATTTGCAAGATGTCGAAAAGATCATCGTACTGGACTATGGTAGCCAGTATAACCAACTTATCTCACGTCGTATCCGTGAGATTGGTGTCTTTTCAGAACTAAAAAGTCACAAGATTTCGGCTGACGAAGTCCGCGCTATCAATCCTATCGGGATTGTACTTTCAGGTGGTCCAAACTCTGTTTACGAAGAAGGATCATTTGATATTGATCCAGAGATTTTTGAACTTGGAATTCCAATTTTAGGAATCTGCTATGGTATGCAGCTATTGACTCACAAGCTTGGTGGTAAGGTTGTTCCTGCAGGTGATGCTGGTAACCGTGAATATGGACAATCCACTCTTACTCACACTGAATCTGCTCTTTTTGCTGGTACTCCAGATGAGCAACTTGTCTTGATGAGCCACGGGGATGCTGTTACTGAAATTCCAGCTGACTTTATCCGTACTGGTACATCAGCTGACTGTCCTTATGCATCAATTGAAAACCCTGATAAGAAAATTTACGGTATCCAATTCCACCCAGAAGTTCGCCACTCAGTTCACGGTTATGATATCCTCCGTAACTTTGCCTTAAACATCTGTGGTGCCAAAGGCGACTGGACAATGGATAACTTCATCGAGATGCAAATCAAACAAATCCGTGAGAAAGTTGGAGACAAACGTGTTCTCCTCGGACTTTCTGGTGGTGTTGACTCTTCTGTTGTTGGGGTTCTTCTCCAAAAAGCTATCGGGGATCAATTGATCTGTATCTTTGTAGACCACGGTCTTCTCCGTAAAGGGGAAGCTGACCAAGTTATGGATATGCTTGGTGGTAAGTTTGGTTTGAACATTGTCAAAGCAGATGCTGCTAAACGTTTCCTTGATAAATTGGCTGGTGTATCTGATCCTGAACAAAAACGGAAGATTATCGGTAACGAGTTTGTTTATGTCTTTGATGACGAAGCAAGCAAACTAACAGATGTGAAATTCCTTGCTCAAGGGACACTCTATACAGACGTGATTGAGTCTGGTACTGATACTGCTCAAACTATCAAGTCTCATCACAACGTGGGTGGACTTCCTGAAGATATGCAGTTTGAACTGATCGAGCCACTCAATACTCTTTACAAGGATGAAGTTCGTGCCCTTGGTACTGAACTTGGCATGCCAGACCACATCGTATGGCGCCAACCATTCCCAGGACCGGGTCTTGCTATCCGTGTCATGGGTGAAATCACTGAAGAGAAACTTGAAACAGTTCGCGAATCAGACGCTATCCTTCGTGAAGAAATTGCCAAAGCAGGTCTTGACCGCGATATCTGGCAATACTTCACTGTTAACACTGGCGTTCGTTCAGTAGGTGTTATGGGAGATGGACGTACTTACGACTACACCATCGCTATCCGTGCTATCACTTCTATCGATGGAATGACAGCTGACTTCGCTAAGATCCCTTGGGAAGTCCTCCAAAAAATCTCTGTGCGCATCGTAAACGAAGTTGACCACGTTAACCGTATCGTCTACGATATTACAAGTAAACCACCTGCAACCGTTGAGTGGGAATAGAGTTAATTAGTTAAAAAAAGCCTAGAAATCAATCTTTCTAAGGCTTTTTTTACTTTATTTTTAACAACACTTTAACAACAAAACTATAATTTTCACTATAAACTATACTTATCTTTAATCTGTTTTTTTGAATATGTGGTTTTAAATGCCATATTTCATGACCTTCATCATTTGTTTCTACATACTCATAGCTTTTTAAGGAATTCTTCTTCAGTTGTGTACTCTCCATCATCAAACATTTCTTCTAATCCACCAACGGGCTTTGAACACTTATCAATAACTTTTTTTACTTGAACATTTTTCATTCTAGAACCCCTTTTTATTTTTTTATTAAGTTGCTAGTTCAACAAACAATTGGGATTTATTGCTTCGTTGCTTTAGAAAAAAATAACAAATAAACTCCAAATATAAATTTAAATATTGCATCAATATAGGCAAATAATACCAAAGGGACATCAGAAAAAAATATACCCCATGATAATATTAATAGTGCACATAATTCCTAATAAAATCATTGATTTTCCATGTACAAAATAGAATGGAAAAAATGCAAGGCTGTCGCTAATAATGCCCTCAACCACATCAATCTCCAATTCTCCGTAGCAAAAAAATGGACCGCCTAAAAAAATCATTAATATAAACAGTAATATTATTGAGTATTGAGAAACCTTATTTTGAAATTTAGTTGATGAACCAGTGGATAGTTTTTTTAGTAAGTCTTTATTCATATTCATCGAAAAAAAGAAAAACTATATAACCTGAACTAAACACTCGCATATTTATAATTTGTTGTCCACCTATTAAGGTAGCAACTGCGATAACTATAGCAACCTCAATTAACCATAAACCGCAAGATTTTTTTATAATTAAATTCTAACTTTTCATTTTTTTCATATCCTAACATTCGCCGAAAAAAACCTCTCTAAATTCTAATTTATTTATCTATGTTGCTTAATATTATAGCATTTTTTTAGGCATTTTTTTAATGCCGGATTTCATACTCACTCGCTACTATTCCCCATTAGAATGTATTGGCATTTACTATAAAAAGGGAACAGAGGTTCATACGAAGTCTTCTGGCAATATCCGTTAGTGATACCTTCTCAGTTAGAAGTTGAGCATCCTTTGGTAGCTTTTTGGTAGCTAAACAGACAAATTTTATAATGTTTATCAATGTGAACATAAAAAAGAATGTTGATTTGTCAGCATTCTTTTTTATTTCAAATGTATTCTCGGAATTATATGAATTATAACTAATAATACGGTAAACACTAATAGTTTACCGTAGGAATCTAAAGTTTAATCGGACAGACTTTGCTAGTCAGACAAAACTTTAGATTGAATTTTTTTAGTATGCTGATTGCCATTAAATTTGCTTTTTCTGATATTATTATCACTCACAACTACTTTCCCAGTCATTCTAGTAGCTACTTCTTTCATAGCATTTGGTCTTAAATGAGAGTACGTTCCAAGTGTGGTCTTAATATCAGCATGTCCTAGACGATTTTGCATTTCTAAATCATTCATTCCTAGAGAGAGCATAAAGCTGGCATGAGAGTGCCTTAAATCGTGGATCCTTATTGATTTTATTTTTGCGTAATCACTATGAGATTTTAGAACACGTTTAAGAGTTGATTTTACCAACGGACTATCTGCTATGGAAAATACAAATTTACATTCTCCTATTTGAGATTGTGCTTTCTTCCAATATTTCAAATGTTCTAATGTATCATCATCAAGATACAAAAGCCTTACACCTGATATAGATTTTGTATCAGTAAGATACCACTCTTTTTGGCTTTTATAATACATTGAGCAGTCTATTAGAACAGTACCTTTTTCAAAATCTATTTTCGACCATTCAATAGCTTGTAATTCACTAGTCCTAACTCCAGTCATAAAGAAAAAACCAAAAATGTAGTAAAGTACAATAATTCATAGATATTAGATTTATCAAATGTACTAATGAATAGCTGAAATTCTTCCACCGTCCAAAAAAATCAACTTTAGGACGGTCTTTCTTTCACGTTTCCCACCGTTTTAGCAACATTATTTGACAACATACCCAATTTAACTGCTAAATCAAAAAAACTTGTTGTAATATTTGATGAACAGAACGGATATAATTATTAGATAATCCCTCTATAAACATTGCATTTTGCCACTTCTTTACATGAGGTGCTTGAATATCTGATAACTTCATGTTTTCAAAATATGACAGTCTTTTAAATTTTGATTGTGTCATATCAAAAGTACGTTTTCTAACTTGGCTTTTATAGTCTGGTATAAAATAATCATCAAGAAACTTTTTAAAAGTCATTGTACTATTAACGGTTATAGAACCTTTACCAAAATCAGCAAGCATACGTAAGCGCCACTCTTGAGCTTCCTTTTGCGTTTTAAAGCCATTCTTAAACTTTTGTATCCTTTTACCAGTCTGAACATCAAAACCTAAAGAAACAGTTGCCCTATACGTGCCATTCCCCATAGGATAGATGCTAGATATTTTAGGCATTTTCTTTTACTTCCAAATCTACTAGACTGGCTTCATCTATTTTAACACCCAAGATTTCTTCTACCGTTTCAAGTGGTACACGTCCTAAACCTTTACTTTCATACCATGATAGACCTTGACTGGCTAATTTTGCTTTAGCCTGTTTTACTAACATCATGGCTTGCCAACTTGAAAAATCCTAATTTCATTAAATCTTTTTTTACAACAAACATACTTTTTCCCCTTTCTTTATGTTATAATTATTTTGGTTTTTTTATTTTTGATGTGTGATTTATTTTTCACGCATCTTTTTACATCTAATCCATAAATTTTTATCACTCTATGAACAGTACCTAACCTTTCATCAAAAGAATATCACGATTTTTCTTAGTCATTTTTATTTCCCCCACGAAAAACTGTTATTTTGCTCAACTGAAAATTCTTTGACTTCTGTATAGTCTTTACTATTCATCTTTTCAAGGCCAAGACCCAACAAATAATTTATATATGCATTTGCAGCTTCTACCCCTTGGGAACTCTCATAAGCCTTATAAACCTTGGTAAGTGTTCGAGCAACTTGAGTTTCTAGAAATTCTTTTGACTTAAGCAAAGTAGTCTCTTCTCTAACTGTCTTCAATTTTGTACGCTCCTTTGTTTGAATATATTCATTCCACCATGAAACACTTTCTCTTCTAGATTTTTTTGTATCTATTGAATATTTATCTGATAAGACAAAACGATAATGACTCGCTAATACAGAAAAAAACAAATCTTTCAACGGTTTCTTCATAGCCATATTTTGAGCAAATAACACAGCCTTATCTCCAAATAATCTCAACTCCGAACGAACCCATGAAGTAATTCCTATGTCGCTTGCTTTCTCACCTTGTTCCATCAGCTTATTATACACGCCCCATTGTTGTGAGTTACTTCCTTTTCTCCCAATATTTATAGTTTCTCCAACGATTTCTCCATCTTCAAGTCTGCCAGTCTCATGATATTCATATTTTTTTGAATAGCTAATTCATAATCCTTGTTTGCAATATTCGTATATTTTCTGAACAGATAGACTTCCATCATAGATATCATTTGCCACATCTATCCTTGTAAAATGTGCACATTCATCTAGATATCTACTTACTAAAGTACTCCAGTTATTAACCGAACCTTCCATAAATTGTTCATATTGTCTACACCCTTGCCCTCTCATCTCGGTAAATATTCCCATTCCATAATTCATTGAATTATCATCATTAAGAGAAAAAAATAAACCTTGATATCTGCATAAGCAAAATGATGATTATATCGGTTTGTACCGTACAATTCAAGAACAAAAATCATTAAATTTTTAATTTTTAATAGTTCTTCAATTACATATTTACAAGATTTAATATAGTCGACATCATCAACTGGTTTAACTGTATTAGCAAACCAGTCAATAGTGACCGTATTACTCCTCTTCAAATTCTCTCACCTCTAATTTAATACCATCAAAGCATTGTCTTGAACCATTCCATTTCGGTTTAATAGCATAATCTGTCAGAGTGATATAACGAGTCAGACCTTTTTCTTTAAACATTTTGACTTTTTCAAGATCTCCTGAAATCTCAAAGACAAAATCCTTCAATTCTTCAATCTCGGCAACCATACCTTTTTCTTCTAAGAATTGAGCCAATTCTCCATCTTTAGAATAAGCCGTGTAACGTTCAATTTTATCAGTTTTTGTACTTTCTCCATTAATTTCAACATATTCATATTTTTCTCTAGCTTTTGAGAAATCTACTCTTAATACTTCCGGTATCTCAAATTGCTCTTTTCGAATTCAAATTCACCTTTAATAAATTGTGTTGCAGTTATTTTATATTTTTTTCCATTTTTTTCTACCTTTTTTTCTACCTTTTTTTTATTTTTTTGATAAAATTTCACAATCTTTTTTTCTTGCTGAAATTCCCTTGTCTTTCGGCAAAAGACATCAAATAGGCTCTATTCCCTTGTGGCTCTAAGCGCCAAAACGATTTCGTTCAATAAAATGTACTTCGCACCTACTCTCCCAAGGGTTTGAAGGCTCTTCAATGTCTTTTAGACCTACCTATTAGAGATTGTAGGTCTATTTTCAACTAAAAGTTTGTGAAATATACTGTGTTACTGATAGGTGACTAGTACACGCTGGTACACGCTAGTACACGCAGTCGCTGGCTCACGCTTTCGCTCCTGCTACTAGCTACCAGCTACTAGTAACCTATCCTTAGTTGCTAGCGTCCGCTAGTGACCGCTGGCGTCCGCAGTCGCTGGCATTCTGCTTCCGCTCCTGCTACCAGCTACTAGCTACTAGCAACTAGCAACTAGCAACTAGCAACTAGAGACTGAATTTACTAAGATTATAGTCTTTGAGGAACTTTTCTTCAAAGACTTTTTTATACAATCATAGGCCATGTACCTCTCTTCTTGTCAAACATTGTATAGTTTGGTATAATTATTTTAAGTACACTTTATGTACAATTAAAGTGTACCATTTGTGTATATTTTTGTCAACAAAAAAGTACACTTATTGCACAAAGGAGATATTATGGCTACTTTTTTTCAGAACGACTTAAAGAATTACGAAAAGAAAAAAACAACTAACTCAACAAAAAAATTAGCTGACGATTTAGGGTGTAAACCGAGTTAATATTACTAGGTGGGAAAAAAAGGAAACATAGAACCTAATCTAGAAACACTTTCTTTGATAGCAAGCTACTTCAATGTGTCAACAGATTACTTAATAGGTATTGAAGATAATCCACCAATTGACCATTTAAAAAGAATTAGATAGTAAATCAATCGAAATTTATGAACTAATTGAAAAAAATTCTACAATGAAATAGAACCTAGAATTTATAATGTATTAGAAAAAAATTAAATAATCTAGAAATAAAAATGTGAAGATATTAGTCAAGCACTAAATAAAAATTATATTTGTTTCAAGGAGAAGATATAATATTGATATTCAACCTTTAGTTGAAACAATGATAAATAGATGGATAGATTCTGAAGAGAATAAAAAGCACTTACTAGAATTAGTAAGAGCAGGAAAAATATTAGCAACAATTTAACAACAAAAGACTCAAATAATATCAAATAGTACTAATTGATTGTATTATCAATCACTATTAAATCAACTATCCTAAATAGTCAATATCTGACTTTTTAGTGAGTGGGAATGATTTATAAACATGATTTGAAGTGAAATGGTTGATTTAACAGCATTTTCAGTTATTATAAAGGTTAAAAATCAATCAAATTTGATTGGTTCTCCACCAAAACCCCCACCAGAAATTTTTTTCTGGTGAGGGTTTTTATATTAAATTTTTTTATCTATCAAGAATAATTTTATGTCTCCTCTGTATCTTCGGAACCACACCATCGACATTTTTTTTGAAATTATCTGTTTCATCAACATCATAACTATAGTATCCTAAACATTCATTGCAATAACGATCAACTTCCATATTATCCTCCGTCTATTCTTCAAAAATTTATACTTAACTAATATCATTTATCGAATAAATAACATCTTTACGTTCAACAACAATATTGCATGCTACTCTCTCTTTATTTAGTTTATCCAATAACTTTTGATTTGGATTTATTGCTGTAGGATGTCCAGTCATTTGAAGCATCGTAAAGTCGCCTGTTGTATCTCCATAAGAATAAGAATTCTCTAAATCAAAAGGTAATCCTTCTAAAACCCTCTTTTTAGAATCTGAATCCCACATTGGAATTACTTCTCCACTATACTTATTACCATCATTTAAGTATTGGGATGCAAACCATAAATCGGCACCTAATTTTTCTGCCATTTTTTCTACTAGAAAATCAGGAGAACCAGAAATAAAGATAATTTTATGCCCTTGCTCTTTGTGCCATTTAATACGATCGCGTGTAAAACGATATAGCTTCTTACTTTCTTTTTCAATCACCTTTTTAGCCACAAACTCAACATCTAGAATATCCTTATTAGAGATATATTTTGTATACAACTTCGATGCTGTATATAGATAATCATCGTAGTCTAGTTCTCGATTTTTGCCAAGCATTTTTATGAGGTTTTAATTCCATCTCTACTGATATTGGGAAAACATCATAAGCAATGCACTTCTCCATATGATGAAGAAGAAGCGAGTCTCTAAAAAAATAGTCCCATCAATATCAAAAATTGCTATAATTTCTTGACTCATTTTTTCCTAACTTTCTAACAATCGTATAAAGTTTAATTATTTGACTGTGCTTCTACATTCTCTTTCAATAATTTAAAATCTACAAATTCACCTAATCGACAATAATCACAATCATCCTTGCCACAACCAGCAGTAAAATCAGCTGAATTCACTTTGTCCCAGAACTCCTCAATTTGAGTTAGAACCAAATCCATATCCTCTTTTGCAACTTTCACAGTATGGATTGAATAGCCTTCCTTTGCGTCATCATCATCTAGAAAAATAAACTGAGTTTCAATTTGTTTACCAGTCGTATCTATTTCAGAAGAATTTTCTAATAAAATGTTATAGAAAACTGCTTGACGCCAATAATCACGTTCAACTGCAAGTTCTTCAACACCTCTCTGAGAAGAACCCGTCTTATAATCTACTATTCGAATCATATCATTGTCAAATTCTAACTTATCTATAATTCCATTAATTGAGTACTTATCTCCTAATTTGACACGAATTTCTTTCTCTAAGCAGACATTCTTCCCTTTTAAACTGTCAGGAATATAATGTTCAAAAAGATTGGTTAGTAAGCGATGCCCATATTCTTTTAATTCCTCTACGGACATTGTATCGATGATTTCCTCTTGATGTGAGTTCAATGAATTATCGTAGTATTCAATTGCTTCCTCCAATTGTAAATCTTCTTTATAGATTTGTTCCATAGTTTCGTGAATTGCAGTACCAAACACAGGACCAGTTGGAGCATGTTTAACTGTTACTTTTGCAGCCTTTTCTTTTGTTCCTCCAGATAATCCAGCTGGTTGAGATAGCTGTAAAACATCATCAAAATAAACACTCTTCGGACAACTTAAGAAACGATTCAATTTGCTAACGCTTAAACTCTTATAGTTGTCTCGTGCTTGTTGATAAGTTGCAACCTCTAAGGCTTCGGTATTTTCAAATTTAGGTGCTGTATTAGCTAATACTTGGAGACAGTAGTCGCATGGATAATTATCTCTGTCCTTTTTCAATACTCCACAACCACAGTTAAAATCTCCTTGTTTAATTTTCATAATAGACTCTTTAATCTGATTAAGCACTATATCAACTTCCTTTTGAGTGATTCGTATATCTTCAGTTTCAGAAAAACCATCTTCATTAATTGAATCCTCAACAAAAACATATTTAACGAGTACTTCTTTGTCAGAAATATCTATACTAGCATTTGTAACGAGGATATAATAGAATACAGCCTGGCGCCAGTAATCACCACCGAGAGGTTCTTTTTCACTCGGCGGCACTAATTTATCTTTAGCATTTTTGGCTTTTCCTGTTTTGTAGTCAATTAATCGTATAACACCTTCTTCGCACTCAATTTTATCAATTTTTCCATTTAACTCAATATCAGATACTTCTGATAGATCAACTTTGGTGTTCAAAATATCACCTAGCTTGATTCCTTTGATATGCTGCTCAACTGCAATTACACCATCTTTGAGATAACCAGGTTTTTGTAGAGATTTTCAATAATCTTTCTACCTCTAACATAGGCATCCCTCTTTACTCTATCTGAAGATAATTGATAAGATTTATCTTCAAAGATTGTCTCAAATAATTCTAAAGCTTCTTCTAAAGAAAGAATTGTTTTTGCTGTTAGTTCTGAACTTTGCGAATCATCCATTGAAACATATATTTTTTCTAGGACTTCGTGAATGGTGCTTCCGAATACCATTGCTTCGTTTGTTTCAGATGGTAATTTTAATCCCTTATTGAAATAAAAACTCAAAGGACATTTAAGAAAAGCATTTAACGTACTAACACTTAAACTTAATTCACCTAAAACTGCATTCAGAACATCATCAGAAAAATTTTTGCTACTGCCACTTCATCTACAGCTTGACAATCTTCAAAAGATTCTTTTACTTCTACCTCATCAATAAAAATCCTCAAATTTATTAATAAAGTGAGTTTTAGTGGAATCAGCAGAATAGGAGAGATGGAGAATCTTCTTTGCCCGAGTCATTGCAACATAAAATAGGCGACGATTCTCCTCTTCTTTTAGTTGAGATTCATTCTCAACTTTTCCATTTAAGCTTGGCGGATAAAAGAATCTACCCGAATTATTTTCACCTCCTGGCCAACTTTCACTCTTTTTCTTTCCATCATTGCATTTCATCATAAATACATGTTCAAACTCTAGACCTTTGGAACCATGAGCTGTCATTAATTGAACACAGTTACTAGGAGAATCCGAGAGTTCTTCAATTGGCAGACTAATCCTCATTTCTTGTAAGGCTGATAATTGATTTAAAAAATCCTTTTACAGTCAATTTAGGATGGAGAAGGCATTCCGTTAACATTAACTTATAAAGTTCATTTAGAACCGAAACCAAAAGATATTTTTCTTTTGATTTCATGATATATTCATCAATTCCTAAAGTTTTTCAATATATCGCTTAGGACATACATAAGAGATAAGTATTTGTCTGTTCTACTAACCTTTTTTTCGAATCGTTTCTAATTTTTTTATCAATTTCTGCTATAGAAGGAATAGAAATTTTTTTCATCGTTCCTGAGATTCCGTATTTTTTTGCGATTTCTGAGACTTCCACCTCAAAGAAATCAAAATATAAAATTTTTCGAAGTTCTCTAACATTTCTTGATGGTTGGCAAATATATTTTAAAATAGCTAGTATTTTTTTGAAGAAGGGATCTATAAATAAATTATTCTCTTCTTTTTTTTCATTTGAACGAAAAATACCATTATCACGAAGAATCTTCGCAAACTTTTCTCCATAGGAATTTCTTCCATAGATGACTCCTATCTCCTTAGGAGACACACCTGAATGAATCAACTCTTTAATCTCGTTCAACACACCAAACATCTCAGCTTCTGCATTTGGGTAAGATTTCAAGATTGGCAATTGATAATCATAATCCTTATTAGCCCCAGCTGCAACAAGAACTTTCTCTTCTCCTTTATTCTGCTTGATTAGTTGTCTCGAAGCGTCAATGATAGCTTGAGATGAACGATAATTTTCTTCGAGAACTATTTTCGTTGGTTGATACTTCTTATCAAAATCTTGAATATTATCCGCACTCACTCCTTGAAAACGATAAATACTTTGATCATCGTCTCCAACAACAAAAAAATATTTGGATTCTTTTTCCTTTTTATTAATAAATCTACGAGTTTATTCTGAATAACTGAAGTATCCTGAAATTCATCTACAAACAAATATTTTATACCATGAGAGACATTGCTTTGGAAAGCCTCATCTTCCTCCAACTTTTCAATAGTCCAAAGAATCATATCATCAAAGTCAAAAATAATTATGGTCACTAATTTCATTGCTGTATTTTTTTCAACAATATCAACTCCAGCAAGTAACTTTTTATTATTTTCTTGTAATTCGTTTTATGGCATTATCTTTATAATCTCCAACTTTCTTTTCTTTAGTATTTCTAGCATATTTGAATTTACTATACAAATCATCTCCAGGTATGGATAAATCAATCATTTTAAAGTATTCATCTATCTCTTTTTCAAAAATAGTTTTATCCAGTTTTTCACGTTTCATTTTTGTAAAAAGGTCTAACAGTTGCTCTTTAAAAGAATAACGTTCTCCAGAGTTTTTATAAAAAGGACTCTCTTCCGTAACATGCTCATCTATAATATCTTTGAGAATTTCATACTTAGCTGCAGTAGTAATTACTTTAGGGCTCTTCACCAAATAAATCAGAGTTTTCTAGTATCAATTCGCTACAAAAAGAGTGGATAGTCGATACTCTAACGTTGCGCCCTTCTTCACCGATTAATCCTTCAAGACGGTCCAACATTTCAGATGCTCCAGCTTCTGTATACGTTAAACAGACAATCTCTTCTGGATGTGCCTGGTGATTTGTCATAATATTTGCAACACGACGAGAAAGAATCTGGGTCTTCCCAGTACCAGGGCCAGCAATAACCATCACTGGTCCCGCAACTGTATCAACTGCTTTTTTCTGTTGCTCATTCAGCTTTTGATATTCTTGTTCATAAATGTCTTTAAAATTCTTTAACACCATCTTTTTCCCCTTGATAAGCTTATTATCACTTTTTATGATAATTATAACATACTTACAAACCGATTTGTATTCGCTTCCAAATATACAGTCTACTACATTTTAAAAATCACTACGTTTGGTTTCAATAACTCTCATTGCAGCTTTAACCGCATGAAATTCATCAATTAAGTTCCCAAGAAGATTATAGTTTTGCCTAGTTAGTCTTCCAGACATTATTTTTTTGAGAGATTTCTTGAAATTTAAATAAATGACTCTCTACACTTAATAACATTTCTTTAGTATCCTTTAGGTAATACTTTCTTGCCAAATTTTCAACTTCTTCCTTGAATGAGTCAACATTATATTCATGAATGGTAATCTTCTTCCCTTCCATAATAATATCATTTGCTTCATAACAAGTAATAAATTTTTGTTCAATTGTATTACAGACAAAGATAACTCCATAATCTGAAATGTACCTTTTCTCTTCTGGTCGTTGTTCAATGGTAGAATCATATATAGTTAAGCTACTAATTTGTCTTCCTACCCATTTATGAAGTGAATCTGCATTCACTTCAAATCGTTTCTGAGCCCTTTGTACAAAATGTTCTGTCCATGTATACTGTGGTGCATAAGAAAGTCCCATATCTATCATCCTCTCATTGATTATTATCTAAAAACATCAAATATTAATTCAACACCATCCGAACTTACAAGTACCTTATCTCCCTTACTGAGACGATTATTGATAATTAACTCTGATAAAGGAGTTTCAATCAGTTTTGTGATACCTCTTCGAATTGGTCTAGCACCATTCTCAGGATCATAGGTTCTTTTAGCCAGCAATTCAACTGCTTCTTCTGTAAACTCAAGTTCATATCCACTTTCTTTAATCATCTCTACTTCTTTTTTAAGTAACAATCTTGTAATTTGAAGAATTGTTTCTTCTGTAAAAGGTTTAAAGGTTACAATTTTATCTATACGGTTTAAAAGCTCTGGACGGAAAAAATTATGGACTGCTTCCATCGTCTGTTCCCGAATGGTTTGTTCAGAAATTCGATTCGTTTGAACCATTGTAAATCCAACTCGTTTATCCTTTTTAATCGCATTTAAACCTAGGTTAGAGGTTAAAATAATAATCGTATTTGTAAAATCAACTTTTTGTCCCATACCGTCCGTTAAAATGCCATCATCAAAAACTTGTAACATCAAATCATAGACTTTCGGATGAGCCTTTTCAATTTCATCAAATAGCAAAACTGATTTTGGATTACTTCTAACAGCATTTGTTAAAATTCCACCTTTACCAAATCCTACATAACCTGGGGGAGCACCTATTAATTTTGATACTTCATGTTCTTGTTGATATTCTGACATGTCTAGTCGAATAAGATCTTCTACAGATCCTGTTAATTCCTCAGACAAGACTTTTGCTGTTTCTGTCTTCCCCACACCACTAGTACCTAGAAATAAAAAGACTCCAATAGGTCGTTTGGGATTCCTAAATCCCGTTTTTGAACGGATAACAGCTTCCGCTATAGAATTTGTAGCATCTGATTGTCCGATAACTTTTTCTGATAAAGTGTTTTTCAACTTAGAAAGGCGAAGTAATTCTTGATTATTCACCTCTTTACCAACTTTCAGGTCTTCATCTTTAACCTTGATACTGATTTTTTTGCTCTACAGCTTTTTTTATATCATCTTTTGTAATTTTTAAGTTTATAGCATCCTTTAGTTAGGTTATTACGAGCTCCTTGAAATTCACTTAGTTTATGTTCGAGCTTTTTACGAATTTCTTCGACAGCAGTTTCATTATATTCAATTGCTTGAGCAACTTTCAATTCTTTCTTTAATTCCTCAACTTCATTTTGATAGTTTCTAATTAGAAGAACATCTTGTTTTGCTTCAATGCGAACCAAGGCACCTGCATTATCGATGATTGTAAAGGCAGAATCTGGAAGTTTTTCTCCCTTGAGATACTTTTTAGCCAATCTAACCGCTAACTCAATTGTGTCATCTTCAAAATTTGCATGATGAAAATTTTCATATGCAGGTGCTATGGTCTCAACAATTTTAATAGTATCGTTGATACTTGGTTCCTCTACAATTACTTTTTCAAAGCGACGTACAAAAGCAGTGTCAGCTGAGACATATGTATTCCACTCTGACGGGGTGGTTGCTCCAATAATTCGAAAATCACCTCTTGCCATTAAAGGTTTTAACAAATCTGTTAGGTGTTTTGCTCTTCCTAGCATATGAACTTCATCAATAAATATGATAACGTCTTTTTCCCGTTTCATCTCTTCTATGAATCTTTTGATACACTCGCTTGAAAATACTCCAAACGTTGCATTTAAATCATTTAAACTAAACTGAAGTATTTTCTTACCCTTTAGAGATAAAGCCTCATCTCTAGCAATACGCATTGCAATTCCATCAACAATTGCAGACTTTCCTACACCACCATCACCTAATAAAACAACATTATTTTTATCTCTACGTGTGAGAGCAATCTCCACCTTTCGAATTTCATCATCACGTCCAACAACCTCCATTAGTTCCCCATTTCGGGCTTTTAAAGTTATATCTGTTGCTATATCATTTAATAGAGAATAGTCCGGATTTGATAATTTGGAGGAGATATGTGTGCTGCTCTTCTTTCTTTACTAGCTCTCTCTCTTTCAGCCTTCCCATCAAATAAATCTCGAAATCGAAACCACGAATTCGTAAAGATATCTAATAGGCCATCTTCAGAATAGCTACTTCTACCAGTCGACAAATATTGTTTGTAAATCAGTTGATGCGCATTAGTTTCCTGCTCTTGAGAAATTCCTGATAAAAGCCAATAAGAATCGATTACACCATCAGGAGAATTCTGTAAGCGCATCTCTTCAGCAAAATCAAAAATCAACTTCAAATATTCAGAAATCGGAAATTCATCACACTCAGAAAGATAATACGTAGAAGAAGGCTCTTGAATAATTTCTACAGGTGATGAAGTAATCCATTCATACATCACTCTCCTTTTAGAAAAATCTTTTAACTCGTCGGTTTCAAGAGTACAACGTTGTTCACTTCCAATAAATTTTCCTTTAGAATACTCTTTTAACAACTTACTTTTTGTCAAAGAGTAATATCCTAAAGCATAACCCATCCCCGTATCGCAAATGTCTAATATACAAAATAGAATATCCTGTGTTTCGATCACCTTATAGTCTTTTTTTATAATCCGATGATTTAATTGTTCCAACGCAAATTTTTAATTGCCTACTGACTTTGTATTTAACAATACTTTTTTCTAGCATGAACTTTCTCCTTTTACAATTTTATTAAGCACCTTTTTTTAGCATCTTCGTTCAAATACAATATCTCTGAATATTCATCAAATCCAGAGGACCAAGCAAGGAATTTACCTTCTACCAATTTTTTTAGATCTGACATAGATAATGAGATCATCTGTCCACCGTAAAAATTACGGTGATAATCTGATACTTCTTTAAAAGTCTCTAACCATTTAATTTCGAAATCCTCTTCAATTCTTTTTGCTACCCATCTCTTAACCTCCGTTATAATTCGTAACTTAATTATAAAAAAAGACATGGACACAATATGTCCACGCCTTTTTATTTTTTTATAATTTTTTTAAAAATTTTTCTAGGAATTTTTGTATACTATCAGCTAAACTTTGAGGATATAATACTGTGATTTCATCTTCTTGTCCCAAAATCCACCTTTTAAGTCCTGGTGTATCCTGAGTTTCAATTTGAATGATCATATTTCCTTTCTCTTCTGAAATAATTTCGTGATTTGGGAACTGATCAAAGACAATTTCTGGAATCCCTGTATACCGTAATCTTACTTTAATCTTTCTTCCCTCGAAAGCGTCCACCTTTTGATTTCGTACATCTCCATCACGATACTTCCGTCCATACGAAATCTCTGGTTTCTTTACATGAGATTCACTCAGACTCTCCATCCTATCAACACGAAACGTTGTATAATTCTCGTGTTTCAAATGGTAGGCAACCAGATAAAAATAGTGGGCATCATAATAGAGAGAAACAGGAAAAATGGTATGGCTTTTGACATCTTTCAACGGAGCTTTATATTTTATTTCGAGCATTTGTTCCCTGCGAATAGCTTCCGATAAAAACCAAATTGTGTCAATTCTGTCCTTATCATTAGTCAGTGACTTATAGTTTAAACGCTCACTGCTAATAATGGCATTTACCGCTTTTTTCTTCAATTGAGAGTAAAGCTAGAAGGCCTTCAAACAATGAATTTAGTTCTGATTTGTTTAGTGCACGATTCTCCAAAAAGAATTTTTGAGATTACTAAAATATCTTTTTTTATTAAAGGTTGTTTTACCGTTCAAACAGTAAGTGTTATCAGAAGTATTGAATGTTATTTCTAAACCTAAGTTAGGATTTTCTTCGAGTATTCCTTTCAATCTACTTATATCTCTTTGAATTGATTTGGGATCAACACCAAACTCTGTAGATAATCTTGCTTTTGACAGTTTTTTTACCGGCTTGTAACCGAAGAAAAAAATCGTTAATAGTCTCTCCTGAGAGTTCATCATTAGTCACCACTTAATTAGCTTTCCGCTTTAGTAAGTACCGATTTAATACTATTAAAGTCTTTCTTTTTGGTATCATCAAATAATTTAGAGTCTTTTTATCAATGGTTTTAAAATTAAGAACTGAGATTACATTACCAGTTGTTATTCCCCCTCCCTGTTGTCCTGTTTGACAATAAAAAGAAACCTTTCTCTAACAAGCTTAGAACTAACCTATTATCAAAACTTTGATCTTTTTCTTTTTACTTCTTAAATATTTCTACAAACAATTGTTCCCAAGCGCTAGCGTATTTACGTAAAAACAATTATAGGTTTGGGATTTTCCTTTGGACTATTTAAATATCTATATATTCTTCTCAATATAATGTATGCACTTAAACGAGATAAGTCTGAGTTGAGAAGAATTGTTTTTCCAATCCTTTTTAATTTTGGGTCAGAAGAAGAGAATGGATATATTTCAACATTGCATATTTTATTAGCTATTTCTATAGCTTTATTTTTTTATTTTCTTCTTGTTGGAAAGGCTTTAAATTGCTATCTTTCAGTAGCAATTGTTTGAAATAATTTTTGAAATAATAAAAAATCTTTTAAATCTGGACTACCTTTTACGAAAATTATATTTTTATAATCCGAAGTTTTTAAATTTTTTTAAACATTGTCTCTAATTCACGTGCTAACGGACTCTCATTTTTATCATCGCTATAAATAATTTTTTTAATTGAATTTTTCAATTGAATCGGTAGTAACATCATTTAATTGATATCGTTCTTCTATTATTTTTAATTGTTTTTATCCTTCCAAGGCTCATCTCTAAGTTCCGCAGTTTGTTTATAATAATCATTCATAGTCAGCTTACCTGACATTTGATCTTTACCCATCTGTCCATCTCCGAATCGTTAATATAACCTCGAGGATTTTTCCATACAGTAGAAGAGCACAGCATCGTCAATATCTCCATGGAAATGTGTTGGAATTTGGTAACGCATATTTACATGTTTTACTTTTATTCTTAATTTCTTTTTAGTTTCTTCATCATCTGGTTCCATCCACTGCTTATCTGTATCTAAAATATCCAACCAAGAAAAAAATCATTATTAGAATCAGGATTATTAATAATATTTACAAATTCTTTAATTAAATCTTTACCTTGTTTTTTTGTGCCAAGGACTAAATGTTTCTAAAAATTTAGTCTTATTTTTCTATATCAAAGCCGTCGACACCATTACTCTTAACTATCACATTAAAGCAGGTTTCTAGATTTATTTTTAAAAAAATCTATTTCTTCTCTTGTTAACTTTTTCTTCAACTTTTTATTTTATTATCCATAATATAATTCTCCTATGTTTTTTTAATTTTTATTTTGTTTAATAATTATATTTTAACACATTTAATGGACAAATTATGTCTATATTTTTAAAAAAACATCGAAATGAAATGCACGTCAATTACTTTTTACCGAAGTAAATATATAAAATGTATGAAAAGAAGAACTTAAATATTACCCATCTATATATTATTCACTATGTTTTTAAATTGGGTGTTTAAAATGTTTGGCGTTTGGCTTTTCGCTCTGCACGCCCACGAGCACGACCTTCTGCTCGCTTGGTTTTACGGCGTTTTTCATCGACGGCCCACTGGATTTTTTTCTTATAACCTGGTTTGACTTTTTTCTTTTTCTTTTTAACCAAGCCAATCATTTCGATGTCCAGTTTTTCCTGTTTCTTCTCACGATTAGCACGGCGGTCACGGTCATAAGTATCTTGGAACTCTCCGTCTTTAACCATCTTAGGAGTAAACTTGATTCCTAGTTTTTCCAATTCACGAATATCTGAGTCATCACTAGGCTGGTAAAGTGTAATGGCTGTACCAGGCAGACCATTACGTCCAGTTCGTCCGACACGGTGGACAAAGAAGGACAAGTCTTGTGGAATGGCATCATTGATAACGTGGCTGACACCCTCAATATCAATCCCACGCGCAGCCAGGTCAGTTGCTACGATATACTCAAAATCAAGATTTTTGACCTGATTCATGATCCGTTTACGTTCACGAGGAGCAATATCCCCATGAATCTTAGCAACCTTCAAGCCTTGGGCTGTTAGGTAGGTATGCAATTCATCCGCACGAGTTTTTGTATTGACAAAAATCATGGCTAGATATGGTTGCATGACTTGAGTCAATTCATAAATCTGGGCATTCTTATCACGACCTTTAGTCGAAATCAACCAGTTATCAATGGTATCTGAGATAACTGTTTTAGTCTTAATCTTTTCCATAACTGGATTAGACAAGTACTTTTTCAAGAATGGTTGCAGTTTTTGCGGAATAGTCGCTGAAAAGACCATAAACTGCAAGTCTTTTGGAAGACTTCCTGCAATCTTATCAACCGTCTCCAAGAATCCCATATCCAAGGTCATGTCAGCTTCATCGACAACAAAGGTCTTAGCCTTGTGGATAGCCAAATCACCTGATTTTACCAAATCATAGATACGACCTGGCGTCCCGATAACAATATGGGGCTGGTTGCTTGACAGTTTGTCAATTTGGCGAGCTTTATCTGTACCACCAACATAGTTCACAACACGAATCTCTACTTCTGAGTGTCCTGCAATCTGACGAGCCGCTTGATAAATCTGTGTTGCTAACTCACGACTCGGAGCTGTAATAACTGCCTGCACGCTATCGCTCTCTTCATCCAACTGTTGGAAAATTGGAAGCAAGAAGGTATGAGTTTTTCCTGAACCTGTTTTGGATTCACCAACCAAGTCACGACCTGCTAAGACAATAGGAATCAACTTATCTTGCACCTCTGTTGGAGTGGTAAACTTCAACTCCTCCAAGGCTTCTTCTATATATTTTTTAAACTTAAATTTCGTAAATGACATAATATCCTCGATTCTATCTATCCACTCATTATACCACATTTTAATGCATTACAGTTAAACTTTCGATTTGGATAATCACGTGGAAATTTCAAAATATACCCGAATAAAGACAAGAAAAATACTCTCTGTCCATCCTAAACAAAGAGTATTAGATTTTTACGTAAGATTCCACTCTTCTCTCAGCCAATCACAAAAATGATGATAGCGTTGCTCAAGAGCTTCATGATGCCCATAAGCATCAAAAGTAGAATAAGTTGAGGGAACTGCTTCTGAAATCAGATCATGAATGTTTCTAGCAAAAATAGGAGCCTTAGACAGACGGTTGGAATGATTAGCACCTTCTGTCTGACCGTTTTGTAGATAAATAAGGCTTTGGCTCTGCATCAAGTCATGTTCCCTACAAAAATCTATAAAGTCTGGATACCAGAAGGAACCACAGATAGAGAAAATACAGGTCAAAGGAAGATAGCTACTATAGAGACTATAAACAGCAGCAAGCCCCCCCAGTGAATAGCCACCATAAGCAATTCTACTCTCATCAATCAAGTAGTCTTTCTTTAGACTTTTTAAAATCCCTTGAAAGAGCTTTTGATGGTATTGGTCTAGTCTTCCACCAAAGTCTGGGCCCCCTTCTTTCAAAGCACTAGCCTGCCAGGGTGTAAAATCATTCAAGCGATTTTCTGGAATCAAGCCCACCAAAATCACAGATTGGGATAGGTCTGATAAATAATCCAGTTCCCCATCGTTTAAGAGCACAACTGGGTAGGCTTGTTTAGAGTCATAGGTTGAAGGAAGGCTGACCCTAACCTGAATCCCTTCCCAGTTAAACTCCTTATTTCTTGATAAAGTCATTGATTTTTTCAAGGGAATCAATCACTGCAGGACCGTAATCCATCAACTCATCGTAAGAGATAGTCATGATTTTTTGATTCTTGAGTGCTGGTACATTTTCCAAAACAGCATTTGCCTTCATCAAATCCACTGCTTTCATCCAACTTTTGATTGCGGTCGCTGGTTACATAGATAATCAACTCTGGTTCCATTGATACTAAGTTTTCCAAGGTCAAACCAGATGTTCCTGTTGCGACATTTGTGTAACCAAGTTGGTTGAGCAAACTTTCTTGAAGGGCTGACTTGTAGGCACCAAAGGTTTCGTCGTTATAAGCAACCATAATCAAAGCTTTTTTCTTTTCACCCTGTGTTTCTGGGTTTGCTTTTTTAACCGCATCGATTTTAGCTTGTAATTGCTCTGCATATTGGTTAGCCTTGTCTTGGACATTGAAAATGGTACCAAGATTCTTCACATCTTCTACGATATTTCCTAAATCTTGTTGGATAGTTGAAAGTGAAGCTTTTTGCGTATAAACAGGGATTTTGTTTTCATTCCAAGCACTAATGGTTCCCATTGACTTTTCAGAAAACATCATGTTGCGCCCCATCAAGGCATCTGGTTCATAAGAAAGAACTGTTTCTTGTGAGACAGATTTTTTATCACCAATGTGAGGGATGGCTTCAATAGCATCCTTGTATTTACCAGTTACGGCATTATCAGGATTGAGCATACCGGCAATTTTATCCTTCAAACCGAGTTCAAGTAGGATTTCAGTTGTTGAAAGATTGTTGGTGATGACCTTTTCAGGAGCCTTTTCAAAGACTTGTTCGACTTCGTTTCCTTTGGCATCATAAGTTTTGATGGTTACAGGATAGCTGGTTTCTGTACTAGCCTTTTGACTTGTCTCTGTGCTTGATTGTGTGGTAGCTTTTTCTGTTGCACTATTTCCACAAGCTGCTAAAGTTAAGGTAGCTACTGTTAGGAGCAATATACTAAGTGATTTTTTCATGTTTTATTTTCCTTTTCATTTTTTATAAATAGTGAATCATGGCTTGCTGATCTTCTGTCCAAGTAATCTGACTTTGGACGTCGTAGATAGTCTGCAATGACTCGGGTGTGATGGTCTCTTTTGGAGTCCCTTGGAAAACAATCTCTCCTTCTTTCATTAGGTAGAGATAGTCTGAATAGCGACAAGCTAGCTGAATATCATGTAATACTGCTAGTACATTGATATTGAGATGTTTGACAATGGTTAACAAGTCTAGCTGGTACTTGATATCCAAATGATTGGTCGGTTCGTCTAAGAGCAGGAGAGTCGGTTCTTGTGCCAAGGCACGTGCCAACAAAACCCGCTGCTTCTCTCCTCCTGACAAAGAAGAGTAGAGTCGATTTCTCTTTTCGAGCATATCTACCTTGACCAGAGCATTCTCAACCAAAACAAAATCTCTGTCTTTTTCTTTTTGTAAGAAAGAGAGATGGGGTGTTCTGCCCAGCATGACAATTTCCTCAACCGTACAATCAAATTGTAACTGATTAAACTGGGTGACGACTGCCATCTGCTTTGCCGTTTCCTTGACGCTCAATTGTTCCAGTGGCTTTCCATTTAGAGAAATCAAGCCCTGATCAGGCTTTTCCTGTCGATAGAGGAGTTTCAGCAAGCTAGTCTTCCCACTGCCATTTGGTCCTAAAATGGTATGAAATTGGTTGCCCTCAAGTATAAGTGAGACCCCTTTGAGAATTTTTTTCTCTCCGATTCCAAAGTGAATATCCTGGCACATTAAGTCCATATCAGACCCTCACCTCCCTTCGTCTACTTCCAACCATGTAGATAAAGAAAGGTGCACCTACTAAGGCTGTGAAGATACCAATCGGAAAGTTCAGCATTCTGAATCAAGACACGAGCAAGAACATCTGCCCAAACGACAAAGAGGGCACCTAGTAAAGTAGCTATCGGAAATAGCCTTCTGTAATTTGTCCCAACCAAACTTCGGGCTAGATGAGGTGTGATAAGGCCAACAAAACCAATAATCCCACAGGTCGATACCAAGATTGCTGTCATTATAGCCACAATCGTCACATAGAGATACCAGTAAAAACGCAAGGGAATTCCCAAGGTCAAAGCCGCCTCATCTCCCATCATCATGGCATTAAAAACACGATATTGGGTAGAGAAAAATAAGAAAGCTATTCCCACTACTACTGTTGGCAAAGTTAAGTGAGCCCAGGAGGTCCCCGCTAAGGAACCCATGGTCCAAAACTTGATAGTCATAACGCTATCAGCATTGGCACCAATAGAGATAATAAAGTTTGAAAAAGCCAAAAATAGCGCATTCACGACCGTTCCTGATAAAATCAGGCTAGAAGTTGTCATCCTGCCTTGCATGGAAGCAATCAGAAGGACTGCAACTGTTGCCACAAGCGCTCCTAGGAAAGAACCTAGACCAATCAAAACTTTAAATCCAAGAATAATACTCAAAGTTGCTCCAAAGGTTGCCCCAGCTGAAATTCCTAACACATACGGCTCTGCGATTGGATTATTGACTGTGGACTGCATGACACTGCCACACATGGAAAGACCAGCACCAACTATCAAACCAAGAAAAACCCGTGGCAATCTCATATTCCAAACAATAGCAAGTGTAGACTTCGAAAGTTCTCCTATATCCAGAGGGGCCCCCATCTTACTCAAAATAATCCGATAAGTATCACTCAAGCTAATTTGAACTGAACCCATAGAAACAGCCAAAAATAGAGAAACTCCCAAAGCTCCGAGCAACAGAAATAGGAGAAAAACATATCGCAGGTTTTGATGGCTTCCAGAAGATTTGGAAATCATGAAACTCTCCCTTAATAAAATTAAAAATTTAGACAATTTTCATAAATAGTATACCACATTTCCAAGGCAGGAACAAGGGTAGAAAGATACAGCTAAAAAGACTGTTAAAACTAGATAGCTGATTGAGCTCAAGCTAAAATCCTAGTGAACAAAAAAATCTCCCCGAAGAGAGACCTTTCTGGTTTATTTTACCTTACAGTGCTAGGAACCGTAACCTAAGATCATACTTGAGTATATCGAGGTAGGTGACAAAAATAAAAAAGCCCTCTGAAGTCAGAGAACTCATTTGAGCTCGGGCTAAAATCCTAGTGAAAAAGATGAAACTCCTTGTGTTCATCGAACACTGTGTCCTTTCCCTATTTTCATACGGATTTTTAACGCCCTTAGCATCATGATTCTTGCTGGATAAAACGTTTATAGACTAGGCGGCAAGCCGAAGATTGTACAAAAATTTTAGTGAAACAAAAAAATCTCCCCGAAGGGAGATCATTCTGGTTTATTTTACCTTACAGTGCTAGGAACCGTAACCGAAGATTATACTTGAGTATATCGAGGTAAGGTGACAACGCAATGTAAGTGGAAAATAAAGCAGATTAACGACGAAGTCCAAGAGAGTTGATCAACTCACGGTAACGGTTAACGTCGTTTTTACGCAAGTATGCAAGCAAGTTACGACGGCGACCGATTTTCTTCATCAATCCACGGTAAGTAGCGTGGTCTTTTTTGTGTTGTTTGATGTGTTCGTTAAGGTGGTTGATTTCCCAAGTAAGGACAGCAACTTGAACCTCTACTGAACCTGTATCACCTTCGTGACGTGCATATTGTGCAATGATTTCATTTTTTTTCTCTTTTGAGATTGCCATGATGTTTCTCCTTTTTATTTGGCTTCATCCGAGTGACAGGTTGGCATGCCTGTAACCAAGAAGAAGTTATTTGTCTTTACGACATTTCCTATTCTACCAAGAACTAAGTTCTTTGTCAACTGATTTACTGTTCTTACCGCAAATGTGCTATAATAGTTATAGGAAGGATATCTAAGTTGACATCTTGAAAAGAGAGGTGATTACCATGCGTAAATTCTTGCAATATCTCCCCTACTATCTGGTCATATTTTTCTTTTATTGGCCACTTTATGAGCTGTTATTATGGACTATTACTGAAAACTATATCTTTAAGGAGCTCACCATCGGCAACGTTATTATCTTCTCTCCACTGGTGACTTTCATAGTATCACTATTCTACTCTTATCGTTTCAAGTTCTCAGTTTGGTGGTTAATTGGAGTTGGATTGCTCTTTTGCTTTACAATCATTACTTTCGGAGAATTTATCCTTCTCTACTTCCTAGCCTATGAAATCTTTGCCCTCGCGGGTATGGCTGTCGGTGCCGCTATTAAGAATCTAGTACAAAAACTGAAAAACAAAAAACTTTCACAAAAACCTTGAAAAATCTCGCAATCATGCTATAATAATGCATAGAGACAAGTCACTTAGAATCTTTCTTTTAGAGAGTGCGTGGTTGCTGAGAACGCATAGGAAGACTATACTGATACTACTCTACTGACTTTTATGAAAACATAAAACGGTGGCTACGTTAGAGCCAATCAGAGGTGTCCCTCTTTTTTGAGGAACATAAATGAAGGTGGAACCACGTTGCGACGTCCTTTTAGGAGGTCGCTTTTTGTTTTTCTTGATTTAAAACTGCAAGAATAGGGAAACACCTCTTCTCTAGAAATAATTGATAACTAATATAAGGAGAACATCATGATTAAGATTACTTTCCCAGATGGCGCTGTTCGTGAATTCGAATCTGGCGTTACAACTTTTGAAATTGCTCAATCTATCAGCAATTCCCTAGCTAAAAAAGCTCTTGCTGGTAAATTTAACGGCAAACTCATCGATACTACTCGTGCTATAACTGAAGACGGTAGCATCGAAATCGTGACACCTGATCACGAAGATGCCCTTCCCAATCTTGCGTCACTCAGCGGCACACTTGTTCGCTCAAGCTGCTCGTCGTCTCTTCCCAGACATTCACTTGGGTGTCGGTCCAGCTATCGAAGATGGTTTCTACTACGATACAGACAACCAAGCTGGTCAAATCTCTAACGAAGACCTTCCTCGTATCGAAGAAGAAATGCAAAAAATCGTTAAAGAAAACTTCCCATCTATTCGTGAGGAAGTGACTAAAGATGAAGCGCGTGAAATTTTCAAAAACGATCCATACAAGTTAGAATTGATCGAAGAACACTCAGAAGACGAAGGTGGTTTGACCATCTACCGTCAAGGTGAGTACGTTGACCTCTGCCGTGGCCCACACGTCCCTTCAACTGGTCGTATCCAAATCTTCCACCTTCTTAACGTAGCTGGTGCTTACTGGCGTGGAAATAGCGACAATGCTATGATGCAACGTATTTACGGTACAGCTTGGTTCGACAAGAAAGACTTGAAAAACTACCTTCAAATGCGTGAAGAAGCCAAAGAACGTGACCATCGTAAACTTGGGAAAGAGCTTGACCTCTTCATGATTTCTCAAGAGGTTGGTCAAGGGCTTCCATTCTGGTTGCCAAATGGGGCTACTATCCGTCGTGAATTGGAGCGCTACATCGTCGACAAGGAAATCGCTGCTGGTTACCAACACGTCTACACTCCACCAATTGCTTCTGTAGAACTTTATAAAACGTCAGGTCACTGGGATCACTACCGTGAAGACATGTTCCCACCAATGGATATGGGGGATGGAGAAGAGTTTGTTCTTCGTCCAATGAACTGTCCTCACCACATCGAAGTTTACAAACACCATGTGCACTCTTACCGTGAATTGCCAATTCGTATCGCTGAAATCGGTATGATGCACCGTTATGAAAAATCTGGTGCCCTTACAGGACTTCAACGTGTGCGTGAAATGTCTCTGAATGATGGTCATACCTTTGTGGCTCCAGAACAAATCGAGGAAGAATTCAAGAAGATCCTTCAATTGATCATCGATGTGTATGAAGACTTTAACTTGACAGATTACCGTTTCCGCTTGTCTTACCGTGATCCTGAAGACAAACACAAATACTTTGACAACGATGAAATGTGGGAAAATGCTCAACGCATGTTGAAAGCAGCCGTTGATGATATGGGTGTTGAGTACTATGAAGCTGAAGGGGAAGCAGCCTTCTACGGACCAAAATTGGATATCCAAGTGAAAACAGCTCTTGGTAAAGAAGAAACTCTTTCAACGATCCAATTGGACTTCTTGCTTCCAGAACGCTTTGATCTTCATTATATTGGAGCAGACGGGGAAGAACACCGTCCAGTTATGATCCACCGTGGGGTTATCTCAACCATGGAACGCTTTACTGCGATCTTGATTGAAAACTACAAGGGAGCTTTCCCAACCTGGCTTGCTCCTCACCAAGTAACCCTTATCCCAGTTTCTAACGAAAAACACGTGGACTACGCTTGGGAAGTAGCTAAAGAAACTTCGTGACCGTGGTGTTCGTGCTGATGTGGATGAACGCAATGAAAAAATGCAGTTCAAGATCCGTGCTTCACAAACACAAAAGATTCCTTACCAATTGATCGTTGGTGACAAGGAAATGGAAGAGAAGGCTGTAAACGTTCGCCGTTATGGTCAAAAAGAAACTGAAACTATGCCGGTAGACGCATTTGTAGAATTGATTCTTGCAGATATCGCCAACAAATCACGTGTTGAAAAATAAACGATAAAACCTGGGATAACAATCCCAGCTAGCTAAAAAAGCAACAACTGAAAACGTTGTTGCTTTTTTATTTAGTCTGAGCTAGTAGTGATTGGTCAAACCACCACAAATGGCAGCCTCGTCAACAATCCTTTCTATCCACTAACTTTTGGATATAGGATATCCTCCTAAGATTTGCTTCCATGAGTTAGAAAAGGTCAATATCCTCAATCCTTGTCTGCTTCATTTTCTTTTACGAGCTCTTTTTGTGAATCTTTTTCAGAGAGTTTTTGATCGATATACTTGTTAATGGTTTCATAAAATTCTTTGGTCGTCTCACTATCTAATTTTGTTGAATTATGGACTTGATTGACTTTCAATTGAACAGATTGAATACCGTAAGAGGCTTGTTTTTGGCGAATTGTTTCTAATTCTTCTTCTGAAATCGGATCTCCAACAACTGTCAAGACCAATTCATTGTCCCTAGACTTGTAGACTTGATTAATGACCGTATGATTGGCGAACTCTTTCCTACAAACTGTTTGATCCCTTCTTTTCGTGCTTGATCTATCGTCAGAGTGACTGCTGAATAACTAGCTGGAAGAATCAATAATACAATCAGGGATATCAGCCCAATTCTCATTTTAATATTTAGCTCTTTAAATGAACTTAAGGGAGATTTTCTCATCAAAATTCTTGTTCCAACAATGTTGATTAGCATGATAAAGACACAGTTGATCAAGAAAAGATAAAGAGCCCCAAATAAAAATCGTATATTTCCATTAGCTAAACCATAGCCTGCAGTACAGATAGGTGGCATCAGAGCTGTTGCAATGGCTACTCCTGGCACGATATTGTTTGCTTCTTTTTTCCTTGAACCAATTACGCCTGCTATCCCACCAGCAATAGCAATGAGAACATCCCAAATGGTTGGAGAGGTTCGTGCAATCAACTCGCTACTTGCATAAGATAAGGGAGACATCCAGAAATACAAAGTCGAGACAAGCAAACTGACCAATACTTGAGTAAATAAAACCTGTAGAGATTGCTTGATTAAACGCGTATCAAAAATAGCTAAACCAAACCCCAGTCCAACAATCGGTGTCATAAGAGGGGAAATCAGCATGGCTCCAATAATGACAGCTGTTGAATTCATATTTAGACCTATAGAGGCAATAAAAATCGCACACATTAAAAATCGCTGTATCTCTTAATCGAACATGAAGGTCATCATATAGTTTCTCATGGAATTCACGTGTTGAATAGTTTCCGGACATTGGTTACTCCTTTTTATTTCATATAATCTTGTTTCTGCATGGATGATGGTAGAGACTTCTGTCCAAACTGACATATTTTTTTAATTCTCATCTGTAATTCTTTTTGAACATTATCTTTTTAAATATCCGTCAGTCCATCCTACATATTATATCAAAAAAATTTTTACAGTCTTTCTCTGAAGAAATCAATTAATTTAAAAAGATAGAGAACGGAAGAAATTTTTGTATCCTTATCCGAAGAAGAAGAAAAAAACGATATCTCCTCTGAAAGTAGATACCTTTTTAATGTTTAAACATGATGAGTTTGTAGCAGCAATCCTAGCTGATATCGCCAACAAATCACGTGTTGAGAAATAAAACGATCAAAGTCTGAGAAACATTTTTCAGTAAGAAAAAAAGCAACAACTGAAACAGCTGTTGCTTTTTTTTGATGCAGTTATCTCTAGATTTGCACAATTCTACGATAACTCCTTGAAGTAATCATAAAGATTAGTACATAGACTAAAGCAAAGATACCACAGATTGAAAGTGTTACGCTTAGCATCATAGCTGTATCCACAACCCCAATGACCTTGAGGATCAAACTTAACATATGGTAGGCAAAGGCTAGATGTAGGAAGGCAAAGAGCAAAGGAAGGAAGAAAACAGTTAAAACCTGTTTGTTGATGGTTTGCTTGATTTGTTTTTGGTCTAAGCCAACCTTTTGTAAAATCACAAAGCGGTCACGATCTTCATATCCTTCTGAGATTTGTTTGTAGTAGATAACGAGTACTGTACCTACCATAAAGATGATAGAGAGGAAAATACCGATAAAGAGAATTCCACCAAAGAGAGCGTTCATTTCAGCAATTGCATCAGTTTTAGTAGTTCCATTATAAACCATAGCATCTTCACTCTTGAGATTATGACTAAAATTGTTCACATACGCATCAAAATCATCAGTTAGCTTTAACTGTTCTTCTTGACTAGCAGTTACATCCATACCACCGTAGAACTGAGTGTAGACAGCGGAATCTTGGTACTGTTCCAAAAAGTTTTGAAGATTTGGTACAACTAGATAGTTATAATCCGATACCAATAGAACATATTGATTTGAAACATGATTCATAGCAAAATCTTGCTGGATTTCTTGCTTGATCGTATAATCCTGATTGTTCAGACTGAATGCTTTTTGACCTTTAAGTTGATCATTTCGAGCCCAAAGTCCTACTTCATTACCAGTAAGGTTTAGCTTTTGTCCAGTCATTTTTTCATAATCTTTTTGATCAAAAACCAGGAAGACTGTCTTAGGCATGACATTGTTTTGCCCTTTTTCAAAGGTGGTTAATTTAGTCCCGTCTTGACTCGAAAGGCCGAAACTTGCATAACTGAGGACGTCCTTATTGCTGATGGTTAGGTTCTTTTCGCTAGCGTATTGAGTCAAAAGCTTATCTAAATCTTCAACTTCTACATTTTGTCCCTTAACATCAAAATCGTGAGGATACATGAGTTTTTTCATATTCTCAGATCCGTTATAGATACTAGTAGCTGCTGACATAGTAACCAAAACCATGGTTGAAAGGATGGCAATGGTTGCTAATCCGACAGCATTTTTCTTCATACGGAAGATAAGGTTAGAAACAGAGATGAGGTTGTTGGGTTGGTAGTAATATCTCTTGTTTTTCTTGAGCAACTGCAAGAAAACTGTAATACCTGCATTGAATAGGAGGTAGGTTGCAAAAATGACCAACATAACGGCTATGAAGAAAGTTAAGACCGCTGAAACTGGATCTTTTACGCTTTGTGCTAGGTAGTAGCCACTACCTAGAGCAATTAGCCCTACAAGTGTCTGAAGAACTAGGAAACGCCCCTTCTTCTCACCTTTTGATTTCTCACGAGAGAGTTGGAGGGCATCCATACGGATAATGCGTACAGCGTTCAGGAAAACGATGACTAAAAAGATAAAACCGAATACCAGAAGGATTGAAAGCACTACAGACCATTGGAAAGTTGCAACTAACTCTACCTTCATCTTTGCAAGTTTTAGTAGTAAAGCGAAAATCAGATTATCAAAGAGGGCACCAATTCCAATCCCGGCAGTGACTGTTACTAGCCCAAATATCAAGAGTTCCTTAAAAGTCATACCAATTAAATGGCGTTTTTCTAGACCCAACATGCCATATACACCCAGTTCTTTTGAGCGATTTTTCATGACAAAACTATTGGCATAAAGCACGATAATGGCAGATGCAAATGTCACAACGACAAGCCCTAGTTGTAGGGTAAATTGTATAGCAGATGCACCACGTAAATCCACAATTTTAGGATTAAAGGCTAGAGAGTAAAAGAGATAGCTGATAGTGACTGCCAAAATGACAGATAAAGCAAACGGATAATAGAGTTTGCGGTTTTTGATTAAGTTGGATATGGCCAACTTATTGGTTAATCGAAACATACTAGTTCACCTCACTTGCCATAACAGTCAAGGTGTCAGAGATTTCTTGGAACATCTGACGCTCCGTCTTTTCACCACGATAGATTTGATTATAGAGAATACCGTCCTTGATGAAAAGAACACGTTTTGCACGGCTGGCCGCAGCTGTTGAGTGGGTCACCATGAGAATGGTTTGCCCTTGCTCATTGATCTGATCAAAGATATCAAGGAGAGCTGCAGACGATTTAGAGTCTAGGGCTCCTGTTGGCTCATCAGCGAGGAGAATTTCTGGCTCTGTGATGATAGCCCGTGCAACTGCTACCCTTTGTTTTTGCCCTCCAGAGATTTCATAAGGGTACTTCTCCTGCAATTGATTGATGCCAAGATTTTCGGCCGTCACGACCAATTTTTTCATCATTTCTGTAATAGGCTTTCTAGACAATACCAAAGGGAGTAAGATATTGTCTTTAACAGAAAGCGTATCTAACAAATTGAAGTCTTGGAAGACAAAGCCTAACTTTTCCCGACGGAAGCTTGATGCTTCAGAATTTTTAATGGTAGCTGTATCAGTTCCATTCAGATAGACCTGACCACGAGTTGGCTTGTCAAGCATAGCAAGAATATTGAGTAGGGTCGATTTACCAGAACCAGACTCACCCATGATAGCAACGTAGTCGCCTTTTTCAACGGTAAAGTGAATATCTTTCAGGGCTTCTACTTGGTTGCCTTGAAAGCGAGTTTTATAAATCTTTTGAACGTGTTTTACATCTAATAGTGTCATTTTAACTTCTCCTTTTTAATATCCCATTAATTGAAACTGAGCTTGCATCATTTCGATGCCGAGCTGAACTCGCTCGATATCCTTTGGACTCGGCTTACTTGTTTGTTTCTTTTGTAAAATTGTTTTCATGGTTTCTCTCCTTTTTCTTTATGCTCTAAGTTTACTCCAAAAAAAGATGGCTTGCCATAACATAACCTTACAAAAGAGGCCTTTAATCTTACATTTTTGTAAGATTACATTTTTTATCTAATTGAAGCCGTTTTTCTCACCATATCAAGGTCTAAAGAAGAGCTTGAAAGGTTTCTTCCAAGCTCTTCACAATTCTTTTCATTCAATCAGTAAATTCACTTCAGAGAACTTAATCCTCACAGTTGTTCCTTGCCCAAGCTCTGATTCGATACGGATTTGATGTCCTAATTCTTGGCTAATTTTTTGGGTCAGGTAGAGCCCAAGTCCAGATGACTGCTGGGTCATGCGACCATTGTAGCCTGAAAATCCGCGTTCAAAAACTCGCAATTGATCACTGTTTTTAATGCCAATCCCAGTATCTTTGATGCAAAGTTCTTGATCTTCCATATAGATCTCAATTCCACCTTCATTTGTGTATTTGAGGCTATTTGACAGGATTTGTTCAATAACTACTAACAGCCATTTTTTATCCGTCACAATGCTTCTATCCAAGTCATGCAGATTAACACTTAATCCTTTCTGGATAAAGAAAATGGCATATTTGCGAATAACTTCCTTGACCAAATCCTCTACATTTTCTTTCTTCAATACCAGATCATCATGGAAGCTCTCTAAGCGTAGGTATTGGAGAACGAGGTTAGTATAGGAATCAATCTTAAAAATTTCCTGTTCCAACTGTTGTTTCAATTGGCGATCTGCCACCTCGCTCACGAGGAGTTTACTGGCTGAAATGGGTGTTTTTATCTGATGAACCCAGAGTGTATAGTAGTCCACCAAGTCATTATAGCGATTTTCAGCATCTGATTTCTTTTGGTAGAGTTCCTCTTCACTTTTCTCTAATTTTTCAGTCAGTAGAGCCTCCATTGGGGACTTGGCTTCTCTTTTTCCGTAAAACAATTCCTTACGATAGCGTTGCAATTCTATCAAGAAATCATAGACCAAAAACAGAAGTGTCAAAAAGGTAGATAGAAAGAAGAAATAGTTAAAGTAGGGCACTTGGTTATCAAATAAGACCTCAAAGAGAAAAAGTAAACCTGTAAGTAAGAGAATAAACACGAAAAAACGGCTACGCGAACGGATATAAGCTAGAAAAAAACTTTTGAAATCAAGCATGTTTCAATCCGTACCCTATTCCTTTCTTGGTTTCGATAAAACCAATCAAACCTTCTTCCTCCAATTTCTTGCGCAAGCGCGCGACATTTACGGACAAGGTATTATCATCGATAAAAAAGTCACTATTCCAGAGCTCCCGCATCAGGTCGTCACGTGCCACAATATTTCCCGCATGCTCAAATAAGACACGTAAAATCTGAAATTCATTCTTGGTTAAACTGATAGCTTTGCCATTGACATGCACATCCATAGACTTGGTATTGAGGATAACTCCAGCATACTCTAAGAGACTTTCATCCCGTCCAAACTCATAGGAACGACGCAATAAGCCCTGTACCTTGGCTAAAAGAACCTGCTGGTCAAAAGGCTTGGTTACAAAGTCATCCGCTCCCATATTAATGGCCATCACGATGTCCATAGCCTGGTCTCTCGAAGACAGAAACATAATAGGAACTTTAGAAATCTTGCGAATTTCCTGGCACCAGTGATAACCATTAAAGAGAGGCAAGCCGATATCCATGAGAACCAGATGAGGTTCAGACTGAACAAATAGTGTGAGAACCTCCATGAAGTCTTCTACCATGACTACCTCAAATCCCCATTCGGAGAGCATTTTCCCAACTTGTTGACGAATAACTGGATCATCTTCTACTAGTAAAATCTTATGCATCTGCTCCTCCTTTTTCTATATTATAGCAAAATTCTCCTCACTACTAGCGAAATTGATGTAAATCTGATAAGATAAAAGTTAAGAAAGGAGTTCCCATGGCCAATATTTTCGACTACCTAACTGATGTTCAATACGATTCTTTTTATGATCTTCCCTTAAACGAACTGGATATACTTGCTTTGACAGAACTGACCTATCTTTCTTTTGATAACCTATTGGACCAGCCTGTCAATCGTTTAAGCGATGTCGCAACACGTGTTCCTCGTGAGACTAACATGTTGACCAATAAAGAACGTCTTCAGCTCCTCGATCAGTTATCCCAGCACAAACGTTTTAGAAATTGCAAGCTATCAAACTTTATTAACGAGATTGATACGGAGCAACAAAAACAGTTCGCTGCTATGACCTATCGCCTTGATTTAGATACTTATCTGATTGTCTTTCGAGGTACAGACGATAGTATTATTGGTTGGAAGGAAGATTTCCATATGACCTACATGAAGGAAATACCTGCCCAAAAAGCATGCTCTTGAATACTTGGAAGAATTCTTTACCCAACATCCAAAACAAAAAGTGATTGTAGCTGGGACATTCTAAAGGTGGGAATCTGGCTGTCTATGCTGCCAGTCAAATCCAGCCTGAATTGCAAGAAAAAAAGTCTCCGCAGTTTATACCTATGACGCCCCTGGTTTGCAGGCTCATCTGACTGAGACCACTGGTTATCAAGATGTTATTCCAAAAAAATTCACCGTTTCGTCCCACAAGGTTCTGTCATTGGCATGATGCTGGAAGTTCCTGATACTCCTATCGTCGTCAAATCTACGGCTCTCGGGGTATTGCTCAACATAGCACCTTTAGCTGGCTAAACTGAAGGACACCACTTTGTCCAACTTGAGGGCAATTAGTAGCGAGAGTCTCCAAATTAAAGACACTCTCAAAGAATGGGTGGATAGTGTTCCCGATGAGGAACTGGAGCTCTACTTCGATCTCTTCTTTGGTACCATTCTAGAATCTGGAATCAGTTCCATTAATGAACTGTCTTCTAAAAATGCTATTGACCATGTTCGACAACTTGTTTCTCAAGCCCAGACACTGGAGCCCGAGCAAGTTGAAATCTTAAAAAATCTGACACAACTCCTACTGGATGCTCGTTTCCAAGCCTGGAAAAATCATTTTTAATAACAAGAAAGTCCCTTCCTTTATGGAGGGACTTTCTTGTTGATTCCTTATTTTATTCTTCTGTGTTATACTAGTAGGAGTAAATGCTTTGAAAGAGGAAATCCTATGAAAATCCATAAAACTGTGAATCCTGTTGCCTATGAAAACACTTATTATCTTGAAGGAGACCATCACCTGATTGTGGTTGATCCGGGTAGCAACTGGGAGGCTATTCGCAAGACTATCGAGACCATCAATAAACCGGTCTGTGCGATTCTCCTGACCCACACCCACTACGATCATATTATGAGTCTGGACTTGGTTAGAGATACTTTTGGAAATCCTCCAGTGTATGTAGCGGAAAGCGAAGCCACTTGGCTCTATACTCCTGTTGATAATCTTTCTGGTCTTCCTCGACATGACGATATGGCCGATGTCGTATGTAAACCAGCTGAACATACCTTTGTCTTTCATGAAGAATACCAGATTGAGGAGTTCCGCTTCACTGTATTACCAACTCCAGGCCACTCTATCGGAGGAGTTTCCTTCGTTTCCCAGATGGACACTTGGTCTTAACGGGTGATGCACTCTTCCGAGAAACTATTGGACGAACAGACCTACCTACAGGTAGCATGGAACAACTCCTTCATAGTATCCAAACCCAGCTCTTTACCCTCCCAAACTACGATGTCTATCCTGGCCATGGTCCAGCTACGACTATCGCTCACGAAAAGACCTTTAATCCATTTTTCTAGAAAACTAAAAGAGTCTGAGACAAAAGTCTAACCTTAAATATAAAAAGCGAACAAAACAAGTTATCTGACACTCAGAATACTGTCTTGTTCGCTTTTTAGTCTAATCTATCGATTTTAAAAATTTATAATAAAGAATTCCTAAAATCAAAATCTTTTTGTCCCAGACTCTTTTTGATTACCAAATAATCACACGGTCTTCTGGTGAGCGCCACATACCGTCGCCTTCTTTGACATCATAAGTTGTAAAGAAATCATCAAAGTTTGGCACTTGGACATTGACACGGAGTTTAGCTGGCGCGTGCACGTCAACGCTAGCCATGAGTTTCATCAACTCTGGGCGGCCTTTCATACGCCAGATACGAGCAAAGTTGTTGAAGAACTCTTCAGCTGAAAAGTCTGGTTCTCTTTTGGCAGCTTCTAGCGCTGCGGCAATACCTCCAAGGTCGGCAACGTTTTCGGATACAGTTAATTTGCCATTGATTTTTGCACCGTAAGATTCTTGACCATCAAACTGGTCGATAACCTTCTGTGTTTTTTCTTTAAAGGCTGCATAGTCGCTCTCAGTCCACCAATCCTTGAGGCTACCATTTTCATCAAAGGAAGCTCCATTAGTATCAAAGGCGTGAGAGATTTCATGGGCGATAACTGCACCGATCCCACCGTAGTTAGCAGAAGATGACTGATGCAAATCATAGAATGGCGCCTGTAAAATAGCAGCAGGGAAGACAATCAAGTTCTTTTGTGGATTGTAGTAGGCATTGACCATATGAGCAGGCATTCCCCACTCCTTGTAGTCAACCGGCTGATTCCACTTGCTCCAACTGTGCTTAATTTCCACACGCGCAAAGGCTAGGGCATTCTCAAAGAGGCTAGCAGATTCATCCACTACCTTATCCTTATAGCGAGCTGGCAGTTCTTCTGGATAACCGATATAAGGCTTGATAACATTGAGTTTGACGATGGCTTTTTCTCGAGTTTCAGGAGTCAGCCAGTCATTTTTAGCCAAACGTTCCTTATAAACGTCAATCATGGTCGCCACTTTTTTCTCTACGTCCGCCTTAGCTTCTGGAGAGAATTTTTCGTGGGCATACCAAAGGCCGAGGGCTTGTTTGAATGGTCCTTGAGCTAAATGGTAAGCTGCCTTGCGTTTATCTTGAGCCTCTGGAACTCCTGAAAGGGCACGTCCATAAGCACCTGACAAGACACGAATCTCGTCTGTCAGATAACTAGTTGAAAGATTAACCACACTCAAGATCAAGCTTGCCTTGAGTAAAGGCCAAGCTTCTTCACTATAAAACTGGTCTGCTGCTTGCCAGAAACGTTCTTCATCTACGATAACCTTGTCAGGCACTTGCCCAAGAATAGCTTGGAAGAAGTCATCTAGAGGTAGGGCAGGAGCGAATTTCTTGAAATCTTCATAAGCGTATGGATGGTAGAGTTTGGCATATTCAGAACTTTCTTCGTTAGAAAGAACCACAGCTGCGATGCGACGGTCCAATTCCAATCGTTTCTCTAGCAAATCTTCGATTTCTTCATCTGAGAAGTTATAGGCTTTGAGGAGATTAGAAGTACTTTCTTTCCAAAGGTTCAATAATTCCTCACGCTGAGGATGGTCTTCCGCATAGTAGGTTGTATCAGGCAAGATAGTTCCTGGAGCACTAGCCCAGAGAACATTGGTTCTAGCATCCATAAAGTCTGGTGATACTCCAAATGGAAGGAAGTTTGGTTTACCAGCTAATTCAAATGCTGCTAATTTACTTGCAAAATCCGCAAAACTTTCCAAATCTTGGTATTCCTTCAATAAAGGAAAGACTGGCTCAATTCCATCTGCTTCTCGCTTATCGAAATCTCTGACCATACTATGGTACTTGACAAAAGTTTGCCAAGATAGCATCTTCTGGCACATCTTCTCCTGCCAACCACTTTGTCTGTCGTCGTTAGCATCAACTCTTCGATTTCTTCGTCAAGGTCGATAAAACCACCTGTTCTCGATTTATCAGCTGGAATGACAGCAGTCTTTTCCCACTCACCATTTATAGCATCATAAAAATCATCTTGATAACGTGTCATCTTGTTCTCGCTTTCCTATTTTCACTTATTCCTAGCTTAGCAAAAATCCCTGGGGAATGCAATTAAAAAAATGCCAGTCTCCTCTTATGATTTCATCATTAATATTTTTAAATTTTTTTAGCAAAAATTAACTTGACTTAAAAATAAAATTAAGGTATATTAAAAACCAGGAGGAATACAACTGTATGATACGTATCGAAAACCTCAGTGTCTCCTACAAAGAAACGTTGGCACTAAAGGATATTTCACTAGTGCTCCAAGGACCAACGATTACCGGAATCATCGGTCCAAACGGCGCTGGGAAATCAACATTATTAAAAGGTATGCTGGGAATTATCCCACATCAAGGTCAGGCATTTCTCGATGACAAGGAAGTTAAAAAATCCTTACATCGAGTTGCCTATGTCGAGCAAAAAATTCATATTGACTACAACTTTCCCATCAAGGTCAAGGAATGCGTCTCGTTAGGACTATTTCCCTCTATTCCTCTCTTTCGAAGTTTAAATGCTAAACATTGGAAGAAAGTGCAAGAGGCCCTTGAAATCGTCGACCTAGCTGACTACGCTGAACGTCAAATCAGTCAACTGTCTGGAGGTCAGTTCCAGCGGGTCTTGATTGCCAGATGTTTGGTGCAGGAAGCCGACTATATCCTCTTAGATGAACCCTTTGTTGGGATTGACTCAGTCAGTGAGGGAAATCATCATGAATACGCTGAGAGATCTGAAAAAAGCTGGGAAGACGGTTCTCATCGTCCACCACGACCTCAGCAAGGTTCCCAACTACTTCGATCAAGTCTTGCTTGTCAATCGAGAAGTGATTGCTTTTGGTCCGACCAAAGAAACCTTTACCCAAGCCAATCTCAAAGAAGCTTACGGTAATCGACTCTTTTTCAATGGAGGTGACCTATGATTGCAGAATTTATCGATGGATTGCAAAAATTCCATTTCTTACAAAATGCCTTGATAACAGCTATTGTTATCGGGGTCGTAGCTGGAGCTGTAGGATGTTTCATCATTCTACGTGGGATGTCACTCATGGGAGATGCCATTTCACATGCTGTCTTACCAGGTGTAGCCCTCTCCTTCATCTTGGGCATTGACTTCTTTATCGGAGCCATTGTCTTTGGACTGCTAGCTGCTATCATCATTACCTACATCAAGGGAAACTCGATTGTCAAAAGCGATACCGCCATCGGCATTACCTTTTCTTCTTTCTTAGCCCTCGGTATCATCTTGATTAGTGTCGCTAAAAGTTCAACTGACCTTTTCCATATCCTTTTTGGTAATATTCTTGCTGTTCAAGATACAGATATGTTTATTACTATGGGTGTAGGGGCAGCCATTCTCTTGTTAATCTGGATTTTCTTCAAGCAACTCTTGATAACGTCCTTTGATGAACTCTTGGCTAAAGCCATGGGAATGCCTGTCAATTTCTATCACTACTTACTCATGGTACTCCTAACTCTCGTGTCTGTGACAGCCATGCAAAGTGTCGGAACTATCCTGATTGTAGCCATGCTGATTACCCCAGCTGCAACTGCTTATCTGTATGCTAATAGCCTGAAAAGTATGATTTTCCTTTCCTCAACCTTTGGAGCTACAGCTTCAGTTTTGGGACTCTTTATCGGCTATAGCTTTAACGTTGCGGCAGGTTCTAGTATCGTGCTTACAGCTGCTAGTTTCTTTCTCATTAGCTTCTTTATCGCTCCAAAACAACGATATTTGAAACTGAAAAATAAACATTTGTTAAAATAAGGGGCAAAGCCCCAATAAATTGGAGGATCTAATGAAAAAATTAGGTACATTACTCGTTCTCTTTCTTTCCGTCATTGCTCTTGTAGCATGTGCTAGTGGAAAAAAAGATGCAGCTTCTGGTCAAAAACTAAAAGTTGTTGCCACAAACTCAATCATCGCTGATATTACTAAAAATATTGCTGGTGACAAGATTGATCTTCACAGTATCGTTCCTGTTGGTCAAGACCCACACGAATACGAACCACTACCTGAAGACGTCAAGAAAACTTCTCAAGCTGATTTGATTTTCTATAACGGTATCAACCTTGAAACAGGTGGAAATGCTTGGTTTACAAAATTGGTAGAAAATGCCAAGAAAACTGAAAACAAAGACTACTTTGCAGTCAGCGAAGGCGTTGATGTTATCTACCTTGAAGGTCAAAACGAAAAAGGCAAAGAAGACCCACACGCTTGGCTCAACCTTGAAAATGGGATCATCTTTGCTAAAAACATCGCAAAACAATTGAGCGCTAAAGACCCTAGCAACAAAGAATTTTACGAAAAAAATCTCAAAGAATATACTGATAAGCTAGACAAACTTGACAAGGAAGCTAAAGCTAAATTCGACAATATTCCTGCTGAGAAAAAACTCATCGTAACCAGTGAAGGATGCTTCAAATACTTCTCTAAAGCCTACGGTGTCCCAAGTGCCTATATTTGGGAAATCAATACTGAAGAAGAAGGAACTCCTGACCAAATCAAGACCTTGGTTGAAACTTCGCCAAATGAAAGTCCCATCACTATTTGTTGAGTCCAGTGTCGATGATCGTCCAATGAAGACTGTTTCAAAAGACACAAACATCCCAATCTATGCTCAAATCTTTACGGACTCAATCGCTGAAGAAGGTAAAGAAGGCGATAGCTATTACAACATGATGAAATACAACCTTGACAAGATTGCTGAAGGTTTAGCTAAATAATCATTTTAAAAACGTCAGTCACCTTGAATTGGCGTTTTTTTTTGATTCAAAATCCGGTCAAATTATTGGAAGAGTCTGAACATTTAATGTAAAATGAAAGAAAAAAGATTGGAGTAGCTTATGACTACATTCCTTGGAAATCCTGTAACTTTTACAGGAAAACAACTACAAGTAGGTGACAAGGCCATTGACTTTTCTCTAACAACAACGGACCTTTCTAAAAAAACACTGGCTGACTTTGAAGGCAAGAAAAAAATCTTGAGTGTTATCCCTTCTATCGACACTGGGATCTGCTCACTTCAGACTCGTCGCTTTAACCAAGAATTGGCTAGCTTGGACAACACTGTTGTCCTTACTGTTTCTATGGACCTTCCATTTGCTCAAAAACGTTGGTGTGGCGCAGAGGGAATTGAAAATGCCATCATGCTCTCAGACTACTTCGACCACTCTTTTGGACGTGATTACGCGCTCTTAATCAATGAGTGGCACTTACTTGCTCGCGCGGTTTTTGTTCTCGATACTGATAATATCATCCGCTATGTTGAATACGTAGACAATATCAACAGCGAACCAGACTTTGAAGCCGCTATTACAGCTGCAAAAGAACTCAACTAAGTCCAGCTCTTGTAGCAATAAGCTAGAGAAATCTAGCTTTTTTTGGTATACTAGATGGAGATAATAAACAAGGAAATGCGAATGACCCCAAATAAAGAAGACTATTTAAAATGTATTTATGAGATTGGCATGGATGTTCCTAAGATTACCAATAAGGAAATTGCTGCTCGAATGCAGGTATCTCCTCCAGCTGTAACCGAAATGATCAAGCGCATGCAGTCTGAAAATCTCATCTTAAAAGACAAGAAAAAAGGATACTTATTGACTGATATTGGTTTAAAACTTGTATCTGAGCTCTATCGTAAACACCGTTTGATTGAGGTTTTTCTGGTGCACCATCTAGACTATACCAGCGACCAGATTCATGAGGAAGCCGAGGTATTAGAACATACCGTTTCAGACTTTTTTGTGGAAAGATTAGAAAGTATGCTAGGATTTCCAAAAACCTGTCCACATGGTGGAACCATACCAGCTAAGGGAGAGCTTTTAGTGGAAATCAATAACCTCCCTCTGGCGGAAACTAAAGAAGCTGGAACTTATCTTCTGACTCGGGTTCATGATAGTTTTGACCTCCTCAAATATCTGGAAAAACATGACATCAATATCGGAGACAAGCTTCAAGTTCAACAGTTTGATGATTTCTCTAATACCTCTACTTTGATTCATAAAAATGAAGAACTCCAAGTCAGTCTAGAAATCGCCAAACAACTCTATGTTGAAAAACTAAACTAAAATCCTTTATCAGCAAAAAAACCAAGCACACGAGCTTGGTTTTTCTTATCTATTTTTTGTATCAAGGATAATGGTGACTGGGCCATCATTGACCAGTCCCACCTGCATATCAGCTCCAAAAACTCCTGTCTCAACAGGAACTTCCTTGGCTAGCTTTTGGTTAAATTCTTGATAAAGAGCCTGAGCCATATCCGGTTTGGCTGCACCTGTAAAGGCTGGACGATTTCCTTTTTTGGTATCTGCAAACAGAGTAAACTGAGAGATGGAGAGAATTTGGCCTTGGATATCCTTAACAGATAGGTTCATCTTGCCTTCAGCATCTGAGAAAATCCGCATATTGACAAGTTTTCTGACTGCATAATCCAAATCTTCTTGCTGGTCTTCAGGTCCAACACCCACTAAGAGCAGGAGCCCCTGTTTGATTTGACCATGAATCTGCCCTTCAATAGAAACCTGAGCTTCCTTGACGCGCTGAACGATAATTCTCATAGAAATCCTTTCTAGATCTATCGAGCCAACTTAACCATTGGTCCGTTTGACTGAATAGACTTCTGGTACACTCTTGATCTTATCAACTACAGTAGTTAACGTTGAAAGATTTGAAATTCCAAAGGATACATGGATATTAGCAAATTTCATATCCTTGGTTGGCTGGGCGTTAACTGTTGAGATATTCTTAGTTGTATTGGATAGGACTTGCAAGATATCATTCAAAAGACCAGAACGGTTGAGTCCATAGATGTCGATATGAGCCATATATTCCTTGGTTGAGAATTGGTCTTCCCATTCAACATCGAGTAGACGTTGCTCGTAGTTTTCCTGTGAACGAAGGTTCATACAGTCTACACGGTGGATCGCTACTCCGCGTCCTTTGGTAATATAGCCGACGATATCATCACCTGGAACAGGGTTACAACATTTGGCAATCCGGATCAAGAGCCCAGAAGCACCTTGGATGACTACTCCACCCTCATGCTTAACCTTAAGCGTATCCTTGTTCTCCACCTTGACTTCGCCACCCTTAACCAATTCTTCAGCCTCTGCCTTAGCCTTGGCACGCTCTTCTTCACGACGTTCCTTCTCCGTCAAACGGTTAAAGACAGTGATGGCTCCGATTTCTCCAAAACCAATGGCTGCGAAAAGGGCTTCTTCTGTTTTGTAACTAGTTTTTTGAAGGACTTCATCCATGTGACGTTTGTCCATAAATTTATTAGCCACATAGCCGTTTTCTTGGAGCTGACTAATCAGCAATTCACGACCTTTATTGATGGACAATTCTTTGTCTTGGTTCTTAAAGAACTGACGAATTTTATTTCGAGCCTTGCTGGTCTTAACCATGTTGAGCCAGTCACGACTTGGTCCAAATGAATTTGGATTGGTGATGATTTCAACCTGGTCACCTGTTTTTAGCTTGGTAGTCAATGGTACCATGCGGCCATTAACCTTGGCACCTGTTGCTTTTTCCCCAATTTTAGTATGAATCTCATAAGCAAAGTCAATCGGACCAGAATCTTTTGGAAGTGAACGAACCGCGCCATCTGGAGTAAAGACATAAATTTCCTCAGCCAGATAGTTTTCTTTGACAGTATCTACAAATTCCTTGGCATCATCTGCTTGATCTTGGAGCTCCATCATCTCCTTGATCCAATTCATTCCAATGGCAGATTCCTTGCTATTAATCTGACCCTTGATTCCTTTTTTGTAGGCCCAGTGAGCCGCAACACCGTACTCAGCAACCTCATGCATTTCCTTGGTACGAATCTGGAACTCAATCGGTCCCTTGGTCCATAAACAGTTGTATGGATGGACTGGTAACCATTGGCCTTACGGTTAGCAATGTAGTCTTTAAAACGTCCTGGCATTGGTTTCCATAGTTCATGAACGTAACCCAACATAGCATAGACATCACTCTGAGTGTCTAGGATACAACGAATGGCAATCAGATCGTAGATCTCTTCAAAGCGTTTTTTCTTGTCCTGCATCTTGCGATAAATAGAGTAGATATGCTTTGGACGGCCATAGATTTTCCCTGTAAGATGGCGCTCAGATGAGTATTCCTCAAGTTTCGTCACAACTTCATCGACCAAGGCTTCGCGTTCTTGACGTTTTTCCTTCATCATGTGACTAATCTTGTAAAATTCAGTTGGATTCAGATAGCGGAAAGAGAGATCTTCCAGTTCCCACTTCACACTTGAAATCCCCAAACGGTGAGCAAGTGGCGCATAGATTTCCATGGTTTCTCTAGAAATACGCTCCTGCTTATCCTTACGAAGATGTTTGAGGGTGCGCATATTGTGCAGACGGTCAGAAAGTTTGACCAAGATAACACGGATATCCTCTGACATGGCCATAAGCATCTTGCGGTGGTTTTCAGCCAGTTGCTCTTCGATAGACCTGTACTCAACCTTACCAAGTTTGGTAACACCGTCCACAATCACTCGAACATCATGACCAAACTCACGCTCTAAGTCATCCAAGGTAGCTTCTGTGTCTTCTACCACGTCATGCAAAAAACCACAGGCAACTGTAACAGCATCTAGCTTGAGTTTAGCCAAGATTCCTGCTACCTGAATGGGATGAATAATGTAGGGCTCACCTGATTTACGATACTGGCCACTATGGCATTCAACAGCATAAACCAAGGCCTTATGGACAAAAGCCACATCTTCTTTCGATAAATATTTTTGCGTTAAAGCGACGACTTCATCACCTGAATAAATTACTTCTTTCGGCATGCATACTCTCCAATTCTTCCTACCATTTTAACACTTTTTTGAGGATATGAAAACTAGAAAAGCCTCTTCTGTAAGAGTTTGCTAAACTTAATAAAAAAACACTACCAGAAAAACTCTAGTAGTGCTCATTGATTTAAATCTATCTTAGTAAACTGTTTTTTCAGTTTCTACATCGAAGAAGTGTGCTTTGTTCAAGTCAAATCCAAGTTCAACTGTTGCACCAGCTTGTAAGTAGTCACGAGCGTCAACTTTTGCAACGAATTCATCTTTACCAACTTGGCAATATAGGTGAGATTCTGAACCGAGCAATTCTGATACAGAGATCGTTGCTTTCACAACTGATTCTGGGAATGTTTCAAGGAAAGCAGGTTCTGCATTCACATCTTCTGGACGGATACCGAAGATCAATTCTTTACCATCGTAACCTTTTTCACGAAGAACTTTCAAAGCACCTTCTGGAACTTTCAAGTTAAAGCCGTCACCAACGATGTGGTCACCGTTCAATTTAACGTTGATAAAGTTCATAGCTGGACTTCCGATAAATCCTGCTACGAATTTGTTAACTGGGTTTTTGTAAACTTCTTGAGGAGTACCGATTTGTTCAACACGTCCGATAGTACCTGTTCCAGCAGGGTTCTTAGTAGCTGACATGATAACGATACGGTCTGCAAGCGTCATCGCTTCTGTTTGGTCGTGAGTTACGTAGATAGTTGTAGCTCCGATACGACGGTGGATTTTAGCGATTTCAGCACGCATTGATACACGAAGTTTAGCATCCAAGTTTGACAAAGGTTCGTCCATCAAGAATACTTTGGCATCACGGACGATTGCACGACCCATGGCAACACGTTGACGTTGACCACCAGAAAGGTCAGCAGGTTTGCGTTCCAAGAATTCTTTCAAACCAAGAATTTCTGCTGCTTCTTGTACACGTTTGTCAATGTCTTCTTTACTGTATTTACGCAATTTCAAACCGAAGGCCATGTTATCGTATACAGTCATGTGTGGGTAAAGAGCGTAGTTTTGGAATACCATGGCGATGTCACGGTCTTTTGGAGCTACGTCATTGACAACAACGCCATCGATAGATGCAGTACCTTCAGTGATGTCTTCAAGACCAGCAATCATACGAAGAGTAGTTGATTTACCACATCCTGAAGGTCCTACGAAAACGATAAACTCTTTGTCTTTGATGTTCAAGTTGAAATCTTCAACTGAATAGTGTTCGCTGTTTGGATATTTTTTGTAAATATTTAAGATTTAATTCTACCATTGTGGAGAACTCCTTTTGTCATTTGATAGTTTTATTATAGATGAAAACGTTTTACTTTTCTATGGCAAGGTGACCAAAAAAATAAAAAAGTTCTGTGCAACTTGCACAAAACTTTAGATTATATCTGGTAAAATTAACTGATAACACAAGGTGAGGTCAGTCAATTCTTTCAACTGAAGACCGGTCAATTCTTCCCATTTATCAATCTTGTACTGGAGAGAATTGCGATGCAGATACAGTTGTTGAGCTGTTTTTGTCAGGACTGCACTGTTTTCCCACAGTGAAAGGATGATTTCCTGAATCTGATCCTGGTCCACAATCATCCGATGCAGATATTCCTTGATCACTCGAAGATCCACAATTCTTTCACCCATACTCCACAGATAGAGTTGAGAAAAAGTATGGAAACCTTGATGCCCTTGTCGCCACCAGTTTTTGAACAAGTCACGTTCTGCTTTGATGAGATCTGACAGAGCCTGATGTCCTGTCTGTGACCAGACCTGACCTAACATGATGGATAAACGTACTCCAAAGTCATATTCTACTGCTTCCAAGGTATCCATCAAGATAGAGCGAACAGAGGTGTATTTGTCCTGTTGGAGAACAAAAATGTAATCCTGCGCTCCCACCTGAAGCACTGTTTGACAATTTGGAAAGAGGGTTCCCATCATCTCTAACCAAGACGTCAAATTCTCCTGTTGGAAATAGGAGAGGTGGCAATAAACAAGCTGCAACTTTTTAAAGTTTTGCGGTGCCTGTCCCTTACCTTCGATCAGATAAGTATACCAAGGATTGAGGGAAATGGTCTGCTCCTGTTTGGTTAAGAGAGCCACCAGTTGTTTTTCACGCTCGCTAAGACTAGCTTCCTCAAGCAAAAGCCACTGATAATTTGACAAAGGTAGACTTAGATAACCCTCTTTATCAACTGGCTGATCTAAGATTTTACCATCAGGAAACCAATCCAGTAGTTCTTTTGCAATCATCTCTAGCCCTCCACTTTTTGGATGCACCAAGAAATCAAGGTTTCGAGGCGCTCCACATTTCCTGTCATATGGAGATAGCCCATGACCGCTTCAAAACCCGTAGACATACGATAGGTCACCACATCCGCATTCTTAGCCTTGGTATGGCTGTTTGTGTTGCGGCCCCGTTTATAGATTTCTTCCTCTTTTTCCGTTAGGACTTCTTCTTCCAGCATGAGGGAAATCAAGTGTGCCTGAGCCTTAGCCGACACATACTTGGTTGCCTCTTGGTGGAGTTTATTGGGTTTGGTCATGCCTTTGAGAATGAGATGGCGACGGATATACATAGAATAAACCGCATCTCCTTCAAAGGCTAGAGCAATCCCGTTAATGAGATTGACATCAATCACGTGTCCACCTCACTCCATCCTTGGTATCAAGCAATTTAATCCCTTGTGCAGCTAGTTGGTCACGGATTTGGTCAGCTGTTGCAAAGTCACGATTGGCACGCGCTTCTTGGCGTTTTTGAATCAAAGCTTCAATCTCTTCATCCAAAACTTCCTCGACAAAGACAATACCAAAGACCTCTAACATAGCCGTAAGAGCTTCCTTAACCGCTGCATCATAGTTGCCTGAGTTGATCCACTTGGCCATTTCAAAGACGGCTGTAATACCATTTGCTGTATTGAAATCCTCATCCATGGCCACTACAAACTTATCTTTAAATGCCTGTAACTCTTGAGCATCAACAGTTCCAGTAAATGGTTGTTCATAGGTGTTCTTCAAATACTTGAGATTGGTCTCTGCATCTCGCACTGCTTTTTCCGTAAAGTTGATTGGCTTACGATAGTGCTGGGTCGCAAAGAAAAATCGTAATACTTGACCATCAATGGTTTTGAGAGCATCATGAACGGTAATAAAGTTACCCAAAGACTTAGACATCTTGACATTGTCGATATTGACAAAGCCATTGTGCATCCAGTAGTTAGCGAAGGTCTTGCCTGTTTTAGCTTCTGACTGGGCAATTTCGTTGGTATGGTGAGGAAACTCAAGGTCAGCTCCACCACCGTGAATATCGATGGTATCACCCAAAATCTCCGTTGACATGACCGAACATTCGATATGCCAGCCTGGACGTCCAGGTCCCCAAGGACTGTCCCAAGAAATCTCACCTGGTTTAGCAGATTTCCAAAGAGCAAAGTCTACAGGGTTTTCCTTGCGAGCTGTTTCCTCATCTGTACGGCCTGAAGCACCTAGTTCCAAGTCTTCTAGTGTTTTATTAGCTAACTTAGCATAGTTATGAGATTTTTCCACACGGAAATAGACATCTCCTTGACTCTCATAAGCATAGCCCTTTTCAATCAAATCAACAACAAAACGAATAATATCATCCATAAACTCGACTACACGAGGATGACGAGTTGCAGGCTTCACGCCTAAAGCCGTCACGTCCTCACGAAAGGCAGCAATGTACTTGTCCGCTACTTCTTGAGGTGTGATGCCTTCTTCCTTGGCTCGGTTGATAATCTTGTCATCTACATCGGTAAAGTTGGAAATGTAGGCAACCTCATAACCACGGTACTCAAAGTAGCGACGAATGGTATCGAAGGCTACTGTCGAGCGGGCATTCCCCACGTGGATATAATTGTATACCGTTGGCCCACAGACATACATGAGAACCTCTCCCTTTGTAATCGGGACAAATTCTCGTAAATCACGAGACATGGTGTCATAGATTTTAATCATAAAATAATAGTCAGGAAAGCTAAAATTCATAAACAGATATTTTCATAACTAACTGTTCAACTAAATTTTAGTCCGATTGCTAGTCACAAATCGGATTTCCTTGCTCCTTTCTAAACATAAAAGAAGAATACAGTAAAAAGATGAAGGGAGTCACTACGGAAGTTTTATTGCTATGTTTTCCGTTAGGCTCCCTTCCTTTCTTGTTTCGAATTTATCGTAAAGACTAGTCTAAACTAACTCTTGAGCAATAACTAGGGCTATCTCAAAGAAAGTCATAGCATCCGCTTTTCTATCCTCGCTTCTAGCATCCCATTCGTGATTTTGATGGTCGACATAGTCAGCTGTGTAGAAAAACTGATAGACATTGGCTAGTCGATATTGGGCCCAGGCCATGATAGCTGAAGCTTCCATATCTACAACTCTAGCTCCTGCTGCTAGTCTTCGTTTGACCTTAGCAGCCGTCTCACGATAGAAGGCATCTGTAGTCCAAGACTTTGTTCGAATATGCTCAATGCCGGCTTTATCCAAGGCTTTTTCCATAGTTAAGAGTAGAGATTGCTCATAGACTATTTCATCACTTGCTGGAGCATAGTGATAACTAGTACCTTCATCACGTAAAGCCGAGCTTGGTAGGATAATCTTATCTGCTTGAATAGACTGGTCTAGAACTCCGCAAGATCCTAAAACGATAAAGTTCTTAAATCCTCTTGCTTGAGTTCTTCTAAAAGTCCAACAACCATTGGAGCTCCAATAAGAGCCATAGCAACTGCTACCTTACTCCCATCTTTTTCATAGATATACCATGGCAGTTTGCCATTTAGATTGGTAAGATAGCCACCTTCGTAGACACTATCTATCTGCTTTACTCGTTCAAGGATCTCTCCATTAAAAGACAAGATAATGGTCTCACAGATTTCTCCACCACTAAGGAGGCTTCGATCAGTTGGCTCTATAACAGCAGGTACATTTTCAAATTCTTCTAATAGCATCGACCTAACCTCCTAATTAAAGAGTCACTTCTCATTACAAACCTGACGATCTATGACTGGCATCTCTCGCATGCTCAAGTTTATTGACGTAGTATTCACGTTTTTCTTCGACTTCGTGAATGGTTGGTTCATCCTTTTGCCCGTGAACACGAACAATCTTAGCAGGAATACCGACAACCGTTACATCGCTAGGAACATCTGCCACAACGACCGCTGCAGCACCGACCTTGGCATTTTCACCTATTTCAACAGGTCCAATGACTTGGGCATGAGCAGAGATGAGAACACCTTTACGAATGGTTGGATGGCGTTTGCCACAATCCTTCCCAGTCCCACCAAGGGTTACCCCATGATAGAGGAGTACTCCCTTTTCAACGATGGCCGTTTCCCCAATGACCAAACCTGCCCCATGGTCAATAAAGACACCTGATTCTATCTGAGCTCCGGGGTGAATCTCTATCTGCGTCCAAAAACGCCAAAACTGGCTGTGCATGCGAGCTAAAAGCTTGAAACCGTGCTTCCAGAGAAAATGGGAGAGACGGTGGGCAGCCAAGGCTTTGACACCAGGATAGGTCAATAAAACCTCTAAAGTGGTGCGAGCCGCTGGATCATTTTCTTTTACGATATCAATGGTTTCACGCCACCATCCCATACATTTCTCCTTTCTTATTCTGAGTCTTTGGGTGCTTCTGTAGTTTCTTTCTTAGGTTTGTGGTCCTTGTGGTGGTGACGAGGACGATCGCCATGACGATGACCTTTATCCCCTTTTTCTTCTGAACGTTCAGGTTTTGGCGGACGTGGCAAGAGTGCTTTCATAGAAGCATCTACACGACCTTTTTCATCGATCTTAAGAACCTTCACATCTACAAAATCACCAATTTGAACTAAATCTTCTACATTATTGGTACGTGTCCAAGCCATTTCAGAGATGTGTACAAGGGCATCTGTCTTGTCAAAGAGGTTGACAAAGGCACCAAATTTCTCGATACGAACAACTTTGGCATGGTAGACTTCGTCCACTTTAGCTTCACGAACCAAACCAGCAATGATTTCTTTGGTACGGTTAATGGCAGCTTGGTCGCTAGAGTAGATAGACACGTTACCTTCTTCGTCGATATCAATCTTAACTCCTGTTTCAGCGATAATCTTATCAATCGTTTCTCCACCTTTACCGATGACAATCTTAATCTTGTCCACATCGATCTTGATGGTATCAATTTTCGGAGCAGTTGGAGCCAATTCTGGACGAACTTCTGGAATGGTAGCTTCGATGACGTCAAGGATTTCAAAACGAGCTTTCTTGGCTTGAGCAAGAGCTTCTGTCAAATTTCTGCAGTAATCCCTTGGATCTTGATATCCATTTGAAGGGCTGTAATTCCGTCACGAGTACCAGCAACCTTAAAGTCCATATCTCCAAAGTGGTCTTCCAAACCTTGGATATCTGTCAATACTGTATAGTTATTACCATCTGAGATCAGCCCCATAGCAATACCTGCTACTGGCGCCTTGATTGGCACACCACCAGCCATAAGGGCAAGAGTGCCGGCACAGATAGAGGCTTGAGATGAAGAACCGTTTGATTCCAAGACTTCTGCTACCAGACGGATAGCGTATGGGAATTCTTCCAAGCTTGGCAAGACTTGAGCAAGAGCACGCTCACCGAGAGCACCGTGACCAATTTCACGACGACCAGGTGCACCGTAACGACCTGTTTCTCCTACAGAGTATTGAGGGAAGTTATAGTGGTGCATAAAGCGTTTCTTGTACTCTGGATCCAAACCATCAATGATTTGCGTTTCACCCATTGGCGCCAAAGTCAAGATAGAAAGAGCTTGCGTTTGTCCACGAGTGAAGAGACCAGAACCGTGTACGCGAGGAAGAAAATCAACAACCGCATCCAAAGGACGGATTTCATCAACCTTACGGCCGTCAGGACGAACCTTGTCTTCAGTGATCAAACGGCGCACTTCAGCGTGTTCCATTTGTTCCAAGATTTCAGCCACATCACGCATGATACGGTCAAATTCTTCGTGGTCTGCATATTTTTCTTCGTAAACTGCTGTAACTTGGTCTTTCACTGCTTGAGTTGCAGCTTCACGAGCTAATTTTTCTTCTACTTGGACCGCTTTTTGAAGGTCACTGTTGTAGGCTGCTATGATTTCAGCTTGCAAGTCAGCATCTACATGAAGCAATTCTACTTCTGCTTTTTCTTTACCAACTGCCGCAACGATTTCTTCTTGGAAGGCAATCAATTCTTTGACTGCTTCATGCCCTTTAAGAAGAGCTTCCAACATGATTTCTTCTGACAATTCTTTGGCACCAGACTCAACCATGTTGATAGCGTGCTTGGTACCAGCTACTGTCAATTCAAGAAGCGAATGCTCTGCTTGTTCTTGACTTGGGTTGATGATGAATTGGCCATCTACATAACCCACTTGTACCCCAGCAATAGGTCCGTCAAATGGAATATCTGAGATAGAAAGTGCCAATGATGAACCAAACATAGCTGCCATTGGTGCAGATGCATTTTCATCGTAAGAAAGTACCGTATTGATGACTTGCACTTCGTTACGGAAACCTTCCGCAAACATTGGACGGATTGGACGGTCAATCAAACGCGCTGTCAAGGTCGCATCTGTTGAAGGACGTCCTTCACGTTTCATAAAACCACCAGGAAATTTCCCAGCTGCATACATTTTTTCTTCGTAGTTGACTTGAAGCGGGAAGAAATCCCCAGTTGCCATTTTCTTAGACATAACGGCAGCAGTCAAGACAGTTGACTCACCGTAACGCACGACAACAGAGCCATTTGCTTGCTTAGCAACCTGACCAGTCTCTACGATCAACTCACGACCCGCAAAAGTCGTTTGAAACACATGTTTTGTCATTTTAATCCCCTTTGGATTGATAATATTATACGCCTTGCCTACAAAGATCAAGATACCAAGGACGTCAAAAGCAAAGTAAAAATAGGAAACTGGCGAAGTCTTCGATGAAGACAAGACAGTTTATCTTTTTTACACAGCTTTTCGGCCGGGTTCAATTCTCAAGATACAAATCATTAGAAAGGTTTGATACTAAAGCATCTAAACCTTTCACGCTAATCGCTATCAGGCGATTAGCTAAATGCTTTACTAACTCCCTCGTCAAATAATATCGATTTGACTCCTCGTGTCGTTAAACCTTGCAGTTTGAATGTATTGTATTATTTAATACCCTCATCTTTGTATCAAGTACGTACAGAGTCTATTTTATCATATTTTTCTTAAAAAGTGCTGGCTTTTCTATTAAAAAGGAACCATTCCTCTATGAAAAGAGGAATGGTTTATTGATTTATGATCCTTGAGGTTGGTGATTAAACAAGGCATGGGTTGCTTGGTGAATGTACTGAGCAGTATCTGCATTGTTCATGGTGTAGAGATGGACACCTGCCACGTCTTGCGTTACCAAGTCCACGATTTGGTCCACTGCATAGGCAAGTCCTGCTGCTCTGAGTGACTCAGGGTCATTCTCATACTTGTCTAAGATAGCTTTAAACTTACGTGGAAGATGGATATTCTCACAAGTCTTCAAGAGACGAAGAGCTTGGTTACGATTCAGGATTGGCATAATACCTGCATGAATGGGAACATCAATCCCAGCCAAGGTACATTTGTCTTGGAAATCGTAGAAACGCTCATTGTCAAAGAAAAGCTGAGTTACAAGGCTTGAGCAGCCTGCATCCACTTTTCTTTTCAGATTTTGAATATCTGAGATTTGGTTTGGTGAATCAGGGTGCCCTTCTGGGTAACAAGCTCCAATAATTTCAAAATGTGGCGCCTGTTCCTTGATAAATTCGATCAAATCTGTCGCGTAACGGAAATCTTTTTGTGGCTCCACATCAGGAATGATATCTCCACGAAGAGCCAAGATTTTCTGAACCCCAACCTTATCCAAATCTGCAATGGTCTCAGCCACCTTATCCTTAGTTAGATAGATAGCTGGCAAGTGAGCAATGGTTGGAATCTCCAAGTCATTTTGGATATAGTCTGCCAAACGAACCGTCGTCTCTTTGATATTAAATTTATTATTGCTGGCAGTCACACTGATAAAGTGTGGCGCCAAGTCCTGCATATCTTTCAGGGCCGCAATAATTTTGTCATTGCCTACTGCTGGGTTTGGAGGGAAAACTTCAAATGAGAGGGACGGTGTTTGACGTGACATATTTATGAACCTTTTCTAGTTGATTTCTTACTGATCAACCATGTATGGAGAACTGTCTTTTCTTACAATTTCTCACGCGCAGCTTTGGCAGCTTCTACAAGGCGGATCAAGCTTTCTTTCGTTTCTGGAATACCACGTGTTTTCAAACCACAGTCAGGGTTGATCCAAACTTTTCTGCTTGGTACTTTCGCAAGGATTGCTTCGATTGTGTGGTCGATTTCGCCTTCGTTAGGCACACGAGGTGAGTGGATATCGTAAACCCCAGGTCCAACTTCTGTTTGGAAGTTTTTCGCTTTGAGTTCGTCCAAGATTTCAAGGTTTGAACGGCTAGCTTCAAATGAGATAACGTCTGCATCCAAGTTGTCGATAGCTGGGATGATATCTGTAATTCTGAGTAACACATGTGAGTGTGGATTTGTGTGTCTGGTGCTACTGTTGAGTGTACCAAACGGAAGGCTGGGATAGCCCAGTCAAGGTAGTCTTCGTACCAGTCGCTACGACGAAGTGGCAATTTCTCACGAAGAGCAGCCTCGTCGATTTGGATGATTTTCACGCCTGCAGCTTCAAGGTCAAGAACTTCATCCTTGATAGCAAGAGCGATTTGAAGAGTAGAATCCTTGATAGAGATGTCTTCACGTGGGAATGACCAGTTAAGAATAGTAACAGGTCCAGTCAACATACCTTTAACAGGTTTGTCCGTACGGCTTTGTGCATAGCTAGACCATTTCACAGTGATAGGGTTGAGACGAGTCACATCACCCCAGATGATTGGTGGTTTAACCCCACGCATACCGTATGATTGTACCCAACCGTTTTTAGAGAAGAGGTAACCTGACAAGTTTTGACCGAAGTACTCAACCATGTCGTTACGCTCGAATTCACCGTGTACAAGCACGTCAAATCCAACTTCTTCTTGCCATTTGATCCATTCGTCGATGGTTTCAGCAAGGAAAGCGTCGTATTCTTCTTGTGACAATTCACCCTTACGGTAAGCCAAACGTTTAGCACGAACTTCCTTAGTTTGAGGGAATGAACCGATAGTTGTTGTTGGAAGAGCTGGAAGTTTAAAGGCTTCTTCTTGGATAGCTTCACGTTCTGCAAAGGCTGGCAAACGAGTGTAGTCTGCGTCAGTCAATCCAGCGATGCGCGCACGAAGTTCTGCATTTTCACCCACACGCTCAGTCGCAAAGAGTTCTTTGTTAGCTGCAAGAGCTTCTGCACCTTGACCATTGCGGATAGCATCCAAGTCACGAAGTTCTTCCAATTTTTCAACTGCAAAGGCAAAGTGGTTCAGGATAGCTGGTTCAAATTCTTCATTAGCAGTTGTAAATGGCACATGAAGAAGTGAACATGAGCTAGTCAAAACGATGTTTTCAGCTGGAATTTGCTCAAGAACAGCCAAGCTCTTTTCATAGTTGTTGCGCCAGATGTTTTTACCATTGACAATACCTGCATAGAGAGTCTTGTCAGCCGGGAAGCCACCTTTAACGAGTTCAAGAGTTTTCTTACCTTCAACGAAGTCAAGACCGATCGCATCTACTGGCAATTTGACAAGGTCAGCGTAGACGTCACGAACGTCACCGAAGTATGTTTGAAGCAAGACTTCAAGACCTTTTTTGTCAGCCAAAGCTTGTTGTAGAGGTTCAAGAAGAGAGCTTTTTCTTCAGCTGTCAAATCTTTTACAAGAGCTGCTTCGTCCAATTGGATACGAGTCGCACCAAGTTCAGCCAATTTAGCAAAAACATCTTGGTAAGCAGCTACTAAGCTATCTACGAAGTCTTCTGCTTTCACACCTTCTTCAAAGTCTGACAATTGAAGGAAAGTGAATGGACCTACAAGGACAGGACGAGTGTTAAGACCAAGTTCTTTAGCTTCTTGGAACTCATCAAAGATCTTGTGACCAGCCAATTTTACTTGAGTGTCTTTTTCAAATTTAGGAACGATATAGTGGTAGTTAGTATTGAACCATTTTTTCATCGGAAGGGCACGAACATCCCCTTTTTCTCCTTGGTAACCACGTCCCAAAGCAAAGTAACGTTCAAGATCAGACAATTCCAAGTTTTGAACAGATGCAGGAACTACGTTGAAAAGGAAAGCAGCATCTAGGAAGTTGTCATAGTGAGAAAAGTCATTTGATGGAATTTCAGTGATGCCTTTTTCTTTGACGATGTTCCAGTGTTTTGCACGCAATTCTTTCGCAGCAGCCAAAAGTTCTTCTTCTGAGATTTCTTTTCTAAAGTATTTTTCAGTTGTAAATTTTAATTCGCGGAATTCACCCAAACGAGGGAAACCGATAATTGTAGTTGACATGTTTTGTCCTCCAAAAATTGTTGTTGAAACTATCTTAACAGAAAAGAAAGCGTCTGTATAATTGTAAAAAATTAGGCTTTGATATAGTTTGAAACTATATCGATATTTCGAATACAAAAAAAGATTTGAGACAAATGCCTCAAATCCTTTGATAGACAATGATTAATAGAGTTTTAAATATCTACGTTTAGAGCAAAATATTAGTGAACCGAGAACTGACTATGGCTTGCTATTAGAAAAGACTATAGGTTTATCCCCTTGTCACGGAGATTAGCCATACACTCCTTATAGTAGCTAGCATCATGTTCGCTATAGATAGGGCTTTTCAGCTTTTCCTCTGCTAAGTCTTGATAAGGAGGGCAGGTCTTGCCACGGTAGTTCTTGTCCAGCCACTCTGGACTGACCTTATAGCCACGATCCGCCATCTCCTCCATGATCAAGCGATGATAAGCATAGAGACGATAGGGCGAGTGGGTAAAGACATAGTCCACCGTCGCATGCTTTCTGCCCCAGCCATTGCCACGCAGAGCGCAACATTCTCGATGTTGCCCCAAGAGCTGCGGACGGGGAAGTTGTGAAATCAAAGCCTCATGCCAAAGTCTCATGGGAGTCTCCTTTCAGCAAGGTAGAATGTTGCAAATAGCTATTTGGGTAACGTTCAAGCAACTCTCTCGTCTTAGAAATCAAGTCTTCCTTGGAAGCTTGACCAAAGCGGTAGCGATCCAGCAAGAGCATATAATCTTTGCGCTCGTCAAGGCTTGCTTGCTTTTTAAATAGCCCCAAATATGCTGAAAGGCATTGCAAACCTGACCCCTATGTTCAGGGATTTGGCAAGCTCGGTCGATCAGTTCCTGAACATGACTTAGTTCCACCTCTTCTTGCTTGAGATACTGGCGAATGTCCTTGTAAATATTGCTGGAATGGCTCAAAACAAGGTATTTATTTTCCGCCCAGAGTTGCTGGCATTGGGCACGTTGGTTGTTATTTTCCATATTTCTCCTAACTTTCTACTAGTTCCCAGGAAATACGGAAACAAAGTTATATCTATAAAATGAGTGAATTGTTTACGACTATCATCCTTTAAAGTTTTTCAAAAACTCTTTGAGTTCAGCATCAGCTTCTGGTGTGGTTCCGTGGAGTTGACCGAGCATTTCAAGCAGGGAAGCTGTTTGGCTTTCGATTGCTTGATTTGTCTGGTTAATCTTGCTGACGATGTCTGTCAGCGGCTCTACTTCTTCTTCCTCAAAGGTATCTACATAGCGAGGGATATTGAGGTTGTAGTCATTTTCGACGATTTCTTCATAGCTTGCCAGATGGGCAAACTTATCCATCTCCTCACGAGACTTGTAGGCTTCCAGAATCTTCTCAATATGGGCATCCGTCATGATATTTTGGTTTTTTCCCTTATCAAACTCCTTAGAAGCATCGATAAAATAAACATCACGATTGATACGGTTCTTTGAGAATGATGACCGTGGTCGGAATGCTGGTATTAAAGAAGATATTGGCTGGTAGACCGATAACCGTATCAATGGCCCCTTCTTCTAATAAGGCCTTACGAATGGTTCCCTCCGCATTACCACGGAAAAGAACACCATGGGGAAGGACGATAGCCATGACCCCATTATCCTGCTTGAGGTGGTAATATCCATGCAAGAGGAAGGCAAAGTCAGCCTTGGACTGAGGCGCCAGTTTTCCAAAAGGAGAGAAACGAGGATCCGCCATAAAGCCAGAGCTTGCAGACCACTTGGCAGAGTATGGCGGGTTCATGAGAACACCATCAAAGTTGGTCGGTTCTTGAGTTGGCCAGTCTTCATCTAAAGTATCGGCATTGTGTAGGAATTGATTCTCAACAGGAACGCCGTGTAGGATCATGTTCATCCGAGCTAGGTTATAGGTCGAAGTATTGAGCTCCTGACCAAAGTAGACGACTGTCTGCGGTTTATGAGAGTATTTCTTGGCATTGAGCAAGAGAGAGCCCGACCCCATAGTCGCATCATAGATGGTAAAACCTTCCTGGTCTTCACGACCTAAAAAGCAATCTGAGTCATGAGTTTGGCAACAGGCTGAGGTGTATAGAACTCACCAGCTTTCTTACCCGAGTCAGTCGCAAACTGACCAATCAGATACTCATAAGCATCCCCCAGCATATCACCCGCATGACCAGCCACATCTAGCACAGCCAACTCCTTCATGACTGCTGCCACCGTTTGGTTTTGCTTTTGCGGAGTTGCCCCTAGCTTTTTGGAATAGAGGTCAATATCTTCAAAGAGATTTTCATAGAGGTCGTCACTCTGCTCGATATCACGAAAGCCTTGAGCCAAGTCTTCCAGCTGGAAAGTCCCTTCATTGACACGCGCCACTAGAGCCGTAAAGGTCAAGTCTGGCTTGATGATATAGTTGAGTTCATCGTTCATGACAGAGACTAGATCCTCATGAGTTTCCGCATCCTCGTAGTAATTGCGATAGACCTCAAGGGCATCCTCCAGACTATCTGTTCCCTCTTCCATAGTCTCCGCCACGAAAAAGATCATCTTGTCCGACAGATACTTATAAAAGACCATGCCCAAAAGATAGGACTTGTAGTCGTTGGCATCCATCTTGGAGCGGAGAACATCCGCTGAGTTCCACAGGGCTTGATAGAGCGACTGGGAAGTTTGTGTTGTTTCCATAATGTTTCTTTCTAAGTTTTGCAATTTATTTTTAAACAAGCAATCATTTATAACAAATCACTTCATTTTCAATCGTTTGAATCAAGTCCAAAGGAATATCAGAGACTGGGAGTTGATAAACGATATTTTTTCGAGGGTTATAAAATCCAAGATTCTCGATAGACAGGAAGTCAGGGTCAAAGGAATGTAGGCCCATGATATAGTATACAAGGACTTGTAGTGTATGGTCTTTATTAGGAGCTGTTTTAGTCACCTTAAAATCCCATAATGTATCCTTGGTCAGAAAATCTCCATCACCCTTATCAATCGTGTCTGTATAACCTCCAAGAAAATGAAAGCCATCCTTTACCAAAGGACCATAGAGGTCGAAAAAGCAAAGACTTCGTTCTACCATGATACGAATATTCTCTATCGTTTCGGCATCCACTGAAATTTCCTTAAAAGGCTTATAATACTTAATCCCCGCACGAAAAACGACATCAAAAGAAACCAAACGACACGCACTTTCTATCGATAAATCGTCCAATCCTGTCACCAAATCGAGCATTGCTTCTGCTAGGTCTCCCATACCAACCATTTGAGCTCCCTTGAGAGAAATTCTGAAAGCATCACGGGCTTCTGTCCCTTTCATAAATCGAGTCAAGTAGTCCACACAAATCCCCACTAAACTTGGAGATACGGACTCTACAGGATGCAGAATTCTATGGTCTTCGAACTGCTCTACTGAAAATAACTTGATGGGCAGATAACCACCTCGAGGTTGGTTAATTTCTTTTATACGTTGTGTTACAGATACCATGAGTTCTCCCTTTAATTATATAAAATACGTAATACCCAGTAATGTTTAGTTCACGCTTATCCAAATTTGAAAAAAATGACTCAATTCATTTTTTTCTTTGCTCTCAGTTTTCTTGTGCCTGCTTCAACCTTATCAGCATTTTTTTCTTATTTTCCAATTTTTTTCATTAAATACTGTTTTATCAATAATTGTCTTGATTAAATAATCAAGTTCTGTTCCTTCTGAGTAATCTGCTGGTACAAAGTAATCAATACGACTATCACGAGTCATTTTGTGAACTTTAGTTCTGTCATTAGTTTCTGGATTGAATACACCGATAGAATAGCCTCCTCGCATTTTAACTAGTTTCATACAGGGGATATCAGTATCACTATCACCCAGATAAATCATATTTCTGAAAGGAACTCGTAAATCACTCTCTGGAAAAAATTCATTGACTGCAGAGTCATTTACATCCAGAACACCTTTAGTGATTCGAAATAGGAATTGCGTCTTATTGGTGTAATTCACTACCTGAGCTGGCCAGACTGCAACCCCATTTTCATCACAATAAAAAGAAGTCGCATAAATTTTCTTAAAGGCCCCCTTTTTAGCTATAGAAGTACCTTCTATCATCTCTTTCAACCCCGATGAAATAATATAGTGCTCAACAGTAACACCTCGTTCTTTCCCATACTTTCTGATTCGTTCAAACCAGCCTTCGACTCCTGGAAATAGTTCTACCACTGAACCAAACTTGGCTAACTCTGTCTTTGTAAATAAAACCTTTCCTGCAGATTCTGTTTTCATCGTAAACATATAGGCAAGGTTCTTGTCCATATTATTAGCCTTGGCAAAACCATTAGATTTCTTCCAAAATTCACTGATTTCATACCCGAGCTTCTGTATAAATCCTTGCGCTTGCATATCATCAGGAGACAGCGTTTTATCGAAATCATAGCAAATTGCTACTACAGGTTTTTCTTCTTTCTTTAGCGTTTCTGATTTTACTTTTGACATTTTACTGCACTCCTTTTAAATAAACATATCCTGCAAGAGTTTCTTTTTTAGTGTTTCTAGCTGAGAAATTCTTTCTTGGTGAGCAGAGATGAGGTTATCGAGATTAGAGAAATAAGAGCCGATAGCTTGTTGTTCTTCAAGATTTGGAAATACAAATTTCAAGCTAGAGAAGTCTTTAAAACTAATACTTTTCCCATCTCGAATTCCATAGGTAACTGTCTCTAACCGTTTTATAAACTCTTTCGAAGTTAAAATCGAGTTCCAAAAACCTGGTAAGTGATTTTCTTTATCAATAAAATCTATAATTGTATATGCAGGTGAAGTTATTCCTTCTAATTTAGATAAAGCAAAACCTCCTTGAAAAGAACGTAAATGAATTACAAACTGACCTGGTTTGACAACCTTATAATTATTGAGAGTAGCTTCATCATACTTAATATCAATACCTATTTCATCTCTCAAAACCATACCATCAATTTGAGAAGCAGACAGCACAGGTAATAATGCTCTATTTTTCTCAGATACTGACTTAAAAATCTCATCTGCACGTTTTATTTTCCACTCACCCTCAAATCCATCCAAACGAATCTCAGGAACGGTCTGTCCAGCCTTGGGAAACATTTTGTAGAGCATGGTCGCCTTAAGAGATTGGTAGTTGGCAAGATTGTCCTTGTAGCTAGCCAGAAGGTCGTCGAGGGTGCGGAAAAGGGAGCCAATAGCGGATTGTTCGTCAATTTCGGGATGATACACTTTATAGTTCCCAAGTTGAGGAGCTGTCAATTGAGGAACACCCGTAGACTCATTTAAAAATTTTTCATAGAATTAATCTGATTTTTCAAGATAATCTACATCAATATTATCTGATTGAAGAGTCAGAAGTCTAACAACTGGGGTAAAATTTTTCATGTCTCGCTACTGCATATCCAACATCTCCACGACCCGTAACAGTCACTGCTGGAGCTTTCACCTTATAATCGTCATAAAATCCAACGATTCCTTTGTTTGTCAAAGCATTTGCAATAACGGGATATTTTCCTTTATTCTTTAATTTAGACCTATCAATATCTTCACCCGCAGAAATTGAAACTATATTTCTAATTTTATTCTCATTCCATAGATCTTTAAATTGTTTAAATCTAACTTTAGGGATATTAGTATTTCTCATTTTTTTAATAACGATTCCTTTTTTGAAGTACATTAATACAATACAATAAAGTAGAATGCTCCAAAGATAATAATTTCCCGTTTGAGCTCAAATAGTTAGCTAAATCATACATTGACATTAATAAGTAATCTAATCTATGTATGTAATTTCCTAACATTAACATATTATAAAAAGTCCCGGATTGTTCTCTGCTGAGTAGGAGAGATTATTAATATTACCGATTATAATAGTATAATTCTCTGTATCCCTATGAAATACTTCTTTTTATTTTATTATAATCACCATGTAATATATACTCAATATCTCTTTCTATACTAAAAATCAGTTTTTTTACGATTACAATCATGACACGATAAAAACAAGGTTACTCATCCCGTTTTTATTTCTTTTTAAAGCAATTATTAAATCTCGGAGATTTTTTTATAAATAAAATGATCTATCTCAAACATTTTCTTCGAGATCAAATCTAAAGAAACTCCACAATAAACACATTTATTATCGTAAACTTCCATAAATTCACTTTTGTAATTATTACGAACTAGACTATAAAAATCCTTTTGTTCTTGGATGTTTTTATTCTGATTTTTCCTTAACAGAGCCCCTTTCTTCTGTTTAATATCTTGCAACTTTTGTTTTTTTCATACTTAGTAAGTCTATAATCCATCATATTCATCTTTATCTCTACTTTTATTCTATTTTTTTGAAACAAATGACTGAAAGGCCTTAATAACATTGTCTAAATCTTTTTGAAGATAACTGATCATACTCATCGATTCCTTTTATTGAATTTTTCAATATTTTCTATCAAATATTTATCAATTCCAATTTTTTTCATTTTGAATCCGTTCAAGTATTTTTTTCTAAATTCTATAACATTCTGTATTTTTTTCTTTTTATCAAAAGGTATAATTTCACGAGAATAGAAATCAAACGCTGACTTTTTAATGTCATCAACATCACTCATATAACTTGTTAAATCGTATTTTTGCAATTGTTTGAAAAATCTTCCCCAATAGCTTTTTTTGAGATATAACAATAACTTCTATATAAGGAAAAAAATCTTCTTTATAATTAGTTTAAATTCTTCACCAGATAAAACACTCCCTACCCCCCTATTCTCAAATAACCTAGAATCAATAAAAAAACAATATTAGCATCTCTTATAACTTGATTTTCTAACAATGTCTTATAAGAATCATCTTGTTCAAAAAAATAATAGATGAATAATTTATTTTTATTCCTTCTCCTTTATAAGATTCTAAAAAAATAAATTTAGATAAATATCTGGATTGTCATCTACATAAACTATATTAATATTTTCCATTACTTTTCACCTAAATAAAATTCTATATTAAAAGCCTTTATTATTAAAAAAATTTTTTTGTGATTTCTCCTCCTGAATCAATCACCGTATTATTTATAATCCACATACCAAGTCCGTGACCGTCTTCTCTGGTCGTTTCATGCACTTCTAAAATAGACATTGGATCTTTAATATACTTATCATTCAATCCTTTCCCATTATCACAATATTTAAATTTTTAAATAATCCCCATCTTTGTTTATTAGAATACTTATTATTAAATTTTTCTTTACTTTTCATTATTCTGGATGCTGTTTAAAAATAAGGTTGTCCAATATTACTTGAATTACATCGCTGTATGTTGGAAATTCTATATCTTCATTAATTGTAACGTTAATTTTTAAACGACCATAATCTCTTTTCCCAATTTTTTTCTGAATATTGTCCATCTCATCTTTTTATATTAATTTTTCTTTATTTTCTTTATTAAATCTTTTTCACCTCTAATTCAGATAACATTGTATTTATGAAAGAAAAAAATTTTTTTATTTATATTTAATGTTCTTGTTAAATAGTATGGAATACAATCAACTTTATTAGTCGTTGAATTTAGTTCTTCCCAAATTCCTTCATTTTTTTAACAGTTCAATTACTCGAGGTATGCTAGAGACTATTGCTATTCTATCATTTTTTTAGTTCATGTGCTATTGATGAAGATTTTAACCCTATGGTTGCCAACACATTTAATAAACGAACATCATACTTATATTTCTCCTCCTTTTCTTTTCTAATTCTCTCACTATTTTTCATTAGTTCGAAGTTCTTGCAATTCAAAAGATAAAAGTATTGAAATCATCATCAGTTAACTCACTCAATGTTTATTTACAATTGAATCAACAATGTTTGATTTATTTGATTCAAAAACTTGTTTTTTTCATATTTTACAAGAGATCGGATTATTGACTGACGATATCTTTCAAATCTATTAATAGATTTGATAATAATTTCTACAAAAATTATAATAAATATTTTTCATCTAAACCTTGTCTATTTGACAAATCTTTTTAAAAATCGGTTTTCATCTTTGTCAATTGTAATTTTACCTGAAATCTGATTTTCTCTAACTCTCCATGAACCTGTTAAATGAGAGGCAGCGGCAGGGGATTTTTCTACTTCTTTTTCCTAATCCTAGCCAATCTTTACTTCCTTCATATGAAGAAATACTAAAAAGAATTTCTATAAAGAATAATACCATCCCCTTTTTATTGGCGACATAAGTGTAGAATGTTTATATAAATATCTCTCTAAATCAACCCTCAAAGGTTTTATATAGAAATACAATTCTCCTGAAAAAAATCACCTAAATCTTTAAGGATCTCTTTCAAATAATTATCTGTTCTATACTTATCCAAAAATTGGTTCAGCAGACTCCTCAGCTATAAGTTCTACCAAATCAGTTCTATTTTTGATACTCAATAAACAGATCGTCTTCAAAAGAAACATGATTAATGTCTATATCAGGCACTATTTCATTTTACTTCTGAACGAAATTCATCTGAATCAATATAAGTAGTCAATTTCATTTTTTTTACTATCATAGCTAAATTTTTATAGATGATAAACAATTAATTCCTAGTTTAGGTTTTTGGAAAAGAGGGTCTACAGAAAATCTAACATCATTATACATAAGTATTATTTTCATGACATTATCATGGTATACCTTACCCAAAAAAATACTTAAATTCTCAACTCTTTTTTTGTCCATCGCTCTCGTAAATTTCCGATAAATATCTTGGTTCCTGAAATTCACAATCTAACGAATCAATCGTAGATGACTCCCAATTAGTCTTCCAAATAACACCTCTACTATAATTTTTTTTTGATTGTAACTTAATATCTTCTCCAAGTCGTGCTAATGCAAACCTACCAATCCCCATTGAACCTGCCATTTTTTTGTGTACACCATTAAATTCAACACTCTTATTAGCTTTATGGGACTTTCCGACATGCATCCAATATTTTTTTATGTCGTTATAATCCATTCCAACACCATTATCTTCAATAATGAGAGAATCATTTGAAAAATATAATTTTTAAAGTCCGTGCCCCAGCATCAAATGCATTTTTCACAAGTTCTAAAATAGCAGATTCATCCGTTGAAAAATTCTGCTTTCCCAAAATCTCTGCTAACGTACTATCTTCAATAATATAACTTAATCTTTCAACCATTCTGTATCCTCCTAAAAAAATAAAATTTTCAATATCCTGAGAAGTTATTCGATAAGAATTACCATTTATGGGGATTCCAATACTTTTTAACATATTCAAGAAAAACTATCACTACTCAATATTTTTTTCCATAATCTAAAGAATAACAATCAATACCTTTAGATTTAACAATCATACCAGAATATGCAATGTCTTCCTTTTTCTAATTCATGAACTTTAACATTATTTGTTACCACTGTCGAAATAAGCAGTTTAACAGTAAATATCCCTTTTTATAGCTTGGCTTCGACCATACTCAAACCATTGAGAACCTTTATCTCTTTTTTTCTTCTAAGGAGATAGTCTTTATCTTTGTGTAAATAACAATAAATATTAGGATAATTAGTTATCAATTTATCTTCACTTATTTTACAAATTTCATCATTGATAACCTCATAAGGAAATATTATTAATTCTTTTTTTCCATAAGTCACTGATCTAGGAGAGAATGCTCTTCTAATAAGTTCCTTTTTCTAAAATTATATCGTTAACAACAATATCACCGTTTTGTTTTTAAAGTGTATGAGCCATCCTTCAAAAGAAATACATCATTGCATAAAGTAGCAACTGAATGTGTTACCGTATAATAATCCCCAAATCTTCTATATCCTTTTTTTATATTATTGTGCTTTGATAAAACCCACTTATCACTGAGATCTTTTTTTATTAATTAAAATCCTATTTTTGGGTTAAACTATCATCATAAATAATTAATCCACTTTTTATCTGATTTATCAAATCTAATAATAGAAGACTTAACTAAAAGCTTTATCAAATACATTAATCTTGCTAAAATCAATAATACCACTTATATGTTCCATCATAATATCTCGTAATCTATAACCAGAAACTGTTTTTAAAAAAATACTACTTGGAATTAAATAAGACATCTTTCCCTTATCACTCAATAGATTAAGACTTTGTTCTATAAAAAGCATAACAATAATCGAATTTCCCCTTTGAACATGAAGTAAACTGTTGTTTCAAAAAAATAATCTTTCATTCTCTTCAAGTTCTGAATATGTGATATAAGGAGGATTTCCTATTATAAAATCAAATTTATCTGTTGGAATCCATCGTAAAAAAATCATCATTATAAATTTTCCAATTTACACTAGGAATTCCATTTTTATGAAGAATAGAATTTAAATTATTTATACATCTTTCATACTGAAACAAATCAATTTCAAAACCAAAAAAATATTTTCTGAAAGTCCTTGTGCTATTTCCAGAGAATCTCTACCAAAATTAATACTATCTTTTATATATCTTGTAACAATCTCAGACAAAAATTTGCCCATCTCCACAAGAATTCTCCAGAACTTTTTTTACCAAATAAATCATACTTATAATCTACCGCATCTAACAAATTGTAAACATAATTTATCGGCGTAAATACTTGGTGTTTTTTTAACATATAATTCCTTCCTGTATTATTAGTCTAATTATAGAATTTTAATTTAAATAAAAGTTGATAATAATGTGTAATATAAAAAGAATATTACAAATTATCTTATTATTACTTAGAGTGTTAATCATGATAATTAAATTTATACTAAATAATTATTCTTGTTTCAATAGAAAGAATTATCATTTAATTAATAAGAAATAAAGAATATAGCATGTATCTCCACCACTACATATTAATTGCAAATCAAAATATTATTTTACAATTCTATTTCATAATCAATGTTTGTTCTCTTTTTCTTACCTCCCCACCCTCAACGGTTCAATCACCTCTTCGATCAGTTGGGTATAAGCTTCTTTGATTTGTTTTTTATATAGGAGTGGGTTGAGGGCATCTGACACCTCAACTTTATAGTCCTTGTAGCGCTGACTCTTGGTCAGTTGACTTTCTCCTAGTTGTTTTTTCGCTCCCTTGCGGTAGTGATTGACATAGTAGCGGAGTTCATCTTCACCCACATACCAGGTCTTGCTAAAGTCTTGGATATGCTGCTGAATGACTGCTTCAATCATCTGGGCAAGGATATTGGCGATAGACTGACCTCTGTAGCGGTCAGGACTTTCCTGTACTTCCTGCCAAAGTTCTGAGATGATCTGGGCAAGGTTTGGATTGGTCTTCTCCAGGCTTTGGATATAGGTATCCACTGCTTCTCTGTCCTGTGGACTGAGACTCTTTTCTGGACTCTGCTCTTGCTCGAGCAGGCTTTGGATCAAGGTCAGGATATAGTCATAGTTGATCTCATCGACTTGGATAGACTCTAGTTCGTAGTGGATATCCAGTGGCTCCCCATCCTCATCACCATCTTCTGAACGACTTTTAAGTTCGGCAAGGATATTTTGATAGAAGCCTAGATAGGTTTCCAAGTATTCTGAGCTTAGTCCAGTCTCTGCATAGATTTCTTCCTCGTCATACTCTTTATAAACTCGGATGGAAGCTAGATACTTATCAAAGACTTGGTAGGCCTTGGCGATTTTTCTCAACTGAGGAGTGGACATTTGTTCTAACGGGAAGCCTTCTAGTGGCTCATTTGCGATGAGGCTTTGGAAGTCGCTACAACTCCGCAAAAAGTTTCTCTTTTCTTCTTCCCAGCTAGGTGCTAGGACATCATTTTCTCCACCATTTGAGTAGAGTTTGAGGGCATTATCGACTGCTTCCTTAAAATCTAAAGGCTTTTGAAAAGTGATGATATGACCATAGGTCTTACTAGAATCAAAGATACGGTTTGTTCGACTAAAAGCCTGAATCAAGTCCTGCGGTTGCATTGGTCTACGATCGATAAAGAGAGTCGATAGACAAGGTGCATCAAATCCTGTTAGGAGACGATTGACCACGATAACCAAGTCCAACTGCTCATTGCGATAGAGATACTTGTCTTGTTTACGGGCAAGGCGGTTATTGACATCGGTATTAAAACCACGAAGGTTCGCCATGGTAAAGTGAGTATCAAACTCTTGGTTATAGTCCTCTAAGACCTGCTTCATGTGGTCTTGGTTGGCTCTTGAGTCTTCTTCATTTTCAGTGACAGAGTAGGTGATGGTCGCCTTTGGAAAGTCCGGAAGGACCATCTTGACCCTCTCAGATACCTTGACCCGTGTTTGACCAGCCTTGACTCTTTTGAGAAGGTCATAGTAGGCTTGGGCTTGAGGGATAGACTTGACCGTCAGGATGGCATTGTAGGTATTGCCGACTCCTTTTTGGAAGCCCAGTTGTTGGCGGGATTTATTGATAATGGCATCCAAGACTTCCAGCATGTGCTCCTCATTTTCGTAGACCGTATCAGGTATGTCGTTTTCAGACTGGTCTGTAATGAGGGTATTGCGATAATCCACCTTAAAGCCTAGGACAGCTCCGTCATGGATGGCTTCCTTGACTGTATACTCATGGAGGCGGTCTCCATACTGTTGCTGGGTGGTTTGGGCGAGGTCACCGACCTGCTGGCGTTTATTTTCCTTAAAGATGGGCGTCCCTGTAAAACCATACCAGAGGGACTGAGGGAAAAAGGCTTTAATGTCTTTCTGTGTTTGTGGCGTAACGGCACGGTGGCATTCATCCAAGACAAAGGCCACTCGGAGTCCCTTGATTTTGTCCGCATCTCGTTGGTAAAGACCTTGGTCAAACTGGCGCATCATGGTAGTAATTTTCTGGATGGTTGTCACCACGACACGTTTATCATTACTTCCTAAGCGCTTGACCAAATCATGTGTATTGTCCGTCTCATCGATATCAATGACATCATTGGTCGCATAAGAGAGGAAGGATGATGTGGTCTGTTGGTCCAAGTCCCTGCGGTCAACTACAAAAATCGTCTTTTTGGATAGAAGGAATTTGAAGGAGATTCCTCGCCACCTTATAGGAAGTCAAGGTCTTTCCTGAACCTGTCGTGTGCCAAACATAGCCTGATGCTTGCTGGCGAGAGGCTTCTTGCACTGCTTCGATGGCGTGGATCTGGTAGGGGCGTAAAAGGATGAGAGATTTCTTGCTATCATCAATGACAGAATGCTGCATGACCATCTGATGGGCACGAGGGATAGAAAAGGACTTCGTAGGCAAAGCTAGTCAGGTTTGTTACAGGATGATTGTCCTTATCCACCCACTTGGTTAGAAATTGCTTGTTGAGTTTATTTTCACGAGCTGCAGCGATATAGCGTGTATCGACCTTTATTGGTCACTACAAACATCTGCAAGCTAGAGTAGATGCCACGGAATTTTTCCTTCACGGTCATATTTTTTTATCTGATGAAAGGCATCGATAAATGCTGCTTTGGGGAACTCTTAAGCTCAATTTGAATCATAGGTAAACCATTGATGAGCAAAGTAACATCCAGTCTACGGTCTTGATCCAGAGGATTTACTTTTTCTCTTTGGACTTGATTGACAACTTCGTAGCTAGACTTTCCTGCTGCGATATTGTCTCGCCAGATGACTGATAAACGGATGGTCCCTAGGCTCGCATCTTCTCTTTGAACTTCGACTTTGGCAATGCCATTTTCTCCGACCAACCACTTGGCAGCATCATAGTAGCTGACAAAGTTGAGTTGGTTCTGAATCTGAAGTTTTTCCTGCTCAGTCAAGGGATGGTCTGCTAGCAGAACAACGTTGTTTTGGGCTAGTTTCTCAAAGAAATTGTCCCATAGTTGTTCTTCTGTTTTTAGGTCTTCTCTATAAGTCCATTGGCTTTCACCAGTTACCAGCTGGTTTATCAGTTGTTTTTCTATTTCCAGTTCTGGTTTTACCTGCATGTTTATTTCTCCTTCAGAGGTTGACATTCTAGCTATTATTATATCATAGTCCTATCAGAAAAACTTCTGATTTCACTATCTTCACTTTAATAATACAAATAGTCTTTCTCCTTAAAATATGGTATAGTAGAATCATACTATTCAAGAGGAGTTTACATGTCACACGATAAAGAAATGAAAGTTGTTTCTCCCCTTCTACAGCAAGCAATCAATATTTCTTCCATCATCGGTGGAGTTGGTACTTTGATTTTCTGTATCTGGGCCTATCAGGCTGGAGTCTTGCATTCTAAGGAAACCCTATCTGCCTTTATCCAACAGGCCGGTATCTGGGGGCCACCACTCTTTATCTTTTTACAGATTTTGCAGACGGTTGTTCCTATCATTCCTGGTGCTCTGACATCCGTTGCCGGTGTCTTTATCTACGGGCATATCGTGGGGACGATTTACAACTATATTGGTATTGTTATTGGTTGCGCCATTATCTTTTACTTGGTGCGTCTCTACGGAGCCCCCTTTGTTCAGTCTGTCGTCAGTAAGCGCACCTATGATAAGTACATTGGCTGGTTGGATAAGGGCAATCGTTTTGACCGTTTCTTTATTTTTATGATGATTTGGCCAGTTAGTCCAGCGGACTTTCTCTGTATGCTGGCTGCTCTGACCAAGATGAGCTTCAAGCGCTACATGACCATCATCATCTTGACCAAGCCCTTTACCCTGGTTGTTTACACTTATGGATTGACCTACATCATTGATTACTTTTGGCAAATGTTCGCCTGATCACAAAAAAGATGTTGTTCAAAAACTCAATTTTATACTCAATGAAAATCAAAGAGCAAACTAGAAAGCTAGCCGCAGGCTGTACTTGAGTACGGCAAGGTAAAGCTGACGTGGTTTGAATTTGATTTTCGAAGAGTATTATCAGAAAATGAAAAAAATAAAACGCATAGTATCAAGGCTTTTCAACACCTGACAGTATGCGTTTTTCTGATTGTAAAGATTTTTTCTCAGCCTCTTTTTGTTAACCTTCTTTTTTCAATAGGAGAGAAACAAGGACTGATGTGACAATCATCCATGCTCCTAGAATGATAAAGGTCATTCGACCATCTGTAGTCACCAAGCCAATCCCTGAAAGAACAAATGGTGTTAACGAGGCACCAAAACTACATCCCAAAACAGCATAGGAAGTTGCTTTGTTGAGGAGCTTTGCTGGGATTCTCTCAGAAATTAACTGAAAGACTGTCGTAAGGGCAATGCTGTAGGCAAATCCTCCTAAGACCGAACCTGCAACGACTACCCAGAGAGAAGGTGAGAGAGCAATGATGATTTGCCCGATACCAAAGGTTACACCCGCAACCAATAAAAGTTTTTTTCCTTAAAAGGCAGAGATGAGGAAAGAAAAAGCTAATTCCCGCCAAAATCCCAATCAACTGCATGGCACTGAGTACCAGACTTGACAATTGAGCATCTCCAAAGTCTGCCTCAATCATGAGACTAGGAATACGGAAGGTAATGGCTGTATTGGTACATACAATGACTGCAGCCCCTGATGGCTAGAAAGAAAATCAACTGTTTCATAGAGCGAGTCAATCTTACTACTTCTTCTGTCTTTTGCTTGGACTCATGAACTTCTTCTTTGTTATAAGGGACAAAGAGAAGGAAGAGTACAAGAACCACTAGACCTGCTGCATAGGCTAGGAAGGTTGCGGTCCACCCAAAGGCCAAAAGTTGACCGACTGCCAAGGTCAAGATAGAGGCTCCCACCACCTCAGCTGAGCCACGAAAACCAAGCATCTGGATACGAGTTTTGCCGTGGTATCGTTCACTGATGATAGAGATAGCCTTGGCGTTTAGCATCCCCACACCAATCCCAAATAGCAAGCGTGTCGCAAAAACAAAGTAATAGCCCTGATACCAGAAAGGAGCTGTTCCACTGATTGATAAGATCAAAAGTCCCAGGGTTAATTGGAGACGTTCTGGAAAAATCCGTTCTAAAACTCCATTTAAGAGGAGCATGGCCATAATTCCAAAGGATGGAAGGCTGACCAAGAGCTCGACCTGACCAGTCGAATAGCCCTGATAATAGTCAAACATGGCTGGTAGGGCACTTGATATTGAAAATGATGTGATCAATACTAACGATAGGGAAAGTATACTCACTTTTTCCAAAAATTGTTTCATTTTATCCTCATTCATTATTTATGTTAAGTCAAAAGAGCTAGATATTACTGTAGAGATAAAAGTTATCTTTTATCTAGTCCCTATCACTCTTTTAGTAAAAAGGTCCTTTCCTATCATACACTGTTTCCCAAAAATTGGCAAGCAACTGATACTCAATGAAAATCAAAGAGCAAACTAGGAAGCGAGCCGCAAGTTGCTCAAAACACTGTTTTGAGGTTGTGGATAGAACTGACGAAGTCAGCTCAAAATACTATTTTGAAGTTGCAGATGGAAGCTGACGTGGTTTGAAGAGATTTTTGAAGAGTATGATTTATAAGTTCAACATAAAAAGTAGGACCATCTAACTCGGTCAAGCCTGATGGTATCCTACTTTTATAGATTTTAGTAAACTATCTCTTACTTAGATTTTCAAGAATCGACGCATGGAGATTCCTGAACCAAGTGAACCGATACAGATTCCGATGAGGAACAAAAGACCGATCATCAATGGAATAAAGGTATCTGGGGTAATCAAGGATAGGTTTTGTCCAACCAAGGATGGGTTGACAGATTGGAATACTCGGTTATAGATAAAGTAAACCAGAACTGATGGAAGAGCTGCTCCCAACAATCCGATAAAGGCACCTTCTAGCAAGAATGGGCCACGGATGTAACCGTTCTTGGCACCAACCAAACGCATGATTTGGATTTCACGGCTACGTGAAATGATAGTAATACGGATGGTATTTGAAATCAAGAAGACTGCGATGAAGATCAAGAGTCCTGCGATGACCAATCCCCAAACACGGATGAAGGAAGCCAACTTGAAGAGACGCTCCGTATTGGCACCACCGTCTTGAACCTCAGAAACTCCTTCGATTTTCTTAGCTTCTTCAGCGACTGGTTTCACATCACTTGGTGAATTGGTATCGACAATGTAGGCATCATGAAGTGGATTGGCATCTCCTTCAAAAACCTTCCACTCGTCACCCATGGTTTCAGTCAACTTTTGGTACTGCTCTTCTTTACTTGAGAAGGTTACATTTTTAACGGCTGGCATAGCCTTGAGGGCATCATAAACCTTGTGGTAGTCATTGTTAGTGACTGTTTGGCCTTCTTTTACGATGGTTTCACTATTGTCTTCAACGTCTTTACGGACATAAACCATGACACGTACGTTGTTTTCAATATCCGTTGCCAATTTTGCAGTATTAAAGATAACTGAGGCAAAAATAGCAACCAAGGTCAAGGTAATCATTACTGAACTGACAGCAGCAATGGTCATCCACCCATTACGCTTTAAACTCTTTAAAGCTTCGAATAGGTGGCAGAAAAATCTACTAATCATCGTATCCGTACTCTCCTTTCGCTTCGTCACGAACCACACGACCATTCTCGATGGCAATGACACGGTGGCGCAAGGTATTTACGATTTGGCTGTTGTGAGTGGCCATCAAAACAGTTGTCCCTTGAAGATTGATGCGCTCCAAAAGGTTCATGATTTCCCATGAATTATCTGGGTCCAAGTTACCTGTTGGTTCATCTGCAATCAAAACTTTAGGATTGTTTACGATAGCGCGAGCAATGGCGATACGTTGCTGCTCACCACCTGACAATTCATTAGGGAATGAACGAACCTTATGCTTCAAGCCGACAAGATCCAAAACTTCCATAACACGTTTTTTGATATTACGACGGCTTTCACCGACAACCTCCATTGCGTAAGCAATGTTCTCATAAACAGTTTTCTTCGGCAAGAGCTTGTAATCCTGAAAGACGACGCCTACGTTTCTACGCAAAAGCGGGATATCTCTCTTTTTAATCTTAACAAGATTAAAACCTGCAACCTGCAAACTTCCTTTTTCAACTTTAACTTCACGGTATAAGGCACGAATAAAAGTTGACTTACCTGCACCTGAAGGACCTACGATATAGGCAAACTCTCCTGGTTCAATACTCACAGAGACGCCACGTAGGCTGTTGTCCCGTTGTCATACTTTTTGACAACATCTCTCATTTCAATGATCGACATGTGACTTCCTTTCTTTTAACTAATACGCCATTTTAGATAGGCATCGATGAAACCATCTAAGTCTCCATCCATGACCTTATCTACCTGCGCAACTTCAAAACTGGTACGGTGATCCTTCACCATGGTATAAGGGGTGAATACATAGGAGCGAATCTGGCTTCCCCATGTGATTTCTTTCTTATCCCCCTTAAGGGCATCTACCTCCGCAGCTTTCTTTTCCTGCTCCATCTGATAGAGTTTTGCCTGAAGCATCTTCATCGCACGATCACGGTTTCCGTACTGAGTACGGTCAACAGTCGATGCAACAACAATCCCTGTTGGAATGTGGGTCAAACGGACACCTGTTGAAACCTTGTTGACGTTTTGTCCACCTGCTCCACCTGAGCGGAAAGTATCCATCTTGATATCATCTTCTCGAATGTCAACTTCAATCGTATCATCCAACTCTGGCATAACTTCTACAGAAGTAAAGGAGGTGTGACGACGCTTAGCTGAGTCAAATGGCGAGATACGTACCAGACGGTGAACTCCCATCTCTGACTTGAGAAGTCCATAAGCATTTGGACCTTCAAAAGACAAGGTCACTGACTTAATACCTGCTTCATCACCTGCTTGATAATCCAAGACTTCAACCTTGAAACCTTTAGCATTACCATAACGAGTATACATACGAAGAAGCATATCGCCCCAGTCTTGGGCTTCTGTTCCACCAGAACCTGGGTGAATCTCTAAAATAGCATTATTATGATCATAAGGCTCTGACAAGAGCAGAGTCATCTCGTAGCTAGTCATCATCTGATCTAGCTCAGCTAACTTCTCCACCAACTCATCTTTAACAGACTCATCCTCTGCTAAAAAGTCTAGTAAGATTGCAACCTCATCCTGCAACTCTTCCATGGTATGGAAGGTATTGTAGGTATTTTTTAGTTCGTTTAATTCTTGCGACGTTTTTTGGGCCGCAATATTATCGTTCCAAAAATCAGGTTCTGTCATTTTGTTTTCCAAAATGGCAATTTCTTCTTCTAACCCTTCGAGGTCAAAGAGACCCCCTAAAAGAAGCTAATTTTTCACGATTGGCGTCAATTTTTTGACGGATTTCTGAAATGTCCATATATACTCCTTTTTTGTATCGTTTTATTATACCATAATTTTTTTCTTATTTATCTAATCAGGGGTTTTTTTAAAATTTCTTATCAAAAATATTTCGATTTGAAGACTAAGAGAATGTTTTCAACAATTTAGGGGTAAAGAATCAAAAAACATCCCAAAGCTGATCAATATTCTCATCCTAAAAACAATGATCGATTCTTTGAGATGTATATAAATACTATTTCATGAGAAAGTTAGGTAGTTACTGAAATACTAGCACATTGGGAACTTTCTCAAAGACTTAGTATGAGGTAGAAAGCACTTATTCTTTATCTGCCTTCAAAGTCGAAGTTTCTTGGGCATCTGCTGATTTTTCTTCCTTATCTACTGGCTTATCAGAATCCTTCTTAGGATCTTCTTGATTTCCCTGAACTTCTTCCTCTTTTACAGGATTTAAGCTCCAAATACCATCTTGATTGACCTTGTAGCCATCAGGTGTTGTTCCATTTCTTAGAAGTGAACCATCTGCTTGGAAATAGTACCAGTTGCCATTCAACTGTTTCCAACCAGTCTCCATTGCGCCGCTAGTATTGAGATAATAACGAGAGCCATCAATCTCTTGAAGACCTGTTAGCATGATGCCTTCCTTGTCTAGATAGTACCATGTGTCCTTATCTTTGAACCAGCCTGTCTTCATTGCTCCGCTAGTTGCAAAGTAGTAGTAATGATTATCAAGCCATTTCCAACCTGTTTGCATAGCTCCGCTTGCATTGAGGTAATAGCGAGTGCCATCAATTTCTTGAAGACCAGTTTGCATGATACCTTCTTTATCTAGATAATACCAAAGATCGTTTTCTTTGAGCCAACCTGTCTTCATTGCTCCACTGCTTGTGAAGTAGCTATAATGATTATCAAACCATTTCCAGCCGGTCTGCATAGCTCCACTTGCATTGAGATAATAGCGAGTTCCTTCAATTTCTTGTAGGCCAGTTTGCATGATACCTTCTTTATCTAGATAGTACCAAAGACCCTTATCTTTGAGCCAACCTGTCTTCATTGCTCCACTGCTTGTGAAGTAGCTATAATGATTATCGAACCACTTCCAACCTGTTTGCATGGCTCCACTTGCATTTAGATAATAACGAGTTCCTTCAATCTCTTGTAGGCCAGTTAGCATAATACCTTCTTTATCCAAGTAATACCAAGTATCTTTATCCTTGATCCAGCCTGTTTTCATCGCTCCGGAACTAGCAAAATAGTTCCAATGCCCTTCAATCGAGACCCAACCGGTTTGCATAACTCCCTTATTATCAAAGTAGTAGGTTACTCCATTGATTTCTTTTTTACCAACTATTTGTTTTCCTTCTTCATCAAAGTAGTACCAGTTTGATTCAATCTTTTTCCAACCAGAGCCTGTCTCATCTGTCTCTAAAGCTCCGCTACTTGCAAAGAACATTTTCTTACCATTAAAGACTTGTGAGCCAGTAAGCATTTTACCATCTTTATCAAATAGGTACTTTTTGCCACCTATTTCAGCTAGCTGATCATATCGTCTTGCACCATCAGATTGAATATAATACCAAGCATTATCATGATAGAACCATCCACCTGTTTGCATTTTACCATCATCATTAAGGTAATACCAGTTACCTTCAAGATTTACACCATTATTTTTTAAATGGAGCCATCGACTCGTTTGTTTTTGACCTTTTCCATTAAAGAAATAGTAACTACCATCAATTTCTTGCCAACCAATAGCCATTTGTCCATCTGAAAGACGGTATTTCCAATATCCACCTTCCTGATACCAATTCGCATCAACTTTAGGAATATCAGGGAAAGCATTTGAGACATTAGTGAATCCTTGATTACTAATATCAAATACCGTTGCGTCTTGAGTATTGCTAGAAGCACGGACAACCTGAATATTTTTCTCTTGAAGATAATCCCTTGTCGAAGCAAGGTTGATCTCTCCTCCAGTAGTTTGGATAATCATGCTTGGTGAAAGATTGTCGATAAAAGCTTTAGTATTTGATATTTTTGCATCATAGTGGTGATTCCATTTCATCATGTCCACTTTTCCAATAACTGGACCTAGCTTATCCTCAGCTCCCTCAGCATTGTCTAGGTCGCCACCAAGATATATCTTTTTACCTGCCACAGTCACAACAGCTACAATTGAGTTGGAATTATCATCAAGTACCCTTTGAGTTTCCCGTCTGAACCATACTCATTCTTATAATTATAGAGTTGTATATCCATCTCTCCCAATGTGAAATGGCTGTCTTCGTCCTTTATATCTTGGACAACTGTAACCCCGCGATTTTGAGCAGCACGAAGAGCATTATCATAATTGAAAAGGTTATCCCACAGTCCCCAATTACTAGTAATTCTTTCATCTGAATATTTTTTCAAATAAAATTTGTCTACTTGATAACGATTAAGTATTTCATCCGCACCACCTATATGGTCGCTATGAACATGAGTTCCTAGGACAAAATCTAATTTCTTCACTCCAACCTGATCTAGATGTCGCATTAAACGATCTTCCAAAACTTGATAATTTCGCATGGAAATTCCCCAGCGATCTGGATATCTCGGATCAGTTCCGTCAGGGAAATCATAATCTTCGCCCATGTCAATAAGGGCATAATGACCATTACTCTCTAGAAGAATAGCATCGCTTCCAGATTTAGCTTTTGTATTGATAAAATGTATGCGATTCCCTGCACCTGCTGAGATAGTATCTGCATTTACTGTTTGCGCTTGAATTATTGCGGCCGATAGAAACAAGGCACTAAGCAATATTGATTTTTTTAAACTTTTCATAAGGCATTCAACTTTCTTAATTAATTTTATACTATTTTGTTAATCAATCCAATAATTCTTTTTCATTTCCTGGAATTTGTTTGTCAACAGGAGGTGGAGTCATATACTCTTTACCAAACTCATAGACAAGAATCTCATGATATCTTCTCGGTACTTTTAGGATTAAATTTTCATATGGCATATCAATTGTATCATACAACCATTCTGTTTTAATACCAGCTGGATAGTAAGAGTCATAAGTCGAACAAACTAAGTCTGAAGAATTTTCAACACTGTATTTTAAAGCAAGTTGTTCAAGTTTTTGATTCCAGAATTGAGGAGATGTAAATCTGAATATCGTTGAAGCAATATAGCGAGGAAGATTTTTAATCCCTCCGTTTTCGTACTTAATTCCCTTAAAGTTTAAAGACGATAGACGAATTAATTGTTTGTAAAGTTTCATTTTCTTACGATCTTGTTCATCTGTAACAAGACCATCGTACGGGAAGACATCTACACAAGTTCCAAGAACAACACTTGGATCTAAAAGATTCGAGTCTCTCCTTGTTCGAATATCGTAAACACGCATATAACTATATGGATATCCCTTCGTTTCTCTAAAAGAAATCAACTTATAGTATGGGTGGTTATCGTTTTTTAGAACAGCGTATAACTTTTCAAATTCATCTCTAGCTAACGAAATGTCTGTATCATCATCCCAAGGAATAAAACCCTTATGACGAACGGCTCCTAATAAAGTTCCAAAATCGATAAAATATTTGATATCGTGTTTTTCACATATCTCATGTAAGTACTCTAGGATACCAAGCTCAACTTGCTTGATTTCTTCAAGGCTTAAGATTTTTTCAGACATTATTTGTCACTCCTAATCTCTACTTCTTTGTTTAAATAATAATCTATTGGCTTTCAGTAATCTTCCACAATTTGAAGTCATGATGCGAAACTTGCTGCTCAACTGGTGGTAACTGCATATAATTTCCATAATCTGAAGTTAAAATTTCATGATAATGTTTTGGAATCATAAATTCCTTACCTTCAAAGCTACCAGCTTCAACTTGTTCTAACCATTCACGTTTCCAAACGGGCTTATTCATATCCTTATAGACAACATAGTCCACCAATTCATAATCTTCTACTTTTCTAGATTTAGCTAATTCATCAATCTGAGAAACATACTTATTTGTGTTAGTGAAATAAAAGATAATAACAGAAATATAGCGGATCATTGAATTTACTACACTTTTAGTATTCGTAATTCCTTTGAATGTATAACAACTTAACTGGCGTTTCTTGATGATTTTAGTCATTTTATCCTTAAACTCCTGATCATCTTCATAACCATCTACAGGGAAAATATCTACATAGATACCCATATTCGAATCAATTCGCACATCCTCTTCAACTAAGTAAGTCTGATTGTCTTGAATCTTCATGAAAGGATAGACATAATTGACATTATTTTTATAAGACATGACTTCGTATCGCTCGTCTGGATGTGCAATCAGATAATCTTGTAATTTTTCATAATCGTCTCGTAACATACAAATGTCCATATCATCATCCCATGGAATAAAACCTTGATGACGAACTGCACCAATTAAGCTACCATAGGACAAGAAATATTTGACACCAATTTTATGACACACTTCATGGATATACTCCATGATTCCTAATTCCATCTGTTGAATTTCAGAAATATCAGTTACTTCCTTGTAACAAATGTTTTTTTCTTTTTCACAGATCATTAGACCATATCCTACCACTAACCAGAAAATGATATTGATAAAGTTTGTCGAATACATGATCTGACTTTCAAACAATTGTCCAAATAATATTCCAAAGAATAGAATCATGACTAGTTTTTCACTATTTCTCTTTGATTTAATCAAGTAAGAAACAAAGCGGAAACTTACATAAGCAATGATGAGTACGAAAGAAGAGAGACCTAAGAATCCAGAACTCACAAAAATGGTAACAAAGATATTGTGGAAATTACCTCCAATAAGTGAGTTTGTAATTTCAAATTTACTAAAATACTTTGTGTAATAATCGGATACGTTTCGAACACCATAACCAAATAGGGGTTTTGCACTTCCCATTTTGATTGCATTTTTCCAAATATATGTACGACCACTTGGTGTCGTCTCGATTAGGTGAAGTTCCCCGTTTTTCTTGGCTACGTCCGAATCTGTCTCTGAATATGATTTGCCTTTATTTAAGTCAATTACAGTTGCCTTGGCTGCTGAAATATATACCGAAGTTACATAACTAATACCAATATTACTACCTGTGAGTAAGATACTAGCTACTAGAAAAGTAAGCCATTTTTTGAGTAATTTTCCTCTAGAAATAAAAAGACAATAAATCCCAAGCATCAAAATGACTGATAAGAGTGCTCCTCTACTCTGCATGGTTGCAAAATAGATTAACTGAATCAGATTGTTTATCTTTAGATAAACTGAGTATTTACTTCCTTTATGAATGAGGTACAAAGCAAAAACAATGCTGATATAAGAAAAAATAGCACTTGCATTTGGATTAACAATTCCCCATAAGCGTCCATTCATAACACCATAATAATAGGATTGTTCTCCAATTTTAAATAATATTAAAACTCTTGAAAGTAATAAACCAAAAGCAAATAAGGCCGAAGTAAATGAGACAATCTGTATGGTTCCTGCAATCAATCCTAATAACTTCCTTAACTGCTCTGGTTTTACCATGGTAAATAACAAAAACATAAGTTAGCATAAAGAAAATTTCAACCATATTTCCGAACAGGTGTCCAGAACGATTAACGAGTGCTGATAAAAAAAGTGACTGCCTACTAAAAAGACCAAATAGTGAAAGAAACTTCTTATCTATCTCTATTCGTTTCCAATTAAAAAAATAAAGTTAAACAAGTAGAAAGAACAACAATTGCTGAAAGCCCTTTATAAATCGGATTGGTTACTTTATAAATTAGCGAACTCATACTTAAAAATCGAAATAAAAACAAAAAAAGATATGAAATCCACAGTTTTGATTTTTTTCAAAGCTTTCAATCGTTTTTGAAAAAAATTCATCTTCAACTCCTTTAAATGACATTATTAATTCAAGCCGACAATTTGTCTATAGATCCATGGAGAAACAAGGAGCGACAAAACGGCTATTTTTTTCGAAAAATTAGTAAAATAAGGATCTTTTAATATCTCAGATAAATGATTGATAATCCACTTTCTCAACGTATTTTTTTCTCTGTTCGATATTGACTAGGATCCGTAAAGATTATTTTATCGTATACCGTAATATATGACCAACATTCTCTGTTCACTAATTCAGTTTTTAGTTGTGGGAAAATTTGAAAAACTTCAGAAATAATAATATTATAGACCTCTATGGTATCAAATACATGATTGTTGACAGAAGTTGTCGCACTCCCCTGTCGATGATCATAATAGTAGATTGGTTTATCAATAAATACGCTTGTACATTTGGTTTTTAATAAAACTTCTGTTAAAAACAATGCATCCTCAGCCAAATGATAGTCTGTATTGAATATAAAACCTGAAATAACCTCTCTTTTAAACAATTTTGCAACAGGGAAAAAAGAAGTCCGAGTTGTCATCAATAATTCTCTCATTGTCTGCTCTGTCGACCACTTCTCTGCTTTTCCTGAAAAAACTGGTAGTTCTGTAATTTGACCATTTTTTATATGATGGAGACGTGCTATACTAAATCCGATTGAATCGTCACTATCAACTACACTTATTAAAGTTTCCAAATAATCTGGTGTAATAAAATCATCACTATCAATAAAAGTAATCCATTCTCCTCTTGAATGTTGAATACCTATATTTCTAGCATTCGAGACTCCTGCATTCTTAATATGAAAAAAACTTTGATATTTTTCATTTTTAGATGCCAACTGATCGCACAAGGCACCACTCTGATCTGTCGAACCATCATTTATAAGGAGCAATTCAAAATTCGTATATGTCTGTTTTAAAATAGACTCCACGCAGCGTTCCAAATAAGCTTCTACATTATAGACTGGAACAATGATACTAATTTTTTCTTTCATTGTATTCTCCCATATATTCTCTATAACTCTTATCCATATCTGCTATAAGGGCATCGTGGTGAGGCACTTGCTTGTCAGCCGGAGGTGGTGTCATGTAGTCACCAAAAGCTGTGCTGAGATAGGCATCATAACCAACTGGAATAGGCATTTCTGTTCCTTCAAAAGGTAAGAAAATGTTGTCTTCAAAGGCTTGAATTGGGTATTTCTTCTTCATGTAACCTGGACCTGAGCATAACTCTGTGATGCCATCACTTTCAGCTGGTCCATACTTGGTCATTTCTTTCTCAGCCATTTTCCAGATACGATAGCGAAGGGCTTTAGGAGTCAATCCTAGTAAAATGGTACTACCCCACTTCATGAGAGCTCCGTGCTTTTCTGGAATGGTTTGTGCACAAAAGAGAGAATAAATCAAAGCCCAACGTACCTGTTTCTTACGTTCAGCTGGGTTTTTAGGGTAGTAGTCTAAGGGAAGAACATCCAAGGCCAAGCCGTGTGGTAGATCCAAATCTTGTTGATAAGGCTTGATACAAGTCGTCTCCTTGTCTCGAATAGTGATAAAGAGGTTGCGGTCAACAAAGTCTCTATCACTTTTTGACAGGAAGTAACGCTCGTCCGCATAACGAGGCCATAGCTCTGCTAGTTTTTCATAATCCTTGCGAGGCATAAAGAAGTCTAAATCATCATCCCAAGGGATAAAACCTTTATTTCGTAGAGCTCCAATAGCTCCTCCACCACACAAATAACAGAGTAAATTGTGTTCTTTACAAAAGGCGACAAAATATTCAGCCATCTCTAGGCTACGAGCTTGAATTGCCTTTAAATCACTCATCTCATTCTCTTCCTCTTCTATAGAATACATCATTCTATTATACCATAAAAATAGTTTATAAATCCATCTGACCATGTGAAAAATCAAAGCCCACGATACCCATTTTCATAGGTACCTCAAGCTCTGATTCATTTTACATGTTATCTAAATCCCATTTGGGCCAATTTATTTTGGTAAGCTTTTTGATCCACTCGAAGGGATTGACCGCCGTATACGTCAAAGTCGTCTACCCAGTCTCCAAGTTCTGGGACTGTCAATCTTTCAATACCATTCTGCGCACCTTCAAGGACTGATAAGCCATTGGTCAATAAGAAGGTATATGGAAGGTTTGTGGAGGTCATGGCGAATACTTTACCAAGAGCTTCCGAACCAGTGAAAAGTTTTGTCGGATCTTTAATTTGTTGTAAAACAGCAGTCATGACTTGTTGCTGTCTACGAGTACGGCCATAGTCCCCTTCATCATCATCACGGAAACGTGCATAGTTGAGAAGAGTCGACCCATTCATCTGTTGTTTCCCAGCTCGAATGGTTTGAGTCGGTGACTCAGTTTCCGTTGCGTGCAAGTCATCGCCTACAGTCGCTTCTGTAACTGGGACCCCATTTAGAGTTGAAAACTGAGCATCAATGGTCACACCATCAGGGAAAAGCGTATCAATGGCTGTTGCAAAGGCTTGGAAATCGACAAGGGCATAATATTTGATGTCCAGATCAAAATTATCCTTGAGCACCTTGCGGACCATTTCAGCTCCTTGTTTACCTTCTTGTTCCCCTAATTCATAGGCCAAGTTTAATTTATGGTCTGTCTGTTTTTGACCATTGATGACTTGGCTATACCCATCAATATAGACCAGGTTATCACGCATAAAGCTAACGAGCTTCAATTTTTTATCTTTGCCACTTACATTCAAAACCATAATGGAATCTGTCCGTGTTTCTGCACTATTCTGTCCAATACGGCCATCCGTACCCAAAATAAGAATATTAACCCCATCACGCGTATCTTGTCCATTGAAGACTTCAACCTGAGCAGCTTTGGCATCTTTGGGCCCATTTGAACTATTAGGGTTCGCCGATTGGAAGCCCTTTAAGAACATGACGATCATTCCTACTGCTACACAAAGCAATATCATCCCTAACCAAGCAAATAAGCGTTTAAAACGAAAACCTCTTTTTTTCTTTTGCTTCTTAGCTTTTGGAATCTTCGTTTCCAGTTGATCTCCACTACTACGGCGACTAGAATGACTACGATTAGCATAGGTTGGCAGGTCGATACCAGAGTCTGAAAGAAGTTGTTCTTTGGCTTCTGGATTGAAAACTTCTGCTGAATCTTTTTGACCTTCTAACTTGGCTTGTAAAAAGGCAAATTCTCTCTTTTCTTTCTCATTCAAATAATGAATGTTTTTCAAAAGATAGTCATATCTCAGTTTTTCATGATGTGTCAAAGGATTCTCTCTAGTCATTCCTTCTCCTTCCCTTTATCCTGTATGGTATAGATAGGGTAAGCTCCTAGTATTTTATACTGGATTCCAATCGTTTCTAGTTCTTTTTGAGCAAAATGGACCAGTTCTTTATCAGCATAGTCCACATCAATGATAAAAAAGTACTCACCTAGTGCTGTTTTTAGGGGACGACTTTCTATCTTGGTTAAGTCAATCCCTCGCCAAGCAAAGGTCGAGAGTGCCTTGTAAAGTGCACCAGGTAAATTGTCTGGCAAGGTTACTGCTAGGCTCATTTTTTCAGTTGCATCTTGTAAAGGAATCTGTGGCAACTCTGCACCCAAAACCCAAAAGCGAGTGAAATTAGCTTCCATCTCTTGAATATCTTGAGCGATTAGCTCCAGCCCGTATTCTCCAGCAGAACTTTTGGGGGCAATGGCAGCAAAAGGCTGATCTGGATGCTCGGAAACATAGCGCGCAGCGTAGGCTGTACTGGTAGTGACCTCCAGTTGAGCGTCTGGATAATGCTCATCAATAAATTTCTTCCCCTGTGCCAAAGCTTGTGGGTGAGAAAAGATTTTCTCAATTTTAACTTGCCCTGGCACCGCCATCAACTGTTGATGAATTGGCTGTACAATCTCCGCCACAGCTTGAATACGAGCTTGATGAAAAAGATAGTCTAAGGTCTCATGAACACTACCTTCTATAGAATTTTCAACTGGCACTACCGAATAGTCTACCAAACCTTGTTCATATGCTTTGATAACGTCTGTAATATTTGAAAAAGGCTCTAGTTCCTCATGAGGAAAAGCCGTTTGCACCACATGGTGCGAAAAAGATCCTTTAGGACCTAGATAGGCAATTTTCATGTCAATTCCTCTATAATTTCCTCTGGACTTAGCTTGGACACATCGATAACTTTACTAGCCACTTCCTCATACCAAGCCTGTCTTTCTTTAAAAATCGCAGCCAAATCTTCCTTGCTATTCTTTAAAAATAGTGGGCGTTGATTGTCCTTATCAGCTGAAATTCGCTGGTACAGGGTCTCAAAATCTGCTTTTAGGTAGATGTTGTCTGGATTTTGCTTGAGCAAGGCACGATTACGAGGAGAAATGACTATTCCCCCTCCTGTGGAAATAACTTGATCTGTCTTTAGCAAATCAGCTAGGACTTCTTCTTCTATCTGACGGAAGGCTGCTTCTCCTTTTTCTTCAAAGAAACGAGCAATTGGCATCCTCAGTCGGTCTTCAAGCAAGGCATCCATGTCTACAAAGTCAGGATCTAATCCTCTAGCAATAGTAGATTTTCCTGCACCCATAAAACCTAGTAAAACCTTAGCCATGAATCAAAGTCTCCAAATCATCAAAGAAGCTTGGGTAGCTAGTATTAATAGCTTCAGCACGATCTAATTCGACCTTTCCATCTGCCACTAAAAGAGCTGCAATGGCTGTCATCATGCCGATACGGTGGTCACCAAAGGTAGTTACTCTAGCTCCATGGAGAGCAGATTTCCCTTTGATAACCATGCCGTCTGCTGTAGGAGTGATACTTGCTCCCATGCTATTTAAAGCGTCTGCGACAACTTGGATACGGTCAGTTTCTTTAACCTTGAGTTCTTCTGCATCTTTGATAACCGTTTGACCTTGAGCTTGGGTAGCAAGGAGGGCGATAATTGGTAATTCATCAATTAAGCGCGGAATCAAGGCTCCGCCAATCTCAGTTCCTTTTAGGTCTGACGTCTCAACAGTCAAAGTTGCAGACTTAGCAATTGGGTCAATGTCAGTAAGATCCAATTTCCCACCCATAGCACGGATAACATCAATAATCCCTGTACGAGTTTCGTTAATGCCCACATTCTTCAGCACGACACGAGAATTTGGCACAATCAAACCTGCTACCAACCAAAATGCTGCACTAGAAATATCTCCTGGTACGACAACCGTTTGTCCAATCAGTTTTTGTGGTCCTTGAACAGTAATTTTCTTACCATCGACACTTAACTCCCCACCAAATTGATGCAGCATATCTTCTGTGTGGTTACGAGTGCACTCTTTTTCGATAATCACTGACTGGCCTTTAGCCTGCAAGGCTGCAAAAATCAAGGCAGACTTGACTTGGGCAGAGGCAATAGGTAATTCATAGTGGATCGGTGTTAAATGTTTAGTCCCTCTCAAGTGTAGAGGTGGTAAGTCTCTCTTTGTCTGACCAGAAATACTAACTCCCATTTTTTTCAAGGGAAGAGTCACACGATCCATGGGGCGTTTAGAAAGACTGTCATCTCCAAACATTTCTACTTCAAAGTCTGCACCAGCAAGGACGCCTGAAATCAAACGAATAGAGGTCCCAGAATTCCCCATATCGAGAGCATTCTGAGGGGCTTTCAAGCCATCCATCCCAACACCTTGTATGGTAACGACACCGTCTTTGTCCTCAATCTCTACACCGAGGTCCCGAAATACTTGCATGGTTGATAGGACATCTTCACCACGCAAGATATCATAAACTTTAGTCTCACCTTCAGCCAAGCTTCCAAAAATAATAGAGCGATGACTGATGGATTTGTCACCTGGTACGCGAATGCTACCATTCAAATGGTTAACGTTTGTTTTTAACTTCATACTAGACCCCATACTGACAATACTTTTTCTTATTTTTATCATAAAAAGTCAGAAATTTCTTAAAAAAATTCCTGACTTTATGAGGTAAATTCTTATTTTAAAAAGTTCTGAAATTGGTTCAAAGACAATTTTTTCAATATCAGATAGATAAATAGAAAGTTGTTGCTGTTTGGCAAAGAAAGCTGATAAAAGAGAGTTGCCTTGAATCTGCTTACCATAGCTTTCCATTTTTTCTTGGAAAGAAGCGTCGGGCATTTGACCAGTTTGTGCCATGACTTGGATTTCATGTTGAAAAGCAATATAATCTGCAAAGATTTTACTAGCTTCTGCATCGGCTTGGATAGCATCTCTAGCTTCCTTAACCGCCTTGTATTCAGGCAATTCGCGTAGTCCACGACTAAGTTCGTTTGCACTATCATAAATATTTGACATAATTGTCCTCCTTATTTAATAACGACTGTGTAATTCGTATTTTCTGTAATGACTTGCTCAGCACGTTTTAAATCCTGAGCATTCTTAAAGGAAATTTGCAGAATCCCGTGAACATCCTCACGGTTTTCCTCATTGATATGGATATTGACCAAGGAAGTTCCTCTTAGCAATTCCAAGATGCGCAAGATAACATCTTCTTCATCGGGAACATCTACATAGAGGTCAAATGAGCTATCTACTCCGCCACGTTTATGGATTTCCATAGCTTGACGTTGTTCACGCGCTTGGTTGAAAAAATTCCAGATTTGGTTTTCGTCACCTACACTGATTGCATGACCTATCTCGTCCAAACGCCCCTTGAAATCCTCAATGCGTTCAATAATGGTATCCCGATTGGATAAGAGGATAGAAGTCCACATACCAGGCTCACTTTCGGCAATCCGAGTCATATCACGAAAACCACCTGCCGCAAAACGTCGTGCCATTTCATGCTCTTCAGCATAACTTACAGTTTGTTCCATCAGGCCTGATGCTAAGATATGCGGAAAATGGCTAATCTGAGAAGTCACTCGGTCATGCTCTTCAGCATCGATTTCAATGAAACGAGCATGAAGACCTGACAGCAAGTCCCTCATTTCTTCGAGCGTATCCGGAGTTGTCAGACTAGATGGCGTCAAGATATAATAGGCATTTTCAAAGAGGTTGACATCTGCAGAGGCCGCTCCTGTCTTGTGGCTCCCTGCCATGGGATGGGCCCCCACAAAGCGAACGGACTTATCAGCAAAAAATTTTTCAGCTGTAACTACGATAGCTGACTTGGTCGATCCAGCATCAGAAATAATGACATCTTCTTTTAGTTCCAAAGTTGCCAATTCTTGTAAAAAAGCAATGGTTTGCTTGATTGGCAAGGTAAGAATGATGACATCTGCAAGTGGAGCAAAACTAGCAAAATCATCCGTCGCCCGGTCGATCATTCCTCGCTCCAAGGCAATATCTCTGGACGCCTGACTACGATTGTATCCCAAAATCTCATAATCAGGATGATCTCTCTTAATCCCCAGTGCCATGGAAGCACCAATCAAACCCAATCCTGCGATATAGATGGTTTTAGCCATAAGAACTCCTTAATAATTCTTTGTATACTCCCGATGTTTAGCAACAGCTTCTTTTAATTCCTCCAGATTATCAGAAGAGAATTTCTCTAGAATTTCCTGGGCCAAGACCGTTGCTACGACTGCTTCCATAACAACACCTGCTGCTGGAAGAGCGGTTGGATCACTTCTCTCCACCGTTGCCTTATAAGGCTCATGGGTTTCAATATCGACACTCATCAACGGCTTGTAGAGAGTCGGAATTGGTTTCATAACCCCACGAACAAGAATCGGTTGGCCATTGGTCATACCACCTTCGAAACCTCCGAGATTATTAGTACGACGAGTATAGCCATCTTCTTGTGACCAGAGAATTTCATCCATGACTTGGCTGCCCTTGAGATAACCTGCTTTAAAACCAAGTCCAAACTCCACACCCTTAAAGGCGTTGATTGAAACAACTGCTTGAGCTAGCCTTGCATCTAGTTTGCGATCCCATTGAACATAAGAACCCAAACCAACCGGAACGCCACCGACAACCGTTTCAACAACTCCACCAATGGTATCTCCATCACGTTTAATCTGATCAATATAGTCCTTGATCTCCTGCTCACGTTCTCGGTTAACGATAGAAACTTCTGATTGAGCAGCCAGTTTTTTAATCTCTGCGACTGTTAAGTTTTCTGGAACATCGATTTCCTTGCCACCAAACAACAACATGGTTGGCAATTTCGATATCAAGCTCAGCCAATAAACGCTTGGCCACAGCCCCAACTGCCACTCGCATAGTCGTTTCACGGGCAGATGAACGTTCTAGGGAATTTCGCAAATCATCAAAGCGGTATTTGATGCCCCCAACCAAGTCTGAGTGACCTGGACGAGGATGTGTGATTTTTCGTTTACTTTTGAGTTTGTCTTCAATATCCTCGGCAGACATGATATCAAGCCATTTTTGATGGTCTTTGTTAATAACATCCATGGTAATGGGAGCCCCTGTCGTCTTCCCATGGCGAACACCAGAAGTGAAGACAACCTGATCACTCTCAATCTTCATACGTCCACCACGGCCGTAACCACCTTGACGACGTTTGAGATCCTCATTGATATCCTCGGCAGTCAAAGGAAGTCCTGCTGGAACCCCTTCAATAATTGCTGTCAGACGAGGACCATGTGATTCCCCTGCTGTTAAATATCTCATACATTCTCCTTATTTTACTAGGTAATCTTTCATTTCTTCGAGAGAAACTGGGTGAATGGTGGCTGAACCAAGTTCTGGCACCAAAACTAATTTCATGGTATTCCCACGCGCTTTTTTATCGTGAGTCAAAGCCTGATAAAGCTTATCAACATCCCAGTTTTCATAATCCACAGGAAGTCCAAATTTCTGACACATTTCTCGGATTGACTGAGTGATTCCCACTGGCATGAGGCCTTTTTCTTCGGCTACCTTAGAAACCTGAACCATTCCCATCGCTACTGCCTCACCATGCATGACACGTCCATAACCAGTAGTCGCTTCGATAGCATGGCCAATTGTATGACCAAAGTTGAGATATAGACGAATGCCATTGTCCAATTCATCCTCAACTACCATCTTGCGCTTCACCTGGCAAGAATGCTCAATCAAACTTTCTGAATGCTCCAAAATACTCTCTACAGAACCATCCATTTCAGATAATAAGTCCCAGAGTTCTGGATCTTCAATTAAGCCATACTTGATGACTTCCCCCATTCCTTCAATCAACTCTCTCTTCCCTAAGGTTTCAAGAACGGTTGGATCAATCAAAACGCCATCTGGCTGAGCAAAAGTTCCTACCATATTCTTGGCAAAAGGAGTATTCACTCCTGTCTTACCCCCGATTGAAGAGTCCACTTGAGCAGTCAAACTGGTCGGAATTTGAACAAAGTGAATACCTCGCATATAGGTTGAGGCTACAAAGCCAGCCAAATCACCAACGACACCACCACCTAAAGCTACGATGCCGTCACTGCGAGTCAAGTCTTGCTTAACTAGAAATTCATAAGCCTTTTGAACTGTGGTTAGATTTTTTCGCTCTTCACCCTCTAGAAAGTCAAAAACTGCCACTTGAAAACCAGCATCCTCTAGGCTCAATTTAACTTTTTCTGCATAGAGAGAAGCCACATGGTTATCGGTAATGATAACGACTTTTTGCGGTTGCCAAAGTTCCCGCAACCATTTTCCTGCTTGAGACAAGCATCCTTTTTCAATCTGAATATCATAAGGATGGTGGGGAAGGTCTGTTCTGATTTTCATAGCAGTTCTCCTTTTTTCATTTTTGATACTTTTGTTTTAGTAATTCCCAGATTTGAGCGGTTGGCATTTCCTTGCCTGTCCATAACTGAAAAGCTTCCGCAGCTTGGTAAAGCAACATGCCTAGGCCATTAACAGCGTGATTGCCCTGGTTTCTTGCCCACTTTAGAAATGGTGTTTCAAAGGGTTGATAAATCACATCTGCTACCAATATTTTCTCTGGTAAAACAATACTTGTTGGGATTGGCTGAGATACTCCATCCATACCCACACTGGTCGCATTGACCAGTAAATCTGAATCAGTTATCCTTGCTTGCAGTTCAGAAACATCTTCTAAAGCAAATAAATCTACTTTAAACCCTGTTTCATTTTGTAATTTTTCTAAGTAAAGTCTTGTTTTTTCTATTGAACCCGAACGAACAAAGACAGAAACCTGACTGACTCCATCCAAGATTGCCTGCGCCAAAATTGCCTTGGCTGCACCGCCTGCTCCTAACAAGACCATTCTTTTCCCAGATATTTTAAAAGAAGGCAAGCTCTTAAAGAATCCCTTGCCATCTGTGTTATATCCGATTAAAGTTCCCTCTCGATTCACCACTGTATTGACAGCACCAATCAAACGAGCTTCTTCACTCAATTGATCTAAGTAAGGAATCACCTGCTCCTTGTAGGGCATAGAAAGATTGATTCCAAACATCTGGTAACGACGAATGTTGGCAACTGTTTCTGCCAAGTCAGTTCCTTCTACTTCCCAAGCAAGATAAACCCCATTGGTATTGGTTGCCTCAAAAGCTCTGTTGTGAATGAAGGGTGAAATGGAGTGTTTGATAGGATTGGCGACTACAGCTGCTAAACGTGTGTAGCCATCAATCTTCATTTAGTATCTCCCGAATTTTTTTCATGCTAGAAAGTGAAATCTGTCCTGGAGCACTGGCTTCGTCCAGACTTGCAAAAGACCAGCTAGAACCTGTCACATCTGAAGTGACACGAGAAACCTTACCCACTTTCCCCATAGAAATCGTCACATATTCTTGTTCTGGGTTCAATGTTTTAAAGCCACGTGTAAAGTTCATAAGGTCCAATACATCTTGTTCTGTATGAGCCATAACCGATACTTTAACTACTTTCGGAGTTAGACTGGTTAGCTCGGATAAGATTTCCATCATATTCTCTGGAGTTTCTTGAAAGTTATGATAACTCAAGACTAGATTTGGAAAATCAAGCATCTCTTCAAAAACATCCTTATGGGAGAAATACTCAAAATCAATATATTCTGGTTGATAGAGTTGAGCTACATCTTTGATAATTTGTACATACTCCGCCGAATCCAAATCGATCTCGCCTCCCTCAGCACGAGTACGTAGGGTGAAGAGGAGTTCGCGGCCTGCAAATTTTTCAAAAATAGCTGGAGCTACCTGTAAAATAGCTTCCTTTGGTAGGAAGTCGGCACGCCACTCAATGATATCAGCATCGATATACCGCATGGCATCGATTCCTTGCGCCTCTTCTAAACTCTTTGGCATTACTGAAACGACTAATTTCATTTAGTTACCTTCATGCTAATCACCTTGAGGTAATTACTACTTTCATCTTTTTCATTGTAGACAAAGTCTGCTGGAAGTCCATACTTTTGAAGAACCTGATATTTTCTTCCTGCGAATCCTTTGTCGATTTGTTCTATAAATTTTTGACGGGAAACATTGGCAGCATTGGTGCTAGCAATGATCATACCTCCCGGATTTAAATCTCTAAACTCTGGGAAATCAACTTGTGATAGTCCTTAGCTACAGAGAAAGTTTGCTTTTTATTACGGGCAAAGCTAGGTGGATCCAGAACGATCACATCATAAGATAAGCCCTTACGTTTAGCGTATTTAAAGTATTCAAAGACATCCATGACGATGAAACGATGACTGTCAAGACTGAGTCCATTGGCATGAAAATGAGCTTCTGACAGTTCTCTTGAACGTTTGGCTAGGTCTACAGAGGTTGTTTCACTAGCTCCTCCCATGGCTGCAGCAACTGAGAAAGCTGCTGTGTAGGAAAACATATTGAGTAAGGATTTCCCCATAGCTAAACCATCAACCAAGCTACCACGCACTTCATGTTGGTCCAAAAAGATGCCTGTCATAAGACCGTCGTTCATAAAGACTTGATAGAGGACACCATTCTCGAGAACTGTAAAATTTTCTGGTGCTTCTTGACCATAGATATGGGCAGACTCATAGTCTAGATCCTTAAAACGAATCTTTTCATAGGCACCTAAGACTTCAGGGAAAACCTGAGCAAAAGCTGCTAAAATCTGTTGGCGAAGTCCATAGATATAGGAGTTATACCAAGAAAAAACAACATAATCTCCATAGAGATCCAAAGTCATTCCACCAAAACCATCGCCTTCTTGATTAAACAAACGAAAGGCAGTTGTCAACCCATCTTGATAGTAAGCAGAACGTCTTTGTTTGGCTTTTTCAAACAAACTTTCAAAGAATTTTTGGTTAAAAGAAAGCTTCTGGTTCGTTACAAACCAACCAATCCCCTTATTTTGACGAGATAAATAGGCCTTGCCCAAAAACTGCTTGTTTTGACTCAATAACTCAACTTCTTGATCAGTTTCAGATAGTTCTGGAAAATCAATTTCCTCCAAAAGTACTAGACCTTGGTTTAGTTTTTTTTCAACACGTCTACTGACGAATACTTTATTCATAAACACTATTATAACAAATTTTATGACAATTCACAAAATAGAAACTATTGATTCATCCATCATCTTGCCCTATCTGAGAGAATTTTTCCTCCCATTAGTCCTACTATTTTTATTTTATATATTTCAACACTTCTAGTTGAAAAATAGACATAAAATTTAAAGAGTTAAATTTAAGCGCAAACGTTTGCGCAGAAGCTGACTTTATGCTACAATAATTCTCAACACTGTAAGTAAGAGGATAAACTATGAAAAATCAAACCTTAATGCAATATTTTGAATGGTATCTATCCCACGATGGAAAACACTGGATGCGCCTAGCTGACGACGCTGAACACCTAGCTAACTTAGGCATTAGTCACATTTGGATGCCACCTGCTTTTAAAGCAACAAATGAAAAAGATGTTGGTTATGGCGTCTATGACTTGTTTGACCTTGGAGAATTTAATCAGAAGGGTACTGTACGTACTAAGTATGGCTTTAAGGAAGACTATCTTCATGCCATCCAAACTTTAAAATCTCATGGGATTCAACCAATGGCTGATATCGTCTTAAATCACAAGGCAGCCGCTGACCATTTAGAATCTTTTCAAGTTATCGAAGTGGATCCAGAAGATCGAACTGTGGAACTAGGAGAACCTTTTACCATCAATGGCTGGACTGGTTTTTCTTTTGATGGACGACAAAATACCTACAATGACTTCCACTGGCACTGGTACCACTTTACTGGAACTGACTACGATGCTAAACGCCGTAAATCTGGAATCTATCTGATACAGGGAGACAACAAAGGCTGGGCTCATGAGGAATTAGTCGACAATGAGAATGGCAATTACGACTATCTCATGTATGCCGATCTAGATTTCAAACATCCTGAAGTGATAAAAAATATCTACGATTGGGCAGATTGGTTTATGGAAACAACTGGTGTAACTGGTTTCCGTTTGGATGCCGTTAAACACATTGACTCTTTCTTTATGCGCAATTTCATTCGCGATATCAAAGAAATATGGCCAAGATTTCTATGTCTTTGGAGAATTCTGGAATCCAGACAAGGAAGCAAATCTGGACTACCTTGAAAAAATTGAAGAACGCTTTGATCTTGTCGATGTTCGACTTCACCAAAATCTCTTTGAAGCAAGCAAAGCTGGAGAAAACTATGATTTGACAACCATCTTTGAGGATAGTCTAGTACAACTCAATCCAGACCGAGCTGTAACCTTTGTCGATAACCATGATACTCAACGTGGCCAAGCTCTTGAATCCACTGTTGAAGAATGGTTTAAACCAGCAGCCTACGCCCTCATTCTTTTGCGTGAGCAGGGGCTCCCATGTGTCTTTTATGGAGACTACTATGGTATTTCTGGTCAATATGCTCAGCAAGATTTCAAAGATGTTCTTGACCGTTTGCTAGCTATCCGAAAAGAGTTGGCTTATGGAGAGCAAACCGACTACTTTGATGACCCTAATTGTATCGGTTGGGTCCGTTCAGGAGCTGACAATCAATCACCACTTGCCATCGTGATTTCTAATGCCAAAGCAAACTCTAAAACCATGTTCGTCGGTCAAGAATGGGCTGACCAAACCTTTGTTGATTTGCTTGGTAACCATCCTGACCAAGTAACCATCAATGCTGAAGGTTATGGAGATTTCCCAGTTACAGAACGCTCTCTTAGTGTATGGGGACTGGCTAACTAATCAATTTAATCCCACAAAAAATGCCCACAAGCCAGATTTTCTTTCTAGCCTGTAGGCATTTTTTCTATTATCAATACTTAATATTGGTCTTTCCAAAGATCCATAGCATTTTGAAAATCTGCAGAAACTTGAACATTTTGAGGATTAGTCGCTTCTCTCTCCTGACGCTTAGCCTCTACCTGGACTACACTCTTAATACCTTCATGACGCCAGTTTCTTAGGATAGCTTGGATGTACTTCCAATTTGGTTTTCCATTCAAAACAGCCTCACGTAGGGCTTCTTTGATCAGGTCCGCACTGGTTCCGTCTTCTTTCAAACTCTTTTCTAAATCTTCGATTTCAAAAGGACTTAAGAGACGACCTAGCTCTTGTTGGAAGGTTTCCACCAAGTCTTTCAAATCATTTTTAGCGGGTAGCGCTTGGCTAGGTTCTTGCTTTTCAAAAAGTTGGTCTAAGCGCTCTAAAGCTAAAGTCGCATCAAAAATCACTTCTATCTCACCATTGAGTTCGATGGTTCGGTATTGAAGTAAGCCTTTTTCTGTCAAGCGCGAAATCGCTTGATTGACTTCAAAGACTTGCTTGCCAATTTTCTCAGCAATCTGGCTTGGGGACAATTCCCCTAAAGCTGTTGTATTTTGTAGGTAAAAGAATTGCCAAACTAAGAAATCATCGCTTGATGAAAACAGTTGATTGTAGTTTAAGAGCAGAGCACTTGGTAATACCAAGTTCCCTGATTTAAAAGCATCTAAATATGTCATAATTCCTCTTATAAATATCCAAAATGAGACACATCTTCTTCTGCACTCTTCCATTCAAAAGGCGTTTCTTGGTAAACTGCATAATTTACCCAGTTACTGAAAAAGAGAGCTGCTGAGGAACTCCAACGCATACAAGGAAGTTCATGGATGTCATCATTTTTGAAATAATTTTCTGGTATATGGGGATCTAAACCAGCATCTAGATCTCTAAAATATTCTTTCGCTAGGGTATCACGATCATACTCTAAATGCCCAAAGCTATAAACTTCTCTTAAATCTCGGCTTGCAAGGATAGAGATTCCCACCTCTTTTCCAGATGCTAAAATCTCTAGATTGGTTTTATTTACAATGTCTTCTTTGAGAATTTCTGTGTGACGAGAATGAGGAGACACATACAAGTCATCAAAACCTCTCAGCAAAAGATGACCTTCTTTTAAAACATCCTGAGGATAAATTCCCGAAAGCTTTTGAGCCATCTGGTGTTTATCTACGCCGTAACGATAGTAGAGGCCAGCCTGTGCTCCCCAGCAAATATGCAGGGTTGAAAAGACATGTGTCTTTGACCAATCGATGACCTGAGTAAATTCCTCCCAATAGTCCACTTCTTCAAAAGGAAGATGCTCAACCGGCGCTCCTGTGATAATCAAGCCATCAAAATACTGGTCTTGAACTTCCGAGAAGGTCTTATAAAAAGTCTCCATATGCTCAGAACGAGTTGTTTTCGACTGATGACTTTCCATATATAAGAAATCAATATCTAACTGCAAGGGAGTATTAGCTAAATGTCGTAAAAGCTGAGTCTCTGTAACCATCTTCTGTGGCATCAAGTTTAAAATCAGAATTTTCAGTGGTCGAATATCCTGATGAGCCGCCCGCTGGTCATCCATGACGAAAATATTTTCCGTTCGTAAAATCTCAACTGCTGGTAATTTTTTATCAATTCGAATCGGCATGGAAATCTCCTTACTGTATCAATTCTAGGCTCAAACGAACATACAGTCGTCAAATGAAAAATCAGCTGACGAAAGTCCTTCCCTTTATTATACTGTAAGAAGATATAGTTTTCAATTATAGTTTTTCTCTAACTAGATATAGCTTTTTTTTATATCAGATGAAGAGAAAACAGCCCTAGGGACTGTTTTTCATTAATAATGCATAAGCACTTTATAATCGTAATCTCCGATAGCTTCGCGACCTTTAAGCTCATCAAGCTCAATCAAGAAGGCACAACCAGCTACGATACCACCAAGTTTTTCAATCATTTCGATGGTTGCTTTCACAGTACCACCTGTTGCCAAAAGGTCATCTACGATCAGAACACGTTGACCTGGTTTGATAGCATCTGCGTGCATAGTCAAAGTATCAACTCCATATTCTTTTTCGTAGTCAGCTGAAATAACTTCGCGTGGCAATTTCCCAGGTTTACGCACAGGTGCAAAACCAATTCCCAACTCAAAGCAACTGGACATCCAACGATAAATCCACGTGCTTCTGGTCCTACGATCATATCGATCTTTTTGTCAGTAGCATATTGAACAATTTCACGGACAGCATAGCTGTAGGCATTGCCATTGGCCATCAAGGGGCTAATGTCACGGAATGTAATTCCTTCTTGTGGATAATTTTCAATACTTGCAATGTAATCTTTTAAGTTCATAGCATTTCTTTCTTTTTAAGTTTTTACTCCTTATTATACCATAATTCTTAGAAAAGAGAAATAGAAAGAAACCCTGGAAACTGAGTCCAAGGCTTCTAATCTGATCTGTAACTATTGCTCGCTTAATGAAATCTTGCCTTCTTTTTGCTTTTAGAGTTTTGATTGCGTTGACGATTTTGTTCGATGCGCCACTCTCGCTCAAAGTAGGACATGGTTTCAAATACTCTGCGTGGTAAACCGACATCTAGCAAATAGATTGGGATTTTCAAAACATTTGATTGCTTTGCAGTCAAAAATCTACTTCGTAGACGATTCCATAAAGAGTTGGGTTTTATAAAATCCTTGTCATAAAAATGAACTTCAATAGTATAAAAATCCCTTGAACTTCTACCACCCTTGATTCTCATGAGAGAAAATGTTTCTACTTGCCCCCAGGAATAAAACTGCCAATCTTTTTTAGGATGTGGCTTATAGGAAAAACCTTGGGCCGTACATTTCAAATACTCTTTATCTGAAAAAAGAAGTCGCAAACGTTCATACAAAATCCATCCAACAATAATGATTAAGAATAAGACAAAGAGTCTTAATGCCACCAATCCCACAGGTGCCTCCTTGGGATAGGTCATCATAAAAGATAGGATCCAAAGAAGAAAAGCTAACTCAAGGAAGCAGAGAAGAATAGTCCAAATGATTTTCTTACTGCTCCATTTGATGATTTTTTCTTCCATTACGCCAACTCACTTAAATATTCATAACGTTCATATTTTTCAAGCAAGGCTTCATTCTTCTCATCTAACTCTTTTTGAAGGGTAGCTAGCTTCCCAAAGTCCGAGCCATTGGCCTGCATTTCTTCTTCAATAGCTGCGATGCGATTTTCCAAGGCTTCGATGTCACCTTCAATACTTGCCCACTCTTGCTTTTCTTGGTAGGTCATGCGTTTCTTTTCTTCACGGACTTTGACGACCTTTTCCTTCTCAGCCTTTTGAACTTGACTTGTCGCTTCTGCTTCAAAGGCTTTTTCATCTAGGTAGTCGGTATAATGCCCAAAGAAAGGACGAATGCTACCATTCTCGAAAGCAAGAATCTTAGTCGCAACCTTATCAAGGAAATAGCGGTCGTGACTAACTGTTAAGACAGGCCCTGCAAAGCCTTGTAAGAAATTCTCCAAAACTGTCAACGTCGCAATATCTAGATCATTTGTCGGCTCGTCCAAGAGAAGCACATTGGGTTTTTCCAAGAGCAACTTGAGGAGATATAGGCGTTTCTTCTCTCCACCAGACAGTTTCTCAATCAAGGTACCGTGCGTTGAACGCGGGAAAAGAAATTGTTCTAGTAATTCTGCAATGGATGTTGTAGAGCCACCACTGGTCTTAACCTCTTCTGCCACTTCCTGCAAGTAATTGATAACTCGCTTACTTTCATCCAAGCCTTCGATTTGTTGAGAGAAATAAGCGATGCGAACCGTCTCACCGATGACAACCTCTCCTTCCGTTGGCTCAAGACTTCCCGCAATGAGATTGAGAAGAGTTGACTTCCCAACACCATTATCCCCAACGATTCCGATACGGTCTTTGGCTTGGACCAAAAGGTTAAAATGTTGCAGAATCTGTTTGTCATCATAGGCAAAGGAAACATCCTTAAACTCGATGACCTTTTTACCGATACGGCTAGTTTCAAAATTCATGCTCAAGTCTGTCTCAACGCTAGTATCTGAAACTTCCTTTTTCAAGTCATGGAATCGATTGATGCGTGCCTGTTGCTTGGTTGCACGAGCCTGCGGTTGGCGTCTCATCCAGGCCAATTCTTGCTTGTAAAGCTGTTCCTTTTTGTGAAGAAGCGCTGCGTCGCGCTCATCCTGTTCCGCCTTGAGACGAACATAGTCTTGGTAATTTCCTTGATATTCGGTCAAACCAGCTCGGTCCAACTCAAAGATTCGCGTAGAAAGAGCATCTAGGAAATAGCGATCGTGGGTGATAAATAACACTGTTTTCTTGGAATTTTTCAAGAAGAGGGTTAACCACTCAATGGTGGCAATATCCAAGTGGTTGGTTGGTTCATCTAGTAACAAGAGGTCATGGTTGCCCAGAAGGACTTGGGCCAACTGGACTCGTCTTCGCAAACCACCTGACAGGGCTCCAACGGGAGTTGATAAATCCTGAATACCCAACTTACTGAGAACGGTCTTGACCTGACTCTCAATTTCCCAAGCTTGGAGGGAATCCATCTCCGCCATGACACGTTCCAAACGTGCCTGCTTGTCCTCACTGTAGTTGAGCATGAGCAATTCATACTCACGGATCAACTGGATTTCTTTCAAATCACTCGATAGAACAGTATCCAAGACAGTCTTACTATCATCAAAATCTGGGTCCTGAGTCAAGTAGCCAATCTTGTAATCATTTTTTGCCGAAAAAGGGCTTACGTCACCATCAAAACCTGAAACTCCTGAAAGAACATCTAAAAGAGTCGTTTTTCCAGTTCCATTGACGCCGATAAGACCGATTCTGTCCAAGTCATGAATGATAAAGGAAATATCCTTAAAGACGGTCTTGTCCCCAACGGATTTACTTAGTTTTTCAACAATAAAATCACTCATTTTTTCTCCCTTAGGTAGTCATGGATGGCTTGACGGTCATTTTCCAATTCTCCATCAACAATAGCATACTCAATTTCTTCTAAACATCACCCAATTCAGGACCTGGCTGATAGCCATATTCTTTGATCAAAATCCCACCATTGATTTGAATTTCTTTCTTATCATGGATGGTTAGGCTGTGGTAAGTCTCTGTAATGGCCTGTGGATTGACTTCTTTTCCTTGAGCCTGACGAAGATTTTCAGCCTGTAAAAGCAAATTTAGATCAAAGCGGTAACAATCGCGCTTGCTTAGTTCTCCTTCTTCACGAAGTTCTAAGATTGTTAGCAAATCTTGAACTTGCTTGGCAAATTGACGCGAAGTTTTCCAATGTTTCAAAAATTGTTGAGCATCTTCCACTTCTAAAACCCATAAAAGTGCTGCCCAGGCTTGCTCAGAAGATTCAAAGGTAAAATCAGTCTCTAAATCAAACAAAGATTGGAGTTTGTCCTGACTACCAGCCATATCTGGAAGATAATCATAAGCTTTGCTTGCAATCATAGAAGATAAACCTACTCGCCAATAGGGAGCCAGTAAAAGCTTATCAAACTCGACAAAGGTGCGCTCCACAGAGATTTTCTCTAAGAGTGGCGTTAAGGTCTTCATCGCTTCAAATGTTTCTTGCTCGAGTTCAAAACCGAGACTAGCTTGAAAACGAAATCCACGCATGATGCGTAGCGCGTCTTCATTGAAACGTTCACTAGCTACACCAACCGCTCGCAGGACTTGATTTTCTAAATCTTTGAGACCATCAAATAAATCGACGATTTCCCCTGTCTCGTCCAATGCAAAGGCATTGACTGTGAAATCACGTCGTTTGAGGTCCTCTTCTAACGAACGAACAAAAGAAACTGAACTTGGTCTACGGTAGTCTACATAGACATCCTCAGTTCTAAAAGTAGTCACTTCGTACTCTTCATCTCCGTCTAAAACCAAAACTGTTCCGTGCTCAATGCCAATGTCAGCTGTCCGTGGAAAAATCTGCTTGGTCTCTTCTGGATAAGATGAAGTCGCGATATCCACATCATGGATAGGACGATTGAGTAGAGCATCCCTAACAGATCCACCAACAAAATAGGCTTCAAAGCCTGCTTCTTTAATTTTTTCTAATACTGGTAAAGCCTTCTGAAATTCAGAAGGCATTTGTGTTAATCTCATAATAAGTGTTCTAATCCATAGACAAGCTCATGACGCTTGACAACTTCTTGATTCCCAAATTCACCCCTGTCATGAAGGAGCTACGATCATAGGAGTCATGACGTAGAGTCAATCCTTCTCCCTGATTTCCAAATATAACTTCCTGATGAGCTACCAAACCTGGTAAACGAACCGAATGGATTCGCATGCCATCAAAATTAGCTCCACGTGCACCTGCAATGAGTTCTTCCTCATCGCTAGCACCTTGTTGGATAGACTCTCGAACTTCCGCCATTAACTCGGCAGTTTTAATAGCTGTTCCACTCGGAGCATCTTTTTTCTTGTCATGATGGAGCTCGATAATCTCCACATTTGGGAAATATTTGGCAGCCTGCGCCGCAAATTGCATAAGCAAGACAGCTCCCAAGGCAAAGTTAGGGGCAATCAAGCCACCCAAATCTTGTTCACGGGAAAATGCTTTTAGATCTGCAATTTCTTCACTAGTGAAACCTGTTGTTCCTACAACAGGAGCAAAGCCATTTTCAAGAGCAAAGCGTGTATTTTCATAGGCAACGGCTGGTGTAGTAAAATCTACCCAGACATCCGCTTCAAAACCAGCCAAGTCAGCCTTATCATTGAAGACAGGAATTTCCTGCCATTCTGACTCAGACTCAAACGGATCCAAAACTGCTACCAAATCCAAGTCTGGATCAGCCAAAACCATCTGACAAGCAGCTTGGCCCATCTTCCCCTTAAAACCGGCAATAATTACTCGAATACTCATCTCTACTCCTGTCTAAGATACAAAGCCTGTAAGAACACAAAGTGAAAATAGGAGTTCTGATCAAGGAGTGTCTACTCCTTGGAAAAACTATCTTTTTCACACAGTGTTCCAGGCGTGTTCAATTATCAAGATACAAAGGACCTTAGCTACCCATGAAAAATAGGGAATGGCGCCGACTTTCCATGAAAGGCAAGACAGGCATCTTTTTTCAAGAGGCAGATAGTCCGTGTTCAATTTTAAGATACATAGACTGTAAGAACAATCTAGACGATTGGTGTGTATGCCAAAGTGATGCTTCCTTCTCCCAGGTGGGTTCCAATGACACTACCAAAGGTTGCAATCTCAACATCTGTAGCTACTCCACTATCTAGCAAAAGCTGACGTAAATCGGCTGCTTTTTGAGAGGCATTCCCATGAATCACCATAATTTGGTAGTTTCCGTTACTTGTCACATCTTTGACAATTTCAACTAGACGTTTAACTGCTTTCTTCTCTGTACGAACCTTTTCATATACTTCTATCACACCCCGGTCATTGAAGTATAGGATTGGCTTGATACTAAGGAGATTCCCCAAAATGGCTGCACCATTAGAAAGTCGTCCCCCCTTAACTAGATGGTCAAGATCATCCACCATGATAAAGGCTGAAGTTTTCTGGATTTGATTTTCCAACTGATCTAAAATGGTAGTAAACTCTTCGCCTTGCTCTGCCCATCTAAAGACACTCTCAACCATATAGCCTAGGGGAGCGCTTGTAATACGGGTATCAGGAAAGGCAATGGTTAACCCTTCATATTCATCCTTCATATACTGGATATTTTGGTGAAATCCTGAGATTCCTGAAGAAAGGAAGAGGCCCAAAACGTGAGTATATCCTTTTTCTTTCAATGATGACAAAATTTCATCCAACTTAGCAATACTTGGCTGACTTGTTTTAGGTAGCTCAGATGAACGAGCCATTTTTTCATAAAATTCTTGAGCGGTTAGATTTACACCTTCAACATACTCCTGTCCATCGATATTCACAGGAATGTCTAGCACAAATAAATCTTCTTTCCGCAAGGTTTCCGCTTGTAGAAAAGCAGATGAGTCTGTTATGACCGCTAATTTCATTTCTTAAAACTCCAAATTAATTCCCGGTAAATCAAGGGCAATTTCTGTTACTTCATAAGTCAAACGATTAAGCATATCCAAACATGGACGAGCTAGTGTCTCAACCTCTTCTTGGCTGAAATCACTTGGTTGGTCGATAATACGACCTTCAACATGATTGACTTGAGAAATCGTTCCACTAATGACAAATCTATCAAAGACAATCATAAAGCTCAAAACAACTACTAAAGAGGTAACTTGATTTTCTTGATCATGCTGAAGCAACTGGAAGTTTACATCTACCTTAGTTTCAGGTGCTCCATTTTCATTTCCCATTCAAAGTTACGCGCATCGAAGTGATACTGACTAACAAATTCTTGTTCACGTTTTAAATTCATTTTCATCTCCATTGGTACAATATAGTTGCCATTGTACCATATTTTTTTATTTTCTGCTAGATTTACTAAATACCAATCTCAGTTTTAACAACTTCAGCAATAGTGTCTACATAGTAGTCTACTTCCTCAGTGGTTGGGGCTTCAGCCATGACACGTAAGAGTGGCTCCGTTCCACTTGGGCGAACGAGGATGCGACCATTGCCTGCCATTTCTGCTTCCATCTTCTCGATAATAGCCTTGATAGCTGGCACTTCCATAGCTTTTTCTTTCATGGCATTTTCAACTCGGATATTGACTAATTTTTGTGGGTAAATAGTCACTTCTGAGGCCAATTGAGACAAGCTCTTACCTGTTTCTTGCATGATCTTCGTCAATTGAACAGCTGAAAGCTGACCATCACCAGTAGTATTATAGTCCATCAAGATAACGTGACCTGACTGCTCACCACCGAGATTGTAGCCACATTTTCTCATTTCTTCAACGACATAGCGGTCTCCAACAGCAGTAACTGCCTTATTGATCCCTTCACGATCCAAGGCCTTATGGAAACCAAGGTTAGACATAACTGTTGTTACAATGGTGTTTTGGGCCAACTGACCTTTTTCAGAAAGGTATTTACCGATAATGTACATAATCTTGTCACCATCGACAATTTCTCCGTTTTCATCAACAGCAATCAAACGGTCGCTATCACCATCAAAGGCTAAACCAATGGCAGATTGACTTTCTTTCACAAGCTCTTGCAAAGCTTCTGGATGAGTTGAACCAACGTTCAAGTTGATGTTAAGGCCATCTGGAGTTTCTCCGATAACTGTTAATTGAGCACCTAGGTCTGCAAAAATTTGACGAGCACTTGTTGCAGCTGCACCGTTGGCAGTATCCAAGGCCACCTTCATTCCTTCAAGAGGAGTTCCAGTTGAAACAAGGTAGGCTTTATACTTACGCAACCCTTCTGGATAATCAACAACAGTACCTAAACCTTCAGCACTTGGACGTGGTAGGGTATCTTCACTCGCATCCAACAAGGCTTCGATTTCTGCTTCTTTGTCATCGTCAAGTTTAAAACCGTCACCACCAAAGAATTTAATTCCGTTATCAAGGGCTGGGTTGTGACTTGCTGAAATCATAACACCTGCGCTCGCACCCTCTGTTTTGACCAAGTATGCTACTGCTGGTGTTGCAAGAACTCCAAGCTTATAAACGTGAATTCCGACTGAAAGGAGCCCAGCAATCAAAGCTGCTTCTAGCATTTGACCTGAGATACGAGTGTCACGTCCTACAAACACTTTCGGAGCTTCAGTCGTATGTTGACTGAGAACATAACCTCCAAAACGCCCCAATTTAAAAGCTAATTCTGGCGTAAGTTCTACGTTTGCTTCTCCACGGACTCCGTCCGTTCCAAAATATTTACCCATGTTATATCCTTTTCTAATTTTTTAGTCTTTCTTTCAAGAGTCTGGTTTGGTTTCAGACCCTGTAGTAGAAGATTTCGCTGAAGATGAACTAGTAGTTGAAGAGGTAGAACTACTTGCTGATCTAGCTTGTTTCGTTGTTATCTTCATGGTTGTTTCATACGGTGTAATCACCGTTGGTAAAACTGTTCCATTCTTATCAATAGCTTGTAGAGGAACTGAACCTGTATAATTTCCTGTAATTTTTCACTCGTTGGTAAGACAGCTACAATCTTATCAATCCTAGATAAGGTATCAGCATCACTAGTAACCGAAACGCGTTCATCTGAAACGGTCACACTATCGATGAGAATTCGTTCATCAACCTTACCAGAGTCGATCTGTGGAGTGACTGGTAAATTATCCCGTGTTGCCTTCTTCCCAATTTTAACGGTGATTTTCTGTGGTGTTGCTAGGGCTGTTAAACCGCTCGGAAGATTCTCAATGGTCAAGGGAACTTCAACGGTTCCTTCGGTAGCTTGTGTCAAATCTGCAATAACCTTGAATTTACGAGTACTTTCTTGCATCTCACTAGCCAAGGTCACTCGATTAGATCCAGTTAAAAATACCGTTACTTCTGAACTAAAACCGCTAATAAAATACTGCTCACTATCGTACTGAATATCAATCGGTACATTTACGACCGTATTGGTATAGGTTTCTGTTCGAGCCGGTCTTGCATTATTATTATTTTGGTAATTAATAGAGGTAGCGTAGATAAATAAAACGCAAGCAAATAGGAGTGAGGAGATGATATATAAACTATTTTTTTTCATTCTTCCAGCCTCCTAATATACGCTCTGTTAAGCTTGGCTCTTGTGAATTTTCCGGAATCAGTATACGACGTAGTTCTTCCTCAAATTCTTCCATCGTTAAATCATGCTTAAAGACGCCATTATAGGTAATGGAAATGCCTCCAGTTTCTTCTGACACAACAAATGTTAAGGCGTCTGATACTTCAGATAAACCAATGGCTGCACGGTGTCGCGTTCCAAACTCCTTAGAAATACCGGTGTTTTCGGTAAGTGGAAGATAAGCAGATGTTACAGCTATACGATCACCTTTTATAATGACTGCACCATCATGTAAAGGTGTGTTTGGAATGAAGATATTGATTAAGAGTTCTGCAGAAATTTTAGCATCTAAAGGAATCCCCGTGGAAATATATTCCTGCAAGGTTCTGACACGCTGAACTGATACCAGTGCTCCAATTTTCCGCGGGCTCATATATTCAACAGCCTTAACAAAGGCCTGAATCATCTGTTCTTCTGAACTCATTGGTGTACTTGAAAAGAAATCTGTCGCACGTCCTAATCGCTCTAAACCTGTCCGAATTTCTGGAGAGAAAATAACTACCGCTGCGATAACACCGTAAGTAATCAATTGATTGATCAACCAGGAAATAGTTGTCAAGCCTAGAGTATTTGCTGCTATCTGAGCTAAGATAAAAACTAAAACACCTCGAACCAGGATCATAATCTTGGTTCCTGCAATTGATTTTGTAAATTGGTATAAGATATAGGCAACGATAAGAATATCAATCACATTTATCAGAATACTCCAAGGACTGGAAAATAAACTAGACCAGTATTGAAGATTAGATAATTGCTGAAAATTCATTCTAGGCCTCCTCTCCATAAAAAAGCTACTCTTCATTATATCATTTTATATGAAAATTTTCTTCCCCCTACTTCATTTTAAATTGGTAGAAAATATGATAGAATAAAATGATAGAAATGAATTAAGGAGAAACCATGTCTGAACTATATGATATCACCATTGTAGGAGGTGGACCTGTCGGTCTTTTCGCAGCCTTTTATGCTCACCTTCGTCAAGCCAAAGTACAAATCATCGATTCTCTTCCTCAACTAGGTGGTCAACCTGCTATCCTATATCCTGAAAAACAAATTCTCGATGTTCCTGGTTTTCCAAACCTCACAGGGGAAGAATTGACTAGCCGCCTTTTGGAACAACTTGAAGGGTTTGAGACATCTGTTTACCTCAATGAAACTGTTCTTGAGATTGAAAAAGAGGATGATGTTTTTAAGATTACAACTAATAAGGGAAATCATACTTCTAAAACCGTTATTATTGCTATGGGTGGTGGTGCCTTTAAACCACGTCCACTGAATTAGAAGGTGTTGAAGGCTATGATAATATCCACTACCACGTTTCTAATATTCAACAATATGCTGGTAAGAAGGTAACCATTCTGGGTGGTGGTGACTCAGCCGTTGACTGGGCTTTAGCTTTTGAAAAGATTGCTCCAACTACACTTGTTCACCGTCGCGATAACTTCCGTGCACTTGAGCATAGCGTCCAAGCCTTGCAAGAGTCTTCTGTGACTATCAAAACACCATTTGTGCCGAGTCAACTTCTTGGTGATGGAAAAACTTTAGACAAGCTTGAAATCACAAAAGTCAAAACCGATGAGACTGAAAGCATTGAACTCGATCATCTCTTTGTCAACTATGGCTTTAAATCTTCTGTAGGTAATCTTAAAAAATGGGGATTAGAACTGAACCGCCACAAGATTATCGTCAATAGCAAGCAAGAGTCAAGCCAAGCTGGAATTTACGCTATCGGTGACTGCTGCTACTATGAAGGTAAGATTGATTTAATTGCCACTGGTCTAGGGGAAGCACCAACTGCTGTAAACAATTCCATTAACTACATCGACCCAGAACAAAAAAGTACAACCAAAACACTCTACAAGTCTATAATGTCAAAATTACAATTTTATTAAAAAAATCAAGTGAAATTTCATGATAAAACGCATAATAACAAGTATCTAAAGAACTTGCTATTATGCGTTTTTATGATTTTAAAAAACTTTTCCACTAACCACCTTTTATTTGCTTTTTTTTATAGAAAGTTTAATACTTATTGATCAATTTTTTTAATATTTCCCTTTATTCCGACATATTCAGACAAACAATCTCTGTGCACCGTATGAGTAATACTAGATAATATTCTATCTTAGTGTAATTTGTAGTAAAAGTTCGAAGTTAACATTTACAAATTGACGTTAAATACAGTTATGAACATGTTATAAAGTTTGATGTTAGTGGCTGTTATACTAATTATTACATAAGTCAAATGTTAATCTGGGCTCATTTATTATTCTGTATCGGTAATCTAAATATAACTTCAGCACCACAACAAGCTTCTCTATTTTTTTCAAGATTACTGATCCACCATGTAATTTAATTATTTGTTCAGTAATAAATAGTCCAATACCATAATTGGTTGTAGAATGCCTACTATAATCTCCACGATAGAACTGTTCTTTTGCGTGAATTAAATCGATATCAGAAAAAAACCTTTCCCGTTATCTAATACTGATATTTCTAAAAATTCATCTACAGTTTTTTTATATTCAATTCCAATATAACTATTCCATTATTATTTTCAATTGAATTCGCTAAGACATTTTGCAATGCTCTCTAAGAGTTTCAAGTCTACACTCATTATACCATCTTCAACTACTACATTAGTTTTTAGATTGTTAGAATTAATTGACATTAGTTCTTTAGAAACTGTTACCAATTGTTCTGATACAGTTTTTACTGCCAACGATTGTGGCTGGTATTCAGTGGCATTAGAATTCTTATTCATGATTAGAAGTGTTTTTATATATTCAGATATTCTATTGCTGTTCCTCAGTATATAATCTATATAAATACTCTGGTCCTCTGTCACAGATGTCTTTTTAAGCAACTCAGCATTTCCTTGAACAATAGATACCGGAGTTTTCAAGTCATGTATCAAAGCAGAAATCTGTTTTTGCTTATTTTCTTCCTGTAGCCACTCTTTGATTAATGACTCTTGCAAAGCATTTCTCATTTTCTCCAAGCTAAATAGAACTTCATTAAATTCTTTGACTCTTGAATAATGCAGTTCAAAATCTAAAGTTTGTTCTGATATTTTTTCGGAAGCGGCTAATATAGGTGAAAGCTGTTTTACAAGATATTTAGCCCATACTATTGTAACAACCAATGTATTTAGTAAACTAACTAAAATAAGAATACTGACATACACTGTATTGACATTAGGAAAATATTTTGCCATGAAGTTATTTGTAAAATAGGGTTTTACTGAATATTGAATAATACAATAACCGTCATTTCGTAAAATTTCTATATAGCTATAAGATGGGGTATTATATACTTTCTCATTATTATAGTATCGAATTGCTCTATCTTCTTCATCTTTACTCATTGAACTAGAAATGATATTCCCATCCTTTGAAATTAATAGATATGAAGCATTATCTGGTATAAGATTTTTTTATCAAAAAGTCTCTGTATTGGCTATCGCATTCTTCCTCTCATAAATCTGATTTTCTGTGTAATCGGCAGGTAAAATAAATCCCTAATGAATACATGGTGTTGAACATCAGAATTACTAAACCAAGTGAAAGAAACAGTACAATTCCTACACTTATTAGATATTCTAAAAATATTATTCTTAGTGATTGCCCTTTTAATTTTATTCCCTATTTATATCCAATTCCCATACAGTTACAACTGGAGATACACCTTCCTTCTGTAATTTTGCGCGAATATTCTTAATATGTTCTGAAATAGCTGAAGAATTACCTATTCCATCATATCCAAATATCATCTCATAAATCTGTTCTCTTGAAAATACTTGCCCACGCCTACGAGCTAGAAGTTCACAAATTCGATACTCAGATTTTGTAAAAGGAATTTTCTTATCATTTACATAAATCATATTCGCTGATAAATCAAATCTAATTTCTCCAAGATTTAAACTTAAATGTCTCTCTCGGTTTTCTCGACGTAAATGAGCATCAACTCTCGCAATTAATTCGTTTACCCCAAAAGGTTTTAGAATGTAATCATCAGCTCCTGTTGATAAACCCGAAACAATGTCACTTTCCAAAGATTTTGCAGTTAAAAATAAGATGGGACAGTCTACTCTATCTCTAATAGATTTACAATAAGATATACCATCTATCTTTTGGCATCATTATGTCTAATAAAAATTAAATCATACTCTGATAATTTAGAAATAGGCACCTCTGTTGGATTTTTGAAAAATATCTACATGATATAATTTTTGTGTTAAAAATATTTTTGATTAAAACTAAGAGATCCATTTCATCATCTATAGCTAATATTTTCACCATCCTATTACCACCTTCATTTCTATTCCATATTAGTTCTGCTGTTCCATTTATTAAACCAAATCAAACTTACAAATAAAATTACAACTATCATTGGTGTTGCAACTAAAGACCATTTAAAAAAATTCATAATAAAAATAAGTTTTCACCAGATATTTTATCTACAAAATAAAGACCACAAAGTCTTGAAGACCAAGAACTTGGTATGTAATACCAAATCTTATCCCCATACTTGTAACAGCAAGCAGAGCTATCAATGTTTCAAAGAAACCAAGACCAATAGAGGCACCACTCCCAAATCTGAGGCTAATAACCAGATGTATTAAATATAACGGAACAACTCCTATAATCATTAAGACTAATTCCAATACCAAATCATAAAAATTCTTGATAATTAAAAAAACATCCAAAAACTACTTTTGGAGTAAAAACAAGTGATAGAGATGCACACAACAATAAGGATAATAACTTTACCAATATACATACTAGTTCTTGATTATGAACCAGTTAACATTATCTGAAAAACAACCTGCTTCTGCTTCCATTTCTATTACCTTCGCAGTAATAAAACCAATAATAATCGGGAACAGTGCACCTAACGTAATCAAATAATTTAATGTGACATCCTCAATTGAATACCTACTAGGCTTGTAAATTTAAAAACCAGCATATATCATAATCACAAATAGTATTGGGAGAAACAGATATAACCAGGGTAACCAAGTATGTTTTTATCTTATATAGTTCAGACTTTAAAAATATTTATCACTATCTCACCTCCTGTTTTGCAAACCAAATAGATGATAAGTAAGATAATAGAAGAAATAACAGAATTGAGAAGATACATGGAGGCAAAATGGATGTACTTAACATCATATTTCCTGAATCTGCTGGTAGTCCATTTGGCATAATTTTCAGCATTGGAACCATAGCTCTTATACTCCAACTATATGGGGAAAAACAACCAATAATCTCCAGCAGAAAACATAATTCCAAGTACAACACCTAGTAAACCATTTATCATAAGACTAATAGAAAAACCAAACTTTTTAGCTAATAGTAGGCAAAATGGAATTTGCCATATGCTTGATACCACTAATACTATACTGAAACTAATAAAGTACTAAAGCTATAGCTTAAAAATATTTGTTCTCCAAAAATAAATTGCACAATTAAAACTGCTATCAAATGAACCAAACTTGTCATCAGAATCAAAACAGCTTGCTACAATAATTTTTTTGATATCCAAATCTTTCTTAAATCAATACTTAGAGGATAAACTGCCCTATATTTTATTTTTATCTTCGTATCGATTCATTAAAGCAGGAATCAGTGCATAAGTAATTGGCATAATTAGAGTATACCACCAATTATATGAATCTACTGTAAAAATATGGTGGTGCTAGTATATAAGAAAGAATTATCAAAGATATAGGTATTATATAGATTATTTTTAAAAAGTTCTTTTATATTTTAAATAATCACCAAGAATATAATTCATCATTTTTTTAATTCTCCTTCTTTACTACTTCCAAAAATAAATTTTCTAAACTTTCTTGAGAGTTTTTTTATATCTTGGTATTTTAATTCACCTTCACATATTATCCCGATATAATCTGCAACTTGCTCAACTTCGGAAATATTATGGCTGGATAGAATTACTGTAATGCCTTGTTTTGGAAAAGCCAAGAATCATCTCTTAATTCTTGAATTCCCAATGGATCTAAGCCGTTGGTTGGCTCATCTAAAATTAATAATTTAGGATTATTTAACAGTGCTATTGCAATTCCTAATCGTTGTTTCATTCCCAAAGAAAATTTTCCACTTCTTTTTTTACCTGTATTTGATAGACCAACGATTTGTAGAACTTCTTCAATTCTTGATTCGGGTAATCCAAGTAACATTGTTCTTACTTTTAAATTTTCTCTTGCACTTAAGTTCTCATATAACGGAGGTAGCTCTATCAAGGCACCAATTTGTTCGAGATCCTTTCTACTCCATGTATGATTATCAAAGATAATATCTCCGGACGATTTGTGGAGCATTCCTGTTATCATCTTTAGTGTAGTTGATTTCCCAGCACCATTTGGACCAAGTAATCCGTAGATACACTTTCTTTCACTTGTAATGAAATATTATTCACTACAAGTTGATTCCCAAATTTCTTTGACAAATTCCTTGTCTCTAAAATATTTTTCCATTTTGATCCTCCTTAAATTTACACTTCAATAATAAAATATAAATTTAAAGATTTTATAAAGAAAAATACATAACTATCTATTAATTTTTTTAAAAACTATAACTACGCAATTTAATGAAGATTAAAAATAAAAAAATTTGAAATTTTTAGTATTCTATCTAGAACCTTAATCTATTAAAACAACGAATCCTTCTGAAAATGAAAAATTCTACTGAATGAAACTTCAGTAGAATTTTTTTAGGATTTGAGGTTATTTTTAAAAATTTTTCAAACATCTATCTCAATGCATCTTTTTTTGAACATCAATATATTATGTTTCACAGTTCATCTGCGATTTTGTTAATCTTTCTCAGTCGATGATTGACACCACTTTTGGTGAGTGGATTTGTCAGACTATCTGCCAGCTTCTGGATAGAATAGTCCGGATGCTGAATACGCAGACGGGCAACTTCCTGCAAGTCTGCTGGAAGATTATCCAAGCCAATTCTATCTTTGATTTTACTGATATTGTTAATGGTTTTCATACTCGCTGAAACCGTACGAGCAATATTAGCCGTCTCTGCATTATTGGCACGATTGAGATCATTACGAGTTTCTCGGAGAATCTTGACACCTTCAAAAGTATCTCGCGCCTGCATGGCTCCCACCAAAATCAGGAAATCCATAATATCTTCTGCTCGCTGGAGATAGGTCACTGCACCTTTTTTTCGTTCAATCACCTTGGCATCTAACAAAAACTGCTGCAAAAGCGAAGCAATCCCTTGGACATGATCTAGATAAACTGAACTAATTTCCAGCTGATACTTGCCTGACTCGGGATCACGAATGCTGCCATTCGCTAAGAAGGCTCCACAGAGATAGGCACGTCCTGCTTCTTCATCTCCTAAAATATCTGTATCAATTCCCGTCTCCAGACCAAAGAAAGAATCGGCCAAACGCAAATCAGCTAAAAGTTCTTGAACTTGCTCATCTGTAAACACAGTATAAACACGATTTTTACGAAGATTACTTCTCTGATGATGACGAATCTCCGATTTGATGCCATAGAAGTGTAAGAAAGATTCATAGAGATGGCGGGCAAGCTTGGCACTCTCTGTAACAACGGACAAGGTCAAGCCAGAACTCGACAAACCTACGCTTCCAGACATCTTGATAATGGCTGATAACTCATAGCGACTCAGATGATGCTGACCTAGGATTTCTTCTTTTACTGCTACTGTGAAACTCATTTTCTCACCTGTATGATGCGCATCAATTCATCAACGATTAAATCCCCATCGTGGAAGGCGCCACCATTTTCCAAACGTAGGAAGTTGGATGAAATGACACGTGGGACTTGCTTACGTAAACCTTCAAAATCATGCTCAACCTGTACTAAATACTCATCAAAACGGTTGGTATCCATATAATCTCTAGGTACCTTCTCGATATTAACAAGCACAGTATCAATAAATGGTCTACCCAAATGACGTTGCAAGACTTCTACGTGGTCACTGTCTGTGAAATGCTCTGTCTCGCCACGCTGGGTCATGATATTGCAAACATAAGCCACCTCAGCCTTAGTCTCAAGAAGTGCCTGGCCGATTTCCTCAATAACAATATTCGGCAAAATGGAGGTAAAGAGTGAACCAGGCCCTAAGACTATCATATCACTCTCAAGAATGGTATTGACAACTCGACGACTTGCTTGTGGTTTTTCATCATCCAGAGTATTGGTGACGTAAACATGATCAATCATGCCTGGATGGTCTGCAATGTGACTTTCCCCAGCCACTTCTGAACCATCTTTAAAGACTGCGTGCAAGGTTAAGGGATGATCACTAGAGGGATAAATCTTACCTGTCGTATGAAAAAATTTACTCAGTAATTGCATGGCATTATAGGTTGAACCCTGCATTTCAGAAAGCCCTGCTATGAGAATATTCCCCAGAGGATGTCCAGCAAAGGCACCTGCATCCTCCGAAAAGCGGTATTGAAAAACCTTCTCATAGAACTTTGGCATATCTGACATGGCAACAAGTACATTGCGTAAATCCCCAGGTGGCGTCAACTGCTGCATATTTTTACGCAGTTCACCTGAAGACCCTCCATCATCAGCTACGGTTACAATAGCTGCAATATCGACATCTCTTTCCCGCAAACTTTTTAAAATAACTGGGATTCCAGTTCCTCCACCGATCACCGTAATTTTTGGTTTTCTCATGAACGGTTTACCGTTTCCTTTCTTCGGTCTTTATCACGATGACTTTCATTTACAGACCAATTCTTAGACAAATCATTGGCTAAGCGTTTGGCAAATGCAACACTTCGGTGTTGTCCACCTGTACAACCTACAGCAATGGTTAAAACTGATTTTCCCTCTTTTTTATAGCCAGGTAGGATTGGTTCGATCAAGGCCAACAAATGGCGGTAAAAATCTTCAGATTCTTCATGATTCATGACATAGTCATAAACGGCCTGGTCTTCACCTGTCTGATTGCGAAGTTCTGGTAGATAGTAAGGATTTGGCAAAAAACGGACATCAAAAACTAAGTCAGCATCAATTGGAATGCCGTATTTAAACCCGAAAGACATAACCTCAATACGGAAGGACTGAGCCTGTTCTTGATCTGAAAATTGCTCTGCAATCGTCTTACGAAGTTCACGGGGAGTTAACTCTGTTGTGTCTACTACGTTTTGACTCATATTTTTCAAGGGTGCCAAAAGTTCGCGTTCCAACTTAATCCCGTCCAAGATACGACCATCTGCTGCCAGAGGGTGACTTCTTCTAGTTTCCTTATAGCGTGCCACCAATTCCTTATCTGCTGCATCCAAAAAGAGGATTTTAAAGTCCAAATCATCTTGATTTTCTAATTCATCCAAGACAGCCTGAATCTCTGAGAAGAAAGAACGGCTACGCATATCAACCACTAGGGCTAACTTGTGGTCATCATCCTTGGTCTCAACCAACTGCAAAAATTTTGGTAAGAGGGCAGGCGGCATATTATCAATGGTAAAATATCCTAAATCCTCAAAGGATTGAATGGCTACAGTTTTTCCTGCACCACTCATTCCTGTCACAATCACCAGGTGAAGTTGTTTCTTTGTCATCATTGTCTCCTTATATCAAAAGAAGTTTGGAAGAACCAAACTTCAACTCGCTTATCCAATCTCTGCGATGACTTCAATTTCGACTTTTACATCGCGAGGAAGACGAGCTACTTCTACAGCTGAACGAGCTGAAAATTCCTTATTAAAGGCTGTTTGGTATATCTCATTGAAAGGTACAAAGTCGTTCATATCACTCAAAAAGCAAGTTGTTTTTACAACATGGTCAAAATCTGTTCCCGCTTCTGCCAAAATAGCTCCAATGTTTTTCAAAACTTGTTCAGTCTGTTCTTGGATCGTCTCTCCTACGATTTCTCCAGTTTCAGGAGATAGGGGCACTTGACCGCTAGCAAACAAAAGATTGCCAACGATTTTTCCTTGAACGTAAGGTCCGATTGCCTTTGGAGCTTTATCTGTATGAATTGTTTTTGCCATTTGTATTCCTCACAATTTTTCTAAAATAGCATCCCAAGCTTGGTCCATTCCTGCTTTTGTTACGGATGAAAAGAGGATAAAATCATCACTTGGATCAAAGTTTAATTTCTTTTTAATAGCTGATTCGTGCTTGTTCCATTTACCACGCGGAATCTTGTCTGCCTTGGTCGCCACAACGATGACAGGAATCTCATAATATTTAAGAAATTCGTACATCTGTACATCATCTGCTGATGGATCATGTCGAAGGTCTACAAGACTGACAACTGCTCTAAGATTTTCTCGAGTAGTTAAATATTCCTCAATCATACGACCCCATTTTTCGCGTTCCTTTTTGGAAACACGGGCGTAACCATAACCAGGCACATCCACAAAACGCATCTTGTCATCAATATTAAAGAAATTGAGTAGTTGTGTTTTTCCTGGTTTTCCTGAAGTACGAGCTAGATTCTTACGATTGAGCATGGTGTTGATGAAGCTTGACTTCCCAACATTTGAGCGACCTGCAAGAGCAATTTCAGGAAGTTCATCCTCCGGATAATGGGACTTATTAGCTGCACTCAGCAAAATCTCAGCATTGTGTGTATTGATTTCCATAGTCACCTCTAGGCCGTCTCTAGGATTGGCTTAGCTGTTCCGTCAACTGCTTCTTTTGTGATACGAACTGTTTTCACATTTTCTTGACTTGGAACTTCAAACATAACGTCTAGCATGGTTTCTTCGATGATTGAGCGAAGACCACGCGCACCAGTCTTACGTTCAATAGCTTTGTTAGCAATCTCTTGGAGAGCCTCATCGTCAAATTCAAGCTCAACATCATCATAAGAAAGCAAGGTCTGGTATTGTTTGACCAAGGCATTTCTTGGTTCCTTCAAGATGCGAACCAAATCATCCACAGTCAACTGCTCAAGTGCCGCAAAGACTGGCAAGCGTCCAATCAACTCAGGAATAATACCGAATTTTTGAATATCTTCTGCGATGATTTCTTGCATGTAAGAGCTGTTTTCGTCAATAGCCTTGTTATTTTGTCCAAAACCAATGACTTTTTCTCCCAAACGCTGTTTGACGATTTCTTCGATGCCATCAAAGGCACCACCCACGATGAAGAGGATATTCTTGGTATCTACTTGAATCATTTCTTGTTGTGGATGTTTACGTCCGCCTTGAGGAGGGACGCTAGCTACAGTTCCTTCGATAATCTTGAGGAGGGCTTGTTGCACCCCTTCACCAGAAACATCACGTGTGATAGAAACATTCTCGCTCTTCTTAGCAATCTTGTCAATCTCATCCACGTAGATAATTCCACGTTCTGCACGTTCGATGTTAAAGTCAGCTGCCTGCAAGAGTTTGAGGAGGATATTTTCCACGTCCTCACCAACATAACCAGCCTCAGTAAGTGCTGTTGCATCTGCAATGGCAAATGGTACATTCAAACTTCTAGCAAGAGTTTGAGCAAGGAAAGTCTTCCCTGATCCAGTTGGGCCAATCATTAGAATGTTTGATTTTTGCAAATCAACATCTTCAGTCTCTTCACGAGTGTCATGGAAATTGATGCGTTTGTAGTGGTTATATACAGCCACTGCCAGAGCACGTTTGGCACGATCTTGACCAATCACATAGTGGTTCAAAATGTTTAGGAGTTCGATTGGTTTTGGTACTTCAGACAAGTCTGCCAAGACTTCCTCAGCCAACTCCTCACGAATAATCTCCTGGGCCAACTCCACACATTCATTACAGATAAAGGCATTGTTCCCTAGCGATTATTTTTTTACTTCTTCTGGCTTTTGCCACAAAATGAGCAATAAACCATCATATCATTTTTCCTATTTGTAGGCATGATTCCCTTCCGTTCTAAATAATTTTTCTATCTAAAATAAGGTCATATAAAAAGCATGAATGCTATTCACCAAGTTTGTAAAGGCATTTAGCCAAAGCAGAGTAGCAAGTCCATAGCGCTTTTTACGAAAAGCGTGTGATCCAGCCACAAGACAGACAGCACACAAAAGAGCTGTAAAAAATCCAAAAATACTGCGCTCCATTAGACTTCCTTTCTCTTTCTATATTCGATGGTAAAATCATAGGCATTTTTCTCATCCTTGATATAAGATTTGCTTGCAACAGTCTCAAAAACAGTCAAGTCGAAATCTGATGGAAAAAAAGTATCCCCTTCAACTTGAGCATGGATTTGTGTCACAATAATCTCATCGAGATAAGGTTCAAAAAGCTGAAAAATCTGCTTGCCACCAATGATATAGAGATTCTTAGCCTGATGATGATACCAACCTAAAACATCCTCAACATTTTGGAAGACCAGAGCACCATCGATTGCTTCTTCAGGATTTCGAGTCAAAATTAAGGTTTCACGTCCTGGAAGCAATCGTCGTCCCATTCCATCAAAGGTGACACGTCCCATCAAGATGGCATGATTCAAGGTTGTTTCTTTAAAATGTTTTAACTCTGCTGGCAAATGCCATGGTAAGCGATCCTCTTTTCCAATTACACCCTTTTCATCTTGAGCCCAGATGGCTACGATTTTCTTTGTCATGCTTTCATCCTTTTTATTGATAGTTCTATTTTATCAAAAATCTTCAAAAAAGACTGTTTTGGAACGCCCACCCAAATAGAAAAAATCCGTAGAAGTTTTCTACGGATTTTTGACAAAATAGAGTATCTTACAAACCAGGTGCTTGTCCTAATTCTGCAGCAAGCATCCAGACTGTTTTTTCAAGATCTGCCTTAGCACCAACGAAGATATCGTTTGTTACATCATCACCTTCTTCATCAGTTACATCCAAAGCTTTTTGGAAAAGAGTGATGAGGTAACGATAAATTTCAAGAACACGTTCCAAACTTTCTTCTACGTTGCGGAACTCTCCAACTTCTTCTTCGATTTCACTGTGTTGAAGAAACTCTGTCAGAGTAGAGTATGGTTTGCCACCAAGAGTGATCAAACGCTCGCTGATTTCGTCAAGGTAACCATCAAGGCTATCCATGTATTCATCCATCTTAGGATGCCATACTTGGAAACCACGACCACGCATGTACCAGTGGACTTGATGAAGAGCGATATGTGCTACATACAAGTCTGCTACTGCTTGATTCAAAACTTCCTTTGTATTTACTAGCGCTTCTGCCGCTGGTTTAGTTAATGTTGCTACATCTTTTACTGCTTCTTTTTTCAATTCTACCATTTTTCTCACCTCATAATTATTTTTTGTAACCATATTTATTGATTACTATTTTAGTATACTACTCCCAGCATTCGATAGCAAGGAAAGTGTACTATCTGAGAAAAGTCTTAATAGACTGATAATTTAAGAATAGGAAACTGTAATTTTTAGTTGTTTTCTGTGCCTTTCCCAGAGAATTGACTTTGATAAAGATCATAATAGAAACCTTTTGCAGCCAAAAGACTTTCATGATTTCCCTGTTCGATTATCTGTCCATCTTTAAGTACCAATATCTTATCAGCTTCCTGAATAGTAGAAAGTCGATGGGCAATGACAAAGCTGGTTCTTCCCTTCATCAAACGTTTCATGGCCTTTTGAATCAAGAGCTCTAGACGAGTATCGACTGATGAGGTTGCTTCGTCCAAAATTAAGATTTTTGGATCCGCTAAGAGAGCACGTGCGATAGTCAAAAGTTGTTTCTGACCAAGAGAAATATTGCTAGATTCTTGATTCATCTCCATGTTATAGCCACCAGGAAGAGTGCGGATAAAGTGGTCAACATTGGCCGCCTTAGCTGCCTCAACGATTTCTTCATCTGTTGCCTCAAGATATCCAAAGCGAAGATTTTCCTTGATGCTACCTTCATAGAGCCAGGCATCCTGTAAGACCATCCCAAACTGTCGACGATAGTCCTGACGAGACAGGTCTCGAATATCTTGTCCATCCACTAAAATAGCACCAGCTGTCACATCGTAAAAACGCATGAGAAGGTTAATCAAGGTTGTTTTCCCTGCTCCAGTAGGTCCAACGATGGCTACCATTTCTCCAGGTTCAACATCTAAGTTAAAATTACGAATCAATGGTTTGTTTTCCACATATTGGAAATCAACATTCTTGAAGCTAACTTGACCTGTCAACGGCGCCAAGTCTTTTACTTCTGTAGTTTGGACTTCATCCTGTTCATCTAGAACTTCGAAGACACGATCAAGCGAAGACTTGGCACTTTGCATTTGCCCAGCTAATTGAGTAATGTTTTGGATCGGCTGGCTGACTTGCCATACATATTGAACGAAGGCCTGCATGTTACCAATCGTCAAGCGCCCTGCAATAACCTGCAATCCACCTAATACTGCAACAATCAGGTAGGTTAAATCAGATACGATATGTAGGGCAGGCATCATCAAACCTGAGATAAAGCTAGCCTTAAAACCAACCTGTTGCAATTCATCCGTAATCTTTTCAAATCTCTCTTGAGAGTTTTCTTCACGTCCGAAAAGTTTTAAAACATTAAAACCTGTCAAGTTTTCCTGAACAAATCCATTCATTCGTCCCAATATAGCTGCCTGCTGTTTAAAGTACGGCTGCGAACGATTCAGAATCGTTTTAGCACCAAAATAAGTAATCGGAATCGACAAGATAACAATGATAGCCAGCTGAAGATTTAGATAGAGGACCATTCCCATAACAAAAATAATGGTAAAGACTGCATTAACAATCTGTAAGAAGGATTGTTGAAGAGCATTGGAAACAGTTTCAACGTCACTGGTAAAACGGCCTAGCAAATCCCCAAATTGGTGCTTATCAAAGTAGGACACAGGGATGCGGTTGATTTTTTCGCTCATTTCATTTCGCAAATCCTGTATCATAGACTGGACAGCATTGGTCATAAAATAGTTTGAGTAGTAAGAACCCAACTCATAAAAAAGGCCACGCAAGAGATAGATTACCAGAATCACTGCGATATAGCTGGTATTAATCCCTGCTCCTGCAACACCATTTGCCATGGCAAGGAGGTTGCTGGTTAACTCAGTGATAGCAAGTCCCAATACGAAAGGCTCGATAACACTCATAATGACGCTGACTATTTTCAAGAAGACTGCAAAGAAAACAGAGAAACGGTAGGCTTTTAAATAACTCCATAGACGAGCTAGACTAGATTGTTGTTTCATCCTTTACCTCCTATTCTTCTGTCAGAGACGCATTTTTCAACTGCGACTCAGCAATTTCTCGATAGATGTCATTGGTTTCCATCAATTCTTCATGACGGCCACGACCAACGATTTCGCCTTTATCAAGGACGATAATCTGGTCAGCATCCATGATAGTTCCAACACGTTGCGCAACAATCAATACTGTTGCGTCTTGCGTCACTTCCTTGAGACGACGGCGCAAGATAGCATCTGTACGGTAGTCCAAGGCTGAGAAAGAATCATCAAAAATGTAAATATCTGGACCCTTGATGACTGCGCGGGCAATCGACAAGCGTTGTTTCTGACCACCTGATAGGTTGCTTCCCCCTTCAGCCAGATGAGTTGCAAAACCTTCTTCTCGACTTTCGATAAAGTCTTTGGCTTGGGCTACATCAGCTGCTTGGTGCAAGTCCTCATGACTGGCATCTTCTTTCCCGTAACGGAGATTGTCTGCGATAGTCCCAGTAAAGAGCAAGGCCTTCTGGGGAATAAACCCAATCTTCTGGCGGAGTGATTTGAGACGGTAATCTCGGACGTCAACACCATCGACCTTAATTTTCCCTAGTGTAACATCGTAGAAACGAGGAATCAATTGAACTAGAGTAGACTTACCTGAACCAGTTGAGCCGATAAAAGCAATGGTTTCTCCCGGTTTAGCAGTAAAGGAAATGTTATGCAACACAGGGCTTTCTGTTTCCCCAGGATAGGCAAAGGTTACATTATCAAATTCTAAGTAACCATGTGTTTCTGTTTCTTGAATTCCGTCCTCATTTGGATCAATGGAAATCGGCATATCCATGATTTCCTTCAAGCGTTCACTGGATACGGCCGTTCTAGGGTACATGGTAAAGAGGTTTGACAAGAAAAGGAAGGACAAGAGAGCATGGAAACTATACTCGATAAAGGCCACCAAATCCCCAATCTGCAAACTTCCCTGTTTGAGAGGATCCAAAGCAAACCAAACGATAGCTACAATCATAGCGATAATGATTTGCACAAACAGTGGCTCCGTCAAACCAGTCAATTTGAACAAACGATTCGAATTATCTGCATAGATTGCATTTTTCTCTTCGAAACGTTTTTCTTGGAAATCCTCACGAGCAAAGGCACGAATCACTCGTAGCCCCATCAAATTTTCACGGACATATTGGTTTATCTTATCCAGTGTTTTCTGTTGTTTTTCAGATAAGGGGCGCGTTTTCACTGCCACATAAAGGACTACTACAGCTAGAAAAGGAACTGAAAAAGCCACAATCCAGGCTAGTGAGGGGCTAGTTAAGAAAATCATGAGAATACTCGACAGCATCATCATGGGAGTGATAACACCCAACTTAAGCGTTTGTTCCGCAAACTGCATGAGGACAAAGGCGTCACTGGTAATACGAGTGACTAGTGAAGACACACCAATTTGTTCATATTCGTGATGAGAATACTCTTGCAGCTTAGCATAGACATCATCCCGCATGTCCTTAACCATATTCGTGGTCAATTTACTAGCAGCATAGGATAGAACAACCCGCCCAAATGTCCCCAAGACGATAATAACCAACATGATGATGGCCCAAAAATAGAGTTTATCCTGATCACCTTGGTTTATTCCCTGGTCAATCATGCGGGCCAAAACAGTTGGTAAACCTAGATTGACAATGACAAAAAAAATTGCCCCGAGAAAGTCTAACACTAACCACTTGGGATAGCGTTTGAGATAAGACCAAATATACAGCATGATTCTCCTTTCTTTTTCTTCTAATACTCTTCGAAAATCAAATTCAAACCACGTCAGCTTCACCTTGCCGTACTCAAGTACAGCCTGCGGCTAGCTTCCTAGTTTGCTCTTTGATTTTCATTGAGTATAAAATGCAGAAAAGAGCGTGCTTTCGCACGCCTTTTTACTAAAAAGAAGACAGGCAGTCTTAACCTCGAGGGAGGGAACTGTCTGTCTCAGATATTTGAAGCTTATTTTACAAAGTCAAGCAACGCCAAGAAGCTTTCTGGATCAAGTGATGCACCACCTACAAGAGCTCCGTCAACGTCTGGACAAGCCATGTATTCTGCAACGTTTTCAGGTTTAACTGAACCACCGTATTGAACACGTACTTTGTCAGCTACTTCTTGACCGAAGTCAGCAGCTACAACGTCACGAACAACTTTACACATTTTTTGTGCATCGTCTTGTGAAGCTGATTTACCAGTACCGATAGCCCAGATTGGCTCGTATGCGATAACTGTTGAAGCTACTTGTTCTGCAGTCAATCCAGCAAGAGCAGCAGAAACTTGAGCACCTACGAATTCTGCTGCTTTACCAGCTTCGTAAGTTTCAAGAGACTCACCACAACAGATGATTGGAAGCATACCGTTAGCAAAGATTGCTTTTGCTTTTTTGTTGATGTCTTCGTCTGTTTCGTGGAAGTAGTCACGACGTTCTGAGTGACCGATAACAACGTAGTCAGTACCGATTTCTTTCAAACTTGTGGGCTAGTTTCACCAGTGAAAGCACCAGCATTTTCAAAGTAGCAGTTTTGAGCAGCAACTTTAAGGTTTGAACCTTTAGCAGCAGCAAGAACAGCTGTCAAATCAACTGCAGGAGCTGCGATACCTGCTTCAACAAGGTCTGATGAAGGAAGTTTTGATGCAACGGCTTCAACGAATGCTTTTGCTTCTTCTGGATTTTTGTTCATTTTCCAGTTACCAGCGATAAAATGGTTTACGTGACATTTCACATACCTCTTTTTTCATTTTATTTTCTACTTATTTTATCATATTTAAAGATAGCTTGCAAATCTTACTCTGTAACTAGAAGTCTTCTTTTCAAAAACTTTCCAGTTGCCGTTTTTATCTAGAAGCTGGCTTTCTCCTGGTTAATTTGACCACTGCTTCTGTTCTAGCCGTGTGTGGAAACATATCAACAGACTGGATATAGTGTAGATCATAGACCTCTACTAGACGGACTAAATCACGCGCCAAGGTAGACACATTGCAGGAAACATAGACCATCTTTTCAGGAGCGTATTTGACGATAGTATCCAAAAGCTTGTCATCTAAACCTGTACGTGGCGGGTCCACAATCAAAGCATCGGCACGATAGCCTTCCTTGTACCAACGAGGAATAATTTCTTCTGCAGTTCCTGCTTCATAGTGAGTATTGGTATAACCCATGCGCTTGGCATTTGCCTTAGCATCCTCGATAGCTTCAGGAATAATATCCATCCCTCTCAAGCTTTTGACTTTCTTAGCAAAGGCAAAACCAATGGTTCCAACACCACAATAGGCATCAATCAGATGGTCATTCTCATTTACGTCTAAGGCCTTAACGGCTTCACTATAGAGAATTTCTGTCTGTTCAGGATTGAGCTGGTAAAAAGCTCGAGGTGAAAGAGAAAATTCATAATCAAGAACACCCTCGCGTATACTATCTTGACCCCAAATAATCTCGGTCTTGTCTCCATAAATCTCACTGGTTTTTGCAGTATTGGTATTGACTGCGACAGTCACTACTTCAGGATAATCCTTGACTAGGTCTTTCACAAATTGAGTCAAATTCAATTGACGATTGGTTACAATGATAATCTGGAACTTGACCCGTTTTCCGTGCTCGACGAACCATGATGGTCCGAACCCCAAGGATTTTCCGTTCATCTGTAATCGGAATTTGATGATAGGTCAAGAGTTCAGCAATGCGATTGGCAATAATCTGCGTCTCCTTGTCTTGAACCAGACAGTCTTTTAGCTCAACCAAGTAGTGAGAATTCTGAGCATACAAACCTGCCTTAACTTGACCTTTAAACTTTCGCGTTTGGAATTGCAGTTTAGCCCGATAATACTTAGACTCCTGCATGCCAATGGTTGGTCTGATTTCATAGTTTTCATAGCCAGCAGGTGCAAACTTTTTCAGAGCTTGATGGAGGAGATCCGTCTTGAACTCCAGCTGCTTGTCATAGTGCAGGTGCATGATTTGACAGCCTCCACACTCATTATAAATGGTACAGTCTGGAACTACTCGAAACTTAGATTTTTTATTGACCTCAAGCAGTTTAGCCTCAACATAGTTACGCTTAACAGAAGTCACCTGACAATAGATATCTTCTCCCTTGAGGGCACCAGGAACAAAAAAACAAGGGTTTTTCTGGAAAAAATCTGATACCTTCCCCGTTAATCCCCATACGCTTAATTTTTAATGGAATTTTTTTGTTTGACTTTAAGACTCATAAGTCTATTATACCACGTAGTTTCTCAATGTTTAAGAATATGTTACAATAAAACCATGAATACAAAGATATCTCATTTTCCCCCATTGGATTTTCCTGAGCAATTACGAACTTATATAGAGGGAGCAACTCTTTCTGACAGCTCTTCTCATTCAGGCGCAAGGGTTCTCTATCTTGATTCAGGTTACTATTTAAAAATAGATCAAAAGGGGAGTTTAGAGCGAGAAGCTAGCATTGCAAGGTGGTTTGAAACCAAAGGACTGGGAACTCCAGTCATCCACTATCTATCTACAGATAGAGACTACTTCCTGACTAAAGAGGCTATTGGTCATGATGCTCTCGCTTTTTTAGACCAACCAGAAAAAATCTGCCGAACAATGGCAGAGGCTCTTAAAAAGCTTCACAACTTAAACCCACACAATTTTCCATCAGAAAATCATTTACAGACCTATAAAGACAGAGCCTTTAAAAACTATGAAAAAGGGGAGTTCTACGCCAAGGCACTCCTACCCCAATTCCAGATTAACAGTCGCGAAGAGGCCTTCCAACTCATCCAAGAACAAGGGCACCTTTTAAAGACAGATGCCTTTATTCACGGGGACGCCTGTCTACCGAACTTTATTCTAAAAGATGCTAGCCATTTCTCTTGCTTCATTGATCTTGGTTTGGCTGATTTTAGTGATCGGCATATCGATCTCTTTTGGGCAATTTGGTCCCTCAACTATAACCTACATGACCCTAAATACGCTGAACTATTTCTTGACTATTATGGGAGAGAACAGGTCGATATAAATAAACTTCGACTCGTTGCTGCCTTTGAAGCATTTGGATAAAAGGAAAAACATGAAAATCACAAAACTTGAAAAGAAAAAAAGACTCTATCTGCTCGAACTTGATAGCGACCAAACCTGTTACATTACAGAGGATACCATTGTTCGCTTTATGTTGACAAAAGGGAAAGAGATCTCAGCTGAGGAACTAACTGAGATTAAATCCTTTGCACAATTTTCCTACAGTAAAAATCTAGCTCTCTACCACTTATCCTTCAAGGCCCGTACTGAAAAAGAAGTCAGAGATTATCTTGCTAAACATGAAGTTGATGAGAAAATCATTCAGCAAGTCATTCAGTCTTTAAAGGACGACAACTGGATCAATGACCGCCAATATGCACAAGCTATTATCAATTCCAATCAGCTTTCAGGAGATAAGGGAAGCTATGTGCTGATGCAGAAGATTTCTCAAAAAGGGGTTGCTAAGTCCATCCTCCGAGAAGTCTTACAAGAATTTGATATGAAGGAAGTCGCAGAGCGTACAGCTGAAAAACTACTGAAAAAATATCAGGGAAAATTGCCAGCCCGCGCCTTACAGGACAAGATTATCCAAAATCTGACCAACAAAGGTTTTTCCTACTCAGAAGCCAAGGCTGCCTTTGATCAACTAGATAACCAGGTCGATGAAGAAACTATTCAGGAGCTAATTTTTAAAGAATTGGATAAGCAATACCCAAAATACTCACGAAAGTATGAAGGATACGAACTGAAACAACGTTTGACCCAAGTTTTAGCTAGAAAAGGTTATGATTTTTCGGATATAGCCAGCGCTCTAAGAGAATATCTTTAATTTTTTCATAAAAAAACTAAGAACTTTAAACAAAAATGTGATACAATAGTAAACGATAAACTTATAAATTGTAGAAAGTTGGTTAGTTATGAAACTTCCAAAAGAAGGCGACTTTATTACAATTCAAAGTTATAAGCATGATGGGAGTCTCCACCGTACTTGGCGGGACACCATGGTACTAAAAACAACAGAGAACGCTATTATCGGCGTCAACGACCACACACTTGTTACCGAAAGTGACGGTCGTCGTTGGGTAACTCGAGAACCGGCTATTGTTTACTTTCACAAGAAATATTGGTTTAATATTATCGCTATGATTCGTGAAAAATGGTATCTCCTACTACTGCAATATGGCAAGTCCTTACTATCTGGATGAAGAAGCTTTAAAATACATTGACTATGATTTGGATGTTAAAGTTTTTACAGATGGTGAAAAACGCCTCTTGGACGTTGAGGAGTATGAACGACACAAGCGAAAAATGAAGTATTCTTCTGATCTAGACTATATTCTGAAAGAGCATGTTAAGATTCTTGTTGATTGGATTAACAATGAGCGAGGTCCTTTCTCAGAAGCCTATGTCAACATTTGGTACAAACGCTACGTAGAACTAAAGAATCGGTAAAGTTGTCAGAGGTCAGGATTAAAATCCTGACCTCGTTTTTTTATAAGCAAAAAACCTGCCACATTGGGCAGGTTTTCGTCTAAATATCTAATTTTGTAACAGTGAACTTGATATGCGAATAGTCTTTTTCGATATCCTTATCTACCATAAAGGCTGTTGCATCCTTCTTGACCTGTACCAAGTCAATATTCTGTGCTTGAGCGGCATAGACACAGCCACAGTAGCATTGGCGATAAATGTCATACTCTTCACACATTTCTACAGAGCGTTTATAGCCTTGATTTTTCTTAAAGTCACTCGGAAGATAATGAGTTGTGTAGATTTTCTGCACATCAATCCCGATACTATTGATGGTTTGTGCATTTTTGTGAGGACTGATAGTCAGGGCAGAACCGAAGTAATCAAATCCTAAGTCCATAGCCACCTGTGCTGTCTTATCCAGACGATAGTCAAAACAAACCTTGCAACGATCGCCACCTTCAGGTTCTTCTTCCAAACCTCTGACCAGCTGACGGTATTCGTTGGGTTCATAGGGTGCTTCTAGATATTGAACCTTGTTGCCAGTTCGTTCATTGAAATCACTGACAAACTTTTTTGTCACATAGGCACGCTTGTGATACTCAGCTTTAGGATGGATATTTGAATTAGCAAAATAAATAGTTACATCTGCATACTTGGTCAAATACTCTAAAGTATAGGTGCTACAAGGAGCACAACAGACGTGCATGAGAATGGTTGGTCTTTCTTCATTTTTTTCCCAAACTTGAACCATCTTTTGCATGACTCGGTCATAGTTGACCTTTTGATTGGGATTCATCTTACTTAGAATTTCTTCTACATCGATCATACTCTTCTCCTTTTCCTCTTGCTATTGTACCACAGGATGATCCTTTGGGCAAATAGGGTTTCGTGCTTTATTCAGTTTTTAAGTCCTGATTTAATAGCTTGCCCATCCTTTTTAGACTGATTATTAATATAGGATAAATTAAAAGTAAGATAAGGCCTAGAACTAAAAAGACAGCTACAAGACCCCAACGATCAATCATCCAACCTGTCAGTGGAAATATGACAATCATGGAAAGACTAAAGAGCATGGAATTGATACTAAGCATAGTTGCTCTTACACTGGAAGGTAAATAACCTTGCAAGTCATTGAAATAGATCGGCTGATAAACTGCATAAAGTGTATCAGTTAAAAGATATACAAGAAGAAAAGCAAAGGGTGTTCCTGAAAACACCAACAACAAGGCCAAGCCCGTTAGTGCAACAAGAGTCGGAAAAACTCGATTACTATTCCATTTTTTACCGATTTGACTAGCTACATAAACAGCTATAAGATTTAACCCACTACCAATCAGCATAACCAGTGAAACCTGCCATCCTGCTAAGTCACTTATTTTCTGCTGATAATAAAAGTAAAACATACACATGAGTGTCCCTACTAGCTGATAAGTCAGCATCCAGTAAAAAAGTACTGGTTTTTCCTGCCATTCTTTACGAACTTGCTGGACAATCATTTTAAAGGTTAAGACTTCATTTTTCTCTCTCTTAGCCATTGGTTCTTTCATCAAATAAATCAAGATTATAGAAAGAAATGAAAATCCTATGGCAATCAGATAGGTCCAGGCAAGTGCTCCGTGAATAAAGAAGCCTGCCGCAACTGTACCTAAGGTTCGGGTGACTTCTGCCACACCAGATAAAAAGCTAGAAATCTGAAGATATCGGTCCTTTTGACCCGCTTCAACCGCCGAATCATATAAGAAAGCGGTACTGGTCCCCGAGTCAAAATTGTAGGACCAAGCATTAACCATCATGGCAATCGCATAAATCCAAAAATTCCCCTGACCAAACAAAATCAAGATAGAGGACACAATACTGGCCAAGCGAGCCAAATAGAGATTGGTCTTGTAACTAAATCGATCAGCCAACATACCAGATGGGATTTCACACAAGAGACTTGTCCCATGAAAGATACTCTCTAATAGACCGATTTGAAGCAAGGATAGACCATTCTGAATAAAAAATAAAATCCAAAAACTGGTAATCCCAAAATAAGAAGTGAATTCCAGACCTGCTAAGAGTGGAATATTGCGTTTGTAAGTTCTTTTAAACATTGTTTTCTCTCTCTTTCAATATGTATTATGACTGTTTCTAAAAGACTTACTTAGAGTTGCCTACATTTTCTCCACCTCTTTCATTTAAAGTAAAAACGCCAGACGGCGTTTTTATGGTTATTAAGGTTTGATACGGTGCAACATACGTGGGAATGGAATGGCTTCACGGATGTGTTTAGTTCCAGCTGCAAAAGTTACCATACGCTCGATACCGATACCAAATCCACCGTGTGGCACTGTACCGTATTTACGAAGGTCAAGGTAGAATTCGTATTCTGTACGATCCATTCCAAGTTCTTCCATCTTAGCGACAAGGGCATCATAGTCTTCCTCACGCATAGAACCACCGATGATTTCTCCATATCCTTCTGGTGCAAGCAAGTCTGCACAAAGTACGCGCTCTGGATTTCCAGGAACTGGTTTCATGTAGAAGGCCTTGATAGCTGCTGGGTAGTTCATAACAAAGGTTGGTACACCAAAGTGGTTTGAAATCCAAGTTTCATGTGGTGAACCAAAGTCATCTCCATGCTCCAAATGCTCGTAATCAGCATCTTCATCGTTTTCATGCTCTTGCAAGAGATCAATCGCTTCATCATAAGTGATGCGTTTGAATGGCTCTGCAATGTAGCGTTTCAAAAGCTCTGTATCACGCTCCAATGTTTCCAAGGCTTGTGGAGCACGGTCCAATACACCTTGGAGCAAAGCTTTTACATAAGCTTCTTGCAAGTCAAGTGACTCAGCATGTGTCAAGTAGGAGTACTCAGCATCCATCATCCAGAATTCAGTCAAGTGACGACGAGTTTTAGATTTTTCAGCACGGAATACTGGACCAAAGTCAAAGACACGACCAAGAGCCATAGCACCTGCTTCTAAGTAAAGCTGACCTGATTGGCTCAAGTAGGCTGGCGTTCCGAAGTAATCTGTTTCAAAGAGTTCAGTTGAATCTTCTGCTGCGTTTCCTGAAAGAATTGGGCTATCAAACTTCATAAAGCCGTTCTTGTCGAAGAACTCATAAGTTGCATAGATGATGGCATTACGAATTTGCATCACAGCGACTTGCTTACGAGAGCGGAGCCACAAGTGACGGTTGTCCATCAAGAAGTCTGTTCCGTGTTCTTTTGGTGTGATTGGGTAATCTTGAGATTCACCGATCACTTCGATGTCTGTAATATCCAACTCATAGCCAAACTTAGAACGTTCGTCTTCTTTGACAATCCCTGTCACAAAAACAGATGTTTCTTGGCTTAGGCGTTTGATGGTGTCAAATTTTTTCAAGACCTACTTCTTCTCCAAATTTTTCGATAAAGTTTGGTTTAAAAGCCACACCTTGGAAAAAGGCTGTTCCGTCACGCAATTGTAAGAAGGCAATTTTCCCTTTTCCAGATTTGTTGGCAACCCAAGCACCGATAGTGACTTCTTGACCAACGTAATCTTTTACTTCGATAATTGTTACACGTTTTGTCATCATTTATCTTCCTTTTTTCGTTTAACTTGTCCAAAGACATTATTACTCACTATTTTACCACAAATAATGGCTGATAGCTAGCTAGTTTGATAGAAATTCATAAGTTTTTAGCTACAAAAACCTCCGCAAGAGGACAGAGGTTTAACTTCTTATTTTTCCATAAATAGGTGCAAACGACGAATAGCTTCTTTAAGAGTTTCCAAGTCTGTCGCATAGCTGAGACGAACATTCTCTGGCGCACCAAAGCCTGCTCCCGTAATCAAGGCCAGACCAACTTCCTCAAGAATAGCTGTCGTAAACTCAGTTACATCGCTATATCCTTTCATCTCCATGGCCTTTTTGACATTTGGGAAGAGATAGAAAGCTCCTTGAGGTTTGACTACTTCAAAGCCAGGGACTTGACACAAGAGTGGATAGATGGTGTTTAAACGTTCCTCGAAAGCCTGACGCATGGTTTCTACAGAGTCTTGTGGACCAGTTAAAGCCTCGATTGTTGCGTATTGAGATACAGCAGTCAGGTTAGAAGTCGTTTGACCAGTCAATTTACTCATAGCAGCAATGATTTCTGGATCACCTACTGCATAACCCACCCGCCAACCTGTCATGGCATAAGCTTTAGATACACCATTGATGACGATTGTTTGCTTGCGAATGGCTTCTGACAGACTAGAGATTGGAATAAATTCGTTACCGTTATAGACCAAACGTCCATAAATATCATCTGCTAGAATCAGAATATCATGCTCAACTGCCCAGTTTCCAATGGCTAATAATTCCTCACGAGAGTATATCATACCGGTAGGATTAGATGGTGAGTTCAGAACCAGGACCTTGGTCTTATCTGTGCGAGCTGCTTCTAATTGCTCCACGGTTACTTTAAAGTGATTGTCTTCCTTGGCTTGGACAAATACTAGAATACCTTCAGCCATTTTCACTTGATCCCCATAGCTAACCCAGTAAGGTGTTGGAATGATAACCTCATCTCCAGGATTAATCACAGCCATAAAGAAAGTATAAAGGGAGAACTTGGCACCCGTAGCAAAAGTGACTTCATTAGCCGCTACAGAATAACCATAATAGCGTTCAAAATAGGTATTGACCGCTGCTTTTAATTCAGGCAAACCTGAAGCTACCGTATAGAAAGAAGCACGTCCATCTCGAATAGCCTCAACAGCAGCATCTTGAATATTTTCAGGAGTATGAAAATCGGGCTGACCTAAAGTTAAGAAAAGAACATCTTTTCCTTCAGCCTTTAATTTCTTTGCTCTTGCATCGCTAGCCAAAGTCACACTTTCTTCCATTTCTAAGACACGTTTAGATAATTTCATAGTTTCTCCTTTTCGATTAGGGCACCAGATTCAAAATCCACTAGATAGTAGTCTCCACCAGACTTGATTTCCCAAACAGGCTTATCAGCATACCGCCCAAAGGTAATCGTGTCAATCTCAGTTGCTCCTTTTTCTCTGACAACTGCTTCTGCTTTTTCTTGTGAAGTGCCACTTTCTAGTTGATACACATAGATTTTTTGACTATTTTTCTCAATTAAAACAGCTACTGGCTTTTGATTCTTGTCTTGGCCAAGGACACTATAATAGCTCTCTAAACCATTGAAGAAATCAACCTGACTGACCGTTTCTAGATTCGCATACTGCTTGGCAAGCTTTTCCCCTTCTACCTTTGCTGTCTGATAAGGCTTCATGCTAAGCCACACCAAATAGAGAAAGGAAGAAGTCACAACTAGAGCCAGCAGGGTCAAGCCAATACTGTACTGAAATAATAAGGAATTTTTTTCTTTTTTCTGTCTCATTTTCACTCGTCTATTTTACCATCTATCCAAATGAATTACAAGTGAATAAAGGAGGAGGATTTGGCTCGGAACTTCTCTTATGACAGGAATATATGACGCTTGAATCATTGATTTCACAGACTTTTCCTAATCTCTACTCCTAAAAATAATCTTGACTATCATCGATTTTTATTTTCTGGGCAAATTTCTTGCAAATGATTTCGTTTTGTTGTAACATTGTTTATAACAACAGAGAAAGCTCTGATTAAAATATAAAGGAGACTCCCTATGTCTAAAAAAGTATTATTTATCATTGGTTCACTTCGTGAAGGTTCTTTCAACCACCAAATGGCGCTAAAAGCCGAAAAAGCTCTTGCAGGAAAAAGCTGAGATTAGCTACCTTGACTACTCAGCAATCCCACTTTTTAACCAAGAACTTGAAGTTCCAACTCTTCCAGCTGTAGCAGCAGCTCGTGAAGCTGTTCTGGCTGCTGATGCTATCTGGATTTTCTCTCCAGTCTACAACTTCTCGATCCCTGGTACAGTGAAAAACTTGCTTGACTGGCTTTCACGCGCAATTGACTTGTCTGACACTCGTGGAGCATCTGCTCTTCAAGATAAAATCGTTACTGTGTCTTCAGTAGCGAATGCAGGTCATGAACAACTCTTTGCAATCTACAAAGACCTCTTGCCATTCATCCGTACACAAGTTGTAGGTGAATTCACTGCAGCTCGTATCAATGATTCTGCTTGGGTAGATGGTAAACTAGTCCTTGAAGACAGTGTTGCTACTTCACTAAAACAACAAGCTGAAGACTTGGTTCAAGCTATTCAATAATTGAATTGAAAAAGATAGTAGAAAAATGTTAGTTTCTACTATCTTTTTCTTAATCAACTAATTCATCAATCATACTATGTTTTTAGTGGTAAACTACACATCACTAAACAGGAAAAATAAAAGGATGATTGAATCCAAAAAGAGCCAAATCAAAAATTCCGTGCACAGCTACTACTGTCAAGAAAGAGAGGTAAAGTCCAAGGATAGGGACGCTTACTAGGTACTTGACTCATATCAATCAACATTCGTACCGGAGTGGCAGAAGCAATCCCCAAGAGAACTGTACCAACAACTCCATAACTCAAAAATCGTATCTATATAAATACTATGAGCATGTTCATGATAAGGTGCTCCAATACGAGGGAAAAGAGTGCATGTAGGTTAGTGGTCCTTCACCCCAGAATGGATTTTGCTTAAACAAGGCCATTCCAGCATTCCAGATAGAAACACGTTCTTCCATAGATGAATCTAAGGTTCCCATTCGAACACCCTAAATCACTCGAAAAATAGAAAAGGCTAAACCAACCCCAAAAAAACTCCAATACTAAGCCAGAAAGCACGCCAGTTTCTTTAATGGTCGTGAAGAGGTAAATGATCGCTCCAAAGATAATGGCTGGAAAAAGCTGTACGATTCTGCGTAAAGTTTAAACCGAATAAATTAGCAAAGATGGCAATCATAGAAAAGATTCGTAACCACCTTAACTTAGTTGTGCTAATCAGATAAAAACCAATCATGATACAGAAACAACAGATAATTCCATAGTAATTGGGATTAAAGAAGGCAACCTCCGCTCGGTTTTGATGCCAAACCTGCATTCGTGGTGAGAGGAAGGTATAATCAAATTTCTTTACAATTTGGAAATGTTCCAAGGCTGCAAAGACTGCTGCCAAGACACTCGAGGCTAAAAACTCCTTCAATCGTCAACCTAAAAAATTTAGGAGTCAATTGAGATTGATAATAGTAAAAGAAAATGGCAAACAGAAACATGGCCACCGAAGAAACTACTCCCATCACATTTTGTGCTAGAAGAGAAATTGCAGTGCTATAGGCAATAAAAAAGAGCAAGACAGGGTGTTGAGACAAACGTTTCAAGATCCCCTTCATCTCCCCAGTATATACTAACCAAAGTAAGTAAGAGATAAAAAAATAATAACAAAAAGATAAAAAAAGGGAAGAAAAAAATACTCAGAATAACTCCTAAAAGAAGTCCTTCTTGTTTCGATAAACTTTTTAACTTTTCAATGACACCTATTGATTTCACAACAGATCCTTTCCTTCTGAATATCACATTCAGATAAATAAGCTATTAAAACATTTTACCATTTTTTTCAAGCGATTTGAAAACCTCTTTTGCCTCTATACTCCTAACTAAAAACTGGGTAAAATTTTATAGTTAGCTAAGATTACTTGAAAATCGCTATCCCTTTTTTTAAAAAAATATGGTACAATAAATCTAATTATTCCAGAAAGGGTCTAGCATGAAATCCTACCAAGAAAGTCTATAAAAATACTAGCTACTGAGACTGATTATCTAAGCGGAGAAAAAAATAGCTGAAAGATTAAACTCTATCTCGAACTTCCGTATGGAAGGCGATCCAACGTCTCCAACAAGAGGGGACTGGAGATTGACAGTATCAAAAAAATCGTGGGTATAAACTTCTGGACGGAGACCTTATCTTGCCTCAGGAAATCGAAGCGAATAGTCCCATTACTGTCCAGTTTAAACCCTCAACAAAAATCTACCCAAACCGATGCTAAAGAGGCTATGGAAGCTGGGTGCTAAAGGGGATAAACTCTACCTTTCCACTAGCCAAACTATGGGACGCGGTCGTTTTCAACGTCCCTATTATTCTCCAGATAAGGGGGGAATTTACATGTCCCTTCACCTACAACCCAATCTCCCTTACCAGAAGCTTCCCGCCTATACACTTCTAACAGCTGGGGCTATCTACAAGGCTATCAAGAATCTTAGTTTGATTGATGTGGATATCAAGTGGGTCAATGACATTTATCTGAACCAGAAAAAAATTGCTGGTATTCTAACAGAAGCCATTACCTCCGTCGAAACTGGACTCGTTACAGATGTTATCATTGGGGTCGGGATCAACTTTTCTATCGCTGAATTTCCCAAGAATCTACAAACTAAAGCTGGAAGCTTATTTTCTCAAAATACTCCCATTACTCGCAATGAATTGATTGCTGAAATCTGGAAATGTTTCTACGAAACAGAAGCCGATGAACTCCTCTATCTCTATAAAAAAGCGCTCAATCGTTTTAGGAAAAGAGATTTCCTTTCAAGAAGGATCAGAAATAATCACAGGAAAAAGCCTGTGACATCTCTGACCAAGGACAACTACAGATAGAATTAGCCACTGGTGAAAAAAAGATTTGGCTCAATAGTGGTGAAGTTTCACTGACTAAATGGTAGTTCTCCTAGATCAAAAAAATCGACCTTTCTTATTGAAGGTCGATTTTTTTGATCTGTTATTTTTTTCAAACGTTCAACGTCACGTGCAATGACCAATTCCTCGTCCGTTGGAATTACCAGTACACGTACACTTGCTGCATCTGTCGAAATATCTCCAGTCGCACCAAAGACATTTTTCTCTGGATCTACATCGCAACCGAACCAAGAAATCCCTGAAATAACATCTTCACGTACATTAGCAGAATTTTCACCGATACCTGCTGTGAAAAATAATAGCATCTGCTCCATTTAGGACTGCCAAGTATTGTCCGATGTGTTTTTGGATACGGTCAACATACATTTCATAAGCCAAAGTGGCATCGTGATCTCCTGCCTCCATAGCAGCAATTACATCACGCATGTCACTAGATTTACCAGAAACACCCATCAATCCTGACTCACGATTGAGAATACGACTGATGTCCTCAGGCTTGTTAAAGTCCTCTGTATATTGCATTAAATAAGGAATGATGGCTGGGTCAATATCCCCTGTACGAGTTCCCATCATTACACCACCAAGTGGAGTGAATCCCATTGAGGTATCAACAGATTTCCCACCCTTAACAGCTGTAATAGAAGCACCATTACCGATGTGACAGGTAATCAATTTCAACTCTTCAAGTGGGCGTCCCAAGAGTTTTGCTGCTTCTTGAGCAACATACTGATGGCTAGTTCCATGGGCTCCGTACTTACGAACCTTGTTTTCTGTGTAATATTTTGTTGGTAGAGGATAGCGATAAGCTTTCTCTGGCATACTTGTATGGAAGGAAGTATCAAAAACAACGACACTCGTAATATCTGGCAATAACTCCTTGAAGGCACGAATACCCGCAGCATTTGCAGGGTTGTGCAATGGAGCAAGAAGACCTAACTCTTCAACTTTTTTTCAATTACATCACCTTCAACGACTGTAGACTCTTTGAAGTACTCTCCACCTGCAACGACACGGTGTCCAACACCAGTAATTTCATCATAAGATTTAATAATATCAAAAACGAATCAAGTCATCAAGCAAAAATCTTAACTGCCAAAGTATGGTTGTCAATGTCAAGGACTTGTTGTTCTGAACGACCATCAAATTTAACTGTAGAAATAGAATCTTTCAATCCAATTCGTTCAATCAACCCTTTTGCTAATACTTTTTTTCTTCTGGCATTTGGTAGAGTTGCCATTTCAAGCTTGAGCTTCCAGCGTTAATTGCAATGGTTTTTTTGTCATAATGTTTCCCCTTTTTTAAGCGTTTTCAACTATTATATCAAAATTTATACTAGATTTCATGTTCTTGACACCAATTTTGAAAATTTTCCTTAAATTCCAACAAAATTTCAGGATCACGAAGACTAGCAAGTGGATAAACGAATGGTTCAAAGCCTTCTATCGCTTGCTTTTGTAGAACAAAAATGGTCTTAGACTGGGCTCCTTGAGCGAAGAGATCCTCTGGTAAAGCTACGATAGCTACTAGTTGAGCCTGTTCAGTTAACCATCCTTTCAAGATGTCGCTCTGGGGGACTCGTCAAAAGATCTGTTGGAGCAAGGAAAATAGCATAGCCTCCCGTCTTAAGATACTTGAGAGATTGCTCCATTAATAGATGATGAGCATAAGTATGTTCATCCTTTGCTGCCACTTGGTAACGTGAGGCAATCTGATCGTCTGGGTAGTAGCCAATCGGGAGGTCGCTCACGATAATATCACTCTCTTTTAATACTTGTGGACGTACTGCATCTCCTTGGACAAAGCCCATTTGAAGATCCATAACTTCAGCCATACTCGCAGCTAGATCAATCAAGAGGTCATCTAGCTCAATCCCAAGGTAATCTACCTTTTTGTTCATGGACGTTAAAAAGCTAGCCCCCAGAATTCCCATCCCAGAGCCCAATTCTAGTAGACTTAGATCTTTAGCAGGCCACAATTGCTCCATCAAAAAAATCATCAAGTGACCAATCGCATCTGGTGTAAACTGGTGGTTGGCCTGAAGAGGTTCCGTTTGCGCTGCCTTCATTAACAAGAATTGGTAGGTTCGTAACCACTCTTCTTTTCGAAGAGCCAATCGTTTTAAAGCTTGATTGTTTTTCTTGACATCTTCCAGATTTGTCTGACCATCCAGATAGATTCCATTTTGCTCAATTAAGGCATCGTAAAAATTTGTCGTCAAATCATTTTGAATGATTTGGACATTTTCTAGTAAATAGGTATATGCTTGTTCAATTTTTTTTCAAAAATCCATAATTCTATCTTATCAAAAAAATAGTGTCCTTTTTCCAGATTTTTCATAATTATGAAAATGAAAAAAAGAAAATCTACCTCCTCAATAGACTTTTCTCTGTTTCATGATTATTTCCAAAGCACCACTGGCATCTACATAGTAGCCATCTGGTGTGCGTGTATTGCTAAGCATATTACCAGATGAAGCCAGATAGTACCACTTACCATTATCTTTGATCCAACCTGTTGCCATTGCACCTGAATCTTTTTAGATAATACCAAGAGCCATTATCTTTCATCCCAGCCTGTCGCCATAGAACCTGAGTCTTTTAGGTAATACCAAGTACCACCATCTTTAAGCCAGCCTGTCGCCATGGAACCTGAGTCTTTTAGGTAATACCAAGAGCCCATTATCATATAACCAATCAGCTGAAATCATAGCTCCTGATGATTTAAAAGGCATACCAACTGCCACCTTGATGAGAGCCATGTTTGATTAAACATAACTCCCTTTATCATCCATAAAATACCAGCTTTCCTGATCCTTAATCCAAGCATCTTTAACTAATTGACCTTGTTTTTTTGATAGTACCAGTTTTGTTTTGATTTTTAGCCAGCTTTCTGTTTTTACAATTGGATAAAAGTTCTTGAAAGCTCCCCCACCCTTATAGGAATGACTGATAGATTTCTGGTTTTGTAAGTTTTCAACTCACCATTGTCATAGTCTTCCCAAGCATAGACTTTTTGACCATTGACAGTCTCTGGTAAGGTTGCAGTGTAAGTCTTGGTTTGATAGTCCCATTTAGTATCAAGGTAGGTGTATTGATCATTTGATTCTTTAATATGGTAGTAGCCACTCTTTCCACCATTATATACGTCATCTACCACTTTAGTGGACCAGGTCTTCACTTCATTTCCGCTCTTGGCCTCGACCTTGATATCTCCTCTATAGCCATAAGGTACATAGAAATTCAGGTAACGCCCTCTGTACCGACCATAGACTTGTCCTTTTCTTGACCTAGGAAATTGACAGTCTGATCCTGACCATTTAAAGTAACTTTCCACTCGATTTTCTCGTTTTAGGGCAAATCCAAGACTTTTGATATCTACTTCATGGCCATTATTAAATCGGAGAATTTTGCCATCTTGATACTTAACACCACCCTTGATAACCCATTCTTCTTCCAATTCGAAGGCCTTTCCTGAATGAGGGAAAGCTAGTAAAGCTAAACCTGCTAGAGACAAACTAAATAGTGTAATTTTTTTCATGAGATTTCCTCCTGTTTTTATCTATGTTAATTATATCACTATATGACAAAGAGATATCCTAAATTTATATAGGAAAAAAACCTCTGAGATGACTCTCAAAGGTTTAATCATGACTATTTACTATTTTCAACCGCTGCTGTTACAAAAAGCAGTGTAGAGTTCTTCTGGGCGGTTTGGACGACTTGACAGCTCTGGGTGGTACTGACAAGCCACAAAGAATTTATTTTCTGGAATTTCCACAATTTCTACCAAACGATTATCTGGTGACACTCCTGAAAAGACAAAACCTGCTCCTTCAAACTGTTCACGGAAAAGCATTGTTAAACTCATAACGGTGACGGTGACGGCGTTGCACCACCTCTTTGTTATGATAAGCTGCCGCTGCCTTAGAACCACGTTTTAACTTAGAAGGATAAAGTCCCAAACGAAGGTACCACCCATGTCCTCAACATCAATCTGATCACGCATGATATCGATGATAGGGTATTTGGTATCAGGATTTAGCTCTGCTGAATTAGCTCCTTCAAGACCTAAGACATTACGGGCAAACTCGATACAGGTCAACTGCATACCCAAGCAGACTCCCAGCATTGGTACATCATTTTCACGCGCATAGCGAATCGCTTCAATCTTACCTTCTGTTCCACGTTGGCCAAAACCACCTGGAACGATGATTCCGTCAGCATCAGATAGGAGTTCTGCCACATTGTCAGCTGTCACATCGTTAGCATTGACCCAATCAATCTTGACTTCTGCATCATTGGCATAACCAGAGTGTTTCAAAGCTTCAACAACTGAGATGTAGGCATCTTGCAACTCAACATACTTACCAACAAGAGCAATCTTGACTTGTTTTTTGAGGTTCATGACCTTGTCAACCATAGCTGACCACTCTGTCATATCTGCTGCAGGTGCATCTATTTTCAAATGGTCACAGACGATTTGATCCATGCCTTGTGCCTGCAGATTAAGTGGGATTTGGTAAAGATGATCCACATCCAAGGACTCAATAACTGCTTCTGGCGCCACATCACAGAACTGGGCTAGTTTATTTTTAATCCCTTGTCCTACTGGTTTTTCTGTACGAATGACCAACATATTTGGCTGGATTCCCAAACCACGCAATTCTTTGACAGAGTGTTGAGTTGGTTTGGTTTTTCATTCACCAGCTGCCTTGAGGTAAGGAAGCAAGGTCGTATGGATATACATGACATTTATCTGCACCCGACATCTGCCTTCATCTGACGAAGAGCTTCTAAGAATGGAAGGGACTCAATATCGCCGACTGTTCCCCCAACCTCTGTAATAATAACATCAGAGTCAGTCGTTAGAGCAGCACGCTTGATTTTTTCTTTCAAAGCATCTGTAATATGAGGAATAACTTGGACAGTTGCACCAAATACTCTCACGGCGTTCCTTGCGAAGAACTTCGCTGTAGATTTTACCAGTTGTCACGTTTGAGTATTTGTTGAGGGTTGATATCGATAAAAACGTTCATAGTGACCCTAAGTCCAAATCTGTCTCAGCCCCATCATCAGTTACAAAGACTTCTCCCGTGCTGGTAAGGGCTCATGGTTCCTGGGTCAATATTGATATAAGGGTCAAATTTTTGGATGGTCACCTTCAAACCACGGTTTTTCAAGAGACGTCCAAGACTCGCTGCAACGATCCCTTTTCCAATAGACGACACCACACCACCAGTGACAAAAATATATTTCGTAGACATAGATTCCTCTTTCTAAAATGCTCAAGGTCTTGTTCACTAACAGGGGATTGAGAAAACAAGACCTTCATCAATAACTACAACCCAAGAAAAAAGCTTCCTGGAAAAACAAAAATAGCTCCCTAATAACTAGGGAGCTCCGACCTCTAAAAAGAGGTGCCCGAACAATATATTACCTCAAAATGAACCATTTGTCAAATAGAACAAATCGTTGACTTGGCATTCCATCTTGCATAACTCATTCAAACTAAAAAGTAAAAAGAGGCTGGATCTAGGAAATCGAGACTTAAGCGACCGATACCTGTTCCAGCTCCTTTTTATTTTTATTCTTCCTCTTCTTCAGAGTCTTCGTCGTCCTCTTCATTAAGATCGACTTCTTCATCTAGATCATCTGGGGCGATTTCATTGATTTCAGCATCGTAGGCTTCCACTTCATTCTTCTCATCATCTGGATTTTCATCATCATAAGAAAGAGCTGGATCTTCTTCGTATGCATCCTCATCTTCTGGATCATCTGCACTGTAATCAATAGCATCTGCATCACCATCCATGAAGGCGTTGACACGTTTTTCTTAGCCTTAGGTGCTACTTCTTCATCATCACTTTCTTCAAGAGCAATGATTTCCTCATCGATTTCATCGACTCCATACCATGAACGAAGCCCCCATTTGTTATCTCCAAGTGAGATAAAGCTACCGTCAAAGTTCAACTCTGTATAGAACAAAGGCAAAGCTTCACGAATATCACTATTAGAGGTACCGAGATAGTTTTGGATTTTCATTAACCAAATCACTAAAAATGCATTTCGTGATCACGACCACGGAGTTCCAAGATGGCATGAGCCACCCTCAATCATAGATAGTTCACTTTTTCTTGCCCAGCAAATACTTCTAATTCCAAAAGCGTTTCTCCTCATTTTTTTACTACTAACGTCAGAGTGGATAAACTCTGATCTCATTTTATCATGTACTCTTTATTGTACGATAATTTTTGCCTAATAGTCAAAGGTTTAGGAGAAATAAATGTGAAATATTTCAGCTAATTAATACTCAATGAAAATCAAAGAGCAAACTAGGAAGCTAGCCACAGGCTGTACTTGAGTACGGCAAAGGGACGCTGACGTGGTTTGAAGAGATTTTCGAAGAGTATAAAAGACCTGGGAGATACACTCACAGGGTCCGATACTTTATTTATAACTCAAAGCTCGTTTAAAGGTTTTCCAGATCCCCAAATCATCTGTTTGAAGGACCAAACTAGCATACATACGTCCGATAAAGGCTGTTGCAGTAACTGCAAAAATAACCGTTATAGCAAGCGAAATCCAAGCCTCTAGTCCATTTGCGTAACCATTGATAGCTCTGAAAGGCATAAAGAAGGTTGAAACGAATGGGATGTAAGAACCGATTTTCAAAATCAAATTGTCCCCAGAAGTTCCTAATACTGTTACCCCAATGAAACCTACCATAATCAAAAGCATCAAAGGCGATAAGGCCTTACCAGAGTCTTCAGGTCGCGAAACCATAGAACCTAAGAAGGCAGCCAAGACTACATACATAAAGAGACTAACCAAGACAAATAACAAGGTATTGATCGAAAAGGCTTCTCCCAAGTGATTTAGAATACCTGAATTTGCCAAGATAGGCATATCCTTAAAGAAGAAAATAGCTCCAAGTCCACCTACAACATAAATACCAATATGAGTCAAAATAACGAGAAGTAAGGCAATCATGCGGGCGTAGAAATAATGGCTAGCACGAATGCTTGAGAAGACCACTTCCATGATTTTTGGTTCCTTTTTCACTAGCTACCTCTTGAGCAGTGACACTAGCATAAAGTAATCAAAAATCATATAGAGGAAGAAACCAAGTCCTGCAGCCGCAAAGGTTTGAACCATCTTTTTATTTTCCTTGGCTTCATCAATCTGTTCTGTGAAATTGAATTGTTTGAGCCAAGCGTTTTTTTCCTGTTCCTGAGACAAATTTGCTTCTGAACGGTTGAGTTGGGATTGGAGTTCATTCAACTTAGCGGTCACTGCTAACTTAATGCCACTCTCTAGTGAAGTCTCACCATGATAGACTGCCTTGAGGACACTATTCTCCTGGTCAATGGTCAGATAACCTTTTATTTTCTCATCCTTGATAGCGGCTTGGGCACTTGCTTCATCCTTATAGTCAAAGTTAAGACCATTGGTCGATTTAAGTTCTTCTGTAACAAGAGGAACAGAACTAACTACTGCTACCTTACTATTTTGAGCCAAGGAAGAACCTTGGAGAACACCAATTCCTCCAGATAGACCTAAAAAGAGGAAAGGCGAAATCACCATAAAGAAGAAACTCCAAGACTTGACATGTCTTAGATAGGTTTCTTTGATTACAACCCACATATTTCTCATACTTCCACCCCTGATTCTAATTTAAAGATTTCATCGATTGTTGGAGCTTGTTGATCAAACGTCGCGATATATTGACCTTGAGTCAAGATTGGGAAGAGTTCTCTACCTGCACTTTCATCATCTAAAGATCAACTTCCAGCTACCTTGCTTGGTCAAGCTAACCTGTTTGACATGAGGAAGGCTCTCCAGTTCTTCCTTGCTTCGGTCACTTGAAACAAAAAGTCGTGTTTTGCCGTATTGATTGCGGACCTCTTGAACCGGTCCATGCAAGACCACACGCCCATCACGAATCATGAGGATATCATCACAAAGTTCTTCGACATTGGTCATGACATGGTCAGAAAAGATAATGGTCGCGCCGCGTTCTTTTTCTTTCAAGATAACCCGCTTAAGAAGTTCGGTATTAACTGGATCCAAGCCACTAAAAGGCTCATCTAGGATAATCAAGTCTGGTTCATGAATCAAAGTGATAATCAACTGAATCTTCTGTTGATTTCCTTTTGAGAGACTTTTAGATCTTGTCCGTCAGTTTCCCCTTGACTTCCAGTTTTTCCATCCATTGAGGGAGTTTTTCTTTGATTTCCTTGGTGTCCATGCCTTTTAGGGTCGCCAAGTAACGAACTTGTTCAAGGACTGTCAATTTAGGCATAAGACTGCGTTCTTCAGGTAGATAACCAATGCGAGCATAGGTCTCCTGACGAATGTCTTGACCATCAAGCTCAATCTCCCCTTGATAGTCTAAAAATTTCAAAATACTGTGAAAAATAGTTGTTTTCCCAGCTCCATTTTTCCCGACTAGTCCCAAAATACGCCCTGGTCTTGCTTGAAAGTCAACACCAAACAAAACTTGCTTAGGACCAAAACTTTTCTCTAGATTTCTTACTTCGAGCATCATCCACCTCCGAAATTTATTGCACTCATTATACTCCTTTTTGATAGCATTTACAATGATTTATGTACATTTTTAAATCATGACTTCAGAAGGATATTTTACTGGATAGAACTTTATTAGCTTATCACCAAGCATTTTAGTCCTCCAGATTTTAAGTGATAAATTTATTATACTCATTCTTGATAAATCCGTTGGCTATGTCCTCAAATGTTCATTTTTAGTCCTGAATTGTTATTTGAGTAACTCCTTTTTCCTCATAAAGTTTTCTTCCTCTAAAACTTTCTGGAAAAAAACGAATAATTTCTTGGCAACATTTTTTATAAGAAACCAGTTCATCTGTCATTTCAAGAAGGAGTAATCCTTTATCTACTAATCGGTAGTCTTTCTGAAGTATTCCCTTTATAAACCCAGCAAAAACCAATATAATCACTTCTATGTGTTAATTGAGCCGTTTTTAAAAGCAAGTTTAATAAGTTCCAATGATTTTTCTCTATAGTCATTATACAAGAAAGTCACTGCTAAATTAGAAAGAATGGTAAATCTCGCTTCTTTAATGTTAACGTATGATTCATACCGTTTTAAAGTTGCCAATATCTGGTCAGTCAAAGTTAGCACACTTTCCATAGAGACATAAGGTAAAATTCCTACCAATAAGGTTAAATCTCCTAGATACCACTCTTCATAACTTTGTAATTCTTTCCAAATTTGCTCAGCTAAAGGTTGATTATTAACTTCTTTATCATCATCCTGTAAATACAATTGCAATAATTGCATCCTCCTAAAAATAGGTATATCATCACATGTTTTCAAGTAACTTCTACACTGTATTACAAGATCTTCAATTTGCTCCCTAGTCATTAATGTGGTTAGTTCTTGTAATTTCATCATAATGTTCATCCGTTCATTAGGTTGATAATAATCACAAATATATTGAAACTCTGCAAAAGTCATATCCATTTGTCTTAGGAGATATTCCATATTCTCAAATTTTGGCGTCGCCTTATTGCTCTCAAATGCAGCAATCGACTGCCTACTAACCATTTTTCCTGCCACCTGAGTTTGAGATAAATGCTTATCTTCTCGTATTTTTTTAAAAAATCTTATAGTAATCCCATCTCATCTACTTACCTCCAAAATTTCAGGCGCAAAAAAACTTGTCATATGCAAAAGCGCTTATATTTTTTATTGTATACTATCTATAAATAAAAAAACAAGGAGGAATATCATATGAGAATCGTACATTCCATCGCAAAAACTAGAATAGCAAGTATCTTACCTCTTCTGGTTTTGTTATTTAGTAAAACCACTCTGGCCGTGGCTTCCATAAATTGAATATCTAAATAAAGGAGGAAAAATAAAATGAATAATACCAATAAGCTAGCAAAATCTCTCATTCTTTTCTCTGTTATAGGAGGTCTATCATTGCTCAATACACACGAGATTTATGCAGATGAAACAAATACTAATACAGAAACCATAGGTCAAAGTCGAAGCTATGGAGGACTTACTTATCAAAAAACAAATGTACGATATAGCCAAGAGTGGTCAGGATATACACCTGTTAGCTACACTGTGACTACAGGAAAAGCAGGTGCTAGCATATCCGTAAATCAAAGTAAAACTTTTGGCACAAGTATATCTGGAGATGTTAAAGGTATTAATATTGGAGCTCATGCTTCCATATCTAGTGGTGTAGGTTACACATAAAATGTTCCTCCAAGAAAAAGTGCTTATGTTGGATTTAGAGTATTGTACCAAGTGGAAAGTGGAACTAGAATTGCTAGATTTTACGACGGTGGAGAATTTAGCAGAAATTCATATACTGTAAAACGACCAATTAGAGGAGAATATAGATTAATCTATAGATAAAACATATGAGCAACAATATAATAGGAAAACTCTGCATATTACTATCATTTCTACTCGCAATTATATGTCTCTCCTATCAATCTATTTTTTTACCTGAAGGAGAATTGTACGAACCTTACATCTTATCTCGAAATTTATTAATCATTTCAATCTTAAACTGGACTTTTTACTTGGGTTGTATTTAATCTATAGAAGACAAGAAGAATACAATATCAACCAATAAATGAACATCATTATTAATTTTTCAAAGGAGAATCAATAACTATGAAAAAAACAAGCTCTAGCTATTATTTTTATACTTTTAGCATTATCTCCATTCTCAATAAATGCTTTAGAATATAATTCAAATACTTCTCTAGAATCAGTAAATAATACAATTCAAAAATACAAAGAGATTTAGAACTACTACAAGATGAACTTGAAAAAATATATTTCAGAAAAATCCCAATGCACTCGATGAAGATAAAGATGAGCATTTAAAATCCTTTATTATTGAAGGTGGATTGAATAAAACAAATAGAGAATCTCGAAAACTACCTAAGTGGATATAATGATCTCAACTCTGAGGAAAAAAAGCTGGCACGAATTTCACCTTATCAGGCTATTCAAGTGAACAATGCAGCCAAGACCGCGACAAATAAAACAATTGAGATTTATGGAAAAAATGGATACCAAGATAATTCTGATGCCTTTCGTCATTGCCTTTGGAATGCATTGATGAAACAGTCTATTGGAGCTACAGCGGCTGAAAAATGGGCAACTGCTCATGAATATAATTCTTATGGAATAGATAAACAGATGGATTTACATAACAATTATATTGGACGTAGCATCTATGTTTCTGGAAAATCTCTCAATGCCATTACAAGTGAAGTTAAATCAAAGGTAAGGAATGGCAGTTGTAAACGTATCATCAGAAATAAATTAGTTCCTACTAACGGCTACGGTCTATAAGGAAACTTCAGGAAAAAAACATATGTTCTCTAAGAAATTAATTTTCATAAGTTTCCTCATTCTCTTTACTATCCCTATCATAGCTTATTCTTTTTCCCATCTTCTAATCTTAATATTTGGCTATCTACTAAACCTATCTTGGCATAGATTTATGCATTTCCCTTTAGCTACTGCAACTACGGCTTTCCTTTTTAAGCTTCTTATATTTTTCCCTATCTTTTTACAAGAAAAAGAAACAAATACTCTTTTTATTCTGGAATATTTCTATTAGTATCTCTAACCTTGCTAGTATTCGGAACTGATAAAACAGCTTTCTGTAACATCAAATAATACTAACACTTTAAAAGTTAGTAACTTGGAATGTTGCTAATCAAACTAGAAGCAGAACATCTTAAACAAATTTTTCAGTAGTTTCAATACAGATATAGCTATATTCCCAGAACTAGATAGCAACGCCCTAAGAAGGGCAAGAAAAATCAGAAAATAAAAAAATATTATTTCAACAAGCTGGACTTTATCTATTGAGGACTATGATGTTTTCACTTCTCCACCTACTGACAGTGGAATAGCTCCTGTGACTGTGATTATCAAGAAAAAGTTATGGTTTCTATACAAAAGCTGAAACTTTTCACTACAACACGATTCGGGACAATTGTATTACATTCGAGAAAACAAAATTTACCAGATATCATTGCTTTGCATACTGCTCCTCCTCTGCCAGGTTTAATGGAAGTCTGGAAGCAAGACTTACATATCATTCATAATCAACTGGCTTCAAAAATATCCAAAGGCTATTATTGCAGGTGATTTTAATGCAACTATGCGTCATGGAGCACTTGCAAAAATAAGCTCTCATAGGGACGCATTAAATGTACTTCCACCTTTTGAAAGAGGAACTTGGAATAGTCAAAGTCCAAAACTTTTTAATGCAACAGTAGATCATATCTTATTGCCTAAAAACCACTACTATGTTAAAGAGATTTAGACATTGTAAGTTTTCAAAACTCTGATCATAGATGTATTTTTACAGAAATCACATTTTAATTATTTTTATAGAAAATCACCCTCTAGTGTTCATGAACTAGAGAATTTATATCCCTACTGTCGTTTAACGCACTTCTGCATTGACTTTTTCTTCGAGAGAAGCTTGGATTTTTTCCATGTAGCGTGCGACTTCTTCGTCAGTCAAGCTATCTTCTGGATTTTGGAAGGTCAAGGTATAAGCCATTGACTTCATACCAAGTCCTAGTTTTTCACCTGAGAAGACATCAAAGAGTTTGATATCTGTCAAACGTTTCACGCCTGCAGATTTGATAGCATCAACTACATCTTGGTGAGTCACTTCTGCTTTGAGGAGAAGGGCGATATCACGGCTGACTGCTGGGAATTTCGTAATTTCCACAAATGGAGCGGCTGGTTGAAGAGCTGTCTCAATAGCTGAAAGGTTGAGCTCTGCTACATAAGTTTCTGGAATATCATAAGCCTTAGCTGTAACAGGATGTACTTGACCGAGGAAACCAAGGACTTGGTCACCGAGTGAGATCAAGGCTGTACGTCCTGGATGAAGACTAGCAATTTCAGAGGTTGCTGTATAAGTCACTTCAAGACCCAAGCGAGCAAAGAGAGCTTCCAAAATTCCCTTAGCATAGAAGAGTCAACAGGAACCGCCGCAGTTTGGAAGTCTTTTTCAGCAACTAAGCCAGTCAAGGGCAAAAGGCAAAGCTATTGATTTCGTTTGGCAGCTCTTCTTTTGGATTGCCTGTTTGTTCAAAGACTTTTCCAATCTCATAAAGAGCCAAGTTTTTATTCTTACGTGCTACGTTGTAAGCAACTGTATCCAAAATACCTGAAACCATATTTTGACGGAGAACTGAACGGTCCACAGTCATTGGCCACATCAATTCTGTCAAATGACTTGGCTGAATCGTAAACTCGACTGCTTTTTCAGGAGTTGTTAGAGCATAGGTGATAATTTCTGTCAAACCTGCTCCCTCAGCGATGGTACGAACTTGACGGCGGAGTTTTTGTGTCGCAGTCAATTCACCAGCAGTACCATCGTCTTTTGGAAGACTGGTTGGCAAGCGATCATATCCATAGATACGAGCGATTTCTTCAAAAGAGGTCCGCTTCGATAGTGATATCCCAACGGCGACGTGGAACGCTAACTGTGAAAGCTTCTGCATTTCCAGAAAGACCGAAGCCAAGACGACGGAAGACATCCTCTACATCCGCGTAGGAAAGCTCAGTACCAAGGACACGGTTAACGTCTGCAAGAGTTGAAGAAACTTCCACATCAGATGTATCCAACTGACCTGCTGAAACGATTCCCTTACGCACTGTCGCACCAGCCAATTCCGCAATCATGCTTGCTGCTGCATCAAGGGCTTCATTAACGGTTGCCACGTTGATGCCTTTTTCAAAGCGAGAAGAAGATTCTGAGCGAAGATTGAGGCGACCACTTGTCTTACGGATAGATTTGCCATTGAAGACAGCAGCTTCAAGAACTACACGAGTAGACTTTTCAGAGATTTCTGTAGCTTGTCCGCCCATGACACCTGCAAGGGCAACAGGTTTATCAGCAACAGTAATGACTAAGTCAGTTGTTTCCAACTCTCGCTCTTCCCCATCCAAGGTCACTAATTTCTCACCAGCACGTGCTTCACGCACACGGATGTCATTTCCTTCAAAGGTATCCAAGTCAAAGGCATGCATAGGCTGACCAAAGTAAAGCAGGATATAGTTGGTCACGTCGACGACATTGTTAATAGGACGAATGCCTTCGTTCATGAGGAGGTTTTGCAACCATTGTGGACTTGGTGCGATGGTCACATTGTCCAAGATACGAGCTGCATAGTAAGGAGCCTTGTCTGTATCAATGCTGACAGAAAGAGCATCGGCTGCAGCTTGATCCGTTTCTGTTAAGATAAATTCTTTGAAGTTGACTGCTTTGTCATAGATAGCGACTACTTCGTGAGCCACTCCACGCATAGAAAGAGCGTCTGCACGGTTGGGTGTGATAGACAGTTCGATGATTTCATCATCCAAGTCTAGATAGGAGAAGACTTCCTCACCTGGAACAGCATTTTCTGGCAAGATTTGGATGCCATCTGCGAATTCTTTTGGTACAACTGAGTCAGAAATCCCTAATTCACCAAGTGAGCAGATCATCCCTAGTGACTCTAAGCCACGGATTTTACCTTTTTTGATTTTGTAGTTGTCTGCAATACGAGCACCTGGAAGTGCCACCATGACCTTGATGCCTGCATGCACATTCGGTGCACCACAAACGATTTGACGGGCTTCTTCTTCGCCAACGTTAACCTGACAAACATGGAGGTGAGTTTCTGGCACATCTTCGCAAGACAAGACTTCTCCGACGACAATTTTTGAGAGACCAGCAGCAGGTGATTCCACACCTTCCACTTCAATCCCTGTAGTTGACATTTTTTCAGCCAACTCTTGTGATGGCACATCAATGTCCACCAATTCTTTTAACCATTTATAAGATACAAGCATAATTTAGTTTTCCAGAATGACAGTTGTCACTCTAGTTCTTTTCCTTTCCTATCATTTCAATAGAAGAATCATCTTCTTACCTTAATTTCTTTTTCAGTAACCAATCTGTATCTACTTTTTGACCAACCATAAAATGATGTTGGCTAAATTTTTCAAAACCATATCGATTATAAAACGCTTGAGCTTTTGTATTATGCTCCCAAACACCTAGCCAAGCCCAGGAAAAACCATTTTTTTCGGCAAGTTCCAGAGCGAATTCAAACAGTTGCTTACCGAATCCAAATCCTTGGAATTTTTGTAGCACATAGAGGCGTTGAATTTCAAAAGCGTTATCTAATTCTCTCTCGGTTTGAGCATTTCCCCAGTTGACTTTGAGAAAACCAGCTATCTCCTCTTCATGCATAATGAAAATAGCTTTTCGAGTCAGGATCTTCCAACTCAGTTAACAAAACTCTCAGATTATAAGCCTCTTCAAAAGTATTCCTGTAACTGCTCTTCCGTATTATCATGAGCAAATGTTTCACGAAAGGTTTGTTTGGCAAGTTTTGCTAACACCTCAACATCTGCTATTTCCACTTTTCTAATCATTATTTAAACTGTTCTGAGAAGCGGACATCCCCTTGGTAGAATCCACGAATATCGTTGATTCCGTAACGAAGCATAGCTACACGCTCTTGTCCAAGACCAAAGGCAAATCCAGAGTAAACAGTCGCATCGATACCACTCATCTCAAGGACACGTGGGTGAACCATACCGGCACCCATAATCTCGATCCAACCAGTTTTCTTACATACGTTACAGCCGGCTCCTCCACACTTGAAGCATGAAACATCCACCTCAACAGATGGCTCAGTGAATGGGAAATAAGATGGACGCAAACGAATTTGACGCTCTTCACCAAACATTTTTTGGACAATCAACTGAAGGGTTCCTTGAAGATCCGCCATAGAGATGTTCTTTCCCAACAACCAAACCTTCAATTTGGTGGAATTGAGTGACTGGGTTGCATCGTCTGTATCACGACGGAATACACGTCCTGGTGAGATCATCTTCAAAGGACCTTTAGAAAAATCATGGGCATCCATCGCACGCGCCTGAACTGGAGACGTGTGAGTACGGAGCAAGATTTCTTCTGTGATATAGAAAGTGTCCTGCATATCACGGGCAGGGTGGTCTTTTGGAAGATTCATACGTTCAAAGTTGTAGTAGTCTTTTTCAACTTCAAATCCATCCACGACTTGGTAACCCATCCCGATGAAGATATCTTCGATTTCTTCACTAGTTTGAGTGAGAACGTGACGGTGACCTGTCGCAACTGGGCGACCTGGCAGTGTAACATCGATGCTCTCACTAGCTAGTTGCGCTTCCACTTTCTTTTCTTCCAAGAGCTTAGCTGTTTCTTCAAAGGCAGCAGTTAAGACATCACGAGCCTCATTGACGTGTTTCCCGATAACAGGGCGCATTTCTGCTGATACATCCTTCATCCCTTTAAGGATTTCAGTCAATGAACCTTTTTTACCAAGGACAGAGACACGCAATTCTTGCATCTCTTTTTCATTTTCATCAGAAATCTGCTTCAAGCTAGCTAGCGTTTCTTCACGAAGCGCTTTTAATTGTTCTTCAATAGTTGACATAATTCCTCCATCAGTCTCTCGTAAATAAAAAGAAAACCACATGCCAAAAAAACTCCACACTCGGAGCGTTGACACGCGGTACCATCCGTTTTATCTGACAAATCAGACCTTTATTTCTGAATCCATGCGCAAGTGAATTCACCCAGCTTTCATATAGAGAGCTTTCAGTCACGGCTCTCCTCCCTGATATACTTCCCCTGAGATACTAGTCTTGCAGATTCCTATTTAATTATTATTCATTTTATCAAAATTTAAGTAATCTTGCAAGATATTTTTGCGACTAATCAACATAGGGTAATTTCTCAAAGTAACTTCCACTTTCCTGACCAAAGTGGAAATTAGTCTAAAACGGATTTTTATGGTGGCATTAAGTGTGAGACGTTTGTTGTAGAAATGAGGCCTACTATGACCAAACATAAACACCTTACCCTTTCAGACCGTAATGATATCCAACTAGGCTTAGAGTGCGGTGAAACCTCAAAGCTATCGGGCAACTTATTCTAAAAGATCCGACTACTGTTTCTAAAGAAGTCAAACGAAACAGACTAGTCAGAGAGTCTACGTGTGATAACCTCCCTTGTCCTTTACTTGCCAAAGCTCCCTTTGTCTGTAATGGATGTCCTAAAAGAAGACAAAACTGTGGCTATCAGAAAATCTTCTACCTCGCCAAACAAGCTCAAAAGCAGTACGAACAAACTCTTGTCGAAGCTCGTGAAGGAACTCCTCTTAATTCTCAGACTTTCTGGAACATGGATAAAATTATTTCTGATGGGGTTAAAAAGGGACAACACATCTATCATATCCTCAAAACTCATAACCTTGATGTTAGCTCCTCAACTGTCTATCGACACATCCGAAAAGGTTACCTGTCTATCGCTCCGATTGATCTTGCTAGAGCTGTTAAATTTAAAGAAAGAAGAAAAAATAATCTACCTTCCATCCCTAAAGAAGCTAAAAAAGGCCGTTCCTATGAGGATTTCCAAAACTATTTAGCCCTTAATCAACTAGACTCTTGGCTGGAAATGGATACAGTTATGGGCAGAATGGGAGGGAAAGTCCTACTCACCTTCAACCTCTCTTTCTGTAACTTTATCTTCGCTAGACTTCTGGTTAATAAAACTGCCCTTGAGGTTACCAAACACCTTTATAAAATCAAGAACACTCTTCACCAAGCGGACAAAGATTTCTTCCAACTCTTTCCTGTCATTCTGACTGATAATGGTGGAGAGTTTGCCAGGGTTGATGACATCGAAAATGGATGTTCGAGGAGAGCAAGCTCTTCTTTTGCGACCCTAATCGCTCTGACCAGAAAGGAGAATTGAGAAAAAATCACACGCTGATTCGCGACATTCTACCTAAAGGGAACTTCTTGACAACTTAACTCAAGAGGATATTAATCTCGTCTGTTCGCATGTCAACAGTGTCAAACGCGCTGCTTTGAATGGAAAGTCAGCCTATGAACTCTTTGCCTTTACTTACGGAGAAGAAATTCCTAAACTTCTCGGCATTTCTAAAATACCTGCAGAAGATGTCTGTCAGTCTTCTAAATTACTCAACATAAAATCTAAAAACTAACTAAAAACCCATTCAAACGTCTCATACTAACTTCCACCATAGCGGAACTTAATCTGAAACGCTTTCAGATGAGGGGATTTTGTGCGCTCTTTTTTCTATTCCTTTCGACTACAAAAGCGATGAAATCAAGCATGAGTAAAACCAGTGGAACTTACCCTGACACGGAATTCCACTGGTTTTACAATTTTTATCAGACTAACTTCCACTTCTACTAGCGGTGGAACTTAGTTTGGGAATTTAGCCTAATCAACATAGTCCCCACCTTCAAAGCCATAGTACTCTTCTAAACTGAGACCACTAGCTGCGATTTCTTTGGCTTCTTTTCCGACGTAGCGAAGGTGCCATTCTTCAGCCATATAGCCTGTTTCTTTTTCCTTACCTTTGAGATAGCGAACGACGAAAGCCATAGTCTGCAGCATGGTCCAATAGCCATTGGGCAGCCTTTGCTTCAGTGACTAGGTCTCCATTTGTTCCGATCAGGTCAAAAGCCAGACCAGTTTGGTGTTCACTGTAACCAGGCCGAGCAGAATAGCGGTCAGCCTCTGCCTTTCCGTCTTTGTTGACATAGTCCTGATAAAGCTGAGTTTGAGTTTCATAACTTCTAAAACCACTATAGTTGTCGCTAATCAGAATCCTGCTTGTTGCATAGCTGCAATGAGTTTCAACAGTTCTGCCTTTGCGGTAGGATTTTCTCCTGGATTGTAATCTTTTGACATAGGGATAATGCTTATTAGCGACAACAATCTCATCGTACTTTCCTTGAATGCTGTAGTGATCTCCTTTGTTGACCACTTCTGCTTTCTTTTTGACTAGCTTCTTGAGACTTACTTCCCGCAGTTCCTTCTTCTACAGTCTTTTGTTCTGTAGAAGACTTGGCCCTCTGTAGTTGCTGTTTTTTTCTTGCAGAACATGCCGCCAATGTCAAGGCTAATAATCCTGATAAGATAAAGGTATCTTTTTCATCTGTTATCCTTTCATTTAATCATCTGGTTTAAAGTCTCAGATAATCTTGCAATCAAGTCTTCTAATTTACTTCCCTTAACTTGATATTCTTCAGCAATCATTTCTTCCCATGGAACCCACCAAACTGGACCACGACCATTAAGACCGTGTCCCTTCATATCACCCTCTCGTCTTGGAAAAATATGCCAGTGGGCATGTGCATCTCCATTTCCTAACAACTCTACATTCATCTTTTGAGGAGAAAAAGCTTTAGAGACAGCTTCTTGGACCAAGCTCATTTCCTCTAAAAAGCGAAGTTTGACTGGAGCTTCCATATGATGCAATTCTGTCACATGCTCTTTTGCCAGGAACAGAGTATAGCCTTCAAAATACTGGTGGTCTCCAATGACAACATAGCCTGTTTCCAGTTCTTTTACAAAGTAGGGATTGTCACCAGTCTTGATGAGTTCAATTCGATCACAAATCAAGCACATCTTAGTCCACCAAGTCACTCTTGAGATAAGCATCTACCATACGTTCAGTTGCTACAACAGAATCAACATGGGTACGTTCGTATGAGTGACTAGACTCGATACCCGCTCCTAGAAGTGCGTGTTTGACTTCTGCTCCAGCTGACATGGCCGCAGAAGCGTCCGAACCGTAAAATGGATAGATATCTAGTTTAAATGGAATATCTTGCTCTTTTGCTAAAAGCAACCAAATGTTGACGGAATTCATAGTGGTAGGGACCAGAAGCATCTTTAACACAGATAGACACTGTGTACTCGTCTGTCTGCTGGTCATCTCCCATCGCTCCCATATCCACAGCTAGATATTCGACGACCTGAGCAGGAATGTTAGAATTAGCACCGTGTCCCACTTCTTCAAAGACTGAAAAAGCAAAATGCGTAGTGACAGGAAGTTCAACTCCTTCTTCCTTATAAACTTTAAGGAGATTTAGAAGGATAGCTGCACTGACCTTATCATCCAAATGACGAGACTTGATAAAGCCTGTCTCAGTCACGACAGTTCGTGGGTCAAAACTGATAAAGTCTCCAACTTCGATACCGAGTGCGCGTGTTTCTTTTTCATTGGTCACTTTTTCATCCAAACGCACTTCCATATTGTCCTGCGTGCGTTCAGCAGTTCCAGCGTCCTTGTATACGTGACAAGAAGTTTGGTGGATCAAAATCGTACCTGAAATAGTCTTTCCTGTACTAGCCACATGAACTGTACAGTTTTCGCCTTCAATCATGTTCCAAGGATAGCCACCGATACGATCCATCTTGAGACGACCGTCTGGTTTAACAGCGCGAACGATAGCTCCCAGGGTATCCACATGGGCAGTCACATAACGCTGTTGCTCGTCATTTTTTCCTTTGACAGTAACGTTGACACCACCTTTGGCAGTACGGATTGGTTGATAACCTAGTTTTTCAAGAGTCTCAACCAAATAATTCGTAATTTCACGCGTAAAACCTGTCGGCGATGCAATAGCAGTTAGTTCTTTGATATATTCTACAGTTTGATTCATTTTTTCACCTCTTTTGCTACCTATTATAACACATTTATCATCGGATAAAAAGAAAAATCACTCCTGTAGACTTAGCTACAAAAGTGATTTTTAGTGATTATTCCATTTCAAAAGTTTCACTTTCTTGTTTATTTGGAAGAACAAGAAAGTAGAATTCCGATAATAGCTGGTACCAACCATGGCAGAGAAGCCTCCGCAAATGGTAGAGCGTTCACGATATTTGCAAGGACCTCAACTTTAAAAGTAGATCCTAAAACACTTGCAATAGCAATAGCTGTGACAATACCAACAGTTAATTGCATTCCTGGTTTAGAAAGAGCAACAAACTTGTTCACAATCACAATCATGACAATGGCAATCGTAATTGGGTACAAAATAACGAGAACTGGTACAGAGTACTTAATAATAGCACTCAAACCAAGATTTTGCAATGGCAAAACCAATCAAAGTAAAGACAGTCGCATAAGCCTTGTAGCTGATTTGTGGGAAACGTCCGTTAAAGAACTCAGCAGTTGATACAATCAACCCTACAGTCGTTGTAAAGCAAGTAACGGTTACCATAGCCGCAAGGAAAAGCTGAGCAGTAGAACCAAAGATTTCTTGAGTCGCTTGAGACAAGATATAAACGCCAGGAGTTCCGCTCTTCATTGCTTCTTCTGTTGACTGAAATGATTTGCCCAAGAAACCTAATCCAATATAGAGAGCACTAAATCCGAGTGCTACAACGATTCCAACCACCCAAATGGTTGAAATGTACTCTTTCTTGTTTGAAAAACCAAGTTGTTTCAAGGTTTGTACTGCAATAACACTGAAGGCAACCCTGAAGCAAGCGCATCAAGTGTATTGTATCCTTCAAGGAAACCGGCTCCAAAGGCTGAAGCTTGATAAGCTCCTGACGCTGCTTGTGGTGCGTTCCCACCATACTTGAAAGCTCCAAGGATAACCAGAATAACAATTAAGATGGCAAAAACTGGAGTCAAGACTCGACCGATACGATCCAAGATTTTTGAAGGATTCAAGGAGATTAGGTGAGGCAGCTACAAAGTAGAGAATGGTGAAGACAATCAAACCTAAACCTTTTATCGAGCTTGATCCAAGAGTGGACTAATACTAACTTCAAACGATGTCGTTGCTGTACGAGGGATGGCAAAAGAATGGGCCCAATCGACAAGTACAAAGCTGCAAAGATAAATTATCGCAAACCATGGTGAAATTTTCTTAGAAATTTCATAGATATAGCCCTTTTGGATTAAGGGTTCCAATGATCAAGGTTAGGACAGCAATCCCAACACCTGAAAATACAAATCCTGCAATGGCAGGGAGAAAGTTTTCTCAGACTGTGCGCCTAGAGTTGGAGGGAAAAATCAAGTTACCTGCTCAAAAATATTCCAAACAGGAGTAATCCTGTTAAAGCACCTTTTCAGCCATAAACTCTCCTTATTAAAAAAATAAAATACTTTCTTAGTATAACATGATTAAAAGGCTTGAAAAGGCTATCTCGAAATAATTTTAAAATGTTTTCAATTTTCTGATTTTTAGAACAAATAAATCCCTTTAAAACCTTTCTTATTTTCGGTCTCAAAGGGAGATTTTCTTATTCTAAGGCATCCATGCCACCTTGGACATTGACAACCTCATAGCCTTGTTCTGCTAAAAATTGGTAGGCACATGCTGAACATGCATTCCTGATTTACAAATCACGTAGTAAAGATTATCTTTATCTAGTTGTTTATAAGTATCAGCTAATTGGCTGAGAGGTAAATTACGAGCGCCTTCTAAATGAAGAGTCTCAAATTCCTCTACTTCTCTCACATCTAATACAGAAAGCGACTCTTTCTGATAAAACTGATAAAAATCGTCAAAAGTAATTTCGTTCATTCTTTTTCTCTAAAAATAGTTTTTAATTCTTTTTCAAATCTGGAACCACTTCTTCCTCAAACCAAGGATTTTTCATCCAAATTTGATTACGTGGTGATGGGTGTACCAGAGGGAAATAATCAGGCAAATAATCTTTAAATCGATGCACACGGTCTGTCACCTTGCCACTGACCTTCTCATGTAGATAGTAGGCTTGGGCATACTGACCAATCAAGAGTGTTAATTGAATATCTGGTAATTCCTTCAAGAGTTCCGGATGCCATTTTTCTGCAAAACCTGGACGAGGTGGCAGGTCACCCGATTTTCCATGACCTGGAAAGTAGAAATCCATGGGCATGACTGCAAAAGTAACCTGAGTTATAAAAGGTGTCTTCATCCACACCCAACCATTCTCGCAAGCGGTCCCCACTTTTATCCTTCCAGTATAGCCCTGCTTCCTGGGTTTTGAGACCTGGCGCCTGCCCAATGATATTGATACGAGCTGTTTTTGGTGCTGCAAAGAGTGGCTCGATGCCTTGCTCAGTATAGCTGGCATTCTGTGGATCCTCTATGATAGCTTGCTTGATTCTTTCGATTTGAGACATTTTCTCCTCCAAAAAGAAGTCTAAGCATTAAATCTCAGACTTCTATAGCATTATTTGATCAATTCGTAAATAGCTTCAGCGTAGATAGCTGCTGCACGGAAGAGATCATCCAAGGCGATAAATTCGTTGGCTTGGTGCATAGTATCGATAGAATCTGGGAACATGGCACCGTTAGGCTACACCGCGTTCCAAAAGACGTCCAAAGGTTCCACCACCGATGACTTGTTCATGACCTTTAAGACCTGTTTGTTTTTCATAAACATTCAACAAGGTTTGAACGAGTGGATCTTCCATTGGTACGTAGTGAGGAGTATGCTCATGTTCAGAAAGGCTAACTGAAGCAACTGGCAAGGTTTCAAGAACTGACTTGATTTGCTCTGGGCTTGTTCCTTTTGGATAACGGAAGTTAAGGGCAATAGTATTATCAGCACTTGCTTCGTCAAAGCGGAAGACACCCGCATTCATAGAAAGGGCACCCATCTTTTCATCCACATGAGCAACCTTCAAGTTTTTACCTTCATGGTCATTCAAGAGAATCTTACCAGCAATGTCGAGGTAGTCTTTTGCAGGTCCTTCGAAGGCAAATTGACTGAGGAAGAGGGCAAGGTAAGTCGCACCATTGACACCTGAAGCAGGCATAGCACCATGAGCTGATTTACCAATTACAGTTACCTTGTACTGACCGTTCTCTTCTTGGATTTCTCCTCTGAGTTTGTGCTCTGCAACGAAAGCGTCTAGTTTCCCTTGCAAGTCAGCTAAGTCACCTGAAACGACTGCTGTTGCTGATTCAGGAACCATGTTTTCACGCAAACCACCTGTGAAGCTGTGAAGACGAACTGAACCAGTATTTTCACCAGCAAAGTGAAGGTATTCTGTGATGTTTCCTTTTTCACCATTGATGATAGGGAATTCAGCATCTGGAGAAAAACCAAAGTCTGGTTTTGCAAGTCCTACATGCTCAAAGTAGTAGTCCATATCTGCCCAACCTGACTCTTCGTCAGTTCCGACGATGAAACGAACTTTCTTAGAAGTTGGAAGTCCCAATTCTTTGATGATTTTCAAACCATAGTAACATGCTGTAGTTGGTCCCTTATCATCAGAAGCACCACGCGCATAAAGACGACCATCTTTGATAGTTGGAGTGTAAGGGTCAGTGTCCCAACCGCTACCTGCTGGCACTACGTCCATGTGGGCAAAGATTCCAAGAACTTCTTCTCCTTCACCAAACTCAAAATGTCCTGCATAGTTGTCGACATTTTGTTGGGTAGCCATCGCGGTCTGCGATTTCAAGGAATTTCTCCAAAGGCTTTTACTGGACCAGGTCCAAAAGGATGTTGCGCATCTGCCTTGCTGTCATCGCGTTCTGAGTTGATTTCCAAAAGGCTAAACAAGTCAGCCAAGAGGTCTTCTTTACGTTTTTCTACTTCTGCTGTAAAATTAATAACTGTCATTTTTTCTTCCTATCTTTTTTCGATAATTTCATCTACTGGCAAGCGGTAACTTGGTTCTAACTTCTCGTCTGTGTATCCTACTGTGATCAAGAGCTCTGGACGGAAGCGTTCTTCGATTTCAAGACTTCGTTGACTTTTGATTTGTCAAAACCAAGGATAATATTTGATCCGATTCCTTGGTCAGTCAATGCAAGGACCAAGTTCATAGCTACAAGCCCAGCATTAAGAGCCAAGTAGTCACTGACTTGCTGTTCGTTATAACGTGCAAATTCTGCTGGAAGATTTTTCATAAAGTACTGAAGTTGTTCTTCTGAGAAGTTCTTTGCTCCACCAACACGGGCAATCTTGCGAGCTCGTTTAGCTAGGTCAGTATCTGTAAACAAGGCAATGGTTACAGGAGCAGATGCTACTTGCTCAAAATTTGAACCGTAAGCTAATTTTGCTAGTTCAGCATTTTTCTCACGAACCACAACAAACTTCCAAGGCTGACTGTTGTGAGCGCTTGGGGCCAAGGTTGCGATTTCGATAGCTGTACGAACATCCTTAGGATCAACCGGTTTATCAATAAAATGCTTGGTCGCATGACGTTTTTTATTTAACTCAAGAAATTTCATAATTGATTTCCTTTTCTATTTCTACTGCTTCCATTTTACCATATTTTGAAAGAGCTTGCAGAGATTTTTCATTAGTGAAACAAATTATCTTTCTCAAGATTCCACTTTTTAGTTTCAAGCTCAATTTTGAAATTATAATATTTTTCTATCATCTCCATAAAAAAATATATTGGATATCTGATTGATTGTCTGGTAAGCTAGATACCATTAAGTAAAGGAGACTCTTATGAAAAAATTATTCTTATTATTAGCCATTAGTCCCTTGTTGGTAGCCTGTGGACAAGCCAAACAAGATAGCACTTCTACTGCCACTACTAGTCCTAAAACCATTGTCGTAGTCACTGCCGGAGACATCCCACCTTTTGACTTTGAAAAAGATGGTAATCTGACCGGATATGATGTTGAGGTTTTAAAAAGCAGTCGATGAAAAACTGGATCAATACAAGATTGAATTTCAAAAAACAGCTTGGGAAAGTATCTTCCCTGGAGTGGATGCTGGCCGTTACCAAGTTGCTGCCAACAACTTGAGCTACTCCAAAGAAAGAGCAGACAAATACCTCTACTCGCTACCTATCGCTAAAAATCCTTTGGTTCTTGTGAGCAGAAAAGACAAAGCTCTTACCTCTCTTCAAGATATCGCTGGTAAAACAACCCAGGATGACACTGGAACTTCTACTGCCAAGGTTGTTACCGACTGGAATCAAAGCCACTCCGACAATCCTGCTACCATCCAATATTCTGGCGAAGATGTGGCTAAGCGTCTGACTGATCTCGCCAACGGTGAATTTGATTTCCTAATCTTTGATAAAATCTCTGTTCAAAAAATTATCCAAGACCGAGGTTTAGACTTGAACCTAGTCGACTTGGAAAGCAATGACAATCAAACAACTACATCATCTTCTCAAGCGACGAAAAAGAATTTAAAGAACAATTTGACAAGGTTCTCAAAGAACTCTACCAAGATGGAACCCTTGAAAAACTCAGCAAAACTTATCTCGGTGGTTCTTACCTACCAGATCAATCTCAATTACAATAAGATATATTAAAAGAGTCTGGGACAAAAGTCTAACCTTAAATATAAAAAGCGAACAAAACAAGTTATCTGACACCCAGAATACTGTCTTGTTCGCTTTTTTTATCTAATCTATCAATTTTAACAATTTATAATAAAGAATTACTAAAAATCAAAAATCTTTTTGTCCCAGCATCTTTATTTAGTATTTGTAAGTTAAAAGCAACTCTCTACAAAAATCAAAATAATTTACCAAATTGGAATATCCATAAGAAAGAAAAATAGTATAATAATAAGTTTTAAAAAAATTAGTTTTTCATATCTGCTCCTTTCATTACTTTTTATTCATCATAATTAACCCAATGATTCCCATTACAAAAATCAATAATGAATTCACTATTTCAGGTAAATAAACTGCAATAACTAGATAAAAATCCTGAAAATCATTTGGGCAATTTGAACACTTATATTATTTAGTGCGACATACCTACCTTTGTCTTCAGAAAGCAGTGGAATTCAAAAACAAATTTTTGAGATGCAGGAGTAAATAAAATCTCACCACTTGCAATAAAAACAGATGCCATCACTAGAACAAGCATATTGTCAGAGTAAGATAAAACAGTATACCCCAAAAGAAAATGTAACAACTCCAATATTAAGATATTTTTTTAACTTATCGCTGTTATACATTTTAATCGTTATTGGTAATAAAGTAATAACCATAATTGTATTTATCGTTGTTAAAAACTTAAAAGCGTGGTATTTGAAAAACATAATTAAGAAAAATCGACTTTTGCGGTAAAAACAGTTAAGATGTAATTATTACGCTGAAGTTCAACAGCATATATAAATATAATAGCAATCAGGTAAGCAAAATATTTTTGTTACGAACTGCTTGTCCGTAACTCTGAATAATATTCAGAGAATTATTTTGCTTACCCTTACTTCTTTCGACCACTGCAATAGAATGCAAATAATCACTGAGCTCATAACTAGCCCTAATTTCAGTACTCTAATATTTGTATGATATAAACTACCACCAATAATTGTACCTAAAAAGAATTGCAATATTATTTTAACCAATAGTTAAACGAGGCAATCTTTGTTGCGTTATCTTCTTTAGTTAAATCTAATAGTATAGAATCATTTGAAGGATTAAGGATACCCTGAATTATATTTACAAGAATAATAAAAATTGTAAAAAAACTATAGAATTGTCGAAAAAGAATAATAAAATGAAAAATTAATTTTAACACTTCTCCGATTTTGATAATACTTGTCCTATTATATTTACTACTAAAAACCACCATAAATTGTTCCGATAACTTGAAAAATAGTAGAAATGATAACTAGTATCCTGCAATTTGAAGTCCAGAAATTTATTGAATAATAAAGTGTTGTAAACGGTAATATTGTAAACAAAGGCTAATTTACTTATAAAATTTAATAGTAACCTTAGCTTAATCTGTCTCATTTTTGTCTTCCTTCTCAATAATCTCCGTATTACAGTTAAAAATAAATTGTGCACTATCAATTTTTGTACAATATCTCTGAAACTCTTTCCACTAAATATTATATATCCTAATCCATGAGCTGAATTTACTGCTTTATGAGCTAAATCTCCAACTTTATTTATTATTTTTAATTAATTATATCCTTAATTTTAAAATCATCACTCGTAGCAATCCTTACTATTTTTCCGTTTATATTTGTTATATCAAAATGTTGTAAAAGCCACAAAAATCATCAGGATGATCAAAGTTTACTTATTTTTCCCCAATTTCTAAATCAATTGCTGCTGAAAAACATCTATGCCATAAATGTATTTAATTGCCGGTCCGATTAGTTTTCCTCCCCCAATTCTAGCAACAATCTCACTAAAAATAATTTCACCACTTTTTTGTTACAAAAATTCTGAATGACAAATACAATTATTTAGATTTAATAATTTAATTACCTCAATGTGAGTATTCTTAAGTTTATCAATCAATTCAGATTGAGTATTTTTAGAAAAAAATCACTGAACCAACTTTTGAATCTCCCTCAATGCAGTTTAGAACATTGTCACTGTATTTCCCGACTGGGTTCAAAAAACTACTTTATTATCTTGGATTATAGCGTCTACATGATATTCCTCTCCATCAATAAACTCTTCAATGATATAATCACCTTGGTCATATTTAGTTATTATTTCAATGAGTTGATTTTTAGAATATACTGTATGTGTACGACCAGTCGCTGCACCATCAATAGGTTTAAATATAATTGGAAATCCGTTTTTATTAAAAAATAATCGTAATCTTTATTAGAATTGACTTTTTCAACATTGGCACATCTAATACCCTGCTTAGATAAAAAATTTTTCATTTCGAACTTATTTCTAACTAAGATAGCTTGTTCGTAACTCAAACCTGGAATATGAAAGTCACTTCTTAGTCTGCCAGCAATTTCAACCATTGGTTCGTATACCGTAATTATTCGATACACATCGTATTCTTCCATTAATTGTTCAATTTCATATCTTAAATTGTCATAATTAATTAAAGAATCAACAAAAACGCATTTACTATAATAGCTCATCTACATCAAATTTATTTCATCTCTTTGTAATACTAAGATGCATTCAAATTTTTCTTTATAAACTCTTACGGCATCATTCATTGGTGGATAATCATATAGAAATAACAAGCTTTTCTCACTATATAACCTCATTTTCTTGCAATTCTTCTTTTAGTTTTTAAACCTATACTCTTACAATAATCTGCTTGAAACATTGAATCATGGTTTCCATCAACATCTATATAATAAATATTTTTTTACAATGTTTACTCCAGTTTTTCTATTATCAATAGGTTGCTCAATAGCATTGAAATATATAACTTTAGATTCCAATACATCATTAGGGTAGTAGCTCTTTCTCATCTGTAATAAATCAAATGTTAAATTTTTTTCTGTAAAGTAACTCACTGATGGTATCAAGATTATGAATATCATGTTCCAAATCTTTCGCTAACTTTTTCAAACTTTCTCCATTGTTCTCAAGATATACTTCTAGTTTCGCTCAACCATCATTAGGAGTTAAATTAAACTTGGTAAAAGTTTGATTCAAATAAGATGAGAGCTCATTCTTATAACTCCAATCTTCAGGTTGCTTTTCTGGAGCTTCCGAACTGGCTAAATAAAGAAAGACTTTTTCTTTATAAACTTTTTCTAACTGTCTAGCAACCTCAAAAGAAATCGTTCCTCCAATACATGTTCCAAAAATGTGATAGGGACCTGATTTTTGTTTATTTTTAATCAACTCTACATAACTCGATGCAAGGTCTGAACAAACAATTTCATTATTTGTAAGCTTCCATCCCCTATATAGTTCAATTCCAAACATTTCCCAATTAATAAAAATTCGAGTTTAACAAGTTCTAAATAAGTACTTATTCTTGCATTTTCCCCATGAATAAAAATATTTTTATGATCTTTAATATCATTCAATTTGATTAATTCGTCAAAAATCAGATTTTTAGAATCAGAATTTTCTTTTTCTTACTAAATTAGCTCACAAATTTTTGATTGAAGATATTATAGAATTCAAAAATGAAATATCAGTTTGTAATTCACTATTTATCTTCATAATAACTTGAGGCACTTTAAGTGAGTGACCACCAATATCAAAAACTATCTTCTACTCCAAATGAATCTACACCCAATACTGTTGTCCATATATTTTTTTACAATTGACTGTTCTTTTGTCAATGTAATATTCTCTCAATATATGATTCCACAACACTATTTTTTTATATTTGATTTTTAAAGAATCAAGATCTACTTTTCCATTACTCGTTATTAGGGAACTGCTTGCAAATAATAAATTGAGTAGGGTTGCATGTATGTTGTAAGATCGCTGTAACCAACCATCTCTTGTTTCGATACGAATTTTGACTCAATAAAACAGACTAAATTATCATTTTCATCAACTATTACCTTGCAGTTAGTCACTAACGAATGTTTACCAGATCACTCTTTCGATTTCACATAATTCAATTCGATAACCTCTTAATTTTACCTGTGAATCTATTCTGTCAATATACTCTAAATCTCCAGTTTCTCCTTCAATCACTAAATCTCCAGTTTTATATAATCTTTATCATTAAGAAATGGATGGACTATAAATCTTTCATTCGTCAATTGTTTGACTATTAAAATAACCATTGCTGATACCATGCCCATATAAGTATAATTCTCCGACAACCCCTCTCGGAACTAAAATGACCATCTTTATCTAAAATAATGTAACCAAGTGTATCTAATACTTTTCCTATATTACTTTTGTTTGTTAATAAATCACTCTTTTGTAATTCTTTTATAAGTAGCATGTACTGTAATTTCAGTAATACCATACATGTTAATAAGTTTAGCTTTTGGTTACACTATTCCATTGACTAAGACGAGCAGGATTTAATTTTTCTCCTCCAAAAATAACATATCTTAAATTTGTAAATTTACATTTTATTCACTTCAGAAAAACATAGAAAAGCTGATGGAGTCTGATTTAATATAGTCACTTCTTCATTTAAAAGTAGACTAGAAAATGCAAATGGATCTTTTGTTACTTTATCAGGAACAATTACTAACATTCACCGTAAAGTAGTGCTCCATCAAATCTCCCAAACAGAAAAGTCAAAAGCAGAACGAGATGAAAAAGCTGTCCATACATCTTTATGAGAGAAATGAAAATTATTATTCACTGGAAAAAGAAGACTTAAAATATTATGATGATTTACTACAACTCCTTTTGGGATTACCTGTTGATCCCTGATGTATAAATAATATAGGCAGGTTGCTTACTATCTACTGCTCTTGGTATAAAATCACATCTTTTATTCTTATAATCACTTACATTTATCTTTATACCTGCAAAAATATCATAAATAAATTTTTGATCATTAAAAAGTGCTGTATAATTTACTATTATCAATATATATTGTTTTCGATTGTCAGGATAATTCGTATCAATCGGAACATAACATGCTCCCTAATTTCAATATTGCCAGCATCGAAAATAATAAAAATCTATTCCTTTATCTAAATATATTCCAACCCTATCTCCATTTCTTACTCCTTGTTTATCCAAAATATTAGCTAGAGAACTTGAATGTCTGTCAGTTCTCTATAAGTCAAACACTTATCTCCAAATTTTTAATGCTATCTTTTCTGGATACTCATTTACAATATTTGAAAAATACATCTAGTAAGTTTCTATAGTCTTTTTACACCACCAACTCTTCTAATTCCTAAATGTTCAAAGGAATATGCTTCAATAGAACTAATTTTTGGTCAACATTATTGCTTAAACTATAAATAATATTTTCAAATACTGTTATAAAATTTTGTATAATCTGCTCTGCATTTTTAAAATCTACAGCTTCAACCTTAATCAAAATAGTCTTCTTCATTCTCTGTTATAGTAAAAATAAATAGGGAATTTCGCATTAGTATGATTAAGTAACTTATATTGTAGAGGAATATTTGGATCATAAACTTGACTCGAAAATACAATATCAAATAAGCCATTTTTAAAATCTGTATCATTCTTTTCTTTGATTTGATCTAAAATCTCCTCGATACTAATCTCTTTATTTTTCATATAAATCAAAAATCAATTTTTGAATATCGTAGAAAAATTCTTTAAAACTTTTATCTTCATTAATAGCGATATTTAATGGTAAAGTGTTGACATACATGCCTATTTTAGAATTATCAATCTCACGGTTACTAAATGGAATACCAATTAATAATTCTTTTTCTTGTAAAAATCTGGATAAAACTAGTAAAAACACAGACAATAAAACAGAGTTATTTGTAATATTTTTTATCCTCTACAAATAGTTTTGTAACCAGTTTTTGGATATTTTTCAACCCTTTACGATGCTTAATTATGAATCTAGTACTTTTTCAGTTTTAAATCGACTAGGTTTTTAAAAACCCGATTCGATGTACTGTCTCCACCAATTTTGATTTACAATATTACTGCTAACATTGTAATTAAATTTAGAAGCTTCATTTACTATACTATCGGAATATAAATAATTATATAGTTCCTTAATCAGAATATTTAAAGATTCTCCATCAAATACTATATGATGGATGTCAAGAAATAGAAATTTTTCTGTCTTATTCTGAAAAATCTTACTTCTAACCAATTGGTCTTTACCTAAATCAAAAGCTTATTATTTCTTCCTCGGAATTTCTTGTTGTTAATCTCATCTTCAAATGTACATACCTCTATGCTTTGGTAACAAAACTCTCTAACAAAAGAAATTGATTTCACTACCATCAAGTACAAATAATTTTCTAAGATTTTCTTGTGATAATAATAGCCTGTTATATGCCACTTCAATAGTATTGTTATCTATATCAGATGGTATCTTTATATAAGAATGGATTATTGTAGGCCGTACTTTCTGAAACCTTTGCTGATAAAAATATTCCTTTTGACTCTCTAAAATTCCAGATTTTTAAATTATTATTAACATGTTTCTTACGTACAAGTTTTCTAACTGTTTGTCTAATATAATAGCTAAATTTCTGACAGTAGGGTTATTAAAAATATCTGATATTCTAATATTTACACTATACTTTTTGTTCAAATTTCCTGCTATTCTCCCGCAGTTAGTGAGTCACCTCCCAGTTCAAATAAATTATCTGTAACTCCAAAATTTGAAACTTGTAAATATTGTTTGCCAAATGTTATGGATTTCCTTCTCAAGACTCGTTTCAGCATAAATAATTTTATCACTAGATGGGACAAAATAATTTTTAGTTCATTTCTGTCAATCTTTCCAGATAGATTAATGGAAAACTCTTCTAGTTCAATGTATTTACTAGGAATCGTATAATTTGGTAATTTATTCTTAATACTCCCTTTGATTTGACTAACTACCTGCTCATTATTTTTCATTTCTTGAAATAAAAGCAATTAATTGATTATTTTTACTATTACTGCCGCATTCGTAACTAGATTACATTCTAATATAACTGACTCTATTTCCTCTAACTCTATACGGTAACCATTTAATTTAACCTGATAATCTTTCCGTCCTATGAATTTGATTGAATCATCTTTTTGTTTTTCAACAATATCCCTGTTCTGTAGTAACGTTTACCGCCATAGTAAAAATACATTATAGTTCAAATCATCTTTATTCAAATATCCTCTCGTTAAGCCAATACCAGATACACACAACTCACCTTTGTTTGATTCCTTGCCATCTGCCATGACAATCAATGAACATCCTGTAATTGGGGTATCCAATACTACCATAGTTTAACAATGATGCTCTTCTTAAAAACGTAAGATGTCACACTATTTTCTGTTGGTCCATACTCATTTTACAACTTCTATCTTCTTATTTAAATTATTGAATTATTTAGTATAGATTTTTGAGTTTTTCGCCACCAGTTGTTACATATTTATATTCCAAAAATCTGATTCATCAACAATATCTAAAAAGTGACTGATAATAACGATGGTACCATAAATAAATGTTATTTACACCCTGAAATTTATTAAACTTCTTAAATAATCAATATCACCCAAATTTGTTTCTTTACTAAAACTATTCTCCCACCTGAAATTAGTACGAGACTAGAGACAGAACCATCAAAAATAAACGAAAAAGTTTGCGAATTGTGCTGTGGACTATCAAGTCCATATTCTGTTTTTCTCCACTGTAATGTATTACAAATTGAATTTTGTGTAATAGGAACACCTTTAGGTTTTCCTGTCCGAACCTGAAGTATATATTACATAGGCGTCAGCGTCTCTAATTCCTTTTCCACTCGTATATAATTATCAGTATTAGTTGATCAACATAATTAAATGTTTCTTTTTGGTACCAGATTTTTAAATTGTTTTAATTCAATATCCAAGAAAATATAACGCTTTAAACCACAATCCTGAGAAATAAAATTAATTCTATCTTGAGGCATCTTTTCTGATAATGGGACGTAGCACAATCCAGCCCGTAAAGTTGCTAATGCTGCAATTACAAAAATTTATTGGATTTCTAAATAGTAAACCTATTCTTTTTAAATGATTTGAATTTTTCTCAAAATTATTAGCAAGGTCTATTACTCTGCTATCTAATTCCTCATAAGTCATTTCATCACCTTCAAAAATAGTGCTACATTATGTACTGCCCCCAAAAAGTTAGACAATTAATTTATTCAAAAGGATTTAGTTCTGTGTTGCACAGGACTGAGTCCTTTTAGTTTTAGTAATTCGTTTGTTGTTGTAATAATCAATATAGTTTACAATAGCTTGTTCCAATTGATTAAGTGATTTAAACGTCTTCTCGTAACCATAAAAACATTTCACTTTCAAAATGCCAAAGAAAGATTCCATCATGCCGTTGTCTGGGCTGTTACCTTTACGTGACATAGATGGCTGAATTCCTCTCTCTAAAAACCTGTGATAAAATCGTGTTGATATTGCCATCCCTTGATCACTATGGAGAATAGTATTTGTGTAATGTTTCCTCACTGAAGGCCTGGTTTAACATAGCTTTCACTTGTTCTAAGTTTGGTGAGTTGAAAGATTATAGGCGATAATTTCGCTATTAAAAGCCATCTAAAACTGGTGATAAGTAAAGCTTTTGAGTACTTGCTGGAATGGCAAATTCTGTCACATCTGTGTAGCACTTTTCCATTGGTTTTGGCTGCTTCAAATTGGCGTTGAATAAGGTTATCTGACTTTCTTGCCAACGTCTCCTTTATGAGAAGAATATTTTCGTTTCTGTCGCATTTTAGCTTGTAAATTAGTACTTTCATCAAGCGTTGAACTCTTTTTATGATTTACCAGATAACCACGATTTCTTAGTTCTAAATGAATCCGACGATAACCATAATTTCCCTTATGTTCGATAAAAATGGATTGAATTTCAGCTTTAGCTCTTGGTCGTCATCTGGTTTGTCTAGCTGTTTCAAGTGATAGTAGTAGGTCGAACGAGCTAGTTTAATGGCTTTAGAAGAATATCTAACGAAAACTCAGTGATTAATTCTTGAACAATTTCTGTCTTTCTTCTTTCTCTCCTCCTTCAATCGGGTTCTCTCAACTTTTTAGGATGGCATTCTCCGCTCTCAGGGTACTCATTTTTCTGCTTGAAGATGTTCTAATTCTGTCATCTCTTCAGGTCTCGTTTTTAGCTTATGTCCCATTTTAGGTATTCTCCCTCTTGTTTCTCAACAATAGTATGCCGTTTTTTCTTGTATGTATGCTAGCCAATTAAGAAGTATCGTACGACTTGGGAGGCCGTATTCAAGTGAAAACTCTATCTTTAGTCCAGCCTTCATGTAAGACTTTATTAATCATTTCTTGTTTTTAAATCAGGAGAATAGTAACGATTTTTCCTTTTTTTGACGAACTCTATTCCGTAACGATCAATCAATTTAATCATGTACCTAATATTAGAATTGTTTATCCCAAATTTATTTGAAAGCTTCTCTAAAGCTATATCCTTGTTTTCTAAGTTCATGAGATCTGAACTTTATCATCATAAGTTAATTTCATAATAAAAATACCCCAAAAGTTAGATTTTCTTTTGTCTAACTTTTTGGGGTGCAATTCATGATGTGGTGTTTTAATTACCTGTTCTTTAAAACAATGAATAAATATCCATTCCCCAACCCTCTCTCAATTCGTAAAACGACAACCGTTCATCATTTCCTCCTATAATTTCTCTAAATAAGAAGCATATAAATGTTCCGTTATACTATCTCCTGAAGAATGCTTTTCATATAAGTAAGTATTTCTTATTGTTGAAAAAGTTTATAATCAATTCAGCTATGTATCTAATGTGGCTTGTATCCTATACTTTCTATATGGAATAGCCAGTCTTAATAAATAATTTTTCTTAAAATTTCAATTCCTACTCTGATACCAGTTTCAAGGTAAATTAAAATTTTGAATACTGTCGAGTGTAGATTGTATTTATTAACAATGGTAAACATCAATCACACTCCATGACGAACACCAGTTCAAGAACATTCACCCTTCCACTCTTTAAATATGAATGTAGTTTCTTTGTTAATAGCATCCTGTAATTTATATTATCTTCATTACTATGCTTCTTTTATTCCCTCTACTATAATACCTTTATCAAAATTGCTTAATTCTTGACCATATATTATCGATAAATCAGCTATTTTTAAATATACTTTTTCATCATTACAACCAATAAAAACCTCCACTATCACATAAAATCCTTTTTAAACTTGCTGTCACATAATCAGAATAACCACAGATTTCCTTAACTATTGCACTTATTGATTGTTCTTTTCATGCATCTTTATAAAATATGCATTTTCAATTATTCTAGTTGCATCTAAAAACAACTGGAACCCTTTCTTTAAAGCAAATTTCGTAAAGCCTCTTTTTAAGTTCTTCAGGGAAATCGGATAACCTCCAGGTAAATTTGAACATAATTCAATACATACATATGCGATTTTCTCTCATATTTTGATAGATACTTTTTCAGCAGAAAAATATCTATATTTCCTTAAAAATTACTCTGGTCTGTAATTCTTCACTTGCAGCATCGCTTATGTTAATTTGGGATAGATTCTTTTAATCTTTGGTGGTATTCCGTAGTGGAAAATAAGTTATTACAACTACCTCTTTATTTTCTGTATAGATTGTATTATTTAGCAGTGCCTCATAAGATCTTCCTTGTGAACACAAAAAGTAGGTACTCCATTCCAAAAGATTTCTTGTAATACACTTGATAATTCATCATAGTTTTTCCTCTACCCATTGGTCCTACTGTGTCCAGATATTGCAGTAGTATATTGTTTACGTCAAACGAACTTGTACCACTATCAGTAAATAAATCAAAAAGTAATTTTATCCATATGAAGCTTAAAAATATTATTTTCACCTCAACAAATAATTGTTCTTTCCTTTCTGTTACCTAAATAAATTTTCTCAACTAATTTTTGGAACATAGGATTAAATAGTTCAGCGTTAAAATAAATTATACTTATAAAATATATTATCTACCTCTAAAACTGGAAAATCTTTTGGTAATTCATTCCTTTCCACTTCAATAAATCCAGAATTTTCATAAAAATTTGAGCATTTTTAAAAATATCCACTGTACCTAAAAATAATTCATCAACATTGTTAGACTTTAAAAACTCTAAACATATCAAGGAGCTACTAATCCTATACCTCTATTTTTCCTCTTGACAAACATTTTCTTTAATGCTCCTTTATTATTCTCCAATAATTTAGTAGCTACACAGCCTCAGAATATTACTATTATCATGATGCAATCCATTACCATATATATTCATTCTCAATATCTAACAAATCCATCTGATTTCTTCAAAGAGTTAACTCTAATTGATATTCATTATTCTAGAATATCTAAAAACAAAATCTAGTAATTGAGTTTTAAAATTTTCATTTGTATTCAATTATTTCCATAGTATTCTCCTTGTGTTTTTAGAATACCATATAATAGATTTTATGTAATATACGTTTTTGAATATTGAGGTGTTTTATGGATGCGGAAACCTTGGGTGAAAAATTGAAACTTAGGAGAAAAGAACTAGGTTTTACTCAACAACTTAGCTTTCTTTGGGATCTGCTCCCAGGCTCAACTTGGTAGAGATTGAAAAAGCTTCACCACCTCTACTGAAAAATTAAGTCTTTTGCTTAGTAGACTTAATCTTTCCTCCTCTCTTCTTAATAATTATGATTCACATGTTAATGATGAATTAATACAAAAACTTCATAACTATGTCCATTTTACGAGAATATCAAAAATTTGTACCAATTTATTGACTTGAATAATTTTGTGGACTAAGTTTATAGAAGATGAACATATACAATTATTATATTATTTTCCCGAAGGCCTTTACTTTTCCCATTATTTAAACGATCAATTAAAATCTCTAAATCATCTAGTTTAATGAGTCTAAAACAAACAATACAATTACTGGTAGTAATAAAAATATTTTAAAGTTTCTTCTTTATAAAGAATCGTCTGATTCGAATTATTAATTATAGAACAATGAGGTTCATGTTGTTTTTATAGTTAAAAATTATAACTTAGCAGAACAATACTTTTACGTTTTCAATAAATAGATATTTAACTTGATAAACACAATAATTTTGAAAATATTGCTATCTCGTTATATAGTTCCGCTAAAAATTTTTAAATATCTAAAATCTTTAGATAAGGCATAAAATATGTACGAATTAGGATTAAAATCTTAGCGGAAAGCTAATTCACTTTTAAGATTATCTGAATTAAATTATGAATTAGCAGAAATATTTTCGTATGAAAGAGTTGTTGAAAGCAGAACTACATTACATCACTGCGATTACTGCTTAGCACATCCTGTAATAATGTCATACTAAAATTACATCATTACGGATCTTAAAAATATAAAAGATATGACATTACTTAGTAGTTTAATTAAAGTATTTTTAGACACATTATGATAAAAGATTTATTTTTCAACATGTAACAAAATTTCGAGCATCTACACCATGTTAGAAACTCTGTAAAACACTTTAGATTCCTAAACAAAAATGAGTAAAATCTTAAAGATACTGAAGATAGAATAATAAGAATGTAGCTTCCTTATTATTTAGAATGCTCTTTATAAAAGATTTCAACATTCCATTAAATTCATGCCCTATAGCCTCACAATCAATTTGGTTATCCTTATTTCCTAATGTTAATAATCTAATTTTTCATATTCCAAAAACATATTTGTATGTGCGATAAGTGATGATTGTATTGGAATAGATATTGAACAGATTGAACAATCGATTGATACTGATATATTAAATTGTTCCACCCTAATCGAACAAAAATATATTATCAGTTTTGATAAAAATCAGTTAATTATTAAATATTGATTTAAAGAGTCTTTATTTAAAATTTTTGGGAGTTGGTTTATCAAAAGATTTAAACAGTTTTTGTAAATGAGTATATGTAACAATTTATACAATATATGGGACAACGGAAAAAGCACATCAGCTATCAAAAATTATACTATTAAAAATAATTACTTTCTTTCGTCTGTCTCTAAAATCTACAATATTAATAATATTTGTGAGAAATGAGATCCTGATGACGTCTTAGATTTTTATTTGACAGTGAAAAAGCGCAAAAATCTCTTCTTGTGCTATACTGTAATTGAAAATTTGGCTCTTTTCTACCATTTGTCAAAGTATATCAAGGGCCTTAGTAAAAAGAGATGAGACAGTAGCTATTCTGAGGTTACTGTCTTATTTTTACCACTTATTGATCCATAAAAGGGCATGCTAAAAAACACCTCATCTGGTATTTTTTGAAACAAGGTGTTATAATAATACGGCATAGATGACCTTATCGATTTTGGGTCAAAGAGTAATCGTAAAGTTTGTTATGCGTAATGAGGTAATACATTGTTCGAATGAGACGATGTATAGAGGCAATCGCATGTGGCTTGGTTGAAGCTATTGTCGATTGTCTTTTTCGTTTCTCATAAAAGTCGGCGATATGGCAGGGATTGGTATGACTAGCTGAAGCGATGTTATGAATGCACTTGAACAAGATTTTTCTGGCATAGGGATTACCTCGCTTAGTAATGTGTTCCTTGGCGAGAAAGTTCCCAGATTCATAGTGTCTCAGGTCAATGCCAATAAAAGCGTTGATTTGATTGGTAGACTGAAAGCGACGAATATCTCCCAATTCGCCAATGATAGATGTCGCTGTGGTTTCTGCGATGCCAGGAATTGATCGTAAGATGTCATACTCTGGTAAAAGGCTGAGCTAGAGCTACCATGTCGTCTAAGACAACCTGTCTGTGCTCAGAAAGACGAAGCAATTCTTGAGCATAGTAACGAACCTCTTCAAGCATTGGGGAGATTTTTCTTGACCGCACAAAAAGATTGTTTAGCGAGTTTTATAAGTTTATCAGTCAGGTAAAGCAATACGCTTTTCAGAGATTCGTTTGGAGGTAGATTGACGGATAATCTTACACAATTCATTTTGAGATAGGGTTTAATACAAACTCTTTGCATGGAAAAAGCCATCACTAAATTCCAATATTGCTCTCCAGTTGGTGTGGATAAGAGATTTTCCAATTCAGGAAAGGTGACTTGTAAGACCTTGTGTAGACGGTTTTTAGCTCTAACAATGTCTTCTGTAAGATTTTGATAGAAACGGCTTAAATCACGCAGGTGTTGATAAACTTCTTCCTGCGCATAAGTTGGTTTTACGATTGAGTATAAACTGAGAATGAGCCAACTTTTCAGCGTCAATTTTGTCTGTTTTACGAACTCGCAGACTATCCAGTTGCTTCTTGGCTTCCAGAGGATTCAGCTGTGTATAAGCGTAGCCGTATTCCTCAAGAAAGGCTCGAAGACGCCGAGAATAGACACCAGTAGCTTCAAATATAATCTCAGGGTTATGAACAGTTTTCAAGTCATTCAAAAGACGATTGAAGCCAATGGCGTCATTGAGCATAGTGTATCCATGAATCTTTTCACCGTTGACTAAAATTGCCACCTCAGAACTTGCCTTACTCACATCAATCCCAAATACTGTACGCATGATATTACCTCTTTTGTCTTGAATAATTCCGTGTTTTAGTGATTTTATTTTCAATACGCGACGTCTAGCGCCAAACAGCCCTACGACTTTACAAGACACCTCTACTTTAACATAAAGAAAAAGTAGTGAGTACTCTCTCCCGTCGGAGATTTTCTCACTACTAATCTTAGTATATTTTCTACCTTAAAAATAGGCTCCATAATATCTATAGGGGATTTACCCACTACAAATATTATAGAGCCATAATTTGGTGTCTTTTATTATGAAATCTCCAAAAATTCCTCTCCTTTATTTCACAAAATTTTCCGAAAAATGCTTGTTTTTCTGAAAGTTATCTGATGAGCTAAAAAGTGACCTTAAGCCTTGCGCCTGTGGGTTTTTCTAGCGATAGATAGTACACAAAAAGATCCGAAAATACCTCAAAATCGCTCTCTCAGCACTAAAATGCGGATTTTTGCATGATTCAAAACAAAAATCAGGGCATCTATACAAAAATTAAGGGCACAAAAAAGTGGAGGTGTTAGCCTCTGGTTTATCCTATTTATTTTTATTGTATATGCAGACCCAAACAAATGAACAGAGATTGAAAACAAATGAAAAACTGTAAGGATAATGAGCTTCTGTATCTAAATAACCCATTTCGAAGACCTCTTTTCAAAAACAACAAGGCTGTACTTTCGACAATGGTCGAAAATAAAAAATATAAAAATTTTCATCTAAGTATATTGTCACCTTTTTAATTTTAAAGGCTTTCAAAGGCGTTCTTTAAAGTTTTTCGCCTTTTCTTCTAGGCTAGCACGTTCTGTCTCAACTTCTTTATTTAGTATTTGTAAGTTAAAGCAACTCTTACAAAAAACCAAAATAATTCTTCACATCCTCCACATAGCCATGCTTTTCAATTAAACTAGCTAACAAATCTCTATTATGGCCTTGATAGTTGTCCTCACGTCGCAACTCTTCATACATTTCGATAAAAGGAAGTCCTTTTTCCTTGGCTGATTCTAGCTCTGCTTCATAATCATAAGCAACCTTACGAGATTGGATATTGACCAATTCACCATTTTCAACCTCAAGTAAGGCATACTGGGCTCGGTGATTTTTCAGCTCTTTCCAGTTAAAATAAGGCATACCAATCGAACCTGGATTGATGATTTGTTGCCCTTGGCTACCATAACGCAAGAGCTGTTTATGAACATGTCCATAGACGGCTACATCAGTAGTTTCATCAAGTAGCTGGTCAAATTTTTCGGTATTATTTTCAACCAGCAAATCACCACCATAATTTTTCTCAGGCAAATTATGTGAAAGAGAGAAGCGCAGTCCGTCAACTTCTTTCTTGGCTACCATAGGTAGATTTCTCAACCAATCAATATGCTCTGGGTTTAGGCGCTCCATCAAATACTGAGTCATCTGAGAAACTGAATTTCTTCGGGATCTTCTAGACCATATTGCCCACTTAAAGCCTCTAAAACACAATCATCCCAGTTTCCTCGAACGGATGCTGTAATGGGAAGGTCTTTCAAAAGAGCCACCAAGTCATTTGCTCCCGGTCCAGGAAGAAAAATATCTCCCAAAAGCCAATATTCAGTCGCCCCCAAATTTTTAGCATCCTCAAGCACTCCAGCTAGGGCCGTCGTGTTGCCATGAATGTCTGATAAAATTGCAATCTTATGGTTCATTTTCTGCTCCTTTCTTTAGTGGATAGTATTTCAGTCTATCCAATTCACTCTTATAATTCTGTACTTTTCTTCATTATAGCATAAAATTGCTAGAAGATTTTATAACGGAAATATTCTCATCAACTTTCTCTTAAAAATATGTCAAAAATAGTTGACATTTTATTTTCAAAAGAATATACTATAGTCAAATATATGTGACACAATCTAAAAAGGAGGAAGCATGAATCGTGTGAAAGAATTCCGCAAGGAACTGGGCAAGTCCCAACTCGAACTTGCCAAGGATATCGGTGTCTCGAGACAAACCATCAATATGATTGAAAACGATAAATACAATCCCACCCTGGAACTCTGTCTCAATCTCGCTCGAAGCCTCCAAACTGACCTCAACAGTCTCTTTTGGGAGGATGATTGTTAAAAAGGAGAAGAAAAAATGAAAAAGAAACTATCACTGAAAAAGCTCATCAAACGCACTTACGGTATTTCTGATCCACTGGACGAATACAAACGGCGCGAAGCTGACCGCATCGGAAATAAAGTCTTTATGATTCTCTTTTATCTGATGATTTTCGGAAATCTTATTCCACTCGTTCTAGCCTATAAATATCCTCAACTAGTGGCTCTAGTCTATCCTCCTCTGATTTTAGTGATTGCCCTCATCTCTGCTGGCTATGTCACCTACCAAATGCAAAAAACAGGGATTACAACTATTGAACCAGATATGTTGAGTGAGAAAGAAAAATAAGCAACTACACTACCCTGGTCTTAAAAGCAGGTTTGTTCTTTGGCCTATGGATGTTTTTATACCCTCTTCTCAGTATACTTACTGGTGAAGGTCAGGACTATTTTCCATTCTCTTCTCACTATAAGAAATGGTTTATCAAGCATTTTCGGTTCTATCTTCTTCGGAGCGAGCATACAGTTCCTCATCTCCCGTCGCATTGCAAGAGCTAAAAAAGACCAGGATTAGGAGGTGCCTTATGAAATCACTAGTAACTTTACTGACCTATCATCTTTTGTTTGCTTCTCTACTCATCTTCATCATCGTTTCAGGAACTTGCCCATCTACGATATAATCCTCCTTCCAGTCTTTGTTCCAGCCCTCAATAAAGGACTGACTTATCTAAAGATCGACTCCCCAAAAAACGCGCATACTCAACCTAGCACTATCTTTTATGATTCTATCTTTCTATCTTACCACAACTGACGGTCATTTTCAAAGCGATTGGAAATATTATACTGCTAACTATCGCTATCCTTTCTTCTATTACTTATCTCTATTGTCTCTATCAATTCGTAAAAGAAACAAAATAACATCGTTCATTTAGGAGAAATTACCCATGAAAAAAGAACCCCTCTATGAAAAACTGATCAAACGTATCTATGGCATTTCAGGGCCACTTGATGAACACAAACGACGCGAGGCTGACCACATCAGGAATAAAGTCTTTATGATTCTCTTTTACCTCATGACTTTAGGCAATTTCATTCCCTTTGTCCTTGCTTATAAATATCCCCAAATGGTCGCTTTCGGATATCCAATCATTATTTTTCTGGTTTCCTTGGTTTGTGCTTTCTATGTCACTACTCAAACTAAAAAAACTGGTATTGCTGCTATCGATCCTGATATGTTGAGCCAGAAGGAAAAGAAACAGTTACGTAATCCTGGACTTAAAGCTGGTCTGGTCTATGGAATAGCCATGTTGTTTGGAATGCCACTTCTCAATATCCTAATGGATGATAGCAAAAAGCTATCTTACCGATCTCTTGAATACAAGAAGTATCTTGTCAACCATCGTTGCAGCCTTCTTTTTCGGATTAACAGTGCATATTGTCATCACTCTTCGTATTCAAAAAGCTAGAGAAGATCAAGACGACGATTAGGAGGAAACTTATGAAATCACTACAAACTTTAATTCTCAGTCATATTTTGGTCAGTATCTTTATGACAGTTTTCCTAGTTTATGGCCAAAGTTACGCGTCCTTTTTCTAATCATCTTCCTCTTAGCCCTTCCTGTCTTGAACAAAGGACAAAGATTTCAGAAAATCACATCAAAAAAAATACGCCTCTTAAACGCATCTCTCTGCTTTATCCTCGTATCTTTCCCACAACTGTTAACGAATTCTATGGATTGGAGATATCTACTATTTCTAACCATCTGTATCGTTTTTAGTCTAGTCTACTTCTATACTCTCTATCAACTCTTTAAAGAAGTTAATCAAAAACAAGGTTATTAAGAGGTCACTACCATGAAAAAAGAAGACTTAACCACTCGCTTAGTTCGAAATTTCTTTCATATCCAAGGACCCTTTGATGAATGCCGACAAGAGATTATCTACAAGGCTTGCGCCCGTTCCATGGTCCTAATCTTTTACTCTTCCTTCTTTCTCTTCCTGTTCTATATTCTGTTTGGACGCTTTATAGAAATTGTTCGATCGGTTATGCCCTACATCTATTTTGGACTCATTTGGTTCATGAGTATAAAAACTCAAAGAGCCGTCAAAGAGCTTCATCTTGAAAAGGATGATAAATCAGAAATCATCTACAAAACCTACAGCAAACACCAAATAAAAGTTCGTAGTTGGTTGGTATTTATAAGTATTGAGATTGGCTTATTTGCCCTGCTACTCTTTCATAAACTCTTCGTTCAGCAGATGCCCTTTTCAACATTCTTGGAAAAAATCATTCAAACAGAGATAATGATCCCCTTACTGATCTTTGGTCTTAGTATTGGAGCCATCTTTGGGACTATGACTCTATTGCTTTCTATCGACATGAAGGAAACAGTAGGGAGAAACTGCTGAACTAGTTGATATAATAACGTATCAACATAAAGAAAGAACCCCCTAGCACTTCTCAGTGCTAGGGGTTATTTCATTTCTTAAATATCTCACATATTCGACTAATACGTAGACAAGGATTGTTAAACAAATGATAGTTTCTAACCAAACGAGGAGGTTAAGAGCTTGAAACTCTAAGATACCCTGGGCCATTTTCAGTGAAGTTGCTGTGATGATGGTTGGGAAAGTTAGGGCTGAAAAAGCTGGTTGAAAGCCCTGTTTTAAAAATTCTTGGCAAACGACTGAGGACAAAGAAAAAGAAAGTCTGTGAGGCAGGACCATGACTAGCAAAATCCAGCCATGAAGGTCTGAACCTCCGATCCGAACTAGTGCTGCTAAAGGATGAAAAATGGAGCACAATAGATTCCCTTCTTGCCCCTAGTAAAGCCCGTGGTAATGGATTACTTTTCAAATCTTGATAAATCAGAGGATAAAGGAAAGGGTTGAGGTAAAACCAAAAATCCAAGCGCCATGAGGCAGTCTGACTATACCCCACGACTGGGTAGAGTCAAGCTTGCTACTGCTATCCCTACATAGAGAACTGTCCAACTTGGCGTTGCACTCGTTCTGGTTTTAGTCTGCACATAATTTTTGAGTAAGTAGATGATTAAACCGACATCCAGTGAAAGGCAAACCACCACAGAGCTTGCGCTATGATACTCATACTCATGGGTAGATTCGCAGTAAATAGGTTGATAAAATCATCCCCTGCCATGGGAAAGGTCGCCATTCCCGATAGAGGAGCTTTCTTACAGTTCTTGCTGGCTCTCTTGCCAATCACTAAGATGACTGTATAAAAATAAAACCATAAAATCAAGCCTGACAAACTAAAGACGTGCGATAATAGTGGAAAAGTATCCAGGATGAGATTGCCTGCTCAGCCAATCCCAATAAACACCTGAAAAAGGCCAAGGAGTTTTTCATGTGAACCTCCAATAGTCATGTTATTATCAGTATAGCATAAAAAGCGCTTAAATGAAGGATACAAAGTTTAAAATAGAACTGCACCCCCAAAAGTTGAACAAAAGAAAATCTAACTTTGTGAGTATCTATATGATTAACTTATGATGATAAAGTTCAGATCTATGAACTTAGAAAACAAGGATATAGACTTAGAAAGCTTTCAAATAAATTTGGGATAAACAATTCTAATATTAGGGTACATGATTAAATTGATTGATCGTTACGGAATAGGAGTTCGTCAAAAAGGATCGTTACTATTCTCTGATTTAAAACAGAAATGATTAATAAAGTCTTACATGAAGGCTGGACTAAAGATAGAGTTTCACTTGAATACGGCCTCCCAAGTCGTACGATACTGCTAATTGGCTAGCACAATACAAGAAAAACGGGTATACTATTGTTGAGAAAACAAGAGAATACCTAAAAATGGGACATAAAGCTAAAAAACGAGACCTGAAGAGATGACAGGAGTAGAACATCTTCCAAAGCAGAAAATGAGTACCTGAGAGCGGAGAATGCCATCACAAAAGTTGAGGAAACTCCGATTGAAGGAGGAAGAAAGAAAAGAAAGACAGAAATTGTTCAGGAATTAATCACTGAGTTTTCGTTGATATTCTTCAAAAAGCCATTAAACTAGCTCGTTCGACCTACTACTATCACTTGAAACAACTAGACAAACCAGATGAGGACCAAGAGCTTAAAGCTGAAATTCAATCCATTTTTATCGAACATAAGGAAATTATGGTTATCGTCGGATTCATTTAGAACTAGAAATCGCTGGTTATCTGGTAAATCATAAAAAGTTCAACAGCTGATGAAAGTACTCAATTTACAAGCTAAAATGCGACAGAAACGAAAATATTCTTCTCATAAAGGAGACGTTGGCAAGAAAGCAGATAACCTTATTCAACGCCAATTTGAAGCAGCCAAACCAATGGAAAAGTGCTACACAGATGTGACAGAGTTTGCCATTCCAGCAAGTGCTCAAAAAGCTTTACTTATCACCAGTTTTAGATGGCTTTATAGCGAAGTGATCGCCTATAATCTTTCTACACCAAACTTAGAACAAGTGACTAGTTAAACCAGGCCTTCAGTGAGGAACATTACACAAATACTATTCTCCATGAGTGATCAAGGATGGCAATATCAACACGATTTTTATACACAGGTTTTTAGAGAGTAAGGGAATTCAGCCATCTATGTCACGTAAAGGTAACAGCGCAGACAACGGCATGATGGAATCTTTCTTTGGCATTTTGAAAGCGGAAATGTTTTATGGTTACGAGAAGACGTTTAAATCACTTAATCAATTGGAACGAAAGCTATTGTAAACTATATTGATTATTGCAACAACAAACGAATTAAGGTAAAACTAAAGGACTCAGTCCTGTGCAATACAGAACTAAATCCTTTGAATAAATTAATTGTCTAACTTTTTGGGGGCAGTACAAAAAGATAAACCTCGTTTTTATTTTCTTTATTTTGAGTTTGTCGCTAGAATATGTCGCAATTGCACTGCACGGAGAAACAATTGGTAAAAAGGCGCCTTCATTCCAACGACGTATGAAACCAGATGTCGATTTACTAAAGTATCCTCTACCGCCACCAACTTGTAGTTCTAACAAGAGACTTTGAGCAACAACATCAACAATATCAATTCGAACTGGAATAGCTCACGCGGATTTCTAACGAAATAGGACTCTTCAGATGGTCCTTGATGAGAGAATGTCGAATATCATCTAACTGTTCGATCTGATGCTGCCCATTCTTCCTTCAAGACACCTCGTTTTCCCAATTCTTTTTCGACTTCTGAGTGAACGTTCAATGCGAAACCAAAGCTAGGCCAAATTGGTAGCCTAAAAAGGCTGGACGATTTTGCGCTAAAAATTGATGGGCATCCCCTCGATAGAATCCACTCTTCCTTTAAAAGATACCTTGTTAAAAGTCAGACTGCTGTATTTCACTCCTTGGAGAAACAAATTCCAAATCTTCGGAACGACTAAAAGTTTTCTGCGTCCGATGGTACAGCTACTACGTAACTTTTGACTCAGGTCATCTGCAAATCCTGCTACAAAAATAGTGAGGAAAGCGATTCTACGAGCATGGTCACCAAGGGAAGTCGGCCTTTTTGGGTAATAATTCCCATTTTCTTCAAAGATTCAGACATTTAGTTCTTCAAGTCAGATAGATGACTTGACTGCATCCAGATAAGGCCGTAGCGCCTACATATTCTCCTGATAAGAGGTTTTTCCAAGTAAACTTCTTTGAAATAAGCATTATCAGTATGTCGAATATTGTCTATTAAAGTTCGTTGCCCCATAGGATAAAGGGAGGCTGTTAAGGAATGTTGAGCGAGTTCAGCAGGGATATCGATAACATCTTGATCATTTCCACCTAGCCCTCAAGAACTTTTGGAACTACACGAAAAGCTCCTTCTGCAGCAATTTTTCTCAATCAGTTTCTTCTCCAACTTGACATGATTTTTGTCAATTTCATCCAGCGTACTGAGTCTGTCAGCTTAAAAATTCTTCTGAAAATCCTCATACTATCCTCCTCTTATGCATAAGGTTGTAATTCTGGATTAATCGGTGTGTTAGCTAGGTTGTTGGCATAGTTACAAAGACTTGCTAAACTGACACCGAGAACAACATCAAAGGCATTTTTCTTGCGTATAGCCAGCTTCGAGAATTCTCCAAGAGCTTCATCTCCTACACGCCCTTTGGTATTGATGACTGCCAAGGTAAACTTAGCTAGAGTGTCCAGCTTAGGATCGCTTTCGATTGGGGTACGATTGCGAAGGGCTTGGAATAGGTCATCATTCATCTGGATTTGCTTGATAGAAAAGGCTGTGTGACCAGCGACGCAAAAGGCACAACCATTAGTTACAGCTGCAGTGATTTGCACCACTTCGCGCTCTACAGGTGTTAGACTATTGCGACGGTTAATAGCTCCAACAGTTCGGTAGCTTCTAGAGGCTGTTGGGGCATTGATAAAAGACCGATAAGATTTGGGATATAGCCATTGTTGTCCTTCTGTACCGTTTCAAAATTTCTTTCACTTCTGCTGGTGCTGATTCTACTGTGTGGATAGTAAATGTTGTCATAAGAGAACCTCTTTTCGTTTTATAATTGAATGGTTTCTGCGAAAATCTTACGAAATCTCATCAGCCTATTGAACAAATCCTTGTCTTGATTGATGACTCATTAGCTTTTCGTTGACAATAAGTCTAACACAGAATCTATACCTTGCATAATATATATTTTAAATTGCACTGATAAAAATTTTTATGAAAACATCATCACCAGATGTGTGATCATAACTGTTAATTTTATCTGATGCTTGTTGCTTAAAAACTAGATGGACTCTACTAGCAAGCAGAAGATAGTCAGACCAAAACCAGTAAATACACCAAAATATTCTGTAGATAGAACTCATTAGAAAAACAGAGGCAGAAAAAGGCCAATGTATGAGACAACTTCGATTAACAGGTAAACATTTTGCAAGTTCCTTCTCATCAACCGATTCCTGTAATAATGCGCTCTCGGAACTTCCTTAATCTAGAGATAGAAACCAATTACTAGAGATAGGAATAGAAAAGCAGGTGGATTTGGAAATAACACTATCAACAGAGTTACTAGTGCTGTCAATAACAAAGAAAAGGGTCATAGTCTGATATTTATAGGTAACAACTTTCTCGGCTAGACGGAAGATAATAGCTCCTCCCAAGATAATCCCCAAAGGAATAAGCTAGTATTGACGTAGCCCCAATAGCTCTGACTGGTGTAAAATTTCAGTCACAAAAACAAATCACAGAAGATACAGATAGCATTGGCTAGAATTTCTAAAAAGATTAGCCTGGACAATAAAATGTAATCTTGATTCTTTAATGCACCAATCACTAACCTTTTGTTAGTGTCTCAAGAAACACTCGTTTTCGAGGACAACTCTTCTTTTCGACAAGTAGTAAACCGAACATCAAAATCGTGAAAGTGTAAACAAAGGCTAACACAATGAGCAGGCTAGAGCTTCATTCCCAGCACTCGCAAATAAGAAAGCCTCCTAAGCCTAACCAACGAGGTTGCTACTACTCATAGAAATAACTGCGTTCACTTTAGCTAAATCTCTTGCACTAGCGTGGAACAATCGCATAGGAAACAGGCGCTACAAAACCATCCAAAATGGAGATTAAAGTGACAATAGCGTATAAAAGAGGGATAGAGATATTTCCAGTGTACTTGAGTAGAAAAACCAAAATCGCTAGCAGAATCGTTTTAGCAAATTGAGTCAAAAAGAACACGATTTAAAGCTAATCTCTTTGTTACTAACGGGACTAAGAAACTGGCTAAAAAGGAGGATAGACCAATCAGAATTGGCACTAGGGGAGGTTGAAATGACCGAACCAGATAAGACAAACACATTTGCAATCACAATGACTCTAAAAAAGACATCTGCTAGATTCGCTATCCCTTGTGAAATCACTAATTTTTGAATATCTTTTGACATAAACACCTCCTGTTTATTTCTCTTTCGCATATATATGGAGCAAGATAGGTCAGAATAAAAACAATTTATGCTGACTATTATATAGGAGATTGAACTTAGAATAGTACACTACAAATTCTAAAACATTTTTAGAAATTGATTTGACTTTCCTAATCTCTTTGTTCATATCTTGTTTCAATCAACTATACAATAAATAATGGTGCAAATAAATGACATCATTAAAATGTGCTAGTAATTTTCGTTCGTCTTATGACATAAAAACAAAGACTAGCCTAGAAGTGAGCCAGCATCTCTGAGCAAATGCTGCATTTTCATTAAATGGAAAGATCAATCTTACTTTATTTATCAAAATATTTCTTAGTCTCAGCGATAACGACTGGAGACAAGGCTAAGAGAGGCAATCAGGTTTGGCAGTGCCATGAGAGCATTGACAATATCTGCAATAATCCAAACCATGTCCAACTCAATGAAGCCACCCAGTAAGACCATGGCAACAAAAGACCACACGATGAAAGGTGCCAGATAAAGCGACACCAAAGAGAAACTCAAAACAACGCTCTCCATAATAGTTCAACCCAAAATCGTGGTAAAGGCAAAAAGTACCAGAAGATTGTATGAAGAGCAGGTCAAAAGAAAGACTGTGAAAAAGCTGCTGAGTCAAAGCAACTCCATTCAAATCGTTCAAACACAGTCACCAAGATGGTCAAACCAGTCAAGGGTACAGATGATCAAAGTATCAATAAAGGTCCCTGTCATGGAAATCAAACCTTGCTCCACCGGCTCATTTGTCTTGGCTGCTGCAAGCTGCAATGAGCCAGAACGTAGACTCATTTGAGAAGACCCGCACGCACACCATTTTGGATAGCCGTTCGAATACTGGCTCCTGCAAATCCTCCCACTGCAGCAACTGGACTAAAAGCTGATGTAAAGACCAAGGCCGAAGTTGCAGGGATTTTCTCAATATTAAAGAAAATGACTGTCAAGGTTCCCAAGATATAGACAACAGCCATAAAGGGAACTACTGTGGTAGAAACTTTCGAAATAGATTTGAGTCAACCAAAGACTGCGATCCCCACGAAAATAGATAAAACAAGTGCAGTAATTGTCGGATCAATACTAGCCGTATTTTGAACGGATTCTGTAATGGAATTCACCTGGGTAAAAGTACCAATCCCTAAAAGTGCAACCAATACTCAGCTATAGCAAGAAAGATTGCAAGAGGGCGCCACTTTTCTCCCATCCCTAGAAGGATATGGTGCATCGGTCCTCCTGCGATAGCGCCATTTTCATCCTTACTCCGATATTTGATAGCCAGTAAGCCCTCTGCATACTTTGTTGCCATTCCAAAGAAAGCAGCCACCCACATCCAGAAGAGGGCACCAGGACCTCCCACCTTGATGGCTGTTGCCACCCCGATGATATTTCCTGTACCAACAGTCGCCGCTAAGGCCGTACAAAGAGCTGCAAAGCTAGATACATCTCCCTGCCCCTTGTCTTTGGTCAAAAATAAGCTGGAAAGCCTTAGGGGAGACGCAAAAATTTGTAAAAGTCCTAAACGAAAGTCAAAGTAAATCCTGCTTACCAACCAATAAGATCAAAAGGGGTGGTCCCCATACTAGAGCATCCAGCTCTTTTAGCAAATTTAACATACCATTCTCCTATCTATTCAACCCCAAAAGAAAGAGCACATGTTAAAAACATGTACTCTGGAATAAATCGATAAATGCCAAAAGCGCTCTATCATTGCTCTGTCCTTTTTACCTGAGAGTTTGAGCAGGTTGCTGCCTTGCCCCTTCGGTGCCTTTACGGTCTCTCCAGAGTTCCGTCCATTTACAGTCATGAAAAATCAAAAGATTCTCCACTTCTATTAAACTTCATTCGAGTGTTGTATTTGTAATTTTTACTTATTTTTACAAGAATAGACCTTGTCAATTGTTTTCCAGAAAATTTTATTATACTTTTTATGATTTTCGCTTTACTGAAAGTTCTATAATGAAATTAACCACCCAGACCTCTAAAAATTAGATGTTTCAACTAGCTTATAGCTAGTACTCGATTTCATTTGATAAGAGGGTTGATGCTGTTAAGCTGGCGAGGCCAAGGCTAAGACTAGCCTTGGTTTAGCTGACAGAAACAGCTTCAAAGAGTTCCTATTGTCAAATGAAAAGCTCTTATAGGCATAAGAAAACACCTCTGTGTTATACTTGTTGTTCACTACAAACACAAGAAAGGCACAGAGATGCAAAATCATTATACTACAAAAGGCAAACATTTACAATCGATAGCCGTCGCTTAATCGAACGATGGAAAAAGAAGGGAAATCAAATAGAAGTGCCTCTCTACTTGGAAAAAGCTCCTCAAACTATCCATACTCCAAATCAAGCGTGGGACAGTCCACAATGTCTTAAAAAGGGGCGCCTCTAAAGGTTTATTCTGCCGATATCTCCAACAGTCTTATGAAAGTGCTGGCATTAAAATATCCTCCACATCACGCAGAATCTGCTATATCAAACAGGCTTTTGACCATATCGGGATTGATTGCAGCACATTCTAATACTCTTCAAAAATCAAATTCAAACCACGTCAGCTTCGTCTTGCCGTACTCAAGTACAGCCTGCGGCTGCGCTTCCTAGTTTGCTCTTTGATTTTCATTGAGTATAAGGATCCAGCTTTTTCTTCTTTATTACAATCGAATTTCCCAAAGAGGAAGCAAGATGAAAGCCGTCATTACTGCACATAAGATTCTCAGAATCATTTGCAAACTACTCTCCACCAAGCAGACTTATCAAATAGAAAAAGCGCTGGGACTGAGGAAACAGTTCTAACGCAAAAACTATTTCAATTACAGTATAGCACAGGGAGGTGATTTTTGCGCTTTTTACTGTTTTTATTCATTATAAGATTGTAGGGATCTAACCTATGACCTAGGCTTTACGAGTGCCTTGCTCTACCAACTGAGCTAAATCGGCGATTACACTTACAGTATAGCACTATAAGAAAGGATATCAAGGGACTCTTAATCTATCTTTTTAATCAAAATCGAGCAAGGATTTTGAGGCTAAAGTTAGTGGAAAAATCTCTAATTTTTAAAACCAAGATTACGATAAAAGATATTTGTTCGGTCATAATCTTTATTAGAACCTTCTGCCACTGTTTTCACCTGCAAAAAATCAACATTTTTGTTGGCTTCACTTTCTAAAGTAGCAAGCAATTGACTCCCAATCCCTCTACCTTGATGAGCTTTTTTTACACCGAGACAATCAATCTCTGCACAATCTTCACTGGAATAGGACAAGCTTACAAAGCCAAGCAAATCACTCTCCTGAAAGGCGGCCCACACTTGCAGGTCCTTGGCTCCTTCGATGTAAGCTTGCGTGCTTTCTGAGTATTCCAAACCATTCTGGCAAATCCTTTAAAAATCTAGCGACAACTGCCATTTTTTGATCTTCATACTTGACTTCTTTAATTACAAAGCATCATAAGTTCCTTTCTTGATTTTAGTCCTACTTTACCTCTTACGAACCAGCACTTTCGTAGGCGTCTAACCCCCTGTTCCAAAGTTTTAGAGAGATGCAAAAGAAGATAAGAGAAATCAGAATCAAACCACCGATATTAAAGAGTCCATCCTTGTCCTGCAAGAAATAGCTGGCAGGATAGTAGGCCGTAAAGGCGAAAGGCACAATAAAGCTAATTAACCAACGAAGGAGCGAATTGTAAATAGAAATAGGATACTTGGCAAAATCATTAAACATATAGAAAATGTAAATCATAGCACCTGACTGCTTGGTCCAAAAAGCGATGCTGGCTGTTGCAATTTTTCAAGAAGTATAAATCAAGGTCGAAAAGGAATACAAACTAGAAAAAAGCAGAATTTAGGAAGGTCCAAGCAATGCTAGTCACTGTTGTCGCTGAGTAAAATTCCACCGACCAAAAAGTTCACCCAAGGCATCAATCTGAAAAGGTCTCAACGAGGATGTGAAAGAGAGGATTGATAGGACGAGTCAGATACTTGTCAAACTCCTCTTTTCGAACTAGTCGTTGACCTAAAGCCCAGAGATTGTCAAAAAAGAGATGATCTAGTCCCTTTGGAATTAAGGAAAATCCATAGATAAAGGCAATTTCTTGAAAAGTCCAACCTTCTAGGAGGGGATGTGTTGAAAGATGACATTAGAAACAAGAGGTTTTAGGCCTTGAGTCAGAAAAACTCCCAAGACACCTACCACAAAATCCACCTTATATTCCATGATTTGCTTGATGTATTGTCTGATAAAAATCAGATGCATGCGTTGATATTTTTTCATACTAACCTCCCTGAATGGTGATAAATGACTGGACTCGTTTCCAAATCAACTGAGACAAGCCCACCATCACTATAAGCCAGAAAAGCTGAAGCAAAAGTGCTTGAAGAATCTGACTGGTATCGTATTTCCCAACAATAATCATAACCGGAGTATAAATCAAGGATGAAAAAGGCAAGAAGGACAAGATATCAGAAACAATCTTTGGAAAGAAAGCCAAGGAATCAAACTGCCAGACATAAAGTCCACTATTGAAGTCTTGAGTAGATTGGAACCCCATAAGTTTTTAAATACAAAAGCTGAAAACCCAAAGCAGATATTAAAGAAAAAGTTAATCAGATAAGCCAGGGTTAAGCTAAAGAGATAAAGGATGGTTAATCCCAGTACTTCTACAATACCTTGCCCAGATAAGATTTTCATCAAAACAATGACACTTAAAAATGGCAGTCCAACAGAGATAAAAATCAACCACTTGGAACCAAGCTCCGTAAAGAGGTAAGAAGCCGTAAAATGCACTGGTCGCAACAAGCGCATGATAATGGACCCATCCTTGACCTCATCACCAATCGCAAAGGAGCTATCAGACCTGGTCAGAATTGGTCACAAAAACTCATGATGATGTGAGAGGTGATATCCGCCATACTGAAGCCCTGAATCAAAGACTCTTGCGAGGAATCAAAGACAGCCTTCCAGAGATAGAAAGTGACAAAAGCACCCATGACATCGCCAATCCGATAAAGTAGAAAGTTGACTCGATAGCTAATCAACTCTGAATCCCTGCATTGATGAAAGGGTTTATAACGTCTCACAATTTGACCATCTTAGAGCTCCTTTCGAGTAGAAGCGACGGATAATATCCTCAATATCCGTATCCACCATTTTCAAATCGCGGATCTCAAAATCAGACAGGGTTTGCTTGATAATGTCAGCTGACTGGTAGCGAGAACTATCAAATTCAATGTTGAGAGTATTTCCTTGTCTATCAATGAGCTCATATCAGGCAAGCCTTCATAGTGAGAGACGAGATGACTTTGACCTGGCACCAGTTCAAAGGAAGAGTCTTCATCTTGCCAAAATGTTTCCCTTGAGCTGGCTAACCGTTCCATCAAAAATCTCCTGCCCTTATCAATCATGAAAAATCCGATCACAGAGTTGCTCAATGTCGCTCAAGTCGTGAGTGGTCAGGAGAATAGTAGTTTCTTCCTCTTGATTGATCTGGGTGATAACGTCGACGAATGTTATCCTTGACCGACACGTCCAAACCAATAGTCAGCTCATCTAAAAGAGAACTTTTGGGATTGTGAAGCAAGGAAGCCGCAATATCCGCCCGCATCCGTTGACCTAGTGAAAGAGTCCGCACAGGATCCTTGATAAATTCCTTCAAATCCAAAACTTCATTCAAAAAGTCCATGCGCTTATGGAAAAGCGAGTCCGGTACATCGTAAATCTCTTTCAAAACCGTGTAGGTCTCTTGCAGAGCCAAATCCCACCATAGCTGGGTGCGTTGTCCGAAAACGACTCCAATATCCTTGACATAATCTTGGCGATTATCCTGGGGAATCTTGCCGTTAATCCGACAAAAAACCAGATGTCGGTTTCAAAATCCCTAGTCAGCATTTTGATGGTGGTTGACTTCCAGCACCATTTGCCCCGATAAAAGCCTAAAATCTGCCCTTTTTGGAACTTCAAAAGTTAAATCCTTGACCGCTTCAAAGGTCTGCTTTTCAGGATGAACAAAGGAGCGCAAAGCTCCCTTCAATCCTGGCTCCTTTACTGTCTTCACAAAATTTTTCTGAAGATGTTGCACTTCTATCATTGCCATATCTATCTCCTTATAGTAAGAAGCAACATTGTATTTTTGACTACAAATATTCTAAATCCTTACTTTCTACACCTTCTCAATATTATTACAGAAGGCTTTATACCAACCTATTATAATCCAATAAAAAAAGGAATGCAAGCGTTTGCTTATAGATTATGAAAATTAGAAATTTCTCTCTTAAAAATAATACTTTTAATCAAAAATTCTGGTTTATTAGTTTCCTTAAAAATACCAAAAAAACCTGCCTTCTTTTTCAACATAGAAAGGAAAAGCCCTAATAACACCTATTATAGTGCAAATGTCTAAGGAAAAACAGAGTGTTAATTTATATCGAAAAATTTTTTTATCTCTAAGAAAAGATAAAAAGGTGATGCTGCATCACCTCCTCTACCAAGTTAAGTCTTCAATCATGCTTCTTACTTGTGAATCAAGAGTCTTATCCTTCTTCAGTTCTCCAACCAAAGTCTGAATCTGCCGGACTAGATTTGGATCATTGTCATTATAGCATCGATGAAGCATCCAGATGTTATGCACAGTTGGACTTTTTAGAACTGACTCCATCAATAATTCCTCATAGCCTTGATGATAAAAATCGCTCACAAAGTGAACCAACTCACCTGGAGCCCAAAATCTACTTCTGGATGCTTGGAAATAAAGTCTAAGACGGGGTCCAGCCAAATCAAAGGGTTGAGGTAAGCCTCCATGGCATCTACAATCTCGTCTGCCAACTCAAATTCTTGGTCTTCAGTAATTGCATCATGCAAAGCAACTAACATATCATCTTTAGTAAGCATCTGATTCTCCTTTTTCAGCTTTCTCCACATCATTATTCGTTTTTCGAACTTCTTCTTCACTCATCAAAGCTTGTTCGTAAGTAGTTTTTCCAACTCCTTTTGGGGATAAATCACTAGGAAGTTCAAACACATACTCATAACCTTCATCACAAAAAGGCTTTCTCTTCAGGTGGAAACCATTTCCGAAGCCAGATGATATAGGAGGCATAATCTTGTAACCTGTTCGTTGAATCAAAGTAATCAATCACAAAACATTTTTCTTGCTACTCAGTGAACTTTCCAAAGGTAAGCTGAGGACTTTGATAATCCCAAGAAAGCGAGTAAGCTTTTTCAGGATTCGTCCTTTCTCTGATCAAAAGACCTGGGAATTTTTCTCTCAAAGCAGTACAAAAGGCTTGTAAATCTAGGAATATGGGGTCTTTACTCTCAATAAAAGACAAAATCAGCAGTACTCATCAGTCTCTCTCCTTCTTTTAAAACTGACAAAAACAGACCTTAACCATCAATGGCAAAATTCTCCAGACTCTCAAATGCCTGACCCTGATAGTCAAAAGAAAAGATATGAATATCATCAAAAGTTTGATCGCAGAAAGTAACGGTTTGTCTTTCTGGCTCGATGATAGGGTTTACCCAATTTTTCAGTAGCTTCTTCATCTGTGAAATACCCATAAAATTCTTGTAAATGAGGCAGTATAAATGCAAGAATACGGTAAACGATTTTTATGGTGATGGCTGCAAGCAACTGATCTTCCACCTCATAATTTCCACTTGGTTTTTCTTCCCAAGCTACAAGAACATCATCTACTTCATGTATGTAAGCTTGCAAGGACTGATCGAATATCATGGCTATTTTTCCTTTCACAAGTACTGTAATCTTCTCACACCTAAACATCGAAAAACCTATAATCGCTAGCAATCCAATGTCAACAAGCTTTCCAAATGAACCTAGTGTAGCTAAAACTGCAATTAAAGAGTCATCAATATATGCTCCGGAGGTTTCATGAATTCCAAACAACTTTGCAAATCAGTTAGAATTTCTGCCGTAAGAAAAGATTTTTCATCCTTATTTATAACCTCCCTTACTTGAATCATTATTCTCCTCCACCATTTCAATCCAAGAATCAAAATACTGCTCCATAAAATAGGTCTGCTCTGCAATCAAACCTTTATTAACCTTCTCATCCAAGGGCGCTAAAACCCACTTGTCTTCTATATCATCACGACGTCGAATGATAGCAACCAACTTTCCAGTAAAGACTTCCAGAGGCTGTTGCTGATCATGAAACAATATAAACATCTTGCTCTTCGCCATCTCCCCATCAGTTCAGGTATGTAGCCATAGTTAATCGGATAGACATTCCCAAAAAGAATCTTTCAAACCCCACCGGCCGATCAATGACACACTAAATATTCTCTTTGAAGTTTCATCTTTCATTGCCTCCGTATGACATTTCCTAGATTCATTATACTAAGAAAATCCCGCCGTAGCGAGATTTTTCTATCTATAACCTAATTAAAGCTTTTACCTTCTG